>Ga0209624_10000031_pt1 | contig 134413 bp, 120 predicted proteins | sample JacPinW_OM2H0_O1_FD_188565 | JGI IMG/M metagenome (GOLD analysis project Ga0209624, IMG submission 188565) | Forest soil microbial communities from Algoma, Ontario, Canada - Jack Pine, Ontario site 1_JW_OM2H0_O1 (SPAdes) (version 2) | ecosystem: Environmental > Terrestrial > Soil > Boreal... | reverse complement strand
CCTGTCAGTAAGTCCACGGCAAGCGAAGTTGCGGTGCTCAACGCCCAGGGATAGTCGCGGTGGCACTTCGCGGAACTCTTTTCAGGCAACTCCCTTAGATGATTCCCGCGACCCCCGGTTTATTGAAAAGCCGGCTCATTGAAAAGAGTGAGAGATTTTCCCGGTTTTTCCTAGACATCTACCCCGGAAATACAGTGCCGATGGTATTGAGGCCATAGAGCTACGCGGCTATTCTGAGTTCCTCGATACGACGCCCTCCATTAGCAGGTGCCGGGTCCGCGGGAGGATCCGGCGCCTGCCCCTTCCTAAAGAGCAGGTGGCAGGTCTTAGGTGACAGGTGTCAGGAAAACCAAAATCACATCTCCCTGGCGACGCGGAGATTATTGCCCTGCGTAAACCGCTCAACCGTATGGCGCATCTTAGGCGTGTCCTAATAAAGATGAATTGGGTAGGCGGCGAGAACCAAGCGCGAAAAAAGCTGCGAAGAAAATAGAGATTGGGGACCAAGAAGGAGCGCCAATGTCGAACCAGGAAAGTGTAAGCTATGCCGCTCGAGCGCCGTTTGCGCCGTCAGCGGCGAGCCGCGGAGGTTCACGCGCTGCCGATGAACGCGCTGATCGTTCCGCCGCCGATCGCGCTCCGAGTCTATCGAACGCGGGGCCGGACGCCATTTGGGGCCATTACAATAACTATCGGTCCAATGGCCTCGCGGTATCGACGGTGGTGCATGCAGTCCTGATCGGATTGATTTTGTGGGGCGCGACGTTCCATTCACAAATCGCAGAGAAGATTCAGCCGCACGAAACGGTCACGCTAATCGCGCCCTCGCCAGACACGTATACGTTGGCTCCTGCAAAAGAAGAGGTTAGCGGAGGCGGCGGAGGTGGCGAGCATGCGCGTTTGGAGGCACCTAAAGGAAAATTGCCGAAAATGGCGATGAAGCAGATCACGCCACCCCAGATCGTTGTGCGGAATGAAGCTCCGAAGTTAGCGGTCGAACCCACAGTGGTTGCCCCGCCACAAATACGGGTTGCGGAGAACCGCATGCCGTCTTTGGGGAATCCGATGAGCGCGCTTCCTTCCGCGCCGCCGTCGAATGGGATCGGCTCGGGTGGTGGCATTGGATCGGGCACTGGCAGCGGCGTCGGAGTAGGCCACGGACCGGGCGTTGGTCAGGGCGCTGGCGGCGGCATTGGCGGAGGAGTCTTCAAAGTGGGCGGCGGAATCTCCGCTCCCAAGCCGGTTTCGACGCCGGAGGCGCAGTACACGGAAGAAGCGCGCAACGCCAAGACACAAGGCACGTGCATTCTGTGGTTGATCGTCGATACCGAGGGGCATCCCCGGGATATTCGCGTGGTTCACGGGCTGGGACATGGACTGGAAGCAAAAGCGGTGGAAGCGGTCAAGCAGTGGCGTTTTGCGCCGGCGATGAAAGATGGCAAGCCGGTGAATGTGCAGATCAGTGTAGAGGTGGGATTCAAGCTGTATTGATCCTAAGTCGGGTGGAGCCGGCTCCTACTGCCCACCCCGGCCTCACCCCCACGATTTACTGTAGTAATACGTAGGGAGACAGCCTGGATTTCTTCTCGCACCCTCGCTTGGCGGGAAAAAGTTGCACGGTTTTCGTCGTCTTCTGGAAAAAGTTGCGCGGTTGTCCTCCTGGAATAGTTCGTTCTCATCCGAAAAAGCAATAGTCGTACAGCGAGGCTTGCAGTCAATTACAGAGCCAACCCGATACGAGGAAGGCGCCATTTTCTCTAATCTCTTTTTGAAAGCTGAATGCTCCCGAAATTTATAAGAGCAATAAGCGTTGAAGGAGAGACTACCGTGGCGACTTGCGTAATTTCCGCGACAGCACCGAACGTGGTTCCTAGCGTGGTTCCCGATGTTCCTGCCAAGAAACAAGCCAGTTGGGACGATTCCCAGCGCACCCTTGTTCAGCGCGCGCAAGCAGGCGACGAGCAAGCCTTTGCTACTTTGTTTCAGATGCATCAGAAACGCGTCTACTCGGTGTGCTTGCTGATGACAAAAGATGTGGCCGAAGCAGAAGACTTGACGCAAGAAGCATTCCTGCAGGTTTTTCGCGCGATCGGCAGTTTCCGAGGGGACTCGGCGTTCTCCACCTGGCTGTATCGGGTCGCGGTGAACACGGTGCTGATGAAGCTTCGTCGCCGAAAATCTCCGCCAGCGATTTCTCTTGATCAGCCGGTGTCGCCGGATTCGAACATCCGGCGCGATTACGGCCAGAATGATCCGGCCCTTTCAGGCGCGATTGACCGCATCGCTCTGCGCCGCGCGATCCAGGAGCTTCCAGAAGGCTGCCGGACGGTCTTCGCCCTGCACGAGGTCGAAGGCTATCAGCATCACGAGATTGCCCAGCTGCTGGACTGCTCGATCGGCAACTCCAAATCGCAGCTTCACAAAGCGAAGCTGAAAATGCGCGACCTGCTGTTTCCGAAGAAGAAGGCAATTCGCCGCCGTCAGACCGTACAGGCGTCGGAGGAAGCAGCGGTTTGGAACAGCGACACCCTCGGCCAATTGTCTGGCTTGTATGGCACATATGACAGCGCAGCCAGCGAATAGCTAACGGAGTTGGGACGAAGACCTGAATTTGAGAGGACCAATGTCTGTAGCTTTAGGGGCCATTCTAGTAGTGGAGCCAGAAAGCGGGAAGGCCTTCGAGAATATAGGCAATCCCGAGGCTTCGTATGTCGAGCGAACAGACTTTCTTGCCAGCGGCCCTCTAAGTTGTGTCGAAATTCTTGGGCGATCGGTGGTGGAGCGTACCATCGAGCGTTTCGCTAAAGCTGATGTGGAAACAATTTCAGTGCAAGTGCAGGCAGGCGCGCTTCATCTGCTGCCGACGTTCCGAACGTCGTTCAAGAACGTTGGCATCCGTGTGGCGGATGACTTGTGGATAGGAGTGGCTCAGGCCCTACGACAATTTTCCGAGAGCGGCATCGATTATGCGTTCGTCTGCAGGGCAAACGCATACGTGGAAGCCGATCTCATCGATCTTTTTCAGTTCCACCGGCAGACCAGGCAGACAGTGACACGTGCCTCCGATAACGACGGATTCTTGGATTTGTGGATCGCGTGTTGCGGTGAGTCTGCCCAGGCCATGTTTACCGATCCTGAAACCACGCCGCGAACGGGCAAAGACGGGGGCTGGCCGATAACTTATTTCGTAAAGGAATATGTCAATCGGCTCGCGCACCCACGAGACCTGCGGCGACTGGTAGGCGATGCTTTTCGCAGACGCTGCGGGGTAATTCCGGTGGGTCAGGAAATCAGGCCGGGAGTTTGGGTCGATGAGGGAGCGCAGATCGACCGGCGCGCTCGGGTCGTGGCTCCGGCTTACCTGGGCTGCAGATCAACCATCAGGGAGGACACTTTGATTACGCGCTTCAGCAATATTGAAAGTTTTTCATTCGTCGATTGCGGAACTGTGATCGAGGATAGTTCAATTCTTACGAATACCTATGTCGGGATTTGGCTCGACATGTGTCATGCGGTTGTGCAAGGCAACCAGCTTTTGAATCTGGCGCACAACGTCTCGCTGGAGATTGCCGACCCGAGTTTGATCCGGGTAAACAAGGTGGTCAAGAAAGAGGCGAAGGCAAATCTTGCCATGATTGGTTGCGCCTGAAGGGGCTGAGTTTTTCGGCCTCACCAGGAAGCAGGAAGTCGACGATGTTACAAAGCACGCAGTTCGCGCCATGAGGACTGCATGCCAATTTTAGCCAAGGGGTGAATGACAATGCATAAGAGTGGGCCCGTAATCATCATGCAGCTGCCGGAAAGATTGAACCACCGGGACGTGCAAACCTGTTCGAGCGAACTGGATCCAATCCTCGAATCCGACCGTCCCCGCATCGTTCTCGACTGCTCGCTGGTCCAGTATATGGACAGCGCCGGAGTGGAGATGTTGCTGCGCTGCGTGCAGGAAGCGATGAAGCGCGACGGAGATCTAAAGCTGGCGGCGGTTTCTCCGGCGGCGGCCACGATTCTGGAGTTGATGCGGGTCGACCGCTTGTTTGAAACCTTCGAGACCACTGATGAAGCGGTGCAAAGCTTCCATGCCTTCACCATGCCCACGATTCCGCAAACTGAGCCAACCTCGGGCGTTTACGGAGCCTTCGCGGATCTCAAAGCGGCCAGCTAGGCACGATTTGTCGGTGTTAGAGACGACGTTAGACGGGAACGCGGGAGATGACAATGATTCTACGGCACAAGATACTCGCCCATGTCGTCTGGAGCGGGTTGCTCCTTTGGTCGTCGTTCGGAGAGGTGTTACCCGCTCTTGGACAGCAACCCTCCGCGGATAATCTTGGGCAGTCACAGTCGTCTGGCGCCAGCGCGCTGCCAGATAGCCCAGGCGCAACAGCTGGAGTGTCCGCCTCGGACAAACAATCGTCGGGAACGCCTATGCTAGCGCAAGCCCAGGCGCCGCCGGATTCTCCGGTTGCTCCGCAGAGGCCAGTGGGTACGGCAGCGGCTGAGGCACCTTATGTGAGCGGCGTCGCGGCGTCTCAACCAGCGGGCGTTGCGATCGCGCCGGCCAAACAGCGCCGGCTTCGCACCATTCTAATAAGGACGGGAGCGATTATCGGCGCGGGCGTGGCCATTGGAACTGTGGTGGCATTGAGCGAAGCTACATCGAGCAAGCCGTCAGGAGCGCACTAATCCTGATGAGCATCTCGTGGGGAATCATCTCAGCCATGTCAGAGCGGTCGGTAAAGATCATATCTTTCTCTGGAATCGATGGCGCCGGGAAGAGCACCCAGATCGACGCTCTCAAGTGCCGACTCGAGCAGGCCGGGCTGCGTGTTAAACTGCTCACCTTTTGGGACGATGTTGTGATTCTCGCGAAATTCAGAGAAGCCGTAAGTTATAAGGCGTTCAAAGGCGATCGAGGGATTGGAACTCCGACAAAACCCTTACACCGGCGCGATAAGAATGTATCGTCGTGGCCGGTCGTGGCGGTGCGATTTTTTCTTTACTTCGCCGACGCGTTGAATCTCAAGCTCAAGGTACATCGAATGCAGAAAGGCGACGTGAACGTAGTGATCTTTGATCGCTATATTTACGACGAACTGGTGAATGTGCCGCTGAATCGCTGGCTGCCGCGGGGGTTTGCGCACCTGGTGTTGAAGCTGATTCCTAAGGCGGACGTGGCCTTTCTGATCGACGCCGATCCGGTTCTGGCGCATGAACGAAAACCAGAATATCCTCTCGAATTTGTCCGGCGAAATCGTGAATCTTATCTTGCCTTGAGCCGGCTGAGTGGCCACATGACTCTGATCGATCCGCTCTCAGCGGAAGCGACCAAAGCCAAAGTGGCAGGAGCGCTCGCGAACCAATTGCCGCCGGCGGCCGCGGGCTTTTCTACAGTTTCAGCGCTAGGTTAATTAAAGTTTTTCAGATCAACCCTTCGTTGTCGGCTGGCTCCTACCACGCATCTAATTAATAAATTTCGAGTTACTGAATTTCTAATTGATGGATCGCGCTCCATACAGCAACATCTATGGGGGATAGCTCATCGAAGCTAGACCGTTGGTGAGGCGGGAAAAAGAATGAAGATTTGTCTGGTGACCAGTTTTCCGCCGAGCCATGGGGGACTCAGTGAGTACGGGCTTCACATTGCCCAGGAGTTACAGTGCAATCCGTTCTTAAGCCTTACGATTCTCGCCGATAGAATTGACAGCGGACAGGCGGAGCTGCCGGAGTTTTCTGTGCAACGCTGCTGGTCATTCAATGATCCGGGGAGCGTGAGCCGGATCGTCAAGGCGATACGCGACCTGAAACCGGATGTAGTCTGGTTCAATCTGCTGTTCAGCACGTTCGGGCGCAATCCGTTGGTTGCTTTCTCTGGACTGATGACACCTCTTCTTGCGCGGTTGAATGGGTGCTACACCCATGTCACGCTGCATCATCTGATGGATACCGTTGATCTGCGGGACGCGGGCGTTCGGTTCGCGCGGACCTATCGTTGGGCGGGCGCAGTGGCCACGAGAATTCTGTTGCTGTCGAATTCTGTGTCGGTGCTCATGCCCGGATATCGCAAGATCCTCGCGGAGAAATATGGCAGCGACAACGTGGATGTGCGATCCCACGGCATTCTGACGCGACGGCCGGAGCCGCCTGACTTCTCGCGGCGTGGCAATCCCGAACACCGCATCCTCGCCTTCGGGAAGTGGGGCACTTACAAACGGCTGGAACTGATGATCGACGCCTTCAACCTCATCGCCACGAAGGTACCCAACGCCCGGCTGATCATCGCGGGAGGCAATCATCCGCAGGCAAGCGGTTATGTCGAATCTCTCAAAGAACAGTGGAAATGGAACCCGAAAATTGAATTCACGGGCTACGTTCAGGAGGACGATCTGCCCAATCTTTTTCAGAGTTCGTCCGTGGCCGTGATGCCTTATTCCTCTTCCGCGGGCTGCAGCGGAGTCGCGCATCTGGCCTGCGCTTACGGTGTGCCCATCGTGTGTGCGGACCTAGCAGATTTCCGACAGATGGCAGAGGGCGAAGAGTTGGCGATAGGCTTTTACAAGCCGGGGAATGCGGCAGATCTCGCCGACTGTCTGATTCGTTTTCTTGAAGACCCGGCGCAACAGCAGGCGATGGCAAATCAGAATTTTTCGGCCGCGTTGCGTATGACGATGCCAAACATTGTGCAGAAGTATCTTCGCCATTTCGAGTTGCAACAACGGACTCAGGCGCTGAAATATGCGGCGAAGGTGCGCAGGCTGCCCAATTGGATACCGTCGAAATCACTGCTACTGCGCACAATCACACGCGACTCGCTGAGTCGGTTTTATCGTTCAGCTATGCCGCGCTCGCCTTTGCATGCCCGAGATGGGAACAATCTATTGGACGGTGACGGTAACAGTCGTGGAGAGTTGTATGGGAGTAGAGCTTCCGGCAATGGTGACGGAGTAGGTGTTCGGAGCGGGAACGGCCTGGGTCGCGGAACCTGCGCCACCGCAAGAAACGGCAACCATGCTGATTCCGACGGCACACAGCAGAGCCAGGCGGCGAAGCAGGTATCGGCATTGCGAAGCGCGGCGGCCGAGAGTGGCGACGGACACGAACCCGGCAATTCCGAAGGGCAGCAAGAAAGTCGCGAAGAGCGGGTTGCCGCTGCGCTGGCTTTGCGCCCCGACCACGGGAGCGGCGGAAATGGTAAGGGTGGAAACCGCGCGGCTCGCGCCGGGAGTAATAGTGATGGGCGAGAAGGAGCAGCTTAGCGAACTGGGAAGACCGGCGCAGGAAAGCGTGATGGCGTTGTTGAAGGCCCCGGATTGCGGCGTCGCGGTCACGGTGAGCGCGGCGGATTGGCCGGAGGCGAGCGTCAGCGCCGCGGGAGAAGCATCGAAGGTTACGGTGTTGGTGCCGCCTCCACTGCACGCCGGCGAGTAACTGATCGGCCCCGCCATGTGGTTCGCCATAGTCGGCTTGCCGACTGCTTGCACGAACAATTGATAGGCACCCGTCGGAATTGGATAACTGCACAAATTAAGCGAGTGCAGACCAGGGGCAAATTCGGCCAACTGCATGAGATCCTGACCGTCAGTGCTTATATACACGCGATAAGAATCGATAGTGCTCTCACTTCCGCTGATCGCCCATTGCAGGGTGTCAGCGGAAAGAGATGGGGTGATGGTAAAGCAGTTAGTGATGCCTGACTCGATCTCAGTACCCTCTTCGTAATCGTTCCAGGTTACAAGTTGCAGCTCGGGTAGCGGCTTCGCGGAATTGTAGAGGCCATTGATTTCAGAGAGTGTCTGCAACCACGTCTGGCCGCATTGCTGGGACATGATCCGGTCGGATCCCCAGGACGCCAGGGTATCGTTGAATCCCTTATAACTTGCGCCCACGGTTTGCTCACTGGGGAATGTCATCCCGGTATCGTAGAAGCTGGTGAGATAACTCATGCCGTAGTCGGAGGTCGTCGGCATTACCCATGAATAACTGCCATCGCTGAGCGTATGCGTAAAACCGTTGTTATTTTGAAATAGAAAGGCGGGCTGCGTGCTCAGCGCGGCGGCGACTGCATTCCAGTCGATCGAATAGGAAAGGTCAATATTGAAGTTAGTGATCATTGGCTTTCCTTCGATTGTCATATAAGCGGGCGAAGGAAAATAAGTTTGTTCGATGTATTGCAATTGCTCTATCAGCGCCTGCTGCGGAGAGCAACCGGGGCAGGAATCCCATTTGATTGCGCCCTGGTCAACCATAATTGCAAACGTAAAGCCGGGATGATTTTCCGCTTCCGCCATGACGAGTTGCGTTGCCTGGTCGATCGAGTTATTAGGGCCATACCAGTCGATGATCACTCCAGTTATGCCTCGGCTGATCATATCCGTGATTTGGCTCTTGATCTGCGCGGGATCGGTTGAGCTGTAGCCGACATCCATGTGATTGTTTTGTCCAAACCAGAGCATTAAGTGGGCATAGATCTTAGTCGTCGCCCCAGAATAGAGCAGAGTGTGAATGTCGTCCTTACTGATATTTCCTGCCCCTAAGTTGCCATTGGACTGGCTCACGAAGGTGTTCGCCGCGCTTGTGTTATTGGAGGTTTGAGCGGCGAGCGTTGTGGTCGGCACGACATAGTTCCCCGCCGAACACACCGCTGGCAATGCCACGAGTATGACTACATTAACAAACCGTTTAAACATCGGGCCTCAAAAGCGCTAGCGAGCCGAGGTTCGCTTTGCTAGCTCAAATCACACATCGGCCAAAACAGTAGGGAGGCGGCGCCCGCCTGCAAATTTCCTATGAATTGACCGGGAGTTTAAAAAACGAGATGAGCGTAGCAGAGGATTGCAGGTGACGTAAGGTTACTTCGGTTGCGGGAACTAAGGTATTAACTCGTTACGGGCGAGATTACAGCCTCCGGGTAGGTGGTTGACATGCAATAACGACGGGTAATAGTTAGTGCATCTGGCCGGATCGGTCAGCGGCTAGCCTCGGTCTTAACACTCCGCAACCTGATCTTAGCTCTGATATTTTCTGAACTCTTACGGCTTCGCCGGTGAAATGATAGTAACGTTTTTGGCCGTATAGCGAGTGCCGTCGAAGCGCGTCTGCACGCTGACGTCGGCCCCCTGCCGCCAATTGTCGTCTACGGCGAACTTCGACGGATCGAAGTTAATTTCATAGGTCTTGTGATCGGTGACCGAGTTTAATACCAAAAGGCCGGAACGCAGATTCACGGCGACGACCTCGCCGGCAAAAGTAAACGTGGCTCCTGGGAGAGCGAGGACTGAGATCTCGCGGGCCGCATCGCGGCCATTATTTTCGGAATCGAATTTCACGTTGACCAGGGTTCCGGGTTCTAGCTCGGTTGCGGGAACCGTGCGTTCTCCTTGCAGGATGCGAGTAGATGAGTTCAGTCGAACGCGCATCGGTTGCGGTGAGAGCGCATCGCTCACCAACAACTCACCCCGACCTGGATTATATGAAACCACCGATCCCTGACTCTCACCTTGTGCCGCATGGGTATTGAAGCGAATGTTGCGAGCGAAGACGGCTGTGCCGTTCAAAATGGTATCGACATAAACACGATCACCTTTTTTCAAGTCGGTCGGCGAAGTTACCTGGCCGTCGCGGTAGACACGAGTGCGCGCGTCGAAGAGGATCTTCATGCGGCCTCCGCCGCCGAACGGACGCACGGTGAGCTGATCGCGCACCCGATCAAGCTTCTCAATGGTGCCACCAACCAGCGTTACTTTTGACTTGGAAAGCGGCGGCAGATCCGGCAGAAGGCTGGCGGGGTCGATCGCGTTATCCGACGATGTGTTGTCCGCAGCGCCTTCGGCGGTGAGCGCCTCTTCTCCCTTGTCTGCCTTGGACGGTGCGGGCGCAGACGTCGCGGACGTAGAAGTGGAGGGCGACAATGCTGCCGACGGCGGAACCGCGGCCGGCGGAACTTCGGCCAATGATGGCGGCTGGCCGGGCTGCAGCGGAGCCGCTTGCCCACTGGCGATGCCGACCAGCATCAGAAAACAAATCAGCAAATTATTGCGCACGTATCTCTCCCCGATTCTTTGTCTGCTTGAAGCTGTTATTGGATGCCGGGTGACGAACGCAGGGTAGCCATAATTCGCGCGAAAAAGAGCGACTGGATGACAAACAAATTCCCTGCCCCGGCATCGAATATACGCCGAAAATATCGTGACATTTACGCAGTTGAGGGATGGCTTAATGTCTTGGAATCGATGGCGGATGATGCGCTGCGCGCGATGGGGGATGATCGCTTTGGTGATGGGAGTAACGGCCGTCGTGGCCCCGCACGCGCGAGCGGGAGATCTCAAAATCAATCTGCCCAGGCGCAGTCACCTTACGCCTGTACAACGCTTGAATCGCGAGGGCGTTGAGGCCGTCAAGAAGCGCAATTACAAGAAGGCCGAATCGCTTTTCTATAAGGCTTATCTGCTCGATCCGAACGATCCCTTCACGCTCAACAATCTCGGCTACACTTCGGAGCTACAAGGGCAGGTAGAGCGGGCACAGAACTTTTATGTTCTAGCGGCGAAGCAGGCCACGGATGCGATCATCGACCAATCGACGTCAAAGCTAGTGAAGGGTCGGCCGATCAATGAGGCGCTCGCGGTTCCGGAACTGCCGCTACAAATTAATCACGACAACGTTGAGGCGGTGCGGCTGCTTTCCGAGGGGCGCGGTTCGGAAGCAGACTTGCTGTTGCAGCAGACGTTGAAAAAGGATCCTAACAATGTATTCACGCTGAATAATCTGGGCGTCGCCAAAGAGATGCAGGGCGAATCGCTGGAGGCGCTGCAATATTACCGCGCCGCTGCCGATCGTCATTCGAGCGCCGCTGCTGTGGTGACAATAGCTCGTTCGTGGAGAGGAAAAGCTGCCAGCGACATGGCGGCAGAGAATGCCAAGGCGCTGAACCGCCATATGGAAACGCACAATACTCCAGAGGCGCGCGTAGCGGAATTGAATCTGCGCGGCGTATCGGCGGTCAATCGTAACGACCCGGCCGCGGCGAATGAAGATTTCCGCAAAGCTTATGCAATCGATCCGAGCAACGCATTTGCGCTTAACAATATTGGGTATGTGTCTGAGTTGGAGGGCGACCGGGAGACGGCGGAATTTTTCTACAACAGCGCACGGAAGGCCGCGGGAGCGAACGAGAAGGTCGTCCTGGCAACGCGGCGCGCGGCCGAGGGTCGCAAGCTATTTGAGGTTGCCGAAGACAGCGACACCAAGGTCGAGACCAAAGTGGGCGAGGAGCGGGCGGCGCGGCCGCTCGAAGGAGAACCGATCGGACTGCGACACCGGGATAATTCGATGGTGCAGGAGCCGAGTTCCCCACCGGCTAAGCCGTTGCAGCCGGTGGAAAATCCACTGGAACCGCCGCACAACCGCTGAGCTATTGAGTCATCGAGGGGTTGCATCATTGGAGTGATTGAGCGCAGCGATTCAATGACTCAACGCCGACTCAATCCGCGGTTTACGAATCGCTTTCCATCTCGAGGAAGCGTCCGATGTCCGATTCCGGATCGTAGGAGAAATAGCGCACGAGATTCTTGAAGTAGCGCAACAGCGTGTTGACGCTGGTGTAATACCAGCAGCAGTTGGTCATATCGGGCGAAAAGCCGCATACAAACTGGAAGCGATTCAGCAGCACGGGCAGCTGCGACAACATCGCGGCGGCCACGCGATGATTGCCATCGAGAATCGTCAGTGGTCCTTTGTCGCCGACGCCAATGAGCAGAACCGTTGGATTAACACTGCCTTCCTGAACACCGCTGCTGACGCGGCGTAGTTTCTGGAGAAATTCGTCGTCGTCGACAGGGCCTTCCAATTTCTTTCGTATGCGCTCGACCACATCTGTCAGATAAAAACTGCCCTGAGCGACGCGCCGCCACTGCGCGCGCGGGAAAAAGCGGATGCGCGCGAGGTCTTCGGAAGTGAGTTCGACCTCGAACCATTTAGTGTCGAGCGGCAACTCGCGCCACATGGCGCCTCGCCGCAGGAAGAGCAGCGCCCGCCGCACGGCATTCTCCTTCGAATTGGAGGTGTCGGGGCGGCTAACGAGTTCTTCGAACTCGCCGCGATATCCATCAAACTCCGAATGATGGAACTCGCTCTTGAGAAAGTCGGCAATGACCTCGTCTTCGCTTAAGGGGCGCAGCAGACGCAGGCTGCCATAAGTGTTCAATACTACGGATGTGGCCTGATGCAGCAAAAGCGGAGCGAGCAGCGTCAGCAGCAGCACCACCATAAGCGCCAGTTGGACCAGAATCACTTCACGCAGCGTCTGGTGGAAAGCGTAGACGCCGAGCGTCAGCATGGCGCTAAAGGCCAACTGCAGCCAACTGGTGTTCGCAATCTTGCGCGACATCTCGTAGGTGATAATCACCGAACTCAGCGAATACACGCCGGTGGTTATGGCATAGAGGATGAGCAGCGAAGCCAGGGAGCCATAGTTGGCCATGGCAAAATGAGCGCCGAAAAGAGTTTTCCAAAGAAAGTTGGGGACCATCCACAGGCCGCAGATGAGAACGGTCAAGATCACGAACACCATGCCGAAGGAGAGGAACAATACAGACCTATCCTCTTGTTCACCGGGGGCGGCGGCGGCGGAAACCGGGAACATCGTATTGACCACCGACCAGGCGCACATATTTACCAGACGGCCCACCAGCGCGACGGCGGCGTAGAGACCCGCTTCATTCGGAGGGAAGAAGTGCTTCACCAAAATGATGTCGAAGTTGTTGATGACGGTCTGGCTGGAAAAAAAGACGATCGCCTGCAGGCCTTCGCGAAAAGAGCCGGGGATGCGGCGAAGATTGAGCTGGGCGACGCTCGGAGTGGGATAAGCGAAAAAATAAGAGACGACAATGGCCAGAACACTGGCCAGCACGGCCCCTTTCACACCCAAGCCAAGGCTGGTCAGCAGGACGATGCCGCCCACTCGAACCAGTCCCTCCAGCATGAAGTTAAACGCCAGAGGCTTGAAGGCGTGGATACCTTGGATGTATCCGCGGCGCACCCCGAGCGGAATGTAGAAGGCGGTACCCAGTGCGAGCAGCCTGACCAGGACGAGATCGGGCAGATTTAAATAACTGGTGAGGGCGTGGCCAAAGAGGAAGATTACGAGGCCAAGACTGACTCCCGCCGCCCAGGCGCGCTGATGCAAACTGACGAAAACGGCGACGCGATCCTCGGTCGTTGTGTAGCGGGCAATATACTTCGCGCACACCGTCTGGAATGAGAGTGTGACCGCCGACATCAGCATGAGCATGGTGTAGACGGCGGTGGCGTGCGCGAATCCCGAGGGACCAAGCAGGCGGGCGGTCGCCACGTTGTAGATCAGGTTGGTGACGCCCACAAACCCAGATCCGGCGAGCAGCGTGAGCGTTCCGCCCAAGAGTTTCGAGCGCACCTTCTTCGTGGCGACGGCAGCGCTCGCGGCGGCAGCCGTTGCGACGATCGGGCTGACCGTTCCCGAAGCGACGGCTGCTTCGTTCGCGTCTTTAGTTGCGCTCGTTTCGGGATTCGCTTCGATCATCATGACATCCGGGGCCCTCGCAACGGTTCTAAAATAAGGTGAAGCGCACGACCGGAAGCAGAGTGCTTCGCGATGATCCGGCGAAGTCGTAGAAAGTCTGCTGTTGGACGCCAAAGGACAGGCGGATCGGATAGGACACCGGCACATCGGCGCTGCCATCCTTCAGACTTCCGTGAACCGGGCGTACGTAAGAGACAAGAAACTCGCTTTGCGCGTTGTCATATTCGTGATAGCCCAGCCCTCTTGAAAGCACGAAAGAGCTCTGCACACTCCAGCGCGGATTAACGCGGAAATCGAAGCGACCGCCCGGCAGTAGCGCCTGCGCGGTAACGTAGCGCGTGCCGTTCACCTCCCAGGAACGCAGGTCTTCCGCCAAAATTGCGGCCGTGATCCGGTTGCCGAACTTATGCTGGAGCCCGGCATAGGTGGAAGTGTTGAAGTATTCTGTAACCGTCGGCCGGAAGAGCAGATCGCGCGCCGAGTATCCGGTGATCAGAGAAGTGCTGCCCCATGGCCGTCCAACTGTGAATTCGATGTTTGCCGAAGCATCGCGCGAGTGCAGGTCCTGATCGAGGAATGGGCCTGCCTCCCGAACCGCGCTGCCGGTCACGGAAAGCCAATTGAAAAATGAGCTCGTGGATAGGTAGAGAAACTGCCTGAACAAGTTCTGGCTCATGTACACGGGAGAAACTGTGTCGCGCCGGACGGTGAATTGAATTCCGCCGTTGAAGTTGATGGAGTTCGATCCGAAATGAAGTACGGGTGCAATACCACCGTTGAAGAAAGTGTCGAAGGTGTGGCGAGTTTGGATGACATTCACGCTCGGAAATAAGAGTGTGCCGTCGGTTAGACTCTCGCCGACAAAGCCGGAAATTGGCGGCAGGCCCTCGATGTGGATGCGATAGTGGGACTCGGCCATGCTTTGAAACGAGTGGCGTGGAGGCGGGAGCAGAGACGGATCGGTCACCCTCAAGAGCCGTGCATCCAGAGTGTAAACGTTGATGTCCTCGAGCACTGGTGCGAATGAAGCGTCGGGCAGAAAACTCACGACGCGATTAATCTGCCTGCCTTCTTCGTCGGCTAATTGATACTGCGCCAGCTGGGCGGTTTCGTTGTTGTTATTTTCCTCGCCGGCGACGGTGCTTGCCTGGGCGAACGCGGAGAGAGCGTGGACCGTGTCCTGCCGCTGGCGAGCCAAGTTTGCCGACGCCATCATGTAGTCGTAGTCATCGCGGAAGTCGTCCGCCGGGCCTAGGCTCGCCAATTCCTCCTGAGCTTTGCTTGTTTTACCTTCGGCGAGATACGTGTTGGTCAGGCCGATGGCAACGTTGAGCGGATTGGCTCCCGCGAGGCGAGCTTTGTCGAAGTAGGTTTCGGCTAAATCGAAATCGTGCATCGCTAGAAAAATGTTAGCGGCGGCCAGGATGTCGTCGGCGGTCACCGCAGATGAACCGGCGCGCGCCTCGGCGAAACCGAGAGCAACCTGGTGACGTGCCTCATCGAAATTGCCTTGCCGCAGAAAGACCTGGGCGACCGCGAGGCGCACACCGATGCGGTCTCCGCTCGGATCATCCAACGCGCGCGCGAATCTCTGCATGGCCGCGTCTTGTTCGCCGAGGCTTAACGAGGCATCGCCGACGGCCATAAGAATCTCAAGTTTGTTGTTGCCGTATTGTTCGGCCGACTGGATGTCTTGATGCGCGGCCTCGCGGTTGCCCTGCTTGGCATGCACCTGCGCCCGCAAGGCATAGAGTGCCGGATCGTTCGGTGAGAGCTTCGCCGCAAGATCAATTTCAGCAAGCGATTGCGGGTAGCGACGCAGTCGGAAAAGTGTGTCCGCATAGGCTAGGCGCGTTGGCAATTCGTTAGGTTCTTCCGCCAGCGCTGCCCGGTATTCCGGCTCGGCGCGTGAAAAATTCTGCTCCTGACGATAGGCTTCTGCCCGGGCCAAATGATAGGCATGTGACTTGCCCAGGAGCTTTTGTGCGACTTCTAATTGAACCAGCGCGGGCTGCGGACGATGCAATTGGAGATCGGCGTAGGCCAAACCGAGATGCGCTTCGCCATAGTTCGGCTGCAGGCGCAACGCAGTGCGGAAATCGGCTAGGGCTTTCGCCGGCTCGCGCAAATCATTCAATACGTATCCGCGCGCCTCAAAGCCGGGCGCCATGTTGGGGTCGATTTCGAGAGCGCGAGTAAAATCGGCGAGCGCCTCTTGCAAATGACCGTCATGCGCGTGCACATAACCTTTGATCAGAGGTAGATCTTTGTCGTTGGCGAGAACCGAATCGTATTTGTTGGCCAATGCCAGAGCTTCGTCATAGTGGCCAAGATAGTAGAGATCGTAGGCGAGATAGACGGCGCCTTCACGGTCGTTGGGCAACTTCTCAAGAACCGCATAGCCGAGTTTCGCCGATTCCGCGTAATCAGCTTTCAGAGTGAGGTAGCGTTCACGCTCCCGTTCGACTTGTGGCCGTTCATTCATCTTGGCGTCGGCACGATCGAGCCACTGCTTTGCCAGATCAAAATTGTGGGCTTCGAGGGCGGCGTTGGCGCCTCCCGACACGATCAGAGCGTTCGTATTCGCGCCCTGGTATGCGGCCTCATAAGCCGTCTCTGCGGCGGGAAGATTCTTTTCTGAGGTGTATAAATCGCCGAGCGCGAGATAGGGCGAAAAGTCTTTGGGATGCGCCTTGGCTGCGCGTGTGAAATAAGATTCGGCGAGCTTCGGGTCGCCCTGATCGCGCGCCAGATAGCCGACAGCCGAGAGCGCGGTGCGGTTGTTCGGATCGGCTTCGAGGACTTTAGCGAATGTTTCGCGAGCCGCGTCTTTCTGGCCCAGCTTCCATTGCAGGCTACCGTAGTTGAGAAGCGAATTGAGATTCGACGGCGCGAGTGCCAGGGCCTCTTTCAAATCTTTATTCGACGCGTCAAGGTTGCCCGATGCGGCTTCGATAGAAGCGCGTAAACGCAGCATTTCCGGCCGCGCGGCATCGGGCACCTGGATTTGATTGATCTCTGCAGCAGCAGCGTCGAGTTGCTGCGTCGCGGCGGCTTGATCTTCCAATCGCACATCGGCTTCGTACAAATTAAGGCGAAGCTCAATCGGATAGAGCGGCCCTTCGGGAACGCGCTTGGGCAGATTGCTGAGCGCAAGATTGTATTCCGTGCTGGCGTCGGCGGTTCGATCTTCTGACTCGGCAATCGCACCGAGAATTGCGTGCAGGCGATAATTGTTGAGATCAACTCGGCGGGCATCCTCAAGAAAACCACGCGCGGCATCGGCTTGGCCTACATTCACCAATGCCTGCGCAGCGCTGAGATCGAGCCCGAGATTCCCTTTGGCACCTTTTGCCAGCCGAACATAGAGATCGGCCGCCTCTTGCGGCTTGCCTGCTAGTTGATAGGTGTAGGCCAGTTCGGCCTGAACGTCTGAGTTTTTATTGGGGATTGCTTGCAGGCTGGCGATCGCCTGATCATATTGACCCTGGTCGCGATATTGACCGGCGACCGCGCGCAAAACTTCGGGATCTTTTGGGGCGCGATTGCGGGCGCGAGTTAGATAGCGGGAAGAGTCGTTGATGTTTCCCAGTTGCTGATAAGCGTGCGCAATCAAGATTTCGGTATGCGGAGTGGGCTGCAGGGCATCGGCTCGCAACAGCGAATCTAGAGCGCGTTGAGCGTCTGAACGCAGCAGAAGCTCTCCGGCCAGTTGCAGGCTGTTCGCATCTTTCGGATTCGCGTCGACGACCCGGCGCAGCAATTGTTCTGCTTCGGAGTCGCGGCCCATCTTGGCATAGGTCTGCGCCAGGCCGGCCAAACCTCGGACAGATCCGGGCTGAAGCTGAAGTCCGCGGTTGTAGGCATCGACCGAGGCTGGATAGTGCTCGGCGAGGCGGTCGGCGTATCCGAGCAAGAACCAGAGCTCGGCATTCTGCGGCGCCGATTTGGCCGCCTGCTCGGCGAAGGTTACGGCAGCCGCATAGTCATTTCTCTGCAAGGCTTCCTGCGCAGCCCGGGCGCGACGAGCGACGTCGATGCTCGATCCCCAACCCAGGTTCGAGCCGTTCTGTTGTGCGTCACCGTTCGTTGTCGCTTCGCTTGAAGAATTCCGCTGATTCGCGGGCGCGGCGCTACCGCCCTGGTTGACATCGTAGGTCTGACCGAGAGCGTAGGCTGGTGGGAAGCTCAACCCTGAGCTCACAAGAAAAAAGATGATCGAGCGGCTGACGAAGCGGCTTTTCACTGGTTCACCATGCGATAAATCTTCAGCCTACCTCCCGCATCCCCTTGATAATTTTCTGCGGTGTTCTTCAGATGCGACTCCCGGAGTTAGGGCTGCTTTGCAAAAAACTGCATCATTATCCCTGCTCGTTTGCGCCCGCGAACGCTGGAAATCAGCAGTAAACCCTTGGCCACCATTGCGAATCCAACCTCTGCCGACCGAAAAATGGAGCCACTATCGTGAGCACTACCGAAAGTTACTCTCGTCCGATTCCGCTGTTTGCCATCGTGTTAGTGGCGCTGGCGGTCCACGGACCTCTTTTGTTCATGCAGCTCCCCGCTGGTTCGTTCGACACCAATTTCCATATTTTTTTCGCCTCGCACTATGCCAGTCACTGGTTCGATCCGTGGAACGCGAAGTGGTTTGCCGGCTTTTCGCAAACTACTTATCCGCCCCTGACTCACCAATGGATTGCTCTGCTGTCGAATGTGGTTGGTTTGAAGATGGGGTACATGTTGGTGCAGTTGATCGCGGTGATGCTGCTGCCGGTGGGCGTATTTCGTTTCGCCAAAATCTGGGTCAATGAGCGAGCGGCCAGCTACGCGGCGCTGGGCAGTGTATTTCTTGGCGCGTTGGCTTTTCTGGTCTATCAGGCTGGACAGCTGGCGACTGTCACTTCGACCGCTCTCTACCTGAATGCGTTGCCCTATCTCTACGAATGGATCACGACTGCTGCGAGCCGTTCCCTTCTCAAGGGCGTCGCCATCAGCTGGACGGCTGCCGCAGCCCATCACGTTACCTTGATTTTCGGCGTCGTATTTTTTGCACTGCCGGTGCTGTGGGTCGCGATTCTCGATGCCCGGGAGCCGGTTGAGGATGTTGATGCGCGCGATCCTGACGTTCGTGTTACAGACGAAAAAGAACGGGTGCCGGGCGCGGTTCGTGGCGTGCTGTTGCGGACGGCTGCGTTTGCGCTGATTGTTGGACTTGGGATCGGCATAGTCCTCGCTCCTTATTGGATCAGCATTCTTCGCCATCCGGTTCGGCAAATGCCGATTCCGCACGACAGCCGGTCTAACTTTCTGCTGAACTCGACCACGGCGATCAACTACTTCGTGATTCCTTATGGAGCACTGATTCTTGCGATTCCTTTCATCCTCGTGCGGGGAGCCAGGGTGCGACGCCTGCGACCGCTGCTGTTTGGCTTTTGGCTCGCATTTATCTTTGGATTAGGCGGCACAACACCATTGCCGCGATGGCTGCTCGGACGCGCCTTCGAAATTTTGACCTTCGAGCGCTTTACTTTCTGGGCGACGCTCTTGGCGATGCCGCTGCTGGGCGCGGTCGCTGTGAGTCTGCTCGATCGCTTTTCCAGCAAGGCCGCGGCTGCACTGGCCCTCGCGTCGGTGGCCACTTTGGGCGCAGCGCTGTGGTGGTTGAATGCCAATCCTTACCGGCCAACTGCAATCGTGGACGTCAATCCTGTGATTGCGTTCCTGAACCGCGACGGCCACGATTCTTATCGCTACATCACTCTTGGTTTGGGAAGCGAACTGGCGCAGGTTTCAACTTATACGAATGCAACCAGCGTCGACGGCGACTATAACTCGGCGCGCCTGCTGCCGGAGATGACGCACTACGGTTCGGCCCAGCTGACCAACGCGAAGTTTTATGGCTCTGCCGGAATGGCGTCGCTAAGGGCGATGCTTGAGCACGCGAACCGCTATGGCCTCAAATTCATTTTCGTTCACGATTCGTACTATGAGCCGCTGCTGACTTTTGCCGGCTGGCGGAAGATCGAGACTTTCGACAATGGCGAAATCACCGCCTGGTCGAAAGACGATGTGCCGCCCGCTCATCCGATTTCGTCGGACGCCGTGCCTGCGCCGTGGGAGGGAGTGTTGTGGGGAACGCTGCCGATGGGCGTGAGTTTCATAGCGATCTTTCTTGAATTGTGGCTGCCCGAGAGACGCCGCGTCTTCGTGGCCGCCGGGGTACCGGTTCGCGTGCGGCAGCCCTATGTTGCGTGAGACACAAGTGGCCTGCGGGAGGGACATGAAAACAATTTTGACCATCGTCGTCGCTACCGTCGCGCTGATAGCGGTGGGACTTCTAGGCGCTGACCAAACCAAGGCGGGCACGATCGGCTTTGCGACCGGTTCTGCCTTGCCGGGGTTGACTCCAAAAGCCGACACGCCGGAGCAGGCGGTCGCGAACCTGCTGAACGATGTGCGGAAGCGCCGTTGGAGCGAGGCGTATTCGGCCTTGTCGAAAACAAGCTCGGTCGATGAGCAAACCTTCCGCGAGGAATGGCAGGGCTCGAATGGCAGTCTGCGGACTTTTTCAAATCTTGAGGGTGATGAGTTGCGCCCCGTGCACGCAACGAACGATGACGCCCAAACTCGCGCTCGCCTGCGTTGGACTACGCCGGTGGGTCCGATCGAGGATGTGCGCGATTTTCATCTGATCCGTGAGGGCGGCACGTGGAAAGTCGTGTGGCCAAAGCAACAGGTGGAGAACGTTCCGGCCCGAGTCATTCCGGTCACTTACTTGCGATGGGACGTCGTGACGGGCGGCGGGAAGGATGAATGGGGCGCGCGCAACATCGATCCGCCACATGTGCGTATTGTGTCGATGAATGCAGTCAACTCGGCAGAAGGCTCGGTGGTGATGGGCGAGGTCGTGAACGAAGACACCGTTCCGGCGTTTGTGAATGTAAACGCCATGCTGGTCGATGGCGCGGGCAATGCGATTGACGATGAGAACAGCTTTGACAAAATTGACCATGTGCTTTTGCCGAAGCAGATCACGCCCTACCGCATCGACTTTCCGGGCATCGACCTGGGTAAGGTCAAGAATGTACACATGGATATCAAGGCGTCTCTGGTGCCGGCATCGGCCGATCCCGTGATTGGCGTGATGAATCAAAAAATTGACGCGGACGTACAGGGCAGGAGCGTCCTGCGCGGAGAATTGCTCAATCAGAGCGGGGAGACGATCAACATTCCGCATGTGATTGCGAGTTTTTACGACAACAGCGGCAAAGTGATATGGGTTTCGGATGGCTATGTCGATCAGGCGTTACCGCCTGAAACGTCCGAACCGTTCTCGGTCGATATTCCGCGCACACTGGCAGGGAAGGTACAGAGCTTTCATGTCTTGGTCAATCAATACAGCCTGGGCAAATCGTAGAATGCGTCTGCTTTTTCACGCCTGTCTCGGAATTGCGGCGGTGGTTGGCGTGGCTCGCGGAGTGTGTGCCGCGCAGGATCTTCGCGCTCCATCCGCCGCGACCGCCGGCGAACCCGCCACGATCTCAACTACGGGAGGCGGGAGGGCGACGTTGTATCTCGTCGGTCCGGGAGTTTCTAACAAGAGCGACGTCTCGCTTGGAAATGAGATTCCGCTGCGCGCTCAGGATTTGCGCGATGCCGGACAATATTTTGCCATCCTCTGTTCTGACATTTGCCACAGCGCTTCGTTCTATGTTTCGCCGGCGATGCCGGCTGACCTCGCTTTTCTCGTTCACCCATCGCGAGTTCCGGTGGCGCAGAGCGATGCAGTGAGCGGCGTCGCACTGGCGTTTGATCAGTTTGGCAACCTCGTCCTCGACTCCGGGACAGTCAATTTTCAGCTAACTGCGGGCAAGGCTTCCCTGCTATCGCAATCGGTGCGTGCGCACGATGGGATTGCGTGGTTTCGCACCACATCCGGGAAAACTGCCGGGCCGCTGCAAGTTGTGGCGAGCATCGGTCAACTTTCTGCGCGACGCAATGTGCAGGAAGTAGCATCGGAGCCGTGCAACCTTCGCATCACTGGCCAGCGAACGAAGGACGGACTGGTGGTGGAGACGGAGCCAGTTCACGATTGTGGCGGAAATCCTGTGCCCGATGGCACGATTGTCTCGTTCACGGCAACCGATGCCAGTGGAAAAAGCACGGTGGACGCCCCCATCAAGCGAGGTGTAGCCCGCGCTGAGATCGCCGCCTCGGGACCTGTCGTCGTTTCGGTTGCCTCGGGAGTGGCCATGGGCAACGAGCTGCGCATCGGAGGAGGGCAATGATTGCGCTGGCGACACTTCATATCACGATGATTCCTACGTCGTTGCTGACCGCGATGAATACGGTTGCTATGGCGGTAAGTTCCGCGCGCCGACGGCGAGTGCCCTCCATCGGGTCATCGCTTCGTTCGCACGCGTCTTCGCGCATCATTTCGCGCATGACCGCATTGCTGGCCGCGTCGCTATTTCTGTTCTGCGTGCCGCGCTCTAAGGCGGCCGTAAATGTCGACATGAATGTACGCCACGCCGGTCCGCGTGCGGTTGAAGCTCTCACCGAGCGCGGGATTCTGCGCGACTACCGCATCGCCTGGATAAGTCTCGCTCACGCTCTGGAATTCAACGCCGCCGATGCGCTGTCTGGCCCATTCGTGTCCACGGCAAGAGATACTTTGATGAGTAACGTCTCCAGTCAACAACGTTTCGGCCTCAGCACGCGCTATCTGAATCAGAATCACAAAGTCGAAGCTGTGTATTACGCACCGGAGGGCGACGTCATCGAATTGCACGACGAGGCCGATTACGAGCTGCAAATTTTGGATGGTGGAAAAATGATTCATGATGAGCATGTCGTGATGCACTATGTCGTGCTCATGACTCCGGCTGCCGATCACTGGGTCGTGCGGCAGTTACAGGCGGTTCCTCAGTTTTGAGTTGTTCGCGGCAATACCATTTGAAACTCAGTGTCCTCAACATTCATGGTCTGACTACAAGCAGCTACAGGATCGGCCTGCCAACCGCCGCTTTCTGCGCGGCATCTGAGTTACAAAGGACAAGTTGAGAAGAGGGAGCCTTCGATTGCCAAAGGTATTGATCGTATTAGCCATAGCGTGTTTTGTGATTGCGAGCGGGTGTACGGCTCCGAATGTTCGCTCATCGCTGCGGCAAAATGCAATGGCTCCCGGGCAGGCTCCGAAACTTCTCGCTGTTTATATGCCGTGGTTTGGCGATCACACGCACATCGACGTTGGTTATTCGAGCCAGGACCCAGGAGTTCTCCGCCGACAGATTCAGCAGGCGCGTAAACGGGGAATATCGGCATTCGTCGTCGACTGGTATGGCGAAAGCAGGCCTTATTCCGACCATAGCTTTGGCATGTTGCAAGAGGTCGCAAGCGAGAATCATTTTCAGGTTGCGTTGCTTTACAACGAGCCGGAAGACGAAGATGCGCAGGCGACCGACGAGGCCATGGCGGCGTTCGACGAAGCCTATAAGTCGTACATCGGGCCGGAGGCGAGGTTTCGCGATGCTTATCTCCGGTATAACGGGCAGCCGATGATTTTCATTTTTCCGAAGCGCGGCCATGTGGACTGGAATCGCGTGCGCGAACACTGCCGCGCTTGGGACGCGGCGCCTTTACTCTTCTACAAAGACGATCCTTCGCCGCAGTACAGCGCCGACTTTGCCGGGTCTTTTGCCTGGGTGCAGCCGGGGCGCACGGGCTGGACGAACGACGGCAGCAATTGGGGCGAGGAGTATCTCGACAATTTCTACAAGGCGATGATCAAGCGTCCCGACAAGATCACGATTGGGGCGGCTTGGCCGGGCTTTGACGACTCCAATGCGAAGTGGGGCCTCAATCGCCACATGCAGAGCCGTTGCGGGAAAACCCTGGATGAAACTATGAGCTTATATCGCCGCTACTTCGACGACTCCCATCCGCTGCCGTTTCTCATGATTGAAACCTGGAATGATTACGAAGAGGGGACGGCGATTGAGCGCGAGACGGCCGGCTGCGGCGCAGGCCAGCCCCAGAGCTAGATCGAAAGCTTTTCGCAACAACCCAAATACAGGCTGGAACATCGAATAATCTCCGAAGAATAGAACTTGATCTCATGCAAGTGATCGAGGAGCAAATTGCAATGAACGATGCCGGCAATCCACCGAAATGCTTTCGCCTTTTGTCCGAGCTACTGTTGGGCGGAGCCGCGCGGGCTTCGCGCGCGGCAGCTGGGCTGGAGCGTGGAGATCTTGCGGAACTCACCGCGCTGGCAAACTCACATCACGTCATCATGCGGTCATTTCCGACCTTGCAACGGTTGATGCTCGACCATGGGTATGCCGAGGGAGCCGAACTCGCGGCGACGGCCATTGCCAAAGAGCGTGCCCGCATCCGGCACGCGGTTTCTTTCCTGGAACCCATTACTCAAGCTTTGCAGCAGTGTGGGGAAGTCGCCGTCATCAAATCGCTCGATCACTGGCCAGATTTCGGCAGCGACATTGATTTTTACGTTGATTGCTCCGCCGGTACACCCGCCGCTGAGGTGGCTGTGGTCATGCGCCGGGAACTTGGAGCGGAGATGGCCGCGCGCAGTTGGGGAGACCGGCTGGCCAACAAGTGGAATTTTATTGTTCCGGGTTTGCCAGAACTGGTGGAGATCCACGTAGGGCGACTGGGTCAGACTGGCGAGCAGACGAGCATAACCCGGTCACTGGTCGCGCGATCTCGCACCGTCGAGCTGGAGGGGTGTAAGGTCCGCACAGCCGCCCCCGAAGATCGCATGATCGTCAGCACGCTGCAGCGCATGTACCGCCACTTCTACATACGGCTCTGCGACATTGTGGACAATACGCGTCTCATGGAGAGCGGCGAGGTCGACTATATCTATCTGCGCTCACTGGCGCAGGCGGCTGGCCTCTGGGAGGGGTTAGCGACGTATCTCGTGGTAGTGTCAGACTACGTGAAGCAATACGGTGGCGAGGGAATCGACTTGCCGGCCTGGCTAACGTCAGCGGCGCGTTTCGGCGGCGATCTCGTTTACTACCGGCGAAACTGGCTGCGCATTCCTATCGTCCCTCATGCGGCACTACTCTATGCCGCGGAGTGGAAGAGTCTTTTTCGCAAGGGAGAGATTCGCAACACGCTGCGCTTGAGCCTTCTTCCGGGTCTCGCCACGGCGGCGGCCCTGGAACACAACCTCACGGGCGACGACAAGGGAATATGGTAGCGATCGCCTCAGTGCGGTCCATTTCCCTCATCCTCGCTAAAATATTGTCCATTCAACCCTTTAGGACATTACCCTTACATACTTCACGGGATTGCGATTGATCGCTGCAGCTCCTACTCTCGATAAGTAACTGGGGATGTTGCGGGCGATTCAAATAGAGCGGTTCCGCCGGCGGATGCCATCGGAACGAGAAGTGCGGCTTCTCCTGCATGACGACGTTTCCCCGGGGCACGTTTGGGATGAGGGGAATTATCTCTTGGTTAGAATTCTGGTGGCTGACGACAACCCGATGGTGCGGCACTATCTCCGGGAGCTTCTCGAGCAACGTGGCACCTGGCGGGTGTGTGACGAGGCCCGAACCGGAGGCGAAGTGCTGCCCAAGGTACAAAGAACGCTGCCCGATGTCATCTTATTAGACTTTCAGATGCCGGAATTGAACGGGCTGGAGGTCGCCAAGCAAATCTCTCGGCTTTTCCCGAAGATCCCCATTTTGATGATCACTTTTCATTTCTCCAAACAACTTGCGGAAGCTGCCCGCGATGTGGGGATTCGGGGAGCCTGCGCAAAAACCGACGTGCGCTCGATTATGGCGGGCGTAGATGCCCTTCTGCACCAGGAAAGCTATTTTCCCGCCATTCAAACCAATATCGCCTAAAATTCAAACCAATATCACCTAAAATTGAATAAGATCTAGGGTTTACGCTTCCCGAATACAGGATTCCCTGTATTCGGGTGCCTGACGACCCATGCTAGTTTTGGGACAATTCCCTAAGGTACTGGGAAGAACGGATTTCCTAACAATCCAGATGCAGCTAGATGGGGCACAAATCACGAGCCGGAACGCGAGCGTCCGCGGTCAGTTCCGAGAGGCGAGAACTGGAATCGCGTCATGACCATTCGCATTCTTGTGGTTGATGATCACCCGGTGGTGCGGCAAGGATTGAGAACCTTGCTGGAGGGTCAATCAGGCTGGGAGGTTGTGGGAGAAGCGTCCGACGGCGTTGAGGCTTTGAATAAGGCCGACACTTTGCAGCCTGACGTTGTGGTGCTCGATGTAACCATGCCCAAGATGCACGGATTGGAAGCGTGCCGCCGGCTGCGGCAGTCGACTCCGGGCGTTGAGATTTTGTTTGTCACCCAACATGATTCGCCGCAGATGCTGCGGGAGGCACTGGATGCGGGCGCCAGAGGTTACGTGGTGAAATCCAATGCCGCGCGCGATTTGTTGGACGCGGTAGAAGCAGTAAGTCAGCACAAAGTATTTGTAGCGTTGGCTCGTCGAGACACTCTAACTGCGTCGTGAGAGTCGGACAATAGTTACTGTCTGCTCTAAAAAGGGGCTGTCATGAAACTGCGTATCTTGTTGGCCGACGATCACGAGATCGTACGGCGTGGTCTATCCTCGCTGCTGCAGAAACACGAAGGATGGGAAATCTGCGGAGAAGCGTCCGACGGCCGGGAAGCGCTCGAACTCGCCAAACGATTGAAGCCCGATGTCATCATCCTCGACATTGGCATGCCGAACTTGAACGGTCTCTCGACTACGCGGCAGATGCTGCAACACGACCCTAGCTTTAAAATCATTGTCCTGACGATCACAGACTCTGATCAAGTCATCCGCGAGGCCCTGGATGCGGGTGCGCGCGGATTTGTGTTGAAGTCGGATGCGGCGCGCGATCTCGTCTCCGCGGTCGAAGCTCTCCAAAGTAAGCGCATGTTCTTCACGCCGCGCGTGAATGATCTGGTGCTCGCTGGATTCCTCGAAAAAGGGCATCCGATCTCTAGAACCGAACCGCCCAACCTGCCGGTTTTGACGACTCGCGAGCGCGAGATCACTCAGTTACTGGCGGAGGGGAAGAGTTCCAAGGAAGTCGCCTCGCTGCTTAACTTGAGCACGAAGACGGTGGAGACGCATCGCAGCAATATCATGCGAAAGCTCAGCTTGCACTCCATCCGCGACTTGGTGGTTTACGCCATCAAGAACAACATCATTCAGATCGAGATGCCGATAGGGATGAAGAACGAAATCCCCAACGGTGGTTCGCAGACTACGGTAGCTTGAGAGTGAGGTCCCGCTAAGCCGTAAACCGGGATAGTAGCGCGCTGTCGCCCTGAGCGCAGCGAAAATCGTGTGCATAGCAAGTTGTGCATAAGGTTTTTCGCTTCGCTCAGGACGACATTTTTTTGCAGAAACTAATTTGCGGTTTGGCTTGGAGATTGTTCGCCGTAAGTACCGGTTCTGGTGCGAACTGTGAGCCGACCGTATCCCGGAGCACGCGCCACGACGCGGACGGACTGATAGGAATGTTGCGCATCCTGATTGCGCGGCTTGTAGGCGATAGCGTATTGGTTGCGAATATCACGGGCGATGTCTCGCGAGATCGTGTCTACCTGATCGGGCGTGTCGGGGAAAAATGCAGCGCCTCCGGTCGCAGAGGCAAGGCTTTGCAGGGCTTGCCGCCCCGGGCTTTGCGGCCCTGCGCCCATTAAGCCGATCGCGTAAACCGTCGGGCCGTTGTTCTGCTGCAAACGGCGCGTCGCCTCCTGCAGCGTCTCCTGGCTCATGTTGTCCTGGCCGTCGGTGACGACGAGGAGGACCTTTTTCTCGAACTTGGTATTGTTGAGATGGACCGCGGACGCCACGATCGCATCGTAAAGAGCCGTGCTGCCTTGGGTTGAAACCTGCTTCAGGGCGTGGTCAAGTAAGTTGATGTCAGAGGTGAAATCCTGATCGAGATAGGAATTGCGGCTGAAGTTCACCACAAAAATCTGATCCTGCGGGTTGATGGCGCGAATTAGATTCAAGACCGCTTGATTCACCTTTTCACGCTTGTCGCGCATGGAGCCGGAGTTATCGATGACAATGCCGACGGCTACGGGGACGTCTTCCTTGTGAAACGAAGTGATGGGCCGCTGCGAGCCGTCTTCATAGACAGAGAAATCGTTCTTCCCGAGATTCGAAACCAGGCGACGGCTATCATCGACGACAGTCGCCTGAAGCACGACCTCATTCACCTGCTGCTTGAATACAAACATGCCGCCTTCATCGTTGGCGGGCGGTCCTACGGTATTCGGGTCTTCGGCTCCGGGCTCCTGAGTTGCTTGGTCGGTCGTGGATGGCGGAGTTGCCGGTTGCTGAGCTGGCGGCTGAGCAGTCGAATCTTGGTTGCCTAGTGGGCTGTTCTGCGGCGAAGACTGCGACTGCGCGTTATTGCTGGCCGCCGCCGCTGTCGGCACCTGCACGGGCTGGGATGGACTCGCCTGTGCGACCGCCAACGCCGCTGTCAAACAAATCAGAATGAGAGCCGACACCGCCGAGTTGAGGCGTGCAAGACCAACTGCGTGCATGGAAAATCCTCCGACCGATCTTTGATGCAATTTTCGATGCCGAAGGAAACCGCATATGTGTCAAGCCACGCCAGAAAAATACAGCGAAATGCTGCTCGGCCTGCTGGGAACACCTGAGGAGGCTTAGACTCGACAAGCTCGCTGGAAAAATAGGGGGACGCATCCAGCGATGGGTCCCCTCGTGTCCTGTCACTCGTGTCTCACCAGTAGGTAAAGTTTAGGTCGTCCAGATAGATTCCGTAGGACTGCTGCGCGTAATTTCCGTCCATCTGGTAATTGATCGTGACCCCGTACCATGACGATGATGTCGGAGGATAGGTGGCATTCAAGTTGTATTGCTGCCCATTGAATGTGATCGTCTGGTAGAGCAACTGGTTGTCGGATGTCCGCTGCACCTGAAGGGTAAGGTGATTCCAGGCGTTGCTATTCGGGTAGCAGGAAACGCCAGTGGACACCCATGCATTGGCTTGGTTATTCCAGATTTGCCACTCATGGCCGCCCATCACCGTGCACTGATGGCCCCATATGAAAGACAGGCCATCGACGAATTGGTTGACGTCGAACTCCAACGCCTGCGGGATGTTCAGGTTCGTGCCATAAAACCAGACGTCATAGATGAAGTTATGGGTGTTCGGCACAATCTGGTGGTTTGGGTCGGGGATCGGAGAACCAGTGCCCAGCAAGTGCACGTTCCACAAGACATCGGAATAATCCGTGGACCCTCCAATGTCGAACTCCATGGCATCGCCGCTCCGTGATGGTGAGCTCACGCCTTGCTTGGTCCACCACGTGGTTTGCGGACCGTTTGGGCTGCAGGTTGAGCAAATGCCGTAATCCGGCGGAAGTTCGATGTAGCCAGTCCATCCGCTGCCTCCCTGGATGTTAGAGATCACATTGCCGCCGGAGCTTACCGTAAGAGTCACGGGGGTCGTGGCTGCGCCTCCGCAGTAATCCCACTCTTCGACGGTCGCATGATACGTCCCGGGGCCGAGGGACAGGGTCGTATTCAACTTCGACCCGCTGACCTCGTAGGCAAGTTGGTTGGGCCCGGTATAGATCCCCATGGACGCAACGCCCTTAGGACAAGATGAGGTTGAGGTCGCGATAAATGGCACCGGCGAGTTAACCGTGCTGTTGTTCGCAGGCGACGTTACCTGCACCTGAGATGCCTTGCTCACCGTGACCGTGATCGGCGTGGTCGCCGCTCCGCCGCAGTAGTCCCACTCTTCGACGACGGTATTGTAGGTTCCGGCGGTGAGGCTGATGTTGGTGTTCAGACTGGCGCCGCTGACCTGGTAAGCGAGTTGATTGGGAGCGGTGTAAATCCCCATGGCCGCGACTCCCTTTGGACATGAAGAGGATGCCGTAGCCACGAAGTTGACCGGAGATCCGACCTGGCTGTTATTGGCCGGGGTGGCAACCTGCACCTGCGACTGATTGGAGACCGTGATGGTGACTGGCACCGTAGCCGCTCCGCCGCAATAATCCCACTCCTCCACAACGGTGTTGTAGACGCCCGGACTCAGGTTGAGACTCGTGTTGAGGCTGGCGCCGTTCGATGTGTAGGCCAGGACATTGGGTGCGGTGTAAATGCCCATGGATGCGACACCCTGCGCGCAGCTTGAGGTCGCAGACGCTACGTAATGCACGGGCGATTGCACGGTGGCGCCGGCGCTCGGGGAGTTAACGGCTACACCTGCGACTGCAGCGGGAGTTAGGGCGAAGAGGAAGGACAGGATCGATAGGACGCACTTCTGCATACGGCATTATCTCCATTTGGTGGATTGCCCTGAGGTTCCATCGAACGTCGAACAACGACTATGCGCGACCGCGCATAGCGGGAACGCCAGGGACTAGTCAGAAGTGGCGGACTGGGCCCAGTTTCAACCAGACATCGAGTGCGCGCACCGTTCGGGCTAAGCAACGACGCAGAAACGCAGTCAGAAAATTTGGTTGGAAAGTGGTTTAGAGTGGTTTGAGCATACCAGAAACGCTGTAGGTCCTCCTAATAAAAACTGTATTCGGAGGGCTAAGGAGGTTTTAATCCTCCTCAGAGTGTCGTCTAACGAACATACAAATGTCAGCACCCGGAATACGGGCAGTGGCACAATGGACTGCTGTTTCCTGGAAGAGGTGGTAGGGAGCATGCTCCGAATCCTAATTGCCGACGATCACGATGTGGCGCGCAAGGGCATCCGCTGCGTGCTCGAAGACCACCCCGGTTGGGAGATTTGTGGCGAGGCAAAAGATGGACGGGAAGCCGTAGACTTCTCCAGCCAGTTAAAGCCGGATGTGGTGCTGCTGGATATTGGCATGCCCGGACTCAACGGTCTCGATGCAGCGCGGCAAATCCTCGCCAACAATCCTCAGATCAGCATCCTGATTTTGACCATGCACGATTCCGAACAGGTTGTGCGCGAGGTGCTGGCGGTTGGCGCGCGGGGCTTTCTGCTGAAGTCTGATTCGGGTCGCGAATTGGTTTCCGCCGTCGAAGCGCTGCAAAACCATCGGACATTTTTCACTACGCGGGTGACGCAAATGGTGCTGGAAGGCTACTTGCGTCCCAATCAGCGAAGTGAACAACCTGGCCGGCACATCCTGACGCCGAGAGAGCGCGAGGTGATTCAGCTATTGGCCGAAGGGAAAACAACGAAAGAAGTTGCGGCGACGCTGCACCTCAGCGTCAAGACGGCGGAAACGCATCGCACCAACCTGATGCGCAAACTCAACCTTCATTCGGTCGCTGATTTGACGCTGTATGCCGTGCGCAACAATATCGTTCAGGTATATTGAGGCATGTTTATTGACTCTCGTGAAGATGGCGGGACACCCGGTTAGTGAGTTCCGGTCATTAAGGTAAGACCCGCGCTGGTCTGGGGATTTCACTGGATTACGGTTGCCATGCAGTCTTTCTAGAGTGTGTGAGTGCGAGGAATGCAATTCATGCTCTGGGCTCTTGCCGTGCTACTTTTGATTTGTTGGATCCTTGGAATTGCGGGCTCGATTGCATTCAACGGGTCCCTCGACATTGTGCTTTTGTTGGCAGCCCTTGCGCTTCTCATAGGCATGGTTCGCGATCGAGACACGATGGCCTGAGAGCGAGGCGAGTTGGCAATCCGAGTTGGCAATGACGACTTGGGAATCAGTGAAACGATTTAAAGTAAAGTAAGGAGACCAATATGAACCCGAATTCCACCAATGCAAAAACTTGTCAGATCTGCAATCAGTCATTCAGCTCCGATCGCGAGCTTCAGGAACATCAAAATAGCGTGCATTCCGGGAACGAGCAAGGAGGAAACCGCCCGCAGAATGAGCATGTTTATGGTGATCCGCCGGTGCAGGACGAACAGAAGCGAAAGAAGATCGCGTAATCTTGCGAAGAGGCGATGCGGGAAATTCGAAGTAAACCACCGCGCCGGACGGGATTCACTCGGAAGTTCGTCCGACGCGGTTTCTCAGCCCCTCAAGGAGCGTGGCTCGCGCGCTTGAGCGCCCGGGCCACGGTTATGCTGGAGACCCACACTCCAGCAAATCGGCCCAACCAATCCTCTGCGGCAAATCATGTGTGGCAAATCACGCCGCCTGTTTCTCTCGCGCCTGTGAATTCTGGAGCGCCTGCAAGCCATACAGGGCGTCTTCCAGAGCTTCGTCTTCTTCAATACTGTCGGCGCTTGAGTTGAAAAGCTCCTGGGCACGCTGCGCGATTGCTCGCTCGGCCTCGGCAATTCGAGCGGGGAGTTCACGCTCATCGGTTTCGAACAAAGCAGCCCGATAAAGCTGATGCCAATTGGCAACACGCGTGGGGGAGGGACGCGCAGCTGTCGACATAAACTTCTCCTCGGGTAGCCAGTATCAGATTAGTAAGGTGAGTGGGAAGTTCCAATCGGGTGAATACTGTAGGCGCAGCCTTCAAGATGTGTCTCTGACCAAGCGCTACTAGGAAAGCAACTCAATAGTAATAACGTGGAGCTGGTTTCGGTTCGCGTCCAGGCTACCCGCAAGTCGAACCTGCTTACCCTCGTATTGCCCCACGTTGGCCTGATCGAGACGGTAAGTGATCCCACTCTGCATTTTCAGGACATAACGTGCGTCGATCTTCACGATCATCCCCGCGAAGACCTCGGCTGTCGCCTGCGGTTGAGCTCGCGGATTCTGGTCGGGCGGAAGCGGCTGCGGCACCGGGCGAGGCGTTTGCATTTGGGACCACGCAATCAAGTCGGGTCCGAGCACTCCGGATGGCAAAACTGGGGCAGGTTCTGGCTGAACGCCCTGAGCACACATAGAGGCGCAGAGAATCAGTAGGAAACCCATCGTCACAAGCACGCCTGCCTTTTGCTTCACATCACACCTCCGAAACACGAAGCGGGCAGCTGTCGAGCACGTGAAATTCCACCATCTCGTGAGCTTCCTGCGTATCCCAATCCCAAGGTTTGGCCAGCAACCTAGACAAGCGTCGGAAACTTTACATCAATCATCACTTTTAGCTTGGGTGGCGGGATGCGTCTATACAGCGATCTCCGTAGCATTAATAAAGGAGAAGTCGCAGCGCAGGCTTGCGCTGCGTGGACGGACGTATAGCTCCTGCACTCTCTAAGTTTAACTCCCTTAGCTTGCTATGATGCGATTCAGAGAGGGCAAACATTTACGCCCTCCGCATCGCCGCTTCACAGCACGCGGCAGGCCTCCTCAAATGCAAGGCGCGGACTGCGCGGAAGCAGTTTGCTCTTATCGCCGTAACCTAGATTGCAGAGAAAATTTGCCTTCCATTTACCGTCGGGAAAGAATTCCGCATTCACTTTCGCTGCGTCAAACCCCGACATGGGGCCACAATCCAGACCCACGGCTCGAGCCGCGAGAATGAAATAGCCGCCCTGGAGCGTGCTGTTGCGGAAGGCCGTCTCTTCGGCCAATTTTTCATTACCCGCAAAATAAGATCGCATATGGGCGTGCGGAAATAGCTGCGGAAGTTTTTCGTAAAACTCGGCGTCCCAAGCGACAATGGCCGTGACCGGCGCTGCTTTTGTTTTTTCTACGTTAAGCGGGGCGAGCGCGGGCAAGAGGCGGGCCTTGGCCGCTTCGCTCTCGAGAAAAACGAATCGGGCGGGACTCGAATTGGCGCTGGTCGGACCGAAGCGTGCAAGATCATAAGCTTCGCGCAGAGCCTCAATGGGAACGCGCTTCGGCAACCACGCATTATAGGTACGGGCCTGGCGGAATATCTGATCGAGGAACTGATGGTCAATTTTAGTTGGGCGCGCGGCATCCAAGATTTCGCTCATTATGTTGTTGCCTCCGTTGTTATTTACGACTCGTGCGTGTATCGAGTCGAACTACAACCTTCAAGATTCGATGCGACCCTTCTAATTTCGATTCTGAGCAGCAGCATGGCAAACCTATCCTGTTTATGCCGTTTGTAGTAGTGTTTCTGTTTGCAGGCTTGACCCTTTCCGCGTCCCGGCATTATTTCCCCGCGTGACGATCGGGCTAACGGCAAGTCGTGTTTCTCTACTTCACAACGAGGAAAAGCATGAGAACCCGCATTCTCTGTATCTTTGCAATCTTAATTCTTTCAATGTTTCCGATCGCGCTCGTATCGGCTCCGGCAGCGGCTCAAAATTCGACCGACGCCAGATCGAGTTCGTCCGATATGCCACGCGAAATCCCCGTTTTCGACCTTAGGGCCATCGATAAGACCATCGACCCATGTGTGGACTTCTATCAATACGCATGCGGAACGTGGATGAAGAACAATCCCATTCCCGCAGACAAATCGCGATGGGGGCGATTCGACCAACTCGCCGACCATAACGTTTATATTCTTCGAGATATCTTGACCGCACCTCTGGAGGGAAAACGCGCGGGACCAGAGAGGATGGTGGTGGATTACTATGACTCGTGCATGGATGAGAACACGATCGAGAAAAAGAGAACGGAAGCGCTCTCGCCGGAACTCGATCGTATTAACGGCATCAAGACGAAGGCGGATTTGATTCGCGCAGTTGCGACCATGCACCGCAACTCGATACCTACGTTGTTCGCATTTTATCCGCAGCCCGACATGCACGATTCGATGGCAACCGTCGCAACCCTTGACCAGGGCGGAATCACGCTCCCCGATCGCGACTACTACATAAAGGACGACGCGAAGTCAGTGGAGGCGCGGCAGAAGTATGTCGAGCATGTGGAGAAGATGTTTGTACTGGCGGGAGACGTGCCCGAGTTGGCGGCGGCAGAAGCCAAGACGGTATTGACCGTTGAGACGGGACTGGCGCAGGCCTCAATGGATCGCACGGCCCGACGCGATCCGAAGACCCGCGACCATAAAATGACTGTCGCAGAAATCGCAGCGGCGGCGCCGAATCTCGACCTAACTGTCTACTTTGCCGATAATGGCTCGCCCAAGTTCACTTCGCTTAACGTGGGCAATCCAGATTTCTTCAAGCAGGTTAACGAGCAGATCAATACCGTACCGCTCGACGAGTGGAGGGTGTATCTGCGCTGGAAAATAATCAACGACTACGCTCCGCTGCTGACCAAGACGTTTGTAGAGGAAGACTTTCTGTTTAACGGACAATACATGTCGGGGCAGCAAGAGATGGAGCCGCGGTGGAAACGCTGCGTGAAGTCCACCGATGCCCATCTGGGTATGGCGCTGGGCAAGCTTTACGTAGACCGCACGTTTGGCGCCGAAGGCAAAGAACGAACGCTGAAAATGGTGCAGGCGATCGAGAGCGCAATGCGGCAGGATATTGGCCAGTTGACGTGGATGTCGGACAAGACCAAGCAGAAGGCTTATGAAAAGCTCAACGCCATCGTCAACAATATCGGGTATCCCGACAAGTGGCGCGATTACAGCAGTGTCGTGATCAAGGCTGACGATTACGCCGGCAATGCAGTGCGCGCCGAAGCCTTCGAGGTGCAGCGGCAGTACAAGAAGATCGACAAACCAACCGACCGCAAGGATTGGATCATGACTCCGCCGACCGTGAATGCACAATACCGGCCTCCGATGAACGACATCAACTTCCCTGCTGGGATTTTGCAGCCTCCGTTTTACGGCAAGATGATGGACGACGCCGTGAACTTTGGCGGCGTCGGCGTGGTGATCGGACACGAACTCACGCACGGCTTCGACGACCAGGGGCGCAAGTACGATGCCGAGGGCAACTTTCGCGATTGGTGGACGGCCGATGACGGCAAGGAATTTGAGCAGCGCGTCGACTGCACTGCCAAAGAATATTCGAGCTTTACCGCGATGAAGGACGACAAAGGCGAGGTCAAACTCAATGGCAGATTGACGCTGGGCGAAAATACCGCGGACAACGGCGGGCTGAAGCTCGCCTATATGGCGCTGACCAACATCATCGGCAATACGCCGGTGAAGTCGATCGATGGCTACACGCCGCAGCAGCGCTTCTTTCTCGCGTATGGGCAGATCTGGTGCCAGAACGTGACCGATCAGGAGGCGCGTAAGCGAGCGCTGACCGATTCGCATTCTCCGGGACGCTGGCGCGTGAATGGAGCGGTGCAGAACTCAGCCGCCTTCGAGCAGGCTTTCGGCTGCAAAGCCGGGCAGCCCATGGTCTCGGAGAATGCCTGCCGCGTGTGGTAGGCGGCTGTCGCTGAGATCGTCTGTCGTTCACGATTATCGACCACGACTATGGATCACGACGAATTCAAGGGCGGGGACGGGCGTTTCCCAGCCACGCGCTGGTCGGTCATCACAGCGGTTCGCGGCGAGGATGGGGCAGAGCGCGAGCGAGCGCTGGACACACTTTGCGAGGCATACTGGAAGCCAGTTTACAAGTATGTTCGTCTGCGCTGGAATCGTGCCGCTCCCGACGCGCAAGATCTCACGCAGGGATTTTTCGCCGAGATGCTGGAACGCGAATTGCTGAAGCGCTTCGATGCCCGCAAGAGCCGCCTGCGGACTTATCTTCGACTATGCGTGGATAGCTTCGTGATGAACGAAGACAAGGCAGCTCACCGGCAGAAGCGCGGGGGCGATGTCCAGCATCTGGCGCTTGATTTTGCGGGCGCCGAAGAAGAACTTTCCAGCGGCACAATCGACGCTGCCGCAATCGCCTCGCCGGAATCACTCGAAGAATTTTTTGAGACGGAATGGGTGCGCAGTCTCTTCGCACTGGCCGTCGAAGATTTGCGAGCGCTTTGTGCCGAGCGAGCGCGAGAGCGAGACTTTCAGCTCTTCGAGGCCTACGATCTTGGGGACGATGGCGAGATTTCTTACGCACAGCTTGCGCAGCAGTATGGAATCGCAGTTGGCGACGTAACCAACGCGCTAGCCTGGGCGCGCCGCGAGTTTCGCAAGTTTGCGCTCGATCGCCTGCGGGCAATGTGCGGCAGCGACGATGAATTTCGGCGAGAGACAAAGACGGCTTTCGGCTGGAACACCGCGTAAACGGCCAACTTCTTCTGTGGCGAGAAATCGGAACATCTGAGAAATGTCTGCTGAAAGCGTCCCCAAGCACCCGATGCGGCACCTTTCCGACAAAGCGATCACGCGACTGCGCAGTGGCGCGGAGCTTGCGGACCTTAACGGCACGCGCTACCGCCTTATCGGGCAAGTGGCGCGCGGAGGGATGGGTGTGGTTTACGCGGCGGAAGACCAGCTCTTGCAACGCCGCGTCGCGCTGAAAGTGCTCGACGTATCCGGCTCCGAAGGCGAACTGGCAAATCGTCTGATGCGCGAGGCGCGGGTGTTGGCCCTGCTGGAACATCCGGGAATTGTTCCGGTGCACGAGGTCGGCACACTGGCAGACGGCAGCGTCTTTTACACTATGAAATTTGTCGAAGGCAAAAGGCTCGATCAACACATCGAGTCCGTCGATTCGACACCTGACCGATTGCGGATTTTTGTGCGCATCTGTGACGCGGTTGCTTTTGCGCACGATCGCGGAGTGCTGCACCGCGATCTCAAGCCCGCTAATGTGATGGTCGGCCCGTTCGGCGAGGTCCTGGTCATGGACTGGGGACTCGCGAAAATCCTGGCCGATGTCAGTGGGGCTGAACCGAATCGCGACGGCGATAGCATTCCGCGCCTCCCCGCCGATGGCAACGATGGCAATTCGTCGGGAACGCTCCATGGAAGGGTCATGGGCACGCCAGGATATATGTCTCCGGAGCAGGCAAGCGGAAAGATCGAATTGATGGACGCGCGCAGCGATATCTTTTCCCTGGGAGCAATCCTACGATATCTGCTCACGGAGCGCTTACCCGCAGGCCCGTCTTCTCAGCGCGCGCGCGCGCTCGATGCCATCTGTGCGAAGGCCTGTGCGCTCGAACGCGAGGATAGATACGCCGCGGTGCAGGATCTGGCGGCGGATGTTTCGCGATACCTCGACGGCTTGGCGGTTTCCGCCCACAGGGAAAGCATTTTCGATAAGCTGGCGCGTTTCTATCGACAGTACCGGTTCTTTATCTGGTTGATAGCGGCGTACCTGCTCATGCGGGTGCTGTTGATCGTCGTGGTCAAGCATTGAGGCTTATAAGGAATTGCAGATTCCGTTGTAAAGAACTCCAGCACATAAGAATGGAGGGCGTCATGAACAAGATTTTGCTTGGTTTGCTGATTGGGGCCACGCTCGGCGCAGTCGACGGCTGTACGGCCTGGTTTTATCCCGAAGTGAGGGCGCAACTGGCGGGAATCATCGTGGGTTCGACTATCAAGGGGCTGATCGCGGGGGTTGCCGCTGGAATCTTTGCGCGCAAGGTAAATTCAATTCTCCTCGGAATTATCTTTGGCCTGGCCGTGGGTTTCGTTCTGGCATTCCTGGTTGCGTATATGCAGCATGACCACTACATCGCGATCATCCTTCCTGGAAGCATTGTCGGACTGATCGTTGGATATGCCACGCAGAAATATGGCGCGACTCCGGCGACGGCGCGCTAGCGGCTTGGATCGGTAACATAAATATCTCGGGGTCCGAGTGGATCCGCCGAATCCTGGGTTAACTGAGGAAGGCAAGCGGAGGGACGCCAATGACGAAGAGCATATTTCCCGTTCTATTTGGTGTCGCACTGGCAACAATATCCTTCGGACAAAGTCAGCCGAACCTGGCCGAGACGCCCACCATCAAAGGCGTACTCCATGGCTCACGCACCGCGGTCTTCGAATCGCCAGAGCAATCCTGCAAGCAGAACGACATTCCTGATGCTATGGCCCGCGCCTTCCGCGATTCGAAGGGCACGGTTCACCTGGTGGCGGCAAGTTCCGAACTCTTTCAAAATCTGGGGCCGACCCTTGACAGCGTGCAACACAGTTGCGAGGTAGGTCACTATTCCGCGAACGATCCGAGTCCCGCGGACTTCAACGATCAAACCTGGATCGATGACTTCTACACGTTTGACGGCAATAGAATCGCTGGGCTTACGCACACGGAATATCACGGCTGGGCGCATCCGGGCGAGTGTACTTTCAAGAATGGATATAACGGGTGCGAATATGACTCCGACACCTATCACGAATCTGAGGATGGCGGTTACCACTTCAAATCGTTCAAGGCGCCCAACAATTTCCTCGCCGGAGTTCCCTACAAGTATGTGAAGGACGCAGGCCCCTCAGGCTATAGCGTCGACAGCAACATTATTGAGCTAGGCGGATGGTATTACGCCATGGTGACATCGTGGCAGTGGCCTCCGAACTGCTCGGGGCAGACTGGACCGCACCGTTGCCTCACGTCGAGTGGAGGCGGGCCCATGCGAACACAGAACGTTTTCGACCCTTCTTCATGGCGCGGATGGAGCGGCACTGATTTCTCCGTGGTCTTCCTCGATCCTTACCCCGTCCCAGTGGAGCGTCCTCTGGAGCACGTGTATACGCCGGTTCCCTACATGGACGTGGTGACTGGAATCAATCTTTTTGAGTCGTCGGGTGTGGTCGTTGCGGTCCTGTGGAATCCCTGGACAAATGAATACGGAGCGAAAGGCTTCTATCTTTCTACATCGACTGATCTGGTCAACTGGACCAAGCCAACGTTGGTAGCCACGCTTGATCAATTCCTTGCCCAGGAGCCGCCGGGGAGCTGGTCGTACGCTTATTTTTCTTTGATCGATCCAGCCGCGCCGGATTTGAATTTTTCCATGGTTGGAAATCAACCCTACTTGTACTACGTGCGGTTTAATAGCGATGGTTCCAGTCGCGTGCTGTTCCGGCAGGGGATCACGTTGACGTTGAAGTAATCAATCACATCGCGCGATGGCGTTCAGCGAGCTGACGCTTTTGCAAACCATTCGTCAAACCACTCCAGCATCCGCAGAGTGTAGTCTCGGGCGTCAGCCGGCTTTACGAAGGCGTGTCCTTCATTCGGATAGACCACCAGCCTGGTCGGCACGTTCAGAGTTCGGAGGGCGTGCCACCATTCGACGGATTGCTCCATTGGCACTTCGCCGTCGCGATCGCCGACCAGTATCAGCGTCGGCGTTTTCACGGCGGTGACAAAGTGCATGGGATCGCTCTTGGCATAAACGGCTGGGTCGTCATACACCGACGCGCCGAAAAATGGAATCATCCATTCGTCGATATCGTTGAGGCCGTAGTAACTGACCCAATCGGAGAGGCCAGCGCCAGCGACTGCGGCTGCGAAGCGCTGCGTCTGCGTTTCGGCCCACATGGTCATGTAGCCGCCGTAGCTGTGTCCGAAAATGCCGATGCGCTTGCTGTCGATCGGATACCATTTGGAAACCGCATCGACTCCGGCCATGATGTCGTGAAAATCGCCGGCGCCAAAATCCTTCACATTGCCCTGCGTGAACGCTTCGCCCTGTCCGTAGCTGCCGCGCGGATTGGGGCAGAGAACGAAATATCCCATTGCGGACGCCGGTCCCAGGCTGCGCTCGTCCCAATGCGAGGTGCATGCCGCCGACGGTCCTCCGTGGACACTGACCACCAGCGGATAAGTTTTGCTGGACGAAAAATCTTTGGGCATCAGCAACCAGCCTTGAACCTGGGTTGTGCCATTTGTCCAATGCACATTTCGCATCTTGCCCCACATCGGTTTCGCGGAAGCATTGAGGTCGGTCAGTTGTTTCCAATCGCCGATCGGGCCCGCCCAGACCTCCGGCGGAGCGCTCGGCGATTGCCGCACGATGGCGGTGATTAATTGGTCGCCGCTGATGGATCGCGATGCCCACGCGCGACTTTCCGGTGAAGCCGATTCTTCGCCCGACCAGAGTGTCTGGATTGCGCCTCCTTGGGCGCTGACGCTGCCGAAGCCAGAATTACCATCGATGTTCTCGGCAAAAGTGATACGGTCGGCCGCCGTCCACGCCAGCGCATTGGGCGATGCTTTGATGTCGGGCGTGAGATTTCGCACCGCACCGCCGGTGATCGGCGCTATATAAATGTCGCCACCGGTCGAGCCCTCATCGCTCATCAAGCCTTCGATAAACGCGACATTCTTTCCGTCGGGCGAGACCTGCGGATCGGCAATTTGCAGCTTCGGTTTATAAATCTCGCGCATCTCGCCACTGTGCACATTCACCATATAGAGGCGAGCGACCCACCAGTTCGCGTCACCTGAACCATGCGCCGCCGTCGCCGCCCAGCCTTGCCCGTCGGGAGTCCAGTCGTATTCATAGACATAAATGTCTGCCGGTGTAACTTGCGCCACATGGTCGTTTCCGAGATCGAGGATGGCAATGCGTTGTTCGTAAGTCTTCTCGTCGATCACTCCAGCTAACGGGGTCATCGGCTGGAGCGGACCCGCGACGCGCGCTATATCCGCAATAAAGAGGATGGCTAATTTCGATCCATCGGGAGAGAAGCGCGGGCTCTGAACATATCCTTTCAATTCCGCATGTTTTATTGGAGAGTTGCCATCCGCAGCGGCCGTCCAAATTTGTGCCGCCGGAATGTCGCCTGGCAAATCGGCCAGGAAGGCTATCTGTTTGCTGTCGGCCGACCACGCGACCTGGCGCAGCGCTAGATCGCCGTCCACGGAAATCTGGTGGACGGAGCCGCCGGTCGCGGAGATCACCGTAAGCTCTTTATCGACGATGAAGGCGATCTGAGTGCCGTCGGGAGAGATGGCGACGCGGTCAATCCTTTTTGCGTGCGGCAAAGAGGCGAGCACGGCGGCGGCGCGAGAGGCCGCTGTATCGGGATCTCGATTCTGTGCCCGGAGTGGAGAGATGAGTAAAGGTACGAGCGCGCAGAGCAGCGCCGCGGGATGCAGGTGGGACTTGATCAGAATTTTCGTAGCGGTTGTGAGAGCTGATTTCGTGTCCGAGCGCATGGCCGATGAGTATAAATGATATCCAACACTCGCGGTCATTCGCGAATTGTCAGACTCTCCCACGAAATTGAATGATTCTTCGGCGATCGCGTTTTGACGGCCTGCCGCTGGGTAATTCTTCGAACTGCTTCATCGCCTTGCGCTCGGCGGCTGCCTTGATTCGCAATTCGCGACTCTCGTCCGTCTCGCGGTACATCGTTTGCGCAACCGACGCCGGGCCGCGCACTTCGCCAAGTAGAAGGACTTCGATATGAAACTCGCCACCCTCGTTGGTTACGCGCAGCATGTCGCCAATCCGCACGTCGCGCGCGGCTTTGGCGGGCTGCCCGTTTGATTGAATCCTGCCGAGCTCGCAGGCCCGCGCCGCCAAGGAGCGTGTCTTAAAGAACCTGGCCGCCCACAGCCACTTGTCGATGCGCACAGAGTTCATGATTCATATTCCCCACACGATTATCGCCTGCCGCGATTCAAACTCACATGTGTGCTACTTTCTGATTATGCAACGGCCCGTCCTAATCGTTATCGACATGGTGAATGATTTCCTTGCGAAATGGGCGCCCGCGCAGAAGCAACAACTGGTCCGGTCGATCAACGAACTCGTCGGTGTCATGCGGCAACACGGCCATCCGATAGTTTGGGTTCGTCAAGAGTTCGATCCCGATCTGCACGATGCGTTCCCCGAGATGAGAGCCAAAGGAATTCAGGTCACGATCAAAGGAACAACTGGCTGCCAGATCGATTCCGAACTGGCGATTGCTCCCTCTGACCCTGTCGTGGTCAAGAAGCGGTACAGCGCTTTCTACAACACCGGCCTCGACCAGATACTCCATCGATTGAAGCCCGACGTAATTGTCCTCGCCGGAATCAACACGCACGCCTGTGTCCGCGTAACCGCGATTGATGCCTATCAGAGAGACTGGGAGATTATTTTGGCAGCGGATTGTGTCGATTCCTACGACCGCGAACACCATGACATTTCAATGAAGTATATGAAAGACAAAATTGCCGCCGTCATGAGCAACCTGGAAATCCGGTCGGCACTTGCCGCGAAGTAGAAATCTGGTGTCAGGAAACTCGACAACCACGGAGCTCCCCAACCAGCAAGCAACTTGCGCGCGCGAAGGGAGTATTATGCGGATGACCAAAAAAGCATAAAAATGGAGCAGAAGAATGCCACCCGAATCCATTGATTGGCCGATGCCGCCACCACCGCGCCGTCGCCGTCGTTTGATTATTATTCTCGTTGTCCTCGCCGCCATCCTGTTCGGCGGGAAGACCGCGTTGTCCTATTACATTGATCTGCTCTGGTTCGGATCGCTCGGCTATGGGGAAGTCTTCTGGAAAACGCTGACTCTGCAGTGGGGAATCTTCGCGGCTTTCACGGTGGCCACTTTCATCATTTTATATGGGACCTTTCTCGCGCTGAAGCGGGCGCACCTTCCCGATTTGCCGAGCGGTCACACTATTTTCATCGGCGGCCAGGCATTGAAGTTGCCGGTTGAGCCGGTTTTGCGCCTTGTCGCGCTCGGCATTTCGCTGGTCATCGCCGCCGGCACCGGCGCCAGCATCATGTCGGACTGGGCGACGCTTGCGCTTTACTGGAACGCATCTCCAATTGCTGGCGGTGTCGTCGATCCGATTTTTGGCCGGCCGCTGAATTTCTTTCTTTTCACCCTGCCCGCGTGGCAGCTCTTCTCGGGATGGCTGCTTACGTTAGCCGTGATTACATGTGCGCTGGCCGTTTTCTTCATCCTTATTACAGGCGGTTCGCGCGCGCTCACCGGCCGTCTCAGCCGTTCCGTCATCCTACCCTGGCGCGGCCTTTCTATTGCGTTTGCCTTCCTATTGCTGATCATCGCGATTCGTGTGTACATCAGCCGATTCGAGCTATTGCTGGACGATCATACCGTTTTCGGAGGTGTGACTTATACGGACGCGCATGTCACCCTCACGGGATTGCTCGTCGTCTGCATCGCGTTAGTTGTGGGCGCGGTGATTGCCATCATCAATGCGGTCCGCGCTCCGCGAGGGCGATGGCTGATTGCAGCCATTCTTCCCGCCGCAGTGTGTTACGTCGCTCTACAAGGAGTTACATGGTACGTCAGCAGTTTCATCGTTAAGCCTAACGAACTGGTGCGGGAGCAGCCCTACATTGCGCACAACATCGAATTGACGCGGCAGGCCTATGGATTCAATCGAATTTCGCAGCGCGAATTCCCGGCGGAAACGACCGTCGAGGCGGCTGAGCCGCAGAACAATCAGGCTACGCTGCAGAACATACGGCTGTGGGACTGGCACGCATTGCAGGATACGTTGCGCCAGATTCAGGAAATCCGTACTTACTATGACTTTCCCGACATTGACATCGATCGCTACAACATTGATGGCACGACGCGTGAGGTCATGCTCGCGGCACGCGAATTGAATGTCGAAAAACTTCCCGAGAGCAGCCGCAATTGGATCAACGAGAAGCTCATTTACACCCACGGTTATGGCATCACTATGAATCCGGTCAACGGATTCACTTCGGAGGGGCTGCCCACGCTGATGCTGAGTAACATGCCGGTGCAGAGCACGGTTCGCGGCCTCAACGTGACTCGGCCAGAGATCTATTTCGGAGAGCTGACTGATACCGACGTGTATGTGAAGACGCGGCAGCAGGAATTCAACTACCCTCAAGGGCAGAGTAATAACCTCACCTCGTATGAAGGCGATGGCGGGATCGTCCTCGGCAGCTTCCTCCGCCGTATCGTGATTGCGCTCGACCGCGACGACCTGGCGAAGTTGCCTTTCAGCGATGATGTTAACAAAGACAGCCGGCTGCTGATGCGGCGCAATATTCGCGATCGCGTAGCGGCGCTGGCGCCATTTCTCGCCTACGATCCGGACCCTTACATTGTGCTCGACGACGATGGCCGGCTCTCGTGGATCATGGATGCCTACACGGTTTCAGACAGCTACCCTTACTCGAGCCATTACCACCTCGGCAACGATCTTATTAACTACATGCGGAACAGCGTCAAGGTAGTGATCGACGCCTATGACGGTACGACAACTTTTTATGTGTTTGATACGGACGATCCGATCATTGCTGCCTATCGTCGAATCTTTCCGAGTTTGTTCAAAGACGCATCAACCATGCCCGCCGGACTGCGCAAGCACGTGCGCTATCCCGAGTTACTGCTGAAGTTGCAAGCGGAAGTTTACGGCCTCTATCACATGACCGACGCAGAGGCATTTTACAACCGCGAGGATCTGTGGACGGTCGCAACCGAAGTGGGTATGGGCGAAGGCGGAGCGCAAACGACACAAGCCATGCAGCCGAATTTCGTGCTGATGAAATTGCCCGACGAAACGGGCGTTGAGTTCGTCGAGATTCTGCCCTTCACGCCGGCCAACCGGAATAATTTGATTGGCTGGATTGCCGGGCGGAGCGATGGCGTGGAGTATGGCAAGTCGGTGGTTTATAACTTTCCGAAGACAAAACTGGTCGACGGACCGTTGCAGATCGAGGCGCGCATCGACCAAAACGCGCAGCTTTCGGGGCAGCTAACGCTGTGGAATCAGCAGGGGTCGCATGTGCGGCGCGGCGCGTTGCTGGTGATCCCAACCGGGCGCGCGCTCTTGTATGCGGAGCCGATTTATCTGCAAGCGGAGCGAAGTCCGATGCCAGAGCTGCGCCTGGTGGTGCTGGCGCTGCAAGATCGGCTGGCGTATGGGCCGACGTTCGAGTCGGCGATGGCGGCCCTTTTTGGGGGCGCGGCGTCGTCGATGAGCGCCTCGACGGCCAGCCCTGCGCCAGCCTCCGCAGAGCCGCCGCGAAATGCTTCTTCTGGGGCGGCACCTGCAACGGATCTCAATGCATTGATCTCGGAAGCGGCCAGGGACCTTGCCGACTACCAGCGTCTCACGGCGGAGGGGAAGCTGGGCGAAGCGGGACAGAAGCTCGAGGAGCTGAAGCGCGCGCTCGACAAACTGAATGCTCGCCGCTGAATGCAATACGAAGATAAGGTCAGGTAAGTTGCAGCGTCAGCGGCGGCAATGACAATGAAAGGCCGTCGACCTCCACCGTCCAGCGATCACCCCGGCTGGCCGCGTGTCCAGCGGTGAGGGTACCGCTGCTGACGATCTCTCCAGCGCGTAAAGGCTCTGCGGGGAATCGACGTGCGATGGCGCTGTTGAGTTCCGCCAGGCACGCGGCTGGACTTCGCAAACAGTTTTTGCCCGACCCTTCCTCGACGAACTCTCCGTTTTTCGAGACCCTCGCCTTGAATCGCGCCAATTCGTCGACCAGGGCGGCGATGGCATCCGGCCGCACTGGCACGCGTGCGCCGACGACGAGCCCCGCATGCAAACCAAAGGAGGCGACGAAGTCGCTCGGCTGGAACTTCCATCCAGGGAAGGGACAATCGATAATCTCGAATCCGATCGCCAGCCATTCGGTGGAGGCGAGCGCAGCACTCGCATCGAGCGCCTCGCCAACAATCGGCTGCTTCAAACCGATGACAATCTCGGGCTCGACCTTTAGCGAACGGGGATGTGCGACGGCCAGCGTAGCGGAGTTGCCGTCGCTGTAATGCACCGTGTCATCGTACATGTGGGCCCAGACCAAGGTTTCAAGTTTGAGCATGCGCCACATGGCCTTATTGGCATAGCCAACCTTGCGGCCGATCGCTTTAGCGCCGCCCGTTTCGCGCCACTGCTTGAGCGCCGCCTCCACGGCATAAGCCGTCTCCAGTTCGAATCCTGGGCGCTGCGAAGGAGGGTTAGGGACCATCTCGCCCGTCTCGTAAGCGGAGATCAACTCTCGCGCTAGGGCGTTAGTGTCATTCTGCTGCATATCCAGCTGCTGCATATCCAGGTGCAACTCGCGCCATCCTGAATCGTAACATCAGTCGTAAAAACGCTGACCTGGGGCGGCGAGCCGCAGTGCCACCCGCCGGCAAGAGTCGCGCTCGAGCTGACTGCGACGGGTTGATGGAAGCGTTTCTGGTTCGAAGAGAGTGGTGGTATCTTAGTCAGCGAACGGTGTCAACAAGCGGTCGTCAACGAACGGTTGCAGCGTTTCGCCGGTTCAGCGCTCGATGAGTTCGGTCGACCGCAATCAACGGGAGGCTCGATGAAGCGAACTGCGAGACTTTCAGCATCGAGCGTCGCCTCCGTGCATCGCAGTCGCCAGGTACTTTCGAGCCTAGGCCTGCTGTCTCTTATTTTTTTAGGACGCGTCACGCATGCTCAAAATGTAACGGTGCTGGTGGGCTCTGGCTCGAGTGTGCCTACACCTCTTTACAACCGTTGGGCAGATGAGTACAACAAACGCAACTCGAGCCTTCAGATGCGATATCTAACTGTTGGCACAAGCGAAGGGATCAAGCAGATTTCGCATGGCGCGGGAGACTTTGCTGCGGGGGAAGCTCAACTCACGGATGCAGAGCGAAAAGAAGGCGGTTTGATCGAATTGCCAATAGTGATCATCGCTATCGTTCCGATTTATAACCTTCCCGCCGTCCATCAGGAACTTCGGCTTTCCGGAGAAGTGCTGGCCGAGATCTTTCTCGGCAATGTGAAGACTTGGAATGCTCCACAAATCGCCAAGCTCAATCCAGAAATTGTTTTGCCTAATCTTGCCATCGAAGTGGTGAACCGGCCTGCGGGAAAAGGATCGAACTACATCTTCACTGACTTCCTTTCAAAGTCGAGTTCCAGATTCCGTACGCAGATCGGAACCACCACTTCGCCTAAATGGCCTGTAGGAATGTCGGCGGAACGCAGCTCCGATATGGTCGACAAGGTGAACAGCAACATCGGCTCCATCGGCTATGTGGAATACCAATACGCGATGAAGAATGATCTTCCCCAAGCTGCGGTGCTCAATCGTGCCGGGAAATATATTAAAGCTTCCTCGGCGAGCTTGACAGCGGCATGCTACGCAGCCGAAGCGCCGGGGTGGAAAGACTTCACTGCCTCATTGATCAACGCAATGGGGGCAGATTCCTATCCCATTACAAGTTTTTCTTGGATCTACCTCCAAACCAAGTCAAATGATTCCCCTCACGCAGCCGCGTTACGCGATTTGTTAGGTTGGATCTATAGCGATGGCCAGCAGTTTTCAGCGCAGGAAGGCTATGCCAACCTGCCCATGCCGTTGCTCGTACACCTGAGGGAGAAAATCAGGAATTATCGCTAAATCTCAAGAAATCACAGGAAGGAATTATGCGACCTTACTCTGTCTTCGTTTGTGTCGTGGTGCTGGCGTCGCTTGCCCTGGCTCAGTCTCCCGCCAAGCCATCCGACGCGCCGGGCAAGATTGCTGAAAGCCCGTTACCGAGCGGCGTTTCCGTTGACCCGAAACTGAAGGATATGTTCGAGGCGAAGATCAAAGCCGAATGGGAAGCGCTCAAGAACAAGGATAAGAAAGGTTATGCCGAATTGTTGGCCGACGACTATCAAGGGATCGAAGTCGATGGCAGGGGTGAGCGGAATAAGATTCAATCGGTCGACGATCTGACAGAGGAGAATATTTCCAACTACACCCTCTGGGGGTACAAGCTGATTCCGCTCGGGCCGGATGCCGCTCTGGTCATCTATGAGAGCACCATTCAGTTTCCGCCCACGGCGCAGATACGCTATTCGCGGGTGTACATCAGCGAAATATGGGTGCAGCGCGCCGGGCAATGGAAACAGTTGCACTACCAGGAAACACGCGTCAAATAGCTGTTTTGCCCGCTACGGATTCCCCGCAACCGTTGCCATAGCGTGGCCATCTCAAATAATGTCGGAATTAAACGACGAGGAGGCACGCATATGTCAAAATTGATTTTCGCCTTACTGCTCTCGAGCAGCTTTCTCCTGGCGCAAGACAAGAGTCCCGTGAGCCAGGACAATTCGAAGGACGCGAAAGGGCAGGTCACGCTACGAGGCTGCGTCAGCCGATCCAGCGGCGACTATGTGTTGATGAAACAGAATCCGCCTGAAACGTTTGAATTGCAGGCTACCAACAGAATAAAGCTTGGCCACTATTTAGGGACGCGAGTCGAGGTGACTGGGACAAAGTCGCCGTCGATGAGCACCAGTTCCGACTCCATGGCGCGAATGGGATCGCCCTCTGCGGTGACGCTAACCATCATCTCAATCAAGACGCTTGATAAGAATTGCGCAGAGGCGCCCGCCCAATAGGCGACGGGGAGGATGTTGGAGCCTTAGATCCAGGCTTATTGGCAGTCCGGCGGCATTGCCATGATTTCAGATTCGGAATCGCAGGGTGGCTTTGTCTTAGCCGGCACCAGCGCCGAGACGCGGTTGTAGCGGAGAATCCATAACCCGTCGTTGTTAGTAAGGTAGATCAAGCCGTGTCCGCCGTCAGGGAGAAGGCTGGTGACTTTGTTGAACGTCTCCAGCGTCTTGGGGTTGCGGGGATCGCTCAGGTCGAGAACGCGCACTGTCTCTGTGGAGTGGCTGCTGCTGGTAAGGGTTGACGACGTCTTTTCCGGAGCCTCAGCGATGGCTATATCTGGGCTGACCATCTCGAGGTTTCCCGCCGTCGATTGATTCGATTCCGCCGTCCGCTTTAAGAGGTTTGGTCTTTCTGGGCTGGTGACGTCAACAACCATGAATCCTTGCTTCCCCGCCTGCTGCACGTATAGATAGTGTTTCCCGCCTTCCTTCTGTAGCAGCATCTGACTTCCGGTTGCCTGCGGTAAAGCCAGGTGGCCGATCACGGTGGCAGGCAGATCGGTGGGTTTGGGCGTGGGCTGCTCGCCAGCGCTGGCCGACAAAGCGAGCAACGGCACGAGCGAGCAAGCGAGCGCATACGTAGACAATTGACGCGTAGAGCTATTCATAAGCCACTTCCCCATGCACCATGTAGACTTCTTGGTTTCGCATCTTTAATGACTATGTTACCGCATCAACGTGCTCATTGTTCTGTGGCGACGCCGACGCAGCCGTTGGCACTCTGGGTCGTGCAAATCGTGCCGGCCTGCAAGGGCACAAAGACGTGGTTCGTGTTCGGATCGACCGCGATGCTGTGTGCATTCGAGCCGGTCGTCATGTTGGCCAGCCACTGGTTGCTTCCGGCATCAATGACGCCCATGACCGCGCCGTTGGGCATGTCGCGCGCCGCGAGATAGTACTTGTTGTCGGTCGGGTTATACCAGGTCTCGTCCACTCCGCCCACGTTGTAGATGGGCACGCAATTCGTGCTGGTCTCCGCAGTTGTGTTGCAGACGATGGTGTTACCCGGCGCGTCATTAATTATGTATTCGTTGGGAGGGAATGCCTCGCCGTCATGGTCCGCACAACCGATGAGATAGTAATTTCCGGGACCCTGAGTGACTCCGGTCGGCATGCAGTTGGGCATGACAAAACTGTTGACGACGACTGGCCCACAAGGCCCTCCGCAGGTGTTGTTCGCAACCTGTGGATCGATTTCGTCGACCGTTCCGATATTAGTGACGGCGATGGCGTTTTCATTCGCCAACAGCAGATGGCCAGTGACAGGGTTCCACGCCATTCCTCCCAATCCGGCGGGGGCTATGGCGCCGGCGCAGGTGCCACAGGGGACGGTCTGGTTCGCGGTTGTAAATTCGCCGTTCGAGTAGTTGAGAATGGGGCCGTGATGGCATGGGATTGTATACAGCGTGCCCGAAACCGGTGTTATGCCGATTCCAGGGACCATCGAAGCGGCCGCCGATCCTGAGACGCCACCGAAGGTCTGCGGATTGGAGGGATCCGGACAGGGAAATGTATTCCCAACGTTATCTACCGGAACAGGGGTTGGAACATTAAGTCCAATTCCGTTAGAGGCCGTACCTCCAGCGCCGTCGTAATAAACCTGGCCGATGACACAGCTAGGTGGATTGAAAGAAGCGCCCGGCGCCGGAGCAACTGTCGTTTGCGAAGTGGCCTGGTAAGGGTAGTCGCCGGCGTTGTAGCCAGCGAGGGTGAATCCCGCTGGATAGGGGCCATACGGATATGCCGAGTCAATGGGCAAGCAATGCTGCAACTGGAGGCTGTCTGATGGATTCTTTGCGACAATGTGCGTCACATCGAAAAACGTGATGAAGGGAAGTCCGGGATCGCCGTTAATGATCGCCAGAACCTGATGGGTTGCACCGTCGGCGCCCATGACGGAGCCTTCTGCCATTTCGTCGCCGCGGTCATCTCCGCAATCGGCGCTGGAGCCAGCTTCACCATTCCACGAAGCCACGCAGGGAGCGATACCCAATGGACCGTCATAGTCAGCCGAAACTCCAGTGGGTACATCTGCGATTACAACTGGTTGAGTGGGGGGACTCGTGGTTAGGTCCATCGTGGTCAGGTCGAAAGTCACGAAACTGGCGCTGCCATTTCCGACAAAGAGAAATTTGCCGTCCGGAGTCGTGGTATTGCCATCGGGTCCGGACATTGGATTGACACCGTTGGCGCGCGAAGCGCAGCACTGCGCGCCGGGAAATCCACCAAAATTACCATTGGCTCCGAAGCCGGTATTGAGGTGAAAGGGAGGATTCCTGCAACCGAACCTGGTGAAATTCCCAAACACCGTGGCAATGGGTGGAATGCTGGGATCGCAGGGACTGGCGCCGTTTCCGGCATCGGTGACAGCATTGGAGCCTTGCAGGGCATCCACTGCGATGTCCGTGCCGGTATCGATCACCACCATGGCCAAACCAATACGATCGGAAATATAGTCCAGATAGTGGCCCGAGGCAGCAGGATTGGGGGCAATCGTACTAATGTCGAAGGAATTGAACGGACCGCCTGGCTCGCCGGTAGGGTTGTGTTCCGGCACCGTCACTACGTTGATGATGGTGTAGGCGCCATTCTTGGTGGTGCCGCACGTGGGACAGTTTGTGGCAGTCCCGCAACCGCTCAGAATCACAAACAGTGCGATCACGCAAACAGTAAGCAGAATCCTCGGTCTCATCGAATCCCCTCCCGCAATTTCTCTTCAGGACCGGCTTGCGGCCGACCCTGCCGATGCCAAACTTGTTTTCACCTTTGGCCTCGCAACGACTGCGTGCCACTACTAGAACCTGAACTGAAGGCGCTGCACAACCACGTAGTAGTTTTGCGGCACCGCGCCAATCGTGCTCGGCTCCTTCAACTGATCAATGGCCACATTGACCATGTACTTCACCCAATAGTTCGGATACCAGTTGAGCCCCATTGTGTATTCGAAGGTGTGGTAATCAAATGTGGGAACATAACCCGGCGTGTAATAGTTCAGCAGACTTGTACCTGGCTCGTTAGCCTGGATACCGGTGAATCGGAATGCAACTTCCCAGGCTCCCCATCCACGCCCTGCGCCACCCGGGGTTTCGGGGCCGAACAGGGGACGGTTGACGCGAGGCGTGCCATTTTCCGGCCGGTTTTCGCGGGTCAGCAAGTAAGTCGTGCTGAGGTCCCACGCCTTGGCTCGGATGGTCGGAAGACTCAGGAAGCCCAGATTCCCCACTTGGTCGGAGCCGACATTCGTACGATCCATATCGAGCTGATCGTATTCGCCGCGCAGCGCGAAGTGGTCTTTGATGTAAGTAAATTCGCCGTTGTAGCGCTGAATGTCTCCATTGATGGCGAATTGCGGGAAGAACGTGTAAGCGGCGTCGGGCAGCGTGCCCAGGAAGCTTAGATCCCCAGAGAGACCTCGCGATCTCGCAAAGTCGACCGATCCGCCAAAGGCGAACTGTTTAAACCAATTGCTCTGGGATTTTCGGAAAGGATAAAAGCGCAGTCGCCCGATGAACTCCGGCTGGTTGGTGGTATTGACGGTCGCGTAGCCCTTGCCGTTGAATGCCCCTGCCCAGTACTGCACCACGCCGCCATCAATATCGCCGTGTACAGCCAACCCTGGGCTGCGATACGCGGATGCAGCGGAGGGGTACAACATCGCCTGAAAGCCGCGTTCTACGAAGTCGAGGTTGGTAGCGCCGAGACCGACTTCTTGAGCGAAGGGCACTTTGAATTGGCCCGCCTGAAATTGGAACTCGGGTTTGATTCTTACGTTGAGATAGACATCGCGAACGACGGAACCCGAGGTCGAAGCCGCGTCGGTCAGCAGGGCGAAATCAAAGTGCGATCCGTAGTTGCCCTGGAAACCGAAACGGGCGCGACGCAACAGGAACGTGTCGGCGGGGGCGCCATCGCCCTTGTAAGCGCGATAGTCGGTATCCACGTAGCCATAGGGGCTGATACTGAATTGGCCGTCGGGACTGCGAATGAAAAAGTGTTCGCCGTTAAATCCGGCGGTCAGCGGAGGCTCTTTTTTCTGCGCGGAGGTAGCCTGATCTATCATCGCCTCGGGCAGCGGCGTGGGCTCCACCAAAACGGCAGGCAGCAGCCGAGCCCCAAAGTCGTTTGGAGCACTCACCGGGCGCGGAACAATTCTGTCGACTACCGGCTGGATCGAGGCTGAGCTACCATCGCTTACCTGAGGAGCGGCGGCCCGAGCCGACGCATTCGCCAGCTTCTCGACCAGCGCCTTCAATTCTTCGATGGTCTTGCGCTGCGCCGCGACCTCGCTGCGCAGCTGATTGACTTCTTCCTTCGTGGCCGCCACGGGAGCCGCGCTGTCAGTCTTGCTCGCGGGTTCCGTGCCTTGAGCGTGGACGAACGAACCGGGCGCCATGGATACCATCAGAAGCACGAAAAACATTGTCAGCGAGCGCATGTGTTTCCTCTCCCGGAATAAAATACACAACGGCCTGTGCTCAAGACAGGCACACTAATGCTGCGCGCTGTCTTGTTCGTTCGGGCCACGAACCGAAAGACTTCTAAGTAGAGTTGCGTATGAGTGCGATCCGGTCTGAAGAGCGGACCAGTTACGAGAAGGCGGTTTATCATATCGAAAGAATGAATGTCAAGGAAAAGTTTTTTGCATGGCCCGCCTATGAAGCGCAGGCAGTGCTTCCTACGAGCAGAGTCGAGACGGGAAGAACGCTAGCAGAATTAGGGGGTTCAAGGGAGTGCATAAAGAGATGCATCCACGAAAAAAGATCGTGAAAATCTCGCCATGAGATTTTTTGCGCGCGAGCGAAAACTGCACGCAAAGCCGAGGTGAGTTTCGCGGGCGCGATCCTGATAAAGTTGGACCCGGACTGTGCGCCGTTACGCTGCGCGGAACCGCTTCGGCGAACTTGGTTTTGTCAACTTCTGTCAATTCTTTTTGTCAACTATGGGCTTACACTTCGCTCAGGCCATCGGCTTGCTCTTCGCGGCCGGAATCGCTGGCGCTCTGAACGCCCTGGCGGGCGGCGGCAGTTTCATTTCCTTCCCCGCATTGTTGTTTATGGGCGTTCCGCCCGTGGAAGCCAATGCAACAAATACAGTGGCGCTCTGGCCCGGCCTAGTCGCTAGCGCCATGGCTTACCTGAAACGGCTGAACGCGCCGCCTCGCGTGCTGGCGCCCTTGCTCGTCACCAGCGTGGTCGGGGGATGGGCGGGAGCGCTGCTCTTGCTGAAAACTCCACAACATACTTTTATGCGCCTGGTTCCGTGGCTGCTGCTGGCTGGCACACTGCTTTTTGCATTCGGCAACTCGCTGCGCGCCATGGTCGGCGAGTCCGCTGTGGTTGACGATCTCCGCGATATTTCCGTGAAGGCAATCGTTCTCGGCTCGATCGTCGAGCTGTTGGTTTCGATTTATGGCGGATACTTCGGCGCCGGCATCGGCTTTATGGCCCTCGCCATGCTGGCGCTGATGGGGATGCGTGACATTCATGCCATGGGAGCGATCCGAACGCTGCTCGCTGTGGCCATCAATGCGGCCGCGGTGATCACGTTTATTGTGGCGCACGCGGTTTTGTGGCCGCAGTGTTTGGTCATGATTGCCGGTTCGCTCGCCGGAGGCTGGTTTGGCGCCCATTACGCGCAGCAGGCGGATCCGAAGAGAGTGCGCGGCATGGTGATCGGCGTGGGCATCGCCATGACGGCGTATTTCTTTATGAGAGTTGGCTAGATCAGGCGGCGCTCGAGCAAAGTCCGCTGGCGAATCTCGCCGAACTCCGAACAATAAGAAAAACTGATAGAAATCAGTAATAGAATTAAGTTGACTATCACGATGTCTCGGGTGCCAACTATCAGACTCCTCGCCGCTAAGGGCAGGGCTGGACATTGGAGATTGTCTGCTCCATACCGTAATATCAGATTTTTCGAAAATGAAACGAGGTCAACCAATCACATGAGTGCCTTAGAACAGATAGGTTCCGCACTACATTTCCCTGCCCTGCAACCGCCTCGCCGCTATCTGTTTGGGCCGGGGCCGACCATGGTTCATCCGCGGGTTTACGAAGCGCTGTCCAAACCGATTGTCGGCCATCTTGATCCCTTCTTCATTCAGGTGATGACAGACGTTCAGCAGTTGCTCACGACTGCCTACGGAACGGGGGCGGGCGCGACGCTGGTGATTTCCGGCACGGGCAGCGCGGGCATGGAGGCTGCCGTCGTTAATTTTGTCGAGCCCGGAACGAAGATCGCGATTTTTGCCAACGGATATTTTTCCGATCGTCTGACCGAAATGGCGAAGCGGAACGGCGCCGACGTCGTGCGCTTTGAAAAAGCCTGGGGAGAGACCTATACCGACGATGAAGCGCGGGAGTTTATCGCGCGCGAACAGCCCAAGGTCGTGGGTTATGTGCATGCCGAGACTTCGACTGGAGCGTTGCAATCCGGCGACGCAATCTGCGCCGCCGCTCATGAAGCGGGCGCACTCGTAATCGCCGATTGTGTAACCTCGCTCGGCGGCTTGCCGGTGGAGTTCGACCAGACCGGCATGGATATTGCCTATAGTTGCACGCAAAAAGGGCTGAGTTGTCCGCCAGGATTGTCTCCCATGGCCATGTCTCAGCGGGCGATGGAATGGCTGCGCGGCCGAAGCACTCCCTCACGCAGCTGGTATCTGGACCTCAAACTGATTCACGATTACTCGACCGTGTCGCACCGCTATCATCACACCGCGCCGATTTCGATGTTCTATGCCTTGCGCGAGGCGCTTCTTGTCGTGACCGACGAGGGCATTGAGAAGCGCTGGGAGCGGCATCGCCGTTGCCACCAGCTTTTTGTCAAAGGCATCGAAGCGATGGACCTGAGTATGCATGTTCCCGAAAAGTATCGCATCACGACACTAAATACAGTACGCGTTCCGAAAGGAGTTGACGAAGCGAAAGTTCGAAAACGCCTGTTGGACGAGCCGGGAATCGAAATTGCAGGCGGATTTGGACCGCTCGCAGGCAAAGTCTTCCGTATTGGCATCATGGGGCCGCTGGCCACGGAAGAGAACGTGCAATTTTTCTTGGGGGAATTTGGAAAGGCGCTGAAAGCGGAAGGCTACGCGACCTAGCGTCGCTTCTCGAAAATCTACGGCGCGAGGCCGGATGATCAGCAAGCGAAAGAAAGACGCGGCGCGTTTTGGTAGCGCCGACAAATGCAAAGGTTCTTCGCGTCCCTCAGAATGAGAGATTTTGATGGCCCGGGCCAGAGGCGACAAGCAATGACTCTGAAGTCGGTGGTGACACTTCTCGACGTTTTGCGGTTCGCGAACAGCCATACGGCGATTGTCGTTCCCGAGCTCGGCATCAGCGTCACCTACGATTCTCTGCGCCGGCAAGTCTTGACCATGGCGGACGCTCTCGCCTCCGCCGGCATTCGCCGCGGTGACGCGGCCGCGATCGCGTTGCCGAATGGATTGCCGGCGATTGTGAGTTTTCTCGCTGCCTCCATCGCCGGAACCGCTGCGCCGTTAAACCCCGCTTACCCCTACGAAGAGTTTCTTTTCTTCCTCGGAGACACGAACGCTCGCGTGATGCTTTGCCCGCCGGTGGGCGCGGAATTCGCACGCAGCGCCGCCGCCGATCGCAAGATCCCGGTGATGTCGGTTGGAATGACCGATCAGGGCAACGTTCATCTCATAGATGCGCCGAGCGGAGCTACAGCTCTTGAGCCAACGGCGGATGATATTGCTCTCGTCCTTCACACGAGCGGAAGCACGGGGCGGCCGAAGCGGGTTCCGCTGCGGCATTTCAACCTCGCGGTATCGTCGGCGAATATCGCCAGCACTTATGCGCTCTCCGAGGAAGATGTTGCGCTTTGCATCATGCCGCTCTTTCACATTCACGGATTGATCGGCTCGACCATGGCAACTTTGCTTTCCGGCGGAACGGTCGTTGTGCCCGCTAAATTTAACGCACTTTCTTTTTGGCGGACGGTTCGGGAGAATCGCGTGACCTGGTATTCGGGCGTGCCGACCATGCATCAGCTGCTGCTGGCGCGGGCCCACCACAAACCGGCGGAAGCGGCCACGCTGCGCTTCATTCGCTCCTGCAGCGCGCCGCTTTCGTCTGAGCTGATTCATAAAATTGAGGATATTTTCGGCGTGCCCTTTGTCGAGGCTTACGGAATGACCGAGGCCGCCCACCAGATGACCTCGAACCCCCTGCCGCCTCGCCATCGCAAAGCCGGCTCTGTCGGCGTCGGCACCGGGCTTCGCATTAGCATCATGGATAGAGAGGGCAATCATCTTGGCACCAACCAGCGCGGCGAAGTCGCCATTCAGGGCGCGAACGTATTTCGCGGATATGAAAATAATCCCGAAGCCAACGCCCGCGCTTTCTCGAATGGGTGGTTCCGCACTGGCGACGAAGGGCTTCTCGACGAAGACTGCTATCTGCATTTAACCGGCCGGATCAAAGACATCATCATCCGCGGCGGCGAGAACATTGCGCCCCACGAAGTCGATGAGGTTCTGCTGAGACATCCCGCCGTAGCCGCGGCGGTTACATTCGGCTGCCTGCATCCCGTTCTCGGTGAAGAGGTCGCTGCCGCCGTGGTCTTGCACCAACCACAGGGCGCCACGGAGCCCGAACTCATCAAGCACAGCCGCGAGTTTCTGGCCGATTACAAGTGCCCCACGAAGATTTATTTCGTGAATAGTATTCCCACCACCGCTACCGGAAAAATTCGCCGCCGCGTAGTGGCCGCCGCGCTCACCGATGACCAGCGTGCATAATTAGCGTAGATAATCTCCGTGGATAAGAAACGATGAAATTTCTGATCGCAGGCGCTGGGGCAATCGGAGCCTACATCGGCGCGCGCATGGCAAACGCCGGATTCGACGTTACTTTGTTCGCGCGCGGCCCGCATCTTCGCGCCATGCAGGTGCACGGCGTGCAGGTGAAAAGTCCCGAGGGCGATTTTGTATCGCACCCGGCCATCGCCAGTTCTCTCGAAGAAGCGGGAGCGATGGATGTCGTCTTTCTTGGCGTGAAGGCCCACGGCTTGCCGCAACTGGCGCCACAATTGAAGCCGGTGATCGGTCCTGAGACCACCCTCGTCAGCACGCAAAACGGCATCCCGTGGTGGTATTTCCAGGGATTTGGCGGCGAGTGGGAAGGATTACGCCTGGAGCGCGTCGATCCCGGCGGCGTGATCTCCGCGGCGATTCCAGCCAAGCAAGTGGTTGGCTCCATCGTTTATTTTTCGACCGAGATTCCCTCCCCCGGGGTGATTCAGCACATCGAGGGCAATCGCATTTCTCTTGGCGAGCCTGATGGTTCGCGGACCGATCGCTGCCGCCGCCTCGCCGAAGCGCTGATCGCTTCGGGATTGCGCTGTCCGGTGACGACTCGGTTGCGGCACGAGATTTGGGTCAAGGTGCTGGGCAACGCCTCTTTGAATCCGGTCAGCGCATTGACCCGCGCCACGCTGGTGCAGATGGTGAGAGATGCCGGCGTTGCTGCAGTGATTCGCGGCATCATGGAAGAAGTCGAGGCGGTCTCGCACAAGCTCGGCATGGAGTTGCCGGTTTCCATTGACCAGCGCATGGCGGGCGCGGAAAAGGTGGGCGAGCACAAAACCTCCATGTTGCAGGATCTCGAGGCGGGCCGGCCCATGGAACTGGAAGCGCTGGTGGGCGCGGTCGTGGAACTGGGCGAACGAGTGGGGATTCCGATGACTCGCACCCGGACGGTATACAACTGCACTAAGCTTCTATCCCAGTGCGCTGCACCCCGGCAGACAAAATGAGAGCTGTCCCGAAATTGGGGCCCTCTACTCTCCTTTACATTTCTCGCCTAAAATATATCGACCGAGGGGCTTGACAGGGGGCGCGAGTGCCGGAGTATACTCCGTTCGTCGCTGGTCCACTTATCAGACCACTTGGTGCCTATGCCCTCTCCGATCAAGTCCGACTTCGAGGCAGTACGAAGAAACAAGGTCTACGAAGAAGTTGCCAAGCAGATCGAGCGGTTAATCCTTAAGAAACTGAAACCGGGAGACAAACTGCCATCCGAGCGCGAACTGGCGGAGATGCTCCAGGTAAGCCGCAGTTCGATACGCGATGCAATTCGCGGCCTCGAACTGGTGGGCTTGGTGGAACCGAGACAGGGCGCGGGGACGATCGTCCGCGAACTGTCGGCAGAGACCCTGGTCAATCCCTTTGCGACTGCGCTGAAGCAGCGCAAAGAGATGGTCAGCGAGCTGTTGGATTTTCGCAAGATGCTCGAACCACCATTGGCGGCGCGGGCTGCCACGCACGCGGGCGAAGACGAGATTGCCGAGATGGAGGAGATTCTGCATCGGCAGGAGGCGAAGCTCGCGGCGGGAGATACCGCGATCGCAGAGGATGCGGAATTCCACTACGCCGTCGCTTTGGCATCGGGTAACAGCGTCGTGCTCAAGGTGCTCGACATTCTTATGGATATGCTGCGCGACACGCGCGAGCGCTCGTTGCAGGTGACGGGGCGCCAGCAGAGATCGATCAACGGACACTGGAAGGTTTTGAACGCTATTAAGCGCCATGATGGCGAAGCCGCGAAAGCAGCGATGCGGCGTCACATTGAAGACGTGGAAGAGATCGTACTTGATAAGTTTTGAGAAGGAATTGGTCCGTCACTCCATGACCGAGAACGGTCCACAATCGCTTACGGAAGCCCTGACGCTTCGCGTCGCTGAGGCGCGCGTCGAAGATGTCGGCCATGCGATTGCGCGACTGGCGCCCGCCGACTTGCAGCGCATGAATGCGCGAGCGGGTTCCGTGCTGAAGATTACCGGCAACACTATCGGCGTTGCGCGCGCCGAACTTTCCGACGACGGTCATGAAGGCATGATTCAGATCGACGGCACCTGCCGCAGCAATTGCGGCGCGGGGTTGCAGGAGCAGGTCACGGTGACTCCCGTCGAATGCGAGCAAGCTGTGGCGGTTCGCCTTGTGCCTTTGTGGGTGGGCGCGGCGCCCGCGACTATTGCTCCCGATCGTATGCTTGAGGATTTGGTCGACGTGCCGGTAATGATGGGCTGCGTCGTCCGCGTGCCGACGTTTGCCAAGGCGGTGAACTTTCAGGTGGTGCGCACAATTCCGTCGGGGCCAGTAGTGATCGGGAAGCGCACCGATATTCGCGTGGTCGAAGGCGAGCAGACCGCGGCTCGCGCGCCGTCGGTTTCGTACGAAGATATTGGCGGGCTTGAGCGGGAAGTGGCGCGGGTGCGCGAAATTGTCGAGTTGCCGCTGAAGTATTCGCGCATCTTCGAGCGCCTGGGAATTCTGGCGCCGAAGGGCGTTCTGCTGTATGGGCCGCCGGGAACGGGAAAGACGTTATTGGCGCGGGCCGTTGCTGCTGAAAGCCGCGTGCATTTTATTCACCTCAACGGACCTGAGATCATGCGCAAGTTCTATGGCGAGAGCGAGGCCAAGCTGCGCGAGGTCTTTGAGGAAGCGGCGCGTCATGCGCCCGCGATTCTCTTCATCGATGAGATTGACGCTGTCGCTCCGAAACGCACGGAAGTGGCCGGGGAAGTGGAGAAGCGCGTCGTGGCGCAGCTTCTCAGCTTGATGGATGGCTTTGTGGCGCGTGGGCAGGTCATCGTTATCGGCGCGACTAACATTCCTGAGGTGCTCGATCCGGCGCTGCGACGGCCAGGGCGCTTCGATCGGGAAATTGAAATTGGCGTTCCCAATACGCAGGCGCGGCTGCAGATTCTTAGAATTCACACGCGCGCGATGCCACTCGCAGCCGATGTTGACTTGAAAGAGATCGCCGAGCATTCGCACGGCTTCGTTGGCGCCGACCTGGAAGCCCTAGGGCAGGAAGTCGGCATGATCGCTTTGCGCCGCTTCCTTTCATCTGTCCCGGTTGAAGCTGGCGGCGTCGACTCAGCTGAGCTGGAACGGTTGCAGGTTACGCGCAACGACTTTCTCGCAGGTCTCAAGGAAGTCGAGCCGAGCGCGACTCGCGAGTTCTTTATCGAAAAAAGCTCGTCGACGTTTGCCTCTCTAGGCGGGCTGCACGAGGTGAAGCGATTGCTGGATGCGGTGTTCGAGCATTCACACGTGCGCGATGAAATCTATGAGCGGGTTGGATTGGCGCCGCCGCGCGGGATTTTGTTAACCGGACCCTCGGGCACGGGAAAGACCGCGATGGCGCGAGCACTGTCGGGCGAGAAGCAGATTCCGCTGATCGCCATCGATGGCCCGCAGCTGTATTCGAAGTGGCTGGGGGAGTCGGAGCGAGCGCTGCGCGAGGTATTTAAGAAGGCCAGACGGGCGGCCCCGTGCATTCTTTTCTTCGACACGATTGACGCGGTCGCGCCCAAGCTTGGTGCGGATCAGTTTGGCACCGATGTTTATCAAAGGATTCTCAGCCAGCTTTTGCGCGAGATTGATAACTTGCGCGACGTCAAAGGCGTGATCCTGCTGGCGGCCACCAATCGGCCGGAACGGATTGATCCAGCGCTTTTGCGCAGTGGGCGCTTCGACTATATTCTGCGCTTCTCCAAACCCGATCTGGCGGAGCGCGCGGCCATCATGCAGCTTTGCTGCCGGCGCGTGCCGCTTGCGCCCGATGTCGATTTCGACGAGTTTGCGGGACGCATGGATGGGCTTACGGGCGCGGATATTGAGAGCCTGTGTAAGAAGGCGACGCTCTTTGCGATTGCGGAATTTGAGGAGGGCACTCGGGTTCCGCCTTTTGCCGTCTTGCGCAGCGACTTTCTGGCAGTGCTCGATTCCGATCGCGGCAGTCCCAGGCAGGTGACCGTTATCAGAAAGTGGAAAAAAACGAATGTGCTAGGCAATGGCGCCGGGGATAGATATCCGGACGCATCGGATTGAGTAACGGTCGTGGGTCGTTGGTCGTTCGGGCTGATTATTGGTTACAGGTCGTTAGCGAGCGCGTGCGAACGACTACCGACGAACGACCGACAACTGGTCAGTTAAGTTTAGACGAGGTCTACTTATGAGTTACACAGAACTTACGGTTTGGACGCGCGGCATCATCATGGATAAAGAGGGGCGCGACATTGTCAACTCTGTCTCCAACTCGGCTCGCATTGAGGGTAAGCACGCTCAGGCCATGGAGAACTACGTCGATAATCCCGATCGTACCAATGCTCCGACGCGCAAATACTGTCGCGTGAGCGATAGCATCCTCGAGAACGAGCTTACTTACGAGAATGAGCACCCTAACATTGTCGTACTGGTTGAAGGAACGATGGTTAAGGGTTGGGATTATATGCGCGGGATGCCTCCTGGCGGAACGCTGGTGATCAACACGCATTACACGCCCGATTACATGATTCGCTTTGTGCCGGGCCCTGAGCGACTGGCTCAACTTGTTTGTGTGGATGCGGCCAAACTGGCCGACCACAAGTGGCTTTACTACCGGTTGGGCGAGCTTGGACTCGACCGACTTTCGACCGAGGGTGCGGCGGAGCGTAATAAATTAATCGCGCCGGATATCGCGGCTCCGTTGATTGCCGCAGTGGTCAAGACTACGAGCATCGTCAAGATGGAGACGATTGAGCCGATGATTGCGAACAAGCACGCCTTCGAAATGGCGCTGAAAGAATTACACATTATGAAGCTTAGCCCGGTGGCTGCTTAGTTTGGTGGTTAGTCGATGGTCGTTCGCGACCTTCATCCTGGCGACTAACGACCAGGGACTACAGGCTGAATAGGAATTACAGGAAGGATCATATGTCGACTAAAGATACTCGTATTCCCGATTGGTTAAAGGTTCCGTTTGCCGGCATTACTCCCGCGCCCTCGCAGGAAAAAGGGCAGGACTTATTCCCTACTGGTAACTGGCGGTCGATAAGACCGGTCTATCGCGACAAGTTACCCCCTTGTAACAACGCTTGCGGAACCAACGAGAAGATTCAAGGGTATCTCGATTTAGTGAAGCGCGGGAAGTATCTGGATGCCTATGCGCTGATTAAGGAAGACATGCCCTTCCCATCAGTTACAGGGCGTGTGTGTTATCACCCGTGCGAGGCGGCCTGCAATCGCGGGAAGTACGATGAGGCCATTTCGATTCGGGCGGTGGAGCGCTTCCTTGGCGACCTCGGACAGGCGTTGAAGAAAGACGTGGTGCAGGCCGGCAAGCCGAATGGCAAGAAGGTCGCCGTTGTTGGGTCGGGCCCAGCCGGGCACAGCGCGGCTTATCAACTGGCGCGCCTGGGCTACAAAGTTACGATTCTTGAGAAATCGCCTAAGGCAGGCGGGCTGAATCGCGGCGGCATTCCGGACTGGGTTCTGCCGCAGGATGTGCTCGATCGCGAGATCGAGCGACTGGTTGAGCTTGGCATCACGGTGAAAACCGGTGTCGAAGTCGGTAAGGACGTGAGCTGGGACGACTTGAAAAAAGACTACGACGCGGTTGTGCTGGCAGTCGGACTCACGGAGCCCAACAGCGTGCGCGCCGAGGGCGAGGACAAGAAGGGCGTGCATTATGGGCTTCCCTTCCTGCGCGACATCGGCATGGGCACGTCGAAAGTCAAGCTGGGGGCGCGCGTTGCGGTCATTGGCGGCGGAAATACTGCCATCGATTGCGCTCGCGAAGCGCTGCGGCAGGGCGCCGTCGAAGTGACCATGATCACGGTCGAGGGCAATTCCAAGGAAATGCCGGCGTCGCCGGAAGATCTGCACGACATGCTGGAAGAAGGCGTGGAATTGATGCACGGGCGCGCTGTGACAGCTGTGCTCGGCAATGGAAGCGTCGAGGCGTTGCAACTGCATTCGGCGCGCTTCTCGGGAGCGATCAATGCTTCGCCAATCACGGTGGATCGCGACGCGGCGCCCGAGCGCTTCCCTGTCGACAACGTAATCATTGCGGTAGGACAGCACGCTTCGCTGGCGTGGCTGCCGCAGGAATTCAAGAACGAGCGCGGCACGATCAAGATCGACCGCTTCGGGCGTTTGGGCAATACCAACTTCTTCGCGGCGGGAGACATTGTGCAGCTCGGCTCTGGCCAACCGCTGATGGTGGTGAATGCGGTGGGCGATGGCAAGCGCGTTGCTTTCAATCTTGACAAGGTGATGCGAGGCGAATCGCTGGAGCCGCGGACGATTCCGATCGACGTGATCTTCGATTTGAATCGCATGAACATGACGTACTTCCCGCACTTCCCGCGCGTGCAGCAGGAGATGTTGCCGCCGACTGGCCGGCGCAAGACGCAGCAGGAAGTGATTCAGGCATTCACGGAAGAGCAGGCGGTTGAGGAGGCGGGGCGGTGTTTCAGTTGCGGCACTTGCAACGCTTGCGACAACTGTTACCTGGTTTGTCCGGAGCCTTGTATTGCGCGACCAGAACGGTCGAACGGGCTGTATAAGATTCTGGTCGACTATTGCAAAGGGTGCCGCGTGTGCATCGAGGAGTGCCCGACGGGGTGCCTCGAGGGCGTGCCTGAACTTGACTTCGATACGGGCGTGGTACGCATGGATACGGCGTTCGCGATCTCTCCGGGACTGCATGGACGGCAGGCGGAGGAGTTGCGGAACCTGGCTAGTCGGCCGGCTAAGAATATTTAGCGGCTATTGCGAGTTGAACGTTCGGACAGCCCTCAGGGGCTAAAGCCCGGCTGATCTTGGGCGGCGGTTCCGCAGCGCTCAAGCGTTGCGCCACCCGAGAGCTCGGTGAGATTGTACGAACAAAAGCTTGGTGAGATTGTTCTAGCGTTAAAGTGGAATCATTGGAGTGAAGATATGGCAACGGCAACGGCTCTTAAGAAGAAGATGGTGCGGATCAATGGATGCGTGGCGTCGGCGCAGGCGGCGAAGTATGCGGATGTCGATGTGATTGCGGCGTATCCGATCCGTCCTTATACGGCGACGATGATGGCGCTGGCGCAGATGGTGGCGAATGGCGAGCTGGACGCGGAATATATCGTGGCGGATAGCGAGCACTCGCAGTTGAGCATCTCGCACGGCGCTTCGTCGAGCGGGGCGCGGGTGTTTACGGGAAGTTCGGGCGTGGGCGTGCAGTTTGCCTACGAACTTTATTCGCCGATCTCGGGCAGCCGCATGCCGGTGCAGATGATGATTGCTGACCGGACGCTCGATCCGCCGGGCGATTTCGGGTCGGAGCATACGGACGCGCTTTCGACTCGCGACATGGGATGGATCATGGGTTGGTCGTGCGATGCGCAGGAGGCGTTCGACAATCATCTGATTGCTTATCGCATTGGCGAGGATCCGCGGGTGCTTTTGCCGCAGATGGTTTGCCAGGATGGGTTCTTCGTCTCGCATATCACGGGCGATGTGGAGTTGCCGGACTCGGGACAGGTGAAGGAATTTCTTCCTCCTTACAAGCATCCCTATCCGCTTGATCCGCGGCATCCGGTGTCGCACGGGCCGCAGATCATGCCGGAACAGGGTCCACCGCTGCAGTTGGAGCGAGCGCGCGCCATGGAAGAATCGATGGCGGTGATTGAAGAAGTGCATGAGGAGTTCGAGAAGATCTTCGGGCGGCACTACGATCCGTGGGTCGAAGAGTTCATGACCGATGACGCGGAGGTCGTGTTCTTCCTGCAGGGGGCGCATGCGGTGACGGCCAAGTTTGCGATTCAGCATATGCGCGATAAGGGGCTGAAGGTTGGCCTGGTGCGGCTGCGCACCATACGGCCGTATCCGACCGAGCGTGTGCGCGAGGTTCTGAGCAAGTTCGAAGTGGTCGGCGTGATTGAGACCAATATGGGGCTGGGCAGTGTGAGCAGCGGCGGATCGCTATATGCTGAAGTCTGCGCGGCCCTGTATGAGAGCGATAAGCGGCCATTGGTTCTGTCGTTCATGGCGGGCATGGGCGGCGAGGCGATCGTGCTGAAAGAGTTCTACTGGATGACGGAGAAGATGAGGGAAGCGCAGAAACGCGGCAAGATCGAGAAGCGGACGCACTGGGTTGGATTCGAAGAGTAAGTAGAGAGTTCCGCGAACGAATGCCGGCGGGACGCCGGCGTTGCGAGGCGGGCGTACAAGGAGATTCATATGGCAACCATAGAAGTTCAGCGGCAGGTGCTGCCGATACTGGGCAATCCGAATCAGGGGGCGCGTTTTTATAACCCTGAATTGCCTTCGTCCGAACCGTTCGTGCCGGGGCATCGCACTTGTGCGGGCTGCGGGCCGTCGATTCAATACCGCATGACTAGCAAGGCGGCGGGCGACAATACGATTCTGATCGGGCCGACTGGGTGCATGTATGTGGCGAACAGTTCGTATCTGTGCACGCCCTACAACGTGCCGTGGGCACATACGCAGATTGGCAGCGCGGGCAGCTTTACGGCGGGCGTGGCGGCGGCGTATGAGGCGATGATCCGCAAGGGAAAGTGGAAGGGGCAATTTCCGAATATTATTTGCGAGGCGGGCGACGGCAGCGCTTCGGACATTGGGCTGGCGTCGATTTCGGGAGCGCTCTATCGCAATCACGATTGCCTGATCATCTGCTATGACAACGAGCAGTATGCCAACACTGGCATACAGGCTTCGTCGCGCACGCCTTATGGCGGCATGACGACGTTCTCACCTCCGGGGCCGCTGGTGCCGGAAGGGAAGAAACTTTATCCGAAGGACTTGGCGCGCATGATGGCGGCGGGGCATCCGCACTGCTATGTGGCGACGGCTAGCGTGGGCTATCCGATTGACTTGATGAATAAGGTGCGCAAGGGGCTCAACCACAAGGGCGCGGCTTATTTGATGGTCTATACGCCTTGCCAGAAGGGCTTTGTCTATGAGACGCCGCGGTCGATCGATCTGGGGCGACTGGTGGTTGAGTGCGGGTTGTATCCGATGTGGGAGTGGAATCCGGAGCAGCGCGCGTTTGATTACAGCTTCCGGCCGGCTAGCATGCGGCCGGTGTCGGAGTATTTGAAGTTGCAGGGGCGCTTCGGGCATCTGCACGCGGAGCACATTGCTAACTTGCAGAAGTTCGCTAATGAGCAATGGCGGATGATGGGAGTCGCGCTGCCGGAAGCTTTGATCAAGTCAGCGGATGCGAAAAACCTGGTTAACATGGCGGCTGCTGAAGAGGCCGCGACTGTGGCGGAGACGGTATGAGCACACAAGGGAATACACCTCCAGCGGCGGCTCCTGACGCGCAGGAGAGCTACATTGTCACCGAAGGTAAGAAGCGCGGGTCGTCGCGCGATGTGCGGCCGGAAGCGGCGTTTGATCGCTACTACACTGTACTGCGCGTGCACGGCGGCGATGCCATTCTTACTGACAACTGGCACACCAACGAAGTGCTCAACCACGCGCGCGGTAACTTCGAAGGCGTGACGTTTGCGATGCGGACACTGGAGGCGTGGGGGGCGATGATCGAGAACGACCATCGCGCATACTACACCGCGGGCGGGCGCATTTGGGTGATGGATATCGAGCCCAGCGCGGGGAAGAAGGCGCGGCTGCCGGGCACCGGTCCGGCGAAGAAGTAGCGGGCAGGCATTGCGGCGCATCCTGCTTATTGACGACACTCCGGAGATTGCCGAGCTGCTGACGTTTGCCCTGCGCGACCACGGCTATGAGGTCGCGGCCGAGGGCTATACGCCTATGGTCAACGAATTGGTGGTCGAGCAGCGCGCCGATGCGGTCGTGCTCGATTGCACTTCGTATGACATGAGCGAGGCGCTGTTTGACGCGGTGCGGCATCATCCGACTCATGGCGAGCTTCCTGTGGTGATCATCAGTGATACTCCGGAGGTGGCGGACGCCAGCTTGCGCTCGCGCAAGGCTCAGAGAGTGTTGCTGGTGCCGAAACCGTTTACTGGGGCGCAGGTGGCGCGGGCGCTCGATCAGTTGCTGGCGGCTGACGCTTCGTAAGCCTGGCGGACGGCCCCTAAAGGGACGTCTCGTTTCCAATCTCTTGCAGTATCGCTAAAGCGATACCCTGATACGAAACGTGGTCCCTACGCTAATCAAATATGGCTTTGTGGAGCATGGACGAGTGGCAGTTTCTTGAGCGCGAGGTCGTCAGCGACCCGAGAGGCCGGCAGTGGACGGTGGCGCTTATGGATGTGCTCGGCCAGGAGGGCGATCCTGACATGCCGAACAAGTTGATGGAGTTGCAGTATTCGTCGGGGCGGTATTTTACTTTGGTCTACTCGCCAACGGGAGGGCTGCAGCGGGAGCGCGGATATACGGCGCTGGCCGAGGCGGAGGATGCTTACCGCGAGCTGCTGGTGGCGGTGATCGATGGGAGCCTGGATCCTACGCAGCCGGTGTTTCGGGAGGGGCTGGAAGATTGAAGTGTATCCGCCTCGCTGCGGCTAAAGCGGGAGTTGAAATGAGGCCCTTTATGGCAGCGGTGAACCGCTGCGCCACCCAAAGACAAAGGCAGGATCGACTCTGCGGCGCGGCTTGTCTTTTGTCTTTAGGGGATGGGAACTGTCTCCTTGCGAACGGCCACTATTTTCGCTGCGAAGGGACTGCCACGAACCGCCGTGTAGACGGAATCGAAGACATTCAAGCTATTCGTATTGACGACGCCACCGACGATAATTGGATCGCCGAGATATAGGACTTTGTTATCCGCGATGGTGAAGGCCGGCCATGCGGGGAGATCGGGGCCATTTGGATTGCCCGATTTTGCGAAGTTGGTCCAGTAGGTGGAGATTTCGTCGGCCAGTTTGCGATCGGCCGTAGTCCAGTGCCAGGGGGCTTGGTCTAGATGATCGAAGACATACCATAGTTCGGCGTAGTGGCTTGCTCCCCAGGCCTGGTAAACAGAGTTGGCGGGAAACGGCGGCTGCTGGCGGAACGAATAGTAATAGACGGGGCTCAGGCCGCTTCCGGATTGCAATCTTGCCCAGGCCCACATATCCCAGCCGAAACGTAGATCGCGTTCGAGGTCAAGGCGCGCCTGGCGCGCTTCCTGGTCGGTGGTGTGGGGATAGGCCGCTAGCAGCGGAGCTGGCAGCACTCCGAAGCTGTGGGCAATGTCGTTTTCGAAGGTGGAAGCTTTGACGTTAGTAACATCGACCAACGATTTCGCTTCGTCTGCATTCGAACCTATTAGCAGGGGGACATCATTTTGCTTGCCCGCAGTGAATGCTTCGTAGGGCGCGATGGGCAGGACGTAAGGTTCGATTACGGGATGGCTGACGTCTCCGGCATTGCCGGTGAGCAGGCGCTCGGCGGGCAGACGGCGTAGTTCCTGGAACGAAGCCGCGCCGAGCGAAGCCGCGTATTTCTCTCCGTCGTGCTCGGCGTTGGCCAAAAGATAACGGGGTGCGAGTTGGAGCGGCTCGAAGAGACCGCCGCTTTGTCCGATGGCGCGCTGAAATAAACCTTTCGCGAGCGGCGAGGCCATGAGCATGCTGACCGCCATAGCTCCGGCCGATTGACCGGCGATGGTTACATTTTTCGGGTCGCCACCGAAGGCTGCGATGTTTTTCTGAATCCATTGGAGTGCGGCGACTTGATCCATCAATCCGTAGTTGCCGGATGAATGGTGCGGAGATGTGCGCGTCAGCTCGGGATGCGCGAGATAGCCGAGCGGGCCCAATCGATAGGCGATGGTGACAACGATGGCGCCTTTGCGCGCGAGGCGGTCGCCCCAATAGAGAGGCATGGAGGCGGATCCGTTGGTGTAGCCGCCGCCGTAAATCCAAACGATGACGGGCAGGGGTTGCTGCGCGGACTTTGCCGTTGCCAGGGTCCAGAGGTTGAGGTAGAGACAATCTTCGCTCACTGCGGGCGGCGTTTCGCCGGGCATGGACACTCCAACTTGCATGCAGGCGGGGGCGAAGGCATCTGCCTTGCGGATGCCGGTCCAAGGGGCAACTGGCGCCGGGGGCTGCCAACGTAAGTCTCCGAGGGGAGGGGCGGCGAACGGGATTCCCTTGTAGACGCTCAGATCGCCTTCCCGGACGCCGGAGACCGCGCCCGATTCCGTCATCGCTTGTTGCGCGATTGCGATGCTGGCCAATTGGAGTATTGCTATTCGCGCTGCGAATCGCCACGGACTGCGCATAGGGATCCTTCGTTGATTTGGTTTGTTGGTTGGCTAAGGGAGGAGAACTTCAGATGGGCTGACTTAGTTCAGAGAACCTGAAAGAGCAAAACTTAAGGCCGCTTGCTCAATTGTGATGCTAGGCGTGAACGCCGCGGGCTGTCAATCGGCGGCGGTCGGGTGTGAAGCGTTGTAAAATCGAAGATTACCCTTGGCTGCACTATCCTTTACATACACACCTATGCCACAAGAAGACAAAACGATCTCTACTCCGCGCGACGAGCGTTATGATGCGCAGCGCATTGAGCAGAAGTGGGCGGCGCGCTGGCTGAGCGATCCGACGCTTTATGCGGCTGAGACGCATCCGACTAAGCCTAAGTTTTATGTGTTGGAGATGCTTCCCTACCCTTCGGGCGCGCTGCATATGGGGCATGTGCGCAACTATGCGATTGGCGATGCGCTGGCGCGTTATATGTGGATGAATGGATATAACGTGCTGCATCCGATGGGATGGGATTCGTTTGGGCTGCCGGCGGAGAATGCGGCGATCAAGAACAATACTCCTCCGCGGGAGTGGACGCTGCGGAATATTGCGGCGATGAAGGTGCAGATGAATCGCCTGGGCTTCGCCTACGACTGGTCGCGCGAAGTTACGACTTGCCTGCCGGATTATTACCGCTGGAATCAGTGGTTTTTTTTGAAGCTGTATGCGGCGGAATTGGCGTATCGGAAAAAGAGCAAGGTGAATTGGTGTCCGCAGTGCGCTACCGTGCTGGCGAATGAGCAGGTGGTTGGTGGGATGTGTTGGCGGCATGAGGATACTCCGGTTGAGCAGCGGGAGTTGGAGCAGTGGTTTTTGAGGATCACGAAGTATGCGGATGAATTGTTGCGCGATCTGGAAAAGCTGCAGGACTGGCCGGAAAAAGTTCGGGTGATGCAGTCGAACTGGATTGGGCGCAGCGCAGGCGTGCTGGTGGATTTTGATTTGGGCGGAACGGTGGGGCCGGCGGGGTCGACGATCACGGTGTTTACTACGCGCGTGGATACGATCTATGGCGCGACTTCGTTGAATCTGGCGCCGGAGCATCCGATTGTTGGCGACATGATCGCGCGCGATGCGGCTTTGCGCGCCAAGGTCGATGAGTTGATTGCGGAGCAGCGGCGCGCGAAGGAAGCTGGCGATATTGGGAGCATTGAAAAGCACGGCGTGTTTACTGGGCGGTATGCGAAGAATCCTTTCAATGGCGAAACGGTGCCGGTGTGGGTGGCGAATTATATTTTGATGGATTATGGCACGGGCGCGATTATGAGCGTGCCGGCGCACGATGAGCGCGATTATGAATTCGCGCAGAAATATAAGTTGGATATTAAGGTGGTGATTTTGCCGGCTAGCACCGATCCAGATGAAACCATGGTCGAGCCGCCGCTGCCGTTTACTACGATGGATGGGATCGTGGTGAACTCAGGCGATTTCAGCGGGCTTGGTTGCCGCGAGGCGATGGCGGCGCTGGCGGCGGTCGCCGAGAAGAAGGGATTTGGGAAGGCTACGGTTACTTTTCGGCTTAAGGATTGGGGGATTTCGCGGCAGAGGTATTGGGGCACGCCGATTCCGATGGTGTATTGCGATAAGGATGGCGTGGTGCCGGTGGCGGAAAAAGATCTGCCGGTGATTTTGCCGGACAATGTGCCGATTACTTTGGCGGGCGGGTCTCCGCTGATGAATGTGCCGTCGTTTTTGAATACTACTTGCCCTAAGTGTGGCGGGCCGGCGCGGCGGGAGACGGACACGATGGATACATTTGTCGATTCGTCCTGGTATTTCTATCGCTACGCGGACGCGAACAATGATGCGGCTCCATTTGATTCATCGAAGATCGCGTATTGGTTTCCGATCGATCAATATATTGGCGGGGTCGAGCATGCGATTCTCCATTTGATTTATTCGCGATTCTGGACGAAGTTTATGCGCGACATGGGGCTGGTGAAGAATGATGAGCCGGTGGAGCGGCTGTTTACGCAGGGGATGGTGATCAGGAACGGCGCGAAGATGTCGAAGAGTTTGGGGAATACGGTGTCTCCGGATGAGATGGTGGAGAGGTATGGGGCGGACGCTACGCGGATGTATAGCTTGTTCGCGGCGCCTCCGGACAGGGATTTGGATTGGCAGGAGACGGGGATTGAAGGGGTGCAGCGGTTTTTGGGGAGGGTGTATCGGTTTTATTTGCGGAATGCTGGGGCGGGGAAATCTGCTACTGGGGCGCCTGAAGCTGCGGAGTCGGCGACCTTGTCATTGTCTTTGTCGCCTGAGGCTCGTGCGATTCAGCGGAAGTTGCACCAGACTATTAGGCGCGTAAGTAGTGATTTTCAGGGGCGCTGGCATTTCAATACTTGCATTGCGGCGATCATGGAATTGATGAATGAGGTTTATGGCGCAGAGGAGGCGATTGCTTCGGGGAAAATTCCTGGGGCACTGATTGCCGAAGTGCAGCGGGATGTGGCTTTGTTGCTGGCTCCAATGGCTCCTTATATGGCGCATGAATTGTGGGAGATGACGGGGGAGACGGGGAATTTGTTGAAGGCTCCCTGGCCGAAGTATGATGCGGCGCTGGCGGCGGAGGATGAGATTGAGATTCCGGTGCAGGTGAATGGGAAGCTGCGCGGACTGGTGGTGGTGGCGGCGGGATCTTCGGAGGATGTCATCAAGCAGGCGGCGCTGGCAGATGCCAAGGTGCAGGCGGCTATCGCGGGCAAGCAGATTGTGAAGGTTATTGTCGTGCCTAGAAAGCTCGTAAATATCGTTGTTAGGTAAGTCGCGAGAGAGCGGATCGAAGCCCCCGCTCTGAGAAAAATGCGGCGAATAGATTTGCGGGCCCGCATCGAAAGAAACTTCGAAAGAAGCGGGCCCGCTCGGAACTATTTTTCATCTGCCAGGCGGCAAGGAATTACTCTCCGAACACCAATGCCTGTTTCCGATTGTTGAAATCGATTTCGTCGATTTTCTGCACGTTGTCGCTCGCCGACTTGGTGGTGACTGCTGTATAGGGCGAAGGTTGTTGCAGATCTTTTAACTTGCCCTCCACGGTCGCGACGGTTTTGCCATTCTGCAGGAATTCGACTTTGACGGTACCTCCGCTTTCCGCTTGCCATTGCGCTTTATAGTCTCCGGCGCTAAGTTCGGACGAACCGACTCGAACGGTGTCGGTCAGGGTAAAGTTGCCTTCATTTTTATTGGCGGCGAAAGTGACGGTGGCGAGCGCAACGGTGAGCAGGGACAGCGTGGCCACACGTGTTACGGTTTGCATGATGTTAATCCTCCTCAGATTAGATGGTTGAGGTTATGGAATGCCGATTGGACAACTGCAACGTCGCGCTGCACAGACTTGCCGCTCCACGCAGCGCCTACTCGGCCTGACTTTTGCGAATGTTTCTATGCGCTTTCTATATGCATGTTTCGATGCGCGGGCGGACGTTAGGTTGCATAATTTCGCTGTGCAATCGGCACCGGGGCCTGACACTTACACACCGTGACAGTAGCGATCCGGTGGCGACCCGCTTTACATTTCTGAAACAAATCTGAGAGACTCATCCGTGGAAACCCAATCTATTGTTGTCCTCGACTTTGGGGCGCAATATTCGCAGCTGATTGCGCGCCGCATCCGCGAACTGAAAGTCTTTTCTGTTGTTCTTCCTTTCAACGCTTCGCTGCAAGAAATTCGTAGCTACTCTCCAGCGGGAATTATTTTGTCGGGCGGGCCGTCGTCGGTTTATGACTCCGACGCGCCGCTGGCGGACAAGAGTGTGTTCGAGCTGGGCGTGCCGGTGCTTGGCATTTGTTATGGATTGCAATTCATGGTGTATGCGCTGGGCGGGAGGGTGCTGCCGGCGGCGAAGCGCGAGTATGGGCACGCGCAGGTTGCGATTTCGCACGCTTCCTCGCAGCTTTTTGAAGGGCTGCCCGGCGAGTTATCGGTGTGGATGTCGCACGGCGATTCGGCCGAGGAGTTGCCTGCGGGATTTCGGCTGACGGCCAAGACGGCGAATGCGGTTGCGGCGATTGAGAATGCGGAGCGGCGGATGTGGGCGGTGCAGTTTCATCCGGAGGTGCATCACACTCCGCTAGGGTCGGAGATTCTGCGGAATTTTGCATTGAATATTTGTGGGGCGAAGCCGACTTGGACTCCGCGACATTTTATTGACGCTACGGTGGCGCAGGTGCGGCAGCAAGTCGGTGCGGGGAGGGCGATTTGCGCGCTTTCGGGCGGAGTGGATTCTTCGGTGGCGGCGGTGCTGGTGGATCGCGCTATGCGCGACGACTCGGGCCGGTCGCGGCTTACTTGCGTGTTTGTTAATAACGGGGTGCTGCGGAAGAACGAGTTTGAGAAGGTGCAGCAGAATTTGCGCGACAATCTGGGGCTGCATTTGGTTGCCGTCGATGCTACGGATCGTTTTATGAAAAGGTTGGCGGGAGTGAGCGATCCGGAGACTAAGCGGAAGATTATTGGAAACGAGTTTATCGAGGTGTTTGATGATGAGGCGAAGCGCATTTTGAAAGAAGAAGGCGAAGTGGAGTGGCTGGTGCAGGGGACGCTTTATCCGGATGTGATTGAGTCGCGCTCGGTGCGCGGGCCGTCGCAGGTGATCAAGTCGCATCACAATGTGGGCGGCCTGCCGGAGAAGATGAAGCTCAAGTTGATCGAGCCGCTGAAGGATTTATTCAAAGATGAGGTACGGCGGATTGGGCGCGATCTGGGGATGCCTGAGGATGTTTTGCAGCGGCAGCCGTTTCCGGGGCCGGGGCTGGCGGTGCGGATTTTGGGTGAAGTGACTCGGGAGCGGGCGGATTTGCTGCGCGATTGCGATGAGATTGTGGTGGGGGAGATCAAGCGGGCAGGGCTGTATCAGAAGATATGGCAGTCGTTTGCCGTGCTGTTGCCGGTCATGTCGGTGGGAGTGATGGGGGATCAGCGGACTTATGCTTACACGTGCGCGGTGCGCGCGGTGCATTCGGAGGATGGGATGACGGCGGATTGGGTTCCGCTGCCGTATGAGGTGCTGAAGACGATTTCGAATCGGATTGTGAATGAGGTGCGCGGGGTGAATCGAGTGGTGTATGACATTACTTCGAAGCCGCCGGGGACGATTGAGTGGGAGTGAGGAGTGAACAGCGGCCAGTGGTCAGCAAGGCAGCGCGCGGGCCGATTTACTTACTGGAAGACCTCTCTCCGGCAGTGCAAAGCCAATACGCCATCCTTCCTCCGTACGCCATGAACTCGCAGCGGTCATGCTTGCCATAATCATCGCAGTGCGGTCTTTATGGACGCCCACACTTCGGGGGTTGCGCCAGTTTAGGATGCGCCAGTCGTTCCGCATCGTACCTCTCCGCTTGGCTGCGATCTCTGGCTTGTTTTTCGAGGATTGCGGCAGCCTGCCGTTGCTCAGATTGTTGGCGGCTCCTCTGCTGTACCCAATCGTTCTGCAAGATCAACGTCTACGAAAAAATCCCTCTTGCGGTCGAGTGAAAATCCGAAAAACCGCGATGGTTCCTATGCTTGCTCGGACAATCAAACACGCAACTCTTCGAGACTCGCGTTCCTAATCTCTAAGGCTGCACAAATTCGTTCCTCTAGCACAGCGGCTCGGGCCGCAAGCTCTCGCCGCTGCCGGATGCGATTCTGCCACTGTCTATCGGTCAAAGTCACTTTACCCTCTGAGGACCGCTAAACTTACGGCGCTGACAACATCGTCGTCAATCCCGGATAGGATCCTTAGGTATGGGGCACTCGACATCTCGGCATGCGACGAAATGCAGAGCCCTCACTGCGTTCGGGATGACAAATCGGGGTGGAATGATTGATGATCTTGCTGCCGACCAACTAACATATCTCCATGCCTGTTGATACGGAAAGTCTCACGTCTTCTTATACGCGCATTCGTGCGGCTCGCGGGGGCTCGCTTTCTTGCAAGGGGTGGCAGCAGGAGGCGGCTTTGCGGATGCTGATGAACAATCTGGACGAGGAGGTGGCGGAGCGTCCTCGGGATCTCGTGGTTTATGGGGGGACGGGGAAGGCGGCTCGCAATTGGGATTGCTATCACGTTATCGTGCGGGCGCTTCAGGGGCTGGAGAATGATGAGACTCTGCTGGTGCAATCGGGGAAACCGGTTGGGATGTTTAGGACGCATGAGTATGCTCCGCGGGTGCTGATTGCTAACTCGAATCTGGTGGGACATTTTTCTAATTGGGAGAAGTTCAACGAACTGGAGCGCGCTGGGCTGATGATGTATGGGCAGATGACAGCGGGATCTTGGATTTATATCGGCTCGCAGGGGATTGTGCAGGGGACTTACGAGACTTTTAATGCGGCGGGAGATAAACATTTTGGCGGCGATTTGAGTGGGAAGCTGATTGTTTCGGGCGGCATGGGCGGGATGGGTGGAGCGCAGCCTTTGGCGGCTACGATGACGGGCGCGGCGTTTCTGGGGATTGATGTTGACGTGGAGCGGATCAAGAAGCGGCTGAAGACGGGCTATTGCGATTTTCTTGTCACGACGCTGGATGAGGCTTTGCGGATTCTTAAGAATGCGGTGCGCAAGAAGGAAAATGTTTCGGTGGGGCTGGTGGGGAATTGCGCGGATATTATTCCGGAGCTGGCGCAGCGGGGAGTGGTGCCGGATATTTTGACGGATCAGACATCGGCGCATGATCCACTGAACGGATATGTGCCGAATGGGATGACGCTGGAGGCGGCGCTGGAGTTGCGCGCGCGGGATCCTAAGGCTTATCAGGAGCGGTCGCTGGATGCGATGGCTCGGCATGTTGAGGGGATGTTGCGGCTGCAGAAGATGGGGTCGGTGACGTTTGATTATGGAAATAATATTCGGACGTTTGCGTTTCAGCGCGGGGTGAAGAATGCCTATGACTTTCCGGGATTTGTGCCGGCGTATATTCGTCCGCTGTTTTGCGAGGGGCGCGGGCCGTTCCGGTGGGTGGCGCTTTCGGGCGAGGCTTCGGATATTGCAGTGACGGATGATCTGGTGCTGGAACTCTTTCCGGAGAATCGGAGTTTGCGGCGGTGGATTGAGCTGGCGCGAAAGCGGATCAAGTTTCAGGGACTACCAGCGCGGATTTGCTGGCTGGGATATGGCGAGCGGGCGCGATTTGGGCTGGCGATTAATGAGCTGGTGAAGAAGGGGACGATCAAGGCTCCGATTGTGATTGGCCGCGATCATTTGGACTGCGGGTCGGTGGCTTCTCCATTTCGCGAGACGGAGAGCATGAAGGATGGATCGGACGCGGTGGCGGATTGGCCGCTGCTGAATGCGATGTTGAATACGGCGGCGGGAGCGTCGTGGGTTTCGATACATAATGGCGGCGGCGTGGGGATTGGGTATTCGCTGCATGCGGGACAAGTGACGGTGGCGGACGGGAGCGACATGATGGCGGCGCGGATTGAGCGCGTGCTGACGACCGACCCGGGGATGGGCGTGATTCGGCATGTGGACGCGGGGTATGGGCAGGCTAAGGAGTTTGCGGGGAAGGCGGGCGTGAAGGTGCCGATGGGCGGGTAGCTCGACGATATCGCTGGACGGTCGAGTCGCTAGAGGGTCAATCGTTCGACAGTCAGTCTATGACGCGGCTTTAAATAATTTCGCGAGAGCGTCGATGTCGGCGGCGCTGGCGTCGCCGATCACGAAATAGCGCAGGCCGCCTTGACTCCAGGTTTCGAGATTGAAGGGCAATGGCTTGGGTGGTGGAGAATTCGCGGGGAGGCTCTGCACCAGTTTCGGAGACAATGGCTTTTCCTGAAAAATGAATACCGAGATGTGGTGCTTGCGCACATCGTAGATGAGATGGGCGCCGGGCGCCTGGTCGAGATAGGTCATGCGGCCGCCGAGCAGCGAAAATTGGGTGTTCTGAAGTTCGGGCAAATTAAATGCAAAGGGGATTTTTCCCTGGAACCACGGCTTCACCGTGTGGCGATCGGTGGAGACTACGTCGACGGGCGATGCGCTGGCCAGCGTCTCGACGTGCAGGTCGGCGATTTCGCTGAAGGCATGATCGCGGTTCGCCGCGTCGCTGCGGGATCGGATTGCGAGATAGGTTGACGCCAACGTACCGACCAGGAGAATGACGGCCGCGGTCGCGGCTAATATCCATCTCTGGCTGTGGCCAAAACTAGGCCGCGTTTTTGTTGCGCCGGTCTTCTGAATTTGAATTTGAATTTTCTTGCGGAACTCTGCGCTGGGGGTAAAACGCCCTCCTGCGGCTTGAATCGAGCGCTTCATTTGTAGGCGCGCAAGGGCGTCGGCCGAACAACTCGCGCAACCGCGCAGGTGAGCGTCGAAGGCGCGCATTTCATTTTCCGGAACCTCGCCATCAAGGTAGGCGTCGAGTTTTTCCTTCCAAGAATCACAAGCCATGGTTCGCCCCCTTTTCGACTGCCGGCGTGCCTGCGTCTGGCAATGTTGGCCGCAGGCGATCGCGCAAGGCTCTCCTCGCGCGCGACAGACGCGACATTACTGTGCCGATCGGGATGGAAAGTGTTTCGGAAATCTCCTGATACGACATCTCCTCCACATCGCACAAGAGGAGAACCTCGCGGGAGTAGACCGGCAATTCATCGATTGCACTTTGCAGCGCGTCGCGGCTCGCTCGCTCAAATAACAGGGTCTCCGGTGTGTCGCGCTCCACTGCCAGTTGGGGTCCATCCTCTTCGAGATCGAGAGGCACAGTCATCGTGGCTCTCAATCCGGTGCGAGAGGTCAAGAACGTGTTGCGCAGTATGCGATACATCCAGGCTCGAAAATTGGTGCCTAACTGAAATGACGAAAATCCCTTCAAAGCTTTCGCGTAGGTTTCCTGGACCAAGTCTTCGGCCTCGTCGCGATTCTGCGTGAGCCATTGCGCGAAGTTGTACAACTGATCGAAGAGGGGCATGGCCAGCTCTTCGAACGAATCGAGATGACGGGCGGCATCGGACACGTCCACATAGTAAAACATCGGAGTTGCGGATTTATTCCCGCCGAAAGAACAAACTTTGCGGAGCATGCAGCGCACGACGTGGAAACAACGATTCTTCGACAAACATGGTAATTCTCGCCGAATCCAATCGCCCTGGAATAAACGATCAGAGAGTCCCTAGCCCCGCTGGCTCAATTTTACTGAAATCGCTTTGTAACATTATTCACTCTGAGAATTGACAATTAAGTGACACGTCGCGTGCAGTGCTGCGGCTACCTTCCGCGTCCAATCCACATGTGACTAAGGTACGCACGATCTCACAGTCATATTCACCACACAAACGAAACTTCTTGGAGGACAACTTGACAACTAGAACTTTGTTATTCGGGCTGCTCATGACATTAATAAGTGCTTCGATGCTGTGTGCCCAGCAGCCCGGCTACTCGCAGGCCAATCTGGTTTCTAATACCGCCGGCGTAGCTACCACTACCGATCCGCAACTCTTGAACCCCTGGGGTATCGCCTTACTTTCCGGTCAAGATTTCTGGATCGCCAACAATAACAGCGGAACATCGACGCTCTACGACGCACGGGGTAATAAGAATGCGCTGGTAGTAACCATTCCCGGCGCCACAAAGAATCCAAACGGCAATTGCAGTCCTGGCTGCCCTACGGGCACAGTGTCTAACGGCAACGGCAGTTACTTCGGTGGCGGCTCGTTTATCTTTGACACCGAGGATGGGATTATCGCGAATTGGAATGGCGGCACTAGCGCGGTGGTCGCCTATGATGACTCCGCCAGCGGCGCGGTTTACAAGGGGCTCGCGCTGCTCAACAGCACGTTTCTTCTCGCGGCGAACTTTAATAGCGGCAAAGTCGACGTCTATGATCGTAACTTTACTCCCACAACGCTGAGCGGCTCATTCAGCGATCCAAAACTTCCCGCGGGTTTCGCTCCTCACGGCATCCACGTGATCGGTAACCAGATCTATGTCGCCTATGCCATGCAGGATGGTCCGAAACACGATGCCCAGCCGGGTACCGGCCTGGGGCAAGTGGATATCTTCGATATGAATGGCAATTTCGTTAGCACATTTGTTGCTTCCGGAGGACAACTGAACGCGCCTTGGGGCGTGGTGGAGACTCCATCTACTTTCGGGACGTTCCCTAACGCAATCCTTGTGGGAAATTTTGGCGATGGCAAGATCAATGCGTTCGACACTACAGGGAAGTTTCTCGGGCAACTGACCGATTCTTCCAACAATGCGTTGGTAAATCCTGGCTTGTGGGACATGGTGTTTGGAGGAGGCGGTTCCTCAGGCGATCCGGGCACTCTCTATCTCACGGCTGGAGGAAGCAACCAACCTAACTTCCCTGCGGGAGGCACCACGACTGCTGTATTCGCCAGCGTTGTGCCCGCTGCCGCGGTTGGCAATCCAGATTTTTCTCTGAGTCTCTCGGCCCAAAGCGCGTCCGTGGCGCCGGGTGGCTCGACTAATCTAATGATCAGCGCCAGTGCCGTAGGGGGATTCAATGGCGAGATTACTCTCTCCTGTTCCGCGCCGGCTGGTCTGAGCTGTGCTTTCAATCCGGCGACGATTTCGCCAGGTTCGAACACGTCATCGTCAACCTTGACTATCTCTGCTGCTTCGACTCCACCGGTTATGGGCTACCACGTCATGGGAATGGCCTTCCTGCCAGGCCTGGGGCTGTTCGGAACCGTTTTTGCGGCGCGGAAACGAAAGTTGCTCGCGCATAAGCGCGTTGCATGGACGGCGATTCTAGGATTGTTGCTTCTCGTCTCGATGTTTGCTCTTGGATGTGGAAGTAACTCTAAAGGTCAAACGCCTGTGTCACAAACGAACGTGATGGTAACGGGCACTTCTGGGGCAATAACACATACGGCGGCTCTGAGTATCACCGTCAACTAAAGCGCCCAACAATAACTACAAAAGCGCGGACAGAGTGCGGCAACATAACAAACCCTTCGTAGGTTATCAGGTTATTAGCCGCTGCGGCTTCGGGATAGATGTCATTTATTTCACGAAAGAGTTGACGATCAAATGACATCTGTCCCGCATCTCGCAGCCGGATGTCGCCTCTGACCCCACAGTAGCTGCAACACGATCACAACAGACTAGATTGGAGTATAAACATGACAAAAGAAGGACTTCTCCCATCCTTCAAGGGCGACTTACCACATGTCGCGATGATTCGTCAGCTGACGGATAAGTTTTCAGGCGCCGTTGCCGCAATCAACAGTTTGACCGCCGACGGCCTTTTCATCGGGCAGAGCCAGGAATTTTTCAACTTACTCAACACCATGGCGATCGCGGCCGATGCGGCGGTCAGGTCGTAACTTGACCACTAACTGACTTAATTTTCGCGGTTCTCTCCTGGGCGGATGCGGTACGGCTTTGTTGTCTATATCGCGAAAGCCTATATGACTTTGGTCGTGGAAATTCTTCGATGTGAAACTCTCCCTTGCACCCGAAGTGGATGACTTTTCTGCCTGCGATAAAAACCCAGTAGGCTATGATTCCGTCAGCCATCGCCCGTTTGAGGAACTCGGGATAACGGATTTCGTCGGCCCGTGCCGCGCGGACGGCGGCTACGATTCCAGTTTGAGAAAAGTCTTCGGCGATCTTCGTGACGGGAGGGGTCATCTTTTCCGCGTGAGTCTCGCCTGTCGGCAAGTAAAAGGTATCGACCGCCCGGGCTAGATCGGCGAAGTAGGATTCAACGCCAGCGCCGGTGAGGGCCGCGATTACCTGTGGAAAGGTCAGTCTTCCTGCTTCCGACTCGCGGTGGGGATTGCGCATGATTTCTGCGTTCGTGGTTTGTGATTCCTTAGGAGCCTAATTGTGTGGGCGCAACGCTTCCCTTGCGATGGGCTCGCCGTTTAGGAATATTGTATCGATTGAATCATAGGCTGAAACATTGGTTAGCGGATTGTCCTTGAGCAGGAGTAGGTCGGCTCTCTTGCCGATTTCGATGGAGCCTAGTTCGTGCGACAGGCCGAGGGCGGTTGCGTTGTCGAGGGTCGCGGCGCGCAAGATGAGGGGGAGTGGAGCGCCGGCCTCCGCCCAATTCTGCAATTCTATGCGCCCGTTCAATCCGGGAGGATTGCCGAATCCGTCGACGCCGGGTGTGTCGCTGCCGAAAATTAGGGGGACGTGATCCTGCAACATGAGTTTGAAAGTGGCTCGCGTTCTTTCAATCGCAGCCTTGAGCAAGAGCTCGAAGCCGGGCGCTGGCGAGGCTTGGCGATATTCTTCGAGCAACGCAGTGCGGGCCTTCACGCCTTCGGGCGATCGCAAATAATTTATCACCGCCGGGGGCAGGGACAATGTGAGCCTGGGATCGTCGAGCAGGCTTGGATCGATCATGGCGCGCTCACCGGCGACGGTCTGCATCGTCGGCTGTACGTGTGTGCCCGAGCGGGCAGCCTCGGCGATCGCATCGATTGCGGCTGGAGGCGGAACGGAACCGCCCGGATCCCCCGGCCAAACCCAGAGTCCGTGCGCGATGATGCCGGCATGAGCGTCAAGCGCCGACTGCCAACTGCTGACGCTGTTCGCGTGCACCATAAGGACCAGGTTGTGCGCTTGGGCGGCGGCTTGAATCTTGTGCAGCGTCTCGATATGCAGATAAGGCCAGTTGAAGATCCCGAATCCGGATTCGACGAAGGCTTTGACGCAAATGGCTCCGGCGGCGGCGGCGCGTGACACAGCTTTTTCTGGAGTGTAGTCAGCGGGGTCTAAGGCTTTGGGCCAGTGGGCGGCTTCTTTCGGTTCGTAGACCAGGTTGGGGAAGTTCGGCGACGAGGTCGGTGGAACATTGAGCGCCATGTACCCGCCAGCGACTTTTATTCCGCGGCCGCACGAGTAGAGGCGGGGAGACACGAGTGTGCGTTCGAACCAGGCCTGATCGCTGGGGGTGAGGTCGAGATCGACAATGGAAGTAAATCCGAAGGCGAGATAGGCGCGGGGAACCTGCGCTCGGTAGGCGGACCAAAAATCTGGATGCGCGTCGATGGCATCGTCATCGAGCGCGGCGGAGTGACCTACGTGGACGTGGGAGTCGATCAGTCCGGGAATTAAGAATTGCCCAGTGCCGTCGATGCGGCGGGCGCGCGAATCGGGAATGAGATGGGTGCCGATTTCAGCGATCTTGCCATCGCGGAGAACGACATTGGCGTGAAGCAGCGGGGCGGCGCGTTCGGGTGAGATTAGCGTGACATTTTGAATTATCACGCCGTGGTCGATTACTCGACGATCGTCTGCGGCGGACCCAATATTTAGAGCGAGGAGCGCGGCCAGTGTCGTTGCCAGCAATGGATTGCTCACGAGCACACCTGGAATCACCAACAAATATAGGCCGCGTGCGATGACTTAGCGAGCTATCGGTTGCGACACGAGGACGATACGAGTCTTCCGAGATGAACGTTCCGGCGGCGTGCAATGGTTCACCGGCTTTCGACGCAGCCGCTATTTTTTGTAGAGGTCGGGGAATTGCTGGCGGAGATGATCCACCTTGGGCGCGTCGTTTATGGCGATGTATGGGTTGTCGGGATGAAGGGTCGCGTAATTTTGGTGATAGGGTTCGGCCGGGTAGAACGCTTTCAGCGGAACAACCTGGGTAACGATCGGCAGAGGAAACGATTTTGCTTGATCGAGTTGAGAGATGTAGGCCTGGGCGATGTGCTGCTGTTCGGCATTGGCGTAGAAAATCACGGAACGATATTGCGTGCCGCTATCCGGGCCCTGACGATTGAGTTGCGTGGGATCGAGAGCGACGGAGAAAAATACTTTGAGAAGTTGGCCGTAGGAAATCTGCGAAGGGTCGAAGGTGATCTTCACGGATTCGGCGTGACCGGTCTCGCCGCTGCTCACCTGTTCGTAGTCAGGCGAAGAGACCGAGCCTCCGGAATAGCCGGAAGTGGCATCCTTGACGCCTTTGACGTGCTGGAAAACGGCTTGGATTCCCCAGAAGCAGCCGCCGGCGAGAACCGTGGTTTCTCTGCCTGAATGCGTGGCGAGAGGGGCATCGACGGCGGGATTGGGGAGGGCGACGGCAGCGCTCGCGGCGTGGGCGCGCTGCCACGTAGCGGCAGCAGCAATAATAAGGACTGCGAGGAGAACGGCCGTCTTGGCAAGCACGGGAGAATTCTTAGTAATGGTCATGAGAGCACCCCACAGCCAATTGGATTCCCGAGCGGTGGGAAAGTTACAGATTCAGGAAGGACTGCGAAAGGAGTCGTGCCTCGCTGCGCGGCCTCCCTAAAGGGGCGTCTGAAGGCGGAGGGTTACGGTATTGCTAAAGCGATACCCTGATACGAGGCGACTCCCTGATAGGAAGCAATATCCTGACAACTTAGCGTTCCGGTGATGAGGCGTTGCGGGATTTTTTTGCCCAGTTGTTATAAGCCCCAGATCCGATTCGCGCCAACCACCAAGCCGAGGGTCAAGCAGGCTATCAGGATTTCTCCGAGAGCGCCTACGATGAAGGGGCGCAAGCCTTGTTGGGACATCTCGCGAAAATTTGTGCGCAGGCCCACACCGGCGAAAGTCAAGAGGAACGCCCACTTGGAGAGATTGCCCAGCGACCCGACCTGGCCTTTACTGAAGGTGTGAAAGCTGACTAGCAATGATATGAAGAGAAAGCCGAGGATGAATTTCGGGAACTTCTTCCACAGGAAGGCAGCCTTGTTGGAGACGGTTTCGGCCTGGCCTCGGCTTGACCAGTAAATTGCGTAGGCCAGCACTACGAATCCGATCATGGCGTTGCGCGCGGTTTTGGCGAGCACGGCTACTTTACCGGCGGCGTCGGAATATAAGGCTCCGGCGGCGGTTGCCTCGGCGGTGTTGTCGACTCCCAAGCCGGCCCACAGGCCGTAGGAGACGTCGTTCATGTGGAGACCGTGAGCGATGGCGGGGAAGGTGAACAGGGCGAGGGCTCCCAGGGCTAGAATCGCCGCGATGGCGAAAGAGGAATCCTCGTCGTCGGCGTCGATTGCGCCTTTGGCGGCAATGATGGCGGAGACGCCGCAGACAGCGGAGCCGATGGCCAGCAGCGAAATCAGTTTTGGCTTTAGCTTGAACAGTTTTCCGAGGAATGTCATTAACGCGAGGGAAAGCGTGATTTCGATTACCACGAGGGCCAGGCTGATGCCGCCCAATTTCAGAACGTCGGCTAGTACGAAGCGCGCGCCTAGAAGGACGATGCCGAGTTTGAGCCAGAATTCATAGGTGGCGATGCCAGAGTGAAAAATTTTGGGGACGGCCAAGGTGTTGGAGATAACCAGGCCGATGAGGATCGCCCAGAGAACATACTCGATGTTGGGAAAGGTCCAGTGGTGGGCTTTGGCATAGGCGTTCACGGAACGCTCGAGAATTTTGGCGGCGTATCCGATGCCGGCTAGCAGAAGAATACCGGGCACGATGTTCAGGGCGCTCAGCAGGCGATTATCGGACTGCACTTGCGGTAGTGATGTTGACGATGCCATAACGTTTCTCCGTCGATACGAATGGTTTGCGTGCTCGAAGCTATTCGGGTGCTACCACGGCACGTTCTTGAGAACGTCGAAGCGCACAGCCAGAGCCAGCACGAGGGCGACGATGACGGCCCAGGTATCGAGCGACAGCGAATAGGGCTTGACGGTGGGGGCGGGATTCGGTGGCATGGGCGTGGGCATTTGGAAATCTCCTTACTGGGAGGCGATGGTTTTCCATTAAATGCATATAGTCCATCGATTTGATCGATATTATATACATTCAACTCAGGAGCAAGCAGGAAACCAAAACTCTTCCCTTCCCTTCTCGTTGTTAACTATCTTCTGTTCATAGACTTAGATCGTTATTGAGAATAACGAGCCTGATGCCGGACATGGGCACTCGTTTGCAGTTGGTGAGTAAAGTCATCGTCGGGGTCAATTCCAACCAATAAATCGTCTTGACAATAGTCGTTGTAACATATATTATTGCGTTTGGATGAAAGAGAACGTCACATCAGGAAAGAGCAGGCGACGCATAGGGTGCCCGGAGGAGGATGCATTTCTGGATTTGCTGCGCACGACGGACATGCTCTCGCGGGGGCTGGTGCGAGTGCTTAAGACCGAGGAATTGTCTCCGACACAGTACAACGTGCTGCGCATTCTGCGCGGCGGGTTGGAGGGACTGGCCTGTGGGGAAATTGCGAATCGCATGATTACGCGGGACCCGGATGTTACCCGGCTGCTTGACCGGCTGGAAAAGCGCGGGCTGATCTCGCGCTGCCGCGAAACCAAAGACCGGAGAACGGTGATGGCTCGGATCACTCCGGAGGGGCTGAAGGTGCTGGGGCGGCTGGATGAACCCATATTGGCAGCCCATCGCCGGCAGTTAGGGCATTTGGGGCGGGAGCGACTGGCGGCACTCGAGGAATTGTTGAGCGTGGCGCGCAGCCAGGTGGATTGATTTATTGGGTTTAATAGTTGTTGCAACGATTGTTGGTGTAACGCATCAAATGGGGTAGATCCGGAAAACCGGATCGCAATTAGAACCCCCAAATAACCTGGAAAGGAAATAATCTATGAGCACACTCGCTACTCCGCAAACGGCAACCGCCATCACTACCTGGAACGTCGATCCGGTCCATTCCGTGGCCGAGTTCAAGGTAAAACATATGATGATTTCGAACGTGAAGGGGCAATTCACCAAGGTCCAGGGCGTGCTGAGCCTGAACGAGAACGATTTGACTAATTCTAGTATTGAGGCGTCGATCGAGGCGGCCTCGATCCACACGCGCGATGAGCAGCGCGATGGGCATCTCAAGAGCGCTGACTTTTTCGATGTGGAGAAGTTTCCGACGCTATCGTTTAAATCGACGCGGGTGACCGGGACGGGCGATGGCGAACTGGACGTGACGGGCGATTTGACGATTCACGGCGTGACTCGGCGGGCGGTGTTCAAGGTTGAGGGACCGACTGAGGCCGGGAAAGATCCGTGGGGAAACATTCGTAGGGGGCTTTCGGCGACTACGAAGATTAATCGCAAAGATTTTGGGCTGACGTGGAATTCGACGCTGGAGACGGGCGGAATTCTGGTGGGCGACGAGGTGATTATCACCTTGGATGTGCAGTTTGTGAAGGCGTAAATATCGGTCGACGCGGAGTGTGGAAAAATCGTGCGTCGCTGAACAGCCCCTGAAGGGGCATCTGAACGCGGGGGATTTACCGAGCTCGGTTTTGCCCGGGGGTGCACGGTGCAAGGGGCTCGATTGATCCAGCGGGTGCTCGGCGCAGGAATTCGATAGCCCACTCGGCACAGAAAGATAAGGAGGGAGTATGTCACTCCGACCAGTAAGAGAGATTATTCAACCGAAGCCGACGATGGAGGGCGCGGGTGTAAAGCTGCAACGCGCATTCGGGTTCGGCAAAACTAAAGAGTTTGATCCGTTTCTTCTTTTGGATGATTTTCGCAACGAGCATCCGCAGGATTATCTGAAGGGATTTCCGTGGCATCCGCATCGCGGGATCGAGACGATCACCTATGTGCTCGCGGGCTCGGTGGAGCACGGCGACAGCCTGGGCAACAAGGGTAAAATGGCTGCGGGCGATGTGCAGTGGATGACGGCGGGGAGCGGCATTTTGCACCAGGAGATGCCGAAGGGTGATCCGCAAGGCCGCATGCACGGCTTTCAGTTGTGGGCGAATTTGCCGGCGGCGCTGAAAATGACCGATCCGCGCTATCAGGATATTCCGTCGAGTGCGATTCCTGAGGTCACCGACGATGATGGCACGCGAGTGCGCGTCATCTGCGGCGAGTTCTGGGGCAAGCGAGGGCCGGTGGATGGCGTGGCGGCTGATCCGAGTTATCTGGATGTTTCGGTGGCTCCGGGGCAGCGGAAGCGGCTTAAGGTGGAGACTACGCGGAACGCGTTCGCTTATGTGTTTGCGGGATCGGGGACATTTCGCGATGCGTCGGAACCTCGGGCGGTGCTGACTGATCAGGTCGACGAGCCGGATGCGCCTCCGGTTTACGAGGCGGGGAATCATTCGCTGGTGCTGTTCGATCATGGAGACGAGATCAGCGTGCAGGCGGGCGATGAGGGCATTCGCTTTTTGCTGGTGTCGGGGAAGCCGATTGAGGAGCCGGTGGCGTGGTATGGGCCGATTGTGATGAACACGCAGGAGCAGCTGCGGCAGGCAATGGCGGAGCTGCAAACCGGGGGCTTCATCAAGCATCGGTGAAGCAAGGGCGGAAGCAAGGACCAGCGCCACGAAAATCGGTGGCGCTGGTACCTCTCAAAACTTAAGTTACGGGCGAGAATTTATCCTTGACCCACTGCGGCATAGTTTCTTCCAAGCGGCGAGAAAGCCATTGTTGGAGTCTAGCGATTTGAGGCGGAGAAACGAACTGCAATCCCAGTCTCTGCACTGCGGACCAGCAAACCGTCGATTCAAACACAAACTGAAAATCATCGCCCGGCAGAGCGAAATGCAATCGTGCCGGATCGCCAGGCACGAGTGCTCCCACGGCGGTAACCGCTACTCCACCCTCGCTGATGTTGATGGTGTAGCCATGGACCGTTTGTATAGATTTTGTAAGAATCGCTACCGGAACCTCGACAGGACATCGGAAGTAACGGCGGCGTTCTCTCACGATCAAGCCATAGGCAGCTCTAATGCTTTGGTCGATAGAGGCCGCAGAAAGAGGTCTCCGTAATAGGAAGGTAGAACCAGCCTTGAATCCCTCGGCCGCCTCAGATTCTCCATCGCTGACGGTGAATACAACCGCATGTTCGTTCGAAGCAGATTGCCGCGTTCTTTCTACAACTGCCCCGACCTGACTCCCGAGCCGGAAATCTACGACTACAGCCTCGAATTTGGATCGCTGCAACCGCTCTAAAGCGGCGGGAACATCGTGACACAGTTCGGGAAACAGTGCGAATCGTTGTATCGACTCGCTCAATTGCTCAATGGTGATTGCATCGCTGGATACGATCAAAACTCTTCCGACAACCGCTGGCGCTGGTGAATTCATGGCCAAAGGTTCATAGTACGGAATCTTCTGGTTCCGGCGATTCAAGCAATCGCCCTGTTCGTTTTTCGTAACAAGATGATGGCGGATTATCAAGCTGTCGGCTGACAACCGTGTTTTGCATCATGAACCTTCAGGTTTTCCACAGTCCTTCGTGTTTTGGGAACAAGTAGTCTAGAATTCGTCCACAACAATGTGTTCATCCTAAGCAGTCGATTTGGTGAGGACGGGCGCTTCTGCGCTCTTCTCATCGGGAGCTATGCATGAAACGGGTTTCGCGTCTTCTTCTCCGCGTTGCTGTGTGCGCGCCACTTTTTCTCTTCAACGCATTCTCATCTTCATCAGAGGCTTACGCCGAGGCTGGAGATAAAACGATCGCGTCGCGCACGGCCGAGGTTGGCGGCGTCAAGCTGCACTATCTGACTGCTGGGCACGGGGCGCCGCTCATACTGTTGCACGGTTATGCCGAGACGTCGCGGATGTGGAGGCCGATTATTCCGGTGCTGGCCGAGCGCTTTACGGTGATCGCTCCCGACCTCCCGGGCATTGGAGACTCGGACATTCCCGCCGACGGGTTGGACATGAAGAGTGCTGCGGTGCGCGTTCATGGCCTGTCGCAGTCGCTCGGTGTGCAGAAGGCGGAACTGGTCGGCCACGACATTGGATTGATGGTGGCCTACGCTTACGCCGCGCAGTTCCCTGCCGAAGTTACGAAGCTGGTGCTGATGGATGCGTTTCTGCCGGGCGTGCCGGGATGGGAGCCGGTCTACAACAATCCGAATATATGGCATTTTCGATTTAACGGGCCGACGCCGGAGGCGCTGGTGAAAGGGCGCGAGCGGACTTACTTCGATTATTTCTGGAATGATTTTGCGGCGGATAAGAATCATTCGATTCCGGAGGCAGATCGTAGAGCATACGCGGCGGCTTACTCGGGGCCGGGACGGATGCATGCGGGGTGGGAATATTTTGTTTCGTTCCTGCAAGCCGCCAAGGATTTTTCTCAGCTCTCTCAGACGAAGTTGACCATGCCGGTATTGACGATCGGCGGCGATAAGTCGTTGGGCGAGGCTTTAGGCGAGCAGGCAAAGCTAGTGGGGACGGATGTGACCGTCATCGTGTTAAAGGATACGGGACACTGGGTGCTTGAAGAGCGTCCCAAGGAAACGACCGATGCGCTGGTAAAGTTTCTGTGATTTTCGCTTCGCGTTAATTTCATTTCCGCTATTTAGGAGCACGACTATGGCGTACGCGTTTGCCGATCAACCGGAGTGCTGGCCCGCGCTGGCGCTGGATACGTGGAAAGACACTTGCGCGACTCTGCATATGTGGACGCAGGTGGTGGGGAAGGTGCGGCTGCGTCTTACTCCGCTGGTTAATCATTGGTGGAATGTTCCGTTCTACGTGACGGCGCGGGGGCTGACTACATCGCGAATCCCTTATGGACAGAGGGCATTCGAGGTGGGGTTTGACTTCATAGGGCAGCAGTTGGTGCTCGAGACGAGCGACGGAATAGTCAAGACAGTTCCATTGGCGCCTCGATCGGTGGCCGAATTTTATGGGGAGTTCATGGAGATGCTGCGATCGGCGGGGATTGCGGTGAAAATCTGGCGGATGCCGGTGGAGATTCCGAATCCAGTTGCTTTCGATCAGGATGAGGCGCATCGCTCGTACGATCCGGTGGCGGTCGGGAAATTTTGGTGGATTTTGTTGTCGGTGAGCGCTGTCTTTACTCAGTTCAGGTCGGAGTTTATAGGCAAGTGCAGCCCGGTGCATTTTTTCTGGGGAAGCTTTGATCTGGCGGTGACGCGCTTTTCGGGGCGGCGCGCTCCGGAGCGGCCGGGGGCGGACCCGGTGACGCGAGAGGCTTATTCGCACGAAGTGAGCAGCGTGGGCTTCTGGCCGGGCGGCGGCGGCGTGGATGCAGCGTTTTATTCGTACGCGGCTCCGGAACCGCAGGGATTTAAAGAGGAGGCGGTGCGGCCGAGCGCGGCTCACTATGACAAATCGCTTGGAGAATTTCTACTGATGTATGAAGACGTGCGCAGCGCTCCTACGCCTACTGCGGCGCTGCTGGAGTTTTGCCAAAGCACATACGAGGCTGGGGCAAATCTTGGAAATTGGGATCGGAAGGTGCTGGAAAGATAAGTGCGGGACATTGTTCTTGCAGTCGATTTAGATCTGATCAGCGGGCAGAATTATTAGACAACGCAACCACCTCGTCAGTAGTGACTTGAAAACTGATCAGCTTCGCTCTTCCAAAAGAGGTGGTCATAGCGCAGTCGGTTGCGTCGCGGCCGGTTGCCATTAATACGCGCCCGATGCGGCGGGCGTCGTGGCGGGCGTCGAAGGTCCACCAGCGGTCGCCGAGATAAACTTCAAACCAGGCGCTGAAGTCCATTGGGCTGGGGGCGACGATCACGCCGATGTCGCCGAGGTATCCGGTGGCGTAGCGGGCGGGAATGTTGAGGGCGCGGCAGAAGGTGATGGCCAGATGCTGGAAGTCTCGGCAGACGCCGACGCGCTCGGTGTAAACGCCTAGGGCGGTGCGAACGGGGTTGGAGAACTCGTATCCGAAAGTGACTTTGCTGTGCACCCAAGCGCAGACGGCCTTCACGCGGGCCCATCCTCGAGGAGCATTCCAAAATAATTCGGCGGCAGTGTTGGACAGGAGATCGACTTCGCAATAGCGGCTATTCATAAGGAAGGGCATGACATTTGCGGGAAGTTGATCGATGGGAACTTCGGCGGCGTCGAGGTCCTCGGGATCGAGTTGGCCCGAGTCTTCGATGAGCGTGGAATTCTGGAAGCGAATCTTGCCGTGAGGCGCCAGGAGGCGGCAACTGTGATTGCCAAAGGTGTCCTCGTAATCTTCAACTTTCACCAGCGGATCGGTATGGAGTTCATCGGGCTCGCGCAGGTCTTTCTTTCGGGAGGGGTGGACGTTGAGCAGGGTTACGATCGGTACCTGCCCGACGGTTTCGAATTGAATATCGTAGCCCAGGCGAATCAGCATAGGAGCGCAGAGTTTTCCGGCGGCGCAGATGAGATGCAGAAAATAGCATGACGACCGTTTGATCTGCCACCTTATTTCTTACTGGGCTGCATTACAAATTTGATATAGGCAAGCGGTGTATGATTCGGTAGGTTTATTTCAGAGGGGAAAAGTGACCTATTGTTTGGGGATTGCCACGCAGGAAGGGTTAGTACTGGCCTCGGATTCGAGGACCAACGCCGGTTTTGATCAGGTTAATGTCTGCCGCAAGATGTTTCGATTCGTGCAGCCGGGAGAAAGAGTATTTGTAATCTTGACCAGCGGGAGCCTGTCGATCAGCCAGTCGGTTATTACTTTGCTGGGTGATGATTTCGACTCGGGGCGAGGGCTTGCCCAGGCCAATTCGCTGTACGACGCGGCCCGAATCGTTGGTGACGTTGTGCGGCGGGTATCGGATATTGACCGCGCTTCGCTGGAACGGGATTCGTTTAGTTTTAATGTGCATCTGCTGCTCGGCGGGCAGGTGCGCGGGCAGGAGCCGAATCTTTATCTCATTTATCCGCAGGGGAATCCGCTGGCGGCTACGGAGGATTCGTTGTACCTGCAACTGGGGGAGTGCAAGTATGGGCGTCCGATTCTGGACCGGGGGATTCAGCCCACGACCTCGCTGGAGGTTGCGGCGAAATATGCGCTGCTTTCGCTCGATGCCACGATGCGGTCAAATGTGACGGTGGGGCCGCCCTTTGATCTGTTGCTATATAAGAAAGATAGCCTGCAAATTACGCGCTACCGGCGAATTTGTGCCGGGGACAGAGACCTCAACCTGATCCATTCGAGCTGGGAGCAATCACTTCGACGCGCGGTAGAACAGTTGCCTGACATTGAATTCGAGCCTTCAGGCAACGAAATTCCCTCCGAACGCACCGTAGAAGTCGCGCGATCCAGGGGATAGGCGGGTCGATCATCCGGGCGGTTCGCCCCCCAGGGGCGGATCGATCCTTGGGGGTCGGTTGGCGCTGTTTCTTCGATTACGCGAATCGGTTTTTCCCATTACCACTACCCCGCCCGCTGGACTATGCTGGCGGAGGTTGCGGTAGTGGAGCAATTTGCGAAACCGTTAACCACAAAAGTCACGAAGGCGCACGAAGGAAATGCCTGAGACCGAACATCTTCGTGGTACCTGACATCCCTCGTGGTTCAAGGTCTCGCTACCTTCGGAAACTTCGCTGCTACCGAGGTTGTGCACAGCTATCATGATTATTGAAGCGGATACTTCCGATCGCGGCAGTGCGGAGATCGTACAGCCGTACGAACTCAGCGGCGCTTACGACGAGATGTTTTCCGCCGTGAACCATCCGCGAAAGCAATATCGCCCGCTTCACAACCTGCTTCAGAACCTTGGCCCGGACGAGTTGAGGCGCAGCAAACAAGAGGCTGACCAGTCGTTCTTCCACCAGGGAATCACTTTCACAGTTTATGGAAACGACAAGGGCACGGAGAGGATATTTCCTCACGATCTGCTGCCGAGAATCATCACAGCGGCGGAGTGGGAGAAAATAGAGCGCGGACTGACGCAGCGGATCACCGCGCTGAATCTCTTTCTCAAAGATGTTTACCACGAGGCCAAAATCATTGCGGATGGCGTGGTGCCGGGAAGCATCATCTATACCTGCAAACACTACCGACGTGAGATGCGCGGCATCAAGGTTCCGCGTGATGTTTACATCACGGTTGTGGGCAGCGACCTGATTCGGACTCCCGATGGAAACTTTGTGGTGCTGGAGGACAATCTGCGCGTCCCCAGCGGCGTTTCTTACATGCTCACCAGCCGCAGAGTGATGAAGCAGATCTTCCCTAGTCTGTTTCAGAAATGCCGGGTGCGGCCGATAGAGCACTACAGTCAGGCGCTCTTGTCGACGCTGCGATCGCTGGCTCCGGAGGGACGTTCGGAGCCGACGGTCGTTTTACTCACGCCGGGATCTTACAACTCTGCTTACTTTGAACATACTTATCTGGCGCGGCAGATGGGGATCGAGTTGGTTGAGGGACGCGATTTGGTGGTGCACGACAATATCGTCTACATGCGAACTACGTTCGGGCTCCAACGGGTGGATGTGATCTATCGCAGGATTGACGATGACTATCTCGATCCGCTGGTTTTCGAGCATGGCTCGGCGCTGGGGGCTGTGGGGTTGTTTAATGCTTATCGCGCGGGAAATGTGGCTTTCGCCAACGCGCTGGGAACGGGTGTCGCCGACGACAAGGCGATCTACGCTTATGTGCCGAAAATTATTCGCTACTATCTCGATCAGGATCCGATTCTGGACAACGTCGAAACTCTGCTGATGTCCGACCCGGGGCAACGCGATCATGTTTGCCAGAGGCTCGATGAATACGTGGTGAAGGCGGTGGGCGAGTCGGGTGGGTATGGCATGTTGATCGGGCCGCATAGCACGGCGCAGGAACGAGCCGGATTTCGGGAAAAGATTCTGGCGCAGCCGCGAAATTACATAGCACAACCGACTATCAATCTTTCGACGGCGCCGTGTTTTGTTGACGGGGGCATCGAACCCCGCCACGTCGATCTGCGGCCGTATGTTCTCTACGGCGAGCAAATCACGATTGTGCCGGGAGGGCTGACGCGGGTGGCGCTGCGAAAAGGCTCGCTGGTAGTGAATTCGTCGCAGGGCGGCGGATCGAAAGACACTTGGGTTTTGCAGAATTGATTCTCGTAGAAGTAATTGATTCTCAAACATTTGGAATCGACAATTTAGAAGGAGCGGGTGCGTAGTTTCATGCTTTCGCGCGTAGCCGACAGTCTTTATTGGATGAGCCGCTATTTTGAACGGGCGGACAACGCCTCGCGCGTGCTGAAGGCGACTTACGGCCTGATTTTGAATCCGGCAAAGTTTTCCACGGAAGAGCGTTGGTTTCGCGCCGTTTCATCGCTGGCCCCGGATGCGGCCGCGGGGAATGTCGATCCGCAGCGCGCTCTGTTTCTTTTGGTCGCCGATCCAGAAGGAGCTTTTTCTATCGTGAAGTGTATCGGCGGAGCTCGCGAAAATGCGCGGCAGGTGCGCGAGGCGATCAGTTCGGATATGTGGGAGCACCTGAATCGGCTCTTCCACGAGGTTACTGGTTTTGAGCTTCAACCGGACGATGACGCGGGTGCGATGCGCGTGGTGACCCTGGTTCGCGAAGGTTCGTACCGGTTCAGCGGAATCACCAGCGCGACGATGAATCATGATGAGGCCTGGCATTTTATTCAGCTCGGAAAATATATCGAGCGAGCCTGCAATCTTTGCGTTTTGCTGGACGCTTATTTCGCCGTCGATAAACACGCTGACGATCTGGATTGGGTGGGTTTGTTGAGCAGTTGCGCGGCGTTTGAAGCGTATTGCAAGGCGTGTACAGCCGAACTGAAGCCGGACCGCATCGCGAATTTTCTTTTGCTGAAGCCCGAGTTCCCATACTCGGTGCGTTATTCGCTGGACCGGATGCACGAGGCTTTGACCTCGATCAGTAATCTTTCGTTGAGTCGCCGGACGGAGAAGGTCGAAAGACTGATCGGGCGTTTGCGATCGATGGTCGCCTATGTGCAGGTCGGCGAAATCATTATGGCATTGCATCAATACCTGACGCGAATTATCGAGCAATGCCGCGAGCTTCATTCGGCAGTTCATGAAGTTTATATCGACTATCCAATTGAAGTTGCTTTCGAAAACTGATGTTTTACGCCATTCGACATTTCACGAGATATCGCTACAGCCAATTGATCTGGCAGAGCATGATGGAAGTGCGCATGCATCCGCGGAGCGAGGGCAACCAGCGCTGTTTTGTTTTTCGGCTGTCGGTAAATCCGCAGGCGCGGATTTTCGGCTATACAGACTCGTATAGCAATCTGGTGCATCATTTCGATTTGCCTTCGCGGCATGGCCAGCTCACGATCATTTCCGATGCGCTGGTAAATATTGACGCTCAGCCATCGATTCCGGAGGTCATGGCGTACGAAGCATGGCAGGAACTGGAGGATCTCGTCGAAAACAATGACTATTGGGACATGCTGATGCCGAGCCATTATGCGCGCTCGTCGCCTGAACTTGAGGAGTTAGCAAAAGAGATTGGTGCGGATAAACGAAATGGACGAAGTCCTTTGGCGTTTCTCCAGGATATTAACTCCGGTATTTACGGCAGTTTTAGTTATGTAAAGAAGAGCACGGCGGTAAATTCTCCGATTGATCACGCGCTGAAATCACGGCAGGGAGTGTGTCAGGATTTTGCGCACATCATGCTTGCGCTGCTGCGAAATGCGAGAATTCCCTGCCGCTACGTGAGTGGGTATCTTTACCACGAAGGCGAAAGCGCAAATTCGGCGGGGGATGGCGCGACGCACGCGTGGGTCGAGGCTCTGTTGCCGGGGTTGGGCTGGACGGGATTTGATCCGACCATTAATCGTCTGGCGGGCGCGCAGCATATCCGCACCGCCATCGGGCGCGACTATGCTGACGTTCCACCCACCATGGGCGTAATGAAGGGAAGGGCTGAGACGCAGCTGCAAGTGCGTGTGCGAGTGACGCCGTCGCAAGCGGTGCTTCCTCCCGATGAGGAGTTTGCGGCGGACGAGGAGTGGTCGCAATTTCTGGACGAGACGCAACAAGCCGCGTTTATGGAAGCTCAGCAGCAGCAACAGTGAGATATTTCATCTAGCCGACCAAAGCCAACCTGCTTGCCTTTTCTTGTCGGTTTGACGGCCGACACGTCATCTCGCCCACGCTGGACCATAACCAAAAATCGTATTTCTGCTACTCTTCTGGGGAACTTTTTCCCTGGGGGGAAACCGAATCCATGCGATTTCAGACCACCTTCAAGATCAGATTTGCCTTGCTGCTGTGTTTTGTTTTGCCGCTATCCATTTCGGCTGCGGACAAGAATAAAAAGATGGCGGCATCCGCTGACGCGGACAAACCGTCGTATGAACAACCGCAGCCTGCCAAAGAAATTATTGATTACACGATGTACCAGCGCATACGCGACGAAGGGATCACGCATTCGCACGTGATGGAATATGCATCGGCGTTGGCCGACGGCATTGGGCCGCGGCTGACCGGTTCGCCCAACCTCAAGAAGGCCAATGAATGGACGCGCGATCAATTGACGGCGATGGGTTGCAGCAATGCGCATCTTGAGGATTGGGGCGAGTTTGGCATGGGGTGGCAGCAGCTCAATACATGGGTGAGGATGACGTCGCCCGACACGGCTGTTTTTATCGCACAAGCCGCGCCGTGGTCGCCTTCTACGAATGGCGCAGTGAGCGGGCCAGCGATCTGGGTGGACATTAAGGAAGAGAAAGATCTCGACGAATACAAGGGCAAGCTGGCGGGGAAAATTGTGCTGCTGGGAGAGATGCGGGATGTGAATCCGGTCGACAAGCCGCTGTTTACGCGCATGGATGAGAAGGATCTGGCGAAGGTCGAAGATTTTCCGCTGGAGAAGCCCAAGTCATTTGCGGAGAGAGTTCCAGATTATGTAAAGCGCCGGGAGCTGCGGGAGAAGACGGCGAAGTTTCTGGCTTTGGAGCACGCACTGGCGGTGATTCTTCCGAGCCGCGACGGGCGGGACAGCGGCGGTTCGGGCGGGACGATCTTCGACGATAACGGCTCGTTTTTGACCAAGACCTCTTACCTGCGCGATGACGCCGATCCGGTTCCGGTGGCGGTGACGGCCATCGAAAATTATGGACGGGTGTATCGCCTGCTCAAAGCCAATGTGCCGGTAAGCATTGAGATGAATATTGACGCCAAGTTTCTTGGCGACCATGAGCATGGGTTCGATACGGTCGCGGAAATTCCGGGCACCGATCCCGCGTTGAAGGACCAACTGGTGATGGTGGGAGGGCATCTCGATTCGTGGATTGCGGGGACGGGCGCGACCGACAATGGCGCGGGCACGGTGGTGGCTATGGAGGTGATGCGGATTCTGAACGCGTTGCAAGTGAAGCCGCGACGGACGATCCGCATTGGCCTGTGGACGGGCGAGGAGCAGGGACTATTTGGTTCCGCCGGTTATGTGAAGCAGCATTTCGGATATGTGCCGCTTTCGACTGCGCCTGAGGAACTGGAGAAGCCTGAGTTCATGCGTAAGCCGGAGGGGCCGGTTGTAGTCAAACCTGAGCAGACGAAAATTTCCGGATACTTTAATGTCGATAATGGGACAGGGAAGATTCTGGGGATTTATCTACAGGAGAATTCGGCGGAGGCTCCGATTTTTGCGCAATGGATGGAACCCCTGAAGGATCTCGGGGTCACAACGATCACGATGCGCCGCACGGGCGGGACGGATCACGAATCGTTCGATGCGGTGGGAATTCCGGGCTTCCAGTTCATACAGGATCGACTGGACTATGGATCGCGGACACATCATTCCAACATGGACACCTATGAACGGTTGCAGCCGGCAGACCTGGCACAAGCGGCGACGGTGGAGGCAATCTTTGTGTACAACACGGCGATGCGCGATCAGATGCTGCCGCGTAAACCATTGCCGCATCCGGAACTGGAGGAGCAGCGGTCGGCTCCGCTGAAGGTGATGCCCGGAGCGGTGGCGCCGGCGCACGATAAGAGTAGGGAGAAGGAAAATAAGTAGGCGTGTTCTGATTGTCCGCGCGACGATTGTAGCGCCGGCGGTCCAAAACGGCTTCCCGGCGTGGGTCGCCCTGGGGCGACGGCGAGGACGCCCCTGCGGCAAGCTCAGGGCGGGCTCTCGCGACAGCCGGCAAGATGCCGGCGCTACTTATGTGGAGGAATGATGACGCGAAGAATTGCGGTGCTTTGTTTGGTCGCTGCGACGGCCGGGTGCTGCCTGGCTCAGCCATCGAACGCGACACCGGTGTCGAAGACGGTGGCGTTGAAGTGCGGAAATCTTTTCGACGGGCGAGGTGATTCGCTGCGAAAAAATGTGGTGATCGCGGTGGAGGATGGAATGATCAAGGAGGTTGGGGCGAGCGCTCCTGCGGGAGTGGACTTGATCGATTTATCGCGGTCTACGTGCTTGCCGGGGCTGATGGATACGCATACTCATGTGCTGCTTCAGGGCGACATCACGGCTGCGGACTATGATGAGCAATTGTTGAAGCAGTCGCCGGAGTATCGAACGATTCTGGCGACGGTGAATGCGCGGCGGGCGCTGGAGTATGGGTTCACTTCGATCCGCGACCTGGAGACCGAAGGCGCGGGCTATGCCGATGCCGATCTCAAGAAAGCGATCAACAACGGAATTATTCCTGGTCCGCGGATGCAGGTGGCGACGCGGGCGATGGATGTTACGGGGGCGTACCCGCTGCAAGGATATGCGCCGAATGTTGCGGTGCCGCATGGAGTGCAGTTGGTGGATGGGGCGGACAATGCCCGGCTGGCGGTGCGCGAGCAGATCAGTCACGGCGCGGACTGGATCAAAGTCTATAGCGATCGGTCGTACTGGGTGCGGGACGATGGCGTGCTCGATGATATTCCGACGTTCACGATGGATGAATTGCGGGCGATTGTGGATGAGGCGCATCGCGAGCGGCACAAGGTGGCGTCGCACGCCATGGCGTTGAATGGAGTGCATAACTCGGTCGAGGCGGGAGTCGATTCGATCGAGCATGGGAACTACATTACCGACGCGGATTTGAAGACGATGGCGGCGCGGGGAATTTTTTATGTGCCGACAATTTACGTTGGTGAATACGTGGCGCAGGGTCGAGCGGCGACGGGCTCTCCGGTGTGGTTGAAGATGATCGCGATTCATGAAGACACATTTCGCCGCGCGATGCGGGCTGGGGTGAAAATTGCTTTTGGAACCGATGCGGGAGGATTCGATTGGAAGATCAATCCGGCAAAGGAATTTTCGTCGATGGTGAAGTTTGGGATGACTCCGGCGCAGGCGATTCGCGCGGCTACGTCAAGCGCCGCGGAATTGCTGGGGACGCAAAAAGAGTTGGGAACGGTTGAGGCGGGGAAACTCGCGGATATTGTGGCGGTGCCGGGAGACCCGCTGGCGGATGTTTCTGTGATGGAGAAGGTGGAGTTTGTGATGAAGGGTGGAGTGGTTTATAAGAGGCCTTGAGGACAGCGATCGTCACTTTTATTTCTGCGCTTCACCGCGTCTCGCGTTTTGCAATTACAAACAGTTAGAAAGATGAAGAGTTGGAAAGATGTGGCGCAGCTTGCTGCTGCCGCGCCACCAGAGAAGAACAATACGGCCCGGGGAAGGGTCCGTATCGCTTCTTCGCATCCGTGACCTCAGCGACCCATCGTCACAGCCTATAACGCTGCCACGGGCGGCCGTCTGTTCAAAATTGCACATTCTTGAGAAAAGGAAGTGGCGGCAGGTTATATGACCGGCCAATTCAGAGGATGTTCTTGAGTAACGGTACCTCGCAATAGTGTTCAAATTTGAACAGCAATGGCCGGGACACATCGCTGATCATTGTGGTGTGGGAGGCTGGCTTATGTCTAACTATGCAAGCCGCCAAACGATTCTCTGCATCGACGATGATAAAAGCATGCTGGGGTACCAACGGGCGCTGCTCGAACGGCGCGGATTTACCGTTCTTACTGCCAGCTCTGGCCGACAAGGAATACAGATCGCTCTCGCCTGTGCGGTCGCCGCGGTGATCGTCGATTACCACATGCCGGAGATGAATGGGGATGAGGTAGCGATCGAAATCAAGCGTCACCGGCCAGAGATTCCCATTGTCATGGTTTCCAGTGACGACGAGATTTCAGAAAGGGCATTGAAGGTCGTGGATGCCTTTATTCCGAAGGGCGAAGCGTCGAGCCGATTGCTGCCTGTCATTTCCCAGATCTGCGATGATGATTCTCCGGGGTCGGCGATACGGTCCGGGACCGCCTAGCCAGGGCTCCCCGCGGGTCCTTCGCACAGTCGGGGCACTCTGTGCAATTGTGAACAGTATCCGATGCGCCTCCTTCGTAGATTAGCCTCATGGGCACCGACAGCACTTTACTGTGCATACACAGGGATCCGGTTCAACTAAGGGTGTTGAAGGAAAACGGATACGAACTGGCAACCGCGACGAACGGTTCCGACGGTCTGCGCCTTTTCAGGTCGAGGCCGGTGGATGCAGTTGTCCTCGAACATCACCTATCCCAGGTGGATGGGACCGCCATCGCCGATGAGATCAAGCGGGCGCGGCCCGAGATGCCGATTGTTATGCTGGTCGACCATCTCGAAATGCCATCCTTTGGGTTAAAGTCCGTGGATGCGCTGGTGGCCAAATCTGACGGAGATCACTTCCTATGGGCGATGGTTCACTTCGTGCTGAATGTGAAGCCGGATCAGCGCCGCGAGGCAATGCTTAGGGCTCCGGCAACTGAGAAGGATGCTCCCTTTTCGCGAGCGGTGTGGCAACGCATACGTGACGGAGAGATAAGTTTCTAGGCAGCGGCTCTTTGGCGATGGCGGGGCACGGCGCCAACTCGCCGAAATGATGGCATAACATGAGTTCGCGACAACTCTCGTCAGTTCCGTTTTTACGCCTGAAACGACGACAATTCTTGCGTAAAAACAGCCTATTGGCGGTAGAATGCAGGTTAATGGGCGCCTCCCCCCTAGCCAAGCGGAAAATCCGCGGGTTCGATCCGGGCATTTTTCTGGCCACCATCGGCGACGGCCGGAAGAACCTCAACTTTGTCAAGAAGGATGGAATTTTTGCGCAGGGTGACAAGGCGGACTCGGTCTTTTTTATCCAAAAGGGGAAAGTGAAGCTTACGGTCGTCTCGAAGACGGGGCGAGAAGCGACGATCGGCATGCTCGGCGACGGGAATTTTTTTGGCGAAGGAGCGCTGGCTGGGCAAGCGCTGCGGATGGGATCGGCGGCGGCCCTTACGGATTGTGAAATTCAGCGCATCGACAAGAAGGTGATGATTGACGCGCTGCATCGCGAGCCCGCGCTTTCCGAGATGTTTGTGGCGTATTTGCTGGCGCGAAATGTCCGTTACGAAGAGGATCTGGTCGACCAGTTATTTAACTCCAGCGAGAAGCGATTGGCGCGAATCCTTCTGCTGCTGGCTCATTTTGGCAAGGAGGGCGTGCCCGAGACGGTGATCGCGAAGATCAGCCAGGAGAGTCTGGCAGAGATGGTGGGAACGACGCGTTCGCGCGTAAGTTTTTTTATGAACCGGTTCAGAAAGCTGGGCTTTGTCGATTATTCCGGCGGCCCGGAGGGCGGGTTGCAGGTGCACAGCTCGCTGCTCGGTGTGGTTCTGCACGACTAGGTGTGGTTCTGCGCGACTAATTGTTCTCGCGCGGTGCCGTTCTGCGGGTAGTAAATCCCTTTGGCTAACGAGGACGTGATATGAAAGTTTTGCTCTTTGTCGGCCTGATCTTGATTGTGCTCGGCGTCGCTTCTTTGGTCGTGCCTCTACCCCACACTCAGACCGAGGGAATTAAGGTTGGCGGCGCGAGCCTGGGCGTTCAGACCAGTCACAGTGAGCGAGTTTCACCGATCATCAGCGTGGTGTTGATCGCAGGCGGGATCGCGCTGAGCATAGGTGGCGCGCGTTCGCGGGGGTGATGAAGCGCCGCTTCGCCTTTGACACGCCTTCAGCTCTGGAGAGCGCGTTCCCGTTCAGTATTGAAACGGCCTTACGCAGTGCGCCGGCCGCTCACCAGGTTAATGACAAGTACGACGACTGCAACCACCAGCAGCAGGTGGATCAGACCTCCGGCTATATGGAGGCTAAAACCAAGCAGCCACAAAACTAGAAGCACGACGAAAATTGTCCAAAGCATTATTGATCTCCTACTCGCATTTGAGGGTCACTGAAAATGAGCTGTCCTCGAAACTTGACTATGAAAATTGACTATCTTGTTGCCGGCGCCAGCGACTTGCCGCATTCGAGGCAGGAAGTCTTGGCGCGGGGCGTGATTAATCCGCAAAACGGGCACATTCTTTGCGACGCGAAACCCCGAACTGGCGGGGTCACGGCAGCGAACAGATTCGAGACGGCTGCCCAGGTTGAGGCGAGCCGTCTGCGAAAACGATCGCGCAATTGGCCAAGAACGCGTTCCATTAGCGATTCACCTTACGGTCTTTCCCTATTGCCAGCCTGACAATGACATCTTCTGGCCATTCATTCTGTGCAAGATTGCTCACAATGAAATAAGCAACGGGCCGGCCGAATAGTGAGCAATGCAGACCAGATCTCCCTCACGCCGCTGTGCGACGATAGTTCCTGAGACGAGTACTTCTTGTCGCTCTTTCAGGTCATCTGAACTAAGTCAGCCCATCTGAAGCCCTCCCCTCTTAGCTCCGCAGATTTCAAAAAGGAATGAAACATGAAAAAGATAATGTCGCTGTTGTTAATGAGTTTGATCGGCTTGGCCGGAACCTTCGCGTTCGCAGGCTCGGATCGTGAAGATACCGTCGAGCGCATGCAAAAATCTGTGGACGTTCTCCAGTCGATCATGTCAACGCCTGACAAGGGGATTCCTGAGGAAGTATTGAACGGTGCGAAGTGCATCGTGATCGTGCCAAACATGATCAAGGGTGGCTTCATCTTCGGTGCCAAGCACGGACGCGGAGTCGCCTCGTGCCGCACACCTGATGGCTGGAGCGCTCCCGCATTCGTCTCGGTTGGCGGCGGAAGCTGGGGATTGCAGATCGGAGTCGAAGGCGTGGACCTGGTCATGCTGGTGATGAATGACCGTGGATTGCAGCATCTGCTTTCCACCAAGTTTGAACTTACCGGTGAGGGTTCAGTGGCGGCGGGGCCAGTAGGCCGTCACACTTCTGCCGGAACCGACATACTGCTGAACACTGAAGTTTTGACTTACTCACGCTCGAAGGGCATATTCGCAGGCTTGACGTTGGAAGGCGCCGTTATCGAGCAGGACAACGACTCGACTCGCGCCATCTATGGCCACCACATGATGTTCCGCAACATTCTTTCGGGGCACGCCTCAACGCCGCGAAGCGGAGAAGCGTTTGTAACGGCTGTGTCCGAAGCGGGTCACCAGGCTCACGTTGCCGAAGCAAGAGCAGACAACAAATAAGTCAATCCGCGTCCGCTGCGAGAATTGAATCTTGCTGACCGAGACCGCCTGGCGGTTTCGGTCAGTTTTTTTGCGGCGGAGTCGATCCTCCGTGCTGGAGCGTGGTTTCGCTCGGCTGGCCTTTCAGGCGGCGAGGCCACAGTTTTTGTAGAATGGCTCGGTTGAGATACGCGTGAGCCAGAATTCCGTGATTCCGAATCCGAAAAAATGGCCTTGGCCCGATGCTCTCGACGCGCTCACCGCGGCGCCGGCCCACCATCAACTGTTGCTGGAGGATGAGCGGGTGCGGGTCATCCGTACTCGCATCGCCGCCGGAGAGGTGGTGCCGCTGCACACGCATCGATGGGGCGGGATCGCTTATGTCGAGAGCTTCTGTCATTTCATACGGCGGGATGAGAAGGGTGACGTTGTGTTTGATAGCCGCGGGGCCGGCGCGATGCCCGAGGTTCCGTGCGCGCAGCGGATGCAACCGCTTCCTCCTCACACGGTCGAAAACCTGGGACCGCTTGAGATCAGCATCCTTATTATTGAGCTCAAGGATTGAGGCTCAGGATTGCCACAACCTGAGAGTGTTGTGGACGAGGGGATGCGAGAGGCGCAGGAATAGCCTTGCTGAATGGAACGGACGTTCGATAGAATCTCTCGCGTTCCTCGGACATACCGCTGCGCCGCGCGCGGCTCAGGAGATCGGACGAGTACCTGGATCGCTTTCGAGTGGGGGGCGAAACTGATTATGTTCATCAACCGTATTCGCATACGGGTCGAGTTCGGAGATTGCGATCCCGCGAACATTGTTTTCTATGCGAACTATTTCCGCTGGTTCGATCAGTGCACATCGGCGCTGTTTCGGGCGGCGGGCCTTCCTCTGGGCGAACTGTTCCAAGCTCATGGGGTGGTTGGCATTCCGCTGGTGGAAGCGCGGGCACGATTTATCACTCCCTCAAGGTATGGCGATGAACTGGTGGCGGAATCCTCGGTCATCGAATGGAAGAAGAGCAGTTTTGTAATCAGCCACAGATTTTTGCGCGATGGCGTGCTGGCGATGGAGGGATCAGAGACGCATGTGTGGGCGGCGGCGCACCCGACGGAAGCTCATCGATTGAAGAGCGTGCCTTTGCCGAGTGAAGTAATTCGAAAACTTTCGGTTGCGAAGAAGCGCGCAGGACGCGGGCGCAAGGGTTGAGACATGGGCAATTGCAGGATTCCGGTTGCTGTGATCGTTCTGGGCGCTTTGATTTTCTACGCCTGCAATCTGTCGCCGGCGAGAGAGGCGAAGTCGCAAGCAGATAGGGCTGTGAGCATCACCGACGCGCAACTGATGAAGGCGGACAGCCAGAGCGGGAACTGGCTGACTTACGGGCGAACCTACAACGAGCAGCGTTTCAGTCCGCTGAAGCAGATCGAAGATCATAATGCTGCGCGGCTTGGATTAGCGTGGTCTTTCGATCTTGATACGCATCGCGGGCAGGAAGCTACGCCCATTGTGGTGGATGGGGTGATGTATTTTTCTACCGCGTGGAGCAAAGTGTTCGCGTTGAATGCGGCGACTGGCGCGCGGTTGTGGTCTTACGATCCGCAAGTGCCGAAGCAGTGGGGAGCGAACGCTTGCTGCGATGTGGTGAATCGCGGCGTCGCGATTTGGCAAAACAAAATTTATATCGGCACTCTTGACGGCCGTCTCATCGCGCTCGATGCAGCCACCGGCAAACCGGTGTGGGAACGACTGACGATCGATCGGCAGTGGCGCTATACCATCACGGGTGCGCCGCGGATTGTGCAGGGCAAGGTAATTATCGGCAACGGCGGCGCGGAGTTTGGCGTGCGCGGCTATGTCTCTGCGTATGACGCGCAGACGGGCAAGCTGGCGTGGCGGTTTTATACGGTGCCCGGCGACCCGGCGAAAGCGTTTGAGCAGCCGATTCTCGCCAAGGCCGCGAAGACATGGACGGGCGAGTGGTGGAAGATTGGCGGCGGCGGCACGGTGTGGGATGCGATTGTTTACGACCCTGAGCTTGATCTGCTTTATATCGGCGTGGGCAACGGCGGACCGTGGAATGAGAAGTATCGGAGCCCGATGGGTGGCGAGAATCTTTTTACTTGCTCGATCGTCGCGCTTAAGCCTGATACGGGAGAATACGTTTGGCACTATCAGGAGAATGCGGACGACGATTGGGATTACGATTCGGCGGAGCAGATCATTCTCGCTGATATTTCCATCGACGGCAAACAGCGAAAAGTATTGCTTCACGCGCCGAAGAATGGCTTCTTCTATGTCATCGATCGCGAGAGCGGCGCGCTGATTTCGGCGAAGCCTTTTACTCTTATCAATTGGGCCCGCGGGTTCGATATGAAGACTGGCCGGCCGATTGAAAGCGCCAACGCGCGCTACCCGGGCGTCGACTCGCCACCAATTGTGCCTGGCCCGTTGGGGGCGCACAGCTGGCAGCCTATGTCTTATAGTCCGCTGACCGGACTGACTTACATTCCGGTTAATGAAACGGGATTCAATTACAAATCGGAGGAGGATTTTGAATTTAAGAGCTCGGCGTTAAATTTCGGGATCGACCTGGTGGCTGCGGGAATGCCGCAGGATCCGAAAATCAAGCAGGCGATTCTCGATAGCGTAAAGGGCAAGCTGGTGGCGTGGGATCCGGTGCAGCAGAAACAAGCGTGGGCAATCGAGCGGCCCGGACCTTGGAATGGCGGCACTCTGGCTACGGCGGGAAATCTGGTTTTCGAAGGCACGGCCGCTGGGCGCTTCGAGGCTTATCGCGCTGACACCGGCGAGAAAGTCTGGTCGTTCGACGCGCAAACCGGAGTGATGGCCGGGCCAGTAAGCTACACCGTGAAAGGCGAGCAATATGTTGCGGTGCTCGCGGGTTGGGGCGGAGTGTTTCCGTTGGTGACGGGCGAGGTTTCATTTAAATCAGGACGAGTGCGCAATGTCAGCCGAATGCTGGCGTTCAAACTCGATGGGAGGGCGGGTCTTCCGCCGCTGGCGCCGCTGGAAGAACGGGTGTTGAATCCGCCGCCGTCGACCGCGAACGCGGCGCAGATTCATCACGGGGAGGCCGTCTATCAGCGCTTCTGCTCGGGATGCCACGGCGATGTCGCGGTGAGCGGAGGCGTGCTGCCCGATCTTCGCTACTCCAGTACTCTGGCGGATGAACGCTGGTTCAAGATTGTTCGCGACGGGGCATATCAATCAATGGGCATGGTGGCGTTTGGAAAGGAAGTGTCGCAGCAGGATGCGGCGGATGCTCGTGACTATGTGATCTTTCGGGCGAATGAAACTGCGAATGAGGCGAAGACTGCCGCAACAAAATCCTCACAAAAGGCTGGCCCTGAGAAGTAAGCCTTCGAAATCGGGGAGAAACGGATTCCCCCGAGTCCCCGGTGGGGGAATCATTTAAAAAATGCCTGCGCGCGCGGATCCATAGTTGGTTTGCGGATCGATTTTCCGATGTGAGCCTTATTGACCAGACAGCAAGCGAGTGACAATGCACAAATATTTGTAGGAACCTCCAAACCGGAGAAACCATTTCCCTCGCCATGCATGGGGACAAATCCTGGGAGTCGCAGTGGCGGAGAGCGAATCGCCCCCGGGTGGAGGTTGTTCTATGATGCGACAGGTTGCAGCAGCTTCGCCGCGTTACAAGGCCAGAATTACCGGTGTTGTTTATTTGCTCTACTTTCTAACGGCAGTATCCGCTGAGGTGTTCGTTGGCCGGAGTCGGCCAATCGCTTACGACACGGTCACCCTCATCGCGGACGCGTTCTACATGGCTGTGACGCTGCTCTTCTATTACATGTTTAAGCCGGTGAACCGGAGCGTCTCTTTGCTCGCGGCGCTTTTCAGCCTTGCGGGATGCGGCAATGAAGTACTTAAACTCCTTCATCTCGCCCCTTACAAAATAAACAGCCTGGTATTTTTCGGGCCTTTTTGCCTGCTGATCGGCTACCTCATTTTCCGATCGACATTCCTGCCTCGAATTCTGGGCGTGCTGATGGCGCTTGCCGGGCTGGGTTGGCTGATCTTTCTGTCACCGCTCGCAAGCCATCTCCTTACCTACCTTAAGATCATCGGCTTCATCGCCGAAGCGTCACTGATGCTATGGCTCCTCGTGATGGGCGTGAATATTCCGAAGCGCGCGAGAGAGCACGAGCATGACGGATTAACGGAGCGTAGCCAGCCATTGGGGAGTGCGACTGCACTGACGAACGGCCATTAGGAGAAGGCAGACCAACGACATCCTCAGGGCGCGGCATCGATTGCATCGCTGGCGGCGGTGAAAAAGTTGATGCTCACTGTCGCTAATTCCGACGGGGGAAATTTTGCCTGGCAGCGCGGGTCGGCTTTCAGTCCGGCTTCTTTGGCGGCCTCGAGAAAGACGGGTAACTCGACAAGATATTGATCGGAGAAACCGTGGGTGCCGTCGTAAGCCACAGCGGGTGTGCGGGATAAGTTTGCGGCTGTGACCTCGGGAGGCAGGGTGTGGAGTTCGAGGGCGAGCAATCCGAATCGCCCTACATAGGGCGCCCAGCGGCGCAAGTGGCGCGTCAGATTTTCTTCCAGAACATCACATGAAATCTCTTCGCCGAGATGCGCGAACGCACCGGTGGATTTTCCCGTGCGCGTGGCTCCAGCCCAGCTCGCCGGTGGAATATACGGGCGGTTGTGGTCGAGGAAGGAGCGCACGTGGAGCAGATCGTGAACGTCGAGGTTGAGTTCCTCGAGGTCGCTGGCGAGTTGCGCCGGCCGGTTAATGTCACCCGGGATCACGTGATAGATGGGGATGCCGGCTTTGCGCAGCGTTTGTTTGGCGACACGGCGCGCAACTTTGTTGAAATCGGCGCCGACGATGATGAGAGGATGCCGATCGAGCACCTTGCCCCGCTCGGTCTTGTTCTTTACCGCGAAGTAGAGATGTTCGAGAAAACTGCCGTCGCCGCAACCCATATCGCAAATGCCGCGGGGCTGCAAATTTAGTGGGCGGTTGAATATTTCGACAATGATCTCGTCAACTTTTTTGAAATAGGTGCGGTGTGCGCCGCCGCTGCCCCACACGTTCATGCCGCGATTGACAAGCAGCTCAACTCCGCTTTCGTCCATGCGCGGAATGCGGGAATTGCCGAACAGAAGAGTGCTTACGTTGTCGAAAAGTGGCAGATAGGAAACGGTGACGCCATAGGAAGTCGCGATTTGGGCGGCGTAGCGGCCGCACGCGGTCAGGGTGACGAGATTCTTGTCGCGTGCGTTCGATTCGAGAGCCACCCAGCCTTGAGCGGCGAGCAGGTCCAGAATGCAGTTCAGGCTGGCGCGATTCGCGGCGACGGCATCGATGTCGACTGGCCGCTCGAGTTGAGACAGAATATCCGCGCGGGCGAGGGCGACCATGCTGGGGCCGATGATCATGCCGTCGAGGTGCTCGCGAATTTGGTTTCGTATGCGGTTCACGACGGGGTCGGCATCGGGTTCGAGTCCCCAGCGCTCTTTCGAGCGGCGAACCAATTCTTGCAGCGATGGAAGCACGGGGCGATCGGATGCGCCGAAGAGAAAATCTTCCAGGAAAACCGCCTTGGCGACGAAGGAGAGCACCTCGCCGTAGAGAAGCGGCGCTGTGTTCAGAGCGATTCTTCCCTCGAGGGTCATGGCGTAGCGCGGCGCGGCGCCGTTGTCGACTCGCTGTTTCAGCCAACCGCAGGCGGCCAGCAGGCGTAAGGCAACCCGCAGGTAGCCGCGATTGGCGCGGGTTTCGCGCGCGATGCGGTCGAAGTCGACCCACTCGTTGGCGACACCGAAGAGATCAAACACGCGCCTGTCCCATAAAGCTTTGACGGTGGGAGCGACAACGATTCCGGCGAGATGGCCAAAGACGACAGCGCGAACTTGCGCTTTTTCATCTTCGCCGATTTGAGAGGTTGGCATTGATTCAATCCCGCTTATGACTTTCGCAGCGCCCAAACAGTTCGCTGAAGCACTCGCGCGCCGCGGTCCCCTCAGCGGCTTCTAAAGCCGGCGGTGAAGGCTATCCTGTTATCGCAGCGGTGAACCGCTGCGCCACCCAACGCAAAAAACCAGCCGAGTTTTCTAGCCCTCCATTTTCAGCGCTCCATAGGAGCCGCTGTTTCACTCGGCTTGCATGCCTGAAGGCATGCACTGATACCTGTCGCCGTGATTGAAATCGTTTCGCCCTTCATCGCTTCTCCCGTGCCTATCGCGCTAGGCTCTGCCCTCGAAGAGATTTCTTCCTTCGACCAAGGCTCGCATCTTGCGATCGGCGACGCTTCGTTGCAGCATCCAGAATCCGCAGTCGGGATGCACGTAGCGCAGACGATCAGGGCCCAAGGTTTTCACGATCCTCTCAATGCGCGAAGCGACGAGGTCGGGCGATTCCACTTCGTTGTCTTTTATGTCGATCAAGCCGATGCCGAGCACGATTTTCGGATCGAGATCGGCGAAGACATCGATCTCGTCATAGCCACGGCGAGCGAATTCGAGAACGAGATGGTCGGCATGCAGCGCATTGAGGAAGGGCACGAGATCGCGCCAGAAGCCGCGCAGAACGGGCTGTCCGCCGTAGTTGCCAAAACAGATGTGGACGGCGCGTTCGTTCAACATGCCATCGAGAACGTGGTTGATCGCTTCCGCGGCCCATGATGAATCCTGCGGGTAACCGGCGATGCATGCTTCATCGAGCTGCACGGTGTTGGCCTCGATCGACTCCACCTGACGGCGCAGCATGACGGCCAGATCCATGGCGAGATCGGGGGTGTTCTTGTAATAACAATTGGTCACCATGCGCGAGAGCATGTGCGGACCGGTGCAGGTAAACTTCAGCGGCACTTTTGTTAGGGGCGCCACGAACTCGTAGTCGCGCGGCAGATTGAGCCGGCCCTCGCCGATTTTGCCGACCACCATGCCCGCGGTCAGCAAGCGCGCGACCGAGGCGCGATCGGAGTGGAAGCGGTCGAAATCGGAGAGCGCAAAATGGCTGCGGATTCCTTCCATTTGCGAGACGAAATAATCCACCATCCCGTTGGTCTCGGGATGGCTGGGATTGAAGCGCATCAGTTCGCCGTCGGTGACGAGGTCGAGGCCGGCGAGTTCCTGCGTCTTCAGGACGGCCATCACGGCATCGCGAAGCACGAGCCGCGATGTGTTGCCGACGAGCCACGACGGCACCGGATAGCTTCCCACCACGGTCGTTTTGATAGTCGGATTCATGTCGACTCCTGGGTTGCTGGGCAGCCGCCGGTTGGAGCGTCATGATACTCCGGCGGAGCAGCCGTTTCTAAAAGGCACTTCAAAGTAACCGAATAAGGGCACGTAAAAGTAACCAGCTATCGCGCAACATACCACTCGCAAGAACAATAATTTCCACTTGTAGTAAGTCGCGTAGTTGGATTACAGTGATGCCCGCTTCGTTGCTCTCGGGTTCGCGCTGAGGCCTTGAGGCAAACCAACTGAATGGCTTTGAATCCGGTGCTTCGAACTAAGTTGCGTCGAACCAGGTTGCTTCGAGGCTGGGCTTCTCCGTGGAGGTCTTCGTGTATCGCAGTGATGTAGTTGGAAGTCTGTTGCGTCCCGCCTATCTGAAAGAAGCGCGCGATCGTTTCGCCGCCGGGAAACTTGCGGACGCCGAATTCAAAAAAACTGAAGATCGCGCCGTCGACGAATGCATAGACCTGCAAACTCTTGCCGGGATGGGGGTAATCACTGACGGCGAAGTGCGCCGCTACGCGTTTTATGGCCACTTGATTGACGCCGTCGAAGGCTTCGACAAATACGGCGGCTGGGCGATTCCATTCCGCAACGAAAAGGGCGAAGAGTTGGTTTTGCCGCGGCCGGTGGTGGTTGCGAAACTGCGGCGCAAGCGGCCGCTTTGCGCTGAAGAATTTACGTACGTACGCGCGCGCACCACGCACCCAGCCAAGACGACGATGATCAGCGCGCAACAGGCCGCGGCTTATTACGACAGCAAGAAGTCGGCTGGCGCTTACGCAACCGTCGATGCCTATCTCGCCGACTTAGTCGATATTTTGCGCGATGAAGTGGCCGAGCTAATTCGGCTGGGGTGCACCTACATTCAGATCGACTCGCCGCAATACACGGCGCTTCTCGACCCGGATCTTCGCGAGGGATATCGGCAGCGCGGAAACGATCCTGACCGGTTGCTCGACTTGTCTATAGAAATGGACAACGCGGTGATTGGAGATCATCCGGAGATCACGTTTGGCCTGCATCTGTGCCGCGGAAACAATCAGAGCAAGTTCTATGCTTCGGGCGACTACGGGCCGATCACGAAAGTATTTCGCAATACCAAGTTCCAGAGATTTTTGCTGGAGTATGACGACGAACGTTCGGGCGGTTTCGAACCGCTGCGCCAGGTACCGGCTGACCGGACGGTTGTACTCGGCCTGGTGAGTTCGAAGAAGCCCGCTTTGGAAAGCAAGGACGAATTGAAGCGCCGCATTGAGGCGGCGTCGGCTTTTATTCCGATGGAGCGACTTGCGCTTAGTCCGCAGTGCGGGTTCGCGTCGACGATCGAAGGCAACGCCATCACGGTGAAGGATCAGGAAGCGAAGCTGCGACTGGTGGCCGAAACGGCAAAAGAAGTGTGGGGCAAGTCGGTGTCGATTGAGCGCAGAAGCTGAAGAAAGATTGAGTTAGCGAAGGTAACTGAAACTGATTGCAGGGTTTTTGCCGCGCCACTCGAACGTACGTTCGCTCGAACAACGCGCTTGAAACGATTCGGTCGAATGACAGGAGATCTATGAAATCACGTCGGCTGTCTGCCTGCTTGGGTGGTCTCTTCATCGCTTTGGCATTAACCGAGTTCGCCTCGCCGCAAGCCACGATCAGCTTCGCGCTGCTGAATGGAACGGTGACCGATGAGTCGGGCCGGACGATTGCCCATGCAGCGATCACGATGCGCTCTCTCGACACTAACCAAGCCTTCACTGCAGTGTCGAGCGAGGCCGGCTTCTATGCCCTGCCCAACCTGCCGCCGGGACGCTATGAGCTCACGGTGAGTTCGGCGGGCTTTGGAAAATACACGCGCACCGGTATGGAGTTGACGGTCGGGCAGGCGGCCAATGTGAATGTGACGATGAAGGTGGCCGCGGTGAGGGAAGAAGTTGTCGTGAGCACGGAGGCTCCGACGGTGGAGACGACGCGATCGGAAGTGAGCCAAGTGATCGATACCAAGCAGATCAACGACCTGCCGATCAGCGGACGGCTTTTCACTGATTTTGCTTTGCTGGCGCCGAGCGTCGCTACCAGCCGCACGGCTCTGGGCACGACGTTCACGGAGTTCGAGGTCACGCAAATTTCTTTCGGCGGGCAGCGTTCGTTCAGCAATGAGATCACGGTCGATGGCGCTGATTTCGTCAACACAATTACGGGGGTGCAGAGGGCTACGCCGCCGCAGGATTCGGTGCAGGAATTTCGCGTGGTCAATAACAGCTTCGGAGCGGAGTACGGGCGCGCGCTTGGCGGCATCGTCAACATTGTGACGCGCTCCGGCTCGAACCAAATGCACGGTTCGGTCTACGACTATTTGCAGAACAGCGCCACGGACGCGCGGTCGCTGCTGCAACCGGCGCCGTTGCCGCACGCGTTGCGCGAGAATCAGTTTGGCGCCACCCTGGGCGGCCCGGTCGTCAAGGACAAGACGTTTTACTTTCTGAACTACGAAGGGCATCGGCGCGGCGCGTCTCCCACGTATGCCCCCGACCTGTATAACAACATCGCCGAGATTGATCAGGCCAAGGGCTATCTCGGGCTTTCGCCGGAAGGCTGCGACCAGAAGCCGGCGGATTGCACGGCCTCGCCGTTCTCGTATCTGCAAGGCGTTTTGAAAACGGTGGACAACGATTATGGGTTTGCGAAGATCGATCATCAGATCAACAACAATAATCGCTTCGCGTTGCGCTACGTCATTGAAGATGCGCGCGATCTGGGCGAACTGATCGGCAACACGGAAGACGGCGGCGGCATTGGCACTCCGAGCGGTGCGCGCAATCTCTTCATTCGCGATCAGTCGCTGGTCGGCACGTTGAATACGGTGCTGCGACCGAACCTCGTCAATACGGTGCTCGGGCAGTATTCGAGACGCCACTACAATTTCCCGGGAGCGACGGGCGAGCCTGATTTGAGCGTGGTTAATGACCTGGAATTTGGACACAACTTCGGCACTTATGATGCGATCTATGAGAGCCGGGCACAATATTCTGACTCGGTGTCGTGGGTGAAAGGCAATCACGTTACTAAATTTGGATTCGATGGAAATTATGTTTGGAGTTACAACAACTATCCGGGATTCATGCCGGAGCGGGGACTGTTTCCGAACCTCGATTGTATGTATCAGTTCGCGGATACGGTGAGCCTGTTGACGACCGGCGCGTACGGAACGGCTTCGCAGCCTTCGCAGCCTTGCCCGTTGCCGCCTCCCGCGGACGGCGTTGCGTTCTTGTATTGGGGAGTGGCGCTGCCGCGAACTGGCTTCACGAATGGTTATGTTCCCTTGCCGCCGACGGGCGGGGGATTTGGTAGTGGCTGGCCGAGTGCTTTTCCAACCAACGAGTATGCCAACTTCGCCTACACGATCAATCACCAGTACTGGGGGTTTTTTGGGCAGGATCAATGGCGAGTAAACCCGCGGCTGACGCTGAATTACGGCTTGCGCTGGGATTTTGAAACCGGCCTCAGCAATACGATTAATCCCGATTATCGCGGGTTTCAGCCGCGAGTGGGATTTGCCTTCTCGCCTGATCCGAAGACGGTGATCCGCGGAGGCTTTGGGACATTCTTCGATCGCAACAATCTGACGTTCTTCTTCACCACTGGAAATCAAAAGGCGATCTCGGGTTATTTCTGCAATCCGCCAAGCGCGGACCCGAATTGCGCGGCGAACGGGATCACGCAAGGCGTGAACGTGCCGATGATTCAAAAGCAGGCAGCGAGCGGCGGCTGGCAATTGTCTGCCGATCCGGGATACCCCGGAACGCCTTCGCTGCCGTGTTCGATTTTGGGGATACCGCCGGCGGTGTGCGCCAGCGCTCCGGGCGGCACACTCAGCATCGCGGCATTGCAAGCACTGAGCATTCTTGGCGCCGGACCGAATGCTTACCCGCCTGTAACGCTAACCGGGCCATGCACGCTGGGGCCGGGAGGCGCGCCGACAGGGGCTTGCGGCGTGGGCTCTGGAGGCATACAGCGCAATGCTCGTCTTCCGTATGCGGAGCAGGCGAGCTTGCAGATCGATCGCCAGTTCGGCAAGGGACTCACGGTTGAACTCGGATATCTGTTCGTGGGAGCGCACAAATTGGTCCGAGGAAATAACATCAACATTCCCTGCCCCGCGGGCACGAGTAAGCCGAATAATCCTTACACGGCGCAAGGATTGCTTGATCCGAGCGGCAGCCTCACTCCCTGCCAGGGAACGCCGACGATGGGGCCTTTTGGGTTGGGGCCATTCTTCGCGTATCTGAACAATCCGGCGAACCCGCTGCTTCCCTACAATCCCAGCGGGTTGGAGTTTGGCGTTCCGAGTACGGTGTTGCCGGCGCCAACGCTAAGCGGCGGATTGCTTGACTACAACAATGACGTGGCCAACGCGGTCTATCACGGCCTCACGGTGACGGCGATGGAGCGGGTGCAATATTTCCGGCTGACCGCCAATTACACTTATTCGCACACCATCGACAACGGAAATTTCACGACGTTTATTAACCTGCCCATCAACCAGTTCGATTACACGAACGAGCGCGCAAATTCTAATCAGGATCTTCGACACAATCTGGTGACCAACTTTACCGTGACCACGCCGGAGCACAGTTTTGCGCGCGACTTCGAATTGAGCAGCATTATCTCGATACAGTCGTCGCGGCCGTTCACTCTGTTCGTCGGGGAAAATACTTTTGGCGACGTGGCCGGCCTTAGCACGGATCGCGTCGGCGGCGCTCCGGTGAGCAGCAATTGTCCTTCGGTTTCGGCGTGCTCGACCACGGTCAGCAGAAATACGTATAGCGGCGATGGCCTGCGGTCGCTGGACCTGCGGCTGTCGCGCAATTTCAAGTTTAACGAGGGCAAGCTTCTCAATTTCAGTGTTGACGCTTTCAACCTGCTCAATCATCCGAACATCGATGAAGTGAGCTCGGTCTATGGCTCTCCAGCTTTCTGCGGCGCCACACCGTCGATACCGCGGCACTACAACGATGCCACGACATTGGCGATCCAGCAGGGCGCGCCGTCGGTGTCATGTGCCACGCAGCAAAACGTAATCAGCTCAGCGCCAGGTCCGGGTTTGTGGATCGATGACGGGCTCTTGCCGGTCGGGATTCCCAATTCTCCGAATCCGACTTTTGGCAAGCCACGAACTGTTTTCAATCCGCGACAGTTGCAGTTCTCGTTGAAGTTTTCATTTTAAGAGGGGGCAATCGGCCACGCTGGTTGCGCACTCCTGGGCGGCTGGCGTAAATGTCGGGTGATCGGGTCATCCCAGGGCGGGTTGTCCTCAGATCGCCCGATCACTCGACGGCCCGATCGCCCCATTTCCCTGGATTAGGTCTCCCACTTCCAATCTTGAAAGCGGCGGCGTAGTTCGGATTTCAGGAGTTTTCCGGTCGAGGTGTGCGGCAACTCGTCGACAAAAACAAATGCGTCGGGCAGTTGCCACTTGGCGAATGTGGGCGAAAGAAATTCACGGAGCGCATCTGGAGACGGTGTAGCGCCGTCGTGCGCCACGATCAACGCCACGGGACGCTCCTGCCATTTAGGATGGGCCACGGCGATGACGGCCGCTTCGCGAATGGCAGGATGCGCCACCAGAGCGTTCTCCAGGTCGACGGAGCTGATCCACTCGCCGCCGGACTTGATCAGATCTTTGGTGCGGTCGACGATTCTTAGGTAGCCTTCGGCGTTTACCGTGCCGACATCGCTCGTCCGGAACCAGCCGTCATCGGTCCATTTGTCGGTTTCGGACGAGAGGTTGTAATAGCTGGCGGCGACCCATGGGCCGCGCAACTGCACCTCGCCCATGGTTTCGCCGTCCCATGGAACTTCGCCTCGCTCGTTGACCACTCTTCGCTCGACAAAGGGGACGGGAATTCCAGCCTGCGCTCTAAGCTCGTGTTTCTTTTCGTCTGGCCAGTCGTTCATGTGCGCTTTCAGTTGATTTGTCGTCGCTTGCGGACTGCTCTCGGTCAAGCCCCAGCCTTGCACCATGTTCCAGCCATGCTGCCTTAGTCGTTGAATGAGCGTGAGTGACGGCGCGGCGCCGCCGATCAAAACCCGCATGGGCGGCAGCTTCCAGCGATTCGGATTATGGTCGAGACATTCGAGAATGCTGTGCCAGACCGTGGGCACGCCCGCGGCGACGGTGACTCTTTCATGGTCGCAAAGGTCTAAGAGGCTTTCCGCCTTGAGGTGCGGACCGGGGAGAACCTGTTTCGCTCCGACCATGGTTGCGGCGTAGGACAGTCCCCAGCCGTTGACGTGAAACATGGAGACAATTGGCAACACGGTGTCGGCGTTGCAGATTCCAAAGTTGTCGACGGTAGTGAGAAGAAACGTGTGCAGCACGAGCGAGCGGTGCGTGTAGACGACACCTTTCGGAACTCCGGTGGTACCGGAGGTGTAACACATGCAGGCAGCTTCATTTTCGTTGAGATCCGGATAATGGAAATTGCCGGAAGCGGCGCTCAGAAAATTTTCGTAATCCTCCAGCCCGGGAGCGGCGGCGCGGCCAGCCCAGCCTACGACGATGACGCGCTCGAATTTGACCGAGTCTCGAATCTTCTCGTAGAGCGGGAGCAAAACATCATCGACAATGAGAAAACGGTCTTGCGCGTGGTTTGCGATGTAGGCGATCTCTGAGGGCGCGAGGCGCAGGTTCAGCGTGTGCAGGACACCGCCGGCGATGGGAATGCCAAAGTAGGCTTCGAGATGCGCGTGGTGGTTCCACATCAAAGTTGCCACGCGATCGCCGCGATTTAGGCCGGCGTTCTGCAGAGCTTCGGCTAAGGCGCGGGCGCGGCGGTAAAGGTCGGCGTAAGTGCGGCGATGGAGCGCATGATCGGGGCGGCGCGACACGATTTCGGCCGACGGGAAAAATTTGCCCGCGCGCTCGAGGATATGGGAGAGCGTCAGCGGACAGTCCATCATGGTTCCAATCATGCGGCTCCTTCGGGAGTCATGGCTGTCAGAATCATAGTTGCCATTAAATAGCGAGGATGTGTAAGATGAAGCGCGCTATAACGAACGTTCGCTCGATTCATTTGAGAAACAATGACCCTTACGTCGCCGATGCCCGACTCCACCGCTGCCAGTTCCGATAGCCGCTACGACCGACAACTGGCCAGAATCCTAGAACATGCCACGGCGATTTTCTACGAAAAAGGTTACGAGGGCGCCTCGATCCGCGACCTGTCGCGAGCCAGCGGCATGTCTTTGGCGGGACTTTACTACTACTTCGAGTCCAAGGAGAAATTGCTGCATGTCATCCAACGGCAGCTTTTTCTGGAAGTGATGGACCTGGTGCGCGAACGACTGAAAGACGAGAGCGATCCCGAGCAGCGGGTACGCCTTTTTATTCTGACGCATCTTGAGTATTTTCTCGCCAATCCGAAATCGATGAAGGTGCTGTCGCATGAAGACGATGTGCTCAAGGATGAACTGGGCGCGGACATTGCCAAACTGAAGCGGCAGTATTATCGTTGCGGCGCCGATCTGGTCGACGGGCTGAAAACCGCGAAGGGCCTGCATTTCAACTCGCGCGTGGCAGTGCTGTCGCTATTCGGAATGATGAACTGGATTTACACCTGGTATAACCCGCACGTAGATGGCGACGCGAAGGTTCTGGCGCAGGAAATCGGCAACGTATTTCTGGGCGGGATTTATGCTACGCCGGCTCCTTTCTGAGCCATAATCTCCGGCCTAGTTGACGGTTGAAATATTCTCAACGAGCAAGGCGATGCCTTGTCCACCACCGATGCAGGCGGAGGCAACACCGTGGCGCAGGTTCGAGCGCTTCAACTCGCGGGCGACAGTAATGGCGAGCCGCACACCTGTTGCGCCGAGCGGATGGCCGATGGCGATCGCGCCTCCGTTGACGTTGAGCTTGTTGCGATCGATGCCGAGTTCACGCTGGCAGGCGAGCACCTGTGCGCCAAAAGCTTCGTTGATTTCGAAGCGATCGATTTGGTGCAGGGTCAAGCCGGCCGATTCCAGCAAAGCTTCAATCGCCGGGACCGGGGCGATGCCCATGATCTCGGGACGGACACCGACTACGGCCCCGGCAACTACGCGCGCCAGCGGTTGTTTGTTGTGCTGCTTCACGTATGCGCTCGACGCCACCAGCGCGGCGGCGGCGCCATCTACGATGCCCGAACTGTTGCCGCCGGTCTGCACTCCGCCAAAGGCCGGCTTGAGTTTTGATAAAACTTCACGGGGCGACGGACGAATATGAGTGTCGGCGGTTAAGGCCTCGATGCCGCGGGGCAGCTTGATTCCGCGCGACGAGTAGCCGGCTAGCTCGAAAACTTCGCTGGTCAACGGGGCGATTTCGCCGCTCAGGAAACAAGCTTTTTGCGCGGCAATGGCGCGCGCGAAACTTTCGGCCGCAAATTCGTCTACATCTGCGCGAGTGATCGCATATTGTTTCGCTAAATTCTCGGCGGTGCCCCCCATGGTTTCATTGGGACAGGGATCGAGCAAAGCCTCCCAGAGAAAATCTTTGAACTCGACTTCACCCATACGGAATCCGCCGCGATGGGTGTAGGCGGCGATGGGATTGCGCGACATTGATTCGGTTCCGACAACCAGCGCCAGGTTGGCCCGCTGCAATTTGATGTTGTCAGCGGCTTGGAGAATAGCTTCGACTCCGGTGCCGCAAACGCGTTGCACCAGATGGGCAGGCACCTCAAGCGGGACGCCGGAGTAGAGCGCGATGTGGCGCGGCAGCACATACGCATCGAAAGAGGCCTGCGCCATGTTGCCGGCGACCACGATGTCGATGTCGGCAGAAGGCACGCGGGCGCGCTCGAAGATGGCGCGGGCGGCCTTGATTCCGAGGTCGGTCGGAGAGATAAGACCGAGAGCGGTGTTGTAATCGACGAAGGGAGTACGGACGCCGTCGAGCAGAAATACATTGTCGTATTGCGAAAGGAGGGCTTTGCCGCGGGAGTTCATAGCGATGCTTTACTCTCGCGTGTGGTCTCGCCCGCGATGACCAGGCGTGGCGGAAGGTTCGTGTGGAGCGGCGTTGCCGGCGTTCCGTGTAACGCGATCTGTAAATTGTCGCCGGACATTTCGCGCTTTTGTTGTCTAGCGGCAGGCACACCGTAGCGGGCACGGTGCCGGGTTCCCCACGCCGACATCAGTTTCAGAATCGGCTTCAAACTTTCACCGTGTCGGGTGAGCGAATATTCCACGCGCGGCGGCACTTCGGCAAAAACTTTGCGATGGACGATACCGTCGCGCTCCAACTCGCGCAGATGCTGGGTCAACATCTTTTTGGTGAGCCGCGGGATGAGCCGTTGCAGTTCGCAGAAGCGGCGGGTGCGGCCTTCGAGATGGAAGAGCAGTGATGGCTTCCATTTTCCGCCAATGATGGAAGCCGTCAGCTTTACCGGACAAGTGGAGTGATCCATTGGATAGCCCCCAACCGGGTATCAGGTTACCGAAACGTGCCTACTAGCAAAAAAGTTACTTTTGCCTAGAATTAGCCCTCGGTCTCGAAAGGATACTCGATTGGGCGATTAGTTGGAAGCGGGAGAATTTCGATTGTGGGACAAGGTGATTGCCAGGACGTAAGTAGAAATGGTGGCGAGGCCGGAGCAATGCGATGCGAGGACAGAGATGAGCGATAAAAAACCCGTGGTAATTTACGGCGCCAACGGTTTTTCAGGCCGGCTGATCGCCGAATTTCTTCGGGAATATAATGTGCCATTTATTGCAGCCGGCCGGAGCCGCCAGCGGCTGGAAGAAGTTCTCAAACACGTGCCCGGGATTGAAACTGCCAATTATGAAATTGCCGAGACTCGAGGCTCGGTCGAGGAACTTACTCGACTTTTTGCCGGTGCGAAAGTGGTGTGCAATACAGCCGGGCCTTTTATCTACAACGGCCCGAGCGTGATTGAAGCCGCGCTGAATGCGGGTTGCCACTATCTCGATATAGGCGGCGAGCAGGCGTGGATTCGCACCGTGGCGGAGAAATGGGGAGCCAAGTTTGGTGAGCGCGGATTGCTCTCCGCGCCCGCTACCGCCTTCATGTCGGCGGTGAGCGATTCGGCGATTCGTATGTGTCTCGAGAACAACCGCGGGATTGACACGCTGGAAGTGCTAACCATGTTCAAGGGGAATCCGACATTCGGCTCGACGCAGACGATTTTCGCGGTGATTCAGACTGACGCTTTTTATCTGGAGCAGAATGCGTATAAACCGTGGCCGCGGGCTACGCGGTACGATGTGGTTGTACCGGGCAGCATCCAAACGCAGCTCGCGCTGGCGTGGGGCGGCTTTCCGCATCCCGTGTGGTACAGGGACCATCCGCAGATCGCCAACGTGCGATCGTTTGGAGGGTTGCTCGATCGGCAGATTATGGAAGGGGTGGCGGCGACGGAGAAATTGTTTGAGGAGCAGATTCGCCCACTGCCTGCGGCGGAACAGGAAAAGCGTCTCGGTGAGATGGCGAATGCGGTGACGAGCGCGACACCGCCGCGGGAAAATCCGCGCGAGCACCGGACGATTGATGTGATTGTCGGACGAGGAAGTACCGACTCGGTTCAGTGTGTGGTGTTTGGCACGTGCTGCTATCGGCAAACGGCGCTGATTCAGGCGTTCGCAGCGCACCATCTGGCGCACGGTGCGCCGCGGAACGTTGGTTTTGCTTCAGCGGCGCAAGCGTTTGGTCATCGAGAGATTCTTGGAGTTTTGCAGACGACCGGTCTCTCTAAGGCGAAGATGACGTCGTAGGGCATTCGTTGAAGGGCGGGCGAGGCGGCGTCAAGCGCCAGCAAGCGGGAAAACGATGCGAGCGATCGACTATTTCGACAAGAGCGCGGAGCTACATGCCGAGCGGATTGCAATCGTTGATGGCGACGCGCGTTATTCTTACGCTGAAACGCGCGCTTTTAGCGAGCGCATCGCGCGCGGGATGCTTGCCGGCGGTGTGGAGCGGGAACAGCGCGCGGCCATTTTCTCGCACAATCACGCGGCTGTGCTTTTCTGCATGCTGGGGATGTTGCGCGCGGGCGCGGCGTGGGTGCCGATTAATTTTCGCAATGCCGCCGAGGCTAATATTGAATTCCTGAATTATTCCGAGACGGCGTGGCTTTTTTATCACAGCCGCTTTCGCGAACAGGTCGAGGAAATTCGCAAGCAAGTTCCTTCACTGAAACATCTGATTTGTATCGACGGCACGGACGGCGAAAATCGATCGCTCGAAACTTTCATGGAACTGGGAAGCGCGGAGATCGGCGGCGGAGAGGCCGCTTCGATTGACTCGGCCGAAAACGATGCTCACGGAAATCTCCATCAGATCATGGGCCTCGTTCCCACCGGCGGAACGACCGGCCCGGCGCGGGGTGTGCGCGTTACGAATCTTGCCTGGGGCACGATGACGGAGATGGCCATTCACTACTGGCGTGGAGATGCTGCCCATCCGGTTTGTCTGTGCACTGCCCCGCTCTCGCATGCCGCGGGAGTCGTCGCTTTCACAATGTTTGCCCTGGGAGGGACAAATGTAGTCTTGCCCGGGTTCGACGCGGCACAAGTCTTAAGCGCGATTGAGCAATATCGCGTAACACATCTCTTTCTTCCCCCAACGGCTTTTTATGCGCTGCTGGCGCATCCGGAGGTCAGAAAGGTCGATTATTCCAGCCTCCGCGTCTTTCTTCTGGCGGGATCGCCGGTGTCGCCTGACAAACTCAAGCAGGGCGTGGGAATTTTTGGTGCGTGTATGTGCCAATCTTATGGCCAAACGGAAGCGCCGATGCTGCTGACGTTTCTCGATGCGGATACGATCGCGAGAGCCGCGGCGGGCGATCATCCGGAGCGCCTAAGCAGTTGCGGCCGGCCCACGGCGTCGGTTCGTGTCGCGATCATGGATGATGCTGGCCGGATTCTTGCTTCAAATCAACCAGGAGAAATCGTGGCGCGCGGGTCGCTGGTTACGGCGGGCTATCACAACCTGCCGGAAGCCACTGCAGAAATCCGAGCCCATGGCTGGCATCACACCGGCGATGTTGGGTACATCGACGAGGATGGATATGTCTATATCGTGGACCGGAAAAAGGACATGCTCATCAGCGGCGGTTTTAATGTCTATTGCGCGGAGGTCGAGGCCGGCGTTATGGCCATGCCGGAAGTGCAGGAGTGCGCCGTTATTGGCGTGCCTGACGAGAAATGGGGGGAAGCGGTCAAGGCGATCGTGGTTTTGAAAAGAGAGGGATCGGTCAGCGAGGGCGATGTGATCGCGCACTGCAAAGTGAAATTAGGCGGCGTGAAGTCGCCCAAGTCGGTGGAATTTGTGACGGAGATCCCGAAAACGCCGGCGGGTAAATTTGACCGCAAAGCGATGCGCAAGCAGTATTGGGCCACGGCGGATCGCGAAGTGCACTGACGCCAGGGACAGACGGAAAGTTAGAATGGGTAATGCCGAGGCGTGGTCTGGATGGTGATCCAGCGCAACTCGGTGAATTCGTTCACCGCGGCCTTGCCTCCAAAACGGCCGTATCCGCTGGCCTTTACGCCGCCGAAAGGCATCTGCGCTTCGTCGTGGACGGTCGGACCATTCACGTGACACATTCCGGATTCGATGCGCTTCGCGACTTCGACGGCGCGGGCGATATCGCGGCCAAAGACCGCGGCCGAGAGTCCGTACTCGGTGTCGTTGGCCAAGGTGATCGCTTCTTCTACCGTTTTGAATCGCGTGATGGAAACGGATGGGCCGAAGGATTCTTCGCGAAACATGCGCATCTCGGGCGTGACGTGATCGACAATCACGGCGGGCATGATGGTGCCTTGCGGGTCGCCGCTCAGAAGAACTTTGGCGCCCCGGGACTCCGCATCTTTCATTAGTGCGCGTACTCGATCGACCGTGGGCATGCCGACGACAGCGCCGAATACGACTTCGCCTTTTCGTGGATCGCCGCAGGGCAGCGTCTTTACTTTGGCGACAAATTTCTGGGCGAACGCATCGGCCACTTTTTCATCGATGATGATGCGTTCGGTCGACATGCAAATCTGGCCCTGATTCATGAATGCTCCGAAGGCGGCCGCATCGACGGCGGCATCGAGATCGGCGTCGTCGAGGATGATGAGCGGAGCTTTGCCGCCGAGTTCGAGAAGAATCGGCTTCAGGTGCTTCGCGGCGGCGACGGCAAGAATCTTTCCTACGCGCGTGGAACCGGTAAAGTTGATGCGGCGCACTGCGGGGTGAGCGATGAGGGTTTCGACAATGGTCGACGCCCTGGCGGCGTCGTGAGTGAGAACGTTGACCACTCCATGGCCGAGACCAGCCTCGCGGAGCACGGTTCCGATCAGGCGATGAGTGGCGGGGCAGACTTCCGAGGCTTTTAGCACGACGGTGTTTCCGCAGGCGAGGGGCATGGCGATCGCGCGCACGCCGAGAATGACGGGAGCATTCCAGGGGGCGATTCCGAGCACGACGCCCACCGGTTGGCGGATCGAGAATGCGAGACTGCCGGGAATTTCGGAGGGAATGGTTTCGCCGGAGACTTGCGTGGTCATCGATGCAGCTTCGCGAAGCATTTGGGCGGCGAGGTAAACATTGAATCCGGCCCATCCGGCGGTCGCGCCGATTTCGTTCATCATGGCAGAAATAAAATCGGCGGTGCGGGCTTCGAGCAAATCGGCGGCGTGCAGAAGGCGTTTACGCCGCTCGTGCGGACCGAGCGCGGCCCACGCGGGGAAGGCCTCGGCGGCGGCCTCCGCAGCGGCGATCGCGTCGTCGGCACCAGCGGCGGCGGCGCGCGTGGCCACCTCGCCTGAGATCGGATTTTGCCGGACGAAGGTTGCCGCGCTCGCGGCGGCGGCGTCACTGTCTCCGATGAGAAGCTGGACTTCTGTGGTCGTCATGGGCGTTTCCTCTTCTTCGCGGAATTTTTCTCAAGTTTTATCTTGGGCTCCATCTTGAGATTAGTTGCGGCGGCGTCTATCTCTTTGAAGACGTCGGCGGCTATATGGAAGGCGGCGTTCGCCGCGGGCACGCCGCAATAGATGGCGGACTGCAGCAACACTTCTTTGATCTCGTCGCGAGTGACGCCATTGTTGAAAGCGGCTCTCACGTGCATTCGAAATTCGTCGCCGCGATTTAATGCGACCATCATGGCGAGCGTCAGCAGACTGCGCGTATGGCGAGGGAGACCGGGGCGCGTCCAAACTTCTCCCCAGGCGTTGCGGGTGATGAAGTGCTGGAAATCGCGGGTGAAGTCGGTGGTCGCGGCGACGGCTCGGTCTACGTACTCAGCACCGAGAACGGTTCGCCGAATTTTCATGCCTTGCTCGTAACGTTTGGCGTCATCCATAGGCGTCATAAACCTGAGGTCATAAATGTGAAGTCAAGTCGTTCATCGTGTCACTCAGAAAGAAAGTTGCTCACTGCCTCGGTGAAGGCGGCGGACTGCTCGACGTTCGAAAGATGCGCAGCGTCGAGTTCGACTTCTGCGGCGCCGCGGATTTGGCCCGCGAGGAAATGAGCGTCGGCCGCCGGTGTAACCGGATCTTTTGCACCGTAGATCACGAGGGTCGGAGTTTTGATCTGGGCGACCGATTCTCGCTGATCCATATCGCGAATGGCTGCGCAGCAAGCGGCGTAGCCATAGGGCGGCGAGTTCTCGAGCATCTGCTGCGCGCGGGCAACTTTTTCGGGGGAAGACGCGCGAAATTCTGGCGTAAACCAGCGCTCGATCACCGCCGCCGCAATGGACTTCATGCCATTGTCTTTGTGCGTGGTTGCGATACGGGCATTCCATATCTCTTTCGTGCCGATGCAAGCAGCGGTATTGCACAGCACGAGGCGATGGACACGGCCGGGCGCGTAAATTCCGAGCCACATACCGGTCATGCCGCCCATCGAGAGGCCGCAGAAATCTACTCGGTCGAGGCGAAGCGCATCGAGCAGACTGATAACATCGCGGCCTAATTGGTCGATGGTGTAGTCGCCAGGTGTGACTGAGGACTGGCCGTGGCCGCGAGTATCGTAGCGAAGGATGCGAGAGCGTGGCTGAAGTTCGGGCATCTGCGGATCCCACATGGAAAAATCGGTGCCCAGAGAATTGGAAAACAGCAGCACGGGCTCTTTGTCGCCAGTGAGCGAGTAGTGCGTGCGTAGTTCTCCAGTTTCTATAAATGGCATGACTTGACCTTTCGGCCTTCCCCCGTTTCTCGACTGAGGTCGCGCCATCATCGCGAGCGAAATTTGCATTCGAAGGCTTCGAGCAAATACGTAGGTCCTTCGCTTCGCTCAGGATGACAAGCCAAACCTAGGTCGCATACTTCCCAGAACACCTCATCGGCCATAACAATCAATGCTTACGATTGGCCTTGACGACACGATCAACCAACTCTTCGGCGATACCTAAATAATTTTCTGGAGCGAACAGACGATCGAGTTCTGCTGAAGTTAAACGCTCGGTTACGGCTTTATCTTGCGCTAACACTTCGCGGAAATGTTTCCCCGATTCTAGGGTTTTACGGCTCGCTGCCTCCACCAATGAATGAGCGGCCGGCTTGCCGATGCGACTGGCCAAGGCCATGCTTACGGCTTCGGCGTAGATGAGGCCGCGGGTCGCGTCGAGATTTTGTCTCATGCGAGATGCGTCGATTTCGAGATTAGGGACGATCGTCGTTATTTGATGAAGCGCTCCGGCGGTTAGGCGGAAGATTTCGGGAAGCGTCTCCCACTCGGCGTGCCAATTGCCGAGGCCGCGCTCATCCTCTTGGACCATGGCGCTGAGCATGGTGCCGACCAGGCCGGGGACGCGGATTGCGGCGGCCAACACGCTTCCTGCACCAACTGGGTTGCGCTTGTGTGGCATGGTCGAGGAACCGCCGCGGCCTTCGCCTGCCGGTTCGAAAACTTCGGCGATCTCGGTTTGCATGTGCAGAGAAATGTCGCGCGCAATCTTTCCGAGGCTGCCGGTGCAAAGCGCGAGTGTGGTGGCCGCTTCGGCCACGCGGTCGCGCTGGGTATGCCACGGCATAGTGGGCAGTTTGAGATGGAGTTCAGAGGCCAACGCTTCTGCTATCGCTTGCCCTTTATTTTGCAGGGCCGCCAGCGTTCCTACGGCGCCTCCGAATTGCAGGACCAGGACGCGGGCGCGAGTTTCCGCGAAGCGGTCACGATGGCGATTCATCGCGTCGAGCCATGCGGCAACCTTGACGCCAAAGGTTGTCGGCAGAGCGTGCTGCATGAGCGTGCGGCCAGCGATCGGAGTGGAACGATGTTTCTCGGCCAACTGGGCCGACCCTTGGCAAAGCGCGGCGAGGTCGGCGTCGAGTATGTCGAACGCCTGGCGCATCTGTAGAACGAGGCCGGTATCGTTCGCGTCCTGGCTGGTCGCGCCCCAGTGGACGAAGCGGGCTGCCTCGACGTCATCTTTCGCGACGAGCGCGGTGAGTTGCTTGATCAGCGGAATTGCGGGGTTGAGCGAAGCGGCGGTCGCAGTAGCTAGCGCGGCGGCGTCAATCAGTTCAACCTTGCACTTCGACGCGATGGCTGGAGCGGCAGCGGTCGGGATCACGCCACAACGAGCTTCGGCTCGTGCCAGAGCGGCCTCGAAGTCGAGCATGCGTTGGAGGCGCGCGGCGTCAGAGAAAACTTCGCCCATTGCCGCGGAGCCGAACAGTGAATCTAGCAAGGCCATGCCGTTTGGTAAGAACACGTTGTTAGAAAAACGTTGTTAATTACTCGGTGGTCATAAACCCAGGTCGAAGAATACCGTTTCCTCCGGTCCTTGCAAAACCACATTCCATTCGAGCGTACCGGGAGTAGCGGCGGTCTTCTTCGCTATCAAGGTTGCGCGGCGGCCCGGGTCCACCAGGTTGAGAATCGGATCACTGGCGTTGCGCGAGTCGTCGGGGAAATACACGCGTGTGACTAATCGCTTCAAGAGACCACGCATGAAAACGGAGATGGCGAGATGCGGCGCCTGCTCCTTTCCATTGGGGCCGGGTACGGGGCCGGGCTTGATCGTCACGAAGCGAAACACACCATCGGCGCTGGTGGGAACGCGGCCGTATCCTTTGAAGCCCGCTTCCAGCGGCTTATTCTGCGTGTCTTCTGGATGGTCATATTTGCCGTGCGCGTTGGCTTGCCAGATTTCTAGAATCGCATCCGGCACCGGAGCGCCGTCGCCATCGAAGACTCGCCCCTGAATGGTGACGTGCTCGCCGGAGACGGCCTCACCGATGAGGTTGTCACGGTAGAGCCACTCGAAACCGATCTTGAAAAATGGGCCTACCGTCTGCGAAGTAGTCGGCTGCAAACTCATTTGCCCTCCATGGGCGTGGCATCGCGTCCGCGCAGGATGAGGTCGAAACGGTAGCCCAGCGCGTGTTCCGGCATGGTAGTTTCCCAGTCGAAAGTGGAGATCAAGCGGTTGCGCGTTTTCTCGTCGGCAGTGCAGTTGAAGATGGGATCGAAAGGCATCAGAGGATCGCCGGGAAAATACATTTGTGTTACCAGGCGGGTGGAGAAGGCGGGGCCGAAGATGGAAAAGTGAATGTGGGCCGCGCGCCAAGCGTTGTAGTGATTGCGCCACGGATATTCGCCGGGGCGAATGGTGACAAAGCGATAGCGGCCAGCGGCGTCGGTCACGGCTTGTCCGGAGCCGGTGAAGTTTGGATCGAGCGGAGCATTATGTTGATCGATGTCGTGGCGATATCGGCCGGCGGCATTCGCCTGCCAGATTTCGATTACTGTGTTTGGGATAGGACGGCTGTTTTCGTCGAGCACGCGGCCGCTGACGATGATCCGCTCGCCGAGCGGTGCGCCGGAGTGCGCACGCGTCAGGTCGCTGGCCTTGGGCGTGACGATTCCGGGGTCGAAAGACGGCCCGGTGACTTCGGACAAAGTGTAGGGAATCGCCACGAGCGGTTTGGTGGGCGCGCGCTTGATCGACGAGACATATGGGGGATGCAGAAGATTCGGTTGAGTTCCGGGATGAGGCGCGCGGTAAGGTGCAACCCGTTTCATTGTTCTGGTCCTTCGTTCCAATCCTTGTTGTTCTGGTGCTTGACTTGATTGTCGTAGAGCCGCGATTGATGCGCTCTCGGCACTGCTTCTGAACTTCCAGACTCTATGCAAAGGGAGAATCTGTGTCAAACAGTATGGATTTGGGAACCATCACAAGCGATGGGATGGGCCAGGCGGCGAGGCCGAGCAGCACTATTGCAGCTCAGCGTACTCGGCTTTGGCCTGCTTCAAGGCGGGTACGTCGGCATCGGCATCTTTCCACAAGCCGAAGAAGTCGTCGTAGGCGGCGCGCGCTTTGGCGGGATCGTGCATCAGGGTATAAGCGCGGCCAAGTTGAAGATGGGCGAGGGCGCCGAGCGGACAATTGACAGTAATGCCAGGATGGGTCAGAAATTTCTGGAACTCGCCCTCGGCTTTCTCGCCGTCCTGCAAGAGTAAGTAAGACTGGCCGCGAATGTAGGCGGGATAAAGGTAGGCTCCGATTTCGGCCTGCGGCGAAGGATTCCCGAGCTCGTAGGGGACGGAGATGGCGAGGGCATCGATCGCCTTCGCGGGATTTTTGCGATTGATCTCGTTGGCGGCTCGAATTGTCGGCAGCCAATAACGGTTGACAACGGTATCCTGCGGGAATTGTTTGGCCAGGTCGTCCGCCATCTGCTCGGCGCGGGCGGAGTCTCCGATTCGCGCCAGGGCCAGTGCGCCTAGAATCTGCATGTCGCGGTTCGGCGACTTGGCGAGCACTTCTTCGATCTGCTGGCGCGCCCGGGTTGTGTTGCCAAACTCCGCTTCGCGCAAGGCTGCGTTCATCTGCCATTGGCCGACGGTTTCTTGTTGGTCGTTTTGTGCGGCGGATTGCATGGCCTGCCGCGTCAGTTCGCGCGCCCGGTCGAGATGCCCGGCATATGCCTCGGTGTCAGACTGGGCGGAGAGCAGCATGTTTTCTCCTTGCGGCTTCCCTGCCGCCCACGTCGCCTGCCGCTGCATTTCCGCGGCATCTTTTTGCAGGAAGGCGATTCCGTATAAATTCCAGTGCAAGAAAGGAGCGTCAAGGTTGCGCGCCTTTGCCCGCTGATAGGCGGCCTTGGCTTCCTCCAGACGATTTAGAGCGGTGTAGTGGCTCATGAGATTGTTGTAGCCAGCCACCGTGTCCGGGTTAAGGCGGAGGTCTTCGAGCAGTTCGGTGACGCCAGTGTCGTATTGGCCGAGGAAACCGTAAATCTGTCCGAGGTTGCCGCGCGGAACATTGTCATGCGGATAATCTTCGGCCCATAGCTGATAGGTTTCGACGGCTTTATCTAAGTCTCCGATCACGAGATGGTAGTAGTAGGCGGAGAACCAATAGCGCTCGCGATCACTCACACGGTCGCGCAGTTCGAAGGCTTTCTTCAGGTTTTCATTGGCGAGGGCGGGCTCGCGAAGATTGAAATAAGTGGTTCCCAAGGCGGCGTAGGCGGCAGCGAAATTTGGATCGAGCGCTATGGCATGTTTGAAATATGGAACTGCGGCATCGCCTCCTTTTTCCTGTTGCGCCTTTCTGCCCAGGGAAAGAAATTTGACGGCTTCGAGCGAGGAAGTTGTGTCTTCACCGAGGGGAGTATCGAACTTCTGAATACTGGCGAGCGATTCGCCGAGCCGCGAGCGGAGCTTGGTGGTTGCTCCTCCCAGAGCTTTCAGGACTTGCTCTTTGTTGGCCGCCGTGACTTGCTCTTGTGCGAGAGCATCGCCGGTCTCGCAATTGATGGCATCGACGCCGATCACGTATTCGCTGCCCAGGCTGGCGATGGAACCGGAAATGTAGGCCTTGGCGGCGGCGCGTTGGCAGACATCGCGCGCGAGATCGGGGGTCAGCTTGGTGCCGGGCGGCTTGGCCATCAGGCGCAAGGTGGCCCGGGTCTTGGCATCGGAGAGAATATTTAGAAACGGCGATTGTGCCAATTGCACCGAGATCGCCTGCTTTAACGTGTCGTCGAAAACGGGATCGCCGGTGCTGTTGCTGAAGTCGGCCAGCACCAAGGTGTCTTGCTCGCTCAGTTGGTGCAGCCGGCGTTGGTGGATGCTGAAGGCCACGGCGACCACCGCCAGAATCGCGAGTGTCGCGATGGCTGCGAGCCACAGCTTTCGATTGGAAAGGGCGCGGGCGACGCGAGCACGCCTGCCCGCGGCGATGGCTTTCAAGTCGTCTAGAATCTCGGTTGCGCTTTGATAGCGATCCTTGCGATCTTTCTCGAGGGCCTTGGCCATGATGTGAGCCAGGCCTTCAGGCAAATTGGGATCGAGGTTCGATATGGAGAGCGGATCGCGATTAAGGATGGCGTCAAAAACAATGGCGGCGGTGTTTCCATCGAAGGCGCGATGGCCAGTGGCCATCTCGTAGAAGACTGCGCCCAGGCTGAACAGATCGGTGCGGATGTCGAGCTCTTCGCCACGGGCCTGCTCGGGCGACATGTAAGCGACGGTGCCGAGGGCCATGCCGGGGCTGGTTAACTGCTCGCGTGAGCCAGCATCTGAAAATCTCGGACCGGTCGGGCCGGTGGCTACGATTTGGCGGTGAGGCGAAACCTTGGCCAGGCCGAAGTCGAGGACTTTGACCTGGCCGCGTGCGGTGACGAAAATGTTGGCGGGCTTCACATCGCGATGGATGATGCCTTGGGCGTGGGCTGCTTCCAGGGCCTCGGTGATTTGGATTGCCAGAGGCAGAAGGCGGCCGGTGGGGAGCGGGCCGGATTCGATGAGATGCTTCAGAGTCTGGCCGTCGAGGTATTCCATGGCGATGAAGGCTCGGCCAGCCTCCTCGCCGATGTCATAGATCGTGCAAATATTGCGATGGTTGAGAGAGCTGGCGGCGCGCGCCTCACGCTGGAATCTGACGATGGCGGTGGGATCGGCGGCAAAATCTTCCGGGAGAAACTTTAAAGCGACAAGGCGGCCGAGGCGGGTATCGCGCGCCTTGTAGACGACGCCCATTCCACCGCCGCCTAATTTTTCGAGAATGCGATAGTGGGAGACGGTCTGACCTAGAACTACGCCGCCGCTATCGTCGCCCGAGCGGCGGCGTTGCTGAGCGACCATACGGGCGGCCACTTCGAGGGCTGGCTCTTCGATAAAACTGTCGGCTTTATCGTGGGCGAGGAGCGATTCCAGTTCCTGGCGGAGGGCGGAATCGGCGCCACACTCGGCGGCCACGAACGTGGTGCGCTCGGCCTCGGGATGCTCCAGGGCGGAGTGATAGAGCTGCTCCAGCCGGCGCGCGCGTTCGAGCTCTCTCTCAGCATCCCTCTCGTCCATCGTTCGTCGCTCCGCTGGTTCTCAGGCGGATTCTTTCCTGGGTTCGTCGCTGTCGTCGTCGTTCGTGTCTTCGGTTGCGTCTTCATTCGCATTGCCAATGGTTTCATCGGAAAGCGCGCGGCGGAGCCAGGCTTTGGCGAATCTCCAGTCACGCTTGACGGTCTCGGGCGATATTTTGAGAGCCTCGGCCGTTTCTTTGACTTCGAGTCCGCCGAAAAAACGCAGCTCGACAACCTGGCTCTGCCGCGGATAAAGCACGGCAAACTCGGTCAGCGCCTCGTCGAGCGCCATGATGTCGCCATCTTTTTCTGGGGTCACGACGAGCGCTTCATCGAAGGAAACTTGCACGGCTCCAGCGCCGCGCTTCTGATAATTTCGCGAGCGCGCGAAATCGGTGAGGATGCGCCGCATCATGCGCGCGGAAATGGCGAAAAAATGAGCGCGATCCTGCCATTCCACCGCGTTGACGTCGACCAGGCGAAGGTAGACCTCGTTGACCAGGGCGGTCGTTTGCAGGGTGTGACCGGGCCTCTCTCTCGACATGCAGCGGTGGGCGAGGCGATGAAGCTCCTGCTGGACGACGGGCGTTAGGCGATCGAGCGCCTTGTCGTCTCCAGTGCCCCACGCTTTGAGAAGTTGAGTGACTTCGACTTTGGATGGAGCGTCAGAAAAATCCGGCATAGCCTCGGCTCTTCTTTATTTATTGCGATTGCGTAGAGGCGAAAACGGCGTAGGGGAAAATTATCACATTGCTCCAAGCCGCGCCAGCCGTAACCCCTTGCGGCAAGGCTCTCATCGCCTTTTTTCAGCATGGAGACGCGGAGGCACGGAGAAGACCTAACGCTTGGCAAAACCTTCCCTTTTTGTGCGCGACATCGAATCGACCTTTTTTCCTCCGGCATGACCCTTTCATCCCTGGGTTCCCGCTACATCAAGTGAAGGGCTTTCACGGTGACTGATTCGGAGGCCCGGTAGATGGTCAGCTCCGCAAGGAGCAATTGAACACGGAGGATATATGAAAGGAACATTCTTATCGTCTTTAAGCGGTGCGGTTCGGAACGCACTATTACTTATGGCGGGAATCGCCATGCTAACCATTTTCAGCTCTTCTGCATCGGCAGCGACAATTCATTTTGGCGTGCGCTGTGAGGACACTTTCCAGAACAATTGGGCTCCTAACATCGATGTCTACGGCGAATGCGACAACTTTATCTCGGAGATAGAGACGATTCAGCCGGTTGATTTCTATTTTAATTTGCAGGGCGCGCAACTGGACTTCTACTACGGTCAGCCGGGGGAAACCTGCAATGCCTGCGGCGGCGTTGATAGCGTGGACTTTTTCTACATGTCAACCCATGGCGGCGTCAGCGGCGATCAGGCGGTGTATGCGATGTGGGACGCGAGTTGCCCAGGGGATGCGGGATGGGGCGGTTGCATCGCTCAGACACCCAGCATGCGCATCGGCAGTTCAGGAAAACAGGCGAAGGCGCTGGCTACTTTCTCTTGCGATACCTTTGAGAACTCCGACGGCTTGTTCTGGAATCGTTGGGGATCCGCGTTCAAGGGAGGGCTCAAGGTGGGCGTGGGCGGACATGATCTGCTTTATACCGCTAACGATACGCAGGCCGGAACCAACTTTGCCACATATCTGGTCGAGAATGTTTCGATCGGCAGCTCGTGGCTGAACGCGGTTTACTATGCCAATAACAGCAACAATCCGACGGTTGCCAACACGGGCGCGAACTCGACTGATTGCTGGAACCGGCAGGGCGTCACGCTGGGCAACCTGATGTCGGAGAATGTGCTGCGCGACGGCGCCATCGGATACTACTGCTGGACCAACTGGAACTAACTCCTAACACTATTAATAAACAATTCATAACTCATACGAGGAGAATCGCCATGAAAAGCAAGAATCTAAGTTTGGTAGCAAGCGCGATGTTAGCGGCAAGCGTAGTGATGGCCGGAAGCATCGCAAGCGCGGAAGACCTTCCGCAAACGAAAGCCCACCAACAGTTTTCAGTTAGGCAAGGTTTTAGTGAGTCATCACTGACGGTATTGCAGCGGGCAGCCGCGCTGGATCAAAACAAGGTAGGAGCTGCGCTGGTCGAACAACTGCAAAAAGGCAATGCTTATCAGGCCACTAAGGATGGAAGCAAGCTGCGCTTGGCCGGCAAGGAGTGGTCGCTTGAAGTTGCGAGCGACGGCTCGGCGGCCGAGTATCACGATCAGGCCGTCGAAGCGCGGGCGCACGCGCTGGCCAAGCCGTTGTCGCAAGCGC
>Ga0209624_10000030_pt1 | contig 134844 bp, 140 predicted proteins | sample JacPinW_OM2H0_O1_FD_188565 | JGI IMG/M metagenome (GOLD analysis project Ga0209624, IMG submission 188565) | Forest soil microbial communities from Algoma, Ontario, Canada - Jack Pine, Ontario site 1_JW_OM2H0_O1 (SPAdes) (version 2) | ecosystem: Environmental > Terrestrial > Soil > Boreal... | reverse complement strand
TTCCCCGAGGTATACGAGCTCGGCGATGCCGTGGCGCGCGCCGGACTCAGCGAGCCGGTGCTGGATGTCGACCGTATCGAAGCCTTCTACCCTAACGCCCTATCGCTGATGCGTGACCTGAAGACGATCGGCGCCCACAACGTGACGGCCGGGCGCCCGCGCGCGCTCGCCGGACGTTCCCGCCTGCTGCGCATGCAGCAGGCCTACGAGCCTCATCGGCGCGGGGCGCTGCTGCCGGCGACCTGGGAGGTCATCTACGGCGCCAGCTGGGGAGCGGCCGGGCGGCAGGCCCGCAGCGCCGATGGGGAGGTTGCCCTCATCGCCCCGGGCTCGATCGGTCGGCGGGTACGCTCATGAGCACGCACGGAATTTTCATCACCGGAACCGACACGGGCGTCGGCAAGACCGTCGTCGCGTGTGCGCTGGTGCGTGCCCTGCGCGCCCAGGGCCTGAGTGTGGGCGTGATGAAGCCGGTGGCCTCCGGGTCCGTGCAGACCGCTGAGGGGCTGCGCAATGAAGACGCGCTGGCCCTGATCGAAGCGTCCGGAACGAAGGCTCCCTACAATCAAGTGAACCCATTTTGCTTTGAGCCGCCTGTTTCGCCGCATATCGCGGCAAAAGACGTCATGATCGACATCGATACGAGCATGATCCGACATCAGTACGAAGCGCTGGCAAAAGGCATGGACTGGGTCGTCGTCGAAGGGGCGGGGGGCTGGTTCGCCCCGATCAATGCCCACCAGACCATGGCGGACCTGGCCTGGACGCTCAGCGTTCCGGCGCTGATGGTGGTGGGTCTGAAACTCGGCTGCCTGAACCATGCGCAATTGACGCGCCTGGGCGTGGAGGCGCACGGGGTGAGCTTTGCCGGCTGGGTCGCGAACGCGGTGGATCCGGCGATGACACGCTGCGCCGAGAATCTCGCAGCGCTCGAGCGGCTGCTCGGGGAGCCTCCGCTGGCGGTGCTGCCGCACACCCCCGATGAGCTGGCCTCGATCGTGCTCGAGCGGGCCGCGCGCCATCTCACGCAGCACCCGATAAGCTTCTGAAGCGGCTTGAATAAATGCGTTCGCGCGCTACCATCGGACGCGCGTGCAAACCGAAGCGCTGCGTATCGAGATCTGCCCGAACTGCTCGCTCAGTCTGCGCGGGGCGTGGCTGTTCTTTGCCGTCGCCTGTGTGGTGCCCTTCGGCGTCGCCGGCTTCCTCGCGCTGCGCGGATTCTGGCCGGTACTGCCGTTTGCGGGCCTGGAGATGGCGCTGCTGGGCTGGGCGCTCAATACCTCCATGCAGCGCCGCTTCCACCGCCAGACCATCATCGTCACCGACCGCGACGTGAAGATCGAATCACGCGAGCGGGCGCGCTGCGAGCAGGTCGTGTTCCCGCGGCATTGGGCGCAGGTTAAACTGCGCCGCCCCGCGGCACGCTTGCACCCGAGCCGGCTCACCATAGAGTCGCACGGCCGCCAGTGCGAGCTGGGCAGTTTCCTCACTGAAGAGGAGCGGCGCGGACTGGCGTTGCAACTGCAGCGCCTGATTGGGCGCGTCAACGAGTCGCCCACCTGGCAGTGACAGCCAAGGTCGGTGGTGCTTTTTTGGGAGTGGTCGGGAATTGCTCGCACCGGGTGTTCCGGGCGCGACGCTGTAAGGCACGATAATGAAGATCCGCGCAGCTGTTGCCTCTGTTGTCTCGGCTCTTGCCGCCCTGTGCGGCGCGTTCAGCGCGCAGGCCGACTCGGGCTGGAGCGAGCTCAACATGACCCGCGGGGTCACGGCGATGAGCCGCCGGATCTACGACCTGCACATGACCATCTTCTGGGTGTGCGTATGGATCGGCGTGGTCGTGTTCGGCGTCATGATCTGGTCGATCGTCGCCTTCCGCAAATCCAAGGGCGCCGTGGCCGACGTGACGTTGGTGCACAACACCAAGGTCGAGGTCATCTGGACGATCGTGCCGGTCATCATCCTGATCGCCATGGCGGTGCCGGCGGCGCGTACCCTGGTTGAAATCGAGGACACGACCAAGACCGAACTCACCATCAAGGTGACCGGGTTCCAGTGGGGCTGGCAGTACGACTACCTGGATGACGGGGTGATGTATTACTCGCACCTCGACCGGCAGAGCGATGCGGCGCGCGAGCTCATGTCGGGTATCGATCCCAACACGGTGCCGCACTACCTGCTGAACGTCGACCATCCGTTCGTGGTGCCGGCCGACACCAAGGTGCGCCTCCTGATCACCGGCGCGGACGTCATCCACTCCTGGTGGGTGCCGGCCTTCGGTGTGAAGAAGGACGCCATTCCCGGCTTCGTGAATGAGGCGTGGTTCAAGGTCGACGCGGACAAACCCGGCCTCTATCGCGGCCAGTGCGCAGAGCTGTGCGGCCGCGACCACGGCTTCATGCCCATCGTGGTCGACGTGCGCTCCAAGGCCGACTACGCGGCGTGGCTGAAGGAGCAGGTCGCCGCGCAGAAACAGGCGGCCGCCCCGCCGGCAGCGCCGAGCGCCGCCGCGCCCGCGCCGACCGCTGCCGCAGCGCCTCGCGGCCAGAGCGCCTCCTGAAGCACCCCTCGAACGCCACACGCCATATAAGAGAATCCGCCATGGCCGACAGTCACACGCACGCAGCAGCGCAGGACGACCACGATCACAAGCCGCACGGCTGGCGACGCTGGGTCTATGCGACCAACCACAAGGACATCGGCACGATGTACCTGATCTTCGCGTGCACCATGTTCTTCATCGGCGGGGCGATGGCGATGGTGATCCGCCTGGAGCTGTTCAAGCCCGGGTTGCAGTTCGTCGATCCGCAGTTCTTCAACTCCATGACCACCATGCACGCGCTGGTCATGATCTTCGGCGCGGTGATGCCCGGATGGACCGGGCTTGCGAACTGGATGATCCCGATGCAGACCGGCGCGCCTGACATGGCGCTGCCGCGACTCAACAACTTCAGTTTCTGGATCCTGCCGTTTGCGTTCACCCTGCTGCTGTCCTCGCTGTTCGTGCCAGGCGGGGCGCCGGCCGGCGGCTGGACGATGTATCCGCCGCTGGTGCTGCAGAACGGCGCCTCGTTCCCGATGCTGATCTTCGCCATCCACCTGATGGGCGCCTCCTCCATCCTCGGCGCGATCAACGTGGTCGTCACCATCATGAACATGCGCGCACCGGGCATGACGCTGCTGCGCATGCCGCTGTTCGTGTGGACCTGGCTGATCACCGCTTACCTTTTGATCGCCGTGATGCCGGTGCTGGCGGGAGCCGTGACGATGCTGCTCACCGACCACTTCTTCGGCACCACCTTCTTCACCGCCGCAGGCGGCGGCGACCCGGTGATGTTCCAGCACATCTTCTGGTTCTTCGGGCATCCGGAGGTCTACATACTCATCCTGCCGGCATTCGGCATCGTCTCCGAGGTCATCCCGACCTTCTCGCGCAAGCCGCTGTTCGGCTACGAGGCCATGGTCTACGCGGTGGCCTCGATCGCGTTCCTGTCGTTCATCGTGTGGGCGCACCACATGTTCACCGTCGGCATGCCGCTCGCCGCGCAGCTGTTCTTCATGCTCTCGACCATGCTGATCGCGGTGCCGACGGGCGTGAAGGTGTTCAACTGGACGGCCACCATGTGGAGGGGGTCGCTCTCCTTCGAGCCGCCCATGCTGTTCGCGCTGGCGTTCCTGTTCCTGTTCACCATCGGCGGCTTCTCGGGTCTCATGCTCGCGATCGTGCCCGCCGACTACCAGTACCAGGACACCTACTTCGTCGTGGCGCACTTCCACTACGTGCTGGTACCGGGCTCGATCTTCGGCATGATGGCCGGGGTCTACTACTGGCTGCCGAAGTGGACCGGCCACATGTACGACCTGAAGCTTGCGAAATGGCACTTCTGGCTGTCGGCCATCTTCGTGAACGTGCTGTTCTTCCCCCAGCATTTCCTCGGACTGGCCGGCATGCCGCGCCGCATTCCCGACTACGCCGTGCAGTTCACCGACTGGAACATGGTGTCCTCGATCGGCGGCTTCGCGTTCGGTCTGTCGCAGTTCCTGTTCCCGTACATCATCTGGAAGTGCGTGCGCGGCGGTGAACGGATCGGCAACAGGGCCTGGGAGGGCGCACACGGACTCGAGTGGGAGCTGCCCTCGCCGCCACCCTACCACTCCTGGACGACCCCGCCCTCGGATGCGGTGATCGCGCGCGGCGCGGCGCACTGATGCCGGCCCGGATGACGAGCGAGGCTTCCGAGCGGCAGCGGCGCGTGCGGCGCAGCGCGCTCCTGTGGATGCTGATTGCGGCCGGGTTTTACTTCGGCTTCATCGTCCTGGCACTGGTGCGCGCAGCAAAATGAGCGACCTGCGGCGCCAAAATCGCAACATGACCTGGAAGCTGCTGGCCATCGCGGCCGGCAGCTTCGGGTTCGGCTTTGCGCTGGTGCCGCTCTACAACGTGCTGTGCTCGGTGACCGGTTACGGCGACCAGAGCAAGCTGCGCCAGCAGGTCAGCACCATCGAGCATCCGGACGTGAGCCGCACCGTGACGGTCGAGTTCCTGGCCGACGTGGCCAGCTCCGGCGACTGGGAATTCCGTCCGGTGGTACGCACCATCACCGTGCACCCGGGACAGCTCTACACCGCTCAGTTCTACGCGCACAACCTCACCGGGCGCGATACCGTCGCGCAGGCGGTTCCCAACATCGCCCCTTCCGAAGTCGCCGCGTACTTCCACAAGACCGAGTGCTTCTGTTTCTCGCCGCAGCATTTCAACCTCAACGAGGGGCGCAACATGCCGGTGCGCTTCATCATCGATCCGGCGCTGCCCAGTCACATCGATCTGATCACCCTTGCCTATACGTTCTACGACGAATCCTCGCGCGTCACTTCGCGACGTTAGAAAGCTCACCGCCATGGCCAACGCACACGCCCCCGACCCGCACGCGCCCGCAAGCGGCGGCTACTACATCCCGCATGACAGCCCCTGGCCGATCCGCGGCTCGGTTGCCCTGTTCGCGATCATGCTGGGCGCGATTTCCTACCTCAATGACTGGGTGGGACCGTGGTCATTCGTGCCGGGCGCGGTGCTGCTCGCGTACATGTTCTTCGGCTGGTTCGCCACCGTCATCGGCGAGAACCAACACAACATCTACAACCAGCAGGTCGACCGCTCGTTCCGCATGGGAATGATGTGGTTCATCTTCTCCGAGGTGATGTTCTTCGGTGCGTTCTTCGGCGCGCTGTTCTATGCGCGCGTGCTGGCGGTGCCGTGGCTCGGCGGCGAGGGCGTGAAGGTGTTCACCAACTTCATCCTGTGGCCGCACTTCGAGGCGGTCTGGCCGACCAACGGACCCGGGCACGTCGGCGGGCACGCCGACTCCACCTTTCGCACCATTCCTGCGATCGGGATACCGGCTCTCAATACTGCGATCCTGCTCACCAGCGGGCTCACCGTCACCATCGCGCACCATGCGCTGCGCGCCGGTCACCGCACCAGGCTCGCGGTGTTCCTGGCGCTCACCTTCCTGCTCGGATTCACCTTCGTCGGCCTGCAGGCACACGAGTACGGCGAGGCCTACCGCGATCTCGGGCTGCGCCTGTCGACCGGCATCTACGGCTCGACCTTCTTCATGCTCACCGGCTTTCACGGCCTGCACGTGACGATCGGCGCGATCATGCTGACCGTGATCTGGCTGCGCGTGCTGCGCGGCCACTTCACGCCCGCCCGTCACTTCGCATTCGAGGCGGTCGCCTGGTACTGGCACTTCGTCGACGTGGTGTGGCTCGGCCTGTTCATTTTCGTCTACTGGCTGTAGCGGGCGAGCCGGCCCGCCGCGCGCGGCGCCTACGGCTGTGGCGGCGCGCCGCCCTGCAGCGGGTGGGGCGTGATGAAGCCGAAGTACCAGGCCAGCATGAGCAGTGCAAACAGGACCAGCGACAGCGCGATGCGTACCGTGAGCGCCCGGGCGAGTTTGCGGGAATCTTCCTCGGTCCCGCGCGACAGATGGAACAGCGCCGAGCCCAGGCTGGCGATGATCGCAACCAGGCACAAGAGCGCCACCAGCGACACGAGCTGTTGCATTGCCAGCCAGTGTAGCCGCTGGACAGCATGGCAGTATGGCGTATGTCGAGCGCCGTGAGCGGCCGGCGGCCTCGCTTCGCACCCACGCCCGGCTTCACGCTTCTGGCGCTGCTGCTCGCCGCGCTGTTCGTGCGCCTCGGTTTCTGGCAATGGCACCGCGGCGTGAACCGTGAAGAGGAGTGGGCACGCTTCGCGCGCGGCGCCGATCGGCTTGAGAGCCTCGGCACGCACGAGGTCACTCAGCTGCCGCTGTTCCAGCGCATCAGCGTCGCCGGCCGGCTCGACGGCGCACACCAGTTCCTGCTCGACAACCGCAGCCACCAGGGGCGCCCCGGCTACGAGGTGCTCACGCCGCTGCTGCGTGCGGGCCTGCCGGCATTGCTGGTCAATCGCGGCTGGGTGCCGTTCTCGGGCACGCGCGCGCGGCTGCCGCCGGTCGGCATCGCCGCGGCGGGTGAAGTGACGCTCAGCGGCCGCATCGGTACGCTGCCCAGCCCCGGACTCGCCAGCGGCCGCTCGGCGCCGGCCCGCGAGGGATCCTGGCCGAAGCTGACGAGCTACCCGGACATGGAGCAGCTTCAGACGGCGCTCGGCTCACCGCTCGCCGCACGCATCCTGCTGCTCGACCCCGCTGCGGATTTCGGTTACCTGCGCGACTGGCAGGCACCGGGCATCTCGCCGCTGCGCCATTTCAGTTACGCGATCCAGTGGTGGACCTTCGCGCTCGTGGTGCTCGCCACCTGGGGCCTGATGAGCCGGCGGCCATGAACGTCGACGCCGATGCGCTGCGCGCCCGTAACCTGCGCACGCTGGCGGCCTTGGCGGGCCTGTTCCTGCTGCCACTGCTCATCGCCTTCTTCACCTATTACGGCACCGGCTGGCGGCCGGCGGGAATGGTGAACCACGGCAGCCTCATCACGCCGGCGCGGCCACTGCCCGCGGTTTCCGTGCCGCGCGTGAGCCTGACCGCTGGCGCAGCCGATGCGCCAGCCGCGAGCGCCGAGCTGCTGCACGCGAAGTGGTCGCTCGTCTACCTCGGCGATGGCGCGTGCGCTGAGGCGTGTCGCGCGACCCTCTACGTGGCGCGCCAGACGCGGCTCGCGCTGAACAACGACATGACGCGCGTGCAGCGCGTGTTCCTCGCCACCGGCGACTGTTGTGACCGCGGCTTCCTCGCGCGCGAGCAGCCCGGGCTGGTGGTGCTTGACGCTTCCGGATCCGCCGCGCAGGCGCTGCTGCACGAATTTCCGCCGCAAGCACGCGAGCACACGCTGTTCATCGTCGATCCACTGGGCAACCTCATGATGAGCTACGATGCCCGCAAGGATCCTCACGGGTTGCTCGAGGACCTGAAAAAACTCCTGAGGCTCTCGCAAGTCGGCTGACGAGAACCAGGACTTAACTCATGTCGGTTGCCCGCTGGATACGCCGCCTCGCCGTCGCAGGCGTGCTGCTGTGCTTCACCGTGGTCGTGCTCGGCGCCTATGTGCGCCTCACCGCCGCAGGTCTCGGCTGCCCCGACTGGCCGGGCTGCTACGGGCACCTGAGCCCCATCGGCGCTGCGGCGAGCGCCGGCGCGGGAGCCTATGCCGAGCGCCCGCTGGAGCCGGGCAAGGCCTGGCGCGAGATGATTCACCGCTACGCGGCCAGCACGCTCGGGCTGACGATCCTCGCCATCGCCTTCCTCGCCCTGCGGGCGCGCCGGCAGCCCGTGGTGAGCCTGTCGTTTGCGCTGGCACTGCTCGGGCTGGTCGTGGTGCAGGGCCTGCTCGGGATGCTGACCGTCACCTGGCAGCTCAAACCCCTGATCGTGACGCTGCACCTGGTGTTCGGCATGACCACGCTGGCGCTGTTGTGGTGGCTGACGCTTTCGCTGCCCGGTGGTTCGTGGGGCGCGGCCGCGCGGGGTGGCCTGGGAGGGGCGATCCGCGGCGGCGGCGCCTCGCCGATCAGCAGTGCCTGGCGGCTCACGCTGCTGGGTCTGATCGCGCTCGCGCTGCAGATTGCACTCGGCGGCTGGACCAGCAGCAACTACGCCGCGCTGGCGTGCGCGGATTTTCCGACCTGCCAGGGCGCCTGGTGGCCGCACACCGACTACCGCAACGCCTTCGTACTGTGGCACGGGCTTAACATCAACTACGAAGGCGGCGTACTCGGCAACCCCGCCCGGGTCGCCATCCAGCTGACCCACCGCCTGGGCGCCCTCGTCACGAGCGTGCTGCTGCTGCTCGCGGCAGGGTTCGTGCTGCAGCGCCGCGGCCTCTCCGCCGCACGGCCACGCGCCTGGGCGCTGCTCGCAGCGCTTGCGCTGCAGCTTGTCATCGCCGTCTCGATGGTGCTCAAGTCCTTCCCGCTCTGGCTCGCCACGCTGCACACCGCAGGGGCGGCGCTGTTGTTACTGGCGACGCTGGCGCTGCTGCGCTCGCTGAGTGCGCGATGAACGTCGTCGCACCCTCCGCGCCTGCACCGTGGCGCCGCTACCTCGAGCTGACCAAGCCCAGGGTGGTGGCTCTGATCACCTTCACGGCGATCGTCGGCACGCTGCTGTCGAGCCCCGGGCTGCCGCCGCTGGCGGCGCTGCTGTGGGGAAATCTCGGCATCGCGCTCGCCGCGGGGTGCGCGGCGACCATCAATCACGTCCTCGACCGGCGCATCGATGAACAGATGGCGCGCACCCGCGCGCGTCCACTGCCCACAGGCTCACTCACCGAGGGCAACGCGCTCGTTTTCGCGGCAGTGCTGGGGATGAGCGCGATGGCCATCCTCGCCTTCCTGGTGAACTTGCTCACCGCCGCGCTCACCTTTCTGTCGCTGATCGGCTATGCCGTCGTCTACACGGTGTGGCTCAAGCGCGCGACGCCGCAGAACATCGTCATCGGCGGCGCGGCCGGAGCGGCGCCGCCGGTGCTGGGATGGGCGGCCGTGACCAACAGCGTCGATGCGAACGCGCTGCTGCTGTTCCTCATCATTTTCGTGTGGACGCCGCCGCATTTCTGGGCGCTCGCCATCGCGCGGCGCGAGGAGTACGCGCGCGCCGGCATCCCCATGCTGCCGGTGACACACGGGATCGCGCATACGCGCCTGCAGGTACTGCTCTACACGGTGCTGTTGACCCTCGTGACACTCATGCCGTTCCTCACCGGCATGAGCGGACTTTTGTATCTCGCGGCGGCAGTGGTGCTGAACGCGGGGTTTCTCTACTACGCCCTGGCGCTCAAGTTCACCGTGCGCGAGGAACTGCCCATGCGGGTGTTCCACTTCTCGGTGAGCTACCTGATGTGGCTGTTCGCAGCCCTGCTGGTGGATCACTACCTGCCGGTGCTGCGGGTGGCGAGCGGCCAGCGCTAGGCCTCGCGCTTCAACATCATCTGCCAGGAATAGATGATGCGGTCCTTGAGCAGCAACAGCCCCGCCGAGCGGTAGTTGTCAGGGTCGATCTGCGCCAGGTGCTCGGAACCGTGGTAGCCGGACGTCTCGCTGCCGTACACCGACAGGATCGAGGGGCCGATGACGGCGAAACGGCCCTGCAGCTTGCCGAACATCTCGTTCTCGAAGGCCCACTTGAGACTGCTCTCACCCGCGGCCGGCGGCTCGATCAGGTAGGCGTGCACGAACTCGGTCGGCGGCGAGCCGAGAACCTTCAAGCTCCCCGACAGCAGCCAGCATTCGGCCCGGTGCGCGATCTGCGTGCGTCCGAGGGCCTCCAGCGCCTCGCCGTCGGCGCGCCACAGCGTTCCAGTGGCGTTCCACACGGCCGGCTCGAACAGGAACGTATGGGTCATGGGGACATTATGGCGCGCGCAAAAGATTCGCGGTACGGTGCAACGAAGCCGTACCGAAAGATGTGCTTGTGATCACGAAACGTATCTGGTCAGGAAATTCCCTACGCAATTTCCACTATCTGATCGCCTGCCCGGACAGCGGCGAGGCGCTCGCGGTCGACCCGCTGGAGTGGAAGATGTGCCTGACCGTGGCACAGCAGCGCGGCTGGGACATCACGCAGATCCTCAACACCCATGAGCACGCCGACCACACCGGTGGCAACGCGGGACTCAAAGCTGCGACCGGGGCCAGGGTGCTGGCGCACGCCGGGGCCGCCGCCCGCATCGGCGGGGTGGATCAGGGACTCAACAAGGGCGATGTCATCAAGGTGGGCCGCACGGTAGAGCTCGAGTGCCTCGATACGCCGGGGCACACCATGACGCACATCTGCGTGCTCTCGCACAGCGAAGAGCCGGCGCTGTTCTGCGGCGACACGCTGTTCAACGCCGGTGCAGGCAACTGCTACAACGGTGGCAGGCCCGAGGCGCTGTACGACACTTTCGTCACCCAGCTGGCCCGCCTGCCGGAGGCGACCCGGGTCTATCCCGGGCACGAGTACCTGGCGCGCAACCTCGAATTCACTCTCGACCGAGAGCCCTCCAACACGGAGGCCGCACAGCTTCTCGAGCGCTCACGACACCACGATGCGGCCACCGCGGCGGTGACGACGCTCGGGCAGGAGAAGCGCATCAACGCCTTCTTCCGACTGCAGAATCCCGAAGTGATCGCCCGGCTGCGTGTGGCGTTTCCCGACATCGGCGAGCGGCCCGACGCCAGAACCGTGTTCGTGAAACTGCGCGAACTGCGCAACAAGTGGTGAGCGTGTGAGTGTGCGCCAGGGCCTGGTGTTGTCGGCGGCGCTTGCCTCAATTAGCCTCGCGCCGGCCAAGAGCGCTGCCGCCCCCGCACCGGCGCTGACGGCCGAGGCCCGCCAGGCGCTCACCGAGCGCGTGCGCGCCTTCGCACTCAAGGTCGCGCGCGATGTGACGCAGAACGGCCCCAGCGCCTGGAGCCGGTATTTCCAGAACTCACCCGACTTCTTCATGGCGGTCAACGGGCAGCTCGCGTTCGCCGACGGCGCGGCCGCGAGCCGTGGCATCGCAGCCCTGCCTGCCCTGATCAAACACATCGAGCTCAGCTGGGGCCAGGATCTGCGCATCGACCCGCTGACAGCGGATTTCGCGGTGGTGGCGGCTTCCTATACCGAGATCCAGGAAAATCCGGCCGGGCAGCGCCACACCGAGCGTGGCTTCTTCAGCGCGGTCGCCGAGCTTAGCGACGGCCACTGGGTGTTCCGTGATGCCCACTGGTCGTCCATTACCGCGCCGCCGGCAAAATAATCCTGCCGCGCGGGAACGCCGCTGCACCCGTTCGGGTGAGGGCGCGGTTGCCGCCGGCGGCCTAAACGTAGCAGCATAGCGGCCGGCCCCGAGGATACCGGCATTCCGGTAAGGAAGAACCCATGCGCCTCGCAGTTTCAGTCTTGTCAGCCTGCCTGCTCGGGAACGGGATTGTCGCCCTGGCATGCGGCGGCGGCGGGATGTCCTCACCCAGCCCGATGCCGTCCGTGCAGACCCCGCGCGATAAAGCCCGCGATGCATTCAACGCCGGCGTGCACGATGTGAAGCAGGCCGACAAGGCGCAGGGCTCTGCCGCCCAGGACCTGTACGGTTCCGCGCTCGGCAAATTCAAGCAGGCGCTGGCTCAGGATGCGACGCTGCCCGAGGCATGGAACTACGTCGGCTACACCTCGCGAAAGCTCGGCAACTACGATGATGCGCTCGCCGCCTACGGCAAGGCGCTCTCGCTCAAGCCCGGCTATGCGGATGCGATCGAGTACCGGGGCGAGGCGTACCTCGGACTGAAGCGCGTCCCGGATGCACAAGCCGCGTACCTGGATCTGTACGCCGGCAACCGGGCGCTCGCGGCGAAGCTGCTCACCGCCATGAAGAGCTGGGTGGCGGGGCAGCGCGCCAACCCCTCCGGCGCGGCTAACCTCGATGACTTCGACAAGTGGATCCAGGAGCGCGCGCGGATCGCCGGCCAGACCGCAGCGCTCACGCGCGAGGGCGCCGCGTCCAGCTGGCGCTGAGCATGCCGAAGCGGCGCGCGGCCGCCGCGATTGAAGCGGGGCGCCGGGGCCTGCCCGCCTCGCTGGTGCTGAGCGTGGCGCTCGCGTGGCCGTCGGCCGCGCCGGCCGCGCAGGATTTCCTCTGGCAGCTGCCGCGCGGATTCCCGACCCCGGCGGTGCCGGTCGACAACCCCATGTCGCAGGCCAAGGTCGCGCTCGGCCGACGCCTGTTCTTCGAGCCGCGGTTGTCGGTCACCGGGCATTACAGCTGCGCCAGCTGTCACGATCCGGCGCGCTCGTTCTCCGATGGGCGCAGCGTGGCGCTCGGCGCCACCGGGGCAGCGCTGCCGCACAACACCATGGCGCTCGTGAACGTCGCCTACAACATCAGCTTTGGCTGGACGACCCCTAGGGTGCGCTCGCTGGAAGCGCAGATGCGCAAGCCGCTTCAGAACGAGCATCCGATTGAGATCGGACTGAAGGGCCGCGAGGACGCGCTGTGCTCACAGCTTCACTCCGATCCCTCCTATGCCGCAGCCTTTGCCAGCGCCTTCCCGGCAGAGCCGACGCCCGTGACGTTCGATCACCTGGTGAAGGCCATCGCCGCGTTCGAGCGCACGCTGATCTCAGGCGCCTCGCCCTTCGATCGTTACGTGTTCAACGGCGAGCACGCCGCACTCAGCCCACAGGCCAAGCGCGGCATGGCGTTGTTCTTCTCGAGCCGGGTCGGCTGCGCCAAATGCCATTCAGGATTCAATTTCGCCGGCAACTGGCGCGACAGCCAGGGCGACACCGGGCGGGCGAGCTTCGCCAGCAACGGCACCAGCGCGACTCCCGTGCGCGTGCCCACGCTGCGCAATATCGCGCTCACCGCGCCCTACATGCACGACGGCCGTTTCGCGACGCTGCAGGCGGTGCTCGGGCACTATTCAAAAATCGGCGCCGCTGCCGTGCCAGGCGCAAGAGACCCACGCTTGCCTCACGCCGCGCTTGACGACAGCGAGCGCGCGGATCTCGTCGCTTTCCTCGACAGCCTCACGGACCCATCGTTCGTCGCCCGCTACGCCGGCGCCGCTCGTTAGCTCACCTAGGGCTTGTTGAGCTCGGACCCTGTCATCAGGAGCCGAACCGTCAGTCGCCACACGTAAAAGGCGAAAAGATCCCCAAGCACCGCGGCGACGCCGAATGCCACGCGACCGAAGGCGGAATTCACCGGACCGCCCGCATGGGTGGCGGATGAACCGGCAGCAAATTGCCTTGGTCCTGGAACGAAGGCGACCCAGTCGAACAGTAGCGCCATGCACGTGATGGCCAGCGCCTGGCACAGGCGCTGGCGAAAACCCACTAGCGGAGGCAAGAAGATCGTTACTCCGCAGAACAGAAAGCAAAGCCCGATCAGCGTCGCAGGAGTCGCCCCGTCCTGCAACGGACTTGCGGCCGTCAGAAGATTGCGCAGGCCGGCGATGGTCACGGCCAGGCCGCCGATGCCCAGGGCCGTGCCGACCGTGATGCGCACGCGCGGGGAAGCCTCGTTCTGGTCCATTCGCACCTCGCTCAGGGCATCCGATCCTGCCGGCGGACGTCCTCGGCAAGCGTATCGCGTCGATCGCTTGCGGTTCAGCGCGACAAGCCGCGCTCGCAGCGATGCACCACGACCGGTCCCAGTTGGTTCTGAAACAGCTCGTGCATCGATGCGAAGTCGACACCGCCGGTGTTTCCAAACTCGATCTGTCGTCCGTCACTGGCGATCACCCTGATCATCGTCACGACCTGGTCGCGCCCCAACCGGCAATACACATGGTCAATCTCTCGCCAAGCGATACTTACCGGCCTTTGATGGAACACGCTCTGCTGCGTCACACCCACATCGGTGACATAGGCCACGGGATTTCTGATCAGCGCGATCAGCACGAACAGGGGACCGAATCCGATCGCGACCGGGATCACGGCCACCGCCACGCTGGTCCCCGCCTGGGCAGCGCTCATGCCCGGCAGATTGCGCAGCAGCCGAATCGCCCTCGGCAGCCACCAACCAAAGACCGCCAGCACGAATAGCAGGCAAACCGCGCCCATGACCAGGCGAACCGGCCAAGTGGCCATCGGTACCTGGTACAGCACATGCGAAGGCATCGGCTCTTCCGGTCAACAGACCATGCTAATCAAGACTGCGGCAGCGCACCGGCGTTACAGCCCGCTTCGATGATCAACGGGGCCAACATACGCCTGAATCCGATTTTCAACTTTGTCCCACATCACAGGCTTTTTGGCGGCGAACACGCAAAACCGCCTGTTGCCGCCGGCGCAGGTGCGAATGCAACACAATTCTGTGCGCAGCGGAGCAACGCGCGCCTTCTCACTTGCGCCGATGCAGCCGTCATCGCGTCTTGCCGGTGGAACCGATAGGCTTGGCAAGCCATGCATTCCCTGTTCTACCGCCGCTGCTTCCAGGTCGCCTTTGCCGCACTCCTCGCCTATGTGCTGTACCGGCTGCTGAGCCCGCTGCGCAGCGAAATCGGCTGGGCAGCCGTACTGGCCTTCATGCTCTATCCCCTGCAAGTGCGCCTCACCCGGCGGCTGCGGGGCAGGCCCGCGCTGGCGGCAGGAATCCTGACTGCGCTGACGCCTTTCCTGGTGCTCGCGCCGCTGTCGGTGCTGGGGGTGGCCTTCGCAGGCCAGGTCGCGCGTCTGATCGGCTACCTGCGCGCCTCTTCGCTCCCCTCCTATACGGAGGTGCTCAACCGCCTGTCGAACTATCCGGTGCTTGGACGCGCGGTGGCCTGGCTGCGCGACAACACGGCGGTCGGCATCGCGCAGGTGCAGGACTGGATGACCCAGAGTGCCCAGACGCTGCTCAAATCCGCCGCCGCCACCGGTGGCAACGTGGCTCTCGGCATCTTCGGCACCCTGGTCGGCTTCTTCATGATGCTGTTCCTGCTGTTCTTCTTCCTGCAGGACGGACGCGCCATGATCCGCGGCCTGACGCGCCTGATCCCGGTGGAGTCGACGCGGCGCGCACAGCTGCTCAAGTACCTGGGCGACGTGACGCGCGCGGTGGTATTCGGCTCGACCGTCACCGCCCTGATCCAGGGCCTCATCGTCGGCATCGGTTTCGCCATCGTCGGCCTGCACTCGCCGGTGGTGTTCGGCGTACTGGCCGCCGTGGCCGCCTTTCTGCCCGCCGGGGCTGCCATCGTGCTGCTTCCCGCGGTGCTGTATCTGGCGGCCACCGGTCACTGGGGAGGTGCGATCTTCCTTGCCCTGTGGACCGCGATGCTGTGGATCACCGAGAACATCCTGCGCCCGCTGCTCACCGCGCACCATGCGCAAGTCTCGACGCTGGCGGTTTTCGTCGGCGCGATCGGCGGGGCGTCCGCTTTCGGCATCCTCGGACTGGTGGTGGGACCTGTGCTTTTGAGCTTCGTCGTGGCGCTGGTGCGCTTTGCGCAGGAGGGCCTGCCGTCCGACGCCTGAAACGCGCGCCTTCCCGTAGAATGCGCCCCCCATGGATCTCTCCCCGATCCTCAATCCGCTGAACGACGCGCAGCGCGCGGCCGTCACGGCACCGCTCGCTCCGGTGCTGGTGCTCGCGGGCGCCGGCAGCGGCAAGACGCGCGTGCTGACGCACCGCATCGCCTACGTGATCGAAGCCCTCGGGGCCTCCCCGCACTCCATCCTGGCCGTGACCTTCACCAATAAGGCGGCCGGCGAGATGCGCGGGCGCGTCGAGCAGCTGCTGGGCGTGCCGCCCGGTGCACTGTGGATCGGCACCTTCCACGGCATCGCGCACCGTCTGCTGCGTGTGCACTGGCGCGAGGCGAACCTCGTGCAGGGCTTCCAGATCCTCGACTCCGAGGATCAGCAGCGCCTGATCAAGAAGATCCTGAAAGCGACCGAGCTCGACGAGACGCGCTGGGTGCCGCGCGAAGTGCAGTGGTTCATCAACAACAACAAGGACGAAGGCCGCCGCCCGCAGCACCTGAAGGACGGCAACGATCCGGTTCGCAGCCAGATGATCAAGCTCTACGCCACCTACGAGGAGGCATGCGCCCGCGCCGGAGTGGTGGACTTCGCGGAACTGCTGCTGCGGGCGTTCGAGCTGTGGCGCGACAACGAGTCGATGCTCGCGCATTACCGCCGGCGCTTCCAGCACGTGCTGGTCGATGAGTTCCAGGACACCAATGCCATCCAGTACGCCTGGATGCGCCTGATCGCCCCGACCGCGCCGGCGCCAAGTGAGGGCAGCCGCGTCGGTCAGCCCTTCGTGGTGGGCGATGACGATCAGTCCATCTACCGCTGGCGCGGCGCGCGCGTGGAGAACCTGCAGCAGTTCCGCCGCGACTACCCGCAGGCGCAGCTGTTCCGCCTCGAGCAGAACTACCGCTCCACGGGGACCATTCTCGAGGCAGCCAATGGACTGATCGGCCACAACGCGAGCCGCCTCGGCAAGAAGCTGTGGACCAGCGGCGAGCGCGGTGAGCCGCTGCGCCTGTACAGCGCCTTCAACGAGCGCGACGAGGCGGAATTCGTCACACACCGCATCCGCGAACACGTCGCCGGCGGCGGACTTCGGCGCGAGGTCGCGATCCTGTACCGCTCCAACGCGCAGTCGCGCGTGTTCGAGGAGGCTTTCCTGTCAGCGCGCGTCCCTTACCGCGTATACGGAGGCCTGCGCTTTTTCGAGCGCGCGGAGATCAAGGACGCGCTCGCCTACCTGCGCCTGATTTCCAATCGCAGCGATGATGCCTCCTTCGAGCGCGTGGTGAACCTGCCGACGCGCGGCGTCGGTGCGAAGAGCCTGGACATGCTGCGCGGCTATGCGCTGGGTGCGGGCGGCTCGCTGTGGGAGGCCGCCGCCGCCGCCATCGCCGCCGGTACGCTCGGCGCCAAGGCCACCGCCGCCATCCACGGCTTCATGGCGCTCATCGAGCGCCTGAGCGGGCAGACCCGCACGCTTGCGCTGCACGAACAGGTTGACCAGGTGCTCAAGGCGAGCGGCCTGATCGAGCACTACCGCCGCGACAAGGCCGACAAGGGCGAAGCGCGCGTCGAGAACCTCGACGAGCTGGTGAGCGCAGCGCGCGGCTTTGCCCCGGAAGGCGCCGAGATGCCGCCGCTGGAGGCGTTCCTCGCGCACGCGGCGCTCGAGTCCGGTGAGGGGCGGGCGGATGCGTGGGAAGACTGCGTGCAGATGATGACGCTGCACACCGCCAAGGGACTTGAGTTCCCGGTAGTGTTTCTCGCCGGTCTCGAAGAGGGCTTGTTTCCCCATCAGCGCTCGCTCATCGATCTTGATGGTCTGGAGGAGGAGCGGCGGCTGTGTTATGTCGGGATGACGCGCGCCATGCGCCGGCTGTACTTGAGCTACGCCGAGCAGCGCCGCCTGCACGGCGTGGACTCCTACGGCCAGGTGTCGCGCTTCGTGCGCGAGATCCCGGAGGATCTGATCGAGGAGGTCCGTCCGAAGGTGCAGGTGTCGCGGCCGGTGGCGGTCGGGCGCTTTCGCCCGGAGGAGCCGGCGCTGGGCGGCGTGCGTCTCGGTGCGCGCGTGCGTCACGGCAAGTTCGGTGAGGGCGTGATCCTCAACGTGGAGGGCAACGGGGCGCACGCGCGCGTGCAGGTGAGCTTCGAGCGCCAGGGCACCAAGTGGCTGATGGTGCAGTATGCGAATCTCGAGCCGCTGTAGGCGCCGGGCGGCCACGCCATGAAGATTCTCATCCTGGGCGCCGGCCAGGTCGGACGCAGCGCCGCCGCCCACCTCTCGCGCGAGGAGGCGAACGAAGTCACGGTGGTCGACATCAACGAGGACGCCCTGCGCGAGCTGCAGGACCGCTTGGATGTGCGCACCGTGGCCGGCAACGCGGCCTATCCGACGGTGCTGGAGGCCGCCGGCGCTGCGGAGGCCGAGATCATCGTCGCGCTCACCTCCAGTGACGAAGTCAACATGATGGCCTGCCAGGTGGCGTTCACGCTGTTCCGCACGCCCACCAAGATCGCGCGCATCCGCGCGGCCGAGTACACCGGCCGCGCCGCATTGTTCGGCTCCGACGGCCTGTCGGTCGACGTGTTCATCAGTCCCGAGCAGCTGGTGACCGAATACGTCGAGCGCCTCATCCATCACCCCGGCACGCTGCAGGTGCTCGACTTCGCCGACGGCCGCGTGCGGCTGGTGGGCGTGCGCGCGCGCCGCGGTGGCCTCCTGGTGGGTCAGAGCCTGAGCGAACTCGCGCGCCACCTGCCCAAGGTGGAGGTGCGCGTGGTCGCCATCTACCGCGACGGCCGCGGCATCCCGCCCGACGGCGACACCGTGGTCGCCGAGGGCGATGAGGTGTTCTTCCTGGCGGCGCGCGAGGACATCCGCCGCGTCATGGGCGAGCTGCGTCACGGCGATGACCCGGCGCGGCGCATCGTGATCGCCGGCGGCGGCAACATCGGCTTTCGCCTGGCCAAGACGCTCGAGAAGCACAACCAGGTGAAACTCATCGAGCGCGATCCGAAGCGGGCGCGCAAGATTTCCGAGCTTCTGGAACACGCGATCGTGCTGCAGGGCGACGCCGCCGACGAGGAGCTGCTGATCGAGGAGAACATCGACAGCGTGGACGTGTTCGCAGCTCTCACCAACTCCGAAGAGGCCAACATCCTGTCGGCCATGCTGGCCAGACGCCTCGGTGCCCACAAGGTGATGGCACTCATCAACAAGCCCTCCTACACCGAGATGGTGGAGAGCGGCAGCATCGACATCGCCATCTCGCCCCAGACCATCACCATCGGCTCGCTGCTGGCCTACGTGCGCCGCGGCGATGTGGTGCGCGTGCACTCGCTCAGGCGCGGCGCCGCCGAGGCCCTCGAGGCGGTCGTGCATGGCGATGAGCGCAGCTCGCGGATCGTCGGCCGGATGGTGGCGCAGGTGCCGCTGCCGGAAGGGGCCTCCATCGGCGCCGTGGTCAGGGGAGATGAGGTCATCATGGCGCACCACGACACGGTCGTGCACTCGGGCGATCACGTGATCCTGTTCCTCGCCGACCGGCGCCACCTCGAGGCGGTCGAGCGCCTGTTCCTGCGCTCACCGCGCTAGCACAGCTGACCGCGATGTTGGCCGTCGCACATGTGCTCGGGTTGCTGCTGGCAACCTTTGCGTTCGCCTACGCACTGCCGGTGGGCTGCTCGCTGCTTCTCGCCGACGGCCTGGCGGGGCGTTTCCTGCTGGCCGCCGCCATCACCGCAGGCTGCGGCCTCGTGCTCGCGGCGGCGACCTGGCGCTTCCGGCGCGAGCTCAAGCCGCGCGATGGCTTCCTGCTGGTGACGCTCGGCTGGCTGCTGCTGTCGAGCGCCGCGGCGCTGCCGCTACTCCTGAGCCTGCCGGGACTGAGCTTCACCGGCGCGTTCTTCGAGGCCATGTCAGGGCTCACCACCACCGGCTCCACGGTCCTCAGCGGCCTTGATCAGCTGCCGCCCTCGCTCAACTTCTGGCGCCACGCGCTGCAGTGGTTCGGCGGCCTTGGCATGATCGTCATGGCGCTGGCGGTGCTGCCGCTGCTCGGTGTCGGCGGCATGCAGCTCTACAAGGGCCAGGCGCCCGGCGCGGTGAAAGATGAGCGGCTCGCGCCGCGCATCACCGAGACGGCAAAACAGCTGTGGCTGGTGTACGCGCTGATCACCGCCGCCGGCATCGTGGCGCTGCGGCTGTCCGGCATGTCGTGGTTCGACGCCATCTGCCATGCATTCTCGGCGGTGGGGCTGGGCGGCTTTTCCACCCACGACCGCAGCATCGCCTGGTTCAACTCCGCGGCCATCGAGTTGGTGCTGATGGCGCTGATGGTGATCGCCTCGCTCAACTTCGCGCGCCACCTGATCGCGCTCAGGCGCCTGTCGCTCGAGAGCTATAAGCAGGATCCGGAGACCCAGGCGATCTTCTTCACCCTGGCGGTGAGCGTGGTCGGGATCGCGCTGCTGCTGCAGTCGCACGGCGTGTACCAGGATTTTCTGCCGGCGCTGCGCCACTCGGCCTTCAATGTCATCTCGCAGGCGACCACCAGCGGGCTGACCACCGAGGATATCCAGCTGTGGCCGGTGTTCGCGCCCTACTGGATGCTGTTGCTGTCCTGCATCGTGTGCAGCACCGGCTCCCCCGGCGGGGGCATCAAGATGTTCCGCGCACTATTGCTGGCGCGCCAGGCGGGCCGCGAGATGAAGCTCCTCATCCATCCGGCCGCCATGGCACCGCTGCGCATTGGCGGGCGCGTGATTCCCGATGGCGTGGGCCGCTCGGTGCTCGCCTTCATCTTCCTTTACTTCATCACCGCGGCTTCGCTGACCTTCGCCATGCTGCTGACCGGCATGGACTTCGATTCCTCATTCGTCACCGTGGTCGCCTCCATCAACAACACCGCGCACGGCTTCGGACCGCCCGGCGGAGTCCACAATTTCCACTCGTTGAGCCCGCTGCAGATCTGGATCTGCACCGCGGCCATGCTGCTCGGGCGGCTCGAGATCTTCAGCGTGCTGGTGCTGTTCCGGCCGGCGTACTGGCGCAAATAACGCGCGCCGCACGGCGCGCCCGCTTCAGCTGTGGATGTAGCTCTCGAGCTGCTCGATCTGCTGCTGCTGCTCGGCGATGACCGCCTTCACCAGGTCCCCGATCGAGACCATGCCGACGACGCGCCCGCCCTCGATGACCGGAAGGTGGCGAACGTGCCGGTCGGTCATGATCTGCATGCAGGTCTGCACGGTGGTCTCGGGCTGCACCGTGATGACCGGCGTGGTCATGATGTCGCGCACCGGCGTGTCGGCCGAGGCGCGACCGAGCAGGATCACCTTGCGCGCGTAATCGCGCTCGGAAATGATGCCGCTGAGCTTGTCTGCCGACATCACCAGCAGCGCCCCCACGTGGTGCTCGGCCATGGCGCGGATCGCTTCCAGCACCGGGACCTGCGGTTCCACCGAGAAGATCGCCGGTTCCTTGCGGCCGAGCAGCTGACGCACAGTAGTCATGGCGTGGTCCCCCCCCAGGCGAGAGCCTAGCGCGCCGCGGGGCTGACTTCCACGCTGAGCGTGACTTCGGCTGCGACGTCTAGGGTTCCAGCCTCCACCGGCGTCGCCACGCTGGCGCTGGACATCGCTGCGCGCGCCATCGGCCGCGTGATCGGCGTGAAACGCGGACTGTTTTCCTCGGCGCTGAGCACCCGCACGACCTTCAGCCCGAGCGCCGCGGCCAGCACGTCGGCCTGCGCGCGCGCCCGCATCGCGGCCTCGCGCAGGGCTTCGGCCCGCACCGCGTCCTGGTCGCGCAGCGTGAACTGGATGCCCTGCACGTGATTGGCACCCGCCTGGGCCGCGGCATCGATCACGCCGCCGATTTTTTCCAGATCATCGAGCGTCACCTGCACCACGTTCATCGCGGTGTAGCCCGTGACGGTCGGCTCACCGCCGCTGACGTGGTACTCGTAGTTGGGATTGAGGGAATAGCTCACGGTCTTCAGCTGCGCGGCAGGAACCGCCTTGTGCACTGCAGCAAGCATGCTCTCCACCTGCCGCGCGTTCTGCGCGGCGGCCTCCTGCGACTGCGTCGCGCGCGTGCTCACACCGATCTCGATCTGCACGCGATCCGGCTTGGCGGTGACCTTCGCATCGGCACTGACGCGAATCGACGACACCGGCGCGGAATCGGCGAGCGCGCCGCTACACGCGGCGCACGCGACGACGGCGATGAGGGCAGCGCGCATGCGCACATTCTACGCACGGGGCGTGCGGCAGTTCATACTTTGGCGAGTAAGACGCGCCGGCGCGAGCGGCGGAATGTATACACGCATGCATGGCTGGCGAAGAAATTCACGTGGCGCCCGATCGCTTCGAGATCACCGCGGGCGACACACTGCTGACCACCGAGCTGCACTCGGCGATGGCGGTGTGCGTCTACGACGCAACCGTCGAGGCCGGCGCGCTCCTGCACCTGCGCTCCGTCGCAAGAACCACCAAGCCCCCGGACGCGACCGATACCACGCTGGCCACCGAACTTTTGCTGCTCGATCGGTGCCTCGAGTCGCTGCGTGCCTCCGCACCCGCGGCGCGTCACCTGCAGGCGCGCATCGTGGTGCACCTGGCGGAGACCCCGCATGCGCGCCCGGTCTATGAAACGATGGTGGCGCTGGTCAGGCATTATCTCGAGGACGCCGGCGTGCAGGTGCTGCCAGAGGACGTGGCCGGCGGCCCGATCCGCACGCTGCGCTTTCGCCCAAGCATGGGCTGGGTCCACACCCGCGCCTGAGTCGCCACGATCGTGAAGCTCGGACGCGAGGCTTCCGTACCGCCTACCGTCCGGGCCGCGCTCGAGCGCATCTTCGCCGCGCCCGTGGACCAGGTGAAGGTGATCGAGCACTCCTGGCTCGTGCGTCTGCACGGGCGGGCGGTGGCGACCACGCGGGTGCGGCGCATCTACCTGCGCGGCAGCGCCGCGCAATTCTTCCTCGACCCCTGGCTCATGCTGCACGAGTACTGCCACGTGATCCGCCAGTGGCAGTCCGGCCGGCTCACCGTGCCGGGCTACCTGTACGAGTGCCTCAAGCGCGGCTACCGCGACAATCGTTTCGAGATCGAGGCGCGCGCGTTCGCGGATGAGAACGCCGCGAACCTGCACACTCTGCTTGGCCTGCGCCCGGGGCACACGCGGCCACGCCTTCAACCCAGCAGCGCCTCGCGCCGGTAGAGCCGTCCGGCCAAGCCGATCAGCAGCGCCCCGAGGGTGAGCGTCGCCAGCACCGACATCGCCAGATACGACGCCGGCACGGCTTCGTCGCGCAGCAGGCTGGTGATGAGGAAATGCTGGCTGAGCGAGGGCACCGCCATCAGCGTCAGACTCGGGCGCAGACCCAAAAGGCCGGCAAAGGCAATCGGCAGTGTGGGCACCAGCAGCACGAGCCCGAGCCAGGTCTGCGCCTCGCGATAGGTGCGCGTGTAGGCGGCGACCAGGGTCATGAGAGCGGCGCCGAGCGGCACCAGCGGCAGGCAGCACAGAATCACGGCGATGGCCACCCGCGGGCCGAAGTTCACGCTCATGCCGAGGCGCTCAAGTCCGGTAAAGCGCAGGGTGATGGCGAAGGCGGTCACGGTGAGGGTGAGCGAGAGGGCCATGTACGCGCAGGCCGCCAGTATCTTGCCGAAGATCAGAAACTCGCGCCGCACCGGCACCGTCAGCAGCGGCTCGAGCGAGCCGCGCTCGCGCTCGCCTGCGGTGGCGTCGATCGCCAGATACATGCCGCCCATCAACAGGGTCAGCAGCAGGAAGTAGCTGAGCGTACCGAGCGCCAGCACCGAGCGCGTCGCCGGGGTCGACACGTCGATGTCCTGCACCGCGATCGGCGCGAGCACCAGGGGATCGATGCCGCGCGCGGCAATGCGCAGGTGTGCCACGACCGTGCCGTACTGGGCGAGCAGCGCGCGCACGCGCGCGCCCTCGCGGCTGGCCGCGATGTCGGAAGAATCCGCGTACAGCATCAGCGGCGCGGGCGTACCTTGCGCCAGGTGCGCGGCGAAGTCCTCACTCACCACCAGCACCCGCTCCTGGCGGTGCGCCTGCACGGCGGCGCGCGCGGCGGCGGCATCCAGCTGCACCGCGCTCACCGTCACCCCGTACTGCCTGAGGAAGGCGAGCAGGTTCGGCGCCCGCTCGGCGTGCGCCACGGCGAGGCTGACCGGGCGGTCGCCCTCGGCGGCGCTGCGCTCCAGACTCAAGGACAGCGCCGCGGCGAACAACAGCGGTCCGAGCAGCGGACCCAGGATCAGCGCCGAGAACAGCGTGCGGCGCTCGCGCAGATTCTCGCGAAACTCCTTGGCGAACACGGTCAGGATGGCGTGCACCGTGCGTGACCTTCAGCCGCCGTCGATGAGGCGCACGAACGCTTCCTCGAGGTTTGCAGCGCCGCTGCGCGCGCAGATCTCTCCGGGCGTGCCGCTCGCCAGCACCGTGCCAGCGGCGATGACCACCACCTCATCGCACAGCTCGCTCACCTCCTGCATCACGTGGCTCGAGAACAGCACGCAGTGTCCGGCGCTGCGCAGCTGCCGCAGCAGCCGGCGCAGCGTGCGCACCGCCATGACGTCGAGTCCGTTGGTCGGCTCGTCCAGCACCAGGTTCTGGGGACGGTGTACCAGCGCGCGCGCCAGGGCCGTTTTCAGCCGCTGACCCTGCGAAAACCCCTTGGCGCGGCGGTCGGCGAACTCCTCCATCTCGAGCAGCCCGATGAGCTCGGCGGCGCGCGCGCGCGCGTCGGCGCGGGTGAGCCCGTGCAGCGCGCCGAAGTACAGCACGTTCTCGCGTGCGGTGAGGTTCGGGTAAACCCCGGCGGCATGGGCCAGCACGCCCAGACGCGCGGCGGCGGCCAGCGGCGTGTGCACCGCACTGTGGCCGTCGATGCACGCATCCCCCGCGTCGGGCCTGAGCACCGTGTACAGCATGCGCAGGGTGGTGGATTTGCCCGCGCCGTTCGGGCCCACCAGACCGGTGATGCGCGCATCGGCGGCGGTGAGGCTCAGGTCGCGCACCGCCGTCACCGGTCCGAAGTGCTTGTAGAGGTGCCGCGCCTCGATCACGGCGGCGGCCCGTTGAGGGAGGTGAAGAAAGCCAGCGGGCGCGCGTTCTTCGTACAGCTCACATCCAGGGCGCTGACCGAGGCGCGCATCAGGAACTGCGCCATCACCCGATCCATGCAGGCGGCGGTGAGCTGCCCGTGACCGAACCCCTCGAGCACAATGGACAGGCTGTGCGGGAAACCGCGCGCGGCCTGACGGGCATAGGCGGGCGGCGTCACCGGATCGGCGCTGCCCGAGAGCAGCAGCGCGGGCACCGCGCTGGTCAGCGGCGCGTGCAGGTCCGCATCCACCGGTCCGCGCGGCCAGTTGCGGCACACGCTCTGCAGGGCATCCAGCTGCGTGGTGCCCATGTAGCTTCCCGCCAGCGCTGCGCGATCGAGCGCGTGCGCATCGAAGAGGGCAATGTCCTCGGCGCACACCACGCTGTAGTTCATGCCGGTGGCGATCCTGCCGCCGAAAGTGTGCTCGATGAAAAGGAACTGCTGGGCGAGCGGGGTGTAGTCGGCCCGCGCCGCCGCGGCGTGCAGCATGAGCGGCAGCAGCGCTGCGTAGTCGGAGCTGTAACTGCCCAGGCGCAGCACCGTCGCGAACTGCTCGGCACCGAACTCAAAGTGCGCCATGCTCCCGGTCTGCGGGTTCGCGACGCTCACCGGCACGGCATGCTCGCTGAGGGCGGCGTGCACGGCACGATAGTCCCCGGCCGGATCGGCGAACTCGCCGCGGCATCCCGCGGCTGCGGCGCAACGCGCGAGAATGTCCTCAAGCGCCGCCTGGGCGTCGAGCGCCGCGGCCGGCCCCAGGATCAGTTCGACCGGCACCACGCCGTCCAGAATCATGCTGCGCACGCGCCCGGGATAACGACGCAGGTACTGCTGCGCCACGCGCGTGCCGTAGGAGGCGCCGTAGAGGTTGATCCGCGGGTAGCCGAGCGCTGCGCGCACGCGCTCGAGGTCCTGCACCGCAAGGCTCGTGGTGTAGTAGGCGACGTCGGCACGCGGGGCGAGCGCGGCCAGACACTCGCGGGCGCTAGCCGCGATCTGCGCCTCGCTCTGGCGGGTGATGAACTCCTCGTCTTCCCTGCAGTCGAGGCGGTTGGAGCCGCCGGTGCCACGCTGATCGACCAGCACGATGTCGCGCTCGCGCAGGATACGGGCAAAGGCGGGCGCCACCGTGGTGTAGAACGAGGCGGCCGCCTGCCCCGGGCCGCCGGCGAGCACGAACAGCGGATCGGGCTGCTTGCGGCGGCTGATCGCGGCCACGCGGGCGACGTGCAGGCTGATCTGCCGTCCGAGCGGCAGCTGGGGGTTCTCGGGGACCGACAGCACGCCGCACTCGGCTGCCAGCACGGTGTGCAGCAGCGGGTGCTCGAGCTCGCAGGCCGACAGGGGCAACGCCGGCGCGGCCGGACAGGGCCGCGCCGCGAGGCCCAGCGCGGTAAGAATGCCCAGGGCCACGGCCCTAAGCGCGTGCGGCATGCGCGACTTTCGATCCGGGTGTCGGGGGCATCGGGCCGGTAAGGATAAGGCAAACGCGGTCTTGTCCGGGGAGTTTGGGGCTTACAATACGCCTCCCTCGCGAGCCGCCCGTGCCAGCCCTGCCGATGAACCTCCCGAAGCGCAACGCGACCGCTCTTGACGTGATCGTCGTCGGGGGCGGCCATGCCGGCACCGAGGCCGCCCTCGCCGCCGCCCGCATGGGTGCGCGCACGCTGCTGCTCACCCAGAGCATCGAGACGCTCGGACAGATGAGCTGCAACCCGGCCATCGGGGGAATCGGCAAGGGGCACCTGGTGCGCGAAATCGACGCACTCGGCGGCGCCATGGCGCAGGCGGCAGATGAGGCCGGCATCCAGTTCCGGACGCTCAATGCCAGCAAGGGTCCGGCCGTGCGGGCGACGCGTGCACAGGCCGACCGGGTGCTCTACCGGCAGGCCATCCGCCGACGGCTGGAGAACCAGCCCAACCTTCGGCTCTTTCAGCAGGAGGTGGCGGACCTCATCGTGGCGGGCGGCCAGGTGCAAGGCGTGGTGACCGTCACCGGCATCGCCTTCGAGGCGCCCGCAGTGGTGCTCACCGTCGGCACTTTCCTGGGCGGCCGGATCCACGTGGGACTGGACAACTACGCGGGCGGTCGCTCGGGAGATCCGCCGTCCAATCGTCTGGCCGCGCGCCTGCGGGAGCTGCCGCTGCGTGTGGCACGCCTGAAGACCGGCACGCCGCCGCGCATCGATGGCCGCACCCTCGACTGGTCCGTCATGACCGAGCAGCCGGGCGATCGCCCCACACCGGTCTTTTCGTTCCTTGGGAGAGTCAGTGACCATCCAAGGCAGGTGAATTGTTTCATTACAAGCACAAATGAGCGGACTCACGACATCATCCGCCAAGCCTCGGATCGCTCCCCGATGTTCACCGGTGCGATCGAAGGCGTGGGTCCGCGCTACTGCCCGTCGGTCGAGGACAAGGTGGTGCGTTTCGCCGGGCGCAGCTCGCACCAGATCTTCGTCGAGCCCGAGGGGCTCACCACGCACGAGGTCTACCCGAACGGCATCTCGACGAGCCTGCCCTTCGATGTGCAGTGCGCGTTCGTGCGCACCATCCGCGGCTTCGAGAACGCGCATCTCACCCGGCCGGGCTACGCGATCGAGTACGACTTCTTCGACCCGCGCGACCTGAAGCCCTCTCTTGAGACGCGCCTGCTCGCGGGCCTGTACTTCGCCGGCCAGATCAACGGCACGACCGGTTATGAGGAGGCCGCCGCCCAGGGCCTGCTCGCCGGGATCAATGCCGCGCGCCAGGTGCAAGGGTGCGAGGCGTGGACACTCAAGCGAAGTGAGGCCTACCTCGGCGTGCTGGTCGATGATCTCGTCACGCGCGGTACCGCCGAGCCGTACCGCATGTTCACCAGCCGCGCCGAGCACCGCCTGCTGCTGCGCGAGGACAATGCGGACCTGCGCCTGACGCCTCAGGGGCGCGAGCTCGGGCTCGTCGACGAGGAGCGCTGGGCACTGTTCCTCGCGAAGCAGCGGGCCTGCGAGGCTGAGCTCGCGCGGCTTGCTGCGCTGCGCGTGAAGCCGGGCGCGCTGCCCCTGCCGTGGCCGGCGCGCAGCCCGACTGCCCCCCTGACGCGCGAGCTCACGGCCCTCGAGCTGCTGCGGCGCCCGGAAGTCACCTACGAGGATGTCCTCGAGATCGCAGGTCCCCCGGCCTGGCTTGCAGCGGCCGACCCCCCCGCCGATGCGCGGCTTGCGGCGCAGGTGCGGGTACAGATCGAAGTGCAGGCGCGCTACGCCGGCTACATCGAACGCCAGCAGGATGAGATCGAGCGGGCTCGCCGCAATGAGGAGACCGCGCTGCCCGCCGACCTCGATTACGCCGCTCTCAAGGGCCTCTCCCACGAGGTGCGCCAGAAGCTTCGCGAGGTGCGTCCGGCGACGCTGGGGGCGGCCGGGCGCATCCCGGGCATCACCCCGGCGGCGGTTTCGATCCTGCTCGTGCACCTGAAGAAGCGCAGCTGCGGCGCGCCCCCCAAGGTCGCATGAGCGGTTTCATTACCAAACTGGCGCACGCCTGGGAGAGGAATGATTCGCTCCTGTGCATCGGGCTCGACCCGGAGATTGAACGCTTTCCGCACCACATCCTGGCGCAGGCCTCCCCGATCTTTCACTTCAACAAGGATGTGATCGACGCGACGGCGGACCTCGCATGCGCCTACAAGCCGCAGTTCGCGCACTATGCCGCCTACGAGGCCGAGGACCAGCTCGAGCGCACGATCGAGTACATCCACCGCACCTATCCGCACATTCCGGTGATCCTCGACGCCAAGCGCGGCGATGTCGGCAACACCGCCGAGCGCTACGCCATCGAGGCCTTCGAGCGCTACGGGGCGGATGCGGTCACCGTGAACCCCTATCTCGGCGGCGATGCGCTCGAGCCGTTCCTGCGGCACCAGGACAAGGGGATTGTCATCCTGTGCCGCACCTCCAATCCCGGCGCCGGCGAGCTGCAGGACCTGGTCACGGACGGCCGCAAGCTCTACCAGGTGGTCGCGCAACTGGCCGCGCGGCGCTGGAACACGCGCGGCAACTGCCTCCTGGTCGTGGGCGCCACCTACCCCAGGGAGCTCGCCGAGGTGCGCGAGCTGGTCGGCGACATGCCGCTGCTGGTGCCCGGCGTCGGGGCGCAGGGAGGCGATGTCGCCCAGGTGGTGCACAACGGCCAGACCCGCCAGGGCACGGGCCTGCTCATCAGCTCCTCGCGCGGCATTCTGTATGCCTCCGGGGGCGCGGACTTCGCGGCCGCCGCGCGCAGCGCCGCGGCGACCCTGCGCGCCTCGATCAACTCGGGCCGCAATCGCCCATGAGGGGGCGAGGCAGGCGGCTGCTGGCCGCCCTGGGCGCGGGCACACTCGCTCTGCTGCTCCTTAGCGGATGCTCACGCTCGCACGCCCCGGCGAGCGGGGGGGAGATGCTGGTGCGCGGCGGCGGACCTGAGCCTGACTCGCTCGATCCACAGAAGGCGCGCGGTTTTGAAGCGCAGAGCGTGCTGCGCGATCTGTGCGAGGGACTCACGACGCTCGACCATAACGCCGCGGTGGCTGCGGGAGTCGCCAGCAGCTGGAGCGTGAGTGGCGATGGGCTCATCTACACGTTCCTGCTGCGCTCGGAGGCACGCTGGTCGAGCGGCGAGCGGGTGGTCGCCGCGGATTTCGTCGCGGCCCTGCAGCGTCTGGTGGATCCGGCGACCGGCTCGGGCTACGCGCAGTACATCGACGTCATCGCCAACGCGAACGACATCGTTGCCGGGCACAAGTCGGCCGACACCCTGGGCGTCGCCGCTCCCGACCCCGGCACGCTCATCATCACCCTTGCCACCCCGGCCCCCTACCTGCCGACCTTGCTGTCGCATCCCAGCACCTGTCCCGTACACCAGCCGACCCTTAAGGCCCACCCGGACGGCTTCGCGCGCCCGGGCATCATGGTGTCCGATGGCGCCTTCGTGCTGAAGGAGTGGGTGCACGGCTCCTACATCCTCGCGACCCGCAATCGCAACTACTGGAACGACGCGGCCACCCACCTGGATGCGGTGAAATACCTGCTCATCACGGATGAGAACGCGGAGCTTGCCCGTTATCGCGGCGGGGAACTGCAGGTGACCTTCGTAGTGCCGCGCGGGCAGTTCGACTGGATCCGCTCGCACCTCGCCGACCAGCTGCACGTCTCCCCGCAGCTCACCACCTACTTCTACGGCTTCAACCTCAGGCGCGCGCCGTTCAAGGATCAGCCGAAGCTGCGGCGCGCGCTGTCGCTGGTGATCGACCGCGAGAAGCTGACGAAACTCGTGCTGCGCGTGGGGGAGCTTGCGGCCTACGGCTGGGTGCCGCCCGGCGTCGACGGCTACACCTCGCAGTCCTTCGACTACCGCGATCTGCCGATGGCCTCGCGCATCGCCGAGGCGCAGCGGCTGTACCACGAGGCCGGCTACTCGCCCGACAAACCCCTCACCTTCGAGCTGCGCTACAACGCCGGCGAAGTACACACCAAGGTCGCCCTCGCCGTCGCCTCGATGTGGAAGGAAGCCCTCGGCGTGGATGCGCGCCTGACGCAGGTGGAGTTCAAGTCCCTGCTGCAGGACATCGACCGGGGCGATGTGGAGATGTTCCGCTCAAGCTGGGTGGGCGACTACAACGACGCCTACACCTTCGCGCAGTACCTCAAGAGCGATTTTGGCGTCAACCTTCCGCACTACAGCAGCTCGACCTATGACGCCTTTCTGCGCAGCGCAGCGCTGCAGCAGGATCCGCTGGCGCGCAGCGCGGTGCTGGAAGAGGCCGAACGGCTGATGCTGAGCGACCATCCGCTCATCCCGCTGTACTTCTACGTGAACAAGCACCTGGTGAAGCCTGAGGTCTCGGGCTGGTACGACAACGTCATGAACGTCGTGTACAGCAAGGAGCTGGCGCTCAAACACTGAAAGGCTTACGGCCGCCGCCGATAAGCGCGATCGAAGGCCCGCTCGAGCCGGCGATTCGCCCCGCGCAGGCCGTCGACCACCTGCTTCGCCCAGTCGAAATACTCGCGCCGGCGCGCGAGCGGCCAGTGCGCCGGGGGACTGGCGGCCATATCGCGCAGATTGCTGATCTTGTCGGCGAGCTTCACCAGCTTCGCGCCGGCCGACAGGTGCGGCGCGTGCTTGACCTGCAGTCGCTTTCGGGTCTTCTTTTGCAGCCGCTTGTCGTCGGTGACCTCGGCCACGATCGAGGCGATCGGTCTGCCGAAGGCTTTCTGAAGCTCCGCACGCGTCGTCTTGGTGTCCTCGACGGTGTCGTGCAGCAGTGCAGCCGCGAGAATGCGCGCATCGCGGATTCCGCCCTCGCGCCACAGCACGTCCGCCAGCGCCAGCGGGTGATTGATGTACGGCGTCTCGTCCTTGTCCTTGCGGCGCTGGTCGCGATGCTTGATGGCGGCGAATTGTGCCGCACGCAGGACGAGCCCGATGTCATGGCTGGCTGGCATAAGGGTTGGCAGTCTCACTTTCCGATACAGAACCCGGCGAAGATCCGCCCGAGCAGATCATCACTGGTGAATTCGCCCGTGATCTCGTTCAGCGCCTGTTGCGCCGCGCGCAGCTCCTCAGCCACCAGCTCCCCGGCGCGCCGCTCGGTGAGCTGGTCCGCGGCGTCCGCCGTGTGCTGCTGCGCGCGCATCAGGGCCTCCAGGTGCCGGCGGCGCGCGCTGATGGTGCCGCCGTCCACGCCCTGGTAGCCCATGCACTCCTTCAGGTGCGCGCGCAGCTGATCGAGTCCGGCCCCGGTGTAGGCTGACAGCACGAGACACGGAGCGTGCTCGGCAACCGGCAGCGGCGCTGCCAGATCGCACTTATTGAACACCAGCGTCACCGGAACATCCACCGGCAGGCGGCCACGCTCGGCGCTGAACGCCGCTCCCGAAGGATCCGCATGCGTGTCGATCACGAACAGCACCCGGTCGGCGCGCTGCATCTCGGCCTGCGCACGCCGCATGCCCTCCTCCTCGACCAGATCGCCGCCGGCGCGAAGCCCGGCCGTGTCGAGCACGTGCAGCGGCATGCCCTCGATGCTGATGCGTTCGCGCAGCACGTCGCGGGTGGTGCCGGGGATGGGCGTCACGATCGCCGCCTCGTAGCCGGCCAGACGGTTCAGCAGGCTCGACTTGCCGGCGTTCGGGCGTCCGGCCAGCACCACCGTCATGCCCTCGCGCAGCAGGCGCCCCTGGCGGGCGCTCGCCAGCACGCCCTCGAAATGCCCGCGCACCCTCTGGAAGCGCTCGGCAAGCTCGCGGTCGGCCAGAAAGTCGATCTCTTCCTCCGGAAAATCGATGGCCGCCTCCACGTAGGTGCGCAGCTCGATCACCGCCTCGGTCAGCCCGCGCACCATGGCGGAAAACTCCCCCTGCAATGAGCGCATCGCGGCACGCGCCGCCTCGCGCGAGCCCGCATCGATCAGGTCCGCGATGGCCTCCGCCTGGGCGAGGTCCAGCTTGTCGTTGAGGAAAGCGCGCTGGGTGAATTCCCCGGGCTGCGCACGACGCGCGCCGAACTCGATGGCGCGGCCCACCAGCGCCTCCATTACCAGCGGTCCGCCGTGGCCGTGCAGCTCGAGGACGTGCTCACCGGTAAAGGAATGCGGGGCGGGGAAGAACAGCGCGAGTCCCTCATCGATGGGCTCCCCGTGCGCGTCGAGGAAGCGCGCGTGCGTTGCGTGACGCGGGCGCGGCAGCTCCCCGAGCAGGGTCGCGGCCAGCTCGGGTACCTTCGGCCCCGAGGCACGCACGATGCCCACGCCCCCCCTGCCGGGGGGCGTCGCCACCGCAACGATCGTATCCATGTGCGTCATAGCCGGCGCCGATAACCTAGCGCCGGGGGCGCTGTCGCGTCACGCGGCGCTTTGGGTATTCTCGCACCGATCCGGGAGGCAGCATGTCGGCGTACGAGCTCGCGCAACTGAATATCGGCATCATCAGGGGGCCCATGGACTCGCCGCTGATGGCGCAGTTCGCGGCCAACCTCGAGCGCATCAACGCACTGGCAGAGCGCTCGTTAGGCTTCGTGTGGCGGCTGCAGACCGAGGACGGGAATGCCACCGCGATTCGTCCGTTCGACGACGACAGCATGCTGGTCAACATGTCGGTGTGGCGCGATGTTGAATCGCTGCGTAACTACGTCTATGCCTCCGCGCATGTCCAGATCATGCGCCGCCGGCGCGAGTGGTTCGAGCGCATGAGCGAGGCGTACCTGGTGCTGTGGTGGGTGCCGAGGGGGCACCGGCCGGGTATCGCCGAAGGCATCGCGAAACTTGACGCCCTGCAGAAGAACGGCCCAGGCCCCGAGGCTTTCACGTTCCGCGAGACCTTCCCGCCACCGGATGCGCCCGGGTGCGAACGGCCCGGCGGTTTCGCGGATGAATGCCCGGCAGGTTGACCGGCTTCGCCCCTAGGATCAGCTCTTCTTCGCCGCGGCCAGCGCGCCGATACGGCGGTTGATGTTCCACTGCTGCGCGATGGACAGTACGGTGTTGGTCACCCAGTAGAGCACCAGGCCCGCCGGGAAGAACGCGAACGTCGCCGACATCACGAGCGGCATGATCATGAATACCTTGGCCTGCACCGGATCAGGGGGCGCGGGGTTGAGCTTGTACTGCACGAACATCGCCACCGCCATGATGCCTGGCAGGATGTACAACGGATCGCGCGAGGAGAGGTCGTGGATCCAGAACGCGAACGGTGCCTGGCGCATTTCCACGCTCTCGAGCAGCACCCAGTAGAAGGCGAGGAACACCGGGATCTGGATGATGATCGGCAGGCAGCCGGCGACCGGGTTGATCTTCTCGCGCTTGTACAGCTCCATCATCGCCCGTCCGAGCTTCTCGCGGTCGTCGGCGTAGGTCTCCTGCAGGTTCTTGATGCGCGGCTGCAGGGTTTTCATCTTCGCCATCGAGCGGCCGCTCGCTTCCGAGAGCGGGTAGAAGAGCAGCTTCAGCAGCAAGGTCACCAGGATGATGGCGACTCCCCAGTTGCCGGTGAGCCGGTGAACCCAGCTGAGCGCGCGGAACAGCGGCTGCGCCAGGAACCACAGCCGGTTGTAGTCCGCCACGCGACCGAGCTCCGGGGCGGTGGCCTCGAGCTGCCCCTGCAGCTTGGGGCCTGCAAACAGGGTCGTTGAAAACTGCGCGGCGGATCCGGCGGCAACCGTCTGCTGCGGTCCGGTGGCCGACAGCAGGTACTGATCCCCGGACACGCCGAGCGCGAAATGCCACGGCGCGCCGCGCGGCGGCACGATCGCGCTGACGAAGTAGTGCTGCAGGGCGGCCACCCAGCCATCGCGCACCTCGAGCGACAGGTGACTGTCGGCGGAGTCCGCGGTGTCGAGCTTGCGGTACTTGGTGCCATCGTGGAGCGCCGGCCCGTGGAACGCGTAGCTGTCGACGTTGAACATGGAGCGCTTGGTGCGCGGATCGTTGCGCAGGATCTGTGCATACGGGCGCGCCTGCCAGGGCGTGCTGCCGCCATTGTGCACCTGGTAATCCACATCGATCCGGTAACTGCCGCGCCGGAATACAAACGTCTTGGTGACGCTGACGCCGCCCTCGCTCCAGGTGAGCGGAACCGACAGCTCACTTGCGCCATCGAGCGCGTAGTCGGCCTTGGCGCTTTGGTAGCCGGCCAGCTGCGTCGGGTATGCGCCGCCGGCCGGACCGGTGAGGCCCGACTGCAGCTCATAGAGCGATTGCGCATCGTCGTGATTCTCGAGGCGCACCGGCGTGGCCTCGCCCTTGACCTTCGGATACGCGGGCAGATCCACTCTCGTCAGGGTGCCGCCGCGGGTGCTGATGTCGAGGTCGAGCACATCGGTGCGCACGTGCACGACCGGTGCGCCCGCATCGGCCGGCGCGGCCGGCGGCGCTGCCCCGACGCCCGCTGCGGCCGCGGCAGGCTCGCCGCCGGTGGCCGAAGCCTGCGGCGTCTCCGGGACGCGATTGCCGAGCTCCGCTCCTGCCGGTGCGGCATGCGTTGCGGCGTTCGCCGCAGGCGCGGCAGCAGCCGTTTCCGCCGCGGGCGCGTAGTCGTGCATCCACGCCTGGTAGTCGTAGAAGCACACCATGGCGAACGCGGCCCAAAGATACAGGCGCAGATTCCCGACGAGGTTGTTACTCATGGGCGTGTCGGGTGCGGCGGGCGCGGCAGCTCACCTGCGGCACCGGGTCGAAGCCGCCCGGGTGCCAGGGGTGGCAGCGGCCGATGCGCGCCAGGCCAAGCCAGGCGCCCTTGAGGATGCCGAAGCGCGTGATGGCCTGCAGTGTGTAGCTCGAGCAGCTCGGATAAAAACGGCAGCGCGGCCCAAGCCATGGGCTGACCGTCCATTGATAGATCCGGATCAGCAGGGTCGCGAGGCGACGCATCGCTCACCGACTTTCTTCCACAGGGCCTCCAGACTTGCGCGCAGCGCCGGCCGGCTGGCCGAGCGCGCCGCGGGGCGCGCGCTGACCACCAGATCCACCGCGGGCAGCTCGCGCTGATGCAGACGGAAGGACTCGCGGATGATGCGCCGGATGCGGTTGCGCCCGACCGCGCCGCCGGCCGTACGCACCGACACGGCCGTCCCCAGCCGTGGCCCGCCTGATTGGTTGAAACTAGCCGTCACTGCGAACAATCCGTCACTCATGCGCCGCCCGCGCGCGTAGGTGGCATCGAAATCGCGCTTGCGCCGCAGGCGAAGTCGCGCCGGCAGGGTGAGCCGCCCTGGCATCACAGCTTCGATCAGCTCTTCAGGATAGCCGGCGCTTGCCGCCGTCGCGGTGCGCACGACCTTAATAGCGCGCTAGGGTATCAGCTTGCGGCGCCCCTTGGCGCGCCGCCGCGCGAGCACTTTGCGGCCATTCTTGGTGGCCATGCGTGCGCGGAACCCGTGGGTGCGCTTGCGGCGCACTTTGCTCGGCTGATAGGTACGCTTCATACCGTCGGGCTCCGTGGGATCAGCAGTCAAAAAAAGGGCGGCAAGGCTAAGCCGTTGAGCGCCAAGGTGTCAATATTTCTACGCTGCGAAAACCTACAGCGCGCCGCGCGATCGGTATAGACTTCGCAGCCTTTTCCTGAACGTTCACGAGAAACGTCGCGGAGGCAACGCGCGTGGAAGCGTCGCTTTGGACTCGCTGCATTGGCGCGTTGGAGGCAGAGCTTCCTGAGCGGCAGTTCAATACCTGGGTTCGGCCGCTGCAGGCCATGGAGGGCAATGGTGCGCTCAAGCTGCTGGCGCCCAATCGCTTTGCGGTCGACTGGATCAATGCCAATCTGCTGCCGCGCATCGGCGAGCTGCTGCGCGATGAGAGCGGCGGCGATGTGCCCATCGTGACGGTCGAGGTGGGCTCGCGGGCCGCCCCCCTGCGTGGGGCCCCGCCCGCGACATTCGCCGCGCCTGCGCGCCGTGCGGAAGGGCTGGTGGTCAGCGCGCGCCTCAATCCCGATTTCTCCTTCACAAGCTTCGTCGAGGGCAAGAGCAACCAGCTGGCCAAGGCCGCCGCACGGCAGGTGGCGGAAAATCCCGGCCGCGCCTACAACCCGCTGTTTCTGTATGGCGGTGTGGGTCTTGGCAAGACCCACCTGATGCATGCCATCGCGCACCTGGTGAAGGGCCGGGATCCTGAGGCCCGCGTCGCCTACGTTCACTCGGAGCGTTTCGTCAGCGACATGGTGCGCGCGTTGCAACATAACTCGATGAACGAGTTCAAGACCGCCTACCGCTCGCTCGATGCGCTGCTGATCGACGATATCCAGTTCTTTGCCGGCAAGGAGCGCTCGCAGGAGGAGTTCTTTCATACTTTCAACGAGCTGCTCGAGGGACAGCACCAGGTGATCCTCACCTGCGACCGTTATCCCAAGGAAGTGGAAGGCCTCGAGGAGCGCCTGAAGTCGCGCTTCGGCTGGGGGCTCACCGTGGCCATCGAGCCGCCGGAGCTGGAAACCTGCGTCGCCATCCTCATGACCAAGGCGCAGGCGGTCGGTGTGACGCTGCCGGAGGAAGTGGCCTTCTTCATCGCCAAGCGCATCCGCTCGAACGTACGCGAGCTCGAGGGCGCACTGCGTCGCGTGATCGCCAACTCACGTTTCACCGGCCGCACGATTACGCTGGAATTCACCAAGGAAGCGCTCAAGGATCTGCTGTCGCTGCAGGCCAAACTCGTCACCATCGAAAACATCCAGAAGACCGTCGCCGATTACTACAAGGTGCGCATGGCGGACCTGCTGTCCAAACGCCGCAGCCGCTCGGTGGCGCGGCCGCGCCAGGTGGCCATGGCGCTCGCCAAGGAACTCACCAGTCATTCATTGCCCGAGATCGGCGATGCATTCGCCGGGCGCGATCACACGACCGTGCTGCATGCCTGCAAGCGCATCAAGAGCCTGCGCGACACCGAGCAGCGCATGAAGGAAGACTATTCGAACCTGTTGAGAACCCTGGCGGGTTGATGTGTGTAAGCCTGTGGATTTGCTGTGAGCGAGCGTGAGGATAAAGATACGCACAGGACAGACACAGCAGTTCAGCAGCTCATCCTTAAACTTATCGGCGCGAAAATCCGCTGCAATGACCTGATCAAACTCGCAAAGTTTTTTTATCCCCGCTACGCACAGGCTCTATAGTCTTAACAATAAGAGATCTATCTACCAAAAGATTTTTATAGAGAGTTGAATTCCCATGAAGCTCACCGCCTCGCGCGAAGACATTCTCGGCCCCCTGCAAAGTGTTATCGGTGTGGTCGAGCGCCGGCAGACGATGCCCGTGCTCGCGAACGTGCTGCTGAGCGCACGCGACAACCGCTTGAATGTGACCGGCACCGATCTTGAAGTGGAACTCGTCGCTACCAACCCGGTGAGCGTGCAGCAGGCGGGTGACATCACCGTGCCGGGAAGGAAACTGCTCGATATTTTCCGTTCGCTGCCGGAGAAAACGAGCGTCACGCTCAGCACCGATGGCGAACGCGTGTCGCTGCGCGCGGGCCGCAGCCGCTTCACCCTCTCGAGCCTGCCGGCCGCGGAGTTTCCACTGGTGGAAGAGATCAACGCTCAGCAGACCTTGAGCGTCCCGCAGGGTGAGTTCCGGCGACTGATCGACAAGACGCACTTCTCGATGGCACAGCAGGACGTGCGCTACTACCTGAATGGACTTCTGCTGGAGACCGACAGCAAGGCTCTGCGGGCGGTTGCGACGGACGGTCATCGCCTGGCGCTGTGCGAAATCGAGCTTGCGGGGAAGGCCAAGACCACGCAGCAGGTGATCATTCCGCGTAAGGGAGTGCTCGAACTGCAACGGATCCTGGGGACCGAAGGGACGATTGAGCTCGCTGTCGGTACCAATCACGTTCGCGCCCAGATCGGCGACATTCGCTTCACTTCGAAGCTAATTGACGGTCGTTTCCCGGAATATGGTCGCGTTATCCCCGCCAGCCCACCCCGTACGCTGGAGGCGGATCGGGAGACTTTGAGGCAGGCGCTGCAGCGAACCGCCATCCTCTCCAACGAGAAGTACCGGGGTATCCGACTCACCGCCACGCCCGACCTCCTCACTCTGCAGGCCCATAATCCCGAGCAGGAGGAAGCCGAGGATCAGGTCGAGGTGTCGTACAAGGGTGAGGAAGTGGAGATCGGCTTCAATGTGAATTATCTGCTCGACGCACTGAGTGCCATTGAAAGCGACAAGGTTCAGATCGGGCTGACGGACTCCAACAGCAGCTGCCTGATCCACGCCCCCGGCACGACCCATACGCGCTACGTCGTGATGCCCATGCGCCTTTAGAGGGCCGGCAGGTCCCGCGGCTGCAGACGGAGCCGGACAGGCGCGCCAGCGCCCTGCGGCACCGGGAGCCCAGCCGCCCGGCCCGACTGACCACAGGTACGCTCGCTTCCGGGACCCTCCCTGACATGCCCGCCACGACTGCTTTCCTGACCCGCCTTCCCTGCGCGGTCCCACCCGCTCTGCAGTGACGGTGGGGATGCCTGTGGCTGTCTCGTCCTTCGGATCAAGCCAGTGGAGCGCCGGTGGCGAGCGCCTGCGTCGCTGTGTCCAGGCCGGCGCCACCACCGGTGAGCGGCGTCCTCCGGAGGCGGCTGAGATGGGGGTCGGCGGCGGGTCTGCCAGCGATGCGGATCGCGTCTGCCCGTCGACTGCCGACCTGTCGAGGTCATCGCTGCCCCCCCAGCCGCATTCGTTCGAACTCGCTCGTGGTCAATCGCAGCGGCGCACCGAGCCGGGCGCTCAAGGGTGCACCAGATACAACCGCTGCGAGCGCCACCCGGCGGCCGGCCGGGAGGGTCAGCGGAATCCCGGATCGGACAGCCATCGTTCGCGAGAAATGTTCCACGTGGAACCCGAACGGGTGGCGGGGAGGCGTGCCCCCCGCCGGGCCAGATATAGACATCCCATCCGGACACTTCCCGGACCGCTGACGCTCCGTTCCCTCACTCCCGGACCCGTCTCACCTCGTCGCACGGGGCGGATCGGCCGGCCGCGCCCCACCGGGACCTGCCCGTGGCGCCGGACTGCCTCAACGCATGGGCCGGACTTGCGGTGGCAGGGCGATGGCGTCGGACTCGCGCGCAGCCTCCGCCGACCGAACGTCAGGCTCAGGTGCTGGCCGCCCCCGGCCCCCGGCGCCGCCGGTGGCCGGACGGAACCGCGGCCATGAACCTCGAGGCGCTCAGTGTCAGCAACGTCAGGTCCATCGCCCAGGCGGAGCTTGAGTGTGCTGCCGGGCTGACCCTGATCTGGGGTGACAATGGGTCGGGGAAGACCTCGCTGCTCGAGGCGATATTCATGCTGGGACGAGGTCGATCGTTCCGCACCAGAAACAATGAGCGGGTCATATCCTTCGGAAAGGATCAACTGCGAGTCATTGGTCAGGTCACACGCGCCGTTGGCGGGTCTCAGACCCTCGGCTTCGAGGCCACACGCACCGGCACGACCGCCCGAATTGACGGTCGCGCGGCGGAATCCCTGGCGCAGCTGTCGCAGGCTTTCGCGGTCCAGGTGATCGAGCCGGGCGTGCACCGGCTGGTTGAAGAGGGGGGTTATCGAAGGCGCCGCTGGCTCGACTGGGCCGTGTTCCACGTGGAACCCCGCTTCGTGGAGACCTGGGTGGCTTACACCCGCGCACTGAAGCAACGCAACGCGGCGCTCAAGACGGAGGGTCCGGTGGACGTCTGGGATCCGGAGCTCGCTCGTCTTGGCGAGTCGATTGCCGGGTCCCGGCAGCGACTGATGGAGCGCCTCCTCCCGTACTGGCAGGACGAAGTGGCCGCTCTGAGCGGACTTCAGGTTGAGCTACATTACCTGCGTGGCTGGAGCCAGGAGCACTCGCTCACCGAAGCGCTGGCCACGTCGAGAGCCCGCGACACGGCTCGCCAGCTCACCCACGCGGGGCCCCATCGCGCCGATGTTGCAGTGCGGCTAAACGGGCGCCCGGCCCGCGAGGTCCTCTCGCGCGGCCAGCAGAAGCTCGTCGCGGCCGCCATGACGGTGGCCCAGCTGAGGCTGGTGCAGGACGCCTCGCACATCACCCCCACGCTGCTGCTGGACGACCCGGCCGCTGAGCTCGACGGCGAGCGGCTGCAGCGCTTTATCGCCCGGGTCGCGACGTTGCGCTGCCAGCTGGTGGTGACTTCGCTGCACCCCGAATCGCATCTTTTCGGTACCCCGGAACGGGTCTTCCACGTGGGACAGGGGAGGGTCCAGTCGGTATAATGTCACGTCACAAAACCGAGCGTGTTCATGGCCGCAGAAGACGTCTACGATTCCAGTAAAATCAAAGTCTTAAAGGGTCTTGATGCGGTGCGGAAACGCCCCGGAATGTACATCGGTGACACCGATGACGGGTCGGGGCTCCACCACATGGTGTTCGAGGTCGTCGACAACTCGATCGACGAGTCCCTGGCCGGCCATTGCGACCGCATCGTGGTCACCATCCACGCGGACGAATCGGTAACGGTTTCCGATAACGGCCGCGGAATTCCGGCGGATATCCACCCCGAAGAGGGCCGCTCGGCGGCCGAAGTCATCATGACCGTGCTGCACTCGGGCGGTAAGTTCGATGACAGCTCCTACAAGGTCTCCGGCGGCCTGCACGGCGTGGGCGTGTCGGTCGTCAACGCCCTCTCCGACTACCTGCTGCTGACCATCTCGCGTGACGGCCGGCGCTATCGCCAGGAATATCACCTCGGCGAGCCGGCCGCCCCTCTTGCCGTGGTGGGCGAGACGCACGAGCGCGGCACCGTCATCCGCTTCAGGCCGAGCTCGCAGATCTTCACCAACATCAGTTTCGACTACGAGATTCTCGCCAAGCGTCTGCGCGAGCTGTCGTTCCTCAACTCGGGCGTGCGCATCGAGCTGGTCGATGAGCGCGAAAACAAGAGCGACGTCTTCGCCCACGCCGGCGGCCTGCAGGCGTTCGTGAAGTACGTGAATCGCACGCGCACTCCGATTCATGAGTCGGTGTTCTGGTTTCGCACCCAGGACGGAGCGGTGTCCGTGGAGGTGGCGCTGCAGTGGAACGACTCCTACCAGGAGAGCATGTTCTGCTACACCAACAACATTCCGCAGAAGGACGGCGGTACGCACCTGGCAGGCTTTCGCAGCGCGCTGACGCGCACGCTGAATGACTACGTCGAGAAGGAATTGTCCGGCAAGAAGGACAAGATCCCGATGACGGGCGATGACGCGCGCGAGGGACTTACCGCGATCCTGTCGGTGAAATTGCCGGATCCCAAGTTCTCCTCGCAGACCAAGGACAAGTTGGTTTCCTCCGAGGTCAAGGGCGTGGTCGAGAACGCCGTGGGCTCGAAACTGCAGGAATTCCTGCTGGAACACCCGCAGGAAGCGCGCCTGATCGTGGCGAAGATGGTGGAGGCTGCGCGGGCGCGCGAAGCGGCGCGCAAGGCGCGCGAGATGACGCGCCGCAAGGGTGCGCTCGACATCGCCGGTCTTCCCGGCAAGCTGGCCGACTGTCAGGAGAAGGATCCGTCGCTGTCGGAGATCTTCATCGTCGAGGGAGATTCGGCCGGCGGCTCCGCCAAACAGGGTCGCGATCGGCGCACGCAGGCGATCCTGCCGCTCAAGGGCAAGATCCTCAACGTCGAGCGGGCACGCTTTGACAAGATGCTGTCCTCCGCAGAAGTCGGCACGCTGATTACGGCGTTGGGTTGCGGCATCGGCAAGGATGATTTCGACATCAACAAGCTGCGCTATCACCGCGTGGTGCTGATGTGCGATGCGGACGTCGACGGCAGCCACATCCGCACCCTGCTGCTGACGTTCTTCTACCGGCAGATACCCGAGCTCATCGAGCGCGGCCACATCTACATCGCCCAGCCGCCGCTGTACAAGATCAAGCGCGGCAAGCAGGAAACCTACGTCAAGGACGAGAACGAGCTGAACCGGATGCTGCTCAATTCCGCGCTCGAGGGTGCCGGCCTGCACGTCAACGCCGAGGCGCCGCCACTGTCCGGCTCGGGGCTCGAACTTTTGGCCGGCAAGTACATGGAGGTCCAGGCGATCATCCGCCGCTGGTCGAGGCGCTATGACGACCGGCTGCTCGAGCAGCTGATCTACATGCCCGAGGTGACGCCTGCGAACTTCGACCGCCCCGAGTGGCTGCGCGGCTGGGCGCAGGACCTGAACCAGCGCCTGAACGCGCTCGCGGACGGCACGCGCACCTATCGGGTCGAACTGCGGCCGGCCGGCGATGGGCACGCCGCTCGGGTCATGGTGCACAAGAGCGAGCACGGCACGCCGAGTCACAAGTACCTGCCGCGCGAATTCTTCGAGTCCGCCGAGTACCAGCGTATCGCCGATCTTGCGCGCACGCTGGTCGGGCTGATCGGCGAGGGCGCCTACGTGACTCGCGGCGGCGAGCGCCAGGAGATCGGCTCCTTCAAGGAGGCAATGAAGTGGCTGTTCGAGCAGGCGAAGAAGGGACAGACCATCCAGCGCTACAAGGGCCTGGGCGAGATGAACCCCGAACAGCTCTGGGAGACGACCATCAATCCTGCGACGCGCCGACTGCTGCAGGTGAAGATCGAGGACGCCGTCGCCGCGGACGACATCTTCACGACGCTGATGGGGGATCAGGTTGAGCCGCGCCGAGAGTTCATCGAGAAGAATGCACTGTCCGTCATGAACCTCGATATCTAGGCGATTGACTCACTTACGAGTCAATAGATCTGTACTCAGTCTGTAAAGACCCTAAAACAGACCCAATCGCGCAAGATCAGTCGACCTTCGTCAGGGAGTGGACGTTCGGCGTCCACGGCGGCGGATTGCTGTCGGGCGTCGAGATCAACCTTCCGCTGTCGTCCGCCCACTTGCCAGGATCGGTGTTGCTGAGTTTGTAGGTGGCGCCGGTGCGATCGTCGCGGTAGGTGCTGTAGCCGGACACGATGTCGTCGATGTCCTGGAAGTTCTGATCGGTCTGGTTGAGTTTCTGAATGACGCCCTGCTCGGCCCGCTCGGCGGCGGCAACCTGCTGCTGGATGGCCGCGGCCGATTCCTTGCTGATCTCGTTCTGCTTCTGCACCCACTGCGGGTCGTAGCGGAACGTGACGGTCATGTGTTTGAGGGCCTCCTGCGCGGCGTCCGCCTGGCTGTTCGGCGCGATCATGGCCCGCAGAAAAATCACGCTCCAGTACACGTTGTCGCGCGTGTTGCGCGTGACGGCGTCCACGCGCACCACCATGTCCTGGCCGCCGTGCCGGCAGCTGAAGCTCGCCTCCCCGCCGGTCGATACCGACGGGATCACGGTCGGGATCAGCTGGTCGGCGGCGGCGACGAAGTCCTGGCGGTCCTGGGTGCCTGCCAGATGCAGCTGCGGGCACAGTCCGCCGAGCGCGACTTCACCGTACAGCTTCGCGAACTGCGTACCCGGGATGTAGCGCAAGAGCATGCTCACGCCGCCGAGCCCGCTGTTGTGCAGTGAGCCTTCCCGCCAGCCGAGCCTGAGCGTGGTGGCATTCGGCGGCGTGTAGCTCAGAAGCGTCGGCTCACCCACCATCAGGTAGGTCAGCCGGTCCGGCGACAGAGTGCGCACGAACGGGCTGATCTGAAGCGCCCCGCGGCGCATCAGCGAGCCGGTGGCCTGCCAGCCCGACGGGATCTCCATGGTGAAGGCGTGCTCGGAGGGTTCGGTGAAGGTCGCGTAGCTGCTCACCTTCAGGGGGGCGACCGATACCGGTGCCGCCGCGCGGGCCGCTGCGGCGGGCACTGCCGCCTGCGTGGCCATGGCCTGCGGGCCGCCGGCCGGCGGGACGCCCATGACCGCATGCACGGACATGGCCTCCCCGTCGCGCAGGATCGAAAGCTGCGCACGCTGGCCGGCGGACAGGCCCGCCAGGGCCCTGACCACCGCCTGGGAATTGGCGGCCGGGTGGCCGTCCACCGCCACGATGACGTCCCCCACCCGCACGCCTGCCTTTTCGGCCGGTCCGCCCGGGGCGATGACGCCCACCTGGGCACCGGGAGTGCCCGCGACGTCAGTGAGGCCGACCCCGAGGAAGCCCCGCGGGGATTCGTCTGCGGCGCCAGCAGTGGCGAACGTTGCGAGCGCAATGGCGATGAGCGCCAGCGCGGCGTGAATCTGGTTCATGGAAGGTAAGCCCCTGAGTTCTTCTTGTTGGGCAGATCATCGCAGCCCACGCACCGTCGTTTCAATCCAGTTCTGGATTTCCTCGTTGACGGCGCGTGTCTCGCGTCCGGCGGGGGCCACGGCCGGGCCGATGACCACGCGCACCGTGCCGGGCTTCTTCAGCAGTCCGCGTCGCGGCCAGTAGGAGCCCGCATTGTGCGCGACCGGCACGATCAGCCTGCCGGTCTCGCTGGCGAGCAGTGTGCCGCTGACTCCGTAGCGGCGCGTCTCGCCTGAGGCCATGCGCGTACCTTCCGGAAAGACCATGATCCAGTCGCCTTCCTCGAGGCGCGCCTTGCCCTGCTCGATGACCTGCGAGACGGCCGAGTGGCCGGCCTTTCTGTCGATGGCGATCGCGTGCATCTGCCACACACCGACTCCCACCACCGGGATCCACAGCAGCTCGCGCTTGAGCACCCACACCTGGCGGGGAAAGATCACCATCATCGCGATGGTTTCCCACGAGGAGGAATGCTTCCACAGCGCGACGTGACAGCCGGGCGGAAGCGCGGCCCCCTCCACGCGGTAGCTGAGCCCGCAGCTCCATTTCAGCACCCACAGGATGCACGCGGCGTAGACGCGCACCAGCGCGAAGCGGCGCGGAAACGGCAGGAATGTGCAGGCGATGACGAAAAAGATCGCGTAGCAGAATGTCCACGCGAACAGGAAAGCGGTGAAGAACAGCGAGCCTGCGACCTGCACCGGCGGCACACGCCAGCGCGGGGCCGCGATGGAGTCCGGCTGGCTCAACCGGGCAGTCGCGACAGGTCCGCGACCCCGGCGAACAGGCCCTGCAGCTGGGCGAGCAGGTTCAGGCGATTGGAGCGCAGCTGCGGGTTCTCGTCCATGACCATCACCTGGTCGAAGAACGCATCGATCGCCGGGCGCAGCTGCGCGAGCCGGCCGAGCGCGCCGGCATACTCGCGCCGGGCCGTGGCTGAGGCGACCGAGTCGCGCAAGCCGCGCATCGCATCGAACAGGCGCACCTCGGCGGGCTCTTTGAGCGCCCGCACCTCGACCTCGCCGCCCGCCGGCGCGTTGGCCTTGCGCAGGATGTTGGCGATGCGCTTGTTGGCGGCGGTGAGGCTTTGTGCCTCGGGCAGCTCGAGAAACGTGCTGAGCGCCTTCAGGCGCGCATCGAAATCGAGCGGGGAGGCCGGACGCGCCGCGAGCACCGCATCGAACATCTCGGTGGTCACGGCGGCGCGGCCCGCGACGGGCGCTGCGCGCGAGCCTTCCAGATAATAGGCGCGCAGCCGCTCCATCAGGAAGTCGTAGATCTCGCGCGCGGTTGCCTGCGCGCTCGCAGTCGCCGCGGCAGCTGCCGGTTGCGCCGCGACGGCGGCGCCGGCCGAAGCGCGGATGCGTTCGATGTCGGTGCGCACGAGCGCGACCGCGCGCTCGATGTGGCCCTGCAGGTCCAGATCCAGGCCCTTCTCGATCAGGATGCGCTGCACGCCCAGGGCGGCGCGCCGCAGGCCGAACGGATCCTTGGTGCCGGTGGGCTTTTCGCCGATCGCGAAAATGCCCGCGAGCGTGTCCAGCTTGTCGGCGATCGCAACGGTGAGTCCGGTGCGGCTGGCAGGCAGCGCATCGCCGGCCGCGCGCGGCAGGTAGTGCTCGCGGATGGCGGCGGCGACTTCCGCGGGCTCCCCGTCCGCCTGCGCGTAGTAGCTGCCCATGACGCCCTGCAGCTCCGGGAACTCCCCCACCATGGCGGTGAGCAGATCGCACTTGGCCAGCAGCGCTGCGCGCTCGGCGTTCTCGCGCGTGCCGCCGCTCGAGGAGCTGAGCTCACCGGCGAGTGCGCGTACGCGGCGGCTCTTGTCGCCGAGCGAGCCGAGCTTGCCCTGGAAGGTCACCGTATCCAGGCCCGCGCAGCGTGCGGCGAGGGGCTGACGGCGATCCTGCTCGAAGAAGAATGCGGCATCGGCCAGGCGCGGACGCACGACACGTTCGTTGCCGGCTCGCACCGTGTCAGGCTCGCGACTCTCGATGTTGCTCACGGTGATGAACGCGGGCAACAGCCGCCCCTCGGCATCCTCGACCGGGAAGTAGCGCTGGTGATGCTCGAGCGTCGAGATCAGCACTTCGCGCGGCAGCAACAGGAAGCGCGCCTCGAAACGCCCGGCCAGTGCCACCGGCCACTCGGTGAGCGCGGTCACTTCATCGAGCAGCGCCGCCCCGATCAGCGCACGCCCGCTGAGCGCCGTCGCTGCAGCGGTCACTTCGGCGCGGATGCGTTCGCGCCGCGCAGCAAAATCCGCCAGCACATAACCGCGCTCGCGCAGCGTGCGCTCGTAGACCCCGGGACTGCTGAGTGCCAGGGGCCTGGGGGCGTGAAAGCGGTGCCCGCGCGTGTGGCGGCCCGCGGCCGTATCGAGCAGCGTCGCCGGCACCACCTGCTTGCCGAACAGCATGACCACCCAGTGCACCGGGCGCACGAACATGGCCTCACCCTCCCCCCAGTGCATGCGCCGCGCGATCGGCAACTGATCGAGCGCCGTCTGCACCACGGCGGGCAGCAGCTGGATCGCCGGCGCGCCGCTCTTGGTGCCGACGAAATAAAGGAAGCTCCCCTTGCCTTCCTCCAGGCGCTGCAGCGCCTCGACGCTGGTGCCGCAGCTTTCGGCGAAAGCGAGCGCGGCGCGCGAGGGCGCGCCGGCCGCATCGAACGCCGCGCTCACCGGCGGCCCGCGGCGCTTGAGGTTCTGCTGCGGCTGTTGTGCGGCCAGGCGCTTCACCAGCACCGCCAGGCGCCGGGGCGTGGCAAAGGCGGTGATTTCACCGTGGCCGAGTGCGGCCTTGTCGAGCCCCGCGCCCACGCCCGCCATGAAGGCCTGCTCGAGCACGGGCAGCGCCCTGGGCGGCAGCTCCTCGGTGCCGATCTCGACCAGGAAGTCGTGGTGCGAAGCGCTCACCCGGCTGCGGCCTGTTTCAGGAGCGGAAAGCCGAGTGCCTCACGGCTGGCAAGATAGGCACGCGCCACGGCGCTGGCGAGCGTGCGCACCCTGAGGATGTAGCGCTGCCGCTCGGTCACGGAGATGGCGCGGCGCGCGTCGAGGAGATTGAAGGTGTGCGAGGCCTTGAGCACCTGCTCGTACGCCGGCAGCGAGAGTTTCGCCGCCAGCAGCTGAGCGCACAGGCGCTCGTGGTCCTCGAAATGCTTCAGCAGCGTCGGCACGTCGGCGTGCTCGAAGTTGTAGGCGGACTGCTCGAGCTCTTGCTGGTGAAAGAGGTCCCCGTAGGTGATCGCACCGCTTGGCGTCTCGCCCCACACGATGTCGTAAATGCTCTCGACGCCCTGCAGATACATCGCCAGGCGCTCGAGCCCGTAGGTGATCTCGCCCGTCACCGGGCGGCAGTCCAGTCCGCCGACCTGCTGGAAGTAGGTGAACTGCGTGACCTCCATGCCGTTCAGCCACACTTCCCACCCCAGTCCCCAGGCGCCGAGCGTCGGGGATTCCCAGTTGTCCTCGACGAAGCGCACGTCGTGGACGAGCGGGTCGAGCCCGAGGGCTGCCAGGCTGCCGAGGTACAGATCGAGGATCGCAGGCGGCGAGGGCTTGATCGTCACCTGGTACTGGTAATAGTGCTGCAGGCGAAAAGGGTTATCGCCGTAGCGACCGTCGGTCGGGCGGCGCGAGGGCTGCACATACGCGGCGCGCCAGGGCTCCGGTCCCACCGCGGAAAGGAAAGTCGCGGTATGAAACGTGCCGGCGCCGACTTCCATGTCATAGGGCTCGAGTATCACGCAGCCGTTTTCTGACCAGTAGCGCTGCAGGGTGAAGATCAGCTCCTGGAACGTGCGCGGTGCGCGGCCGATTTTCATGCGCTTGGATTTCTGAAGGCCCCAAAGAGCGCGCGAGTATACGGCGCGCGGGGGAGTCACGGCGTTCGTGCACCAAAACCGCGCGCTGCACTCACTCTGGCACGATCAAGCGCCTCGCCACTGATATTCGCACCTAGATGGTGCAATAATTCCAGCCATACGCACCACGATGGTGCAGGCGGACGCCCGGCGGTCCCCGTAACTGCTTGATTTCCTGCACTTCTGATCGTGGCACAAGCCCTGCAATGTCAGGCCACTTCCCCCCGCCCTGAGCCGGGCGCGGTGAGTTCTACCCCTTTTCCGGAGGCGATATGGCACCCAGCGACGTTCTGAAGCTCATCAAGGAAAAACAAGTGAAGTTCGCGGATCTGCGCTTCACGGACACGCGCGGCAAGGAACAGCACGTGACGATTCCGGCACGGCTGGTGGATGAAGAACTGTTCCGCGACGGCAAGATGTTCGATGGCTCCTCCATCGCCGGGTGGAAGGGCATCAACGAGTCGGACATGATTCTGATGCCCGAGGCCGGCACCGCGATCATCGATCCGTTCTTCGAAGAGAGCACCGTGAACCTGCGGTGCGATGTGATCGAGCCGACCACCATGCAGGGCTACGAGCGCGATCCGCGCTCGCTCGCCAAGCGCGCCGAGGCTTACCTGAAGTCCACCGGCATCGCGGACGGCGCGCTGTTCGGGCCGGAGAACGAGTTCTTCATCTTCGACAGCGTGCGCTATGGCAACGAAATGCACGGCTCCTTCTACGCCATCGACTCGGTGCAGGGCGCGTGGAATTCCACCAAGGACTACCAGGACGGCAACAAGGGCCATCGCCCCGGCATCAAGGGCGGCTATTTCCCGGTCCCGCCGGTGGATGGTTTCCAGGACATCCGCTCGGCGATGTGTCTGGCCTGCGAGGAGATGGGACTGAAGGTCGAGGTTCACCACCACGAGGTGGCGACCGCAGGTCAGTCGGAGATCGGCATCGGCGCAGGCTCGCTCGTGGTCAAGGGCGACCAGGTGCAGATCCTGAAATACGCGGTGCACAACGTGGCACACGGCTACGGCAAAACCGCGACCTTCATGCCCAAGCCGCTGGTGGGGGATAACGGCAGCGGCATGCACGTGCACCAGTCGCTGCAGAAGGAAGGCCGCGCGCTGTTCGCCGGCGACAAGTACGGCGGACTTTCGGATCTTGCGCTCTACTACATCGGCGGCATCATCAAGCATGCCAAGGCGCTGAACGCTTTCACCAACCCCGGCACCAACAGCTACAAGCGCCTGGTACCGGGCTTCGAGGCGCCGGTGATGCTCGCCTATTCCGCGCGCAACCGTTCCGCCTCGATCCGCATCCCGTGGGTTTCCAACCCCAAGGCGCGGCGCATCGAAGTGCGCTTCCCGGACTCGAGCGCCAATCCGTACTTTGCCTTCGCGGCGATGATGCTGGCAGGTCTGGACGGTATCCAGAACAAGATCCACCCCGGCGATCCGGCCGACAAGGATCTCTACGATCTGGAGCCCGAGGAGGCCAAGCACATTCCCACCGTGTGCCACTCGCTCGACATGGCGCTCGAGCATCTCGACAAGGATCGCGAGTTCCTGACACGCGGTGGCGTCTTCACCAACGACGTCATCGATGCCTACATGGGACTGAAGCTGCAGGAGATCACGCGCTTTCGCATGTCGACTCATCCGGTGGAACTGGAGCTGTACTACAGCTGCTGATGGCGTGATGAGGCGACACAGTTGGCTCTTCGAGTGCGCCGTGCCCGGCCCGCAGGGCCGGCCTGCGCGAAGGAGGGGGGAAGGCGTGCGGGTAGCGGCGTTTTGCAGGCGCCGCCAGCTGCTTTTGTCGCGGCCCGTGCACGGCGCTATGCTGGGGGACGATGCGCAGACTGGCTTTTACCTTAATGTTTCTCGCCTGCTCGCTGGCGGTGGCCACCACGGTCTACAAGTGGGTCGACGACGACGGTGTGGTGCACTACAGCGACCAGCCGCATCCGAACGCGCAGAAGCTGCAGGTCAAGGACGTGCAGACCTACAAAGCCTCCGCCTTCGAGCGGGGCTCTCCCGCCGCGCCGGCCGCGCCGGCCACGCGGCAGCAACCCACCGGCTACCAGGGTTGCGCCATCGTGCAGCCGGCCGATGCGCAGGATTTCGCCAATCTCGACTCGCTGAATGTGGTGGTGCAGACCGATCCGCCGCTGCGCGGCGGCGACCAGGTTTACGTCACCATGGACGGGCAGCCGCTCAACAACGGTGCGGCCACCGGCACCCAGTTCACCGTCTCGCCGATCGACCGCGGCCAGCACACGCTGACGGCGATGGTGCGTGGCAGCGATGGCACGACCTTGTGCCAGACGCCCGGCATCACCTTCAACATTCACCAGCCCTCGCTGCTGAACCCGGTCAATCCGGTCCGTCCGCACTGAACGGCGCGCGCGCGGCGCGCGCGTGGCGGAGCGCCCGTGGCCGTTGAGCACGCCGCCCCTTCCGCGCTCGCCCACTTCGATCCGGCGGACCTGCTCGATGCGCTTTCCACCGGCATCATCATGCTCGACGCACAGCTGTGCCCGATGTACGCCAACGTGGCGGCGCAGGATCTGCTCGCCTTCAGTCTCAACAAGGCGCGCGGGCGCCCGTTCACCGAGCTTTTGCACGAGCCCGACTCCCTCGGCGCTATCCTGCGCCGCTCGCTGGCGAGCGGCGAAAGCATCGCCGACCGTGAGATCGCCGTGCGGCCCGCGGCAGCGCCCCGCGAAGCGCGCACGCTGGATGTCACGATTACCGCCTTAAGCGGACTCACCGGCCGCCATCTGCTGCTCGAACTCGCCGACACCACGCAGCGTCAGCGTATCTCGCGCGAGAACGACCTGCTGGCCCGGCTCGAGGGCAGTCGCCTCATGGTCAGACAGCTCGCGCACGAGATCAAAAACCCCCTGGGGGGGCTGCGCGGCGCCGCGCAGCTGCTCGAGCGTGAGCTGCCGGCCGCGGCGCTTCGCGAATACACCCAGGTCATCATCGGCGAAGCCGACCGGCTCACCGCGCTGGTCGACTCCATGGCAGGTCCCAGCCGGGCGCCGAGCAAGAGCGCGCTCAACGTGCACGAGATCTGTGAACACGTCTACCACCTGTTGCGCGCGGAAGCGCCGGCGACACTTTTGATCGAGCGCGACTACGACCCGAGCCTTCCCAATGCCATGCTCGATCGCAACCAGCTCATCCAGGCGCTGCTCAACGTTGCGCGCAACGCGCTGCAGGCGCAGGGCGACCGCGGACGCATCGTGCTGCGCACCCGCGCGCGCTCGAACGTGAGCATCGGCTCGGTACTGCATCGCCTGGTGGCCAGCGTTCAGGTCGAGGACAACGGCCCGGGCGTGCCGGCGCAGCTGTGCACTTCGATCTTCTATCCGCTCGTCACGGGACGTGCCAACGGTACCGGACTGGGGCTTGCCGTCGCCCAGGATCTGGTCACGCGCAACGGCGGCATCATCGAGTTTGACAGTGAATTGGGGCGCACGGTGTTCACACTGCTGCTGCCCCTCGGAGAAGAGACATGAACGGCAGCGCGCTGCGGGTCTGGCTCGTCGACGACGACGCTTCCATACGCTGGGTGCTGGAACGGGCACTGCGCAACGACGGCATGGCGCCGCGTGCGTTCGAGGCGGCCGAGCCGGCGCTCGATGCCCTCAGGCGCGACACCCCGGATGTGCTCATCACCGACATCCGCATGCCCGGGGCCTCCGGGCTCGAGCTGCTGCGGCGCATCCGCGACGCGCGACCGCAGTTGCCGGTGATCGTCATGACCGCGCACTCGGACCTCGGCAGCGCCGTGTCCGCCTACGAGGGCGGCGCGTTCGAATACCTGCCCAAGCCCTTCGACATCGACCAGGCGGTGGCCCTGGTGCGGCGCGCGGCCAGCGGCGGGCTGCAGGGCGGCAGTGAGGCCGCCGCCGCGCCGCCCATTCCGGAGCTGCTGGGCCGTGCGCCGGCCATGCAGCAGGTGTTTCGCGCCATCGGACGGCTGGCGCGCTCGAGCGTGACGGTGCTCATCACCGGGGAGTCCGGCACCGGCAAGGAACTGGTCGCGCGTGCCCTGCACCAGCACAGCCCGCGCGCCGGCCGGACCTTCATCGCGCTCAACACGGCGGCCATCCCGACCGATCTTTTGGAGTCGGAGTTGTTCGGGCACGAGCGCGGCGCGTTCACCGGGGCGGACGCGCAGCGCCGCGGACGCTTCGAGCAGGCCGACGGCGGGACGCTGTTCCTGGATGAGATCGGTGACATGTCGCTGCCGCTGCAGACCCGGCTGCTGCGGGTACTCGCGGAAGGGGAGTTCTACCGGGTGGGCGGCCAGACCCCGATCCGGGTGGACGTGCGCGTCATCGCCGCGACCCACCAGAACCTCGAGGAGCGCGTGGCGCGCGGCCTGTTCCGCGAAGACCTCTATCACCGCATCAACGTTATCCGCATCGAGCTGCCGCCGCTGCGGGCCCGGGCCCTGGACATCCCGGACCTGCTCATCCACTACATGCTGGTGGCGGCGCAGGAGCTCGCAGTGGAGCCCAAGGCGCTGTCCGCCGAGGCGCTCGCGCGGCTGACCGCGCACGAGTGGCCGGGCAACGTGCGCGAGCTGGTGAACCTGTGCCGGCGCCTGTCGGTGCTCGCCCCCGGCAGTGAGGTGCACCTCGCCGACCTGCCGGCCGAGCTGGCAGGCTCGGCCGCCGCGGATGCGCGCGAGGCGGAGTGGGCGGTGGTGCTGGCCGACTGGGCCGAGCGGCACGCCCTCACCGGCTCGCCGCCGCTGCTCGATGCGGCGCAACCGCAGTTCGAGCGCGTGCTGATCCGCGCCGCGCTGAAGCGCACCCAGGGACACCGCCAGGAGGCGGCCAAACTTCTGGGCTGGGGACGCAACACGCTCACCCGCAAACTCAGGGAGCACGGCATGAGCGGCGCGGAGCTCGACGAATAGTCGCCGAAGCGATAACCCGGTAAGGTGCGCGCCCAAGGATCGGGAGGAGGGGATGACGGACTGGCGCGCCCTGTGGCACACCACCTTTCTGGGCAACGAGCTGGCTGCCTGGGCGCTCGCGCTCGTCGTTTTCCTGGTCACGATTACGCTGCTGCCGCTCGCCACGAGCTTCATCAGCGTGCAGCGGCGCCGCCTCATCGCGCACCGTCCGCCGCAGATGCACGTCGCGGTCGATCTGGCGGCGCTTTTGGTCGCACGCACCAGCCGAGTGTTCCTGTGGGCCGTGGCGGTATGGCTGGCCTCGCGCGAACTGAGCTTCCCGCCGCGTCTGGAGCGCTGGCTCAGCGTGACGTTGGTGCTGCTGTTCTGGGTGCAGGTGGCGTTGTGGGCCATGGCGGCGGTGCGCTTCGGCATCGACCTGCGCCGGCTGCGCTCCACCGGACCCGACACGCTGCTCAAGAGCTCGATGGAAGTGATCCTGTTCGGGGCGGGGATCGTGATCTGGGGCGTTGCGCTGTTGCTCGCGCTCGACAACCTGGGCGTGGAGATCAAGCCGCTGCTGGCGGGCTTAGGCATCGGCGGCATTGCGCTGGCGCTCGCCGTGCAGACGGTGCTCGCGGACCTGCTCGCATCGCTTGCGATCGCACTCGACAAGCCGTTCGGCTTAGGCGATGCGCTCACCATCGATGACTGCACCGGAACGGTGGAGCACATCGGGGTCAAGAGCACCCGGCTGCGCAGTCTTTCCGGTGAGCAGATCATCATTTCCAACGCCGACGTGCTCAAGGCGCGCGTGCGCAACTTCGGCCGCCTGCACGAGCGCCGTGCGCTGTTCCTGCTCGATGTGCATTACGAGACGCCGGTATCGATCCTCGCCGCGATCCCGCGCGCGGTGCGCGAAATCGTCGAAGCGACACCCGACACGCGCTTCGACCGCTGCCACCTGCTGCGCTGCACGGATGCGGCCCTGCAGTTCGAGACCGTCTTCTTTGTCACCCGGCCGGACTACAAGAGCTTTGCCGACGCGCAGCAGAGCATCAACCTGCGCATCCTCGAGCGCTTCCGCGCAATGGAGGTGGTGTTTTCGGCGGTCGCGCCGCGGCCGGTGCGGCTGCATCCGCTGCCCGAGCCCGCCGCGCAAGCGGGCGGCCAGCAGCGCCTGCTCTAGGCCGGGAGTCCCGAGAACCTCAGCGGCAGTGCCGCCCGTCAGTGGCTGGTGAGCGCCTGGCGCAGCGCCGCGTCGAAGTCCTCGTACGGCAGCGCACCCTCCACCGTCTGCCCGCGCAGCACGCCGTTTTGCGCCTTGCCGATGACGAATGCCGGGGTGCCATCGAATCCGAGCTCACGCGCCTGCATGGCGTTGCGCCCGATCGCAGCGATGTATTTCCCCGCGACCCGGCAGGACTCGAAGCGCTGCAGGTCGAGCCCGAGTGCGCGGGCCTGCCGCCTGAGCCCCTCGGGGCTTAAGTCCGCATCAGCCGCGAGCAGCGCGGCGTGCATGGGCCAGAACTTGCCCTGCTCCGCGGCGCAGTGCGCCGCCACGGCGGCAGGCTGCGCGCTGGAATGAATCTCCAGCGGCAGATCGCGCACGATGAAGCGCAGCTTGCCGGTGTCGACCCAGACACGCTTCAGGCGCGGAAAGGTCTCGAGCTGAAAGCGCCGGCAATACGGACACTGGTAGTCGGTGAACTCCACCATGGTGAGCGGCGCATCGGCCCGTCCGAGCGCCTGCTCAGCCTCGTCCAGGCGCAGCTGCACGCCATGGTCTGCGGTGCCGGGTGCGGCGATGGCAAGCGCCGCCAGCGCCGAGGCGAGCAGTGCCGCTGCCGTGCGATGCGAGTTCAGCATCGATAGCGCCTATTGCGGGTGCTCGTCGCGCTTTTCCTTCTCGTTCGGCGCCCGCTCGGGCGGATGCTGCGGGTGATAGGCAGGTCCGCCGGGCTTGGCGGCGGTGACGCCGTGCTCGGTGAAGGCGCCCGGACGTGGCGTGGCGGCGATCGGCGGATGCCCCTCATTGCGCGTGGCGTTCTGCTGCGGGTTGCTGCGGGCGGCCGTGATGTGCTGGGTCTGCATCGGGGTCGGCGGGACGTGCACCTCGTGCGCGACCGCCGCTTCCGCCGGGGTCGGCTGGGTGCGCGTGCCGGGTGCGCCGGCGTAGCTCACCCGCGTGATGTCGTTGTTGATGGTGACGTTGTTGATCACGGTCTGGTTGTAGGTGTTGTGAATGACGGTGACATTCACGTTGCTGACCGCGGTGTTGTACTGGAAGCGGTTGCCGGCCCAGCGTCCGCCGGCGTAGCCGGTGCCCACGTAGCCGCCGCCGTAATTGATGCCGCCGTAGAAGCCGACATGCGGCCCCCAGTAGCCGGCGTGGAAGACGTACAGTCCGCCGGCGAGGATCCAAAAGCCCGGCGTCCACAAAAATCCCGGCTGCGGAGGCGCGACCCAGGTACCCGGCACCCAGTAGTAGCCCTCCGCTCCCCACATCCACACCCCCGGCGTCCACAGATAGCCTTCCTCGGGGCAGGGCGGCTGCTCGTACGCCGGCAGGGGCGGTGGCGGCTCGGAAGCCTGCTCCTCGGCCGATGAGTAGGCCGGCGGCGGCGGCGGTGCGGCGGCCGGCGGCGGCGGATAATAGGCAGGCTGCACGATGCAACCGGTGAGGACTGCCGCCAGAATGCCGAGCAGCGCGCGATGAACCGAAGTCGCGATCATTAAGAACTCCTTCGCGGAAATTGGCGTTCAGCCCGAGATGGCGCAGTCTTCCATGGCCTGGGTGGTGCGCAGCGTCCCCACCAGCTCGGTCACGCTGGTGAGGCCGTGCGTGGCGAGGTAACCCGCGATGCCTTCGTTGATCCTCTTGCACACCATCGGGTCGTAGAACAGCGCGGTGCCGACGCCGACCGCGCTCGCGCCGGCGATGATGAACTCCAGCGCATCGTTCGCAGTGGTGATGCCGCCCTGGCCGATGATCGGGATGCGATGGATCCTGGCGACATCGTACACCTGGTGCACCTTCAGCAGCGCGATCGGCTTGATGGCAGGTCCTGACAGCCCGCCCTGCACGTTGCCAATCACCGGCGTGCGTTCATCAACGTCGATCGCCATGCCCATGATGGTATTGATCACCGCGAGCGCATCGGAGCCTGCCTCGATGCAGCGGCGCGCGTTCTCGCGGATGTCGGTCTGGTTGGGCGAGAGCTTGGTGATGAGGGGTTTGCTCGTCACGCGGCGGCAGGCGGCCACCACCTGCGCCGACATTTCGGGGTAGTTGCCGAAGGCGACGCCTCCTTCCTTCACGTTCGGACAGGAGATGTTGATCTCCATGGCGTCGATCGGCGATTCATCGAAGCGGCGGGTGACTTCGACATACTCCTCGATCGTCGAGCCGCACACGTTGGCGATGAAGCGCGTCTCGCTGAAGTCCAGTTGCGGCAGGATGTCGCGCACGACCTGCTCGACCCCCGGATTCTGCAGCCCGATGGCGTTCAGCATGCCGGCCGCGGTCTCGTAGACGCGATGCGGCGGGTTGCCGAGCCGCGCTTTCCCGGTGGTGCCCTTGAGCACGATCGCGCCCGCGTCGCGGTTGGAGAATCCCTCGATGCGGGTGTACTCCTCACCGAAGCCGACACAGCCGGACAGCAGCACGATGGGCGAGGCGAACGCGAGGCCGCAGAAGTTCAGGCCGAGCGAGCCTGGCAGCGGCGTCCCCGCGCCGTGCCCCGCGGCAGCCTCTGGTCTGACTGTCCCCATGGCGCCATTATCGCACAGGCGATGAGGCCTCAAGGCTTGCCGGTCCCATGTTCCAGGTCGTGCTTTTTCAGCCCGAGATAGCGCCGAACACCGGCAACATCATCCGCCTGTGCGCCAACAGCGGCAGCACGCTGCATCTGGTGAAGCCGCTCGGCTTCGAGCTCACCAGCAAGGCGGTGCGCCGCGCCGGCCTGGATTACGCAGAGCTGGCCTGCGTGCACGTGCACGCGAGCCTCGCGGACTGTCTTGGAGCGCTCGAAGGCGCGCGGCTGTTCAGTGTCGAAACCAGCGGTAGCTGCGCCTATGGTGCGGCGAGCTTTCGCCCTGGCGATGCCCTGATCTTCGGCTCCGAGACGGGCGGTCTCACCGCGCAGGTGCTGGCACGGGTGCCGCCGGCGCATCATCTGCATATTCCGATGCGCCCCGGCAACCGCAGTCTCAACCTGTCCAACGCCGTGGCGCTGGTCGTCTACGAGGCCTGGCGCCAGAACGGTTTTGCACAGGCCGGGCAGCGCTGAGCCGCGGGCGGATGGCGGAGCGTGCGCGGCGGGATCACAATGACGCAGCATCCGGGACCTACTGAAGGATCACGGCCAGCCTGCGGCGGTGGGCGCTTCATCCCAAGCCCTGGGAAGTCGGCCACGCTGCCAAACGCTGACAGTCAGGCGTACGGGGGGTTTCATGGGATCAAGGCAACCGGCAGCGACGCTCTTAGTGCTCGTATTGTTTGTCACGGCTATCGCCCTGGGCGGCACCGCCACGGATGATCCCGCCGAAGCGGCGGCACGCGCCTGGCTGGCGGCCGCCGATGCACTGAACGGCGCAGAAACCTGGCGTCTGGCGGCCCCGGTGTTTCAGCAGCACATCAGCGCTGAGCAGTGGCAGCAGGCACTGAGCGCGGCGAGAAGCCCGCTGGGCGCCCTCAAGAGCCGTACCCTGGCATCGGTGAACCATCGCACGAGTCTTCCCGGTGTGCCCGATGGCGAGTACGCGGTGATGCAGTACCAGGCCGAGTTCGAACACAAGGCCAGTGCAGTCGAGACGGTGACTGCGGCCAGGCAATCCGACGGATCGTGGCGCGTTGCCGGTTACTTCATAAAATGAGTCGCCACGGCCTGGATGCCTTCGCGCGTGTACAGGAGCGCCCGATCGATCGGCACGCGCCGGGCAGACAGCGTGGTTGAGCTCGCAGTGATTCTCAGGCGCTTCGAGGCGCCGGACGAAACGCGTCACCTCGAGCACGGCGTGTTCCAGCTCGTGCACATCGGCGGCATGAGCATCGGACGTGCGACCTATCAGCCCGGCTGGAAGTGGTCCAAGCACGTCGGGCCGGCTCTCGGCCTCACGCGCTGCTCGGTGGAGCACGCGGTCTGGTTCTGTCCGGTGTGGTCACGGCGGCCTTCGATGACGGCACCATCATTAAGCTGCGCGCCGGGGAACTCTTCTATATCCCGCCGCTGCCACACGACAGCTGGGTGGTCGGCGACAGGCCGTACGTGTCGCTGCATTTTTCCGGCGCACAGCAGTACGCCAGATAGGGCCGCGACGGGCTTAGCCGGTGGCGCAATGGCCGGTGTGCGCCCACAATCAGCCTTCCGTCGCTGCGGTGCGACCCGTGGGGTGCGGTATCTGATGCCCGACGAAGACTTCCGGCTCACCAAGATCACGCAACTGTGCCGCACGCTCCCGGAGACTGAGCGCGCGCTGCGCGGCGACCATGCAGACTTTCGGGTTCGCCAGCGGGTGTTTGCCTATTTCCTCAACGATCATCACGGCGATGGGGTGATCTCCGTGTGCTGCAAATCCGCGCTGGGCGAGAACCTCGAGCGCGTGCGCTCCGATCCGGCTCGGTTCTACCTGCCGGCCTATATCGGTGCGCGAGGCTGGTTCGGCATGCGGCTCGACCGCGAACCTATCGACTGGCACGAGGTCGAGAACATCCTCGAGCGAAGTTACCGGCTGATCGCTCCCAAGAGACTGGCTCAGACGCTGATCCAACGAAACAGATAACGGGAATTTGCGTGTCCTACGAGCTCACCATCACCCAGCGGCGCGGTTTTCTGCACGTGATCGTGACCGGGCAGAACAGCGTGCAGACCGTGGGCGACTACATCAGGGCAGTCATCCGCGAATGCGCGAGCCGGCAGTGTCACCGGGTGCTGATCGAGGAGCGCCTGGTGGGGCCGCGACTGGGGATGGTCGACGTGTTCACGTTGCTTTCTGCGATCATAGAAAAGTTCCGCGGCGGGATTGAGTCCATCGCGTTCGTGGACATCAACGCGCAAGGTGACACCATGCGCTTTGCCGAGGACGTCGCGGTCAACAGCGGCGCTCCTTTGAGAGTCTTTGCGGGCGTCGCCGCGGCCGAGCAGTGGCTGCTCGGTGAAATTCAGCGAAACGCTGCTGCGCAGCCCAACCCACATCCCTGAGGGGATCACTGCCGACACCGGCTGAGCCCCCCGATCGGTGCGGGTGCGTGCAGTGCGCCGCCCGGGAGCAGCGCGGCGGCGCTGGCGCCGCTAATCGGCTTCGGTCCTGATCGGACGGCTCATCAGCTCGCGCACCGCGTCCTTCGCCGGCAGATCCTCGTACAGCACGCGGTATACCACCGCGCACAGCGGCATTTCCACGGCCGCCCTGCCCGCCACCACGCGGATGGCCTGCGCCGCGGCGTAGCCTTCGACCGCCTGACCGATTTCCTCAAGAGCCGCCGGCGGGCTGCGGCCTGCGGCGAGCAGCAGCCCGAAGCGCCGGTTGCGCGACTGATCGTCGGTGCAGGTCAGCACCAGGTCGCCAAGTCCCGCAAGACCCATGAAGGTTTCCGCGCGCGCGCCGAGCGCAACGCCGAGGCGCGTCATCTCTTTCAGACCCCGCGTGATGAGCGCCACGCGCGTGTTGGCGCCGAACCCTAAGCCATCGGACAGGCCGGCGCCGACCGCGAGCGCATTCTTGACCGCCCCGCCGATCTCCACGCCCATGATGTCGGTGGAGCTGTAGGCGCGGAAATTCGCCGAAGACAGCTCACGCGCCAGGGTCTGGGCGTAGGCTGCATCGGGTGAGGCGACGGTCATGGCGGTGGGCAGTCCGCTGCCGACCTCGCGTGCGAAGGTCGGGCCCGACAGGACCGCGACCCGCCGATCAGGCCCCAGAACCTCGCGTGCCACCTGGTGCGGGAGCTTACCGCTGCCCTGCTCGAAGCCCTTGGTCGCCCACACCACGTGCATGTCGCTCGCCAGGAGCGGCGCGACCTCGCCGAGCAGTGAGCGCAGCACCTGGCTTGGCACGACGAACAGCACATCGCGGGCGCCGTGCAGCGCTGCGGGCAGGGCAGGCTCGACGTGCAGCGAATCCGGAAAGCGCGCGCTGGGCAGATAGCGCTCGTTGCGGCGACTGCGCGCCATGCTCGCGAGGCGCTCGCGGTCGCGCCCCCACAGCCTGACCGGGCGGCCGCCGCGCGCGAACTGGATGGCAAGGGCGGTGCCCCACGAGCCCGCACCGAGCACCGCGACCGGCACGTCACGCAGCACCCGTGCGCTCATGGCCGCAGCAATGTCAGTTGGTGACCGCCGGCGGCGCTTCCGACTGGGCCCCGTACAGCGCCTCGAAGTTTACCGGCGGCAGCAGGAACTGCGGGAAACCGCCCTGACTCACGAGCTGCGATACCGCGCAGCGCGCGTACGGAAACAACACGCCGGGGCACAGGGTGCTCACCACGCGCTTGAGGTCCTCCTCGGCGAGGTTACGTATGACGAACAGGCCCGCCTGCTTCACTTCGACCAGGAAGACCGTCACCTCCGCGAGCTTGGCCGATACGGTGACCGTGAGCACCACCTCGCGCACGTCGGGCCCGAGGGCGCTGGAAGTGGTCTGCAGGTCGAGGCTGATCTGCGGATTCCAGTTGCCATCGACGCGCGGCCCGTTGGGCGACTCGTACGAGCAGTCCTTGAGGTACACGTTCTGCAGCGCGAGCACCACGCCCGCATCGCTGGTTAGCGCGGAGACCGGCGCGGCGCCGGCGGGTTCGTTGACCATGTTCAGCAGGCTCCAGTTGTCTTCAGCAGTGAATCCAGGCGGCCCGTCGCATCGAGCTCGTAGAGATCATCGCAACCACCGACGTGCTCGGTGCCGATGAAAATCTGCGGCACCGTGTTCTGGCCGCAGCGTGCCATCATCTGCGCCCGTGCGCCGGGCACCGCCTCGACATCGATCTCCTCGACGGCAACGCCCTTGCCTTCCAGCAGGCTGCGCGCGCGCGCGCAGTAGGGACACCAGTCCGTGACGTACATGAGGACCTGCGCTGCACTCATGCACGCGAGATGGGCAGATTGTCCGCCCGCCAGGCGGCCAGGCCCCCGCGCAGCGCGAACACGCGGGTGAAGCCCTGCGCCGCGAGCTGACGCACCGCCGATGCGCCGATCGAGCCGCCCTCGTCGTAGACGACCACCGCCTTCTCCTTGTGCTTCTTCAGCGTGTCGGCGGCGCTCAGGATCTGCTCGCTGTTCATCTGGCGGGCCCCGGACACGTGGCCGGCCTGATACTGCTCCTGCGGGCGCAGGTCCAGAAGCAGCGCCCCCTGGTTCATCAGGCGGATCAGCTCCTGGGGCGATACCGAGACCAGGCTTTCCGAGCGCGCGCGCATCTCGTATACAACAATGGCGGCCGCCAGCATCACGGTAGCGGTACCGAGCCAGGGGTGGTGGCTGACGAATTCGAGGACACGGTCCATGGGGATGCGAAGCATGCCGGGGGCGAAAAAGGGCGCGCATTATAGCGCCCCTATGCATTGGAGCACCCGGCAGGAGCGCCGCTGGCTGGCCGCCGCCCTGCTGCTGGCCGTCAGCGGCCTCAGTTGCGCCCGGGGCGCCCCGGCGCCGCCTGAAGGTGATGCCAGGAAGGCCGAAGAGCAGCTGCAGGCGGTCAAATCCGAGATCGAGCGGGTGACGCGCGAGGTGGAGGCCGAGCAGGTGGAGCACGACCGCCTCACCCGCGAGCTGCGCAATTCGGAACTCTCGGTCGGCAAGGCGCGCGACGCGCTGCTGGATGTGCGGCACGAGCGCGCCGAGGGCGCGGCGCGCCGCGCCGCGCTCGCCACCGAGAAGCGCGCCCGCGAGGCACAGCTCGGCGAGAATCGTGCCGCGCTCGAAGGGCAATTGCGCGCCGCCTACCTGATCGGCCGCCAGGAACCGCTCAAGCTGCTCCTCAATCAGAAAGACCCGGCCCTGGCCGGGCGCATGTTCGTCTACTACAGCTACTTCGGGCGTGCGCGCGCCGGACAGATCCGCCTCATCGAGGACGACGTGCAGCGCCTGGCCGAGCTCGACAGCGAACTTCAGGCCGAGGACGCCAAGCTGGCCGAGCTGGAAAAGCAGCAGCGCGCGCAGCTGAACACCCTCGAGCAGGCGCGTGAGCAACGCAGCCACGTGCTCGCCGGCCTCGAGGCGCAGTCGCACACGCGTGCGCAGAACCTCGAGCGACTGAAGAGCCAGCAGGCGGGACTTGAGAAACTGGTGCGCGAGTTGCGCACCGCCATGGAGCGCTTCCCGGTGCAGGGGAACGATGCCTTCACCCGCCTGCGCGGCAAGCTGGCCTGGCCGGTGAGCGGGCACCTGCTGGCGCGCTTCGGCGATGCACGCGCCGGCGGGGTGCACTGGGATGGCGTGCTGGTCGCCACCGAGCGCGGCGCGCCGGTGAAGGCGGTGTGCGAGGGGCGCGTCATCTACGCCGACTGGCTGCCGGGCCTGGGCCTTCTCGCCATCGTGGATCACGGGGATGGCTATTTGAGCCTGTACGGCCACAACGAGCGCCTGTACAAGGCGGCCGGCGAGCATGTGGCCGCCGGCGATACCCTCGCCGCCGCGGGGGACAGCGGCGGCAGCCCGCGCCCGGAGCTGTATTTCGAGATCAGGAAGGCCGGCAAGCCGGTCGACCCGCGGCCGTGGTTCAATAGCCCCGACCCCTGAGGGCCGCCGCGGCGGCGCTGCGAGTGTGACTGGGGTCAACATTTTGACCGCAGGGCCGCCCGCCAGTGCGCGGTTTCGCCAACTCGAGCAAGGAAGCCGGATGCGATAGGCGCAATGTTATGAGCTGCGGTTTTAACAGATACCCGTGCCTGCGGAACCTAAATAACGTATGAGTGCGCTTCCGGACCGCGAATACGTGCCTGGCCAGCCAGGCGCCCGCTTCGATCCTTACGTGCGACTGATCCGCTCGCTGCTGCCACGCACCTCGTGCGTCGCCATGTTCGGGCCTGCCGGGGACCTGCTGTGGTCCACCGACACCATGACCGGCCCGGATCTGATGAACATCGTCGATGATGCGCTACTGAGCGCACGCAGCAATCCCGACAGCGCCGGCCAGTTGCGCCTGCTCGCCGGCAACCTGCCCGTCTACCTGTGCGCCCTGCGCGACAACCAGCTGCAGCTGGTGGCGCTGCTCGCCGTGCTGTGCCGGCCGAACGATCAGAACGACAAGCGCAATCACGACTTCAACTTTGCCTATTCGCTGCTCGCTCCCGCGCTCGAGTGCGCGCGGCGCGATCTGATCGCGCGCACCACCATCGATGAGCTCACCCAGATCGTGGGCGGACTCGACAAGAACCTGAATCTGCTGCTCGCGCAGGGCGGCGGGGATCAGCACAGCGGGCCCGAGGGCCTCAACGAACTGCAGCAGCTGCTGCAGCAGACCATCGAGCTTCTGGGCGCCTGCACCGGCGCGCTGCTGGTCCCGGAGAAGAACGTGACGCTGGTGCGCGCGCCGGGCGGTGCCGCGCCGGATACCCAGTTCCTGATGCGGGCACACCGACGCCTGCTGGCGATGGTGCAGACGCAGCGCGAGCCGCTCATTCTCAACGACACCCAGTCGGCCGCGTTCCCGGACGCCTTTTCCTACCGGACACTGTGCTGTTCGCTGCGCTCGCGCGCCGGCCGCTCCATCGGCGTGCTGGCGCTGATGCGCGAGCCGGGGGCGGAACCTTTCACCTCGCGCGATGCCTCCATCGCCGAGATTCTCGCCCGCAAGGCCATCGGCGGCATCGAGAACAGCTACGACACCTTGAGCGGTCTGTACACGCGTGCCGAGTTCGAGCGACGGGTGCGCTCCGTGGCGGAACTCAAGGGCGCACAGCCCTGGAGTGCCCTTTACATCAACGTCGACCGGCTGCACGCGATCAACGAGAAGTCCGGGATGCACGTCGGCGACGGGCTCTTGGGACAGCTGGGCGAGCTGATCCGCCAGCGCCTGCCGCCCGGCGCATTCGGTGCGCGCATTTCCGGTGACCGTTTTGCCGCCATGCTGCCCGCGCGGGTGGAAGACGCCCAGGGCTTTGCCGAGTCGCTGCGCGAGGGCGCCGGCCGGCTCGCCATGATTCAGGACGAGGGGCGTGCGCCACTGTCGATCAGCGTCGGCATCACCGCACTCGATGCGGCGGCCACGGAACTGGCCCACGTGCTGGCGCCCGCCGAGACTGCCTGCAAAGCCGCCAAGGACCGCGGCCGCAACCGGGTCGAGATCTACCAGGCGAGTGACATGAGCATCATGCGCCGCCACGCGGACATCGGCATCGCCGAGCAGGTGCGCGAAGCGATCAATACCGGGCGGCTGCAGCTGTATGCGCAGCTCATCCTGCCGTTTGCCGCCGCCGACAGCGCCCGGCCGCACTACGAGCTGCTGCTGCGCATGATCGATGACGGCGGCCGCACCGTGGGCCCCGACACCTTCATGTCGGCGGCCACGCGCTATCAGCTGATGCCGGCGATCGACCGCTGGGTCATCAACCACGTCATCGAGTCGCTCAAGCCCCGCGCCAGTGTGCTCGAGGGCAAGGCGCTCGGCTTCGCCATCAATTTCTCCGGCCAGTCCCTCAACGATGACACTTTCGCCGACTCGGTCATCGACGGCATCGCCGGCAGCGGTCTTGATCCGGAGCTGTTCTGCTTCGAGCTCACCGAGAACGCCACGGTGGCCAACCTGCCGCGCGCCGAGGCGCTGATGCGGCGTCTGCGCCTGCTGGGCTGCGGCGTTGCGCTCGATGACTTCGGCACCGGGCTGTCCTCGCTTTCCGTCCTGCGCCAGCTGCCGATTACCATGCTCAAGATCGACGGCAGCTTCGTGCGCGACGTGCTCAAGGACCCGCGCGCCGAGTCCATGGTGCGCGCGATCGCGCAGCTCGCCCGCAGCATGCAGATCGTGACGGTGGCCGAATACGTCGAAACCGAGGCCATCAGCGCCCGCCTGGTGGAACTGGGCGTGGACTACGGGCAGGGATTTGCCATCGGCCGGCCGATACCGCTGGCGGATCTTCTGACCGAGCTGCCGCTGCCGGGTGAAGCGGGGCAGTCTGTCGAGCCGGCTCAAGACACGACCTGGTACGCGGGGGCGGCGCGCTGATGTTGCGCGGCGGCAAGCCCGCGCCCGAGGCCGCGATCCGAGTCAGGGTTTTGCCCGTGTCCCCATCCCACCCCGTGACGCCGGCGAAGGGAGTCCTGGTCATGACGATGCGTTCACGCACGCTGCTCGCACTGATCGCGGGCATGATTCTGGGGTTCTGCGGGGCGCTGACGAGCGTCGTGCTGGCCGAGCGCCCGAGTGATGCGCCGCGGCCCGACGCCGTGCCGCCGCAGGCCCGCAGCTCACTTCCGTGGCAGGAGGCGAGCCTGTTTGCCGAGGTCTACGAACGCATCAAGCGCGACTACGTGGACGATGTCGATGACCATGAGCTGATGGAAAAGGCCGTTCGCGGCATGGTCGCCGCCCTCGATCCGCACTCGGCCTACCTCGACAGCGAGGAGTTCGACGAGATTCGTCTGTCCACCATGGGCTCCTATCCGGGCGTCGGCATCGAGGTGATTGCCGATAATGGGCTGGTGAAGGTCCTGCGCCCGATCGACGGCTCCCCGGCCCAGCGGGCGGGCCTGCGCGCCGGGGATGAGATCGTGAGAATCGATGGCGCCGACATCGGCGCGGACCTGGCCGGCGCCATTGCGCGCATGCGCGGGGCGTCCGGAAGTGTCGTGACGCTCGCCGTGCGCCGGGAGGGTGCGCCGGGCGTCAGCGAGTACGCCCTGCGCCGTACGCAAGTCGAGGTGCACAGCGTCACGCAGCAGACGCTCGAGCCGGGCTATGGGTACCTTCGCATCACAAACTTCAGCGAAACGACGGCGCAGGACGTGAGTCGTGCCATATTGCGCCTCAAACGAGACAATCCGGCGGGTATCATGGGTCTGGTGCTCGACCTGAGAAACAATCCGGGTGGCGTACTCGAGGCCGGCGTGGCCGTGGCGGATGATTTTCTCGACTCCGGAGTGATCGTGACCGCGGACGGGCGCACCCCCGAGGCACGCTTTCGCATGGACGCTACCCCGGGCGATCTGATCGATGGAGCGCCCCTGGTGGTGCTCGTGAACGGCGGGTCGGCGTCCGCTTCCGAGATTGTCGCCGGCGCGCTGAAGGACCATGGGCGGGCGCTCCTGGTCGGCAGGAAGACCTACGGCAAGGGCTCGGTGCAGACGGTCATGCCGCTCAGCCACGGGGGCGCGGTCAAACTGACCACCTCGCGTTATTTCACACCCTCCGGTGCTTCGATCCACGGCAAGGGCATCGTGCCGGACATCCTGCAGGAGGGCCCGGGCGAGGCGCCCGCGGAACTGCTGATGGTCAAAGGCTCACCGCCCCTGACGGTGCGTGATGCCGACGTGCGCGTCGGGCTCGATGCGCTCAAGAGCCAGGCACGCGAGCGCCGTGCCGGCACGATGCTGGTCAGCCGCGCGCTGGTCCCGTAACACTCGCAGCGCCGCTCTCGCACGGCGGCCCGCTTTACCGGATATCCTCCGGCGCCATGCTGGCGTGGCTCATCGACTTCATCCTGCATCTCGACCGCCACCTGGTCGAGCTGCTCACGCGCTTCGACCTTTGGATCTACCCGATCCTGTTCGCCGTGATCTTCGCGGAGACCGGACTCATCGTGACGCCGTTTTTGCCCGGGGACTCGCTGCTGTTCGCACTCGGCGCACTCGCGGCGGTGGATAGCAGCGGCACGCTCAACGCACCGCTGCTGAGCGGTCTGCTCGCCGTGGCAGCCGTGCTCGGCAACACGGTGAATTACGGGGTGGGGCGCGCCATCGGGCCGCCGGCCTTCAGCGGCCGTTACCGGCTGCTGAAGGTCGAGTACCTGAGGTACACGGAAGGGTTCTTCCGCCGCTACGGCGGCATGGCGGTCCTGCTGTCGCGCTTCATGCCCATCATCCGCACCTGTGCACCGTTCGTGGCCGGCATCGCCCGCATGCCGTTCGCGCGCTTCCTCGCCTACAACCTGGCCGGGGGTGTCGCCTGGGTCATGCTGTTCGTCTGGGGCGGGTACCTGTTCGGTAACATCCCGCTGGTGAAGGCGCATTTCGGTCTGGTGACGATCGGCATCATCGGCGTATCACTGCTACCGTTCGTGAGCGTGCTGCTGCGGCGGCCGGCACACTCGCCCTGAAACCGCGGGCAGGCTGACCTCAGCTGCGGCTTCAGCTCACGGTGAGGGCGCGCAGGGCACCGATCAGACCGCCGATCAGCAGTACGACGTTCGGGATCATGCTGAGCAGGAAGCCCGCTTCGCGCTTCTTCGGATCCTTGACGTAGCCGCGGAAGTAAAGTGCCCGCCCGATGATGTAGAGGGCGCCCAGAGCTGCGGCCAGGTAGGGGCTGAAGTAGCGCGCAAACAAGAGTATCGAGGGCACGAAAATGATGAGTTGCTCGAGGGTGTTCATCTGCACGCGGAAATAGCGCTCAAACACCTCGTTGCCGGTGGTGGCCGGGGCGGGCACCTGGTAGCGCGCGCGCGCCCGCCCCACGGCAAATCCGAACACGATGAACTCGATGAGGGCGAGGGCGATCACCACATGAACGAACGGCATCAGACCTCCGATTTTCGCCGCCAGAATGGCACAATGACTTCATGAGCCACAAGGAACGGGGCTACGCGCACCGGGTCGACATCCGCGCCGATGCAAACAGCGTCTGGCAGGCGCTCACTGATGTCGGGCAGCTGCGCGCCTGGTGTTCACCCGATGCGCACGTGCGTGCGCGCCACGGCGGACTGTTTCGCGCCAGCGTCGACCGCGTCAGCGAGTTCGAGGCGCATATCGACGTATTCGAGCCGCAGCGGCGCCTGCGCCTGGTCTACCTGCCCTCACCCACGCTGCCGCCGGCCGACACGGTGATGGTGGATGACTTCATTCTCGAACCGCGGCCCGGGGGTACCATCGTGAGACTGCTCGGCTCGGGTGTGCCGGCGAGCACGGAGTGGGATACTCAGTACCGGCGACTGCGCGCGAGCTGGCAGCAGGCCATCAGCCGGCTGAAGATCTTCGTCGAGCAACAAGCGAAAACCGGAGCGCCCACATGATTGGATTCCTGCTGCGCGCGTTCATTACCGCCATCGGTCTTTGGGTTGCGAGCGCATGGGTTCCGGGGGTTCACATCGATACCCTCGGCACACTGCTCCTCGCCGGCATCCTGCTCGGGGTGGTGAATGCCATCGTGCGGCCGATCGCCTTCATCCTGACACTGCCGATCACGATCCTGACACTGGGTCTCTTCCTGCTGGTGCTCAACGCAGCCATGGTGGCCTTCGTCGCCTGGATGCTGCCCGGGTTTCACATTCCCAACTTCAGCGCGGCGCTGCTGACCTGGCTCATCGTGTGGGTCACCGGCTGGATCGGCTCTGCGCTGATCGGCCACCGCGGCGTCGAGCGCTACGCGCACCGCTGACACGGCAGCCGGCGCCTTGACGTTGGCGCTAACCGCCGAGCGCGCGACCCACCCGGCGGTAGAGCGCATAGATCACCAGCAAGAAGACGCTGCCGCCGAGCCAGACGGCGCCACGCTCGGCGAACGAGTCGCCCACGATCGACAGCGGGAAATCCTCGCCCGAGAACGCGACCAGTGAGGCCACCAGCACGCCGATCAGCCCCTCCCCGACGATCATGCCCGAGGCCAACAGCACGCCCAGCTGCTTGGTGGCCGCGGCATTGGCCCCCCGCTCGGCGTGTCGCTCGAATATCCACCCCGCCAGCGCACCCACCACCACGATCAGCGTGCTCTGCGTCGGCAGATAGATGCCGAGCCCCACCGCCAGCGGCGACAGATGCGCGCCGGGTTTCAGACGGCGCAGCAGCGCGTCGGCGGCGATGAGGAACACGCCGATCAGCGCGCCGGTCTTGATCAGACTCCAGTCGACATTGTTCTGGATGACTCCCTGAGCGAGCGCCGATATCAGGCCGGCCTGGGGCGCCGGCAGCGGATGCTCGTGATGAGGACCCGGGGCGCCGGCGAAGCCATAGGCATGATTGAGCAGATCGAGGATCGGCGGGATGATCGCGGCGCCGGCGACCACACCGATCACCAGCGCGACCTGCTGCTTCCAGGGCGTCGCGTCGACCAGCTGCCCGGTCTTCAGATCCTGCAGGTTGTTGTTGGCGATCGCCGCGGCGGCAAATACCACCGCGGTGACCAACAGCGCGTAGGCGACCAGGGATTTGCCGGTGTCCTGAGAGAAGTCGGCGGGCATTCCCACCAGGATGATCAGGGCAAAGCCGATCACCGCCAGAATGCCGATACCCGAAAGCGGGCTGTTCGATGAGCCGATCAGACCTGCCATGTAACCGCACACCGCCGACACCAGGAAGCTCATGATCGCGACGTAGAGCACGCCACTCACCACCAGGAACGCGAGGTGTCCGCCCAGGCCGCTTTCGCTGGCCAGTTTCGCCAGCAACACCCCCACCGGCAGCACGCACAGCAGTGAGGCAACGCCCACCAGGCCGATCGGGATGTCCTGCTCGGTGCGCGGCAGCATGGCGGAGCTGCCCGCCGCGCGCGCGCGCGAGGCGACCATGGCCGAGCGCAGGCCCGCGACCACCGGCTTCACGAGCTTGGCCAGCGTCCACACCGCGGCAACCCCGATGGTGCCCGCCCCGACGAAGCGAATTTTGTGGTTCCACGTGTCGTGGGCCAGCGCGTCGAGGTGGGCGGCCGCAAGGTTCGCCGCGTCGGGCGTCAGCGCCGAGAAGTGCGGTACGCCCCAGACCCAGGCGATCATCGCGCCCACCAGCATGGCGATGCCGACCCAAAGTCCGACCAGATGCCCTACGCCAAACAGGGCGAACGACAGGAGAAAGTCGTAGCCCGACACGCCGCGCTCGCCGACCCGAAAGTTACGTGCCACATCGCCGGCGAACAGCCGCGTGGCCACGATCAGCGAGAAGGCAGCCGAGATCACCGATCCCCACAGCAGCGCCATCAGACCCGCACGACTTTCTTCCACGCCCGAGCCGTGCTCACCGCTGCCCACTTTCAGCACTTCCGCGCAAGCGACGCCTTCCGGGTAAGGCAGATCCGACTGCGAAACCAGCGCGCGGCGCAACGGAATCGAATACATGACTCCCAGCGTCCCGCCGAAAACGCAGATGGCAAAGGACACCCAGTACGGAAAGCCGGTCCACCAGCCGATCATGACCAGGCCCGGCAGCACGAAGATGATGGAAGACAGTGTGCCGGCGGCGGATGCGACCGTCTGCACGATGTTGTTCTCCTGGATCGTCGCCCCGCGCACCGCGCGCAGGACGGCCATCGAGATGACGGCCGCCGGTATCGAGGTGGCAAAGGTCAGCCCGGCCTTGAGCCCGAAGTAGACATTCGCCGCGGTAAACAACACCGTGATGAATACGCCGATGAGCAGGCCACGCAGGGTCAGTTCCGCGCGCGATTCAGTGATCATTTCGTTCTTCTCCGCTTGGCCAGTAGTCGCGCCGGCCGCCCCCGCGCGCCGCGCTTAAGTTGCAGATGCCCAACCGCGGCATCGCGCGACTTTTCGAAATGTTATGTCGCTGTCGGCGCCCGGTGTGCCCGCAGCGCGGCTTCGAGGGCCGTGGTCAGCGGCTTCATGAAAAAGGAATCCTCCGGCATCAGCTGTGCGCTGATCCCGTGCCGCTCGAGCGCGCCGGCGACGATGGGACCGACCGCGGCGACCAGCGTGCGCGAGAGCGCGGCACTCACTTTTTCCGGGCTCGCCAGCGCGAACAGCCGCTCGACCTGTGGGGTGCTGGTGAAGGCGATGGCGTCCACCGCTCCAGACTCGAGGCGCGCCAGCAGCTCGTGGATGGCGCAAGCGTCGGCTGCGTCCGCATAGACGTAGGGTGCCACGGTGAGCACGTGCGCTCCGGCAGCCTCGAGAAACCCGATCAGCGGGCGGTTGGGTTCGGTACCGTAGAGCTGCACGCCGACCCGGCGCCCGTTCAGATCCTCCCCGCTGAGGACCGCGATGATGCCCGCGGTGGTGGGCGGCTCGGCTGCGATATCGGGCTTCAGGCCGAGCTCGCGCAGCGCGCGGGCCGGTTTCGGGCCGCGGGTGATCTTGCGCACCTGCGCCAGGCAATGCAGAAAGGGCGCCCGCAGGGCGCCCTCGTGGCGGTCGATGCAGGCGAGGATGCGGCGCAGCCCCTCGCCGGTGGTGAGGATCAGGTCATCGCACGGGTGCAGCGTGAAGCCCCTGACGAAGGCCAGCACCGGGGCCGGGTCGGGCGCATCGCGGATGGCCACCAGCGGGCAGCGCAGCACCTGCGCGCCGCGGCGCTCGAGCATGGCGGCGAACACCTCGAGCTCGCGTGCCTCGGGCACGGCGACAGTACGGCCGGCGAGCGGCTGGGGGTCCATAGGGCGGTCATCTTAGCCTCCCTGCAACGGCGCGCGGTATGCTTCTCGCCCATGGGCAAGATATTCGCCGTCGTGATGGTGCTGATCATCCTCGCCGTCGCGGGGATGAGCTGGGTGACGCTGCACTGGTCGTATTCCGACGGTGAACGCGCCGGCTTCCTGTTGAAGTTTTCGCACAAGGGATGGGTGTGCAAGACCTGGGAGGGAGAGCTGGCGCTGGTGACCCTTCCGGGCACGATCGCCGAGCGGTTCCCTTTCACGGTGCGCGATCCGGCGGTGGCGGCGCAGCTCAATGCCAGTATCGGCAAGCGGGTGTCGGTGCACTACGAGCAGCGCAAATGGGTGCCCAGCTCCTGCTTCGGTGACACCGAGTACTACGTGACCTCGGCGCAGGTCTCGCCTTAGCGGGAAGCGCTACTTCACGCCCGCCATCAGGCGCCTGACGAGGGGCGTCAGCGCCAGCATCACCGCTCCTGCGATCAGGCAGTACCAGAAGATATTCATGAACAGTGCCGGCAGCGACTCGAGGTGGCTCGCGTCGTACTGGCCGGTCAGCTGACCGGCAAGATTGCTGCCGAGCGCCATCGACAGGAACCACATGCCCATCACCTGGCCGACGAAGCGTGGCGGGGCGAGCTTGCTCATGTAGGAAAGTCCGACCGGCGAGAGGCACAGCTCCCCGGTCGTGTGCAGCAGGTAGGTGAGGATCAGCCAGGTCGGCAACACGGTCTGGCCGGCGAGCACGTGCAGCGAGCCGAAATACATCACCAGGAACCCGAGGCCGAGCGAGATGAGCCCGACGCCGAATTTTGCCGCCGCGTTGAAATCCCGGCCGCGCTTGCCGAGTGCGATCCAGATCGCGGCGAACACCGGGGCGAGCACGATGACGAAGAACGGGTTGACCGACTGCAGAACGCCGGCTGGCATGTCCCAGCCGAGGATGTGGCGGTCGGTGTAGCGCTCGGCGAACAGATTCATGGAAGCGCCGGTCTGCTCATAGCCCGCCCAGAAGGTTGCGGACGCTGCCACCAGAGCGATCATCACCAGCACGCGGCCGCGCTCGACTCCCTTGAGCCCGGCGAAGAACAGCAGGTAGGTGAAGTACACCACCCCAAGTGCGAGCATCGCCCAGCTGAGGGAGGCGGCCAGCGTGACCGCGTTGACCTTGAGGAGTCCGCTCATCGTCAGCACGACGAGCAGTGCGAGAGCGGCGAGCAGGCCCAGGGCGGCGAACCAGGAGCTGCGGTTGTGGTCGGCGGCGCTGCGGCCGGCCGCGCCCAGGTAGCGGCGCGTCTGCAGGAACTGTGCGACTCCGATGGCCATGCCCACGGCCGGCAGCCCGAAGCCCCAGCGCCAGCCGAACCGGTCGGCGAACCAGGCCACCAGCAACGGCCCGATGAACCCGCCGAGATTGATACCCATGTAGAAGACCGAGAAGCCCGCGTCGCGGCGCGCGCCGCCTTCCGGATAAAGCGCGGCGACCATCCCGCTCGCATTGGGTTTGAGCAGGCCCACCCCGACGGTGATGATCAGCAGGCCGAGGAAAAAGAGCTCGGTGCTGCCGAAGGTCAGCATGACGTCGCCGGCGATGATCAGCACACCGCCGCTCACGACCGCGCGCTGCGCGCCGAGCAGCCGGTCGGAGACCCACCCGCCGAACAGTCCGAACAGATACGTGCCACCGATATACATGCCGTAAATCGCGGCCGCAGTCTTGTCCTCGATCCCAAGGCCGCCCCGCGACGTCGGTGCCACCATGAACAGGATCAGCACCGCACGCATACCGTAGTAGGTGAAGCGCTCCCACATTTCCGTGAGGAACAGCGTGAACAGGCCGCGCGGCTGTCCGAACAGCGTCTTGGCGGCGGGGGCACCCGCGGGCAGGGCGGCAGCGGCGACCGGATTCATGGTCTGGCCTTTTTTGCTTTTCCAGGCGCGACTGGCGATCGGGCGAGTCTGAACCTCCGCCGCCCGCGCGCGCAATGCGCCACAACTTATGTCAGGCGTTTCAGCTGTCGGTGTCGCTGATTTTCTCGTCCGCTTGCGCCGCCTTGCCGCGCGCCATGATGCGCGCCATCAGGATGCCGCCCTCGTAGAGCAGATACATCGGAATGGCGAGCGAGCACTGCGAGATGGCGTCCGGCGGGGTCAGCAGCGCGGCGAGAATGAAAATGCCGATCAGCACGTAACCGCGATTCTTCTGCAGCTTCTCGATGCGTACCAGGCCCATCAGCACCAGCAGCACCACCGCGACCGGTACCTCGAAGGCCAGTCCGAAGCAGAAGAACATGGTCAGAACGAAATCCAGGTAATTGTTGATGTCGGTCATCATCGAGACGCCCTTGGGGGTCGTGCGCGTGAAGAACTCGAACATCACCGGGAAGACGAAGTAGTACGCAAAGCCGATGCCGATATAGAACAACAGGATCGAGGAGACCAGCAGCGGGACGGCGAAGCGTCGTTCGTTGCGGTACAGCCCCGGGGCGACGAACGACCACAACTGGTAGATGATATACGGCATCGCGATCATCACAGCCGCGAAGAAGGACAGCTTGAAGGGCGTGGTGAAGGGCGACATGACGCCGGTGGCGATGAGGCTGCTGCCCTGCGGCAGCTTTGAGAGCAGCGGCTGTGCGACGAAGGTGAACAGGTCGTTGGAGTAATACACGCACGGCACGAAGGCGATCGCTACCGCCACCAGCGCGCGCAGCAGCCGGTCCCGCAGCTCGAGGAGATGCGAGATCAGCGTGGCTTCAGCGAGCTTCTCAGGTTCCTCGCTCATCGGCGCTCGGCCCCGCTCCCGCTCGGCTCTCGGATGGGTCGGCGCCGCTGGCGTCGGTGACATGGGCGTGTGAGAAGGTCGCGGTCACCGGTGAACTCTCATCCGCGGGAGCGGCCGGTGTCGGATCGGCGGCAGGCAGTGAAGGGTTAGCCGCGGGAGCGGCCGGTTCCGGATCGGCGGCAGGCAGTGAAGGGTTAGCCGCGGGAGCGGCCGGTTCCGGATCGGCGGCAGGCAGTGAAGGGTCAGGCGCGGGAGCGGCCGGTGCCGGATCGGCGGCAGGCAGTGAAGGGTTAGCCGCGGGAGCCGCCGGTGCCACCGGCGGATCGGCGGGCGCTGCGCTGCGGTGGGCCTTGCGCGCCGCCTCGAGCTCAACTTCTTCCTCGAGCTGCTCGCGGAACTGCCGTGCCATGGCGCGCGCGCGTCCGGCCCAGCGGCCGAGCTCGGAAACCAGGCGCGGCAGCTTCTCGGGCCCCAGCACGATGAGCGCCAGGACGAAGATGATCAGTATTTCCGAGAACCGGCCTTCGAACAGATCAGGTGCTCCGGTCGACTGGGGCGTCGCTCTTCTTCGCGACCTCGGGGAATTCAGCATCCGCGCCCTCGGAACGGATCTGCTTGGGCGGGGCGTTGTGCTCCTCCTCGCCCTCGTTCATCGCCTTCTTGAACCCGCGCACGGCATGGCCGAGATCCGAGCCGACGGAGCGCAGTTTCTTGGCGCCGAACACGACGAGCACCACGAGCAGGATGACCACCAGCTCGCGCATTCCTAAACCACCCATACGTCACGACTCCCGATCCGCAAGCGCGGATGAAAAGAATGGCGATGATAGGTCAAATGAGCCTGTGGAACCCTATAAGTTCGATCCGGTTCCGGACGCACTTCACAGGAATCAGGGGGTCTCGAGCCAGAAAGTCACCGGGCCGTCATTGATCAGCGACACCTGCATGTCGGCACCAAATACACCTGCCGAAACAGGGGCATAGGCAGCCTGCGCGCGTTCCAACAGCTGGCTGAACAGCCGGCGCGCCAGCTCCGGGGGGGCCGCGGTGCTGAAGCCGGCCCGGCTGCCCTTGTTCGTGTCCGCCGCAAGCGTGAACTGGGGTACGAGCAGCAGCCCGCCGCCGATCTCCCGCACCGACAGATTCATCCGTCCCTCGGAGTCGGGAAACACCCGGTAGGACAGCAGCCGCTCGAGCAGGCGCCCGACGGCGGCATCGGTATCGGCGTGGCGCACGCCGATCAGGGCGAGCACGCCGCGGCCGATGGCGCTGACGCGCTCGCCGCCGACACTCACCTGCGCCTCGCTGACGCGCTGAATGAGGGCAATCATGGCGGGGCGATTGTGTGGCATTTGCCCAGGCGAGTCCGTAAGATTCGGGCCGTTTTGACTGGCCGGGAGAGCTGGATGGGAGGCACGCGAGGTTCTGCCGTGCACGCGGTTTCGATCGCGGCAATCGCACTGTGGGCGCTCGCAGGCGTCGCCCGCGCGCAGCAGCCGGCCGCTGCCGCCTCGGGTGACCTCCACCGGGGCAAGACCCTCTCCTACACCTGCCTCGGCTGCCACGGGATCGACGGCTACAAGAACGCCTATCCGGACTACAGCGTGCCGGAACTCGAGGGGCAGACTCCGGACTACCTCGCCGCAGCGCTGCATGGCTATCGCGACGGCGACCGCTCGCATCTGACGATGCATTCGCAGGCCTCCTCGCTGTCCGACCAGGACATCCTCGACATCGCCAGCTATTTCGCCGGCAAGCCCCTCACCCCGACCGGCAAGCCGCAGGGCACCGTGCCGAAGGCTGCCGCGCTTTGCACCTCCTGCCACGGACAGGACGGTGTCGCCATCGCCCCGATTTATCCCTCCCTCGCCGGCCAGCACGAGGATTACCTGGTGCGGGCCATCGAGGAGTACCAGAAGGGCGGCCGCAAGAACCCGATCATGAAGGGCTTCGCGGCGACGCTTAAGGACGAGGACATCCGGGAGATTGCTCGCTATTTCAGCGCCTTGCGGCCGGCGCTGGCGACCGAGCCGCGGCCCTACACCCGCTTCAGCGCGCAGTGACGCGCCCGCCGGGGTCCCCCGCGGTCCCGGCCAGAGCTTCCCGAAGACTCTTAAGGCTCCCATAAGGGTGCCTTTCTATCGTGGCGCCATCCACTGGAGCCCCACGAATCGACGGAGTACTGGCTATGACCCTTACGAGTCTCATCAGAAAGCCGCTCGTTGCGGCAGTGATCGGCGCGGTGACGATTGCAGTCCCGGCCGGTGCTTTATACGTGGCGGGCGCGGGGCGCACCGTCACCGCGGCAACCCCGGCCACACCGGCGGTGACACCGGTCCCGGCGGCGGCCAATCCGGGCGCGATGCTGCCGGACTTCAGTTCCATGGTGCAGAAGTACGGTCCGGCGGTGGTCAACATTGCCGTGACCAGCAAGGTATCGGCGTCCTACAACTCCCAGGACGACGATGACTCGGGCGATGACAATGGCGGCGACAATAACAACAACAATCCCTTCGGCCCCAACAGTCCGTTTGCGCCTTTCTTCCGCGGCCACCCGTTCCAGGCGCCTCAGCAGACACCGGTACACGGCGAGGGTTCCGGTTTCATCATCCGCCCGGACGGGGTCATCATGACCAACGCCCACGTCGTGAACGGGGCGAGTGAGGTCACGGTGCGCATGACCGACCGGCGCGAGTACACCGCCAAGGTCATCGGTGTGGATACCAAATCAGACATCGCGGTCATCAAGATCGCGGCCAAGGATCTGCCGACGGTGAAGCTTGGCGACTCGCGCCAGCTCAAGGTGGGCGAATGGGTGCTCGCGATCGGGGCGCCGTTCGGCCTTGAGAACAGCGCCACCGCGGGTATCGTCAGCGCCAAGGGCCGCCCGCTCGATTCAGGCTACGTGCCCTTCATCCAGACCGACGTGCCGATCAACCCGGGCAACTCCGGCGGCCCGCTGTTCAACATGCGCGGCGAAGTGGTCGGCATCAACTCGCAGATCTACAGCCGCAGTGGCGGCTACATGGGCGTGTCGTTCTCGATCCCGATCGATGTCGCCATGCAGGTGAGCGATCAGCTGCAGGCCACCGGCCACGTTACCCGCGGCAAGCTCGGCGTGGTGATCCAGAATGTCACGCAGGGGCTGGCGGACTCGTTCGGCCTGCCGCAGCCCGAGGGCGCGCTGGTGTCGAGCGTGGAGAAGGGTGGACCGGCTGAGAGCGCCGGCGTCGAGCCGGGCGATGTGATCCTCAAGCTCAACGGCCAGCCGCTGCAGACCTCCAACGAGCTGCCGGTGCAGATCGCAAGCCTGGCGCCCGGCACCACGGTCAACCTCGAGATCTGGCACAACCATGCCACGCGCGAGCTCAGCGTGAAGCTCGGCACGCTCGAGGACAAGCATACCGCCTCCAACGTGAGTCCGCAGGCGCAAGGCGGCAAGCTCGGACTCGCGGTGCGCCCGCTGAACCCTGACGAGCAGCGAGAGGCCAACATGAAGGGCGGCGTCGTGGTCGAGCGCTCGAGCGGACCGGCGGCCGAGGCCGGCATCCAGCCCGGCGACGTGGTGATCGCCGCGAACGGCGCGCCGGTCGCAAGCGCTGAAGAGCTGCGCGGAGCCGTGGAGAAGTCCAAGGGCCACGTGGCGCTGCTGATCCAGCGCGGCGACACGCGGCTGTTCGTGCCGGTCAGGGTCGGCTGAGGTTTTCGCGCTTACGAAGCGTGGGCGGGCCGGCAGGGCCCGCCCCTTCTTTTGAGAGGGTCAGGCCGCGGGCGGCCCGTTGCTCACTAGCGCCGCCACGAGTTCATTCACCGGCAGCGCATCCAGCTGCGGCGCCTGCGCGAACAGGGCCTTGATGCGTAGCGCCTGCTTGACGCTGAAGTGCGCATCCACCGAAGCTTCAAATTTCCTCACCAGCACCGGCATGCCCTCCTCGCGGCGCCGGCGGTGCCCGATCGGAAAATCCACCTGCACGCGCTCACTCGCGCTGCCGTCCTTGAAGAATATCTGCAGTGCGTTGCCGATGTAGCGCTTGGCCGGGTCGTAGTACTCCTGCGTGAAGGTCGGGTTCTCGCGCACCTGCATCTTGGCACGCAGCGCGTCGATGCGCGGATCGGCGGCGATCCCGTCCTCGTAGTCCGCCGCGCTCAGACGCCCGAACATCAGCGCTATCGCCACCATGTACTGGATGCAGTGGTCGCGATCGGCCGGGTTGGCCAGCGGCCCCACCTTGTCGATGATGCGCACCCCCGGCTCCTGCGTCTCGATGAGGATGCGCTCGATGGCATCGAGGCGGCCGAGAGTCTTCGCATGCAGCGTGATCGCCGCTTCCACCGCGGTCTGGGCGTGAAACTCCGCCGGGTAGGAGATCTTGAACAGCACGTTCTCCATGACGTAGCTGGCGAAGCGCTGCGGCAGTGAGATCGGCTTGCCCTTGAACAGCACGTCGCTGAATCCCCAGGTTTTTGCCGACAGCGCCGAGGGGTAACCCATCTCGCCGGTCAGCGCGATGAGCGCAAGTCGTACCGCGCGGCTGGTGGCATCGCCCGCCGCCCAGCTCTTGCGCGAGCCGGTGTTGGGCGCATGGCGGTAGGTGCGCAGCGCCCCGCCGTCGATCCAGGCGTTGGACACCGCGTTCACGACCTGCTCGTCGCTCGCGCCGAGCAGGCTGGCCGCCACCGCGGTGGAGGCGATGCGCACCAGCAGCACGTGATCGAGGCCGACGCGATTGAAGCTGTTCTCAAGCGCCAGCACGCCCTGTATCTCGTGGGCCTTGATCATCGCGGTCAGCAGGTCGCGCACCTTGAGCGGCGATCGACCCGACATCACGGCTGCCCGGGCCAGATAGTCGGCCACGGCGAGAATCGCGCCGAGATTGTCGGACGGGTGGCCCCATTCCGCGGCGAGCCAGGTGTCGTTGAAGTCCAGCCAGCGCACCATGGCGCCGATGTTGAAGGCCGCCTGCACCGGGTCGAGCTCGAAGGAGGTGCCCGGCACCCGCGCACCTCCTACCATGACCGCCCCGGGCACGACCGGTCCCAGCAGCTTCCGGCAGGCCGGGTATTTCAGCGCCTGGAAGCCGCAGGCGAGCGTGTCCATGAGGCAGTAGCGCGCCGTGTCGTAGGCGAGCTCGCTCTTCACGGTGAAGTTTTTCGCGTAGTCGCCGATCGCCACCAGAGCTTCGTCCGGCTGCGGGCGGGTAGTGGAGCGGATGTCGTGTGCGGACATGACTATCGCGTCAACCGCGCTGCTCGATGGGAACGAAGCGCACGTTCTCGGGGCCGGTGTAGTTGGCCGCCGGGCGGATGATCTTGCCGTCGACGCGCTGCTCCATCACGTGCGCGGCCCAGCCGGTGGTGCGCGCGATGACGAACAGCGGCGTGAACATCTCGGTCGGCACGCCCATCAGGTGATAGGAGACGGCCGAGAACCAGTCGAGGTTGGCGAACATGGCCTTGGCCTCGTGCATCACGCTCTCGATGCGATCGGCGATGTCGAACATCTTCATGTCGCCCGCCTCCCTGGAGAGGCTGCGCGCCACTTCCTTGATCACCTCGTTGCGCGGATCGGACAGCGTGTAGACCGGATGCCCGAAGCCGATGATGACTTCCCGCTTCGCCAGCCGCGCGCGGATGTCCTCGGCGGCCGCCGCAGGGCTGTCGTAGCGCTGCTGGATCTCGAACGCCACCTCGTTGGCGCCGCCGTGCTTCGGTCCGCGCAGGGCACCGATCGCACCGGTGATGCACGAGTACATGTCGGCGCCGGTGCCGGCGATGACGCGCGCGGCAAAGGTCGAGGCGTTGAACTCGTGCTCGGCGTAGAGGTTGAGCGAGGTGTGCATGGCGCGCACCCACGACTTGGGCGGCTCGCGGCGGTGCAGCAGGTGCAGGAAATGCCCGCCCACCGAGTCGTCATCGGTCTCGACCTCGATGCGCTCGCCCGAGTGGCTGAAGTGGTACCAGTAGACGAGCATCGAGGCGAAGGAGGCGACCAGGCGGTCGGCGATATCGCGCGCCCCGGCGACGGCGTGGTCCTCCTTCTCCGGCAGCGTGCAGCCCAGGGCCGAGGCTGCGGTACGCAGCACGTCCATCGGATGGCTGGCTGCCGGCAGCTCCTCGAGCACGCCGCGCACGGTGCCCGGCAGACCGCGCAGCGACCTGAGCTTGCCCTTGTAAGCGGCAAGCTGCGCGCGCGTCGGCAGGGACTCGTGGATCAGAAGGTGGGCGATCTCCTCGAACTCGCATACGGTGGCGATCTCGAGGATGTTGTAGCCGCGATAGTGCAGATCGTTGCCGGTGCGCCCCACGGTGCACAGCGCGGTGTTGCCGGCCGTGATCCCGGACAGGGCCACGGATTTCTTCGGCTTGAATGCGCCCGTCTCAGTCATGATTTTTCTTTCCCGAACAGTTCATCGAGCTTCGCCTCGTACGCGTGGTAGCCGAGCACCTCGTAGAGCTCGGCGCGGGTCTGCATCAGCTCGAGCACGCTTTCTTGCGTACCCTGCGCGCGGATGGCGCCATAGACGGCCACCTGTGCGCGTGCGGCGGCGCGAAACGCCGACAGCGGGTAGAGCACGATGCGCACGCCCGCAGCGCCCAGCTCCGCGGCGGTAAACAGCGGCGTGCTGCCGAATTCGGTGATGTTGGCGAGCACCGGCACGCCGACTCCCGCGGCGAACTGCCGGAATTCCTCCAGTGACTTGAGCGCCTCGGCGAAGATCATGTCGGCGCCGGCCCACACGTACAGCGAGGCGCGCTCCAGAGCCGCCGCCTGCCCCTCCACCGCGTGCGCATCGGTGCGCGCCATGACGACGAAATTCGCATCCGCGCGCGCATCGACCGCCGCCTTGATGCGATCGACCATCTCGCTGGCGCTCACCAGTGCCTTGCCGGGCCTATGACCACAGCGCTTGGCCGAGACCTGATCCTCCAGGTGCATGCCGGCGGCGCCCGCGCGGATCAGCTGCGTCGTGGTGCGGGCGATGTTGAAGGCGCCTCCCCAGCCGGTGTCGGCATCGACCAGAAGCGGCAGCTCGGTCGCGGCGCTGATGCGCCGCACGTCCTCGCACACATCGTTGCAGGAGGTGATGCCAAGATCCGGCAGGCCATAGGAAGCATTGGCCACCCCCGCGCCGGACAGGTAGATGGCGCGGAAACCAGCACGCTCGGCCAGCCGTGCCGCGTAGGCATTGATGGTGCCGACCACCTGCAGCGGACGCTCCGCCTCGACCGCCTCTCGCAGGCGCGCGCCGGCGGTCAGTGACGTTTGCGACATGGTGCAACCTCAAAAGGAGAGAATCATTCTATACGGGCGGCGCGGCGGCGGACCAGCCGTGCGCTCCTCGGTCCTACCCGCCGGTAGGATGCTAGGCGATGCGTACCACCGTACGTCCCGTCACGCTCCCCTCCAGATAGGCGGGAAACGCCTGCGGCAGCTCGTCAAAGGCGATGGTGCGCGTGACGATGCGCTGAAGATGGCGGGGCTTGAGGTCGGTCGCGATGCGCTGCCACACCGCAAGGCGCCACTCACGCCGCGTGGCCGAGGAGTTGATCCCGATGAGCGCAACACCGCGCAGGATGAAGGGCATCACCGTGGTCTTGAGCTCAGGACCTGCAGCCAGACCGATGCTGGCGATGCTTCCCCAGAAATCCACCGTGCGCGTGAGCCAGGCGAGCGTCTCGCCGCCGAGATTGTCGATGGCGCCGCCGAAACGCACGGTCTCCAGCGGCCGCGTGCCGAAATCGATGTCCTGGCGGGTGAGCACCTCGCCGGCGCCGAGCTCCCGGAGGTAGGAAGCCGCCTGCGCCTTGCCGCTGATCGCCACCACGCGGTAACCCCGCACGCTCAGCATGTCGATGGCGACGCTGCCGACGCCCCCCGAGGCGCCGGTGACCGCGATCGGACCGCCGCCGGGCTGCTGGCCGTTCTGCTCCATGCGGTGGATGGCCAGTGCCGCGGTGAACCCGGCGGTGCCGATGGCCATGGCGGCGGTGGCATCCAGTCCCGGCGGCATCGGGATGACCCACTCGCCGGGCACCCGTGCGAACTCGGCGTAGCCGCCGTCGTGCGTCTCGGACAGCCCGCAGCCGGTCACCAGCACGGCCTCGCCGCTCTGGTAGCGCGGATCGCTCGAGGATTCGACGGTGCCGGCCAGGTCGATGCCACCGACGAGCGGGTAGCGGCGCAGGATCTTGGCCGCCCCGGTTGCGGCCAGCGCGTCCTTGTAGTTGATGCCCGAGTGGCTGACCCGGATCACCACCTCGCCCGCCGCCAGGTCATCGAGCGTGACCTGCTCGAAGCGCGCCACGATCTTGCCTGCCTCGGAATGAATCCGGAATGCCTTGAACCGCTTCATGACTTCACCGTTGTTCCTTTGTCGCGCGCGAGCCAGGCGATCAGGCCCTGGGTATTGAGCTCGAGGTCACCCTCGAGCAGCTGACCGATTTCAGCATCCGACAGCGTGACGCCGTGGCCCCGCGCCAGGGTGAGCCACAGCTTCAGCATGTCCGCGCTGATGCCCGCCGCGGGCCGCGCAGCGCCGGCATGCGAGCAGGCGATGCGCGTGAACTCCACGATCTGCTCCTTCAGCGACACGGCCAGGCGCGCAGGCTCGCTCACGCGGCTGAAGTGCATGAGGTACATCGATTCGGGTTGGTACTCAAGCATGCGGTCGATGGAGGCGATGAGCTGCTGCGGGTCGAACTGCGTGGGCGTCGTGGTCGGGATGATGAAGGGGCCGCGCGCGGTATCGAGCGCCCGGTAGGAAATCCCGAAGGTGTCGCCGGGGAAGATGCTGCGATGGGCGGCGTCGATGACCGCGTAGTGATGCAGCGCGTGACCCGGGGTGTGAATGAGCTCGAGCGTGCGGCCACCGAGGGGCACGCGCTGGCCGTCGCGCACCACCTGCACCCGTTCGGCCGGGATCGGCACCAGCACACCATACAGCTGGTCAAAACGCTCCTCGCCGTAGACCGATTTTGAGCCGGCGATGAGCTTGGAGGGATCGATCATGTGCGGCGCACCGCGCGGATGCAGCAGCGCTTGGGCGTTGGGGAGCTCGCGCATGAGCGAGCCGGCACCGCCGGCGTGATCGAGGTGCACGTGGGTCAGCAGCAGATAGTCGACCGCTGCGCGGGCGATGCCAAGCTCATCGAGCGCGGCGAGCAGGTAGGGCGCCGAGGCGTTGGTGCCCACGTCCACGAACGCTGCACGTCCTGAATCCACGATGAGATGCGCGGCGGCGTGCCCCGGATGGAGGTATTCGGTGTCGACGGCGGTGATGCCGTGAGGATGGCGGTAGAGTCTGGGTTGCACGGGAACGAAAGCCCTGGGGCATGGCGGTCAGGGGTTGCGCATGTACACATCGTAACCCGTGCGCTAGGTTAGCGGCATGACCGATCAGCACTCTTCAGCACGGATCCTCGCCGCGTGCGCGGCGCTGCTCCTTCTCGCTTCGTCCGCGGGTCACGCTCAGCAGGCGCCCGCCGCCAGGCACCGTGAGCAGGGCAGCCTGGTCTTTGACGGCATACCGCCGGCGGATCCGGCGCTGGCGGCGCGGCTGACCCGCTACCAGCAGTCGCGCGGTGCCACCTTTCTGGACTGGCAGGCCGACGGCAGCATGCTGATCGGCACGCGCTTCGGCGACAGCGAACAGCTGCACCGCGTGGCAGCCCCGCTCGGCATGCGTGAACAGCTCACCTTCTACGCCGATCCGATCGAGTGGGCGCGCGCCGCGAAGAGCGGCCCGGGATTCGTGTTTCTGAAGGACCAGGCGGGCGATGAGAACGCCCAGGTGTACTACCAGGCCGGCAACGGACTGGCGCGCGCGCTGACGCACGGCGACTTCATCCACGGCAGCACGGTGTGGGCGCACGACGGCAAGCGGGTCGCCTTCTACGGCAACGATCGCGACTCGATCAGTTACGACGTTTACGTCGCCGATGCCGTCGCCGGCGGCGCACCGCAGCTGCTGGTCGGCGGCCACGACGATACCTGGTACCCGCTCGACTGGTCCGCGGATGACTCGAAGCTTCTGGTGTGGAAGTACATCTCCATTTCCGAGAGCTACCTGTACCTTGCGGATGTTGCGACCGGCTCGCTTACCCCGCTCGAGGACAAGCCGCAGAAGGCCGGCATCCGCATGGCACGCTTCGCGCCCGGCGGCCGCGGGGTGTACGTCCTCACCGATGAGGACGGGGAGTTTTCACAGCTCAAGTACAAGGACCCGGTCAGTCACGAGAACCGCAGCATCACGCCCGACAGCGGCTGGGACGTCGAGGACTTCGATGTCAGCGCCGATGGGCGCTACATCGCCTACACGCTCAACGAGGATGGCCGCAGCCGCCTGGTCATTCTCGACACGCAGACCAAGCAGCGGCTCACCCCGGCCGGGCTGCCCGAGGGGCGCATCGGCAACCCGCGCTTCGATCCGACCGGCCGCAGACTTGCGATGTCGGTCGACGGAGCGACCGCGCCGCGCGACGTCTACGTGTATGACGTAGCGCAGGACAACTTCACCCGCTGGACCAAAAGCGAAGCCGGGCCGATCGACCTGAGCACGCTCGTGTCGCCGCAACTGGTGCGCTACCCGACCTGGGACCGCCTCGGCGGCCGCGCGCGCCTGCTGTCGGCGTACGTCTATCGCCCGAAGAGCGCCGCCCCCTGCCCGGTGGCAATCGTGATTCACGGCGGACCGGAGTCGCAGTTCCGCCCCGAGTGGGACCCGTTCGTGCAGTTTCTGGTCAACGAGCTCGGCTACGCGGTGGTGGCGCCCAACGTGCGCGGCTCATCGGGCTATGGCAAGAGCTTCCTCGCCCTCGACAACGGCGTGCTGCGCGAGGATGCGGTGCGCGACATCGGCTCGCTGCTGGTGTGGATCGGCGCGCAACCGGGCTTCGACCGCGAGCGGGTGGCGGTGATGGGCGGCTCCTACGGCGGCTACATGGTGCTCGCCTCGCTGGTGAGCTATGGCGAGCGGCTGCGCGGGGGCATCGATCTGGTGGGCATCAGCAACTTCGTGACCTTCCTGCGCAACACCTCGGCTTACCGCCGCGATCTGCGCCGCGCCGAGTATGGGGATGAGCGCATCGAGGCCATGCGCATCTTCCTCGACCGCATCTCCCCGCTGACCAACGCCGCCCGCATCAGAAAACCGCTGCTGGTGGTCGCCGGCCTGAACGACCCGCGCGTGCCTGCCTCAGAATCGGATCAGCTGGTCTGGCAGGTTCGCTCCAACGGCGGGGAGGTCTGGTACCTCATCGCCAAGGACGAGGGGCATGGCTTCAGGAAGAAGAGCAACGTCGATGAGTACCTGCTGACCGCGGCGAGCTTCCTGCAGAAGCTGGCGCACTGACCCCGACGTTGCTTCAGGCAGCGTCCGCAGTGGCGCGCGGCGGGAATGTCACCGTCACGGTAAGCCCCCTGCCCGAGGCGGGATCCGACAGCGCCACGCTCGCGCCGTGCGCGTCGGCGATTGCCTTCACGATCGCCAGTCCGAGTCCGCTGCCCGGCGGCGCCGTCCCGGCGCGCCGGTAGAAGCGATCGAACACCCTGGCGCGATCCTCAGGCGCGATGCCGGGCCCCTCGTCGGTGACCGCGAGTCGCGCGCCGCCGCCGGAGGCGGCCGGCACGGCTTCCACACTCACATCGACGCGGCCGCCGGCGGCGCTGTAGCGCACCGCGTTGTCCACGAGGTTGCGCAACAGCGTGCGCAGCGCCTCGGGGTCTGCCGGGAGGCTGACCGCCTGCGCGGCGGTGACGCCCAGGTCGATGTTGCCGGCGTCCGCCAGCGGTACCAGTTCCGCGACGATCTCGCGCGCAAGGTCATCCAGGCGCACCGCCACCCGCGGGCTCTCCGCGCGCGGTTCCTGGCGCGCCAGCGCCAGCATCTGCTCCACCAGCCGGATCGCGCGCTGCACGCCCGCCGAGAGCGTGCCCATGGCCGCCGTGCGTTCGCTCTCACCGCTGGCCCGCGCCAGCATGGCCATCTGCAGGTGCAGTGCCGTGAGCGGGGTGCGCAGCTCGTGCGCGGCATCGGCCATGAAGGCGCGCTCGCGTTCCAGCGCCGCCCGCAGCCGGCTGATCAGGTCATTGAGCGCGGCCACCAGCGGCTGCACTTCCTCGGGCAGGCGCTCATCCGGCAGCGCATCCAGGGCGTTGACGCGGCGCGCCTTGACCAGCGAGGTGAGCCGCTGCAGCGGCTGCAGCGCGTGTCCGACCGCCAGCCAGATGACGAGCGCCAGTACCGGCAGCAGCAGCGCGAAGGGGATGAGCGTCTGCAGTGCCAGCTGCGCGGCTCCCCGCTCGCGCACGCTCATCGGCTGCGCCACCTGGATGACGCGGGTCAGCGCCTGCACGCCGTAGGCGCGCCAGCGGCCTTCGCTCGTGGCAACGGTGGCGAATCCGAGGGTGGTGACCTCGGGCAGCACCGCGTGCGGGCGCGACAGGTAGACCCGCACCCCATCGAGCGACCACACCTGCACGACGAAATCGTAGGCGGCATCGGCGGTCGGCAGCTGCGGCGCCAACAGGTACTCCACCGGCTGGTCGCGCAGAAACAGTGCGGTCTGGCGCAGGTGGTAGTCGAAGAAGGCATCCGCCTCCGCGAGCGCGTTGCGGTAGACGAACCAGCCGCCCGCGATACCGAGCAGTGCCACGCTGCCGAGCAGCCACGCCAGCAGCCGTGCGCGCAGCGAACTCACGGCGCCGGCCTCACCCGATAGCCCACCCCGCGCACGGTCAGGATGAACCGTGCACCGAGCTTTCTGCGCAGGCCGTGGATGTGGACCTCCACCGCATTGCTCTCCACCTCCTCGCCCCAGCCGTACAGGCGCTCCTCGATCTGGCTGCGCGAGAGGATGGTGCCGGGACGCTCCAGCAGCAGCTCGAGCAGCGCGAACTCGCGGGGCGACAGGGCGATTTCCACGCCGTTCTGCGTGACCCGGTGCTGCGAGGGATCGAGCGTCACGTCGAGGTGCGTCAGCGCCGAGGAGGCACGGCCGGATTTACGGCGCAGCAGCGCGCGGATGCGCGCGGCGAGTTCATCCAGGTCGAAGGGCTTGACCAGATAATCGTCAGCGCCGGCATCCAGCCCCGCCACCCGCTGTGAGACCGCATCGCGCGCCGTGATGACCAGCACCGGCAGCGCCTCGCCCCGAGCGCGCAGGCTCTTCAGCAGCGCAAGACCATCGCTGCGCGGCAGACCGAGGTCGAGCAGCAGCAGCTCGAAAGGCTCGGTACGCAGTACCTGGGCTGCGCTCTCGGCGTCATGTACCCAGTCCACGGTAAAGCCCTCGCGCCGCAGGCCCGCGCGGATCGCCTCGCCGATCATGGGGTCGTCTTCTACCAGCAGCAGTCTCACGGTCCGCAAAGTATGATCAATCGCGCGCGCCGTAGCGCGAGGAGCGTGGCCATTCTCGTCGAACGCCTGATACAGGACGCGGCACGTCTCGGCGTGGCCCTGAGCGAGGAGGACGCCGCGAGGCTCTTCACGCTTCTGCAGGAACTGTCCACCTGGAACAAGGGCTACAACCTGACGGGCATCACCACGCCCGCCGCCATGGTGACGCACCATCTGCTCGACAGCCTCGCGATCCACCCGGACCTGTACGGCGCGCGCATTGCCGATGTCGGCACCGGCGCGGGATTCCCCGGCCTGCCGCTGGCGTTATGCAATCCCGAGCGCCAGTTCACGCTCATCGACTCGAAAGCCAAGAAGATCCGCTTCGTGTCCCATGCCGCGCACCTTCTCGGGCTGAGCAACGTGACCGCCGTGCACTCACGCGCCGAGACGCTCAAGGTCGATGAGCCCTTCGACACGGTGGTGGCGCGTGCGTTCGCGCCGCTGCCGCAGATGCTCGCAAGTGTCGCCCCGCTGTGCGGTGCCAACACCCGCGTGCTGGCGATGAAGGGAATCTGGCCGGCCGCGGAACTGGCCGCCCTGCCGGCCGCCTGGCGCGTCACCGGCTCGCGCGAGCTCACCATCCCGGGCCTCGATGCGGCGCGCTGCCTCATCGTACTGGCAGTGGCAGGGCGGTCGTCTCCTTGATGACCGCCAGCGCAATGGAGGAGTTGACCGACTGAACGCCCGGGAAGCGCGACAGGTGATCGAGGAAGAATGCCTCGTACGCCTTGATGTCGCGGCAGGCAATGCGTAGCAGGAAGTCCGTCTCGCCCATCAGCGTGTAGCACTCTAGGATTTCCGGGTGGGCGCGCACCGCCTGCTCGAAGCGCAGCAGCGCATCGCGTCCGTGGCCGGCGACCTTCACGTGCGAGAACACCATGACCGAGAGCCCCACCTTCTCGCGATCGAGCAGCGCCACGCGCTTTCGGATGACGCCGGATTCCTCAAGTCGCGCCACCCGCCGCCAGCAGGTCGAGGTGGTCATCCCCAACCGCTCGGCGATCTCGGCCGCCGAAACCGCCCCCTGCTCCTGCAAAAGGTCGAGGATCCTCAGGTCACTGCGGTCCAGATCAGGATGAGTCATATATTTCAGATACCTAGGATATATGAAACTTATATTCCATAGAGACCGTCATTTAAGCAATCTTTGTGACGATTGGTGCGCCTCACCCGAGTAGCCTTAAGAGGGTCCTGCCGGGAGTTGCGGCCATGGAAATCTTCGACCTGCGCGAGTTCGACGCCCATGAGCTCGTCGTCTTCGGCCACGACGCAGCCACCGGACTTAAGTCCATCGTGGCCATTCATTCCACCGCGCTCGGGCCGGCCGCGGGCGGCTGCCGCATGTGGCCCTACCCCAGCACCCACGACGCGGTCCGCGATGTGCTGCGCCTCTCGCGCGGCATGAGCTACAAGAACGCCATGGCAGGGCTGCCCCTCGGCGGGGGCAAGTCGGTCATCATCGGCGATTCGGGCAAGGCGAAGACGCCTGCGCTGTTCGAGGCCTTCGGGCGCTTCGTCGATTCGCTCGGCGGCCGCTACATCACCGCGCAGGACGTCGGCACGAGCACCGCGGACATGGCGAACGTGGCCCGTGCGACGCGTTACGTCGCAGGCCTCGGAGCAGCTCCCGGACAGGCGGGCGGGGACCCGGGGCCTAAGACCGCGCTCGGGGTCTATCTTGGGATCCGGGCGGCGGTGAAGTTCAGGCTGGGGCGCTCAGATCTGAAAGACGTGAGCGTCGCCGTCCAGGGTGCGGGTGGGGTGGGCTATCATCTGTGCGCCTATCTTGCCGCCGAGGGTGCGAAGCTGTACGTGGCGGACGTGCGTGCGGCCGCCGTTTCACGCGTTTGCGAGCAGTTCGGCGCTGCTGCGGTCGCAGTCGATGAGCTGCTCGGCCTCGAGGTCGACGTGCTGGCTCCCTGCGCGCTCGGCGCGCTGCTCAATAGCCAGACCATTGCGCGCCTGCGGGCCCGCATCGTCGCCGGTGCTGCGAATAACCAGCTGGCCGAGGATCAGGACGGTGTGGCGCTGCAGGCGGCCGGGATCCTCTATGCGCCGGACTATGTCATCAACGCCGGCGGCATCATCAGCGTCTCGCGCGAGTACCACGGCGGGGCCACCGAAGCCCAGGTCATCGCGGATATCCACGCCATTCCCGGCCGCCTCACCGAAATCTTCGAGCGCGCCCGCCGTGGAAACGGCAGCACGAACGCGGTGGCGGACCAGATGGCACGCGAACGGCTGGGGCGGCAGGTGCACCAGCGGGTTGCCTGAAGGACGCCGGGCTACGGCGGCAGTGCAGTACACTGTCCACCGTGAAGCGCGTCATCGCCATCGCGAACCAGAAGGGCGGCGTCGGTAAGACCACCACCGCCGTCAATCTCGCCGCCTCGTTCGCCGCTACCAAGCGGCGCGTGCTGCTCATGGATCTTGACCCGCAGGGCAACGCCACCATGGGCAGCGGGGTGGACAAGTCACAGCTCACGCGCAGCACCTGCGAGGTGCTGCTGGGGGAAACGGAACTCGCCTCCGCGCTGGTCCAGGTCGAGCTCGGCGGTTTCACGATCCTGCCCGCGAACCACGATCTCACGGTCGCGGAGGTGCGCCTGCTCGGGCTGCCGATCGGTCGCGAGACCAAGCTGCGCAACGCGCTGGCACCGCTGCGCAATGACTTCGACGTGATCCTCATCGACTGCCCGCCCGCCCTCAACATGCTCACCGTGAATGCCCTGGTCGCGGCCGAGAGCGTTCTGATTCCCATGCAGTGCGAGTACTACGCGCTCGAGGGACTGACGGCGCTGCTGTCCACCGTCGAGCAGATCCGCATAGCCGCCAATCCTGAGCTGTCGATCGAGGGCGTGCTGCGCACCATGTTCGACCCGCGCAATAACCTCGCCAACGAGGTGAGCGCACAGCTGATCGCGCACTTTGCCGACAAGGTGTTTCGTACCGTCATCCCGCGCAACATCCGTCTTGCCGAGGCGCCCTCGTTCGGCAAGCCGGTGCTGTTTCATGACAAGGAGTCGCGCGGTGCGCTCGCCTACCTGGCTCTTGCCGGGGAAATGATCCGGCGCCAGGAGCTGGCGGGCATGGCGCGGCCTGCCGCGACGGTGCCGGCACCGACGGCCGCCGAGCCCGTGGCGGCACCGGAAGAAACGCCCTGTGAGGCGAACGGGACGCACCCCGCCGCCGCGGCGCCCGAGGAGGCGCCGCCCGCTGCGGCGGTGACCGAGGCCTCACCGACGCCTGAGGCGACGGCAGAGCAAGGTGTAGCGGCCGCCGAAACACCCCCTGACACGAATACGGCTGAGGCCGCGGCGCCTCAGCTGCTGCCGGTCGGGATGCCCGGTGACACGACGCTGCCGCATGAAGAGGATTCAGGGTTCGACGGCGTCGGCGGCAATGCGACGGGCGGGGAGCTTGCACAGGGAAGCTCGATCCGCGAGGACATCCCACGATGATGCATCGAAAACCGACCCTGGGTCGGGGACTGGCGGACCTGCTCGGCGCGCGTCCCCCTCCGGCTGCGGCAGCTGAGCCGGCGGGCGATGAGCTCGCCAAGTTGCCGCTCGATCTGCTGCAACGCGGCCGCTACCAGCCACGCGTCGACATGCGACCGGAGACGCTGGCGGAACTGGCCGATTCGATCAAGGCCCAGGGTGTGGTGCAGCCCATCGTGGTGCGCCCGCTGGAGGTGACTCCCGGAAGCGGTGAATCGCAGCGCTACGAGATCATTGCCGGCGAGCGGCGCTGGCGCGCGGCGCAGATGGCAGGTCTTGGCGAAATTCCGGCGGTCATCCGCCACATTCCCGATGAGGCGGCCATTGCAGTAGCGCTCATCGAGAATATCCAGCGCGAGAACCTCAACCCGCTGGAAGAGGCGCGCGCGCTGTCGCGGCTGATCAGCGAGTTCGGCCTCACGCATCAGCAGGCGGCCGAGGCGGTCGGGCGCTCGCGCGCCGGCGTGAGCAACCTGCTGCGCCTGCTCGAGCTGTCGCCGGAGGTGTGCGAGCTGCTCGAGAAGCGCTCGCTCGAGATGGGCCACGCGCGTGCGCTGCTGGCGCTCAGCCAGCGCCGCCAGCAGACCGAGGTCGGAGTGCTGGTGGTCAAGAAGGGACTCTCGGTGCGCGAGACCGAGGGACTCGTGCGCAGGCTGCAGGCCCCCGCCGGCCGGGTTTCCGGCGATGGCGCAGGGCCGCGCGATGCGAATGTGGAGCGTCTCGAGCGGGATCTGGCCGAGAAGCTCGGCGCCCGGGTTGCGATCCAGCAGGGCAGCGGCGGAAAGGGCAAGCTGGTGGTCAGTTACAACAGCCTGGACGAGCTCGACGGGATCCTGGCGCACATCCAGTAGCGCACCAAAACCGTGCTGCGATCGAGGCGGCGGCCGGTCTGATTTGCGCGGTTTCGCGGCTGCGCGCGGCGCTGTGGACTCACGCGCGGGCGGTCTCTATAATCCCGCGGCTTTTTCGCCGTTGCAGCTAAGTGACTGAACGGCCGAGGTAATGTTAAGCCAGTTGCGTCCCCATCGGGCGCAAGACGGCTCTTTAGAGCCCCTCGAGCAGGACTTATATATAAGGTGTCGGCGATCGACTTGCCCCATGCGCGTCGGCTGGCCTTCGGCGTCGTGCTGGGTCAGGCGGCCGTGACCGTGTTGACGGCGGCGTGCGCGTTCGCCTGGGCCGGACGGCTGGCTGCGGTCTCGGCGTTGCTCGGCGGCGGAATCGCCACGGTTGGGAGCCTCGCGATGGCGGGTCTGGTGTTTGGCGGCGCGGCATCGGCCGGCGCGCAACGCGCGCTGAGCATGTTCTATATCGGCGAGGCGGTGAAGATCGTGCTGGTGATCGGCCTGTTCGTGGCGGTGTTGAAGACGATGAAGGTTGCGCCGCTGGCAATGTTCGCCGCGTTTGCCGCAACGTTCCTGGTGTATTGGATCGCATTGCTGCGCGCGCTGCCGGCCCTGAACGGCGTGCGCGCCGCGGCGCCTGAGCAAGGGGTGGATGGGTGAGCATCATGGTGGCAGCCGCAGAGCACGCCGTAGGCCCGATGGAATACATCGTGCACCACGAGACGTTCCTGTCGAACCGGGCGCCGCACGGGATCGTCGACTTCTCGGTCATCAATTACGACACCGTCATTTTCTCGGTCGCGCTGGCGCTGGTGTTCTTCGGACTGTTCTGGTGGGTGGCGCGCAAGGCGACCAGCGGTGTTCCCGGCCTCACGCAGAACATCATCGAGTCGATTGTCGAAACAGTCGACGCGCAGGTGCGCGACAGCTACCACGGCACCAGTCGCCTGATCGCACCGCTGGCACTCACGCTGTTCTGCTGGATCTGGCTCTTCAACTTCATGGATCTGGTGCCGGTCGATCTGCTGCCGGCGGCAGCGCGCGGCGCCGGCTTCGAGCACCTTAAAATCGTGCCGAGCACCGACCTCAATGCGACCTTCGCACTCTCGCTGACGGTGTTCATCCTCATCATCTTCTACAGCCTGAAGATGAAGGGTTTCGTCGGCTTCATCAGCGAGCTCACCCTGCAGCCCTTCACAGCCAAGAACGTCTTCGTGCAGGCGCTGCTGGTACCGGTGAACTTCGTGCTGGAATCGGTGACCTTTCTCGCCCGCCCGGTGTCGCTGTCGCTGCGACTGTACGGCAACCTGTACGCCGGCGAGATGATTTTCCTTCTGATCGCGGTGCTGACGCTGTCGCACGGGCTCGATAAGTTGCTCACCATCGGCGGCTGGCTGGGCATCATCGGCCAGTTAATTCTGGGATTCGTCTGGACGGGTTTTCACGTCCTCATCATCACGATCCAGGCGTTCATATTCGCGGTGCTGACGGTGGTCTATCTGTCGATGGCCAGCGAGCATCACTGACGCGGCGGCACAGGTTTTCTTATCTGGTTTGTTTCGAGGAGAGATTGAATGGAAGGCATTGCACACATTGAGGCCATGACCGTTCTTGCGGTCGGCATCATCTTCGGCATGGGCGCGCTTGGCACGGCTATCGGCTTCGGCATTCTCGGCGGGCGCTTCATCGAAGGCTCGGCGCGACAGCCGGAGCTGTTACCGACCCTGCGCGTACAGATGTTCCTGGTCGCGGGCCTGCTCGATGCGGTCGCGATGATCGGCATCGGCTTTGCGCTGTTCTTCACGTTCGCGAACCCGTTCGTGAGCGCGCTGCAGACGTTGCAGGCTGCCCACTGACGGTCTTGCCGCGCTGACGGCTCGAGGCAGGAGATAGACCTGTGAACATCAATCTCACGCTCATCGTGCAGATGATCGTGTTCGCCGCGCTGGTGTTGGGCGTGATGAAGTGGATCTGGCCACCGCTCCTCGCCGCGATGGACGAGCGCGCGCGCAAGATCGCGCAGGGACTCGCGGCCGCGGAGCAGGGCGAGAAGGAACTGGTCGAGGCGCGCGGCAAGGCCGACACCATCGTGCGCGAGGCGCGCGAGCGTGCCAACCAGATCATCGATCACGCGCAGCAGCGCGCCAATGAGCTGGTGGAAGAGGCCAAGGGCACCGCCAGCAGCGAGGGCGCGCGCATCGTCGCCGCCGCGCAGCAGCAGATCGAGCTCGACACCACCCGCGCGAAGGAGGGCCTGCGCCGGGAAGTGGCCGGCATCGCGGTGGGGGCGGCCGCCAAGCTCTTGGGTCGCGAGATCGACGCGCGCACGCACGCGGACCTGCTCGACAAGCTCTCGGCGCAGATCTGAACCAACGCCATGGCGGACAAGCTCACCATCGCCCGACCGTACGCGCGTGCTGCCTTCGAGGAGGCGCGCGAACGTGACGGTCTGGCCCCCTGGTCGCAGTCCCTGCGCTCGGCCGCGCAGGTGATCACGGATCCGCGCGTTGAGGCGCTGCTCGGCAACCCGCACGTCACCGCGGACGAACTCGCCGCGCTCGTGACCGGCATCGCCGCATCGAAGCTCAAGGTCGAGGGCGCGAACTTCATGCGCACGCTCGCCACCAACCACCGCCTGGCCTACCTGCCCGAGATCTCGAGCCTCTTTGACAGCTTCAAGGATACCGCCGAAGGGGTTGCCGACGTGACGGTAACCTCGGCGGCGGCGCTCGATGAGGCGCGGCAGAAAAAGCTCGCTCAGGCGCTCGAAAAGCGCCTCAAGCGCAAGGTGCGGCTGCACTGCGAGATCGACCCGAGCCTGATCGGCGGGGCGGTGGTGCGCGCCGGGGACCTGGTGATCGATGGCTCGCTGCGCACACGGCTCGAGCGCATTGCCTACGAACTGACCGCGTAATCGCCCAACGGATTCGACAAAAGAGATCGATATGGCCATCAAGGCAACCGAAATCAGCGACCTGATCAAGCAGCGGATCGAGAACTTCGAGTCGGTCACGGAGGCGCGCAACGTCGGCTCCATCGTGTCCGTCACCGACGGCATCACCCGCATCCACGGCCTGGCCGATGCGCGTTACGGCGAGATGCTGGAGTTTCCGGGCAACACCTTCGGTCTTGCGCTGAATCTTGAGCAGGATTCGGTGGGCGCCGTGGTGCTGGGCGACTACAAGCACCTCTCGGAAGGGGATACCGTCAAGACCACCGGGCGCATTCTCGAAGTGCCGGTGGGCCCTGAGCTTCTCGGCCGCGTGGTGGATGCGCTCGGCGCACCGCTCGATGGCAAGGGCCCCGTCAAGGCCACGCGCACCGCGCCGATCGAGCGCGTCGCGCCCGGCGTCATTTACCGAAAGTCGGTGAGCCAGCCGGTGCAGACCGGCTACAAGGCGGTCGACTCGATGGTGCCGATCGGCCGCGGCCAGCGCGAACTGATCATCGGCGATCGCCAGACCGGCAAGACGGCGCTCGCCATCGACACCATCATCAACCAGAAGTCTTCCGGCATTAAGTGCATCTACGTCGCGATCGGCCAGAAGCAGTCGACCATCGCCAACGTGGTGAGAAAGCTCGAGGAGCACGGCGCCATGGGGCACACCATCGTGGTGGCCGCCGCAGCTTCGACCCCGGCCGCACTTCAGTACATCGCTGCATACTCGGGCGTGACCATGGGCGAGTACTTCATGGACCGGGGCGAGGATGCGCTCATCATTTATGACGACCTGTCCAAGCAGGCCGTCGCCTATCGGCAGATCTCGCTGTTGCTGCGTCGACCGCCGGGCCGCGAGGCCTTCCCCGGCGACGTGTTCTACCTGCACTCGCGCCTGCTCGAGCGCAGCGCGCGCGTCAACGAGGAATTCGTGGAAAAGGCCACCAACGGCCGTGTGAAGGGCAAGACCGGCTCGCTCACGGGGCTGCCGATCATCGAGACCCAGGCCGGCGACGTGACGGCCTTCGTGCCCACCAACGTCATCTCGATCACCGACGGGCAGATCTTCCTCGAGAGCGACCTCTTCAACGCCGGCATCCGTCCGGCCATGAACGCGGGCATCTCGGTCTCGCGCGTCGGCGGGGCGGCGCAGACCGACATCATCAAGAAGCTCGGCGGCGGTATCCGTCTTGCGCTCGCACAGTATCGCGAGCTGGCGGCGTTCTCGCAGTTCGCCTCCGACCTGGACGAGGCGACCCGCCGCCAGCTCGAGCGCGGCCAGCGTGTCACCGAGGTGATGAAGCAGAAGCAGTACGCGCCGATGTCGGTGGCGGAGATGGCGCTGTCGATCTACGCGGTCACCAACGGCTACATGGACAAGTTGGAGCTGAAGAAGATCGTGGCGTTCGAGGCGGCCTTGCAGGCCTTTGCGCACACTAACTACAAGTCGATGATCGAGACCATCAACGCGACGCCGAAGTTCTCCAAGGAGAACGAGGCGGCGCTCAAGAAGTGCATCGAAGACTTCGTCGCCACCGGTTCCTACTAAATGCCCGGCACCAAGGAAATCCGCTCCAAGATCGCGAGTGTGAAGAGCACTCAGAAGATCACCAAGGCCATGCAGATGGTGGCCACCAGCAAGATGCGACGTGCGCAGGAGCGCATGAAGCTGGCGCGCCCCTACGCGCAGAAGATGCGCAACGTGATCGGGCACCTGACGCAGGCGAACCCGGACTACCGCCACCCGTTCCTGGTGACGCGCGAGCCCAAGTCGATCGGCATCATCGTGATCTCGAGCGACCGCGGGCTGGCCGGCGCCTTGAACGCCAACGTCTTTCGCGAGACCCTGAACCTGGTGCGCGAGTGGCAGGGCAAGGGCGCGAAGGTGAGCCTGTGCCTCATCGGCACCAAGGGCATGACCTTCTTCCGGCGCCTGAGCATGCCGATCCTCGCCAAGGTCTCCGGCCTTGGCGACCGGCCACAGCTGAAGGACCTCATCGGCGCCGTCAAGGTGATGCTGGATGGCTACCGGGACGGCACCATCGACCGGCTCTACCTGGCGAATGCGCAATTCGTCAACACCATGACGCAGCAGCCGACCGTCACGCAGCTGCTGCCGATCCAGGCGCTGGACACCGACGGGCTGCAGGAGCACTGGGACTACATCTACGAGCCGGATGCGGCCGGCGTCCTCGATGGACTTCTGATGCGCTACATCGAGTCGCAGGTCTATCGCGGCGCGGTCGAGAACGTCGCCTCCGAGATGGCGGCGCGCATGATCGCCATGGGGGCGGCCTCGGACAACGCCGGCAAGCTCATCAGCGAATTGCAACTGATCTACAACAAGGCCCGCCAGGCCGCGATCACGAAAGAGCTTTCGGAGATCGTGGGCGGCGCGGCTGCGGTTTGAGGAAAGACAGCATGGACACTTCGGCCGAGGGCCACATTACCCAGATCATCGGCGCCGTCATCGACGTCGAATTTCCGCGCGAATCCATTCCGAAGATCTACGAGGCGCTCAAGCTGAAGGATGTCGAGCTGACGCTGGAAGTGCAGCAGCAGCTCGGCGACGGCGTGGTGCGCACCATCGCCATGGGTTCCTCGGAAGGCTTGAAGCGCGGGCTCGCCGTGAAGGCGACCGGCGCGCCGATCTCGGTGCCGGTGGGCAAGGGCACGCTCGGGCGGATCATGGACGTGCTGGGCGTGCCGCAGGACAACCGCGGGCCGGTGCAGGCGGACGAGTACCTGCCGATCCACCGCCCGCCGCCACCGTTCGACGAGCAGGCGGGCGGCCAGGACCTGTTGGCCACGGGCATCAAGGTCATCGATCTTCTGGTGCCGTTTGCCAAGGGCGGCAAGGTGGGCCTGTTCGGCGGCGCCGGTGTCGGCAAGACCGTCAACATGCTGGAACTCATCAACAACATCGCCAAGCAGTACAGCGGACTTTCGGTGTTCGCAGGCGTCGGCGAGCGCACCCGCGAGGGCAACGACTTCTATCACGAGATGATCGAGTCGAACGTCATCGACAAGGACAACCTGTCCAACTCCAAGGTCGCGATGGTGTACGGGCAGATGAACGAGCCGCCGGGCAACCGCCTGCGCGTGGCGCTCACCGGCCTCACCATGGCCGAGTACTTCCGTGACGAGAAGCGCGAGGATGGCGGCAAAGGGCGCGACGTGCTGTTCTTCATCGACAACATCTACCGCTACACCCTCGCCGGCGTCGAAGTGTCGGCGCTGCTCGGGCGCATGCCCTCGGCGGTGGGCTACCAGCCGACGCTCGCCGAGGAGATGGGCGTGCTGCAGGAGCGCATCACCTCGACCAAGCGAGGTTCCATCACCTCGATCCAGGCGGTGTACGTGCCGGCGGACGATCTGACCGACCCTTCCCCCGCCACCACCTTCGCGCACCTGGATGCGACCGTGGTGCTGTCGCGCCAGATCGCATCGCTCGGTATCTATCCTGCGGTCGATCCGCTCGATTCCACCAGCCGCCAGCTCGATCCTCTGGTGGTGGGCGAGGAGCACTACAACACCGCGCGCGGCGTGCAGGCGGTGCTGCAGCGCTACAAGGAGCTGCAGGACATCATTGCGATCCTGGGGATGGATGAGCTGTCGGAAGATGACAAGCTCATCGTGTACCGCGCGCGCAAGGTGCAGCGCTTCCTGTCGCAGCCCTTCAACGTCGCCAAGGTGTTCACCGGCCAGGACGGCAAGATCGTCTCGCTCAAGGACACCATCCGCGGCTTCAAGGGCATCATCAGCGGTGAGTTCGATGCCCTGCCCGAGCAGGCCTTCTACATGGTGGGCACGGTCGAGGAAGCCGTCGCCAAGGCGAAGACGCTGCAATAATGGCCGAAGCACACACCATCCACGTCGATATCGTCAGCGCCGAGGGCGAGCTGTTCTCGGGCGATGCCGCCGCGGTGTTTGCGCCGGGCAAGGAGGGTGATCTTGGCATCTACCCGCGCCACACCCCGCTTTTGACCCTGCTCAAGCCGGGCGAGGTGCGCGTGCTGACGCCGGGCGGCGAGGAGCATCGCTTCTTCGTCGGCGGCGGTGCGCTCGAGGTGCAGCCGCAGAAGGTCACGGTGCTGGCCGACACGGCGCTGCGCGCCAAGGACCTCGATGAGGCGGCCGCCCTGGCGGCCCAGCAGCGCGCCGAGGAAGCCCTGCAGGACAAGAGCGGGCGCATCACGATCGCCGAGGCGCAGGCGGAACTGGCCCGCGCCGCCGCGATGCTCAAAATGCTCGACCGGTTGCGCAAAGTACGGGGCTGATCGCTGGACCCCTCCCAGGACAGCCCGCTTGCAGTCGCGGCGGCCACCACGCCGACACCGCGCGTACCCCTTGCGTCCCTGATCCGAAACCTGAGCGGCGGACTTGCGCTGCTGGCGCTGCGCCGTCGCTGGCCGCCGCGATTCGTGGTCAGCTTCGATCAGCTGGCAGCGCTCTTGATCGTCAACCTCGCCGTCTGGGCGCTGCTCGACTACCTGCACTCGCCTGCGCACGCGCCGCTCGCGCTCGACGGACTGTTCGGCTGGGCGTGCTATCTGGTCCTGGGCCTTGGCGCCTGCGCGCTCACGGCCCGCGCCCAGAGCCGCGCCGGCGATACGCGCGCGCTGCTGGTCCCGGCCCTCGCCGTCGCCCCGTTCGTGCTCACGATCTTCTGGCTGGCGCTGGATAAGGCCGCGGTGAATGCGCGGCCGGTTGCCGCGACCGTCGTGGCGCTCCTCTATCTGGCCTGTCTTGCGATTCGGGTGCTGGGTGCGGCCTTCGGGCCGGTGCGGGTAGCGCCGGCGGTCGTGGCGCTGCTGCTCATCGTCGCCTCGCCCTGGGCGATCGGATTTCTGAACCTGGACACGCGGCTGTGGGTGAGCGAGCAGGCCGCGCCGGCTCAGGACGCTGAAGACTCGGATGAGGCCGAAGCCCTTTTCTATGACCAGCCGGCACGCATCGCCGCGGCAGTTGCGCGCGTGAAGCCGGCGCAGCCCGGGCGCTCGGCGGTCTATTTCGTTTCCTTCGCGGGCGATGGCGGCCAGGGGGTGTTCAGGCGCGAGGCGCAATTCGCCAGCGAGGTGTTCGGCGCCCGTTTTGGCTCAGCTGATCGCACCGTGCTGCTGATCAACGACGTCGATGATCGCGATTCCTATCCGCTGGCGAGCGTTTCCGGACTGGCTCAGACGCTCAAGCTGCTGGCCGCGCGCATGGATGTGCAGCAGGACGTGCTAGTGCTGTTTCTGACCTCGCACGGTTCGGCGGATGGGCTGGAAGTGGAGAACGGCTCGCTGCCGCTGGCGCAGCTCTCGCCGGTAGACCTGCGCGAGGCGCTGGATGCCGCCGGGATCCGCTGGCGCATCGTGGTGGTGTCGGCCTGCTACGCGGGAGTGTTCGTCGATCCTCTCAAGACCGACACCTCCGCGATCGTCACCGCGGCGGATGCCGGACACAGCTCCTTCGGCTGCGAGGACGACCGCGAGCTGACCTGGTTCGGCGAAGCGTTCCTGAAGGACTCGCTCCCCGGCAGCGCCTCCCTGGAACAGGCCTTCCACAAGGCCGCCGGTCTCATCGCTCAGCGCGAAGACGCCGAGCACCAGATTCATTCCAACCCGCAGATGTACGTCGGCCCGCTGATGCAGGCGAAGTTGGGCGAGCTGCCCACCGGCAAACCCGGTCCCGATCCCCACGCGTACACCGTGCACCGGTGAGTACAATTGCCTCCCATGCCTAAGCGCGCTAAACGGGCGATGCGGCGGCGCGGCGCAAGCCGCGCGCGTACCAAAGGCGCGAGCGCGCCGTCCCCGCTGTCCATCGTCGTGCTCGCCGCGGGCGAGGGCAAGCGCATGAAATCGGCGCTCCCCAAGGTACTGCAACCGCTGGCCGGGCGGCCGCTGCTCAAGCACGTGATCGATACGGCCCGCACGCTCAAGCCCGCCGACATACTCATCGTGTACGGACACGGGGCTGAGCGGGTCCGCGCAGCTCTTGCGGACGAACCGGTGTCGTGGACGCTGCAGGCCGAGCGGCTGGGAACCGGGCATGCGCTGCTGCAGGCGATGCCGCAGGTGCCCGACGGCCATACCGTGCTGGTGCTCTACGGCGACGTGCCGCTGATCAGCCATGCGACGCTTCAGAAACTGCTGACGCTCGCAGGACCGCGGCAGCTCGGCCTGCTCACCGTTAAGCTCGATGACCCGCACGGCTACGGCCGCATCGTGCGCGCACGCGGTGGCCTGGTGCAGAAGATCGTCGAGCAGAAGGATGCGAAGGGGAGCGAGCTTGTCATACGCGAATGCAACACCGGGGTGCTCGCGTGCCCCGCCCAGCTGCTGCGCGGCTGGCTGGCGCGCCTGAAGAGCGACAATTCCCAGCGCGAGTACTACCTCACCGACGTCATTGCCCTGGCGGTCAGGGACAAGATCCCCGTCAAGGCGCTGGTCGCGGCTGATCCGGGCGAGGTGCTGGGTGTGAACGATAAGGCGCAGCTCGCTCAGCTCGAGCAGGTGTGCCGCGCGCAGCGCGCGCGCGAGCTGCTGCTGGCCGGGGTGACGCTCGCCGATCCGGCACGCATCGACCTGCGCGGCACCCTGACGCACGGCAGCGACGTATGCGTCGACGTGAACGTCGTGTTCGAAGGCCGCGTCGTGCTCGGCGACCGGGTGCGCATCGGCCCGGGCTGCCTGATCCGTGACAGCGAGATCGGCGCGGACAGCGAGGTCTTTGCGCACTGTGTCATCGATCGCGCGCAGGTCGGGCCCCGCTGCAGCATCGGTCCGTTCGCGCGCCTGCGCCCTGCCGCCATGCTCGCAAGCGGTGTGCACATCGGCAATTTCGTCGAGGTGAAGAACTCGAAGCTGGGCGAGGGCTCCAAGGCGAACCACCTCTCGTATGTCGGGGATGCGCAGGTGGGGAGCCGGGTCAACATCGGCGCCGGCACCATCGTCGCCAACTACGACGGCGCAACGAAGCATCTCACCACCATCGCGGATGACGCGCACACCGGCTCCAACGCCGTGCTGGTCGCGCCGATCACCGTCGGCGCCGGTGCCACCATCGCGGCCGGCTCGACCGTCACGCACTCGGTCCCGGGCGGCAAACTCACCATCGCCCGTGCGCGGCAGGTGACGGTCGAAGGCTGGCAGCGACCGGTGAAGCCAAGCAAATAAATTTTGCCTGCGCCTGCAACGTGTCTGTAGCACTTGCCGGCTACCGTTGGTGTCGCTCCGAACAGAACGCGCCGAGGGTATGGGCATGAGTGCATCGGAACAGCGGCGGGCTGAGTGGCTCGACCCGCGATTCTGGGATCGGCTGGATCGACTGGTGAGCCAGCACCAGCGCGCACAATCGGAGCACGACAGCGCCCAGCGCAGTCTCGGGCGGCTTACGCCGCACGAGGCGGAGGAACTGCGCGAGGCGTGGCAGCGTTACTGCGGAGTGATCGCCGAACTGGACCGCGCGACCGCAGAATTCGAAACCCTGCGTACGTGCGCCAGCTGAACCCCCCAGCAAAGCCCCTCAGAGTTCTGTCGCGCCGCACTCTGGAGGAGCTGAGCACGCTGCAAGCGAGGCTCCGTGCGCTCAGCGCGCCGCGCCAGATCGCGCTGCGCATCTTTGTCGCCAGCCGCCACTCCACGACCCCGGTCGCACAGCGGGAGTTCTGGCTGGAGTTCTCCTGGCTCGATCAGGAATACCGCGCCGCGGTGCATCAGCTGGCGCAGTTCTGCCGCGCGCACTGCAGTGTCCCGGATCGCTGAAGCGACGTCAGCGGTGCGCGGATCGACGGCGGATAGGCATCCGTCCTTGCGCGCCGTTGCCCTGTCAGGCACTCCTCACGCGTGCGGGGCTGGATTTCCTGACCTCGACGCGGCGGTCAAATCCGCGCAGAAATTCCCTGGCGAGGATGAGGCTCGCGTGACGCTGCATGCCGCCAGTGGCTAAGGCCTCAGCGCGACTTGCCGATGCCGCGGATGCGCTCGACTAAGGAGCTGGTCGACTTCTCGGGCGTCAGCGGCACGATTTCCACGCGCCCTCCGCTCGCCTCCACGAGTTCGCGCCCGACGACCTCGGAGGGCTTGTAATCGCCACCCTTGACCAGTACCTGCGGCCTGAGGGTTTGCAGGACCTCAAGCGGGGTGTCCTCATCGAAGATCGTCACCGCGTCGACGAAGGTCAGGGCGGCGAGCAGCGCGGCGCGCTCCGCCTCAGGCACCAGCGGCCGCTCGGGACCCTTGAGCCGGCGCACCGAAGCGTCGCTGTTGATCGCCAGCACCAGGACATCTCCGAGCTTTGCGGCATGACTGAGCAGAGCCAGGTGGCCGGCATGCAAAAGATCGAAGCAGCCGTTAGTGGCGACGATCTGTTTGCCCTCCATCCGCCAGGAGGCGGCCCGCGCCGCGAGCTCCTCACGCGACAGAATCTTCGCGTCCGGGCGGGCGGCGAGCGCATTGCGAATTGCGCTGGCATCGACGGCCACGGCACCCACATATCCCACCGCGACGCCGGCCGCCGCGTTGGCCACCTGTACCGCCTGCAACAGCGGAGCCTGCGCCGCAAGTGACAGGGCGAGCAGCGCAATAGCCGTATCGCCCGCGCCGGTCACGTCGTACACCTCCCGGCCGATGGCGGGAACCGCGATCTCCGCACCGCGTGGCGGGATGAGGAGCATGCCGCGGTTGCCGAGCGTGACCACCATCGATTCGATGTGTGCGCCTTCCAGCAGCGCACGCGCGGCCGCCGCGATCGAGGCCGTATCGTTGGCATCGAGCGGCTGTCCGATGGCCGCCTCGAGTTCGCGCAGATTGGGGGTCACGGTGGTCGCGCCGCGGTAGCGCGTGAAGTCCCGGTGCTTCGGGTCGACCACCAGCGGTGCAGTGCCGCGCATCCGGCACACACCGGCGATCGCCTCGGTTGTCAGCACGCCCTTGGCATAGTCACTCAGGATGATGGCATCGGGACGCGCACACTCTGCCAGCTTCGACACCAGGCGCACCGTCTCGTGCGGGGCACAGGGCCTGGCATCTTCCCAGTCGAGTCGCAGCAACTGCTGGCTGTGACTCACGACCCGCTGCTTGCGAATGGTGCGCCGCCCGGCCAGCGTGAGCACCGCGCGGGTGTCGATGTTGGCGGCCTGGCACAACTGCAGCATCCGCGCGCCCGCCTCGTCATCGCCCGCCACACCCGCCAGGCTCGCGCGCGCTCCCAGCGCTGCGACCTGACGGGCGACGTTGGCCGCACCGCCGAGGCGCTGCTCGGTGTCGCTCACCCGCACCACCGGCACCGGCGCTTCGGGCGAGACCCGCTCCACCGCGCCCATGACGTACTCGTCCAGCATCAGGTCGCCGACCACCCAGATCTGCAGCCCCTGATAGCGGGCGAGGAGCGCGGGCAGCGCGTCGGCACCTGCCGCGTGCAGCCAATCGCTCATGACGGGACGCCCTCGCGAATCAGGCCATCGAGCGACTCGGCAATGGCGTGAATGCACAGCGTATGGATTTCCTGGATGCGCGCCACCACGGTGGAAGGTGCCTGCACCAGAAGATCCGCGTGAGAGGCGAGCTGGCCACCGCGCGCGCCGGTCAGGCCCACCACCTGGCAGCCCAGCTGACGGGCGGTTTGCGCCGCCTGCACGACGTTGGCAGAGTTGCCGCTGGTGCTGATCGCGAACAGCACATCGCCCGGGCGTGCCAGGGCCTCGAGCTGACGCGCGAACACCCGCTCGTATCCATAATCGTTGGCCAGAGCGGTGAGAGTGGCGGCATCGCCGGTCAGGGCGATCGCGGGCAGCGCGCGGCGCTCCTCGCGAAAGCGGCCGACGAGTTCGGCCACCAGATGCTGCGCGTCCGCCGCACTGCCGCCGTTGCCGCAGGCGAGGATCTTGCAGCCGCCCCGCAGGCAGCCGTACGCGGTGGCGACGATGCGTTCAAGGACCGGGGGCAGCTGTTCTGCCGCCCGGGCGGCGACCGCCGAGTGCTCGATGAACACTTCGTCAATGGACATGGCTTGACCCGACATTAAAGAGAGTGATCGCCGAGGATCGCGCGCGCGAGCTGCGGCAGGTCATCGTATGCCAGCACGCCCCATCCGCGAACCTCTTCCTCCGTGCGCCGCCCCTTGCCGGTGCGCACCAGCACGGCCGTGACCCCCGCCCGCCTGGCGGCCTCAAGATCGCGCTGATCATCGCCGATCACGAGGCACTCGGAGGCGGCAATGCCGGCGTGTGCGATCGCGGCCTGAATGAGGCCGGGTGCGGGCTTGCGGCACCCGCACTGCTCCTGCGGAGCGTGGGGACACACGAACACGGCATCCAGCGTGGCACCCTGCCCGGCGGCCTGCGTGCGCATGTGCTCGTGCACGGCCTGAAGCTGCGCCAGGCTCATGAGCCCGCGGCCGACCCCGGACTGGTTGGTGGCCACGCTCAGGTACAAGCCAGCGTGCCGCAGCATCGCCAGTCCCTCGAGCGCCCCGGGAAGCCAGTGAAATTCCGATGGCTCGCGCACATAGCCGGCTCCGGCTGCCTCGCTGTTCAACACCCCGTCGCGGTCGAGGATGACATGCCTATGTTTCATCGGTTCGCGGCGGCTTCAGCGATACGGGTCTGCCTGCGAAAGATAGCGTTCGACATAATCACGCACACCGTCCTCAAGAGCGGTAAAGGGGCGCGCGTAGCCCGCCCGGCGCAGGCGCTCCATGCGGGCCTCGGTAAAGTACTGATAATGCGAGCGCACGGCGGGCGGGGTCTCCACGTACTCGATGCGGACCGGGCGCTTCACGGCGGCAAACAGCGCGCTCGCCACATCCTGGAAGCTGCGCGCCTGTCCGGTGCCCAGATTGTAAAGGCCGCTGACCGCGGGGTGATCCAGAAGCCAGAGTGTGACCTCGACGCAGTCACGCACGTAGATGAAATCGCGCTTCTGAGCGCCGTCGGGCAGGTCGGGCCGCTCGGAACGAAACAGTGTCACCGCCTGGTTGCCCGCGGCGAGGGGAAACTTCTGCGCCACCACGCTGCGCATGGTGCCCTTGTGATACTCGTTCGGCCCGTAGACGTTGAAGAACTTCAGTCCCACCCACTGCGGCGGCTGCGCACCCCCGTCGGAAAGATCGCGCGCGATCCAGCGGTCGAACAGATGCTTGCTCCAGCCGTACGGATTGAGCGGCCGCAGTCGCGCCAGGCCCTCCGGGGAAGCGTCATCATCGAACCCCTGCTCGCCGCCCCCATAGGTGGCCGCCGAAGAGGCATAGATGAACCGCTTGCCAAGGCCGGCGCACCAGTGCCACAGCGCCAGCGACAGGCGGAAATTCACCTCCGTGATCAGATCGGCATCCGACTCGGTCGTCGAGGAGATGGCCCCCAGGTGCACGATCGCCTCGACTTCACCGGCATGGGCCTTGAGCCACGGCAGCAGCGCGTCCGGTGCGACGAGGTCGCGCAGCGGCACCTTGGCGAGGTTGCGCCACTTGTCCGCCTGGCGCAGCCGGTCGCACACCGCCACGCGCTCACCCCGCTCGGCGAGCGCGGCGGCAATGTTCGAACCGATGAAACCGGCGCCTCCGGTGACCAGGATCATAGCGACCTTCGCAAATGGCCCGTATAACAAGCCCCAGGGTGCAATGGTACCGCCAGCGGGGCCTTTACCGCCCTGCCCAAGCGCGATGTCGGTCACGGCTTTCACCAGCCAAATCCGCGCTTTCCGCCCGTTTCAGGCACACTTGACGACCAGCGGTCTTAAGGACCAGAAGGCAAAAAACCATGTGCGGAATCGTCGGAGCGGTCTCGGGGCGTAATGTCGTCCCCATCCTGATGGAGGGTCTGCGACGGCTCGAATACCGCGGTTACGACTCGGCCGGCATTGCGGTCCTCAACGGCTCCAAGCGCCTCACCCGGCTGCGCACGGTGGGCAAGGTGCGCATGCTGGACGATGCGCTCGAGCAGACCCCGACCAACGGCAAGATCGGCATTGCCCACACGCGCTGGGCCACCCACGGCGTGCCGAGTGAGCGCAACGCGCATCCCCACATCTCGCGTGACGGACTGGCCATCGTCCACAACGGCATCATCGAGAACCACGACGAGCTGCGCGCCGATCTTGAGCGTCGCGGTTACCAGTTCAGCTCCGAAACCGACACCGAGGTCATTGCCCACCGCGTCCACTATCACCTGCAGACCGTGGGCGATCTGTTCAAGGCCGTGCGCGCGACGGTGGCGGAACTTGAGGGCGCCTACGCGCTGCTGGTGGTGAGTGAGCACGATCCGGAGCGGCTGATTCTCGCGCGCGAGGGTTGTCCGGTGGTCGTGGGGCTGGGCGTGAACGAGAATTTCGTGGCCTCGGACGTGGCGGCGCTGCTGCCCGTCACCCGGCGCTTCATCTTCCTCGAGGAGGGGGACGTGGCCGAGGTGCGTCTGCAGACGGTGCGTGTCATCGATCGCAGCGGCAACACGGTGGAGCGTCCGGTGCGCGAGAGCGAGCTGTCGGCGGACGCCGCCGAGCGCGGCCCCTACCAGCACTTCATGCTCAAGGAGATCCACGAGCAGCCGCGCGCCATCGCCGACACCCTGCAGGAGCGGGTCGCCAACGGACGCCTGCTCGAGGCGGCGTTCGGTCCTGCGGCCACCGAGGTATTCCGGCGCACGCACAACGTGCATATCGTCGCCTGCGGCACGAGCTTTCATGCCGCCTGCGTTGCCCGCTATTTCATCGAGCAGATCTGCAAGCGGCCCTGTTCGGTCGACATCGCCAGCGAGTACCGCTATCGCAGCCCGCTGGTGCCGCCGAATTCCCTGTTCGTGACCATCTCGCAGTCCGGCGAGACCGCAGACACACTCGCCGCGCTGCGCCTGGCGCGCCAGTCCGGTTACCTCTCGACGCTCTCCATCTGCAACGTCCCGGAGAGCTCGCTGGTGCGCGAATCCGAGCTCGTCATGCTGACGCGTGCGGGGCCGGAGATCGGGGTCGCCTCCACCAAGGCATTCACCACCCAGCTCACCGCGCTGGGCATGCTGGTGGTGGCGCTCGCCAAGCACAACGGAGCGGATGCCGAACGGGAGCGCGGCCTGGTGACGCGCCTCATCGAGCTGCCGGCGCTGGTGGAGAAGACGCTCGCGCTCGACCTGGTGGTCAAGGAGCTGGCGAAGCGCTTCGCCGACAAGCACCACGCACTGTTCCTCGGGCGCGGAGCGCTCTATCCCATCGCCCTCGAGGGGGCGCTGAAGCTCAAGGAAATTTCCTACCTGCACGCGGAAGGCTATCCGGCCGGGGAGTTGAAGCACGGGCCGCTGGCGCTGGTGGATGCCGACATGCCGGTCGTGACCGTGGCGCCCAACAACGATCTGCTCGAGAAGCTCAAGTCGAACCTCATGGAGGTGCGCGCACGCGGCGGGGAGCTCATCGTGTTTGCCGACCCCGAAGCGGGCATCCAGTCGAGCGATGGCGTCACGGTCATCGAGATGCCGCGACACGTGACTTACTTCCAGGCGCCGGTGGTCTACAGCATTCCGCTGCAGCTGCTCGCCTATCACGCCGCGATCCTCAAGGGCACCGACGTCGATCAGCCGCGCAACCTTGCCAAGAGCGTGACCGTCGAATGACCGATGAGGGGCACCTCCGCACTGATAAAAACCTGATAAATTAAAGACTTAGGGATGCTCTGCGGCGTCGTCGCCGCGCTACGATGAGCGGCGGATGACAACAAGAGACGCGCTCCCGGACCTGCTCGCCGGACTCTCGATTGCGGGGCTGCTGCTGCCGGAGGCGGTGGCCTACTCCGGACTTGCCAACCTGCCGCCCCAGGCGGGGGTGATTGCGCTGTTCGCCGGGCTTGTGTGCTACGGCCTCATCGGCCGCAGCCGCTTCGCCATCGTCACGGCGACTTCCTCCTCGGCGGCCGTGCTCGCTTCTTCGATGCTCGCGCTCGGCGCAGTCGATGCGGCCCAGCGCGTCGCGCTCGCGTCGATGGTCGTGGTGGGGACGGGTGTGGCCTTCAGCGTGTGCGCGGGCCTGCGACTGGGCGCGATGTCGAACCTGATCGCACGCCCGGTGCTGCGCGGCTATGCGTTCGGGCTGGCGCTCGTCATCGCCGTCAAGCAATGGCCGACGCTGGTGAACGTGCACGCCCACAACACATCCTTCTTCCCGCTGCTGAGCGAACTGGCCCGCGGCTACGGCGCCTGGCAGCTGTCGAGCCTGGCGTGCGGGATCGCAGCGCTCGCCGGGCTGTTCGCACTCGAGCGCATTCCCCGCCTGCCCGGAGCGCTGGTGGTCATCGTGACCAGCATACTCGCAGCTCCCGCCCTCACCGCTCATGGCGTGGCACTGACCGGCCCGATCCACCTGGTGCTCGCGCTGCCCTCGTTTGCCATGCCCGCAGGGGTTCGGCCGGTATCACTGGTCGGCTTCTCGCTGGCTCTGATGTTCATCCTGTACGCCGAGTCCTACGGCTCGATCCGCACCTATGCGTTAAAGCACGACGAGCCGGTGCAGCCGAACCGCGACCTGCTTGCCTTGGGTGTAGCCAACGCCGTAGCGGGCCTGTTGCAGGGCACACCGGTCGGTGCGGGCTATTCGGCCACCTCCGCGAACGATGCCGCGGGCGCGCAGTCGCGACTGGCCGGACTGTACGCGGCGGCCACGGTGCTGGTGCTGGTGCTGGTCTTTCTGCGCTGGATCGAGCGCATACCCGAGCCGGCGCTGGCGGCGATCGTCATTCACGCGGTCAGCAAGTCACTGCGGTTCGGCGTCTTCAGCAACTACTTCCGCTGGCAGCGCGATCGTCTGGTGGCACTCGCCGCGGTGCTGGCCGTGATGCTGTTCGGCGTGTTGAACGGCCTTTTGGTCGCGATCGCCTTCAGTCTCGCGATGCTGCTCAGATCGCTCGCCAGCCCGCGCCTGTCGGTGCTCGGGCGCGTCGGCGCGCACGACTATGTGAGCGTCACGCGTTTCCCGAACGCGCTGACCGTGCCGGACATGCTGGTGCTGCGGCCCGAGGAGCCGCTGTTCTTCGCCAACGCCGAGCCGCTCCTGACACAGATCCAGGAGCGCGTACTGGCCGCGCCGGCTGCGAAACTCATCGTCCTGAGTCTGGAGGACTCCCCTGACCTCGACAGCACCGCGCTCGAGGCGCTCGGGGAGTTCGCCAGCTGGCTCGCGGCTCACGGCCGGGAGTTGCGCCTGGCACGACTCAAGGAGTCCTCGCGCGATGCGCTGGCGCGGGCGGACCTGAAGGTGCTCCCCCCAGGCGCGCTCGACTACTCGAGTGTGGATGATGCGGTCAGGGGAGAGTGCGTCAGCCCGCAGCCCGGGGCCTAGCACGAGCCTGGCCCCCGGGCCCGAGCGGATGGCGTAACCGGCGCTTCGTGCTACTCTTTTCTGTCGCTTCGCAGACGCGGTTCGGTCCCGCACCGCACAATCAGAAAGTGAGGATCTGAAATGAAGAAGTTATCTTGTGGGCTGCTGGCCGTGCTGGCGGCCGTACTGATCGTCGGCTGCGCCATGCAGAAGGCGCCGGCCGAGCAGGCGGTGGCGGCGGCCGAAGCCTCGCTGGCTACGGTGCGTGACAGCGCGCAGAAGTACGTGCCCGATCAGCTGCAGGCCGTGGAGGCACAGCTCGATGGGGTCAAGGACAGCCTCGCCAAGGGTGACTACAAGGGCGTGCTCGCCGCCGCCCCCGCCCTGAATACCGCCATCAGCGGCCTTAAGGATGCCGCGGCCGCCAAGCAGGCGGAAATGGAGGCGGCGCTGGCCAAGGCGAAGGACGCCTGGGGCACGATGAGCACCGATGTGCCCAAGATGGTCGATGCCATCCAGAGCCGCGTCGATGTGCTGTCGAAGTCGCACCACCTGCCCAAGGGCGTGACCAAGGACAGCCTCGCGTCGGCAAAGTCGGGCCTGGATTCAATGAAGGCGGCATGGGGCGATGCGTCCAACGCCGCCACGTCCGGTGACTTCACCACGGCCATGAGCAAGGCCCAGGCGGTGAAGGATCAGGCCACCCAGCTCATGCAGTCGCTCGGCATGACCTCGGGCTGAACGGAAGGGTTCAGCGATCGCCGGCCGCCTCCTTAGCTGAGGCGGCCGGTCAGATCGTAGGTTTCCGCGCTCAGGATCTCGACGTCGGCCCACTCGCCGGCTTTGAGCCTGCCGGCCTCGCGGATGCGGACCACGCCGTCGATCTGTGGCGCCTCCGCGGCGCTGCGGGCAATGGCGACACCGTCCGACACCTCGTCCACCAGCACGCGCGATGTCGTGCCCACCCGTGCTGCCAGCCGGCGGCCACTGATGAGGGCCGCACGCTCCATGAAGCGCGCGTAGCGCTCCTCCTGCACCTCTGCTGCTACGGGGCAGGGGAGCGCATTGGCGGCAGCGCCCGCGACCGGCGAGTACCTGAAACAGCCGACCCGATCGAGCTGAGCTTCATCGAGCCAGGCAAGCAGCTCGGCGAACTCCGCCTCCGTTTCCCCGGGGAAACCCACGATGAAAGTGCTGCGCAGGGTCAGCTGCGGGCAGCTGCGGCGCCAGGCGTGGATGCGGGCCAGCGTGTCTTCCGAGTGCGCGGGACGGCGCATGCGTTTCAACACCGTGGGGCTACCGTGTTGGAACGGAATGTCCAGGTAGGGCAGCACGCGTCCCGCGGCCATCAGCGCAATCACCTCATCGACGTGCGGATAGGGATACACGTAGTGCAGGCGCACCCACACCCCGAGCTCGCCCAGGCCGCGCGCCAGGTCGATGAAGCGGCTCTGGTAGGTCTCACCGCGCCAGGCCCCGCCCGCGTAGCGGATGTCCGCGCCATAGGCGCTGGTGTCCTGCGAGATGACGAGCAGCTCCTTCACACCGGCCCTGGCCAGCGCTTCCGCTTCGCGCAGCACTTCCTCGATCGGCCGGCTGGCCAGGCGGCCGCGCATGGAGGGGATGATGCAGAAGCTGCACTTGTTGTTGCAGCCCTCGGAGATCTTCAGGTACGCATAGTGCCGGGGCGTCAGGCGCACACCCTGCGGCGGCAGCAGGTCGAAGAACGGATCGTGCGGCGGCGGCAGGTGCTCGTGCACCGCCCCCACCACGTCCTCGTAGGCATGCGGACCGGTCACCTTCAGTACCCGCGGATGCCGCTCGAGAATGCGCTGCGGCTTGGCGCCGAGGCAGCCGGTCACGATGACCCGTCCGTTGTGCTCGAGCGCCTCCCCGATCGCCTCGAGTGACTCATCGACCGCCGCGTCGATGAAGCCGCAGGTGTTGACGACCACCACGTCGGCCGCCTGGTAGGTCGCCGCGACCTCGTACCCTTCGGCGCGCAGCTGCGTCAGGATCCGCTCGGAGTCCACCAGCGCCTTCGGGCATCCAAGACTTACGAATCCGACCTTCGGCACCCGGCGCGGGCGCGGGGACGACGGGCTCGCGGAGCGCGCGTGAGACTTGGCAGCTGGCATGGCGAACGGGGGTGAAAAAAGGGCGGCTATGCTAGCCGCGGACCTGGCATCTGTCACCCGCGCGTAGCGATTACGGCTGCGATGCGGTGGCGCCCTGGGCGGCGGCCGGCTGCTTCACGGCCAGGACGCCGGGCTGCTTATGCACTCTCAACAGCGCGTAGAACACCAACAGCACGATGAGCGGCATGACGAGCCACGGCCACACCGCGGGCCGCCGCTCGCGCGTGCCTCTAGCGGCCATACAGGCCCGTGAGGTCGGCCTCGCCCAGCGCCTGGGAATGCACGTTGAAGCTCACCAGGGCGGCCGTCGCATTCGCGGGCAGGTCGAGCTTGGCGACCTTCAACGCGTACAGACGGAAATTATAGTGATGCGGTGAACCGGGAGGCGGACAGGGGCCTCCGTAGGCTGCGCTGCCGAAATCGGTGCGCCCCTGGACGGCACCGGCCGGCAGGAGCTTCTTCTGCGGATCTCCGGCCCCGGCGGGCAGTGCCGACACCGAGGCGGGGATGTTGTAGACCAGCCAGTGCCACCAGCCGCTGCCGGTGGGCGCGTCCGGATCATGCACCAGCAGGGCGAAGCTCTTGGTAGCGGAGGGGGCGCCGCTCCAGGCGAGCGCGGGCGACACGTTAGCGCCCTTGCAGCCAAAGCCGTTGAAGACCTGGCTGTCAGCAAGCTTGCCGCCCGCCGAGAAATCGGTACTGGTCAGGGTGAACCGGTCGGCATCACCCGTCGCGGGCGGCTCGGCCGCGGATAACGCCATTGCCGCACTCATCATCGCGAGCCAGGCGCCCGCCAGCCAACCCTTGCCCATCATGAGGCGCAGTTTGCGGCCCCCGGGGCGAGGAGTGCAAATGCGCGCTTGGTCTAAAGCGCCGGGACTCCGCGAAGCGGCGACCCGGCGCTTTGAGCTCAACCGAAGCGGGTAATGTTAGCCGCGTTCCCAGTGGCCGGGATGCATGCGCCAGCCGTTGCCGGCGCGAACCCAGGCATGGGGCGCCCAGTGGTAGCCCGGGCGCGGCGCCTGCCAGAAGCCCGGATGCCAGGCGTAGCGGCCGCCTTCCCAGAACCAGTTGCCGCCCACCCAGAAGTAACCCGGCGAGGGAGCCACCCCCACCACGACTTCAGGCTGCAACGGCGGTGGGGCACTGTAGGCAACCACGCCGCCGTAACCGGGTGCCGGGGCGACGACGCATCCTGACAGCGCTACGCACAGCAGCGCGCCGGCGAAGGCGATCTTGAGGCAAGCGAGTTTCATCGATCTGTCTCCTGTTGATCCGCGCTGGAGATGCCGGAACATATTCGTCATCAACGCGCCAGTGTCTGTTAAGAATACACAGCCGCAACGCCAAGTGAACCGCGCAGCCCCAGAAGTGTTAAATCCATTCCATGCCCTCGTTCGGCGTCGTGGTTCAGCTCACATTCAGCCGTGCTGCGCTCCTGCGACCTTGAGCGGAGCGCGCTGAGGTGCGCTTCGGCCGCGAATACTACCAGCGCTACTACTTCGATCCGCGCAGCGCGGTCGCCACGCGCCGTGAGATGCAGTTGCGCGCACGGCTCATCGCAGCCCTCGCCGCGCATGCCGACCTGCCGGTGCGCCGCATCCTCGAGGTGGGCTGCGGCACCGGCACTCTGCATGCCGCCCTCACCAGGCTGCTGCCGCGGGCGCACTACCTGGGGCTCGAGGCGAGCGAGTACCTGTGCCAGCGCTATGGCTGGGTCCACGGTCAGATCGAGGACTACCGCGCGCGCGCCCCGTTCGACCTGGTGATCTGCTACGACGTGCTGCAGTACCTCGATGCGCGAGCAGCGACGCGCGCGCTGGCGAACTTCGGACGGCTGTGCCGCGGTGTGCTGTACTTCAGCGCCCTCACGCGCTTTGACTACCAGCACAACTGCGACCGCTCGCGCACCGATCCGGATGTGCACCTTCGCAGCGCCCGCTGGTATCGCGAGCGTCTGGCGCGCCAGTTTCGCGAGGCGGGACTCGGGTTCTGGCTGCGGCGCGGTGCGCCGCTCACGCTCTGGGAGCTGGAGTCGCGCTGAGCGGCGGCAACGACCGCGCACGGCGAGCGCGGAACAGCGGGTACAGCGGCAGGCCGAGCACGATCAACAGCAGCGTTGCTATCGACTCCTTCGGCGTGGTGATGAGCGCACTGATGACGATCCACACCATCACCAGCACGAACAGCAGGGGCACCACCGGATAGCCCGGCAGGCGGTAGGGACGCACGGCTGCCGGCATGCGGCGGCGCAGAACGATCACTGCCAGCACCACCGGGATCCAGAACAGCGCATACGACATCACCGCCATGTTGGTCAGCTCATCGAAAGTCCCGGAGGCTGCCAGCAGTGCCGCCCAGATGCCCATCAGCACGAGCGAGGTGAGCGGGACGCGCGTGCGCGGGCTCAGTCGCCCGAAAGCGGAGAAGAACAGCCCGTCACGCGCGGAGGCGTACGAGACGCGCGCGCGGGTCAGGATGGTGCCGTTGAGCGAGCCTGCGGTGGACACCAGGAAGATCAGCGCGGCGATCGGCGCTGCGCGCGCGCCAAGGAAGGTGCGCACCGCCCGGGCTGCCACCGAGGGCGCATCCGGGTAGGCGGTGGAGTTGGCGCTGGCGACCTGCCAGATCGGCAGCGCGTACAGGTAAGCGGTGTTGATGAGCAGGTAGATGGCGAGCACCAACAGCGAGCCCCCGATGATCGCGCGCGGCAGGTTGCGCTGCGGGTTCTGCACCTCGCCCGCCGCCATCGGCAGGTACTGCCAGCCGCTGTAGGCCCACAGCGCGGCGAACATCGCAGCGCCAAAGCCGGTGAAGCCGCCGCCGGTGCTGCCCGCCGGCGCACGCAGGTTCGCAAGATCGTGCACGTCGGAGAACAGGAACACGCCACCGGCCACCGCCACAATCGCCGCGACCTTGGCCACCGCGAGCACGGTCTGCACGCGCCCACCGAGCATCACCCCGGCGCAGTTGATCGCGGTGAACAGTGCAATCACGCCCACCGCGACCAGCTGGCGCGTGCCGAACTCCAAGCTGTAGGACACGCCGAGCACGCGCACGGTGTGCGCGAACCACAGGGTATCGAAGGCATGGATGTCGGAGCTGAAGATCGCGACCGCCGCACCGTAGGCGGCGATGCTGGCCCCGCCCAGCACGAAACTGTTGCAGGCGTAGAGGAAGCCGGGAATCTCCCCGTATGCGGCGCGCAGGTAGACGTACTCGCCGCCGGCATCCGGCAGCAGTGCACCGAGTTCTGCGAAGCACAGCGCGCCGAGCATGGCCAGGGCACCGGCCACCGCCCACGCCGCCAGTACCAGCGCGGGCGTTCCCACCGCCTGGGCCATGGCGGCCGATTTGAGGAACACGCCGGTACCGATGCAGATCCCGACCACCAGCGAGGTGGCATGAATCAGGGTCAGATCGCGGCGCGGCTGCAGATCCGGGGTTGTCATGCGCGCTATCGTACAATTGCGCCATGGCAACACACGAATATAGTGCCCGCATCCACTGGGAGCGGGGCAACGCCCCCTTCACCGACAACCGCTTCAGCCGCGGCCATTCCTGGCACTTCGACGGCGGTGTGGAGGTGCCGGCTTCTTCCTCGCCGCAGGTCGTGCGCGTACCGATGTCGGTTGCAGCGGCGGTCGATCCGGAGGAAGCCCTGGTCGCCGCCCTCTCGAGCTGCCACATGCTGTGGTTCCTGGCGCTCGCGGCGCAGGGTGGCTGGCGGGTCGACGAATACAGCGACGATGCGCACGGGGTGATGGGCAAAAATTCCGCCGGCAAGACCGCCATGGTGCAAGTCACGCTGCGCCCGCGCATCAGCTTCTCGGGCGAGCGACTGCCCTCGCGCGCCGAGCTCGGAGAGCTTCACCATCGCGCGCACGAGGAGTGCTTCATCGCCAACTCGGTGACGACCGAGGTGCTGATCGAGCCGCGCGTCGATGCCTGAGCTGCTGGCCAGCTTCCGCGGCGCGGTGACCTGCAGCGTTGCCCGCGACGTGCTCGGGCTCACGCTGCGCGGCGACACCGCGCAAGCGCCCGGCGAGCCGACCGCGCTCGCCTTCAGCGCCGCAGCGCCGGCGGATTTTCCCGCGCAGCTCACCGATGCCCTGGTCGAGCGCCTCGAGGGCGGTGAGTACCGTATCAGAAGTGGCGGGCGCGAATGGCTGATCAGCGCGCCCGTGCACCTGCACCGCGAGATCGCGGCGCGCTTCTACCGCGCGATCCCGCCGCGGCCCGCGCCGCTCGCGCGGCGCGTGTTCTTCAGGATCGCGCTGGCGCTGGCCGCCAGCCGCGGCGGACTTGCGCTGCTGCGCGTGCTGCGCCGCTGAAGATCACTACGAGGTGGGTGAGCGCAGGCCGAGGACGTCCGCGTCCGCCAGCGGCGCGCGCTGCGTGCCGAGCAGCGACGCGTAGGCGGCGAGCTGGTTGTGAAAGGCGCGGCCCCAGGTGAAGTGGCGCAGCACGCGGGCACGGGCCGCGGCCCCGACCGCCGCCAGATCACGCTCATACAGGGCGGCGATCGCCTCGGCCATGCTCGTGCCGCTGTTGGGCTCGGCGAGCACGCCCACGCTCTCGTCGATGAGTTCCGGAAAGGCGCCGGCGCGCGCCGCGACCACCGGCACTCCGCACGCCATGGCCTCGAGGATCACCAGCCCGAAGGTTTCCTTGGTGCCGGCATGCACCAGGGCATCGGCGGAGGCGATCCACTGTGCCAGTTCCAGGCTGTCGCGCCGGTAGGGAAGCATCGTGACGTTCACCGCCGGCCGCGCATGCTGCTCCCCGCCGATGAGCACCAGGTGGTACGGCGGTCCCAGACGCGCGAACGCCTGCAGCAGCACCGGCAGGTTCTTTTCGCGCGCGAAGCGACCGGCATAGACCAGCACGCGTGCCGCGCCAGGCAGGCCGAGGCACTCGCGCAGCGCAGCGCTGCGACGCTGCGGGTTGAAGACTTCCGCATCCACGCCGAGGGGCTGATGCACGACGCGCTGCACGCCCAGGGAGCCCAGGTACTCGCACATCAGCCGGCTGGGTGCGAACACCACGTCGCAGCGCTCGTACACCAGCCGCACGTAGCGGCGCAGCACCGGCCCGCTGAACCAGCCGAACGAGCGCCGGCCGGCGAGCTGCGGCAGGTTTGAATGATAGAACCCCACCAGCGGAATGGCGCGCCGGCGCGCGACCTGGGCGGCGCACCAGGCGGGGTGAAAGACGTCGCCCGTCTCGATGAGCGTCGGCTCGAGTGAATCGAGCAGCCGCATCCAGCGGCGCGGGTTGAGCGGCAGCCGGTAGTTGAAGGTGCCCGGAACCGGGTAGCCCGGCAAAGTGCACACCCCGCCGCGCTCGAGCTGCTCCTCGCGGCCGGGAACCAGGATGGTGTGCTGCCAGGAGGTATGCCGGGCGAGCCAGGCATGCTTGGCGCAAAGATAGCGTTTAACGCCGCCGCTGGTCGGTGAATAGAAGAGCGTCGTGTCGACGAGATGCATGGGGACTTTCCGACCAGCATGCTCGGGAAGTGCAGCATTGCACCTTTATGACGAGGGGGTGTCAAGCGTGGCCGCGACGCGGACCATGTTGGCTCACCGCACACCAACAGTTTAACGGAGCCTCGGGCGGCAATACGACTGTGGCACACTGGGCGCCGGCGCTGTCGGTTGGGGAAGGGATCGTGATCGATCACACCGGTGTCAGGGTCAGCGATCTGGCTAAGTCCAAGGCGTTCTATCGCGCCGCGCTGGCGCCGATCGGCTATCAGCTGCTCGTGGAGTTCCCCGCCGAGGTGACGGGCAGCGATGAGGTCGCCGGCTTCGGTGTGCCGCCCAAGGCGGATTTCTGGGTCGCCGCCGGAGCACCCAACAAGCCGCCGGTTCACGTCGCGTTCCGTGTCAGCGAGCGCGCACGGGTCGATGCCTTTCACGCCGCGGCGCTCACGGCCGGCGGGCGTGACAACGGCGCGCCGGGCCCGCGCCCGCACTACCACGCCGACTACTACGGTGCCTTCGTGCTAGATCCCGACGGGCACAACATCGAAGTGGTGTGTCGTGAGCCCGCGCCGCTCGATCGCGGAGCGCTGCGCTGATGGAACGTCTGAACGCGCTGCTGCGCCGCCTCGTCGTGCTGCAGCCCGGGGAGGCGCCGGCACTGCTGGCCTCCTTCGCGACGCTGCTGTGCACGTTCTCGAGCTACACCATCCTGCGTCCGGTGCGCGATGCGCTCGGCATCACCTCCGGGCTGGACAACATCCCCTACCTGTTCTGGGGAGTGTTCATCGTGATGCTGGTGCTGCAGCCAGTGTACGGCTGGCTCACCTCGCGCTTTCCGCGCACCGTGTTCCTGCCGTGGGTGTACGGGTTTTTTGTGGCCAATCTGCTGGGCTTCTACCTGTGGTTTCGCCTGCAGCAGGACCATACCTGGATCGCGCGCACCTATTTCGTGTGGGTGAGTGTCTTCAACCTGTTCGTAGTGGCGGCGTTCTGGAGCCTGATGGCGGATGTGTTCACGCGCGAGCAGGCGGGACGGCTGTTCGGCGCCATCTGGGCCGGCGCCAGCACCGGCGGCCTGATCGGGCCGTTCATCGATAATCGGCTGGCGGTGCCGATCGGTGCCATCAACCTGCTGCCGATCTCCGCGGCGCTGCTCGCCCTGTCCTTGGTATTCATGCGACAGGTCATCCGCTGGCAGCGCGCCCAGGCCCCCGCGGCAGGCGGCGTCACGCTCCAGGCAAGCCCACCGCGCGCAGAGGATGCGCTCGGCGGGGGCGTCTGGGCTGCATTCGGCCAGGTGCTGCGCTCGCCGTACCTGCTCGGCATCGCGCTGTTCGTGCTGCTGATGACCTGGGTATCGACTTTCCTGTATCTCGAGCAGCAGGCGTTCGTCGCCAAAGCGTTCCACACCGCCGACGAGCGCGCGCGCTTCTTCAGCGGCATCGACTTCCTGGTGCAGGCGGCCTCGCTGGCGATACAGTTGCTGTTGTTCGGGCGGCTGTTCAAGTGGGTGGGTCTGCGAGTGATCCTCGCGTCGGTGCCGGTCATCATGACCGCGGCCTACGCAATCTTCGCGCTGGCACCGCGCTTCATGGTGTTGGTGGTGGTGTTCGCCGTGCGGCGCGCCGGGGACTACGCGCTCACGCGGCCGTGCCGCGACGCACTATTCACCGTGGTAAGCCGTGAGGAGAAGTACAAGGCGAAGAGTCTCATCGACACCTTCGCCTACCGCGGCGGGGATGCGCTCAGCGGCTCGCTCTACAAGGCGCTCACCGGCGGCTTCGGTGCAACTGCCGCGGACATCGGCTGGCTCGGCGCAGGGATCTCCGCGCTGTGGACCGTGCTGGCGCTCGCCTTGGGGCGCACCTTTCAGCGGCGCGGGCGCGCGCTGGATCGATAGGCTTCAGGCAGCGCCCGGCTGCAGCGCGCCGATGGCATCCGCCGCATCAGCGCTGTCCGCCGGGGCCGCGATGCGCAGCGCCATCGCCGCGCTAACGATCTCCGCGGCGCTGCCGAAGCGCTCGCCGCGTCGCTTTGCCACCAGGCGCGCTAGGAAGGCCTGGTAGCGCGACAGGTCGGCCGGCAGCGCCGGGGTGGGCGCGCTCACGTGCTGCTGCAGCACCTCCATGGCGGTGGCGCCGATGTAGGGCTTCTGGCCGGTCAGCATCTCGTAGCACATGATGCCCAGGCTGTAGAAATCCGAGCGCGCATCGAGCGGCTCACCGAGCGCCTGTTCCGGGCTCATGTAATAGGGCGACCCGAGCAGCACGCCGGTCTGCGTGCTGACCGTGGCGCCGTCGAGGGAGCGCGCCAGGCCGAAGTCGATGAGCGCCACGCTATCGCTCTCGCGCAGCATCACGTTGGGCGGTTTGAGGTCGCGGTGCACCAGTCCCGCCTCGTGCACGACCCCCAGCGCGCGTGCGACCTCCGCCACGTAGTGCAGCGTTTCCTGCTCGTTCACGCCGCGCTGGATGCGGGCCTTCAGGTCCCCGCGCGGCAGGTATTCCATGGCGAGATACTCGAACCCGGCGTGCACGCCGTAGTCGTAGATCTCCACGACCAGCTGGCTCTTGATCGCCATGATCGCGGTGTACTCACGCTCGAGGAACTGCCGCCCGGCCACCTCGTCGCGCAAGGTCTTGCTGACCTTGAGTGCCACGTTGTGACCGCGCTGCGCGCTGCTGGCCAGGTAGACGACCGCCTTCTCCGATTCACCGATGCGCAGCCGCAAGGTGTAACCGGGGATGACCTCCGCGTTGCTCGTCAGCAGCGCCGCCACGCCTGCGCCCTGCAGGCCATCGGCGCCCTCGGCCGCTTCGGCGCTGACCAGGCCGGCCGCTGCGGCATCGGCGCTGCCGGCCGCATCCGGCGTGGTCTCGTCGCGTGACACCGCCTCGCGCGACAGATTCACCAGGCTCGCCAGCCGCCGCGCGACGCGCCGCTCGACACGACGCAGGGCGACCAGCACAGAGGTATTGAGCCGCTCCGGCGTGACCAGGCGCTTGGGCAGGTAGTCGACCGCACCGAGCTGCAGCGCGCGCACTGCGGTAAGTTCGTTGCCCGCTTCGGCGAGCACGATGACCGCAGGTGTCGCCGGCTGCTCGCGCAAGCGGCGCAGCAGCATCAGTCCGTGCGCGGCGGGGTCTTCCGGGCTGGTGCCGAACGGCGCTGCGAGCACCAAAAGATCGCAGTCACGTCCCGAGAACTTGGCGCACCAGCGCTCGAACTCCGCGAGGCTGAGCATGCTCACGCTCGCCTGCGGGCACAGCACGTCGAGGTGGTGACGCAGCCACTCGCCGTAGCGCGGATCGTCCTCGACGATGATGACCCGCGCGGGCGGTGTGGTGCGCCGCGGCTTCACTGCTGCACCTTGAAGCGCACCCGCACCCGCACCCGCTGGCTCACGTTCTGTCCGCCGCGCACCGGTGGCTGGTAGCGCCACTGGCGCACCGCCTCGAGGGCTGCCGGTTCGAACACCCCGGCAGGCTGCGCGCCGACGATCGTTGCGTCGCTCACCGAGCCGTCGGTGCCTACGACGAACTGCAGGTCGACCCAGCCCTCGATGCCGCGCTGGCGCGCGGCGTCCGGAAAACGCGGCGCGATGTAATGCGTGCGGGTGAGGCTGCCCTCGTTCAGGTAACTGTTGGCCTGCGCAGCGGCGTCCTGGGCGGCTGCCAGGGCAGCTTCCAGCGTGCCGATCTGCGTCGCATCGGCCCCTGCATCATGTGCCTCGCCGAGCCAGCCCCGTGTCGCGGCGAAGTCCTGCGCGTGCAGCGAAGACTGCGCCTCCTCGAGCACGCGCGCCGCGTAGGCGTTCTTCTTGATCTGGGTCGCCGGATTCGCGGCGTCTTCCTTCATGAGCTGTGCGAGGTAGAATTTGGCGCTGTCGCTGGCGGGGTCGACGAGGTGTCCTTGTTGCAGGCGCTGATCGAAGCTGACCGCCAGTCGCGCCGCCGCCTCGGCGCGCGCGCTGAGGCGCAGCTGCTGCGCATTCTCGCGCAAACTGCTGACCAGCGCAGGATCGGCGCCGAGTTCGGCCGCTGCGGCAGACAGCTCGTCCGCCCGGTCGGCATTCGTACTCTCGATGGCGATGCGCGCTTCACTCTCCAGGCGCGCCACCAGCTCGAGCGTCACCTGTCTCACCAGCGGCTGGTCCGGAGCCAGCGCGAGGGCCGCCTCGACGTGTACGCGCGCGTTGTCCTGCGCCGGCTCGATCAGGTGTCCGCGCTCCAGCGCGTCGCGGGCCTTGGTCACGTAATCGATGGCGCGCGACTCGGACTCGGTCTGCGCGAGCTGCTGCGCCCTGCCGGCCACCGCCCGCTCGTTCTGCGCGCCGATCTGGGCGGCGAGCAAGGCGACCCGCGGATGATCCGGGTTGATCGCCTGCGCCTGAGCGATGAGCTGCTGCGCGGCCGCCAGGTTATGTTCCTGCAAGCGTGCCTCGGCAGAGCTCAGCAGCCGGTCCACGACCTGTTCGATGCCGCCGAGCGCGCGCGGGTCGCGCGCGTTGCGCTGCAGGGCCTGGCGGTACAGGTCCGCCGCGTTCTGCTCGGCGGGCGCCACGAGCGCACCCGCCACCAGCGCCTGCTCTGCGCGCGACAGCAGGCTCTCGAGTGCGGCGTCGGGCACGGCGGCCGGGGTCTTGGCCACGCTCGCCGGCGCGGCTGCGCGCGCGGCGACTGGCGGCTCGTGGGTGCCGAACGTCGTCACCGCCGCGACGATCGCACCCAGCAGCACCAGCACACCGAATCCCAGCCACGCGCCGGTGGCATGCCCCCGCGGCGCGGCCGGCGCCGCGGCCTCCAGGGGCGCCTGCGCCTGGCGCCGCCAGGCCGCCTCGACGAACAGCCGCACGCGTTGCTCGGAGAACGGTGTGTGCAGGAAGCGGTACACCGAGCCGTCGGTGATCTGGGCTGCCAGCTGGGCCTGCTCGGCGACGCTGCCGGCGACGATGAGCACGAGGTCGGGAAACTGACTGCGCAGTCGCTGGGTGAAGGTGGCGATGGGCGCGGCGACCGCCGCGCAGTCCAGCACCACGACTCCGCCGTGATGCTGCATCAACAGCGCCGACAGGTCGATCTCGGACGCGGCCGGCCACACCTCGTGAACCGGATCGGTGACCCCCTTAAGCATCGCGACCAGTTCCCCATCCTGGCTGAGCACGATGAGGGGCTTTGCGATGAGCGCAAAGCGCACGGGCGCTTCACCCGCGGACGGGTTTGGCGAAGGAGTTTTGGTGGTAGCCAAGACTGTCACAATTAAACCCGCCCGTCGGACTCCGGGGCCCGGCCGCGGGAATGAAGATGACGTAATAGCGCTAGCCTGTCGCTAGCGGCGCGGGATTTCTGTGAAGCTGGTCATTTTTGCGCTCTTCCTTGAGTTTGTGATGCTCGTCACTGGTGGTTTTCATCGGCCGTCCGTGCGGCCACGCTGCCGCGGCAACCGCCTTGCGGCCGCCGCCGCGCTAACCCCAGGCGCCGGTTGCGGGAGTTCATTCGCGAGGCAGCAGGAACCTCGAACCGTTGTACGAGAGCACCGCCCCGTCGGGCGTAATGCTCTCCACCCGCACCCCTTCCGGGGTCAGTTCGCCCTCGTGCAGCTTGTGCATGTTGATCATCACGAAGCGATCCTGCGGCTGGGCGGCGAACATGTGGAAGTCCAGGCGCAACTGCGGAATCTGCGTCCCGGGGGTGGCGGCGGCATCCTGGTACAGCGGCACGCCCGACTCGGTGCCGCGCCGTACGTGGCTGCTCAGGCCGGCGGCCGGGGCCTCCTCGGCGGGAGCATAGTCGGCCGGATTCTGTTGATCCGCGGCGCTCGTGGGGTTGCCGGGGCCGGCGGCGGCGCTGGCGGTCGCCACGGCGGGTGGTGTCGCAGGCGCTGGGAGCGCAGGCGCAGGGCCAGCCGGCGCGCTCACCGGCGGGGGCGCAGCGACGGTCACCGGTGCCGCCGCGGGCGGCACCGCCGGCGCGGGTGCGGGCGGCGCGACGCTCACGAGGGGGGCGTTGGCCGCCGCCGCCCCGCTACCGGGCGGTACGCCGCCCGAGGGATGACGCAACAGCATCCACATGACGATGCCCAGATTCACCGCCAGCAGAGCTGCGATCGCGATCGCCCACAGTGGCAGACGCGTACGCGGAGGGGCGACTTTGACCTCGAACAGCGCCGGACCGCTCTGGCGCTGGCGATCGCTCTCGGACTTCTTCAGCGCATCGAGGATGAAGGACATCGGTCACCCGCCATGGTGTGTATCGGCCGCAGACAGCAGCGGCGCATCGGGGCCGGCGACCGCGCTCGCCAGCGCGATCTGCGTTTGCACGCCGGCGACGCCGTCCACGGTGAGCTGGTGCTGGCGCTGAAAGTCCTTCACCAGTCCCGCGAGCTCCGCATCGTATACGTCGCTCACCGGCACAGCGCTGTGTCCGCCGTGCAGCTGTTCGAGGCTCTCTCGCAGCCAGCGCACCTGCGCGCCGTGCATGCCCGAAGACAGCGGCTTCACCGGAGAGCTTGCCGGGCGCCAGAGCATGACGAAATCGCCGAGCCAGTAGTGCGACAGCTCGGCGAGGCCCACCGTACGCGGGCCGCCGAGATCCAGGCGTGCCTGCTCGTCATCCAGGCGGGTGAGCACGACCTGGTGGCTCGTGCCGGCACCGTCGTTCAGCAACAGGATCGCCGGGTGATTATAGAGGTGCAGCTGCCCGAAGGAGCCGCGCTCGGCGACGCAGGCCAGGCCCTGCTGCAGGGCCTGGGTGCAAGGATCCGTGCCGTCGGCCTGGTACTTGGCGCCCCACAGCCCGAACAGCCGCGCAAAGGCGCTGTCGGTGTCGGTCTGCGCGGCGTTCTGCGCCAGAAGTTCCGCCAGGCGCGGGGCCGGCGGCGTGGCCGTGGCGGGCGGTGGGCTTGCGGTGGGGAGGCTGCGCGGGGCCGCGCTCGCTTTAGCGGACGAAGGCGCGCTCTTGGCGGCGTGCGCCAGGGGGTTCCAGGGCTCGTAGTACAAGGTGAGGGTCAGCAGCGCGAGCACCCCGGCGGTGGCGCCGGTGGCAACCCACGGCAGCCAGTGCGGAGTGGTGCGCCGCCCGAACACCTCGGTGGCGGCACTGCGCACGAGCGCCGCGGTCACGCGGTGGCGGTCGAGCGAGTAGGCCCCGAGCAGCGCCCGATCGCAGATCACGTTGATGACGCGCGGTACCCCCTGGGACAGGCGGAACACCGCGTTGAGAGCTGCCGGGGCGAAGATGTCGGTGGTGGCTCCGGCTACCCGCATGCGATGGCGTACGTAGGCGACGGTCTCCTCGCGCGAGAGCGGACTTAAGTGATAGCGGCCGGTGATGCGCTGGGCGAGCTGGCGCAGCTCGTTGCGCGCCAGCAGCTCGCGCAGCTCCGGCTGGCCGATGAGAATGATCTGCAGCAGCTTCTGCGTGTTGGTTTCGAGGTTCGTCAGCAGGCGCACCTGCTCGAGCACCGAGGGCGACAGGTTCTGCGCCTCGTCCACCACCAGCACCACGCGTCGCCCGGCGCCGTAAGCGCGCAGCAGGTAGTGGGAGAGGATGTCGACCAGGTCCTTCAGGCTGCCGAGAGCTGAGTCCGGCACGCCGATGCCGAGTTCCTCGCAGATGGTGAGCAGGAACTCCGGCGCGGTCATCTTGGGGTTCAGGATCAGGGCGATCTCGGCGTTCTTGGGGGTCTGCGCCAGCAGCGAGCGCACGATGGTGGTCTTGCCGGTACCGACTTCGCCGGTGAGCTGCACGAAGCCGCCCGCCTCGTTGATGCCGTACAACAGATGCGCGAGCGCCTCGGCGTGCCGTTCGCTCAGGAACAGGTAACGCGGATCGGGCGTGATCGCGAACGGCTTTTCGTTGAGGCCGAAGAACGTCAGGTACATGAAGGAATGCTACTCGATCGTGTTGCCGGGCCGCAGTGCGTGGCCGCCGAATCGCGCCCGCGCCTCGTCCAGCGCCGCATCCAGGCGGCCGCCGCGGCTGCTTTGCTCGAACAGGCCCAGCTGGGATGCGCTCGTCAGTTCAGTGAGGACCACTCCCAGCAGCCGAAGTTTCGCACCCGGGTTGCCGCTGAGCCAGCGCGCGAGCAGTTCCGCGGCCACACCCGCCACCGCACGCCCCTCGCAGGTGGGCGGCGCCACGGCGCGCTGGCGCGTGAAGGTCGTGAAGTCATCGCGCCGGATCTTCACCCCGATGCAGCCGCTCATCAGCTGGCGGCTGCGCAGACGGCTCGCGGCCAGGTCCGCCAGGCGCGCCAGCTGGCGTTGCAGCGTGCGTGCATCCTCGATGTCCTCCTCGAAGGTGTCTTCCGCACTCAGGGACTTCTCCTCGACTTGCGGCAGCACCGGCCGCTCGTCGATCCCGGAGGCGCGCTCGCGGATCCAGGGGGAGTAGCGCCCGAACAGCGGCCACAGCACAGCATCCGGTGCACTGCGCAGCTCGCCGAAGGTGTGGATGCCGGCTTCTTCCACCTTCGCCCCGGTCTTGCGTCCCAGTCCCGGCAGGCGGCGCACCGACAGCGGGTCGAGGACTGCGCGCACCGCATCCGGCATCACTACCGTGAGCCCGTCGGGCTTCTTCAAGTCGGAGGCGATCTTCGCCACCAGCTTGTTGGTGGCCACTCCGACCGAGGCGGTCAGCCCGGTGAGTTCGCGGATGCGACGCTTGATGGTGCGGGCGATGTCGACCGCGCCACCGAGCAGCTGCTGGCTCGCGGTCACATCCAGGAATGCCTCATCGAGCGACAGCCCCTGCACCAGAGGAGTGATCTCGCGAAACACGCCGAACACGACGCGCGAGACTTGCTGGTAACGCTGCATGCGCGGGCGCACGCACACGGCGTGCGGACACAGCTTCAAAGCCGCGCGCATCGGCATCGCCGAGTGCACGCCAAAGCGGCGCACCTCGTAGCTGGCGGCAGCCACCACGCCGCGGCCGCCATCCCAGCCGACGACCAGCGGCTTGCCGGCAAGACTTGGGTCATCGTGCTGTTCCACGGATGCGTAGAACGCATCCATGTCGACGTGCAGCACGGCGCGGGTCATGACTGGTGTCGCGCTGAAAGTGCGCTGCCTTACTCGGCGACGGTGATGGTGATCTTCTTGGAGAGCACCGGCGGGGAGTGCGGCACGTGATTCTGATCGCCCAGCAGCAGCTGCAGGGTGTGCTTGCCGGGAGCCAGGTGCAGCTCGGTCTGCGTCTGGCCCTTGCCGAAATGCACGACCTTGTCGCTCGCAGGGATCGGCGCGCCCTGATCGGCCGGCGCAGCGGTGTCGATCAGCAGGTGATGGTGACCGGTGTTCTCGAACTTGACTCCCGCCGGGGCGATGCCCATGCCCTTCAGCCCGAACTGCACCAGCACCGGGTTGTGGACCGTGGCGCCGTTCTTCGGGCTGATGATGTAGGCCTCGGCGCCCGGGGGCGAGGCGGTGCGCTCCTGGGCCGCCGCGATTGCGGCGCCGAAGATCAGCAAAGCGGTGATGAAGCCACGCATCGTAAATCTCCTTCACATTGTGAGTGCGCTATATCCCATCGTGAGCAGGGCCAGCAGCAGCCCGCTCACCATGTAGACCAAAGACAGCAGCATGAGCTTGCCGAGGGTAAGCCAGCGCCCCTGGCCGTACATCACGAGCACGGAGCGATAGACGTACCAGGCGATGTAGAACGTGACCGCCGTGTTCAGCAGCCCATGGGCGAACGGCAGCAGCGCATGCAGTATCCAGCTGATGATGATCGTCAGAAACACGAAGGCATGATCGTGCACCAGCAGCAGCAGGTGCTCGACGTAGTAGTGCCGCGGCCGCCAGTACATGAGCATCATGACCCCCGCCAGCAGCGGCAGGAACAGGAACATGGCCCGCGGCAGGTTGTGCAGGAACGACTCGGTGAGCGGGCGGCCGTAGCCGGCGGTGGCGCTAAGACAGGTACGGTGAAAGGGCGCGGCGAGACGCTGCGGCCAGGGGCCGCCGTAGGTGATCTGGCTGCAGATGCGCTGCGAGCGCTGCTCCGCGGACTCCCCGGGCAGCGTGTCCATGATGTTGGTCTTTGCGCGCGCGCCCGAGGGCACCGCGACTTTCGGCGCATCTTTCGTCGCAGCGTCGAACTGCAGCACCCGGAACTGGTTGTGGGTGGCGCTTGCCGAAGCCCAGACGAAGAACACTACGGAGAGCACCAGGTAGAGCCTGATTGGCGGCAGGTAGCGCGCGCGCCGGCCACGCAGGAATTCCCGCGTCAGGAAGCCGGGCTTGAACAGCAGCGCGCCGAGCGTGCGCCACAGGCGCGAATCCGCGTGCGTCAGATCCTCTGCGGCCACCGTCGCGAAATGCCGCAGCGAGTGTATCGGCAGCTCGACCCGCTGGCCGCACACGCCGCAGTACTTCTGCGCAACCGCTGCCCGGCAGTTCTCGCACGCCGGCGCTGCGGCAACCGCGCTGACGAGGACGGCGCTATCAGCCGGCGGCGCCGCCGTGTTCATGCGACGTGCGCACTCGATCTCGCGGCGGGCTGGGCCTGGGCGTTAAGCTCGTGCGGATCGAAGTCATCGACGTTGACGATATCCATGACCTTGCGATCGTAGTCGCGCAGCGCCGCAGCTTCGGTTTCCGAGATGATGCCGGCGGCGAGGGCCTGCTGGATGCGTCCGGGCAGGTCAAGCGCCACGACCTTGCCGGTCTTCACGCCATCGACACGGATGCGCTTCTCGAGCGGCTCGAGCTGCACCGCCAGCAGCAGCGCCTCCTGCAGCAGCGCCAGCGGGTTGGAAGGCTCCAGCGTGCGGTAGATGAACTGCCCGAAGCGCTCGCGTGACTGCGAGGGACTGGTCACCAGGTCCGCGACCTTCGTTGCCAGCCGGTCGGCGGGCGCCGAGTAGACGAGTCCGCGCGGGAAGATGAGCGCACGCATGAGGAAGGCGAGCACGCGGTTGGGGAAGTTGCGCAGGAAGCCGTGCAGCTGTTCCTGCGCGTGGTAGAGCAGGTTACGGCAGGCCCACTCGACGATGGGCAGATCCTCCTGCGGGTGCCCCTGGTTCTCGTGATGCTTGAGCACCATCGAGGCGAGGTACATGCACGAGAGCACATCGCCGAGTCGCGCCGACAGGCCCTCTTTCTTCTTCAGGTAGCCGCCAAGGGCGAGCATCGCCACGTCCACCGCGAATGCGAACGAGGCACTGAAGCGCACGATATGCTGGTAGTAGCGTGCGGTCGCGCCCTGCACCGGTGCGCGCGTGAAGCGCGCCAGCGTCAGCGCCATGACGAACGAGCGCACGGCGTTGGAAATCGTGAAGCCGATGTGGCTGAACAGCGCGCGGTCGAACTCATCGACGCCCTCGCGGCGATCCGGATTGCGCGCGGCGGTCATCTCGCGCAGCACGAACGGATGACAGCGCACGGCACCCTGACCGAAGATGATGAGATTGCGCGTCAGCAGGTTGGCGCCTTCCACGGTGATCGCCACCGGCACGATCTGGTAGCCGCGCCCCAGGTAGTTCTTGGGTCCCAGGCAGATGCCCTTGCCGCCGTGCACGTCCATCGCATCGTTGGCGACCTGACGGCCCATCTCGGTGACGTGGTACTTGAGCATCGCGGAGGGGACCGAGGGTTTCTCGCCCCCGTCGATCGCGCCGGCGGTCACCGAGCGCGCGGCATCCATGGTGTAGGTGAGCCCGGCCATGCGCGCGATGACCGTCTCGACACCCTCGAACCTGGCCACCGGCAGGTTGAACTGAGTTCGGATGCGCGCGTAGGCGCCCGTGGCCCACACCGCAGCCTTCGCCGCTCCGGTGGTGTTGGAAGGCAGCGAGATGCAGCGCCCGACCGAGAGCTGCTCGACCAGCATGCGCCAGCCGTTGCCGGCCATCGCCACTCCGCCGATGATGCAGTCGAGCGGCACGAACACGTCCTTGCCCTGGATCGGACCGTTCTGGAACGGCACGTTGAGGGGAAAGTGGCGCCGCCCGATGCTCACCCCCGCTGTGTGGCGCGGGATGAGCGCGCAGGTGATGCCGATATCGGTCTTCTCCCCGAGCAGCCGCTCCGGGTCGAACATGCGGAACGCCAGCCCGATGACCGTCGCCACCGGCGCAAGCGTGATGTAGCGCTTGGAGAAATTGAGTTTGAGGCCGAGCACCTCGCGCCCCTGCCACACCCCGCGCATGACGATGCCGGTGTCTGGAATCGAGCCGGCATCGGAGCCGGCGCGCGGCCCGGTGAGCGCGAAGCACGGCACCTCCTCGCCGCGCGCGAGTCGCGGCAGGTAGTGGTTCTTCTGTTCCTCGGTGCCGTAATGGTTCAAAAGCTCCGCCGGCCCGAGCGAGTTGGGCACGGCGACGGTCGAGGAAGCGGTGGCGCTCCTGCTGGAGATCTTGGCCAGCACGCACGAGTGCGCGTAGGCGGAGAACTCGAGACCGCCGTAGCGGCGCGGGATGATCATCGCGAAGAAGCCCTGGGATTTGAGGAACTCCCACACCTGCGGCGGCAGGTCGGCACGCTCGTGCGTGATGTTCCAGTCATCGAGCATGCGGCACAGCTCCTCGCACGGCCCGTCGAGGAACGCCTGCTCGGCCGCTGAGAGCTGCGGGGCCTTAGCACCGAGAAGCTTCTGCCAGCGCGGCGCACCGGTGAACAGCTCCCCGTCCCACCACACCGTACCGGCCTCGAGCGCCTCCTTCTCCGTCTGCGACATCGATGGCAGCCGCCGCAGGTAGGTCTTCATGAACGGGCGCGTGATCAGCGCCTTGCGCAGGGGCCGCAGGTTCAGCAGCCACAGCCCCGCCAGCAGCACCCACAGAAACCCCTTCCACAGTCCCGCCGGTGCGCTGTTCTCGCCGAGCACGGTGTAGGCGGCGAGCAGCACCGTAAATGTCACGGTAAAGGCCAGCAGCGAGAGGCGGCGGTAGGCGAGGAACAGTACCGCGGCGATGAACACCAGCGTGATGAGGCCGCCAGTCTGGGTGAGCGCGTAGGCGATCGCCACGAGCAGGATCAGGAAGAGGACTGCAGCCAGCATCTAGACATCCTCCATGCCGCGCGCGCACGCGCCACTATAGTCTCAGCCGAGCAGGTTCTTCACACCGTCGCGTTCCTCGCGCAGCTCGGCGAGCGTCAGCTCCATGCGCTTGCGGCTGAATTCATCCACGGCGAGGCCCGGCACGATCTGGTAGTCGCCGTTGCTGACCGTGACCGGATACGAGTAGATGACGCCCTCGGCGATGCCGTAGCTGCCGTCCGACGGCACCGCCATGCTGGCCCAGTCGCCCGGCGCGGTGCCGTGCACCCAGGTGTGCACGTGGTCGATGGCAGCCGAGGCCGCCGAGGCGGCCGAGGAGGCGCCGCGCGCCTTGATCACCGCCGCGCCGCGCTGCTGTACGGTCGGAATGAAACTCTGCTCGATCCATTTCTGCTCCACCAGCGACCTGGCGGGCTTGCCGCCGACCTCGGCGTGCGAGAGGTCGGGGTACTGGGTCGCGGAGTGATTGCCCCAGATGGTCATGCGGCGGATGTCACTCACGTGCGTGCCGGTCTTGTGCGCCAGCTGCGAGAGTGCGCGGTTGTGATCAAGACGGGTCATCGCGGTGAAGTTGCGGGGATCCAGATCGCGCGCGTTGGCCCGCGCGATGAGCGAGTTGGTGTTGGCCGGATTGCCCACCACCAGCACCCGCACCCTGCGGTCGGCGACTTCGTTCAGTGCCTTGCCCTGCGCTGAGAAAATCTGCGCGTTGGCGAGCAGCAGGTCCTTGCGCTCCATGCCGGGCCCGCGCGGGCGCGCGCCGACCAGCAGTGCCACCTGGCAGTCGCGAAAGGCGAGCTTCGCATCATCGCTCGCCACCACCTTGTTCAAGGTGGGGAAGGCGCAGTCCTCGAGCTCCATCACGACCCCGTTGAGCGCACCGAGCGCGGGGGTGATTTCCAGCAGGTGCAGGTTGATGGGGGTGTCGGGGCCGAGCAGGGCACCGCTGGCGACACGGAAGGCGAGGGCATATCCGATCTGACCGGCGGCTCCGGTGATCGCAACGTTGACGGCAGCTTTCATGGCGGGAGTTTCGTCTGCGGCAAAAGAGCCGCGAATTCTAGCGTGTGACGGGCGGGCGCCCCTAGCTTGGGGCCTGCGCGCCCGCTTCGCACTCAAACCCCGGCGGCCTGAGGTCTCTCAAACGCCGTGCCAGAAGGGCGAGAAGGCCCCGGATGGGCGATTTGGCCCCCTCCGGGCAGACCCATAGCTCCCGCGGCCGCTTCAGAAATATGTCAGTGCAGTACATTGACACTAGGGTAGTGTACTAGTAGAGTACAACACTAAGGAAAGCAGAGATCCCTTCATAGACCGATCGACCCAGGAGATGACCATGAACACTTTCATCAGCAAGCTGTACCGAGACCTCACCTGCGCCGCGGCCGCCATTCTGATCACGTTCGTGATGAGCGCCGGCTTAGTGCAGTCCACCAACGCTGCCCCCGGGGCTCATGCGCTCGTCAGCGCCGCCGCGACCGGGCAGCCCCGCCAGCTCTGAAGGGTGCCTCAGCCCAACCACCCACGGAGAGCAAGACCATGAACACCTTTCTCACCACCCTGTACCGCGATGTCGCCTGCGGCACGGCGGCCGTGCTGATCACCCTGCTGCTCGGCCTGAGCTTCGTGCAGTCGACCTCGGTTCCGCCGGGCATGCATGCGCATAGTTTTGTCGCAGTGCAGCCTCCGCACGCCTGGTTTGGCCAGCCCGAGCCGGCCGTTTTGGTAGATTAGTTGGCTAACCCTCCCTTACAGACGCCGTGCTAACGATCATGGATCCGCAGTGGAATGACAGCCTGCCGATTTACCGGCAACTGCGGGACCGGGTGGTCGCGATGATCCTGGAGGGCGTGCTGAAGGAGGGCGACCCGCTGCCCTCGGTGCGCAGCGTCGCCGCGGACTTTCGCGTCAACCCGCTCACGGTGCTCAAAGGCTACCAGCAGCTCGTCGATGAGCAGCTGGTGGAAAAGCGGCGCGGTCGCGGGATGTTCGTGAGCTCGGGCGCGCAGAAGGCGCTGATGAAGGATGAGCGCCAGCGCTTCCTCGAGGACGAGTGGCCGAAGGTGTACGCCACCATCCAGCGCCTCGGGCTGTCACAGGACGAATTGCAGCGTGCCGGCAAGTCGGCTCCTGCCACCCCATGGCCCACGGCCAACACTTCCGCGCCGGCAGGTGACGAAGATGACAGCAGTAATTGAAGCGCGCGGCTTGTCGAAGAGCTACGGCTCAGCGCGCGCGCTGGATAACGTGAGTTTCACGGTCGGCAGCGGCCGCATCGTCGGCCTGATCGGCCCGAACGGCGCCGGCAAGACCACCGCCCTCAAGGCCATCCTGGGTCTCACCCCCTTCACCGGCGAGCTCTCCGTGCTCGGGCTCGATCCGCGCAGCCAGCGCGATGAGCTGATGCGCGAGGTGTGCTTCATGGCCGACGTCGCGGTGCTGCCGCGCTGGCTGCGGGTCAGCCAGGCGCTGGATTACTGCAGCGGGGTGCACCCGCGCTTCGAGCGCAGCATCGCGCAGGACTTTCTCGCCAAGACCGACATCGGTATGCACAGCCGCGTGCGCCAGCTTTCCAAGGGCATGGTGACGCAGCTGCACCTCGCGCTGATCATGGCGATCGATGCGCGCTTGCTGGTGCTCGATGAGCCCACCCTGGGACTTGATCTTCTGTACCGGCGCAAGTTCTACGACACGCTGGTGAATGACTATTTCGACAAGCAGCGCACCATCCTCCTCACGACGCACCAGGTGGAGGAGGTCGAGAACCTGTTCACCGACGTAATTTTCGTGAACCACGGACACGTCGCGCTGGCCTCCCCGGTCGAGGAACTCGGCGCGCGCTATCAGCAGCTGACCTTAAGTGCCGAAGCGGCTCCGCGGGCGCGCGCCCTGCAGCCCTTCTACGAGCGCGAACTGTTCGGGCGGGTGGCGATGTTCTTCGAGGGCCGCTCGGCTGCCGAGCTCGGCAGCTACGGCGAGCTGCGCACGCCTTCGATCGCCGACCTGTTCGTCGCCAAGATGCAAAGGACCGCCAGCCCATGAACAGCACCTATGCACAAGCCGCCGCCAGCCCGCTGCCTGCGGTCAACGCCCGGCCGCGCGGCACGACTCTGCTCACCCTGGTGCGACGCGAGTTCTGGGAACATCGCGCGCTTTGGATCGCCCCGCTCATCGCGGCGCTGTTGCTGGTGGTGTGCGCGACGATCGGAACGTTTCATATGGATCTCGACGACTCCCGGCACCTCACCGAGCCGCAGGACCGGGTGGCGCTGTTCACGGTCATGCAATGGGTAGTGGCGGGTGTGCTGTACGTGGTGGCCGTCGTAGTGCTGAGCTTCTACCTGTTGGATTGCCTCTACGCCGAGCGCAAGGACCGCAGCATCCTGTTCTGGAAGTCTATGCCGGTGTCTGATGGCATGACCGTATGGTCCAAGTGCCTGGTGGCGTTCGTGGTGGTGCCGCTCGGGGTGTACCTGCTGGCGATCGTCGCGGGGTTTCTCTTCTCCGGCATCCTCGCCGCGCGCCTCGCTCTGGCCGGCGCCGCGCCGATCCTCGGCTGGGATACGCTCGAGTGGCTCAGGTCCGAGCTTGCGATGCTCCTGATCGTCATCCTGGGGATACTGTGGTACGCCCCGATCGGGGCTTGCCTGCTCTTGCTGTCGGCCTGGGCCCGCCGCATTCCCTTCCTGTGGGCGATGCTGCCCCCGGTCGTGGCGCCGCTGCTCGAGCTCATCGCCTTCGGCACGCACCACATCTGGAACTTCGAGCTGCAGCGCACTGCGGGCATCTGGTGGACGCTCGGAATCGCGCACACACACATCTTCTCGCACCACGGCGTGCGGCCGCTCGGCACGCTGCTCGCGGAGGCCGATTTCGGCGCGGCCTTCAGCGACAGCGGCCTGTGGCTGGGAGTGGTGTTCACGGCCGCGGCGGTGTTTGCCGCGACCCGCATCCGCCGCTACCGCGACGACACCTGAGCTTCACCGCGCTGC
>Ga0209624_10000029_pt1 | contig 141273 bp, 116 predicted proteins | sample JacPinW_OM2H0_O1_FD_188565 | JGI IMG/M metagenome (GOLD analysis project Ga0209624, IMG submission 188565) | Forest soil microbial communities from Algoma, Ontario, Canada - Jack Pine, Ontario site 1_JW_OM2H0_O1 (SPAdes) (version 2) | ecosystem: Environmental > Terrestrial > Soil > Boreal... | reverse complement strand
CCTTGCCGAGCGGCATCGGGACGAGATCCAGGTGCGGATAGATCCGTTCGCGCTCGGCGGGTGACAGCGCAGCTAGCAGGTGATTTTCTTGTGGATTGTGGGAGTCGGGCATGAATCGAGTCAACCACGGCGTGGCTACACACAGAGTAATAGCTTAAAGGTTCCCCGCTCTGCGCGGTATCGCACATAACCCGGAGCGAGCGACACAGCAGCCGAGAATCAAGTATTTGGGCGCACAGCGCGGCCGAAGCATCATCATCTGGAGGATCTCATTAACATTTTGTAATGAACTGGGCGGCCGTATGTCCTTCCCGCACCCTCCACTCAGCGCGCACTCGACTCGGCCGATGCCATTAGGTCGCGTTTGCCGCAGCCGTCCTCAATTAGGAGCTTCTTGTACATCGTCCAAGGCGACGCAGGGAGGCTGCCGACCGCGATCAGCAGCTCCCGGACGGCAGCCTCTAGCGAGTAGCTGGTCGGCACAATGGTTCGGAGGCGCAGGTATTAAGAATTGAGGACTTGTCGCCGAGCACCAATGAATGCGGGGTGCCCGAAAGGCACCCCGCAGGGACATGCGCTCGCCATTCTTGATAACTAGGTTCAGGTGGAGGCGCGATTGTCTAGAGCGCTAGCATGCCAGGCGCCGATGCGCGTCGTCCGTGCGGGGGAACACTTAGTCTGGAGAGGGCGCCCCATCGTAGGAAGCCGGCGACGGTCGGCAATGTTCGCATTTCCGCTTAGATTACGTGCGAGGAAGCGGACGCCTTTCACGCAACGGCCCTGGCGCTTTGCGGCGCCGACAAGGGCGTTCCCGGCGAACGTGGCCCGAAGATCTACTTCTCGTACTTTCGCGACCTCGACGGCGCCTTCTGCATGGCTTGACAGGATCTTCCAGGATCCGCGCTGCGGTCCGCGCGCGATCGAAGCGCACTCAACTAAGTAAGAGTGTTAGGCGGGATCATTGTTTCGCCTTCGTTATCTTTATTTGTGGAAATTTTCGCTTAACTGCGGCCACGACAGAGGCGTGCTCCGGCTTTCCCGAACTCCTCGCCAAAGCATCTCGTGCGTGAGCGGCATCAGGGATCGGATATTTTCTGATACTTTTTTCCACGAAATCCGATTTCGGAAGTTTTTTTCTCGCAGCGGTAGTTAGTTTGGCCATTGACGGTGATTCTCTTCTTGGAAGGACTTGCCGGAATTTCTGTTTTGACCTTCGGTCCGATAGCGTTTCGGGCGTCTCGATGCACGTTCCCGTGCGCTCGCGAAATTGGTGACGCCACAAGGATCAGATGGCAGCGCGGTCGTTGTAGTGCTGCAGGTGATCTTACAGTCGGGGCCCCCGTCTACCGCGGTATCCGTACAACAGGTAAGCAACCACGATCACGGCAATGATGAGTCCGATAGGCCCAATACCCCATCCGGTGCCAAGGCCCCAATAAAGACCCCCGCCGCCGCCAAAGAGCAGTAAGAGCACAATCAAAATAACTAGAAGATCCATTGTTTAATTCTCCTGGAAGGTTCTTTCATATCGGAAGGTCGACTGGAGTAAGTAAGCAGTCCCGAGTTCGTCTTCGGCAAAGCTTACTAGGCGTTACCACAGTCCTCCGGCAGACATCGTCCGCGTCTGCTGGCCAGTCTGCCTTCGCAATACGACTCAGGCTCTGCGCAGTACGTATTAAATTAGATCAACGACCAGAATGGTTCCAAGTATGCCGCCGATGTAACACATTGATCTCCAAGTCGTTCGTCTGAGCGGACATTGGACATCAAGAGGACCAAGCAGTCGGGACGCTACCGCACATAGATGCGCCGGGGTGTCGTCCCTCCAGCCAGCGCGAGCAGTCGCTGGCTGACGCTACCGTGCCGGGCCCAAGTCGGGATCCCGAGTGCGATCACTGACGCTAATGAGCCGAACTGGGATACGTACTGCCCCTGTTGGAAGACCTGCGCCAGCGCAACGTTCGCGTGCGCGCTGTAACCAATTCGCTAGAGTTTGCGACCGACGTGGCTGCCCAAGCCGGCTATGTGCGCTATCGCGTGGAACCGCTGGAGGACGGCGTGGCACTCCATGAAATACATGCGCGCCGCGGTACCACTCGCGGAAGCGGCCAGACGGCGGTGGTCCCGCGTTACCGCGACTACTCATTGCATGCCAAACTGTTCGTATTGCACCGCAAGACGCTGTTCATCGGCTCGATGAATTTCGACCAGCGATCGAAGCCCCTCAAGGCCGAGATCGGGTTGATCCTCGATAGCCCGGAGCTTGTGCAGCAAACCGCCGGACGCTTCGACGTTAGGCAGCTTATTTGGCACACTATTAGGTGGGAACGTCAACAACGTCAGCGCCGTTCAGTTTCAAAACGACATCGCCTTCGAGAATATTGGCTCTAAATGCGACTCCAGTAAATTGGAGTTCGCGGGAGGTTCAGCTGAGCTGGTGCATTTCGGTGCAATGCGTCTGTATCGGTTGCGAGACATCAACGGTGCTCTCGCGGAGTTGCAGGGGACGTACTTCCGTAGTGCGTCGTGTGGGTGTGCAGAGCAGAGCGTGTTCGTGATTTGGCGGCAGTCTGGAGATTTTTGGACCCACAGCACCAAAGTTCTGCGGGACTTTCGCGGGACTCTCCTGTGCTCTCCTGTGCTCGACGCGTGCAACGGCCGTCCGACCCACAGGTTTTCGATCAATTCGTCGCCAACAGAATCAAACAGTTACCAAACGGCCTTGTACGCGAGATTTGCGGCTCGGGCAGCTGGGCAGCCCTTACAAGGCGAATGTCGGCGGTTCGATCCCGTCAGCACCCACCAATAAAGTTAGGTTCGTTCCGATCACATAGGTAACGAACTATTCCGGGCACATAGGTACCGCAACCTATGTGCCCGAAAGCACATTAATGGCTTACGCACGCTGATCTCATACCGTCAGGTGTCAGCGGCGGCCCCGCCGACGTCCCCCCGGTTTTGAGTAGCGGTAGGATTTAGAGTCTAACCCCGGATTCGGGAGGGTTGGACGTGAAGAAGCGATTCAGCGAGGAGCAGATCATAGGGTTCCTGCGCGAAGCAGAACGCGGGATGGCGGTGAAGGATCTGTGCCGACGACATGGGTTTTCGGAAGCCAGTTACTACCTCTGGCGTAGCAGGTTCGGCGGCATGGAAGTCTCGGACGTTAAGCGGCTGAAGGCTCTCGAAGCGGAGAACGCCCGGCTGAAGAAGCTGCTGGCCGAGTCGATGCTGGAGAACGAGGTCAGCCGTGAGGCCTTACGAAAAAAGTGGTAACCGCACCGGCCCGGCGGGACTTGGTGCGGTGGATGCAAAGCAAGGGGATGACGGAGCGGCGCGGACTGCTGGTGACGCGCATGAGCGCGAGTTCGCTGCGCTACCAACCGCGGCCCGATCGCAACCACACCCTGCGAGCCCGCATCGTGGCTTTGGCCCAGCGTCATCGTCGCTACGGCGCGGCGATGATTTATCTGAAGCTGCGCCAGGGTGGCGAGCTCGTCAATCACAAGCGGGTCGAGCGGTTGTATGCGCTGGAGAAGCTGCAGGTAAAGCGCCGGCGGCGCAAGAAGATCCCACTCGCCGAGCGTCAGCCTCTGGTGCGTCCTGGGTCAGCGAACGAGGTATGGTCGATGGACTTCCTGTTTGACCGGATTGCCTGCGGTCGCACGATCAAGTGCCTGGTGATCGTCGATGACGCGACCCACGAATCCGTTGCCATCGTGGCCGAGCACAGCATGGGCGGGAACCACTTGATTCGGGTCCTGGATCAGATCTGCTACCAGCGCGGGCGGCCTGCGGTGATCCGCTCGGACAACGGACCGGAGTTTAGCGGGAAGGCGATGCTGAGCTGGGCGCACCGCAACGGCATCACTCTGCGGCCGATCGAACCCGGCAAGCCGAACCAGAACGCGTACGTGGAATCGTTTAATGGGCGACTACGCGATGAGTGTTTGAACGAACACTGGTTCACGAGTCTCGAGCATGCGCGCGCTGAGATCGAGCGCTGGCGCAGAGAGTACAACGAGGAGAGACCGAAGAAGTCACTGGGCGGGCTGACGCCCGCGCAGTACGCAAAGCAGTTGGCCGTCAAGGCCGTTACAATCCCGGAAAGCTCTAATGCTTTCCGCTACTGAAACCGGGGGGACGTCGCCGCGAGCCCGGAAACTTTAATGCCATCCGCCGGAGGCCAAAGGAAAGCGGCCGTTCACGGCCTGGAGTAGGCTACCGGGACGGCGACGAAGAGCCCGTCAATGGCCGACCACCCCGAAGCTGAATTTCCTCGGGTCTCACCGCGTGACGAGAGCACAGTGACCGACCCGGGCAGGGCGGTGTTTCTGAGCTATGCCTCACAGGATGCGGAGGCGGCTCAGAGGATCTGCGAGGCACTCCGCGCCGCTGGTGTTGAGGTCTGGTTCGACCAGAGCGAGTTGCGCGGTGGCGAAGCCTGGGACCGCTATATCGTCCAGCAGATCAGGGAGTCTGCGCTGTTCCTGGCGGTGATTTCGGCGCACACCGAGGAGCGGTCCGAGGGCTACTTCCGGCGCGAATGGCGTGTTGCGCTCGAGCGGATGCGCGACATGGCGGACGATCGGACGTTCCTCATCCCGGTTGTAATCGATTCGACACCTGAGGACAGTGCCCGTGTTCCGGATCGCTTTCGCGAGTTTCAATGGATCCGGTTGCCTGCGGGTAAAACCTCGCCTGCTGCCATCGAGCGGATCCAGCGACTGCTGGCGCCGACTAGGCCGACGCATCGGGCCGTCCGAGCAGACTCGCAAGCCGGTGCCGCGCGGAATTGGTTCGCTAAACAACCCAACTGGCTGGGGCCAACGGTGCTGGTACTCCTGCTCGTCGTAATCATAATCGCTGCTGGCTCGTACATTGCCTGGAATCGTCTCGTACTATCTAAGGGTTCCGTATCGGCATCAACCACCATTGCGGACAAATCGATCGCCGTGCTGCCGTTTGCGGATTTGAGCGAGAGGCACGACCAGGAGTACTTCGCCGACGGAATGGCCGAGGAGATTATCGACCTCCTCGCGAAGGTCCCTGAGCTGAAGGTCATCGGGCGCATTTCATCTTTCCAATTCAAGGGAAGGACTGGAGACTTGCGGAACATCGGCAAGGCGCTAGGTGCTGCCTACGTCGTCGAAGGCAGTGTGCGCAAAGCCGGTAGTCATGTGCGCGTGGCCGCACAGCTGATCGACACGCACGATGGAACGCACCGATGGTCGGAGACCTACGACCGCAACATGGAAGACGTTCTCAGGGTCCAGGATGAGATCGCACTTGGCCTTGTCCGAGCGTTACAGGTTGAGGTCGCAAGCTCTGTCTTTGCGCAGTCGCCCACAACGCCACAGGCGGCCGAGGCAAATGACAGCTATCTGCGTGGCTTGCATGCCCGCGATCGATTCGACCGGCAAGGACTTGCAGAAGCAGCCGCTGACTTTCGGCAAGCACTCGTTATTGACCCCACATTTGCGCCTGCCGCGGAGGCGCTGGCGTTGACCGTCAAGGACATGGCGACCTGGGCATTCGTGCCTCCGGGGACCGGATACCCGCAAGCGCAGGCAGCGGTGAAGGCCGCGCTGAGACTCGACCCTAAGTCGGCGCTGGCTCACGCCGTTGCCTGCGTCATCGACGTTCAATACGAGTGGGACTGGTCCGCCGGGGCACGCGAGTGCGAGTTGGCCGAACGCCTTGGGCCGCGTCAGCCGTATGTACCTATTGCGACGGCGATTGCACGAATGCCAGTAGGCAAGTGGAGCGAGGCAACCTATTTTATTGAAGCTGCAGGTGCCCTTAATCCCCTCGACCCCCGGGTCCACGAGGTCGCGGGTCTGCTGTATATACACGCGGGTCGTCTCGCAGAGGCCGAGGCCGCCTTGCGCCGGTCATTGGAAATATCGCCGACCTATGTGAGGGACCACCTGTATCTTGGGATCGCTCTGGTGTTGGAGGGAAGGCCGCAAGAAGCGCTTACGGAGATGCAACAGGAAGCCGCTCCCGGGGGCCGGGACGCCGGCTTGGTGGTCGCGTACCACGCACTCCACCGCGACGAGGAGGCTCGGGCAGCCTTGACGCGACTCAAAGCCGAACATGCGAACGATGCGGCGATGCTGATTGCGCAGGCGTGCGCTTTCATCGGCGATAGCGATCAGGCTTTCGCCTGGCTGGAGCGAGCCTATGACCAAAAGGACTCAAAGCTGTATTACCTCAAGGGCGATCCACTGCTCAAGGGTATCGAGAACGATCCGCGCTACAGCGCATTTCTGCGGAAGATGAACCTGCCCCAGTAGTGGCATGACGGCCCTCAGTCCAGTCCCACGGGACTGCCCATAGCCGACGTTGGCGAAAGGCAGGAGGGCTCACGAAGCGACCGTCGTCGTCGCGAGCAAATTGGTTGGCCCTGCACTACGAGAGCCAGCCATGGAACACGAACTACCAGTTTGATCCGATCGCAGGAAACCCCGAGATTCGTGCGGTCCTCTGGCGCAACGGCAAGATTCAGGATCTGGGAACATTGGGCGGCACGGCCAGCTCGGCGGGCGGGACTTTTGCGGGGCTCTCCTGTGCTCGACGCGTGCAACGGCCGTCCGACCCACAGGTTTTCGATCAATTCGTCGCCAACAGAATCAAACAGTTGCCATACGGCCTGGTAGGCGAGATTTGCGGCTTGTGCAGCCGGGCAGCCCTTACAAGGCGAATGTCGGCGGTTCGATCCCGTCAGCACCCACCAATAAATCCCCAAACTTGGGCGATATAATCGTGCGTCGCCGACCCTCGGGGAGAATAGACATGAACCGACCGTTGATTCTTGTACTGCTGCTGTGCCTGCCCGCCCTCGCCGAGCCGCAGGGCGATAGCGGCCCGCCGGCGGATATCCTCGCGGTCCGGAATATCGAGATAACGTTTCACACCGCCGGCAGCGTCCTCCCCAACAAGGATCTCGATCTGATGATGAGCCTGTATGCCGACGACGCCGTCCTCACTGACACCGCGCACGAGAACAAGGTGTACCGGGGTAAGGAGCAGGTACGTACTTACTGGGTGGACGTCAGCGGTCCATTCCGCCCCGAGCATCACTGGATCGGCTACACGCCGGCGATGCGGATCAAGAGTCATGTGACAGGAGACAGTGCCACACTTTACTTTGAATGCCTGTGGATGGATGTGGACAGTAATGCCATCGGCGCACACGCCTTCTCCTCGATGGACCTCGCGCGCGTCAACCGGCACTGGCTGGTTAAAGGCATCAAGGTCGGCAAGGTCGACAAGCTCTAGTTCATGCTGCGGCTCGGGCACTCGGGGCCGTGCACGAAAAAAGCGGTGCGATCGAGTTTGCTTTTACGGGTAGCGATGTTTGTAGAATCGCTTGAGTGGTAAGTTAGCTCATCATGTCCACGTCATTTAATCTCAATGGCCATCCCGTCACGTTGGATGCCGATCCAACGATGCCGCTGCTATGGGCCATCCGCGAAGAAGCGGGTTTGCATGGCACCAAATTTGGCTGCGGCATGGCGCTGTGCGGCGCCTGTACGGTCCACGTTGATGGCCAGGCCACGCGTTCGTGTGTGATGCGCCTGTCCGCCGTGGCGGGGCGCGCCGTCACCACCATCGAAGGGTTGCAAAGCGGTCCCGCCAAAGCGGTGCAAGCCGCCTGGATCGATCTGCAGGTGCCGCAGTGCGGCTACTGCCAATCCGGCCAGGTGATGTCGGCGACGGCCTTGTTGGAAAAAAACCCAACGCCCACCGATGCCGACATCGACGCTGCGATGAGCGGCAACATCTGCCGCTGTGGGACGTACTCCCGCATACGCGCGGCCATTCATGCAGCGGCCAACTCGCTGAAGGCGCCGGCATGAGCTCCGGCGTCATAGCACAGCCCGCGCGGCGCGCCTTCCTCAAGAACGCCGGTGCGGCCACCGCCGTGGCGCTCACTATCGGCTTCGAATGGGCCGGTACTACGGGCCGCTCGCTGGCGCTCGCGTCGCCGGCCACGGGCGCGGGTCCGCTGTTCGCGCCCAATGCCTTCCTGCGCATCGGTGCCGACAACAGCGTCACCGTCATCGCGAAGCACGTCGAAATGGGCCAGGGCGCCTACACCGGTATTGCCACCGTGGTCGCCGAGGAACTCGACGCGGATTGGTCGTTGGTGCGCGTCGAGAGTGCGCCCGCCGATGCGAAGCGTTATGCCAATTTAGTCTTCGGGACGTTACAAGGCACGGGCGGCAGTTCGGCCATGGCGAACTCGTGGAACCAGCTCCGCGACGCTGGCGCCAAGGCCCGCGTCATGCTGGTCACCGCCGCTGCCCAAGAATGGAAAGTCCCCGCCTCGGAATTGACGGTGGATAAGGGCGTGGTCTCGCATGCAAGCACGCAGCGCCACGCGAGCTTCGGCGCGCTCGCCGGTAAAGCCGCGAAGCTACCGGTCCCCGATAAGGTAACGCTCAAGGACCCGAAGGATTTCAAACTCATCGGACGTAATGTGCCGCGGGTCGATGTGCCTGCCAAGGTCAACGGCACGGCGCAGTTCACGTTGGACGTGGCGTTACCCGGCATGTTGGTGGCGCTGCTCAAGCGGCCGCCGCAATTTGGCGCCACCGTCAAAGCTTTCGACGCCAGCGCCGCTGCGGCAGTGCCCGGCGTCGTCAAAGTGGTCGAGGTGCCCGGTGGCGTCGCGGTGGTGGCCAAGGGTTTTTGGGCCGCCAAGTTGGGCCGCGATGCACTCAAGGTGACCTGGGACGACAGTGGCGCGGAAAAGCGCAGCTCGGCGGCCATGATGGCCGAGTACCGGCGTCTCGCGGAGCAACCCGCAGTGTCGGCGCGTAACGATGGCAGCGCCGTGGCGACCATCCGCGACGCGGCCCACAAGATTTCGGCCACCTACGAATTTCCCTATCTCGCGCACGCCCCCATGGAACCCCTGGACGCGGTGGTAAAGCTCACGGCCACCAGCTGCGAGATCTGGGCGGGCGATCAGTTCCAAACCGTGGACCAAATGAACGCGGCAAAAACGGCCGGTCTGGATCCGCAACAGGTCACCATCAACACCCTCTACGCCGGCGGCAGTTTCGGGCGCCGCGCGAATGTACAGTCCGATTACATCGTGGAGGCCGTATCGATTGCCAAGGCGAGCGGCGCCGACGGCATCCCGATCAAGCTGCAATGGACTCGCGAGGACGACATTCGTGGCGGCCACTACCGCCCCATGTATTTTCACAAACTCGAGGCCGGCCTCAACGAGAAAAAAGAACTCGTCGGGTGGCGCCAGGTCATCGTCGGTCAATCCATCATGGCCGGCGGCCTATTTGCCGCGATGGTCAAAAATGGCATCGATCCAACTTCGGTGGAGGGCGCCGCCACCATGGCCTACGCCATCCCGAACCTCTCGGTGGAACTGTCGACCACCTCATCGCCGTTGCCCATTTTGTGGTGGCGCGTCGTCGGCAGCTCACACACCGTGTTTGCCGTCGAGGCGTTCATGGACGAGGTGGCGCATGCCGCCGGCGAAGACCCGTTCGCCTTTCGGCGCAAGCTCCTCGAGCATGAACCGCGCATGAAGGCAGTGTTGGAACTCGCCGCCGAGAAGGCCGGCTGGACCGGCGCGCCGTTGCCCAAGGGCAAGGGCCGCGGTATCGCCGTCGCGGAAGCGTTCAAGACGCTGGTCGCCCAGGTCGCCGAAGTGAGCGTGGATGACGACGGTCACGTAACCGTCGATCGCGTGGTCTGCGCGGTGGATTGCGGTACGCCCATCAATCCCGATGTCATCGCGGCCCAAATGGAGGGCGGGATTGGCTTCGGCTTGGGTGCGGTGCGCTATGGCGCCATCACCCTGAAGGATGGCCATGTGGAGCAGGACAACTTCAACAGCTACCGCGTGCTGCGCCTGAACGAAATGCCCAAGATCGAAGTGCACATCGTACCCTCCACCGCCGCACCCACGGGGGTCGGCGAACCCGGTGTCGCGCCCATCGGCCCCGCGGTGGCGAACGCCATTTTCGCGGCCACCGGCAAGCGCATCCATGTGCTGCCGTTCTCCACTGCAGAGGCTGCCTGAGGTTCGATGAAAGACTCGGCCTAGCGAGACATATCGATGCAACGAGGACGCGCCACGCATGCTGTGCTCTGGACCTTGGCCGTGATCGTCGGCGTCACCGTGGTAGTGGCCGGTTATATCGTGTGGGGACCCCGTGCCACGGACTTCGCCGGTGGCAAGCTGGTGGCGCTCGCCGATTATCACCAAGGAGATCCCACCGGTGTTCCCGCCGAGCTGAAAGCTGCGAGCCTGGTGGAACGCGGCGAATATCTCACCCGTGCGGCGGATTGCGTGGTGTGCCATACGGCCAAGGATGGCGCGCCCTTCGCCGGCGGCCGGGCCTTCGTACTGCCGTTCGGCGTTATGTACTCGACCAACATCACGCCGGACATGGAGACGGGCATCGGCAGCTACACCGACGCCAATTTCCTGGATGCCGTACACAAGGGCATCGGTCGTGGCAATACCAAGCTGTATCCAGCCATGCCGTATGCGAGCTACACCTACATGTCGGATGCCGATGCGCTCGCGATCAAGGCATACCTCTTCACGCTGAAACCGCTGCACGCGCCTGCGCCGCAGAATACCCTCGCGTTCCCATTCAATCAGCGCGCCTTGATGAGTGTCTGGTCGGCACTCTTTAATCCCGATAAGCGCTACGAACCCAATGCCGACCGCAGTCTCGAATGGAATCGCGGCGCCTACCTGGTGGAAGCCATGGAGCACTGCGGCGAATGTCATACCCCGCGTAACCTTGGCTTCGCGTTGAACAACCGGCAGAAATTCGCCGGCGCGGTGCAGGCGGGCTGGCGCGCCTACAACATCACCGAGGACAAAAGCAGCGGTGTGGGCGCGTGGAGCGACGACGATCTGGCCCATTACCTCGCCGCGGGCCACGCCGCGGGCCGGGGCACGGCCTCCGGTCCCATGGGCGAAGCTGTGGATGAAAGCTTGAGCCACTTGAAGCCCAGCGACATCGCCGCCATGGTTGCCTACCTCCGCACGGTGCCGGGCATCGCCACGTCCGACCTACCCAAGCCCAAAACGGCGCCGGCGTCGGCAGTGTATTCAGACAGCGTCGCCGCCAGGGATCATCTGCGCGGCCAAGTCGTGTACGAAGGCGCCTGCGCCGGTTGCCACGGCTGGACCGGCATCAGCCCCGTGCTGGACCTCGCGACCTTGACGGGTACCCGTGCCATCAACGATGCCACGGCCACTAACGTGGCGCAGGTCATCATCCGCGGTGCGCAACGGCAAATGGCCGAGACCTCGACCAACATGCCTGCCTTCGGCGAGGCCTATTCGGATGCCGAGATCGCGAGCCTCGCCAACTACGTCACCGAGCGATTTGGCACCCGTGGGTCGGATCTGAGCGCAGCGAAGGTCGCCGAGCTACGCGCGGCGGATTGAGCAGGTCACCCAGGTCAGCCAACCGGGTGCACAAAAGACGTGCCGTCGGGCAGCGCCCCTTTCGCGGCGACCGCTGAGACGCCGTTTCGCCAGCCCCTTGCGGCGCCAATAGAATCAAACAGTTCAAATGCGCCTTGATTCCCGACTTTTCCGGCTTCCACGCCGGTCAGCCCTTACAAGGGCGAATGTCGGCGGTTCGATCCCGTCAGCACCACCATACAGTTTTAGAATCGCCAACCTAATCCAAGGGTGATGACGTCGCGGTCCTGATCATCCCCCGTGAAGGCGCGATGCCAGTTGATGCGCAGCGCAAGCCGGTTCGTAAAGCGCCAGCTCGCGGTCATTGATGCCAGACCCAGGGTGCTCGCTCCGACGCGGCCGTCGCTGGTGAGATAGGTACTCAGCGCGAAGTACGGACCCACGCCCAGGCCGGTCACCAGCCGGCGCTCCAGGAAATCCTGCACGAGCCACGCCTCGCCGGTGACGGCCGCATGCTGCCCGACGGCTCCGCCGCCTTCGTCGAGCAGGCTGGCGGAGAACTCGACATGCCCGAACACGCGACGGCGATATTCGACGCCGAAGTCGGTTGATTTATCCGAGCGCAGGTCGTTGAGGACCGTCTGGCCGCCGAACAGGTCGATCTCGTTCGGTAAGTCGGACACGGCGGCCGAGGGACCCTCGTGTTGCATACGGCCGAGCGCCTCGATGACACTGTCGAGGCGGTATCCGGCACCCAGCATCAGCGTGCGCGTGCCGGTGCTGATGGCTAATACCTGCTCGAGCTGCAGCAACGCGAACCACCGGGGCGTGAGCGCGTAGCTCGCTCTGCCGCTGATGAGCACGCCGACGCCGTGCTGGTTGCGGTAGCCCTGAAAGTTAACGCCACCCTCGGTGTCGAAATACACATAAGGGCCGGCGCCGAACGAGAAGGCGATGCGGTCCTGCCATTGGCCGGTGTCGGCCCACAGTTGCAACAACATGCCGTCACGCTGATGGTTGGGGAGATGACCCTCGTTGAGGTAACCAAAGGTTGCATCCAGGTGCGCAGTGAGGAACTGGCGATACTCCAGGCCCCAGGCGTACGACGCGGAGGTGTGATCATCCGTGTCGGTCAATCCACCCAGCAGGGAAATCTCTTCAGCGGTCGAAGTCCGTGGCGCGGCGAGGAGCGCGAACCACACTACACCCGCGGCTGCATGCTGCAGGCGCCCACGTTTCGTGAGGCTAAGGAGACGCGCAGCGCCGGGGCGAACCAGTGCGACGCTCCTCATGTGATCGGAGCGCGAGTCAGCGGGACGCTGCGCATGAGCCCTCTAGTTGTTGTTATGGCTCAGGGAATATATGCCCCGGCAACGACGCGCAGACTTGACCAATTGTTACCGAGCGTGACGCGCGCCGACATTTCTGCAAACTGCCCCGTCGCCACCGCGCGGGGGTCGTCGGGGTTAGGCGCTGCGCGTGGCGCTGGCCGGGAAGAAAATCTGCGCAGCTGCGAGCCGCGCTGAGGTTGGCCACACAGCCAACGGCTTCAGGCAGGCGCCGGAGCTGCCCCCGGCGCCTGCGCTGTCAGCCGACGCGCTGTGGGGCGCGCCGGGGTGTCGTCAGGCGAATACGCCGTACTCGACCTGCAGGATCTCCCCGGTGCTGACGTTCACCAGGATCGCATCGGTGTCGTCGCGCACCCACTCGTAGCCCGGCGGCGGGGTCTCGAGGGCAAACAGCCAGTAGTCGGCGAGGATGAAGGCCGGCGCCCAGTAGGCACGCGGCAGGATCTGGCCGTAGCCCCAGCGGTGCGCAACCCAACCCGGCGGGCGATGATAGACACCGATGTGGAAACTGCGCGCCGCCTGGAAATTGTGCTGGTAAGTCGTCCGATCGACAGTCGCCGGCCGGTTATTCCAGCCGTGCGGCTCGGCGACGCGCTGATAGTTCTGCGGCCCCGCGTGAGGCTCGCCGTGCGCCGGAGGACGCGCCGCCGGGCCGCCGCCGTGCGGGGCTTCATGCTGCTGCGCCAGGGCTGTCGTCAGCCCCGCCGCGACCAGGGCCAACGCCGGAATCAAACTGAGTTTCGCTGCATGCGCCACGTGAGCAACTCCTTGTGGTGGGGAAGTAAATGCTAGCAGACTGTAGCCAGATGTCAGCTAGCACGGCACCCAAGGCGTACGTGTCCTGGAGCTCGGGTAAGGACAGCGCCTTTGCTCTCTACGAAGCGCAGCGCTCAGGTCTCGCTGAGGTCGTGGGCGTGTTGACGACGCTCACCGAGGCCTACGACCGCGTGGCCATGCACGGCGTGCGCCACAGCCTGCTCGAGCGCCAGATACACGCGCTCGCTCTGCCGGCGCTCAAGGTGATGCTGCCGACCCCCTGCCCGAACGAGGTGTACGAGGCGCGCATGGCGCGGGCCTGCGCGCAGATGCGCGAGCTCGGTGTTACCCACATCATCTTCGGCGACCTGTTCCTCGAGGATATCCGCGCTTACCGGGAGCGGCAGCTCGCCGCGGCCGGTATGAGCGGAATCTTCCCGCTGTGGCGCCGCCCCACGGCGAGCCTCGCCCGCGAGATGATCGCCAGCGGCATGATCGCGCACCTGGTGTGCGTCGATCCGCGGCGCCTCGATCGGCGCTTTGCCGGCCGCCGTTTCGATGCGACGCTGCTTGCCGAGCTGCCGGCGGACGTCGATCCGTGCGGGGAGAACGGCGAGTTCCACACAGTCGTCAGCGCGGGCCCGATGTTCGCCGCGCCCATTGCGGTGACGCTTGGCGAGGTCGTCGAGCGTGACGGCTTCGTGTTCGCGGACGTCGAAGTCTGCGATGGCGACCCTCAGAAGCGCAGCGTCAACGTGTCGTAGAGCGTGCGCCGCGGGCCGTAGGCGGACTGGAAAATGCCGATGCCCTCCGCCGGACGGATGAGGTTGATGCGGTCCAGGACATTGAGAACGGCGAGCCGGTTGCTGAGAGCTCCGACGCCGGGGATGCGCCAGGTGCGCTCGGCGCTCAGGTCTGCCTGAAAGACGTTCGGCAGCTTCTGCAGATCGGCAAAGCCGGCGCGCAGGCCGCTGCTGTAGATGGCGTCGGCGCTCAGCGCGTACGCTCCGACGCGCCAGCTGGCGCCGGTGGCGGCGCCATAGAGCGGCTGGTGGTCGAGCACGATCGCATGACTGTCGATGTAGTCGAGCTCGGCGGGGTCGAAGTTGAACTGCCCGGTGGCGACACCCCGTTGCCAGTTCCTGCCGCTGGTGAAGTTGGCGTAGGCGGAGAAGTCCGCGGCCTGGTAACGGGCGGCGAGCTCCGCTCCCCACACGTGACCGTTGTCGTAGTTGAACGGCGCGAAGATCGGCACCACGCCGAACTGGCCGGTATCCAGATAATGCGTGGTCCAGCGATAGTAGCCGTCGGCCGACAGCGTCACATGTTCACCGACCTGGTGCACCACGCCGCTGTCCCACTCGCGGTCGTCCTCCGTTACCGGGGTAGGGATGCCTGGCGGCCCCTGCGCCGTGGTCCCCTGGAAGGCCGCCTGCGCCGTGGGCGATATGCCGAGGAAGGACGGGACCTGGAAGTAGCGGGCGACGCCGGTATGCACCGTGGTGGCGGCGTCGGGTCGGTACACCAGGGCGATGCTCGGGTCGAGCTGGTGGCCGGAGCTGAAGCCGCTCAAGGTATCCCAGCGGATCCCGAGCGAGGCACTGAAGCGTTCGCTCAGGCGCCACAGATCGCTCACGTAGACGCCGCCGACGTAGTTGTCGGCACGGGCGTTGTTGACGACGCTCAGCGGCACCTCGCTGGTCTGCGCGCCGTCGCTGTTGGCGGGAAACACCAGCGACGAGTCATCGGCGCTGACGCGATACTCCGCGGCATAGAAGCCGCTGCCGAAGGTGTGCGCGCCGTACACAAAGCTCACATCGCCCTCGAGCGTGTAGTCGTGATCGTCGTGGCTGGCGGTCGAGGCCACACCCTGATAGACCAGCTCTCCTACCGGATCGGGCTCGAAGCGCTGCGTGATGGCGTGCTGGCTATAGGCGATCTGATAGGCGCCGTTGTTCCCCAGCGAGCCGTTGAGCGACAGCACCGCGAGTACATCACTGAAGTCGAGGTACGAATCGATGACCGCCGAGGAGGGTGGCGCGGGCACGTTGACCAGCTCGAACTCGGGCGCCAGTCCCGGCACATTGGGCAGCTGATTGCTGCTGCGCGCGGCCGAGAGCAGCAGGCTGAGCGTGTTGCCGGGAGCGACCGGGTAGGAAAAGAAGCCGAACGCCTGTCCCTGTTTGCCGAAATCATGAATGGGCGTCGGACCCGGAGTTGCGGAGCTGAATGCGGTGTTGCTCTGCGCGTAGAGCCCGCTCACGTAGCTGCCGAGCCCGGCATAACACGACGCATACTCGAAGCTCGGCTCGACGGTGTCGCGCTGCCCGGCCAGCACGCTGACATCGCCGAACGGCGGCTGCTCGCAGCCGTCCTTGGTCTGGATATTGACCACGCCGCCGGTCGCGTAGCTGTAGCGGGAGGGCAGCACGCCATCGAGCAGGTCGAGCCGCTTGATGAACATCGGATTGATCATCGACAGGAAGGGTGGATTGGTATTGATGTCGAGCGGAATCAGTACGCCGTTCACCTGGTACTGAAACTGCGGCCCTTCGGTGTTGCGGATGTGGATCTGCTGGTTCTGGTCGATCGCGACCCCGGGCATCTGCGCCAGCACCGAGGTGAGCGGGGCGGTGCTGCCGAGGGGCGCTGCGGCGATGTCGGCGGCGCTTGCGGCGTACGCGTTGGCCCCGGTCGGGGCGACCGCCGGGCCACCCGTCGCCGTCGCTTCCACGACCACGGTACTCAGGTCCGAGTCCCCGGCGTCTGTCGCAGCGCGTACGCCGGCGAAGCCCGGCAGCAGCAGCAGAACTGCCGCGACCGCGCGAGGACTCAGCCCCCCTATGTAAATGCGAATCATTCTCATTCGCATCATAGGGGATGAATGTACGGGCGGTCAACGCAGCCGTCGGCCTAAGGCGAGCGCACGCGAGAGAGGGCCGCGGAGCCCCCGGGAGGCCGCAGAGCAGCCGCGGCTCTAGTGTGCGGCGAGTTGTGCGGCGGTGCCGCTCTTGGTCCCCAGCGAGTCCGCATCCCAGCCACCACCGAGTGCCTGGATCAGGGCGACGCTCGCGGTGAGCCGGCTCTGGCGCAGCGTCAGGAGCGTCTGGGCGTCGCTAAGCGCGATGGTCTGGGCCGTGATGACCGAGGTGTAGGCCACGGTGCCCGCCTTGTACTGATTGAGGGTGAGCTGCACGGCGAGATTGGCGGACTTCACCGCCTGCTCCTGCACGACCACCTGCTGTTCGAGGATACGCAGCGTCGCCAGCTCGTCTTCCACCTGTTGAAACGCGGTGAGCACCGTCTGGCGGTAATTGGCCACCGCGCCATCGTAGGCGGCGCGCGCCTCGCGAACCTGCGCCGAGCGCGCGCCGAAGTCCAGCAGCGTCTCGCTCGCCGTGCCGCCCAAGGACCACAGGTTGTTCGGCGCGCTCACCAGGTGCGACACGACGTTGCTCGCGTAGCCGTAGGAGCCGCTCAGCGTCAGGTCCGGGAAATACGCGGCCACGGCGACGCCGATCTGCGCATTGGCCGCCGCCATCTGCCGCTCGGCGGCCGCGACATCGGGACGCCGCTCGAGCAGGCTCGAGGGCACCCCGCTCGGGACCACCGGCACCAGCGTGCCGAGGGTGGCCGACGGTAAGGAGAAATCGGCCGGCGGTTTGCCGACGAGTATCGCGATCGCGTGCTCGAGAGTGGCGCGCGTGACGCCGACGTTGATCTGCTGCGACTCCGCGCCTTCGAGTTGCGTCTCGGCGGTGATCACGTCGGTCTTGGCGGCGACCCCCGCCTTGTACTGGTTCTCGGTGATCAGCAGCGCGCGCTTGTAGGCGTCGACCGTCTGATCGAGCAGCTGCCGCTGCTCGTCCGCGACGCGCAACTCGATGTAGTCGGTCGCCAGCATTCCCTGCAGCGACAGGCGCGCCGCGGCGAGGTCGGCCTCGCTCGCCTGTGCGCTGGCGACATCCCCCTCGATGGTGCGGCGGATCTTGCCCCAGATGTCGAGGTCCCACGAGGCGGTGCCCGACAGCTCGAATTCGTTGATCGGATGCGAGCTCGGCACGGCCAGAACTCCACCGCTGTCGGTGGTGGTGAGCGCTCCTGACTTGGCGCCGGGTCCGCCCGAGCGCGAGCCGGTGGCGTCCACGCCGATGGTGGGAAACAGTCCGGCGCGCGCCTGGCTGACCACGGCAATCGCTTCGCGCCAGCTCGCTTCGGACTGCTTGAGCGTCTGGTTGGAGACGTCGATCTGCTTCTCGAGCTCATCGAGCGTGGCATCGTCGTAGACCGACCACCAGGGGCTGCCGCTGGCCGCCTCGCGCGGCTCGGCCGGCTTCCAGCCGTCGGCTTCCTTGAAGCGCTGCGGCACCGGCGCCGACGGGCGGTGATAATTCGGGCCGACCGCGCAGGCGCTGAGTGCCAGCGCGATCAATCCCGCCGCCGGCAGCGCTGCGCGCAGGCGGGGACTCAGCAGGGACTTACGAAGGTGCGACATGTTCAAGCCTGCGCCGGTGTCGGCGGGGTTGCCGGCGGTGCGTGCGGGGCGTCCGGGTGCACACGCGACCACAGCGTGCTGCACCACACGCCAAAGCGATCGAGGTAGAGGTACATGACCGGGGTGGTGTAGAGCGTCAACACCTGGCTGACGATCAGCCCGCCGACGATCGAGATGCCGAGCGGCTGGCGCAATTCGGCGCCGTCGCCGTTGCCGAAGGCGAGCGGCAGGGCGCCGAGCATCGCCGCCATGGTGGTCATCATGATCGGACGAAAGCGCAGCAGCGCTGCCGTGTAGATCGCCTCCGCGGGCCGGCTGCCCTCGTGGCGCTGCGCCTCGAGCGCGAAGTCGATCATCATGATGGCGTTCTTCTTGACGATGCCGATGAGCAGGATTACGCCGATCAGCGCGATGATGCTGAACTCCTGGCCGAACAGCCGCAGCGCCACCACCGCGCCGGCGCCCGCCGATGGCAGCGTCGAGAGGATCGTGATGGGATGGATGTAGCTCTCGTACAGCACGCCGAGCACGATGTAGACGGCGGCGAGTGCCGACAGGATCAGCACCGGCTCGTTGCGCAGCGAGTCCTGGAAGCTCTGCGCCGTTCCCTGGGAACTGCCGTGAATCGTGGCCGGCATGCCGATCTCGTTGACGGCGCGCGCGATAGCCGCGGTGGCATCGCTGAGCGAGGCATTCGGCGCCACGTTGTAGGAGATGGTGGTGGCGACGAAGGTGCCCTGGTGGTTGACGGCGAGCGGCGTATTGCCCGGCGTGTATTGGCTGAACGAGGCCAGCGGCACCATCTGTTCGACCGCGGTGCTGTCGGCCGAGCCGGTCGAGGCCGCGCCGCGGCCGGTGTTGGCCAGGCTGTTGGTGGCCAGGTTGCGCGCCGTGTCGGCGGCGATTGCGGCGGCGGTGCTGTTGGCAGCGGTTTGTGTGGAGCTCACGGTGCCCGCGACCGCGTTGGTGGACTGCGTGCCGCTCACGGTGCCGCCGGCGGTACTGACCCAGAGATTCTTGAGCGTGTCCGGGCTCTGCCAGAAGCGCGGCTCCACCTCCATCACCACGTGGTACTGGTTGAGGGGGTTGTAGATGGTCGAGACGTCACGCTGGCCGAAAGCATCGTAGAGCGTGTTGTCGATGGTGGCGGGATTCAATTGCAGGCGCGAGGCGGTATCGCGGTCGATGGCCAGCTCGATCTCCAGGCCGTTCTGCTGCTGGTCGGAGTTGACATCCGTCAGCACCGGCTCGCGCTGCAGCGCCTCGGTCAGCTTCGGCGCCCACTTGTAGATATCGGCGATGCTGTCGCCCTGCAGCGTGTACTGGTAGAGGGCGTTGCTCTGCCGTCCGCCGACACGAATGTCCTGCACCGACTGCAGGAACAAGCGCGCGCCGGCCACCTGGTTGAGCTTCGGCCGCAGCCGCCCGATCACTTCATCGGCGGAGAGCTTGCGCTGCGACTTGGGCTTGAGGGAGAGAAAAATGTTACCGCTGTTGGTCTGCCCACCACCCTGCGAGCCGCCGCCGGTGAAGCCGACCACGGTGTCGACCGCCGGATCCGCCTGCACGATCTGCATGAACTGCCGCAGTTTCTTCGACATCGACTGGAAGGAGATCGCCTGATCGGCCTGGATGCCGCCGATCAGCCGCCCAGTGTCCTGCTGCGGGAAGAATCCCTTGGGGATCACCGTGTAGAGATAGATGTTGAAGAGCACGGTGGCCAGCAGCAGCACCATCATCAGGCCGCGATTGCGTAACGCCCACTGCAACGAGCGCCCATAGCCGTTGCGCAGTGCCTCGAACGAACGTTCGCTCGCATGGAACAGGCGTCCCTGCTTGGCAGGATCGGTGCGCCGGATGAGTCGCGAGCACATCATCGGCGTGGTGGTGAGCGACAGCAGCAGCGATACCAGCACTGCCACCGACAGCGTGATTGAGAATTCGCGGAACAGCCGCCCGACGATGCCGCCCATCATGAGGATCGGAATGAACACCGCCACCAGCGACAGGCTCATCGACAGCACCGTGAAGCCGACCTCGCGGGCGCCTTGCAGCGCGGCCTGCATTCGCGGCATGCCGGCTTCCACGTGGCGGGTGATGTTTTCCAGCACCACGATAGCGTCGTCGACCACGAAGCCGGTGGCGATGATGAGCGCCATGAGCGACAGGTTGTCGAGGCTGTAGCCGAGCAGGTACATGGCGCCGAAAGTGCCGAGCAGCGAGATCGGCACCGCCACCGCCGGCACCAGCGTCGCGCGCCAGTTGCGCAGGAACAGGAACACCACCAGGAACACCAACGCGACCGCAATCAGCAGCGTCGTCTGCACGGCGCGCAGCGAACCGCGGATGGTGGTGGTGCGGTCGATTGCGACCTTCATGTCGATGTCGGTGGGGATCGAGGCCTTGAGCGCCGGGATCATCGCCGTGACGCGATCCACGGTCTCGATGATGTTGGCGCCCGGCTGACGGGAAAGAATGACGAGCACCGCTGGCTTGCCGTCGGCGAGGCCGAGGTTGCGCACGTTCTCGACCCCGTCGAGGATCTCAGCGACGTCCGTAAGACGCACCGGGGCGCCATTGCGGTAGGCGATCACCAGATCGCGGTATTCCGCGGCCTTGCTCGCCTGGTCGTTGGTGTAGAGCTGGTAGCGCTGTCCGCCGACGTCGATCGAGCCCTTGGGGGTGTTGGCGTTGGCCGCCGCCAGCGCGGCACGCACGTCCTCCAGCCCGATGCCGTACTTGAACAGCGCACTCGGGTTGAGCTCGACCCGTACTGCCGGCAGCGAGCTGCCGCCGATGCGCACCTGGCCGACGCCGCTTACCTGGGAGAGCTTCTGCGACAGGATGGTGTCGGCGGCGTCGTACATCTGCCCGGCGGTCAGGGTGCGTGAGGTCAGGGCGAGAATCAGGATGGGAGCATCCGCCGGGTTCACCTTGCGATAGGTCGGGTTGCTGCGCAGCGCGGTCGGCAGATCCGCGCGCGCCGCGTTGATCGCCGCCTCGACGTCGCGCGCGGCGCCGTCGATGTCGCGGTTCAGGCCGAACTGCAGCGTGACATTCGAGGAGCCGGTGGTGCTCTGCGAGGTCATCTCGGTGACGTCGGCGATCTGTCCCAGATGCCGCTCGAGCGGGGTGGCCACGGTGGCCGCCATGACGTCGGGACTGGCGCCGGCCATCTGCGCCGACACCGAGATGGTTGGAAAATCCACTTGCGGCAGCGGCGCCACCGGCAGCTTGGTATAGGCGATGCATCCGGCGAGCGCGATGCCTGCGGTCAGCAGCGTGGTCGCCACCGGGCGGCGGATGAAGGGCTCGGAGAGGCTCATTTGGCCGGCGACCCGGAGGGCGGGGGCTCATTGCCCCAGCGCGCCACGCGTCGCTCGAGGCGGTCGAAGTACAGATAGATCACCGGCGTGGTGAACAGCGTCAGCAGCTGGCTGAAGATCAGTCCACCGACGATGGTGATGCCGAGCGGATGACGCAGCTCGGATCCTGTGCCGGTGCCGAGCATCAGCGGCAGTGCGCCGAGCAGCGCCGCCATGGTGGTCATGAGGATCGGCCGGAAGCGCAGCAGCGAGGCGTGGTAGATCGCATCGTGCGGTGTCATGCCCTGCTCGCGCTCGGCCACCAGCGCAAAGTCGATCATCATGATCGCGTTCTTCTTGACGATGCCGATCAGCAGGATGATGCCGATGATGCCGATCACGCCGAGGTCGCTGCGCGCCATCAAGAGCGCGAGCAGCGCACCGACGCCGGCCGAGGGCAGCGTGGAGAGGATGGTGATCGGGTGGATGAAACTCTCGTAGAGCACGCCGAGCACGATGTAGACGGTGATGATCGCCGCGATGATGAGGAACAACTCGTTGCCGAGGGTCGCCTGGAAAGCGAGCGCCGCGCCCTGAAACGTCGTCATGACGCTCGGTGGCAGCTGGATGTCACTTTCCGCCTTCTTGATGGCATCCACCGCGTCGCCGAGTGCGGCGCCCGAGGCCAGGTTGAACGACACCGTGCTGGAGGGGAACTGGCCGAGATGGTCGATCGACAGTGGCGCGGTGCGCGTCGACACTTTCACCAGCGCCGACAGCGGCACCTCACCACCGACCGCGGTGGACGAGGGCAGGTAGATGGTGCCGAGCGAATCGAGCGACGCCATGAGCGAGCTGTCGGCCTGCAGGATGACGCGGTACTGGTTCGACTGCGTGAAGATGGTCGAGACGATGCGCTGGCCGAACGCGTCGTAGAGCGCGTTGTCGACGGTCGCCGGCGTAATGCCGAAACGCCCGGCGGTGTCGCGGTCGATGGTCAGGTAGGCAGCCAGCCCCTGGTTCTCCTGGTCGCTGGCGACATCCTCGATCTGGGGCAGCTGCTGCAGCCGCGCCACCAGTTTCGGCACCCAGGTGTTGAATTCGACCGGGTTGGTGTCCTCCAGCACGAACTGGTACTGGGTACGGCTCACGGTGTCATCGATCGACAGGTCCTGCACCGGCTGCATGTACAGCGAGATGCCGCTGATGTCGCGCGTCTCGCGCTGCAGGCGGCGGATGACCTCGCTGGCGGACGCGGAGCGATCGTCCACCGGCTTCAGGTTGATCAGCATGCGGCCGCTGTTGAGCGTGATGTTGGTGCCGTCGACCCCAATAAAAGAGGACAGGCTCACCACGTCCTGGTCCTTGAGGATGGCGGTGGCGAGGGTGGCCTGACGGTGCGCCATGTCGGCATAGGACACCGACTGGGGTGCCTCGGTGATGGCCTGGATCAGGCCGGTGTCCTGCACCGGAAAGAAGCCCTTGGGGATGAACACGTACAGCAGGATGGTCAGCGCGAGCGTGGCGATGGCTACCACAAGCGTCAGCGGCTGATGCTGCAGCACCCACTGCAGCGCCTGTCCGTAGCGATCGATGAGCGCCTGGAATCTCTCGTTCGCCCAGCGCGCCACGCCGGTCTCCTCGGACTGCGGCCGGTGCCGCAGCAGCTTGGCGCACAGCATTGGCACCACGGTGAGCGACACCACGGCCGAGATCACGATGGTCACGGAGAGCGTGATCGCGAACTCGTGAAACAGCCGCCCCACCACGTCGCCCATAAAGAGCAGCGGAATCAGCACCGCGATCAGCGACACGGTGAGCGACACGATGGTGAAGCCGATCTCGCCCGCGCCCTTGAGCGCCGCCTCGAGCGGCGCCATGCCCTGCTCGATGTAGCGCGAGATGTTCTCGATCATGACGATCGCATCATCGACCACGAAGCCGGTGGCGATGGTGAGGGCCATGAGCGACAGGTTGTTCAAGCTGAAGCCGATGAGGTACATCGCCGCCAGCGTGCCCACCAGCGACAGCGGCACGGACAGGCTGGGAATGAACGTCGCGGGCAGACTGCGCAGGAACAGGAAAATCACCAGCACGACCAGGATCACCGCGAGCGACAGCTCGAACTCGACGTCGTGCACCGAGGCGCGGATGGTGTTGGTGCGATCGGTGAGGATCGAGACCTCGACCGCTGCCGGCAACGAGGCCGACAGATCTGGCAGGAGCTTCTTGATGCGGTCGACGACCTGGATGACGTTGGCGCCGGGCTGACGCTGGATGTTGAGGATGATGCCCGGGGTGTTATTCACCCAACCGGCGAGGTAGACGTTCTCCGCGCCGCCGACCACGGCGGCGACGTCCGACAGCCGCACCGGGTTGCCGTTCTTGTAGGCAACGATGATGCTCTCATAGGCCTCGGGACTCTGGATCTGGTCGTTGGCATTCAGTGTCCAGGAGCGCGCCGGCCCATCGAGCGTGCCCTTGGGCGAGTTGACGTTGGCGTTGCCGATGGTGGTGCGCAGGTCATCGATGTTGAGCCCGTAGGCGGCGAGCGCGCGCACGTTGGCGATGATGCGTACCGCCGGGCGCTGACCGCCGCTCACACTCACCAGTCCTACCCCTTCGATCTGCGAGATCTTCTGCGCCATGCGCGTATCGGCCAGGTCCTCGAGCTGCGTGAGGGGGAGCGTCTTCGACACCAGCCCGAGAGTGAGAATCGGGGCGTCCGCCGGGTTCACCTTGGCGTAGATCGGCGGCGCGGGCAGGTCGGAGGGCAGCAGGTTGCCTGCAGCGTTGATTGCCGCCTGCACCTCCTGCTCGGCGATGTCGAGGCTAAGGCTGAGGCTGAACTGCAGCGTGATGACCGAGGCGCCGCCGGAGCTGGTCGAGGACATCTGGTTCAGCCCCGGCATCTGCCCGAATTGCACCTCGAGCGGCGCGGTCACCGAGGAGGTCATCACCTCGGGGCTCGCACCGGGATAGAAGGTCTGGACCTGGATCGTCGGGTAGTCGACCTCCGGCAGCGCCGAGAGCGGCAGGAAGCCGTAAGCCACGAATCCGGCGAGCAGGATCGCCACCATGAGTAGCGTTGTGCCGACGGGCCGCAGTATGAAAATGCGGGACGGATTCATACGGTGGCGCGGCCGGCGCGGGCCCCCTGCTTCTTCAGCTGCCGCTCGGGTTGTTGCGCGGCGAGTGCTGATGGCCGCCTTGGCTCTGCGCACCCTGCTTGGCGCCCTGAGCGCCACCGCTGCTCGCCGCGCCGGGCTTGCGCAGCAGCACCTTGGCGCCGTCCTTGAGCTTGTCGGCCCCGTCGACCACCACGATCTCGCCGGGCTTCAACCCCTGGGTGATCGAGACGTTAGTTGGGTCGCCAGAACCGAGCGTCACCTTGCGCACGCTCACGGTTTGATCCGCCGGGTTGACGACGTAGACGTAGGTGCCCGGCGCACCGCGCTGGATCGCCGCCTGCGACACGAGCGTGGCGCCGTGCAGGGTGTCGAGCAGCAGCACGACGTTCACGAACTGCTGCGGGAACAGACCCTCGTCCGTGTTGGCGAACAGTGCTTTCAGCTTGATCGTGCCGGTCGTCGGATCAATCTGGCTGTCGACCGACTGCAGCGTGCCGCTGGCCAGCTGGCGCGTGTTGGCACGATCCCAGGCCGTGGCGGTCAGTGTCTTGCCGGCGTGCAGCTGTACCAGCAGGGGCGGAATCTGGTCCTCGGGAAGGGTGAACACCACGGTGATCGGCTGCATCTGCGTGATCACCACCAGACCGTTCGGCTCGTTGGGTGTCACGTAGTTGCCGACGTTCACCTGCTGCAGGCCGACGCGGCCGCCGATCGGCGAGACGATGTGGCAGTACACCAGATTGAGTTTCGCCGCATCGATCTGGCCCTGGTCGGTCTTGACGTTGCCTTCGTCCTGCGCGACCAGTGACTTCTGCGTGGCGAGCTGCTGCTCGGCGATGGAATCCTGTGACCACAGAGTCTGGTAGCGATCCAGGTCGATGTGCGCGTTGGCGAGCAGCGCCTTGTCACGCGCGAACGCTCCCTCGGCCTGCTCGAGCGCCACCTGGTAGGGGCGTGGATCGATGAGGATGAGCGGATCGTTGGCCTTGACCGTCTCACCCTCCTTGAACGAAATGTGCATGATCTGGCCGCTGATCTGGCTCTGCACAGTCACCGTAGCCAAAGGCGTCACGGCGCCAAGGCCGATGAGCGTGATGGGCATGTCGCCCGTGTGCGCGGCGGCGGTCACCACCGGCATCGGTCCGCCGCCGGCAAAGCGTCCGGCCGGGGCCTTGGTGCCCCCCTTGGGCGTGAGCAGCCAGGCGAGCAGCGCGATAGCCAGCAGCACCGCCACCACGACCAGCACGCGCCGCGTGGTGAGCGAGCTGCGCCAGGCGGGAGTCACGTCCGGCCCGGTGATCAGCACCTCAGGTGGCGAGCGATTGATATCGTTCATGCCTTCAGTTCATGTCTTCAGCGTGTCAGTTGGGATCGCGGTTCGCGAGCCTTCTCGTGCACCATACCAGCCACCTGCCTCAACAAAGCTTAAGGCTTGTACAAGAACTGCAAACCCGTGAGTTCAACTGCAAAACGACGGTTTGCGGCCGCGCGGATTCTACTACAGTGCCCCGAACTGCACCCCGAGCATGGATACCGAGCCGCCGTCCATACCTAAGACCGGAAAGCTCACCGGCTCATCGGGCAGGCTCGCACCGAGCACGTACAGCAACGGCAGGTAATGCTCGGGCGTAGGCACGGCGAGTAGCGCCTCGCGGCCCGCCGCGCCGTAGTCGATCAGCGCGGCGTGATCCCTGGCCAGCAGCCGCTCGCGCACGTGCGCCTCGAAGCGCAGCGCCCAATCATAAGGCTCGCGCGGATGGCCGCCCCAGGCATAGCTATGCAGGTTGTGCACCACGTCACCGCTGCCGAGGATGAGAACCCCCTCGCTGCGCAGCGGCCGCAGCCGCGCGCCGAGCGCGTGATGGGAAGCCGCCGCCTGCGTCTCATCGATGCTCAGCTGCACCACTGGAACATCCGCCTGCGGGTAGAGGTGGCGCAGCACCGACCAGCTGCCGTGATCGAGGCCCCAGGAGTAATCGGCCGTCACCGGCAGCGGGGCGAGCAGCGCGCGCACCTGCGCGGCGAGCGCCGCATCGCCCGCGGCCGGGTAGCGCACCGCGAACAGCTCGCGCGGAAAGCCGCCGAAGTCATGGATGGTGCGTGGCTCGGGCATGGCGGTGACGGCGGTGCCGGCGACGTACCAGTGCGCCGAGACGGCCAGCACCGCGCGCGGGCGCGGCAGCGTCGCACCGAGCGCCGTCCAGGCGCGCGTCCAGGGGTTGTCCTGCAGCGCGTTCATCGGGTTGCCGTGCCCGAGAAACAACGCCGGCATCAGCGCGCCCATGGCTTCAGGCGTGCGCTGCGCCGAGCAGCTGCACCGCGGTCTGATACAGGCGTGCGCGCATGCTCAGGCGCTCGCTGGCGCGCGTGACGTAGCGCACCGCAACGTCCACGCCGGCACCGCCGGCGGAGGGTCGCACCGCGATCGCCGGCTGGGCATTGAAGCTCATGGCGCGTCCGCGTGCAGCGCGTTTCCACTCCTGCTCGGCCTCGCGCGCATCGTTCGCGGTTGCCGCGGTGACCTCTTTGAGGATGGCATCGGCGATGACATGTGGGTCATGGTCGTAGGGCACGAGCACCGACAGCTCGTCCCACAGCCACTGCCCCGAGGTCGAGAAGTTGAAGTAGTGCCCCTCGATGGCGAAGCTGTTGGTGAACGTGACGCGCCGGCCGGTCGGGTGACCCGCATCGGTCCAGTTGCCGGTCTCGAGCAGCACGGTGTGGAACATGTTGAGCTCGATCACCTCGCCGCTGACGGAGTTGATCTCCACCCAGTCGCCGAGCCGCATGCCGTTACGGCCCATGAGCACGAACCAGCCGATGAACGCCACGATGAAGTCCTTGAGCGCAACCGTGAGGCCGGCGCCGGCGATGCCGAGCATGGTCGCGAGCTGCGTGGGCACGCCGATCAGCACCAGCAGTATGACGAGCAGGCCGACGATCTGCAGCGCAACGCCAACCACGCTGCGCAGCGTCTGCAGCTGGCGGCGGTCGAGCTTCGCGCGCCCCAGCAGCCGCTCGAGCGAGCGGTCGATGAACAACAGTACCAGCAGCGCAGCGAACACGATCATCGCGCCGCCGAGCAGCGTATGCAGCACCTGCCGCCCCTGTGCGGCGACCAGCCCCTGCCACTGGTCGTAGATGCCGACGAGCTTGCGGCGCGCCGCGATGCGCTCATCGCGCAGCGTCAGGCGGTGCTGCTCGGCGGCGATGAGCCGGGTGAGCTCGAGGAGCGTCGTGGGCGCGGGCGCGGGCGCAGGCCTCGTGGCAGACGCAGCGGCCGGTGCAGCGGCGGGTGCAGCGGGGGGTGCAGGCTTTGCGACTGACGCGATCGCCGGCGCCGCAGCGCCGCCTGCATGCTGCGCGTGCATGCTGAACTGCGGGACGAGCGCCTTGTTCGCGGCGAGCTCTGCGGCGATGCGGGCGCGCTCGACGGCGAGCTGATCGGCGCTCTCGCTGACGTGCGCACGCGCCCAGCCGATCCAGCGCGCCTTGCGGTGCAGCGTCAGCCACTGTCGCATCTGCCCGACCATGCCCTTGAGCCGGGTGAGTCCATCCTCCGTAGCAGCGGGAGCGGCGGCGGCTGCCTTGCGCTCGGCGGCCTGGTGTTCCTGCTGCATCGTCTGGATGCGCTGATGCACGTTGCCGCCGGCCTGCAGCAGCTGCTCGTTGGCCTCCTGGATCTCATCCTGCTCGAGAGCCACCTGCGATTGCGCCAGGTCGAGGCGGTCCTGCAGGGCGGGCTTGTCCGCATCGCTCGCCCTGGCGAGCTGCGCCGTGAGCTGACTGCCCGCCTCGGTATTGGCCGCCAGGACCTTCTGCAGTTCATCGATATGCTGCTGGATGCGCGCAGCCTCCGGCGACAGCGGCGGCGGGTGCGTCTCGAGGTGATGCAGCGCCGCGGCGAATGCCAGGTCCAGCTCGTGGTCGGCGACCTGAACTGCCGACTGGGCGAGCGCCTGCTCTTCGGGGGTGTTGGCATAGCGCGCGAGGCTCTGCGCGATGAGCAGCGTGTGCTCGTCGATGACCGGCATGGCACTGGCCGATGTCACCACCACCAGGGCATTTTTCTTCTGCACGGGCGCCGCGGAGGGATCGTTGGTGGCCCACAGGCCGTAGCCGGCGACCAGCAGCAGCGTGCACAGCACCGCCGCGATGATCTTCTGCAGCACGCTCATGCGTCTATGATGCCACGGCAGGGACAAGGGCAGCCGCCGTGCGGCTGCCCCGGGCTGAGGCGCCGGCCCTCAGCGGGCCGCCTCAGTTACTGGCGATGGCGAAGAACGGCATCGTGCCGGTGCTGGGGTTGTCGATGCCGGTGAAGATGTTGCGGCCGAGGAAGAACGATAGCCCGAGATCGAGCGAGGTGGGGTCGAAGGCCGCCGCACCGAGGTTGTTGAACGCCGTGGCGCTGGGCGCGTCGTTGAACAGCGTATCCGCGTTGGCGATCGTGAAGTCGGCCGTCGCGTTCGTGCCGTCGATGTCCGTCAGCGTCGCATCCTCAGTCGTGGTGGCGCTCGGGCACAGGAATTCGTTATCCGTGCAGGTCGCGAGCGAGCTGTTGATGAAGTTGGCGTTCGAGCCGCTGTCGAGGTAGCTGTCCGCGAAGCTGTCGCCGTTCAGCTTGGCGCTGATCAGCCCGCTATCCGCAGCGGCATACAGCTGTATGGCGTTGCCCACGGCATTGTTGGTCTCGGTACCGATGCCGAACACCAGCGAGCCGCTGGCGGTGGTCGCCCCGGAGGCGGAGACCGCCGGCAGCTCGACAATCACCCCGTTGTTGTCCGTGGGCAGGAGAATGACCGGGTTCGGCAGCTGCTGTGCGAGGCTCGCGGTGAAGGCGGTGCAGGTGGTGGGCGTCGGGCAGCTGTAGTAGTTCGCCGCCTGTCCTCCCGGCCCGCAGTCTCCCGTGTCGTTGCAGTCGTTGATGAAGGGGCCGACGCCCAAGATGCCGTTCGCGCCGAAGCTCACGACGGTGTTATTGGGGGTGCCGGCGCATGGCGGGCTGCCGGCGGAAGCCGCGCCGATCAGCTGCACGGGGACGCTCGAGGCCTTCTCGCCCGAGACCGGCATCACGACGTCCGCCGTGACGAGAGAACCGTAGACCTCGGTGTTGTCGGCGAACTGCAGGCACTCGGCGAGCGGGTTGTTGGAGCTGTCGGTGAGGGGGGGCAGGGCGACGGTGACCACGGAAGAGATCAGCCGCAGCCCGATCGAGCCGGTATCGACCTCGATGTAGTCGATCGTCTGACAGGTGCTGGTCGCGGGAAGGCAGACCTCCACCGACACGAACGCGGTGTTGACCGCCGCCGTCGGCGGGTTTTGCATCTGCAGAATCGGAGGCCCGGCATTGACCACCAGGGGCTCGACGTTCGGCGGCCCGGGGGTGGCGATGGTCTGAGTGCCACCACCGCCGCCACCACCGCCGCCACCACCACCACCGCCACTGTTGCTGGAGCTGCCGCCGCCGCCGCAGGCGGCGAGCAGCATCAACGGCACGAGAAGGAGAGCCAGGAGATTACGCACGAAGTGTCCTCGTCCGTGGAGCGGTTAGTGCAGGTCGTTCAGGGAAAAATTCGGCGGCAGCAGGGCCGGAGCCCAGGCGCGGCCGAAGTAGTCGCGCGTGCGCCCGCGCGACTGCACCACCAGCGCGGCGGTGCGCACCACCAGGTGGTGGTGGTCGTAGTGAGGCGCCAGGGCGGCCCGCGCCTGCGCGAACTGCCCGTAGTAGTCCCCCAGCACCTGCTGCAGGTCGGGGATACCCGGGCCGCGCCAGCTCACCGCGAACACCTTGCCGCCAGGAGCGACGTACTCCTGGACCACCAGTCCCGAAGAGGTACCGATCTCCTGGACGGTGTACGCGCTGCTCGTGCTCACCCGGATCGTGCCGCGCAGACTGGCGCGATCGCGCTCCACCGAAACGGCGTCGCCGCCCAGCGCAGCGAGGGCCGGCGCCGAGAGGCCGGCGGCGGCGAGCGCGGTGCAGATAACAGTTCGAATCAGCTTCATTGGCAGCATCCTCGCCCACCCATCCGATCCATTGTGCCTCACGGAACGGCCCAGGGCGCAGCGTGTCTTAACTTACCGACGGTTGAACCTAATGCGGCGCGTGCCTGCCGTGGAGTGCACAGCGCTCAAAAGGCAGAACCGTTGACGCACCAGCCGTTCAGTGAGCGTTCAGCACACCCGCCGCCCGCCCTCGGCGAGGTGGGGTGCGAGCGTAGCCGCGGCGGTCGCCGCTGAGGGCCCGAAACTGCTTGTGGCCTTATTCATCAATCCGTTAGGATTCGCCCCCCAAATTCGGAGCGGTAGTTCAGCTGGTTAGAATACCGGCCTGTCACGCCGGGGGTCGCGGGTTCGAGTCCCGTCCGCTCCGCCACATTGGCCCATAACCACCCCAGCGTCGCACATGCTTCAGAGTATCGGAGACAGCCTCAAGGGCTACACGGGGAGCAAGTGGCGCAAGTGGTTTGCGTACCTGGTACTCGGCCTGCTGTCGGTGATTTTCGCCGCCTGGGGCGCCTATGGCATCGTCAACCTGAACTTCGGGGGCTCCAACTACGCCGCCGAGGCTGACGGCGTCAAGATCCCGCTGGAGGACGCACACAGCGCCTGGCTGCGCGAGCAGACCCAGTGGCAGCAGCGCCTCGGGGGCGCGGAGCTGCCCGCGGAGCTGCGCTCGCAGCTGCAGAACCAGGTGCTCGAGAGCCTGATCCGCAACGCCCTGCTGGATAAGCGCACCGAGTCCCTCGGCTACCGGGTGAGCCACGACGCGTTGCGCGAGGCGGTACAGAGCGAGCCGGCCTTCCAGGTCGAAGGCCAGTACTCCCCAGAGATGGCCCGCGCGGCCCTGGCGCAGGCCGGCATCCCGCTCGAGGTGTTCGAGCGCGAGCTGCGTACCGAGATTCAGCGCCTGCAGCTCGAGGGGGGAATCCGCGGCTCGGACTTTCTCACCCCGACCGAGCTCAAGCGCATGACCGAGCTCCAGGACCAGGAGCGCGAAGTGCGCTACCTCGCCCTGCCGGCTGACCAGTCCAAGGCCGCCACCGGGGTCGACGATGCCGCGGTGCAGGCCTACTACAAGGCGCACCTGACACAGTACATGACTGCCGAATCCGACCACCTGCAGTACGCGGAGCTGCGCCTCGATGCGCTCGCCGCTCAACAGTCGGTGAGCGAGGCGGACCTGCGCGCCGCGTACGACAAGGAGAAGAGCCGACTGCTGGTGCCCGAGAAGCGCCACGCGCGGCATATCCTCATCACCGGCAAGGACGACGCCGCAGCCCTGGCGCAGGTGCAGCAGGTGCTCGCGCAGCTCAAGGCGGGCAAGGATTTCGGCGCACTGGCGCAGCAGTACTCCCAGGATCCGGGCTCGGCGCCTAACGGCGGGGACCTCGGGTACTCGGAGCGTGGCAGCTTCGTCAAGCCGTTCGCGGACGCGCTGTTCGCCATGTCGGTCGGCGAGATCAAGGGGCCGGTCAAGACGCAATTCGGCTATCACATCATCCGTCTCGATGAGATCCAGCCGGCCAAGGGCAAGTCGTTCGAGGAAGCCCGTCCCGAGCTCGAGGCGCAGGTGCGCCGCGATCGCGCCACTGATCGCTTCGGCGAGATCCAGGAGCAGCTGCAGGGCAAGCTCGCCGATCCCGGCGCCGATCTGAGCGCCTTGGCGCAGCAATACCAGCTGCAGCAGGGCGACGTGCCGGCGTTCGCGCGCGGTCCGGGTGCGCCGCCGCTCGGGGCCGCTGCGCCGCTGCAGGAGCTGCTGTTCGGCGATCCGCCGCTCGCCGCCGGCAAGCTCGGCGGCCCGGAGCTGCTCGGCGACGATCGCCTCGTGGTCGTGAAAGTGCTGGAACATCGCCAACCCAAGCCGCAGGGGCTTGCGGAGGTGCGCCCCGCCATCGTCGCCGCGATCGCCAGGGAGCGCGCGAGCCAGGCGGCGCTTACGGCCGCGCGGGCCGCACGCGAGCGCCTCGCGGGCGGGGCCTCCTTCGACAGTGTTGCCCAGGAGCTGAAGGTGAGCGCGGAGCCGGCGCACTTCATCGGGCGCGCCGATCCGTCGGTGCCTGCGCCGGTGCGCGAGGCCGCCTTCGCACTGTCCCGGCCTTCCGGGGGAAGCGTGTTTACCGCCGTACCGATCAACGACGGCGGCGCCGCAGTGATCGCCGTGAGTGCGGTGCGCACCGTGCCGCACAACGCCGCCGGGCAGGCCGGGCAGGCGCAGCGCGATCGCGCACTCGAGGAGTCGCAGCGCCTCGGCACCGCGGCGGCGCTCGCCTACGTCGAGGAAGTGCGCCGCACCGCCGAGGTGCGCAAGAACCCGAAGGCCTTCGAGTAGCCTCAGCGCGCCCGCGCCCGCGCGGCGGGGCGGGGCGGGGCGGTTCTCAGCCCTCGGCTTCCTGCGGGAAGCTCATGCCGACGGTGTTGAAGCCGCCGTCGACATAGAGGATCTCCCCGGTGATACCCGCAGCGAGGTCCGAGCACAGAAAGGCGGCGGCATTTCCAACGTCCTCGAGCGTCACGTTGCGGCGCAGCGGGGCGATCTCCGCCACGCGGCCGAGCATCTTGCGAAAGCCGGGGATGCCGGCGGCGGCCAGTGTCTTGATCGGGCCGGCGGAGATGCCGTTGACGCGGATGCCTTCGGGACCTAAGTCTGCCGCGAGGAAGCGCACGCTCGCTTCCAGGCTCGCCTTGGCGAGACCCATGACGTTGTAGCCGGGAATCGAACGCAGCGCCCCGAGATAGGACAGCGTCAGCAGCGCACCGCGGCGCCCCGCCATCAAGGGGTGCGCGCGCTGCGCGAGCGCGGTGAGACTGTAGCTCGAGACCTCGTGCGCGAGGCGAAAGCCCTCGCGGCTGGTGGCGCTCAGGAAGCTGCCGGTGAGCGCCTCGCGCGGCGCGAAGGCCACGGCATGCACCACGATGTCGAGCTGCCCCCACTCGCGCCCGAGCAGCGCGAAGGCCGCGTCGCACTGCGCATCGTCCATGACGTCGAGCGGCATGGTGAGCCGCGCGCCGAGGGAGGCCGCGAGCGGCTCGACGCGCTCCTTCATCTTGTCGTTGACGTACGAGAAGGCGAGCTCGGCGCCCTCGCGATGCATCGCCTGCGCGATACCCCAGGCGATGGAGCGGTCGGTCGCTACGCCCACGATGAAGGCGCGCTTGCCGGCGAGAAATCCCATGTTTGGTGCCTCCCGGCGCGATTATGCCGGAAAGCTCGCCGTCGCAGGCGCTGCCGCGCCCGCCGTGATCCTCAGCCGTGACGCGAGGTCAGCTGGATGCGCAGCTTCTGGCCGACGTGGATGTGCGAGTGAGTGCTCATGCCGTTCCAGGCGAGCAGCTGCGGCACGCTGCACTGAAACAGCCGCGCGATCTGCGGCATGGTGTCGCCTTCGCGCACGGTATATTCCACGCGCCGCCGCACCGTGTGGGTGCTGGCGCCCTCGGACAGGCGGATCCGCTGCCCGGCGCGCAGTGTGTCGTCGGGGTGCAACCCGTTCATCAGCGCCAACACGTTGACATTCATGCCGTTGCGCCGCGCGATGGCATACAGCGAATCCCCGCGGTGCACGACCTGCACGTGCGGCCGCGCGGCGCGCACGCGGCCGTCGACGCGCGCGGCGGCGAGCATGACCTTGGGCGGCAGCTCCGTCACCGCGGCGGGCACCCGCAGGTCATCCCCCACCGTCAGCCCCTGCGTCGGCAGGTCGTTCAGCTCGCGGATGTCGTTGACGGTGGTGTGGAAGCGCGCAGCGACGGACGCGATCGAGTCGCTGCGCACCACGGTGTAGTGGCTGACTCCCAGGCGCTGGTCGGGCGTGAGCTGCGCGATGTTCTCGATGAAGACTTCGGCGGCATCCACCGGCAGCAGCAGGTAGTGCGGGCCGGTGGGGTCGGTGGCCCAGCGGTGGAACGCCGGGTTGAGCTCGTAGAGCTCCTCCGGCGTGATGCCCGCGACCTCGGCGGCGACCTTGAGATTGACCTGGGCCCCGGTGGCGACGCGCTCGAAGTACGGCTGGTTCGGGATCGGGCTGAAGGCGAGGCCGAAGGCTTCCGGATCGATCACCAGGCGCTTCATGGCCAGCAGCTTCGGCACGTAGGCTTGCGTCTCGCGCGGCAGCCACAGGCTCCAGAAATCCACCGGGCGGCCGGCGGCGCGGTTCATCTCGACCGCCCGCTCCATCAGCGCCTCGCCGCAGTTGTAGGCGCCGATCGCCAGCAGCCAGTCGCCGCCGAACTCATCGTGCAGCGACTGCAGGTAGTCGAGCGCGGCGCGCGTGGACTCCGTGATGTCGCGCCGCCCGTCGTACCACCAGTCCTGCTTCAGGCCGTATCGGGAGCCGGTGCCGGGAATGAACTGCCACAGGCCCGAGGCACGCGCGCGCGAGTAGGCATAGGGCTCGAAGGCGCTCTCGACCACCGGCAGCAGCGCCAGCTCGAGCGGCATGTTGCGCCGCTCCAGCTCGGTGATGATGGCATAAAGGTACAGGTCCGCACGCCCGAAGGCGCGCTGCAGGTAGTCGGGGTTGGCCGCGTACCAGCGCAGCTGCTGATCGACTGCCTTGCGCTCGCTCGCATCTTCCAGACGAAAGCCGGCGCGCATGCGGTCGAAGAGGTCGGCGTACTGCGCGGGGTTCAGGCCTGCTACGAGCGTCGGTCCGCCGGCGGCGGCGCCGGGCATCGTCACCGCGGCGACGTCCGCGGCAGGTGCTGCGGCGGTGGTGTCGTCGGGCAGGGCGGCCAGCAGCGCATCCCGGGAGGCGGGCGGGAGCTCGGCAATCGCTGCGGCGCCCGGCATATCGGCGGCAGCCGGCGCCAGGCTCGCTATGGCATCCGCGGAGGTGACCGCGGGGGCGCCGGCAGCAGCTGCGAGCACGGCTGGCTGCGGCGCCGGTGCGCGCGGCGGCGAGTGTGCACATCCGGCGGCGAGGAGAGTCAGGGCAAGCAGCGTGTGACGCGTGCTGTTCTTTGTCGTCGACAAGTTCCGTACCCTCTGTGGGCATGCTACTTTGCCCGCGCCCGGAGCATAGTCCCACGAGCAGAATTTAACCGCTAACCTCACGGCATTGCCAGCACTTCGATCGTGCCAGTTCGCACTTCAGCCTTTCCGGATCGTGACACGGCTCTCAGCTCCTGGTGGGAGTCGCCCCTGGGGCGTGCGCTGCTCGCGGCCGAGTCTGAACTGCTGAGCGAAGCACTCGAGGACGTCTTTGGCTGGGAACTGCTGCAGGTCGGCGCCTGGGGCAATGCGCGCGAGCTGCTCGCCGGCAGCCGCACACGGCGCAAGAGTGTGATCGCAGCGGTCGCCGGGCCGGTGCGCGCCGACATCATCGGCCGCCCTTCGCTGTTGCCGGTGATCAGCGACTGCGCCGATGCCGCGCTGCTGCCACACACGCTCGAGTTCGCCGCCGATCCGTACGCGGTGCTGCGCGAAGTGGATCGGGTGCTCGCCGGGGAGGGGCAGCTGCTGGTGTTGGGCTTCCGGCCGTGGAGCTTGTGGGGTATGCGGGCGCGCTGGAGCCGCAGCGGCTTTCCTCCCGGGATGCGCCGCCTCATGTCGGAGCGCTTGCTGCGCGAGTGGCTGGTGCTGCTCGGCTACGAGGTCGTGGCCGCGCGGCGCTACCTGTACGTCAGTCCCTGGAGCCGCGGGCTGGCGAGCGGCGCGGGTGCGCTGCGCATGCTGCGCGCCGGACTGTACCCGCTGCCCGCCGGAGCTTACCTGCTCAAGGCGCGCAAGCGCGTCTACACCATGACGCCCGTGCGCCCGCGCCTACGCGAGAAGGCCGCGGTGATCGGCGGGCTCGTCAAGCCCACCACGCGCTCGCGGGCGTGATCGAGATCTACACCGACGGCGCCTGCCGCGGCAATCCGGGCCCCGGCGGCTGGGCGGCGCTTTTGCTGATGGGTGCCCACGAGCGCGAGATCAGCGGCGCCGAGGCGCACACCACCAACAACCGCATGGAGCTCACGGCGGTGATCCGCGCGCTGGAGGCCCTCAAGCGCCCGGTGCACGCACGGATCTACACCGACTCGCAGTACGTGCGTAACGGCATCACGCGCTGGCTGTCCGCCTGGCAGGCGCGCGGCTGGCGCACCGCGGACCGCAAGCCGGTGAAGAACCAGGACCTGTGGCAGCGGCTCGCCGAGCTCGCCGCCGCTCATCAGCTCGAGTGGCACTGGGTCCCGGGTCACGCGGGCGTGCCCGGCAACGAGCGTGTCGACCGCCTCGCCAATGCGGCAATCGACGCATTATCCGGGCAAGCGTTGCGGTAGACTCGCGGCCCATGCGACAGGTGGTGCTTGACACGGAGACCACGGGCCTGGAGCCCGAGCTCGATCATCGTGTCATCGAGATCGGCTGCGTCGAGCTCATCAATCGCCGCCCGAGCGGGCGCACCTTTCATCACTACCTGAATCCCGAACGCGACGTCGAGGAGGGCGCGCTCGCCGTACACGGCATCTCCCGAGCCGAGCTCGACGGGCAACCGCGCTTCGCGGAAGTCGCCGAGGAGCTGCTCGGCTTCCTCGCCGGCGCGGAGCTCATCATCCACAACGCCGCGTTTGATGTGGCCTTCCTCGATGCGGAACTGGCGCGGCTGCCGGGCGAGGCGCGCCGGGTGGGCGCCATCTGCCAGGTCCTCGACACGCTCGCGCTTGCGCGCGAGCTGCACCCGGGGCAGCGCAACAGCCTGGATGCGTTGTGCAAGCGTTACGACATCGACAACTCGGCCCGCGAGCTGCACGGCGCACTGCTCGATGCACGCATCCTCGCCGACGTCTACCTGGTGATGTCCGGCGGCCAGGGAGCGCTCGCCCTGACTGAGACGCAAGCTCCGGCACATGCGCCGGCAGGCAGCACCGCGGCGCGCGCGCCGCTGCGCCGCGCCGTGCCGCTGGCGGTGCCCGCGGCGAACGCCGAGGAGCTCGCGGCGCACGCCGTCATGCTGGCGGTGATCGCCAGGGCGAGCGGCGGACGCTGCCTGTGGGCGAGCAGCGAGTCGTATGCCGTCGGCGCGTCGCCCGCGGCGGCCGAACCGGCGCCGCAGCGCTCCAGCGCCTGAATCTGCGGCGGATTAAGCGTCGATGATGCTCAAATTGCGCAAGTGCCGCATTGCCGTGGTGGGCCTCGGCTACGTCGGGCTGCCGCTCGCGGTCGAGTTCGGCAAGCACTTCGAGACGCTCGGCTTCGACGTCAACCCGAAGCGCATCGCGCAGCTGCGCCGCGGCCGCGACAGCACCCTCGAGGTGACGCGCGAGGAGCTGCGCGCCGCCAAGCGGCTCACCTTGACCAGCGAGCTGCGCACGCTGCGCCGCGCACAGGTGTTCATCGTCACCGTGCCTACCCCGATCGACGGCTACAAGCGCCCCGACCTCACCGCGCTGATGCGAGCGAGCGAGAGCGTCGGCACCGTGCTGCGCAAGGGGTCGCTGGTGATCTACGAGTCGACGGTCTACCCCGGGTGTACCGAGGAGGTGTGCGTGCCGATCCTCGAGCGCGCCTCGGGCCTGAAGTTCAACCGCGACTTCTTCGCCGGCTACAGCCCCGAGCGCATCAATCCGGGCGACAAGCAGCACCGCCTCACCACCATCCGCAAGGTCACCGCCGGCTCCACCGCGCAGATCGCCGACTTCGTCGACCAGCTGTACGGCGCGATCGTCACCGCGGGCACGCACAAGGCCTCCAGCATCCGCGTGGCGGAGGCCGCCAAGGTCATCGAGAACACGCAGCGCGACGTGAACATCGCGCTCATCAACGAGCTGGCGCTGATCTTCCACCGGCTGGGCATCGATACGGAGGAGGTGCTGAACGCCGCCGGCAGCAAGTGGAACTTCCTGCCATTTAAGCCCGGACTGGTGGGCGGCCACTGCATCGGCGTCGATCCCTATTACCTCACGCACAAGGCCCAGGAGGTTGGCTACAACCCGGAGATGATCCTCGCCGGGCGGCGCCTGAACGACAACATGGCGCTGTACGTCGCGGGGCAGATCACGCAGCTCATGGCGTCCAAGCGCATCCACGTGAAGGGCGCGCGGGTGCTGATGCTCGGCATCACCTTCAAGGAGAACTGCCCCGACATCCGCAACTCGAAGGTGGTGGACGTGGTGCGCGAGCTCGAGAAGCAGGGCGCGCGCGTCGACATCTACGATCCGTGGGCGAACGCCCGCGACTGCCGCCACGAATACGGACTGCGAACCGTGCCGGCGCTGTGCGCCGGCCGCTACGATGCAGTGGTGGTGGCCGTGGCGCACCGGCAGTTCGCCGCGCTCGGCGTACGCGGCCTGCGCGCGCTATGCCGCAGGAAGCACATCATGTACGACATCAAGCACGTGTTTCCCGCCAGCGTGGTCGACGGCAGACTATGAAGATCCTGGTGACCGGTGCGGCCGGCTTCATCGGCATGCACACCGCCGCGCGCCTGCTGCAGGCGGGCCACGAGGTCGTCGGCCTCGATAACCTCAACGAATATTATGACGTAACGCTCAAGCAGGCGCGCCTAGCGCGCCTGGCGCACGAGCGCTTCCGCTTCGAGAGAATCGAGCTCACCGATGCTACGGCGGTTGCGGCGCTGTTCGCACGCGAGCGGTTCGCGCGCGTGGTGCACCTCGCGGCCCAGGCCGGGGTACGCTATTCGCTGCAGGACCCGCACGCCTACGTGAAGAGCAACGTCGAGGGGACGCTCAACGTCCTCGAGGGTTGCCGGCACCAGGGCGTCGAACACCTGGTGTACGCCTCCACCAGCTCGGTCTACGGCGCCAACACCAACATGCCGTTCTCGGTGCACAACGGCGCCGACCACCCGCTGTCGCTGTACGCGGCCAGCAAGCGCGCCACCGAGCTCATGGCCCACAGCTATGCGGCGCTGTTCGCGCTGCCCTCCACCGGGCTGCGCTTCTTCACCGTCTACGGCCCCTGGGGGCGCCCCGACATGGCGCTGTTCATGTTCACGCGCAACATCCTCGAGGGCCGGCCGATCGACGTGTTCAACCATGGCCACCATCGGCGCGATTTCACCTACGTCGACGACATCGCCGAGGGAGTGGCGCGCACCTGCGAGCTCACAGCCAAGCCGGACGCGCGCTGGGACAGCAACGCGCCCGACCCTGCCTCGAGCAGCGCCCCGTACCGCCTGTACAACATCGGCAATCACCAGCCGGTGCCGCTGCTGCGCTACATCGAGGTCATCGAGGAGTGCCTGGGCCGCAAGGCGCAGATGAACCTGTTGCCGCTGCAACCGGGCGACGTGCCCGAGACCTTCGCCGACATCGACGACCTGGTGCGCGACGTGGGTTACCGCCCGGCCACGCCGATCGAGGTCGGCGTGCGCCGCTTCGTGGACTGGTTCTGCGAGTACTACGGCTACCGGCGCTGATACAATCGCGTCCCCCTAGTGCGCGCGGGCGGACCGAAAGCCGATGGGCGTGACGAAACCGCAACCCGCGGCGGCGATGCAGGTGCCGCTGCTCGATCTCAAGCAGCAATACCGCCCGCTGGCCGCCGACATCCAGGCGGCCATCGCGGCGGTGTGCGAGGGCCAGCACTTCATCCTCGGCGCCGAAGTGAGCAAGCTCGAGGCGGCCGTCGCGGCCTACAGCCAGTGCCGCTACGGGATCGGGGTGTCCTCCGGCACCGATGCGCTGCTGCTCGCGCTTATGGCCTTAGGGCTCGGGCCCGGCGATGCGGTGATCACCAGCACCTTCAGTTTCTTCGCCACCGCTGGCACCATCGCGCGCGCCGGCGCGCGACCGCTGTTCTGCGACATCGATCCAGCCACTTTCAACCTGAGCGCCGCCGCAGTGGCGCAGCTGCTCGCTGAGCAGTGCGAGCGGCGCGGCGGTGCGCTGGTGCACCGCGCGAGCGGCGCGCGGGTGCGCGCGCTCATGCCGGTGCACCTGTACGGCCAGCTCGCCGACATGCAGCCGCTGCTGGCAGAGGCGCGCCGCTACGACCTGAAGGTGATCGAGGATGCGGCCCAGGCGATCGGCGCTGCGGACGCGGCCGGCCGCCGCGCCGGCAGCCTCGGCGACGTCGGCTGCCTGTCGTTCTTTCCTACCAAGAACCTCGGCGCCTTCGGTGATGCCGGCATGTGCGTCACCGCGGATGGTGCGCTCGCCGAGCGCCTGGCAGTCCTGCGCGTGCACGGCGGCAAGCCGAAGTACTACCACGCCCTCATCGGCGGCAACTTCCGCATCGACGAGCTGCAGGCCGCCGTGCTCAACGTCAAGCTGCCGCACCTCGATGCCTGGAGCGCGGCACGGCAGCGCAACGCCGCGTTCTACGACGCCGCCTTCGCGCGCGCGCGGCTTGCGCCGGCGGTGCGCACGCCGGCCGCGCTGCCCGGCGCACGGCACATCTACAACCAGTATGCGCTGCGCGCCGAGCGGCGCGATGAGCTGCGCGCCCACCTTGGCGCCGCTGGCGTGGGCACCGAGATCTACTACCCGGTGCCCCTGCACCTGCAGCAGTGCTTCGCGTACCTCGGCTGCCGGGCCGGGGACTTTCCGCATGCGGAAGCGGCGGCGCAGCAGACGCTGGCGCTGCCGATCTACCCGGAGCTCAGCGAAACGCAACTACAATACGTCGTCGACACGATCGCGGCCTTCTATCGCTGAAGGCACCGCCGCGGCCGGCGCGCGCGGCGCGCTGATGGACTACGGAGATCCGCTCATGACGCTCACGATTCACCCTGGTCCGCGCACGCCCGTGTGGGCCGAGCTGCACACACAGGCCACGCGCCTCGCGGCGGTGCCGGTGCCCGAGCTGTTCGAGCGCGATCCGCGCCGCTTTGAGCGCTTCACGCGCGAGGCTGCCGGGCTGCGGCTCGATTTCTCGCGCCAGCGGCTCGATGAGATCGCGCTCGCCAGGCTCGGCGAGCTCGCCGACGCGACCGCACTCAAGGAGCGCATCGCGGCCATGTGGCGCGGCGAGCGCATCAACACCACCGAGGATCGCGCCGTGCTGCACGTCGCACTGCGCCAGCCGCCGGGCGCAGCAGTCGGCGGGGCGGAGACGGAGCAGGCGGTGATGAGTGAGCGCACGCGCATGCTGGCGTTCGCGGAAAGCGTGCGCGGCGGAACGATCAGCGGCAGCAGCGGTCAGCCGTTTCGCCTGGTGGTGAACATCGGCATCGGCGGCTCGGACTTAGGTCCGGCGATGGCGGTGCTGGCGCTGCGGGCGTACACCGGCGGCGCACCGCGCTGCGAGTTCGTTTCCAACATCGACGGGGTGTACCTGGCACAGGTGCTCGAGGCGGCGGATCCCGCGACCACGCTGTTCATCGTCGCCTCCAAGACCTTCACCACCCTCGAGACGCTCACCAATGCGCGCAGCGCGCGCGCCTGGCTGGCGCAGCGCCTCGGGGAGGCGGCGGTGCCGCGCCACTTCGCGGCCGTGTCGGTCAACCACCAGGCGATGGACGCCTTCGGTGTGCATCCGGAGTACCGCTTTAAGATGTGGGACTGGGTCGGCGGACGCTACTCGGTATGGTCCTCGATCGGCGTGGCACTCGCCATCGCCATCGGCGAGCGCCATTTCCGCGATTTCCTCGCTGGCGGTCACGAGATGGACGAGCACTTCCGCAGCGCGCCGTGGCTGGAAAATCTGCCGGTGCTCATGGGACTCACCGCGGTGTGGAACATCAACTTCATGAAGCTGCCGACGCTCGCGGTGCTGCCGTACGACGACTCGCTGCGCCGCTTCCCGGCCTACCTGCAGCAGCTCGAGATGGAGAGCGACGGCAAATCGGTGATGCTCGATGGCATGCCGGTCGAATGCGAGACGGCGGCGGTGATCTGGGGTGAGGCCGGCAATAACGGCCAGCATTCCTTCTTCCAGCTGCTGCACCAGGGCAGCGCGCGCGCCGCGCTCGACTTCCTGCTGCCGATGCGCTCCTCGTGCGGCAACCAGCCGCAGCAGGACCTGGCGATCGCCAGCTGCCTGGCGCAGGCCGAGGCGCTCAGTGGCGGGGCGTCCGCCGCGACCGTGCGCGCCGAGCTCGAGCGCGCCGGGATGACGGCGGCGCAGATCGAGGCCCTCGTGCCCCACAAGGTGAATCCCGGCAGCCGGCCGAGCACGCTGGTGCTCTTCCGGCAGCTCGATCCCGCGACGCTCGGTCGTCTCATCGCGCTCTACGAGCACTGCGTACTCACGCAGAGCGTCGCGTGGGGCATCGATGCCTTCGACCAGTGGGGCGTCGAGCTCGGCAAGAAGCTCACCGAGCAGCTGGCGCCGGCAGTGCAGGACCCGCGCGGCGGCCACCCGGCGCCCGCCGCGGTGCTGCAGCTGCTCGCCAGCGTGGAGAAGTGGCGGCGCTGAGCGCGCCGAAGCCTGCCCGCTCGCGCCGTCCGCCCTGTTCGCGTCGGCCCGACCGGAGATCGTCATCCTTGCGGCGGCGCGCGTCGGCGGGATTCACGCCAACGACAGTCGCCCGGCGGAATTCATCGGTGACAATCTGCTCATACAGTCACACGTTATCGATGCGAGCCGCAGATACGGTGTTCAAAAGCTGGTCTTCCTCGGCTCGAGCTGTATCTATCCGCGCCTTGCACCCCAACCGATGGAGGAGAAATACCTATTGACCGGGCCGCTCGAGCCGACCAACGAGTGGTACGCCATCGCAAAAATCGCCGGACTGAATGATGTGTCAGGCCTACCGTCGCCAATATGGTCTCGATGCGATTGCGCTGCTGCCCACCAATCTCTACGGCCCGGGCGACAACTTCAGCGAGCTGGATTCGCACGTCGTGCCCGCGCTGCTGCGCAAATTTCACCACGCCCGCACCAGCGGATCGGATAGCGTGACCCTGTGGGGATCCGGCAGGCCGCGACGGGAGTTCCTGCACGTGGACGACTTCGCCGACGCGGTGTGTCTGCTGCTGGAGGCTTACGCGCGCGAGGAGCCGATCAATATCGGCAGCGGGACCGATGTGGCGATCGCGGACCTGGCGGGCCTCATCGCCGAGACTGTCGGCTTCCGCGGTCGCATCGTCTACGACTCCTCCAAGCCCGACGGCGCGCCGCGCAAGCTCCTGGATGTCTCGCGGATCACGGCCATGGGGTGGAAGCCGAAAATCGGCCTAGCCGAGGGCATCGCTCAGACGTATGCTTGGTACGCGCAACACTTCGACGCAGTGCGTCACTGATTGATCGGCGCGCGTCTCGTGCGGCAACCAGCCCCAGCAGAACCTGGGGATCGCGCCCACCGGTCGAAGGCATGGATGCCTCACGTGGAGCTCGGCAAGAAACTGTGCGAGGAGCTTGCCCCCCGCGTTCCGGGATCACCACGGGGCCATGCAGCGCCCGCCGCGGTCATGAAGCTGCTGGCCATCGTGAACAAGTGGCGCGGCTAGAACTGCGGCAGCGGTGGCGGAATCGGCGCGCTTCAGTACAATCGCGCATTCGGGCGTGTGCACAGCTGGCACGCACCAGCATGACGGCCGCGTTGTGTACTCACGCACAACGTCGTGTGGGGCATCAACGCCTCGACCGGTTAGGCGCGGAGCTCGGCAAGAAGCTCTGCGCGCAGCTCGCGCCGGCGGTGCAGATCCCAGCGGGGGCCATGCGGCGCCTGCCACGGTGCTGAAGCTCCTGGCGACGGTGGGCAGGTGGCGGCGGTAGTGGCGTCGGCGGGGAACCGCCGGCACGCCGGAGCACTCCGACCGACGTGAATTCGCCCGCTTCAGTACAATCGCACATTCGCGCGTGGGGGATGGTCAGCTCAGGTGCCGCGCGCGTGCCCGGTAGAATGAACAAGGGTTTGTAATGCGCTTGATGCAACGCCTGGTGGGGCTGCTCGTCGTGGCCACTCTGTTCGCTGCTTCCCTGATCTGCCTCGATCCGGCGTACGGTCAGGCCACCAGTGGTTCCCCGGTCGAGCAGCTGCTCCAGGGTTTGTCGCCGGAACAACTCAGCTCGGTCAGCGGGCTCGGCGGGACGCGGGGCATGCCAGGTGCCCTCGGCGGCCGGGAGACACCGGCGAGCGAAGAGCAGGAAAGTCTCATGCTGCAGCAACAGCGCGAGCAGCTGCGGGAGCGCGACAAGCAGCGGGCGGAGCTGCAGCGGCTGAGCCTGTTCCTACAGGCCGGGGACTGGGTCGTTATTACCATCGACTCCACTCCTTTGCCGGCCGGCAACCCCGCGCTGCCGCCCGCGGTGCCGCCGGCCGCGCTGAGCGCGCTGGGCGCGACCGCCGCCCCCAGCGCGCAGCAACAAAATATTCTGGGCAATCTGGCGCCGGCGCTGGCGGGGAATCAGGCTCAGTCGAGCGACAACACGGCTGCCGCCGTACAAAATGGCGTCGCCGCGGCGACGGCGGCCGCGGTCGCACCGCCGCCTGCACAGGGGGTGACTGCGGGCGGCTACGCACTCCTGCCTCCGGGCTGCGCCGGCCAGGCCAACTGTGACACCTCGCAGCCGACCCGACCGGAGCTAACCGAGGAGGAAAAAAAACAACGTCAGGTGCTGATCGAGCTGATCCGCTCCGAGAACCCCTACCAGCTCTCCCGGGACGGCATGCTCGCCTTGCCTGGCTTTGCGCCCATTCCGCTCGCTGGGCTCACCGAGCAGCTCGCGACGCTGCGCCTGGGGGTGGAGCCCGCGCTGCGCGACCTCTTCATACGGGTCACCAAGCTGCCGCTGGTGAAGATGGGTCCCACTGCGTTGAAGCCCTTCGGCTACGACCTGTTCGATCATCCGATCTCGACGTTCGCTCCCGCGACCAGCGTTCCGGTGCCCGCTGGGTATGTCATGGGTCCGGGCGATGAGCTCGATGTTCAGCTGTACGGAAACCGCAACCTGTTTCTGAAGCTCACCGTCGGCCGCGATGGGCGGGTCAGCGTTCCGGAACTGGGGCCGATCAACGTCGGCGGACAGACCTTTGACAGCGCGAAGGCCTTGCTCGAGTCGCGGGTCGCGAGGCAAATGATCGGCGTCCATGCCAGTGTCACGATGGGCGAGACGCGCACGATCCGGGTGTTCGTTCTGGGAGATGCAAGGCAGCCCGGCTCGTACGTCATCAGCGGGTTGGGCAGCATCACTTCGGCACTATTCGCCGCGGGCGGCGTGCAACCGATCGGTTCGCTGCGCAACATTCAGCTGAAGCGGCACGGCGAGCTCGTGCGCCAGCTGGATCTGTACGACATGCTGATCCGTGGGAACACGACGGACGACGCCAGGCTGCTGCCGGATGACGTGGTCTTCGTCCCGCCCATCGGCCCCACGGTTAGCGTCGACGGCGAGGTTCGCCGGCCCGCCATTTATGAGATCCGCAAGGAGGGCACGGTCGCCGACGTGGTGGAGCTTGCGGGCGGGCTCACTTCCGAGGCCGATACCGGTAAAGTCGTGCTGACGCGCATCGACGCTAGCCTGCATCGGGTCGTACTCGAGGTCGATCTGAATACCGCGCACGCCGCGGCGGTACGCGACGGTGACAGCCTGCGGGTGGCGCGGTTGCGTCCGACGCTCGACGGCGGAGTGGTGGTGCAGGGCTACGTCTATACGCCCGGCGTTTTCGCGTACAGCCCGGGGATGCGCCTCTCGGACGTCATCCGCTCCGTGGACGATCTGAAGCCCAACGCCGACCTGCACTACATCCTGATCCGTCGGGAATTACCGCCCGATCGGCGCATCACGGTGCTGTCCGCCGACCTGACGGCGGCGCTGCGTGATCGGGGCTCAGCCGCCGACGTGCCGCTCTTGGCACGCGATCGCCTCATGGTCTTCGATCTGCAGTCGAGCCGGGATCGTGTGATCCGGCCGCTGCTCGACGATTTGAAGCTGCAGTCCAACATCGCGCTGCCGGACGAGGTCGTGCGTATCGACGGCCGCGCCAACGTTCCCGGGGAATATCCGTTCGAGGCCGGCATGACGGTACGGGATCTGATCAGAGCCGGCGGGGGCCTGAGCGATTCGGCCTACGGAGGCACTGCGGAGCTCACCCGCTACAGCGTCGCAAACGGCGAGTCGCGGCGTACCGAGCTCATCATGGTCGATCTGGCAGCGGCACTGCGCGGAGATGCGGCGGCCAATCTGAAGCTGCAGCCGTTCGACACGCTCAGCATCAAGGAGATTCAGGCCTGGACCGACCAGGAGACCATCACGCTGAAGGGTCAGGTCAAGTTTCCCGGCGTGTATTCGGTCAAACCTGGCGAGACTCTGAAGTCGGTGCTGTTGCGCGCCGGCGGCCTGACCAAGTACGCATTCCCGCAGGGCGCAGTGTTCACGCGCCGGGAGCTGCGCGAGCGCGAGCAGAAGGAACTGGACATGCTCGCGGCGCGCATGCAGAACGATATTGCATTCGTCGCACTGGAAGGCACGGTGGCCAATCAGGCCGGCGCGGCTTCGGCGCTGGCGGTCGGCCAGTCGCTGCTCGGGCAGCTGCGGGCCGCCAGGGCGGTCGGCCGACTGGTCATTAACCTGCCGCGGCTGATTCACGCACCCATCGGTTCAGCCTACGACGTCATCCTGCGCGATGGCGACCTGCTCATCGTGCCGAAGTTCCAGCAGGAGGTGACGGTGATCGGCGAGGTGCAGACGGTGACCTCGCACCTGTATCGCGCAGGACTGTCACGCGACGATTACATCGCCATGAGCGGCGGGGTGACGGCGCGCGCCGACCGCAGCCGCATCTACGTCGTACGCGCAGACGGCAGCGTCGTTCCGGCGGGCAACCGATGGTTCGTCAGCGGCGCCAACACGCAGATGGAGCCGGGCGACACCGTCGTTGTGCCGCTGAACGCCGAGCACATTCCGGCGCTACCCCTGTGGCAGGCCGTGTCGCAGATCCTCTATAACGTTGCGATCGCCGTGCTGGCTGTGCACGAGTTCTGACGAGCGCCGGCGTGACGCAATTCGCATTCATGCGGTCCGCAGCGGCGCGTGGCGCGGGCGCCGGGTGAGTAACTTTGAGATGGCGCGGTTGACAGCCTGAATCGGCGCGCTTAGCCTCTGCGTTCAGTTGTTGAACATACCGCAACCACCGATGCCCGGCGACGAAACGCGTTACAAGCTGATGCGGCTGCTCGAGGCAAACCCGCAGATGAGTCAGCGCGAGGTAGCGCGCGAGTTCGGCATCAGCCTGGGCAAGGTCAACTACTGCCTGCAGGCGTTGGTGCACAAGGGCTGGATCAAGGCGAACCGCTTCCGCAACAGCAGCAACAAGATTGCTTACCGGTATCTGCTTACGCCGCGCGGGATCGAGCAGAAGGCGGCGCTTACCGTGCGGTTCCTGCAGATGAAAATGCGCGAATACGAGACGCTGCGCGCCGAGATCGAGCAGTTGCGGCGCGAAACCGGCCAACGGGCGCAGCGCTAGGTGTCGGCGTGCCACGGCAGCGATCATCGGGCTTCAGCGGCGACGTTGCACAGCCGGAGAGGTGGCGTTGGTGAGTGAACCGGAAGGGCTCGGCAACGTGCGCGAGATCATGAAGGGGCCGCCAAGCGGCTACTTTATCGTCGTTCCGGATCGCGGCGACGAGGCATCGGACGAGCTCGCCACCTTCGGCTCCGAGCTGCTGGTGGCGTGGAAACTGCTGCTGGCAGCGACACTCATTGGCGGCCTGATCGCCGTTACGATTGCGCTGCTGTTGCCGCCGAAGTACCGCGCCCGCGCCCTGGTGGCGCCAGTGACTCAGCAAACCAACTCGGGTGCCGGCGGTGCGCTGCACGAGCTCGGCGGGATCGCGGCACTCGCCGGCATCGACCTCGCCAGCGGCGGCCGCAAGGAGGAATACCTCGCGACCCTCAGCTCGCCCGGGCTGGCGCGTGAGTTCATCGTGGCGCACAACCTGCTGCCCACCCTCTATGCCGATCGCTGGGATCCCCAGACGAAGCAATGGCGCGCGGGCGCGACGGTGCCCACGCTGGGCCGGGCGGGCGAGCGGTTCGCCGATGAAGTCGCGTCCATCTCGGACGATCGCCGTACAGGTGTGGTGACGGTCACCGTCGACTGGTATTCGCCGCAGCTTGCCGCTCAATGGGCCAACGGCCTGATCGAGACGGTGAACGAGAGGCTGCGCGCCGATGCCATTCGCACCGCGCAGAGCAGCGTCGAGTATCTCGACAGGGAGCTGGCCAAGACCAATGTGGTTGAGATCCGGCAGGCCATCTACCGGCTGGTCGAGCAGCAGGTGAGCAATGCAATGCTCGCGAATGTGCAGCGTGAATATGCCTACCGCTTCATCGACGCCGCGGTAGCGCCCGAGAAGAAGTACAGCCCCAAACGGGGCGTCATAGGCGCGGTTGGAGCTGCGCTGGGTTTGTTCCTCGGCGTCATGGTGGTCTACATGCGGCGCGCGGTTACCAGACGTCGCCAGCGCGCCGCGACTCGGCTGATGTCCCCGAGCACGTGAACGCCGCGCCAAGGAGCCCGCAGTGGTGACAGACGGCCGCGGCCTCATCGCCGGGCGTAGACTCCGGATCGCGCTGGTCGGCTGTGGACGTATTGCGCAAAAGCATTTCGAGGCGATTGGCTCGCATCGTGAGCGGCTCGAGCTGGTCGCAGTCTGCGACACCGACGCGGCGGCACTCGACGCCGCGATCGCGCGCACGGGTGCGCCCGGCTTCCGTTCGCTAACCGATCTGCTCGCCGGCAGCGATGCCGATGTAGTTGTACTGTGCACGCCGAGCGGTCTGCATCCCGCGCAGACCGTGCACATCGCGGCTGCCGGCCGTCACGTCATCACCGAGAAGCCAATGGCGACGCGCTGGTTGGACGGCAAGCGCATGGTAGAGGCTTGCGATGCGGCCGGCGTGCGGCTGTTCGTCGTCAAGCAGAACCGCCGCAATCCGACACTGCAGCTGCTCAAGCGCGCCGTGGAACAGAAGCGCTTCGGCCGCATTTACATGGTCAGCCTCAACGTGTTCTGGAGCCGGCCGCAGGAGTACTACAACAGCGCCAAATGGCGCGGCACGTGGGAATTCGACGGCGGCGCGCTCATGAACCAGGCCAGCCACTACGTGGATTTGATCGACTGGCTCATCGGGCCCGTGGAGAGCGTGCAGGCTTACACCGCGACGCTGGCACGCGACATCCAGGTCGAGGACAGCGCGGTGGTCGGCGTCCGCTGGCGCTCAGGGGCGCTGGGTTCGATGTGTGTGACCATGCTCACCTATCCGCGGAACTTCGAAGGTTCGATCACGGTGCTGGGCGAGAAGGGCACGGTCCGCGTCGGCGGCGTCGCCGTTAATGAGATCCAGCATTGGCAGTTCGCCGAGCCGCACGATGACGACGCCTGCCTCAAGGATGCGAGCTACCTGACGACTTCCGTGTATGGCTTCGGGCACCCGCTCTACTACGACAACGTCATCCGTACCCTGCGCGGCGAGGCCGAAGCGGAGACCGACGGCCGTGAAGGGCTGCGTTCCCTCGAGCTACTCATTGCCACCTATCTCGCGGCACGCGACGGCCGGCGCGTCGCGCTGCCGCTGGAGTATTGAGGATGGGCGTCAGTATCCATCCGACCGCGATTGTCGACCCGGGTGCGGCCATCGGCGATGGCAGCCGCATCTGGCATTGGGTGCACATTTGCGCCGGAGCGCGCATCGGCAGCAACTGCTCGTTCGGGCAGAATGTGTTCGTCGGCAATCGCGTGACCATCGGCAACAACGTCAAGATCCAGAACAATGTCTCGGTTTACGACAATGTCACCCTCGAAGACGACGTGTTTTGCGGACCGAGCATGGTGTTCACCAACGTCTACAACCCGCGTGCCGGGGTCAGCCGCAAGCACGAGTACCGCGATACGCTCGTCAGACGCGGTGCCACGTTGGGTGCCAACTGCACCGTCATCTGTGGCGCGACCATCGGCGACTACGCCTTCATCGCCGCGGGCGCGGTGGTCAATCACGATGTGCCGCCTTACGCACTGATGGCGGGTGTGCCGGCGCGGCAGCTGGGCTGGATGAGCCGTTACGGCGAGCGACTCGACCTGCCGTTGAGCGGCAACGGCGTCGCCACCTGTCCACACACTCACGAAGTTTATGAAGTGCTCGAAGGTTGTTGCCGATGTCGGCAGCCGTGACCTACAGGGCCGGTCAACCGGGATTGATACATGGACTTGAGCGGTAAGAAATTCGTGGTGATCGGCGGTGCGGGACTGATTGGCTCACATACTGTCGATCAGTTGCTCAAGCACGACATCAGGCACGTGCTCATCTACGACAATTTCGTGCGCGGCCGCTACGAGAACCTGCATGCGGCGTTGCAGGATCCGCGCGTGAAAATATTCGATGTCGGCGGCGACATCATGCAGAGCGACATCCTCGCGGCCGCCCTGGCGGGCGCCGACGGCGTATTCCACCTGGCTGCCCTCTGGTTGCTGCAATGTCATGAATTTCCACGCAGCGCATTCGACGTCAACGTGCGCGGCACATTCAACGTCGTGGAAGCGTGTGTCAAGGGCGGGGTGCAGCGGTTGGTCTATTCGTCGTCGGCGTCGGTGTATGGAGATGCAGTGCGCGAGCCGATGGACGAGGACCACCCGTTCAACAACCACAACTTCTACGGCGCCACCAAGATCGCCGGCGAAGCGATGCTGCGGGCATTTCATCACCGCTATCAGCTCAACTTCGTCGGCCTGCGCTACATGAACGTTTACGGGCCGCGTCAGGACTATCACGGCGCCTACATCGCCGTAATCATGAAGATGCTGGATGCGATCGATCGCGGGGAGGGACCGACGATCCTCGGCGACGGCAGCGAGGCATTCGACTTCGTCGCGGTCGAGGATTGCGGCGCCGCCAACGTCTGCGCGATGCGGGCGGGGACCACCGACCGCTTCTACAACGTCGGCACCGGCAGACGCACCTCGCTGCGCGAGCTCGCCGAGATGCTGCTCGAGCTCACCGGTTGCCGACAACCCATCCGCTACGGCCCCCGCAGCCAGGCCACCCTGGTGCGCAACCGCATCGGTTGCCCGAAGCGGGCGAGCGCTGAAATCGGTTTCACCGCCACGATCGGCCTCCAAGAGGGCCTGCGGCGGCTGATCGAGTGGCGTCACGCTCACCGCGACGAGGTCGCCGCACGGCGAGTGGCCGCCGGCGTGCCGGCGTGACTCTGAGCGGCGGGAGAGCGGCGTGAACAGAGTGATTCAGATCTCGCAGCCGAGTACCGGCGAAGAGGAGTGGCAGGCTACCCGCGAGCCGCTGATGAGCGGCTGGCTCACGCAGGGGCCGAAGGTGGCGCAATTCGAGCGCGCGTTCGCCGTGCGCCACGGCGTCAGGTACGCGCTCGCCACCAGCAGCTGCACCACGGCTCTGCATCTGATCCTGGCGGCGATGGGTATCGGTCCCGGGGACGAGGTCATCGTACCGGCGTTCACGTGGGTGGCAACCGCGAATGTCGTCCTGTACTGCGGTGCGACGCCGGTGCTGGCGGATGTCGCGCGCGAGACCTACAACGTCGATCCAGCCGAGGTCGCGCGCAAACTGAGCCCGCGCACCCGGGCGGTCATCGCAGTCCACCTGTTCGGGCTGTGCGTCGACATGGACGCACTGCGCCGCGTGGTTCCCGCACACGTCGCCATTATCGAGGACGCTGCCTGCGCCTCCGGCGCAAGCTACAAAGGCGCAGCGGCGGGCGGGCTGACGGCGGCGGGAGCGTTCTCATTCCATCCGCGCAAGTCCATCACGACGGGCGAAGGGGGGATGATCACGACCAACGACGCACACCTCGCCAACACCGCGAACATGTTGCGCAACCATGGTGCCGCGATATCCGAGGAGCAGCGCCACAAGGGGCCGCGTCCCTACCTGCTGGCGGAGTTCAACCTGCTCGGATTCAACTATCGCATGACGGATCTGCAGGGTGCGGTCGGGCTGGTGCAGCTCGCCAAGTTGGATCAGTTCGTTGCGGAACGCGACAAATGGGCGCGCTGGTACGGCGAGCAGCTGGGGTCAGTGCCGTGGTTGCGCATGCCGGTCCGACCGGCCGACGGTGCTCATGCCTGGCAGGCATTCGTGGTGTATGTCGATGCCCGCCGCGCGCCGCTGCCGCGTAACGACATCATGGAGCGCCTGCAGAGCGAGGGCATCAGCACGCGGCCGGGCACCCACGCGATCCACCTACTCGGTTACTACCGCAAGCGCTTCGGTTTCGTACCCGAGGACTTCCCCGCGGCGCGCGACTGCGACGCCAACACCATGGCCATTCCGCTCCATAACCGCATGAGTGCCGACGACTATCGTCACGTCGTCGACGCGCTAAGGAAGGTCGGCTGATGTGCGGCGTCGCCGGGCTGATACACTTCGATGGACAGTCGGTCGCACCCGTCAACCTGCGGCGCATGACCGACGCGCTTGCACATCGGGGTCCCGACGGCGAGGGTCAGTGGATCGAGGGCAACGTCGGCTTGGGACACCGGCGGCTGGCGATCATCGACCTGTCACCCGCGGGACACCAGCCAATGGTCAACGCCGATCATCGCTTCGTGCTCAGCTACAATGGCGAGGTCTACAACTTCCGAGAATTGCGAACCGAGCTCGAGGCCCTCGGGTTCTGGTTCCGCTCGGCCACCGATACCGAGGTGGTTCTCAACGCACTGGCGGCCTGGGGCGTGCAGGCGCTCGAGCGGCTAAACGGCATGTTCGCGCTCGCGCTGTGGGATCGCAGGGAGCGGCGGCTGCTGCTGGCGCGCGACCGCTACGGCATCAAGCCGCTCTACTACTTCCAGCAGGCCGCAACGTTCGCGTTCGCTTCCGAGCAGAAGGCGATTCTCGCCGTTCCCGGCATGCAGCGCCAACTCGACAAGCCCGCGCTGCTCGAATACTTCACCTTTCAGAATTTCTTCACCGACCGCACCCTGCTCGAGGGCATGCGCATCCTGCCGGCGGGACATTACGCGCTGCTCGAGCTCGGGGCGCCGCAGCCGCGACTGCAGGCGACGCGCTACTGGGATTTCCACTTCTGCGAACCGCCGGTGCATGCGGATGCGCGTGAGTACCGCGAAGAGCTCGCGCGGCTGTTCCTGCAGGCCGTCAACCGGCAGCTGGTCGCCGATGTCGAGGTCGGCAGCTACCTGAGCGGTGGTATGGACTCCGGCGCCATCACCGCGGTTGCGGCGGGCTGCTACCCGTACCTCAAGTCGTTCACCCTGGGGTTCGATCTCAGCTCGGCGTCGGGCATCGAGTTGAGCTTCGACGAGCGCGTTAAGGCCGAGGCGATGTCCGCCCGTTTCAGGACCGAGCACTATGAGATGGTGCTCAAGGCCGGTGACATGGAGCGTGTGCTGCCGAAGCTCGCCTGGCATCTCGAAGAGCCGCGCGTCGGGCAGAGCTACCCGAACTATTACGCCGCCCAGCTCGCGGGTAAGTTCGTGAAGGTAGTGATGTCCGGTGCGGGCGGCGACGAGCTGTTCGGCGGCTACCCCTGGCGTTATTACCGGGCCGCGACGGCGAACGATTTCGAGCAGTACGTCGACCGCTATTACGTCTTCTGGCAGCGCCTGCTGGACAACCGCCATCTGCAGAAGCTGTTTGCGCCGATATGGGCCGACGTCAAGCACGTGTGGACGCGCGACATTTTCCGCGATGTGTTTCGCAATCAGGACACTCGGCTCGAGCGCCCCGAGGACTACATCAACCATTCCCTGTACTTCGAGGCGAAGACGTTTCTGCACGGTTTGCTGGTGGTCGAGGACAAGCTCAGCATGGCCCACAGCCTCGAGACGCGCGTGCCGTTTCTCGACAACGATCTGGTGGATTTCGCCATGCGTTGCCCGGTGGGGCTGAAGCTGAACAATCTCAAGGAGGTCATGCGCATTAACGAAAACGAGCCCGGCGACAAGCAGGGCAGGTATTTCCTGAAGACCAACGACGGCAAACAGATCCTGCGTGACGTGATGCGTCACTACATACCCGACGACATCGCCGCCGGAGCGAAGCAGGGCTTCTCGGCTCCCGATGCGTCCTGGTTCAAGGGTGAGAGCATCAACTACGTACGCAAGCAGCTGCTCAGCGGCAAACCGAGAATCTACGAATACCTCGAGCGCGAGGTGACGCACGCGCTGATAAACGAACACCTGAGCGGCGAGCAGAACCGGCGACTGTTCATCTGGTCGCTGCTGAACTTCGAACACTGGCTGGCGGGCAGTTATGCTTGAGCGGCTGCTACACGATCTGCAGGCACTGTGGCAGCACCGCCAGCGCGAGGTCGCACAGCGCTACCAGCGCACCCTGCCGTTCGGCGACTATGTCGTCGATCGCTGGGAGAAGGCGCAGGCGCTGGGATTCGGCGCGCGGACCTCAGTCTACGACAGTGTAGTCGTGCTCGGCGAGGTGCGCGTGGGACGCGACACCTGGATCGGGCCGTTCGTGGTACTTGACGGCTCGGGCGGCCTGACCATCGGATCGCATTGCTCCATCTCAGCCGGAGTACAGATCTACAGCCACGATACGGTGGAATGGGCGCTCAGCGGCGGCACTGCCAGCTACACGCACGCGCCCACCTCGATCGGCGACAACTGCTACATCGGACCGTGCGCCGTCATTGCCAAGGGCGTGCATATTGGCAACCGTTGCCGCATCGGCGCCAATAGCCTGGTGCTCAGCGATATCCCCGCGGGGAGCCTCGCGCACGGCACCCCGTGCCGGGTGGTAGGCCAGGTGGAGGCTGACACACCATGAACGCGCGCCCGGGGCAGCCCGCTGAAGAGCGACCGCAGGCATGAGCGCCGACGCGTTCACCGACCGGCTGCGGCAGCTGCTGTGCTCACCGTTCGCGCTCGAGGGCAACTTCGCAACGCACGGTAGCATTTCGCAGCACTCCAGGCAGCAGCAGACCAATGACGCGTTCTCGGCGAAATGGCTGAGATACGAGCGCAGCGGTGAAAAGGAGCGGCTGTACGAGTATCAGCGCGCCTGGTATCTGACGCTCTACGGTTTCGAGTCGGAGGATGTACTGCGTGCTTACCTGGCGCGCTGCAGCGTCATCTTCGACGCCGGTTGCGGCCTCGGCTACAAGGCGGCGTGGTTCGCAACTCTCGCGCCACACGCACTCGTCGTCGGCATGGACTTCTCCGAAGCGGCCCGCCAGGCCGCCGGCAACTGCCGCCATCTGGACAATCTCTTCTTCATACAGGGCGATATCGCGGCCACGGGGTTCCGGGACGGCAGCGTCGACTTCGCCAACTGCGATCAGGTGATCATGCACACCGAAAGCCCCGAGCGCACCTTCGCCGAGTTGGCGCGCGTCACCCGCCCCGCCGGCGGTGAGATCGCGTGCTATTTCTACGCCAGGAAGGCGCTGCCGCGCGAACTGCTCGACGACTATTTTCGCGGCCAGTGCCGCAAGCTGGACGCACGCGCGCTGTGGACCATGGCGGAGCAGCTTACCGAGCTCGGGCGGCGCCTGAGCGCACTCAAGGTCGAATTCGAAGCGCCGGATATCCCCGAGCTCGGGATCAAGGGAGGACACTACGACGTACAGCGCTTCATCCACTGGAATTTCCTCAAGTGCTTCTGGAACGCGGAGCTTGGACCTGAGACCTCGGTGATCACGAATTTCGACTGGTACAGTCCGAGCAACGCGCGCCGCTTCAGCGAGCACGAAGTGCGCGCCATGGTTCGCGACAACGGACTTACCGCGAACTTCTTTCACGCCGAAGAAGCCTGCTATTCCGGCCGCTTCGCGCATCGTGCTGCGGGCTGAGGCGGTGATAGCGATGGCGGTCTCACCCGATGATGCCGGCATCAGGGTCTGCAGCCGCTGCATTTACGATGAGCGCGTCGCCGCCATCGAATTCGACGCGCAGGGTGTGTGCAACTACTGCAGGCAGGTCGACCGCCTGAAGGAGGAGTACGGCACCGGCACCGAGGTGGGGCAGAGCAAGCTTGCGGCGATCATCGAGTCCATCAGACACGCGGGCAGGGGCCGCAGATACGACTGCGTGATCGGCGTTAGCGGCGGGACCGACTCGTCGTACATGCTGCACCTCGCGAAGCAGTGGGGCCTGAGGCCGCTCGCGGTGCATTACGACAATACCTGGAACACCGCGACAGCGACGCAGAACATCCGCAAGGTCCTCGCTGCTCTCGACATCGACCTGTACACGCACGTGGTCGACAACAAGGAAGTAGACGACATCTTCCGCGCGTTCTTCCGCGCCGGGGTTGCCGAGATCGAAGCCGCCACGGATCTGGCGCTGGCGGAGACCCTGTACCGTGCCGCGTTCCGCTATCGCATCAAGTACGTCCTCGAGGGTCACTCCTTCGTGACCGAGGGTGTGACTCCGGTGGGCCGTAATTACTTCGACGGCCGGTATGTCCGCTCGATCCATCGCCGTTTCGGTACGCGACCGATGCGCACTTACCCGCTGATGACCTTCAACCGCCTGCTGTGGTGGTCGTGCGTGGCACGCATCAGGCGGATCAGACCCTTCTGGTACATCAGCCACTCGAAGGAGGAGGCACGGGAGCTCCTCGAACGGACCTACGGCTGGCAATACTACGGCGGTCATCATCTGGAAAACCGCATGACTGCGTTCTTTCACGGCATCTACGCGCCGCAGAAATTTCACTCGGACTTTCGCAACAACACGCTTTCTGCGCTGGTACGCAATCACCACATGACTCGCGCGGAGGCGTGGGCCGAGTACACGCGACCGCCACAAGTGGAAGACGAGCTGCTGGCGTATTTCAAGAAGCGGCTGGAACTGAGCGACGAGGAATACGAGCGCGTGATGCACGCGCCGCCCAAGGGCTGGCAGGAGTATCCGACCTACAAGCGGCGCTTCGAGCGGCTGCGGGCGCTGTTCGCGCTGCTCGCCAAACGCAATCTGGTGCCCATGAGCTTCTACCTCAAGTACTGCTTCCCGGTGCCCAAGCCGTGATCACGCTCGTCGATTACGGCATGGGCAACCTCGGCTCCATTCGTAACATGTTCAAGCGCATCGGTGTGGCTGTGGAAGTAGCGGCGGACGCGGCGGCTCTCGAACGGGCGAGCAAGATTCTGCTGCCGGGGGTGGGTGCTTTCGACAGCGCTATGCAGCGCATCAACGCGGGGGGCTTGCGGGAGGTACTGGAGCGCAAGGCCCTGCGCGAACGCGTGCCCGTCATGGGCATCTGCCTGGGGATGCAATTGCTGACCCGCGCCAGCGAGGAGGGCAGCTTGCCCGGTCTAGGGTGGATCCCGGCGGTCACGCGCCGCTTCCCGGACTTACCGGGGCTGAAAGTGCCGCATATGGGGTGGAACCTGGTCTGCGTCGCGCGTGACTGTCCGCTGACCGAGGGCATTAGCACCGACACGCGCTACTACTTCGTGCATTCGTACTACGTGCACGCCGACGACCGGCAGGACTGCGTGCTGACCGCGCACTACGGCGTGACCTTCGACGCCGTGATCGCCCACGACAATCTCTACGGCGCGCAATTTCATCCCGAGAAGAGCCATCGGTTCGGCATGGGTTTTCTCAGAAACTTTGCGAGTATCTAGTGCTGCGCACACGGGTGATTCCGGCGCTCCTGCTGCGCAACGCCAGCCTGGTGAAGACGGTCCGTTTCGGCCCGTTCACCTATGTCGGCGACCCCTGCAACACCGTGCGGATATTCAACGAGCTCGAGGTCGATGAGCTGGTGGTTCTCGACATCACCGCTACCCGCGAGCGACGCGCCCCCAATTTTGCGCTGCTCGCCGACATCGCCAACGAGTGCTTCATGCCGCTTGGCTATGGGGGCGGCATAAGCTGCTTTGCGGACGCGCAGAACGTGTTGCGGCTGGGATACGAGAAAGTGATCGTCAATACCCATGCCATGGAGAATCCGCCGCTGATCACCGAGCTGGCAGATCACTTCGGCAGCCAGGCGGTAATCGTGTCGATCGATGTCCGCCGCAGCCTGTGGGGGCGCGAGCGGGTCTACAGTCGTTCCGGCACCCGGAGCACGCACCGCGACCCGGTGGCCTGGGCCCGCCAGGTCGAGTCGCTGGGTGCGGGGGAGATACTGCTAACATCGATCCGCCGCGAGGGAACGTGGAACGGCTTTGATCTCGGGCTCGTCAAGGCGGTCACCGATGCGGTGCGCGTACCGGTCATCGCCCAGGGCGGAGCCGGTTCGGTGGATCACATTGCGCAGGTCGTGGACCTGGCCGGCGCATCAGCGGTGGCGCTCGGCAGCATGGTGGTTTTCCAGAAGAAAGGCTGCGGTGTACTCGTGAACTTTCCGGATCCCGCGCGGCTGGCCGAGAGGCTGGGACAAGCTAACCCCAGGCATGACTGATCCGGTCCCCAGCGGGAAGGGCCGCACCCGCGCATGCGCGCAGGGCACGCTCTGTAAACAACTATGACGCCGTGTAAAGGAACACCTGTGTCGAACATCGCCGCTCGTGGCGCACTCGCGCGAAGCATGCTCGCGAGGAGTCGCATGTTGATGTACAGGGAACTCCGCTTGCGTTCTCGGCTTTCATCTGACACCGTCGCAACTTTTGCGGATGGCGTGGCGGAAGCGAGCGATTGCAACTCCGCGATGTTCAGGCGAACGGAGTAATTGATGAAGTCATTGCAACTGTCCCGTCGGCAAGTGCTCGGCGGTCTGCTGGCCGTGCCGGTAGTGTCGCTGACCGGCTGCTCCAGCGGCACCAACGGCGGCTCATGGGTGAACGTGCCGGGCAACGCCGTACCCGCGGGCGACCTGCCGACGAACCCACCGCAGGCGGAAGCTGCAGATCTGGTGAAGCCGGTGCTGGTCTACTACCGCTACAGCGGCGATGAACTCGAGAGCGTGGAGCAGAACCTGCCGACGGTGCCGGATAATGTCACCACCACCGCCGATCGATTTGCGCAAGGCGCTGTCTGCTACGAGTTCGCCGGCTCCGGTTCCCGCGTCACCGTCGACGGCATCGATCCCTTCCCCATCGGGGACTTTGCCCTGTTGCTGTGGGTCAATTCCTCAGATCAGTCACCCATGGAACTGCTGCGGATCGCAGGCACTGATCAGAGCGAGGTCGTCATCGAAGTCAATGGGCCGGGCCAGCTGCTGAGTGTTTCCCGGAACGGCACACAGATCGCATGGGTACCGGCGGCCCACGGCGTGCAGACCGTCGGCGACGGCGCCTGGCATCACATCGCGGTGCAGAGGTATGAGAGCAGTCTGCAGTTGTTCCTGGATGGCGTGGCGCTCGGAGCGGGCACGGTGGGGCAAGCGCTGCCGCGCAATCCCACGGTGGTTGTGGGCGACGGCTGGAACGGGGCGATCGACGGAGTACGCTTGTACAACCGCGCCTTTCCGACGCAAAGCATTCCGCGGTGCGTGTACCAGTGGACGCTGGTTAAGCCGAGTACGACACCTGCAACCGAGAACCTTCTCGGCTACTTTCCGTTCTTCGGCAACGCCGCCAACTATCTCGGTAACGGGACCGACGGAGTGCCCTCTAACGTAACATTGACCTCGGATCGTTACGGTTCCACCGACGCTGCGTATCTTTTCGACGGCATAAATTCCTGCATAACGGTGAATGCAGTATTCCAATCGATTGTCGGAGACTTTGCCATCGGTCTGTGGGAGCAATCCAACGCTACGACGCAGATGACCGCAGTGAGCGTCAGCTCAGGGGGTATCGATGGCAGCAGCCTGGATGTCGTGTTCAACGATGGCACCGCGCTGCAGGTCTACCTCGAGGGCGTCGCCGTGCCTGCGTTGTCGATGGGGACGAGTGGCGAGCTTACGGACGGCAACTGGCACTTCATCCTCCTGCAGCGAGCGGGCCCGGCGCTGCAGCTGTACGTTGATGGGTCGCTGGTTGCGACGGCGACCAGTCAGGCGATCTTCTTCGGCTCGACCGCAGTGATGCAGTTTGGCTGCGGCTCGGGGGCGAGTGCGGCCGTGGCGCACTACTGGAACGGCAAACTCGACGATGTGCAGATCTACGAGGTTTCGCTGACAGTAGCGAACATCGCCGCTTTGCTGAGTCTGGAATACCTGGGTCGGGACGGGGTAGGCATGCTGTCGTTCCAGGGAAAGATGTGGCTGCTCGGCGGATGGAATCCGATTTTCTTACCGGACACCAACAGCGAGGTATGGTCCTCGGTGGATGGTGTCAATTGGACGTTTGTGACCAAAGCACCGTGGGAACGGCGCCACGATGCCGGCTACGCCGTTCTCGATAACAAGATGTGGATCGTAGGCGGTGACAAGGAAACGGGACATTACCAGAATGACGTCTGGTGCTCAGCCGACGGGGTCAATTGGCAGCAGGTCACCGACACTGTCCCGTGGGCGAACCGCGCCACTCAATACGTACTGGCGTTCGGCGATCGGCTGTGGCTCATGGGGGGGCAGCACATCTTCGAAACCCAGGTGCCGCCGGTCGTTGCCTTCAACGATGTGTACTCGTCGGTAGACGGGGCCGACTGGCAGCTGGAAACGCCAGCGGCGCAGTGGAGCCCGCGCGGCATGATCATGGGGAATGTCGTCTTCCAGGGGCGCATGTGGGTGATCGGGGGCGGCCTGTATGACGTGCGGACCTTCAACAGCGACTTATGGAACTCGTCGGACGGGATCCAGTGGACGCTGGTTGGCTTCGCGCCATGGTCGCCCCGCCAGTTCCAGAGCATCGCGGTCTTCGATAACAAGATCTGGGTGCTTGCGGGAGGCGATGCGCAGAGTCAGGGAGGTCTCAACGATGTCTGGTACTCGACCGATGGTGTGATATGGACGCAGTTGCAGGGGACGCCCTGGTCGGTGCGGCACGCCGCCAGCACCATCGTGCACGACAACTATCTGTGGCTGACTGGCGGCAGCTATGCTTTCGCCAACGATGACGTGTGGAAGATGGGCTATGCACCTTAATGGGTGACCCTTCAGAGTCGGCGCGGGCCGTAGCCCTTGTATGCATCGGGATCGCGCTCACTCTCGCGCTGTCCACGACGCAGGCGTTGATCGTCGCGAGAGTAGGCTCGGACCATCCAGTTCATGTGTTTCTCACCCGCAACATCCGCGACGGCGGCTACCGGCTGTTCGTACGCATCCCGCGCCTGTTGAACACCTGCTACGTCGCAGCCGTGCCGCTCTACATGCACTGGGTTGTGTCGCACTTTCGTGCCGGAGCGGTGTATTGGTGCGAGCGGTTGCTCAATCCCGCGGTCAGCACCGTGCATGTGGGTGCGTTCGCGGTTCTGGCGCTGATTGCTGCGCGTCTCGAGGGACTGCCAGTCGTGTACGTCGGACTTGCGACCTGCGCATTCGCGCTGACGCCGCAGCTTTATCATGCGCTGAGCGCACGTAACTTCGGGCTGAGCTCGCGCGGCACGGGACTGCTGGTTCTGACTCTGTTTTTTCTTGCCGCGTACGCGGTGCAGGCGCACCTGGAACCCATGCTGAGCTGGCCTGCGCTCGCCGTGCTCGGCTGGCTCGTCTGGGGCTTTAGCACCTTTGCACAACAGGCGCTGTGCATCATCAGCGTGATAATCGTCGCGATCAGCGGCCAGTACATTCCGCTCCTCGGAGCGCTGCTCGGGCTCGCGCTGTTCACCGCGCTGCACCCGCGCTACTCGCTCGGCTACCTGCGGCACACGCTGTGCTTCATTTGCGCCTACCGACGCGAGCTCGCGCCCATCTACATCCTCGCAGCCCGTAACAGCATCTGGCGCGATCTGGTGTGGGATCTGTGGTTGAAGCGGTCGGGCGGATTCACCCATGCGGTGCGCTATGCATACGGGAACTCCGCGCTGATTGTGCTGCTCCTCAATCCCTTCGCCGTGTTGGCGTGCTGGGCGGTGCTCACGGGAAGACTGCCGCCGCACGGCTTCATCGCGTACGCAGGCACGGTGGCGCTCGCCGGCACGCTGACCATGCTGCTGACCTCGTTCCGCGCAACGCGATTCCTCGGCGAGCCCGAGCGCTACGTGGAGGCGGTCGCGCCATGGGCGGTACTGTGCGCGGCGTACGTGCTGGCGGCCGGTCACCAATGGGCGCTGCTGGCTGCGGCCAGTGGGCTGTTCCTGCTCTTGAATCTGGCGCAGCTCCATGTCAGCAGGCTCCTGCTCACGCACGTCGACGACACCCAGACGGCACAGCTCGCGGGCATCGAGACGGCGGTGCACGAGCGATTGCCGTCTGGTGTGCGCTTTTGCAGCAACAACGAGCACTTCACCAAGATGCTGATGCAGAACGACTGGCAGTATGCGTACTGTCTGGCGGTCGGGCAGGACTATTGCGGCATGAAGGTGCAGGAGGTGTTTGCAAGATTTCCTCTGCTGCGCCGCGAGGCGTGTGAGCGGATCGTCTCGACCTATCGGGTGAACGCCTGTCTGCTCGATCGCACGGTCTTCGAGACCTTGTTTGCGCAGCAGCCCCCGGATCTGCGACGCATCAGTATCGCCTACGAATCGCCGCGATTGCGACTGCTGATTCTTGACTGGGCAGAGTCCAAGCGGTAGACCCGCCTTCAGGCGGCATATGCGGGCGATCTCGTGAGCTTAGTGAAGCAGTTCCTCATCTACGGACTCGCCGGCGCAGCTAGCCGCCTCGCTGCCGTGCTCCTGGTGCCGCTGTACACCCGCACACTGTCGGTCGCAGCGTACGGCGAGCTCGAGCTGCTGCTTGCCGTTTACGCGCTGCTGGTAATCGCGGCCGGACTGCAGACCGAGTCGGCAGTGGCACGCGACTATTTCGAGGTTCGCGCGGCGCCCGCGCGCACGCTCGCCTGGGCCGCGCTGTATCTGACCGTGGCGGGCACGGCGCTGGTGGGGCTAGTGCTCGGCACGCTGTGGTGGGCCGGCTGGCTGTCGCAACTCTTCAGCGGCCGGATCGTCACACTGCTGGTCGGCATGGCGGCCGCGACACAGCTGTTCGCGGTGCAGCTGGTGATTCTGCGATTCTCGGGCAGGCCGGTGCTGTTCGCGCTGTTTTCGTTCTGCGATCTGGCCTTGAGCGCGCTGTTCTCGCTCGGGTACATCCTCGGCCTGCACTTCGGGGTGGCAGGGGCGCTCTACGGACTGCTGTCCGCGAAGCTCGTGTGTATGGCACTCGCCTGGGCGCGGACCTTCGGCGGACTGACGCTGACGAGAATCGACCGGGCACTTGCCGCGGGCATGCTGCGCTACGGTGTACCGTCGCTGCCGGCAGTGCTGCTTGGCTGGGTGCAGAGCGCCGGTAACCGGATCCTGCTCGCGATCGCTCTCACCCTGAACGACGTTGCCATCGCCGCCGTCGCCATCAAGGTGGCGGCGATCTATGGGTTCCTGATCTACAGCTTTCGACTGGCATGGGAGCCGTTTTCGATGGCGAAGCTGCGCGCGCTCGACACCGATCCGCACGTCTATAATCGGGCGCTCGAATGGTTCGTTGCCACGATGTTTCTGATCAGTGGGGTTGGCGCGCTGCTCGCGCCTTACGTCGTCAGGGTGCTCGCGCCGCCGGCTTATGCCGCGGGGGGACGCATCGCAATCTTTTTCTTCCTCGCGCAGTTCTGGGTGGGCCTCACCAACGTGCTGGTAATCGGCATCCACGGCGCGCGGCGGACGGAGCGGCTGCTGCCTGTATACGGCATGGGCGCGCTGGTCAATGTGTTATTGCTGATCGCCGCCGCGCCCCTGGTGGGCGTGGTTGCGGCCGGCTGGGCTTCGCTGGCAGGTTCCGCGTGCTCGGCGCTCATTGCGATGCACTACAGCAACATGCACTTTGAGACCAAATTCAATGCGAAGATCGTGGGCTGTGCAGCGGCGGCCACGGTGCTCTTTGCTGCGACCTGGTATCCGATCTCCCTGCATTATGAGCGCGCGGTCAGCAGCTCCCTGACATCCGCCGCGGAGCTTTTCGGCGGCGGGCTGTGCCTGCTGGTCGCGCTGCTCGCGGTGATGGTACTGTGGTCTTTCGCGCCCGGGCGCGCGCTGGCAATGTGGGCGGAAATGAAAACCGCTTGGCGCCCGCGGGATCGCGCCGCATGAATATCCTGCTCTGCACGGTGTTCGTGGCGGTGTTCCTATGGGGACTGGCGTCGAATTCCGACCTGTTCTCACCTGCGAAGTTCTTCCTGTTCTCGTTTCTCATCTTTCATCTGGGCGTCCTGTCGGGCAGGTACTCGTACGAACTGTGGATGCTGATCGTGCTGGTGCTGCTGGTCGGTGCGGCAACCGTGCTGTTCGAAGCCTGGGATCCGTTGCCGCGGTCGGTCCATTGCGCCCTCACCCTACGCCGCTACTGCGACCCGCGCACCTTCCTGATCTGGATCTGGGTGCTGTCGCTACCGGCGCTGGCTGCAGAAGGCTATCTGCTCTGGAAGGTCGGCGGGGTGCAGGCCTATATCAACGTCATCGGCAACCGGGTGCTCGAATTCCGCGGCGCCGGGTGGGCCGTGGCATTGAGCGCAACGCTGGTGACGTTCAACCTGGCCTACTTTGCAGTCGGTCTGACGCGTGCGCGCAGCGGTTGGTGGTGGAGCGCCTACGGCGTGCATCTGTCGCTGGCATTGGCCGTCGGTCTGTTGTCAGGATCCAGAAGCGGCTTCCTGACGATCTTCGCCCTGCAGCTTTTCTGTTATCACTACCTCAAGAGCAACGTGGGGCTGACACGCGCGCTGCCGATTGCGGTCGCGCTGGTGGCTGCGGCGCTGCTCCTGGGAGCCGTACGCAACTCCGTCAAGTTCGAGGACGACACGCTTTCGGTCGGTGTCGGCAACGGCGTCGGCGACCAGGCTCTGCAGTACGGCACATTCAAATATGGAATTCAGCCGCTGCAGATTCTGCTAGATGCCGACCACGTGAAGCCGGCATACGGCCTGACGCTGGTATCGGTGGTAACCAACCTCGTGCCGCGTGCCTGGTGGCCCGACAAGCCGGACACCGGCGGTGTATTCTTTACCAAGCAATACACGGGCAATGCGTGGAACGGGTCTTCGAATCTGACGCCGACTCTGCTCGGCGAGATGGTCATCAACTTCGGATGGGCCATGGGCGTTCTACTGTATGTCTCCGTCTACCCGACGCTCATGTATTTGCTGGTGAGATACTATCGCCGCGTCGTCGTCTGGGCACGGGCCGAGCCCGGCCCAACAGCCGCCGTCGAAATACTGCTGTACGTTTGCGTGATGTGGGCGCTGGTGGGCCTCATGGTCGCCGAGGTCACCACGACGGTCGTGAGCCTGGTCACGGCGAGATTGCTGCCGTTGCTGCTGGTCAAGGTGGTGCTCGGTCAACGACTGCGGCCCGTCCGGCAATTGCGCAGCCGGCGTGCGCAGCCGCTGTCTTCGGGGCTACAACCACTGCCGCACCGCTGAGCGCGCAGCGTGCGAGGGTCGTAGCGGAAATGCGCCTCGGCATCGATGCTTCCAATCTGCGCGGCGGAGGCGGCGTCACGCATCTGGCCGAGCTGCTGCGTGCCGCGCGACCGCAGGCGCAGGGTTTCTCGCGCATCATCATCTGGGGCGGGCGGCAGACGCTGGCGCAGATCGAGGAGCGCCCGTGGCTGGTGAAATCGCCGCAGGATCTGTTGGACAGGGTTTTGCCGTACCGCATATTCTGGCAGCGCTTCAGGCTCGCGAAGCTCGCCCGGGCCGCCGGCTGCGACGTGCTGTTGGCTCCGGGGGGCTCGATCGGCGGCGGTTTTCACCCCGTGATCACCATGAGCCGCAATCTGTTGCCGTTCGAGTGGCGTGAGCTGCGACGTTATGGCTGTTCATGGCTCATGCTCCGCGCGCTGATTCTGCGGGTGACTCAGACACGTGCCTTCGAAAGGGCCGACGGCGTCATCTTCCTCACCCGCTACGCCCGCGGCGTGGTCACCAGGCTCGCACGGGTCGCCATCGAAAAGACCACCATCATCTCTCACGGGATAGGGAGCCGCTTCGCCCGGCGGCCGCGTGCGCAGGCCGGCATCCAGAGTTATTCCGCCGCGCAGCCCTTCCGTGTGCTATACGTCTCGATCATCGACGTGTACAAGCATCAGTGGCACGTCGTGGAGGCCGTCGGAAAGTTGCGCGCGGCTGGGATGCCGCTGGCACTGGAGCTCGTCGGACCCGCCTATCCGCGCGCGCTGATGCGGCTGAAAAAGGCGCTGGCCCGGGTCGATCCGGCCGGACGGTTTGTGCAGTACACCGGCCCGCTACCCTACGCCGAGTTGCCGGCCAGATACGCCGGGGCGGACTTGTGCCTGTTCGCTTCGAGTTGTGAAAACATGCCGAACATACTGCTGGAGGCCATGGCTTCGGGGCTGCCGATCGCGTGCTCGGATCGCGGGCCCATGCCAGAAGTGCTCGGCGATGCGGGCATCTACTTCGACCCGGAGAATGCCGACGATATTGCGCGAGCGCTGCGCGAACTGATCGCCTCTGCCGGCTTGCGCGCGGCGCTGGCCGAGGCCTCCTTCAAGCGTGCGCAGCCCCTTTCCTGGGAGCGCTGCGCGGACGAGACTCTGGGCTTCGCAGCAGCTGCCGTCACCGCGCGAGGCCGGCGAGCGCCGCCCCCGGGGGCTGCGATCTCTAAGTCAAGAGGAGGCTGATCAGCGTGGATTATACCCAGGCCAGCTACCTGCTCAGGGCAAGAAAGGCGGCACGCTACGTGGCGCTCTATGGACTCTCCAGAACCCTGGTGAAAATCAGGGGCCAGTACCATATGAAGTCCGCCGCAGAATTCCCGGGCGCACGGTGGGTGAATGATCGCTGCAGGGATGCGGGGGCGCCCGAGCGCTGCGTCGCACTCATCGGCTGTGGAAACTATGCCTATTCCAACATCGCCTACTACCTAGGGAAGCATGAGCCGCGGTTCCTGCGGATCGCTTACGACCGGCATCCGAGTCGGGCGATGTCATTGTGCAAGACGTACGGCGGTGGCGCCGCGGTCAGCGACTGGCGCGAGATTCTCGCCGACCCGCAGGTGAGGCTCGTGTTCATCGCATCCAACCACGCCTCGCACGCGGAATACGCCCTGGCCTGCATCGAAGCCGGCAAGCACGTGCACATCGAGAAGCCGCACGTCGTCGACCGGGGGCAGCTGGATCAGCTCGTCGCGGCAATGCGCCGGCATCCGGAAGTGAAGGTGTTTCTCGGCTTCAACCGCCCGCGCAGCCCCTTGTTCCGGCAACTGCAGACGGTGCTCGTGCAGCAAGCGGGCCCAATGATGATCAACTGGTTCGTCGCGGGACACGAGGTCGCGGCGCGCCCCTGGTATTTCAACGCCAACGAGGGCGGAGTGATCCTCGGAAATCTGTGCCATTGGACGGATCTGACGCTTCACCTGGTATCGCTGGAGAAGGCCTTCCCCTGTCAGATCGTGCCGGCGACGCCGCCGGGCGCCATCTCCGACTGCGTCGTCTCCATCATATTCGCGGATCGGTCCTGCACGGCCATCACGTTTTTTTCTGCCAAGGGACACGCGTTCGAAGGGGTGCGGGAGACGCTGAACATCCAGCGAGGGGACGTCATTGCCAATCTGAGCGATTTTCAGACGCTCAGCGTTGATCTCGGCGGCAGGAGAACCCAGACACGTTTGTGGCACCGTGACCACGGCCACGAGGCCAACATTGTGAATTCACTCGAGCGGTCGCTTGCCGAGGGTGCCGCGGGCGAAGACATTCGCTATGTCACGGCCACCGCCAGCCTGTTTCTGGCCGTGCGCGAGGCGATCGATCAGCGCAGGAACGTGTCGCTGTCATGGGAGGACACTCAAGCAGTTCCCGAGGGCGAGCCAAGCGGCTGTGAGGTCTGATTGCGTCAGGTGCTGCAATCGCTGAGTGACGGACGCACGATCCTCGCAGAGGTACCGGCGCCGCAGGCTGCCCGCGGCGGCGTCCTGATCAGGACCACCCGCTCGCTGATCTCGGCTGGCACGGAACGCATGCTGGTGGAATTCAGTCAGGCGGGCTGGCTGGAGCGGGTCCGGCAACAGCCGGATGCGGCCCGTCAGGTGCTCGATAAGTTGCGCACCGACGGGTTCCTGCCGACCGTAGAGGCCGTGCGCAGCAGGCTCGACCGGCCGCTGCCGCTCGGGTACTGCAACGTCGGCGTGGCGGCCGGCGTCGGCGCGGAGGTACGTGGCTTTGCGCCTGGCGACCGCGTTGTCTCCAACGGACCGCATGCCGAATGGGTGTCGGTCCCGCGCAACCTGTGCGCGCGCGTACCGCAGGAGCTGGCCGACGACGAGGCGGTATTCGCCGTCGTGGGTGCGATCGCTCTGCAGGGCGTACGCCTCGCCGCCCCGACGCTCGGCGAGAGCTTCGCGGTCATCGGACTCGGACTCGTTGGAATGCTTGCGGTGCAGGTGCTGCGGGCGAACGGCTGCCGGGTGCTGGGCATCGATCCCGACCCGCGCAGATGCGATCTGGCCCGCCAATTCGGCGCCGAAGTGCTTGCACTCGGCGGCGGCGAGGATGTGCTCACCGTTGCCGGTTCGTTTTCGCACGGGCTGGGAATGGACGGGGTGCTCATCACCGCAGCGACCGCCAGCAACGAGCCGGTCAGTCAGGGTGCGCGCATGTGCCGCCAACGCGGCCGCATCGTGCTCATCGGCGTGACCGGCCTGACGCTCGAGCGCTCAGAGTTCTACCATAAGGAGCTGTCGTTCCAGGTGTCCTGCTCCTATGGCCCCGGACGGTACGATCCCGAATACGAGCAGCGGGGCAACGACTACCCGCTCGGCTTCGTGCGCTGGACCGAGCAGCGCAACTTCCAGGCCGTGTTGGAGATGATGCGCTGCCGGCAGCTCGACGTGCGGCCGCTGATATCGCACCGCTTTGCTTTCGATAGCGCGCCCGCCGCGTTCGAGTTGCTGACCCAGGGTGCCGGGTCTTACCTCGGAATTCTGCTCGAATATCTGCCGCAGCTTCCGGACGCGCTGCCGGAACACAGTGTGACGATCGGTGCGCACGCGCGCCGCGCCACTGCGGACTCACCGCCGGGAATCGCGTTCGTCGGCGCCGGTAACCACGCGGCACGGGTCCTGATTCCGGCGTTCGCGGCCACCGGCGCGCGGTTGTGTGGCATTGCGAGCAACGGTGGCGTCACGGCAGCTCAGTGCGCCCGAAAGTTCGGGCTTGCGCGCGCTACCACCGATTCAGCAGCGCTGATCGCCGCCGATGACGTCGACGCAGTCGTCATAGCCACCCCCCACGACAGCCATGCCCTGATGGTGGTGACCGCCCTGCAGGCGGGCAAGCACGTGTTCGTGGAGAAGCCGCTGGGCATTGCCGCAGAACAGGTCGACGCGATCGTGAAGGCATGGGAGCAGGCAGGAACCGCCGGACATCGGCCACAGCTGGTTGTCGGCTTCAATCGCCGCTTCGCCCCGCAGGCGCTGAGGATGAAGGCGCTGCTTGAGGGCATGCGCGAGCCGAAGAGCCTCATCGCGACCGTGAATGCCGGTGCGGTTCCGGCTACGCACTGGGTGCAGGACCGGCGGGTCGGAGGAGGCCGCCTCATCGGGGAGGCGTGTCACTTCGTGGATCTTTTGAGATTCCTTGCGGGCCAGCCCATCGTGGACAGTCGTGTTGAGACGCTGGGCGGTGGAGAGGCGAATCAGGGCGACAGTGTGGCCATAACGCTCAGGTTTGCCGATGGCTCCATAGGGACCGTGCATTATCTGGCCAACGGACATCGAGCCTTCCCGAAGGAGCGGATCGAGGTTTTCTGTGCCGGCCGGGTGTTGCAGCTGGACAATTTCCGACGCCTGCGGGGATACGGCTGGCCGGGTTTCAGGACGCTGCACCTGTGGCGGCAGGACAAGGGCCAGCGAGCGCTCGTTCAGGCGTTTGTCGATGCCATTCGTGCCGGTGGCGATCCCCCGATTCCCTTTCAGGAGCTGATCGAAATCAGCCGGGCTGTCATCGCGCTTGGCGAGGCCGTACAGCGTTGAACGAACTCGCACTCTACTTTCACACCGTGCGCCATCTGCGACCCGTCCAGATCGCCAGCCGAATCTGGCAGCGCGTGTATCGGCCGCGCGTGGATCTGCGCCCGGCCCCGCGCCAGCGCCGGCCGAGCGCTGCTTACGTGCCGCCCATCGCTGCCGCACCGACGCTTGTCGCTCCGGACACATTCCGATTTCTCAACGTCGAGCGCCGCTGCGCTGCCGCGAGCGATTGGCATCCGGCGGATGCGGCCAAGCTGTGGACCTATCATCTTCACTACTTCGGTGACCTGAATGCCCGCGATTCGCAGGCGCGTGATGGCTGGCACCGAATGCTCCTGGAGCGGTGGGTCAGCGAGAATCCGCCGGGCTCGGCCGAAGGCTGGGAGCCCTATCCCGTGTCGCTGCGGCTGGTGAACTGGGTGAAATGGGCCACACGCGGCAACGCGCTGCCATCGTCCTGCCACTCGAGCATGGTGGTCCAGGCACGCTGGCTCTCGGGACGCCTGGAATACCAGATCCTGGGAAACCACTTGTTGGCCAATGCGAAGGGACTGGTGCATGCGGGCCTGTATTTCGAGGGTTCCGAGGCGGAGCGCTGGTACGAGCGCGGAATCGGCATCATCGACCGTCAACTGCGCGAGCAGGTGCTGGCCGACGGCGGGCACTTCGAGCTCAGCACCATGTATCACGCGCTGGTCCTCGAAGATCTGTTGGACCTGATCAATCTGCTGCGTGCGTACGGCCGGCAGCCCCCCGGAGAATGGTACGCGGCCGTCGCGCGGATGCGCCGTTGGCTGCTCCTGATGAGCCACCCCGACGGCGATATTGCGTTCTTCAATGATGCAGCGTTTGGCGTGGCCGCAACTCCGGCAGAGCTCGAGGCGTACGCTCGGCGACTCGAGCTCGGGCCGCCAACGGACTACAGCGCGCCGCTCGCGGTGCTCGCTGCCAGCGGCTATGTCCGCGTCGCCGCCGGTCCCGCCTACCTGATCTGCGACTGCGCTCCGGTCGGCCCGCGATATCAGCCCGGACACGCGCACGCGGACACCCTCAGCTTCGAGCTGAGTCTGGCAGGGCAGCGCGTTTTCGTGAACTCGGGTGTTTCGGAATACGGCAACCGGCCGGAGAGACAGCGCCAGCGTGGCACGGCGGCCCACAATACCGTCATCGTGGACGGGCAGAACTCGAGCGAGATCTGGGGCGCTTTCCGGGTAGCGCGTCGGGCGGGCGCACGACTGAGCCACGCCGGCATCGCAGACGCTGCGATCGTGGAAGGGTGCCACGATGGTTATGCGCGTTTACCGGGGCGCAATCGGCATGTGCGGCGCTGGATCCTCGACCGGCATGGGCTACGGATCGAAGATCGGATCAGCGGCCGTTTCCAGCATGCCGAAGCCCGCTTTCACCTGCATCCGGCTATCGACGCGCAACTCCGCGCCGAAGGAAAGATCAGCCTGCGCTGCGGCGGGCAGGAACTCGCGAGCGTCGCGTTCGAGCAGGCCGCTGCCGTGCAGGTCGTCCGCGGCACGTGGCACCCGCGCTTCGGAGTGACAACCCCCAACAACTGCATCAGCGCCGCCTTCGCAGCCTCGTCGCTGACCTCCCACATCCGCTGGGCGCAGCAGCGATGAGAGTGCTGCTGCTGACCTTCTACTATCAGCCCGATTTGAGCGCGGGCTCTTTCCGTGCGACCGCGCTCGTGACCGCCCTGCGTGAGCGCGCGCCGCCCGGCACGCACATCGACGTGGTCACCACTTTCCCCAACCGCTACCGGACATACGCACCGCAGGCAGGCGAGCTCGAGGTCGGCGACGGACTGGAGATCAGGCGCATCGCCCTGCCCACCCACCGCAGCGATATGCTAGGGCAGGCGCGCGCTTTTCTGACCTTTGCCCGGCGGGCGCGCGCGCACGTCGCCGCCCGAGACTACGACCTGGTCATTGCGACTTCCTCGCGGCTCATGACGGCCACCCTGGGGGCCTGGGTCGCCCGTCGCAAGCGCGCGCTGTTGTACCTCGATATCCGGGACCTCTTCGTCGACAACATGCGGCAATTGTTGCCGCCTGCGCTGGCGTGGCCGCTGGGTAAGCTGCTCTCCCTGATCGAGTCCTGGACCATGCAACGTGCCGATCGCATCAACCTCGTGTCACGCGGCTTCGAGAACTACTTCCGCGCCCGATACGCGGACCGAACGTACTCCTGGTTCGGCAACGGCATTGACGAGGAATTTCTCGCCGCCGCACCGACAGCGTCCGTCGCGCGCCCCGGGAGTCGGGAAGCCACCGTTCTCTATGCGGGAAACATCGGTCAGGGCCAGGGCCTGCACGAGGTCCTGCCCCAGCTCTCCTCGGCACTGCGCGGGCGCGCGCGGTTCATCGTAATCGGGGACGGCGGCCGACGCGCGACGCTCGAACGTGCGCTCGCGGGCGTCGACAACGTCGAGCTGCGCGCCCCGGTACCGCGCCGGGAACTCGTGGAGGCATACCGCGCCGCCGACGTCCTGTTCCTGCACCTCGGAGCCCAACGTGCTTTTGAGAATGTGCTGCCGTCGAAGGTTTTCGAGTATGCGGCGCTGGGCAAACCGGTGTTGGCGGGCGTCGCCGGCTACGCGGCGCAGTTCATCCGTGAGGAAGTGGTCAACGCTGCGGTTTTCTGCCCGGGCGACGTCGCGGAGGCGGTGAAGGGCTTCGAATCCCTGGAGCTTGCAGACCGGCCGCGTCCTGAGTTTGTCGCCCGGTACGCGCGCGCCAGCATCGCACGCGCGATGGCGGATGACGTGTTCACGCTGTGGCATCCGGCCGGTCGCGGGCAATGAGCGGCGTAGCCGTCACGGGCCGGCGCGTTGCATGATGCTCATCAAGGAAGCGGTTGGCGTGCTGGCGGCGCCGCTCATCATGGTGACGCTGCTGGCACTGGCCGCCGTGACCTGTCGTCTCGTTGGCCGCCGGCGCGCTTCACGGATCCTGCTGATCGGCGCGGCGATCCTCGCTTACCTGTCTTCCATCCCGTTCGTCGGGCAGGCGTTGCTGCGCCCGCTCGAGAGCAGGTTTCCACCCCTCGAGTCGGATCAGGCACCGGTCGTCGGCTACGTCGTGGTGCTCGGCAGCAGCTACCGGCCGCACGACGGCATTCCGGCGAGCGCCGCGCTCGATGAGGATGGCCTGGCGCGCGCCGTGGAGGCGGTATGCTTGGTGCGCCGTCTGCACGGCGCGCGGCTCGTGGTGTCAGGTGGTGCATCGCCGACGGGATACCCGCCGGTCGCGCAGGGGTACGCGCAGCTTGCGCGTGCGCTGGGAATCGCAGCGGAATCGATCGTCATAAGCGATCGGCCGCATGACACGCGCGCCGAAGCCCGTGAAGTGGCAAGCCTGCTCGACCGCACGCCGTTTCTGCTGGTGACGTCGGCTTACCACATGCCGCGTGCGATGCTCCTGATGCGGCGGGCCGGAGCCAGCCCCATCGCGGCGCCGGCGGGTCAGCGGGCGTACCGCGCGACACCGCTCTCGTGGCGCGACTTTCTGCCTGGGTCACGCGGTCTGCGCGACACCGAGCGCGCCCTGCACGAGTACGGGGGTCTGGCGGCTATCGCCGCCGGACTGGAGTAAAGGAGTTCGACCTCTAGCGGGCGCCGCACGGTTGCAGCAGAAAACTGTCGCGACGAATGCACTTGATGAGCAGCATGCGGCGGGGCAGTGAGACCGGTTCTTCCGCGCCCCGCGTGCTGGATTCGACCTCATATCCGGCGGAATCGAACAGCCGCAGCCATTCCGCCCGGGCGCGAAAGCGCACCCCGACGCCAAAGGTGTTTGCCCGCAGCGAGGGGGCGATCGTCGAAACCACGCGGCCGAGCAGCGACAGCAGCGGATTTTTCGTGATCTGGTAGATGAACCATCCGGAAAAATTACCGACGTAGGACTCGTAGATGTACTCGTTGACAAACAGCGCGCGTACCTGCGGCCGCCAGACACTGAGTGCCCGGCGCTGCAGGTCTCGCGTTATGCGCTCCGAGCGCCCGACCAGGTGGTGCAGGATCAGATTGAGCGTGACGACGCCTTCGCTTTCGGTTCGGCTCGGTGAGAGCGCATCGCCGTGGATCGCCTCGACGCCGGCGCGCCGCGCCGCCTCGAGCGAGGCGACGTCGGTATCCATCACGCGGACTCTGCGACCGGTCAGCGCGTGCAGCCGCTCGGCGAAGAATCCGCAGCCGCCGCCGACATCCAGCACTTCGCCGGGTTCAGCAGCCGCGGAGCCGAACAGCGCCATGAAATCGCGCACCTGATCCTCGACGAATTTATCGTGATGGAACGCCTCGACCTGTTCCGTGGACAGAGGCTTCTGCGTGGTCAGTGGAATCAAGCGGGCAGGCCCTGCGCGCCGTGCGCGATCCGGGTGCGCGCCTCGTGCTGCTTCACGCCGGCATGTTGAGTCCACAGGAGGCGCACGTCCGCGGCGGATTTGAGCAGGGTTTCCCCTTGTTTTTCGACGAGGCCGTTCATTCTTGCCCAGCGATCACCCGGCTGCTGATCCCAGAAGATCGGGTGAATCAGCAGCTGGAATCGGGGCGGCATCTCGCCGCGCTGGAAGACGACCGCAGCCTCGTCCCGCCATGCTCCGCAGGAATCAGAGAAGTACGCGATCTCTCGGGTGTAGCTCGGGTCATAGGCATTGATGAATCGTTCCACATGCTGAAACACGTCAGCCCCGTACACGGACGGGTTGTGCATGGCGATCGATCTCACGGTCTCGCCGCACAGCTGGCTCAGGGTGTCCGCCTGGTTCACCAGGATCTCCAGCGGCCTGTCGCGGCTGATGACGTCGTAACATGCCAGGTCATAGTGCAGCCCCACTTCGTGTCCCAATGCAGTCAACAGGCGCGGAACACGGCAGTATTCCTCGGAGAACAGATTGTAGAAGCTGCTGCTGAACAGCAGGAAGTAAGTGGCGCGCACGCCCAGCGCAGACTCGAATTCGGCCATCCGCAGTGCGGCCGCCGGAGAGAAATCGACATCGTGTCGCAGAATGAAGTAGCGGCTGGTGCCGCCGTCGGCCGGCAGATCACGAAAGCGCAGGTTGCGGTTGCGGGCTGTCGCCAGCTCGAGCAGTCGCCGGTATTCAGCGTAACTGAACTCATGCAGCATAAAAATGAACTCCCAGCACATTCTTAGTCAGCATGAATCCGCGCTGTGCAGTGAAGTCGGCCTGCAGCGCACGCGCAACGTCGTCGCGGATGCCGGGCACGAAGGAGTTGTGATTCTCCCACCACGTCAGCACCCGCTCAACCGAATCGAAGCGGATCTGATTCGGTAGCCGGACCGTTTCGGACCCGGCGTAACGCCCCTCGATCTGCCGGATGTCCTGCGCTGACAGGAAGTCGTCGATCGGCCGGGGTCGCTGCGACGGCTCCCGCGCCACTCGCTCGATCATCTGCAGGATTTCCTGATTCGTGCCCCGCCCCGGGCCGCAGATAAAAACCTGGCCGCCGGGATGCAACAGGGATCGAAGGCCCGAGACCAGTTGCACCATGTGCCGAGCGTAGTATATCGCGTAGGCAGAGATAATCAGATCGAATCGCAGGGACTTCAGCAGCTCCAGGCAGTCATCCAAGGACCCCTGAATGGCTCTGGCGTGCACGGCACCCTCGCCATGAGCCCGCTCATTGAACTCACTGACCGCCTCGCCGGAGATATCCAGCCCCAGTACTTCACCATCCGAACCGACGAGCCTGGCCATGGCAAAGCTCTGCTTTCCGGTACCGCACCCCAGATCCAGAACCCGCATCCCCGCACGTGGCGAGACTTGCTGGATAATCCAGTCTTCGAGGTTGTGCGTAGCGCCCGCAACGTTGGTTTGCAATCGCTTCTTGAGCGCTGCCGTGTCGGAATCAAACTGATTAGCCATGCTGCCCGTCTGCATCGAGAAATTACCCTCGCCTGAATGATCGGCCGTGGAAGCCCAGTGCTCGATCCGCACGGGCTGAGTGGGCCAAGTTTACTTGACCGTGCAGGGGAATGCCCGGTCGATTAACACCGCGCTTCAGGCAAGCGCCGCTCATCGTGTCCGCGCGCGCCGTATTCCCGCGGGGAACCGTTCAGCGACGAGCGCGCGATTCGCGTAGTGTACTGAAGCTCCGGCGACCACAGCCATCGCCAGCACCACAGATGCCCCCGGAGGACCGGACGATGCAGCGTCGAGACTTCCCTGCAGTGATCGCCTCAACCTTGGGACTAGGGGCTCTTCCCGAGCCGGCCACCGCCGCCGACGAGGCGGCCCGCAGTTACCCGCAAACCGCCACCGAGCGTGCGGCCGGCGTCGAACCGCTTAACTTGGAATATCCACCGGGCCAGCCTGAACGGTATCTGGCACCGGGTTTCACGTACGCCTCAATCGATGGGCGATCGGGGACCGATTTCACCGCGGCCATCAATAACGCTCTCTCCGTACTTGGTCAGCCCGTCGTGCTCGGCGCACACAACTACCTCATCACGAATCTAACCATGCCCGCGGCACAGAAACTGGTCGGGCAGGGGATGAACCATACGAACCTCGTCTGCAAGCCCGGCAGCACCGGCACGATGTTCACCGATCGCGGCGGGCGCAGCGGGGCCGCCAAGATCGACATCAGCGGCGTTGCCTTCTATGGCAACCACTGCCGCTACAGCCACGGGTTCCGCCTCGGTTACAACACCGTGCAGTTCGGAACCGAAGGCGTGCTGGACGAGATCTGGGTTCGCGACCTGCCCGCAGGGTTTCCCGGCATCGACATCTTCGGCAACGTCAGTCAGTTCGGCTTGCTGTCATCGCTGTCGACGGGAGGTATGCAAATCCTCGGATCGGCGCTGATGGCGACAAAGCTGGAGTGTGTAGACTGCAGTGGATTTCCGCTCGGAAGCTCATCCACGGTATGCAACTTCGGCGACGCGCAGATCGGCGCTCTCGAAGTCGAGGCACAGGCGAGCGGCACCACTGCCGTCTATCTGACCGGAAACACGCATTTGAGCATGCTCACGGTATCGCTGATCGGCGGGTTCTGGGGCGACTGTCTGGTCGAGATCGGTCCACGGGCGACGAGCTGGACCATTGCCAACCTTAAACTGTACTTCAAGGACCCACCCCCGGCGCTCAGCGGCGGTAACTTCAAGTCCGGGGCGAACTACTTCGGCGGCAACGTCACCGGAGCGCGTGCGGACGGGGAGGGCAACTATTCCTCCGGCCTCATGACGCAGGGCGGTCAGTTCGGGTTCAAGCTGCAGCAGCTGAACGCGTTTACGCTGCGCGTGCAGAACCCGCACGGCACGTTGCAACATCTGATCGGGGCGGTCGGCGCGCCGACGACCCCGACTAATGTCGCGACCAGTGTCCGAAATGCGCGCAGCACCGTGACTGTCACGCCGCGGGGGCCTGACGAAACCACGCCGTTTGCCGGCGGCGCGAAGATTTCCACGGTCAGCCCCGACACCTTGATTCTCGATACGGGCATCAGCGGCATCTGGGATGTCAGCGACTCGGCGTTCAGTGCTCACCTCAGCCTCAACGCTACAGGAACTGTCCGTACGGTCGTGGCACACGTAGCCGCTCAGAGCGTGAACGGCGAGACCCGGGGGCGATTGCATCTGACACTGCTCGATGCGGCGAACGGCGTCGGCGTGCCCTGGGCGACGGCGCTCGCTGCGGCCGGCTCGATGATCGACGTCACGGTGATCGGGTTTCTGAGATAACCGCTGGATGGTCGCCTCGAGTCAGACTCACAGACCGCAGGGTGCGCGGCGCTTACGCGCGGACATCCAGGCACTGCGCGGTTTCGCAGTACTGATCGTTCTATGCTTTCACTCCAAGTCCGGCGTACTGGCCCAGGGCTATCTCGGCGTCGACGTGTTCTTCGTCATCTCGGGATTCGTGCTCACGGGGCTCATCACCGCGGGCATCGACCAGGGGCGCTTTCGTCTGGCGGACTTCTACTTCGACCGCGCTAAACGGCTGCTGCCGGCCGCGTATGTGACGTTCCTTGTTACCGCACTGCTGGCGCCGCTGTTCCTGACGAGCTTGGAGATGGCGGACTTCAAGGCGCAGATGATCGGCGCCGTGACCTTCAGCGAAAATTTTGTCTTATGGCGGCAGTCCGGTTACTTCGGGGCAGCGGCGGATCTGAAGCCGCTGCTGCACATCTGGTCGCTGGCGATCGAGGAACAATACTACATCCTGCTGCCGATCCTGCTGTGGTGCCTGGCACCGCGCTGGCGGTTGCGGACCTCGGTGCTGGTGGTATTGGCGAGCATCGCATTGTGCGTGCTGGCCGCCGGGCGTGCGTGGTCCTTCTACCTGCTGCCGACCCGTGCCTTCGAGCTGACGTTGGGCTCGATCGCGGCGCTCGTTCCGGCGAGCGCGCGGGTGGAGAGCGGCGTGCGGATCGCGTTCTGGCCCGCGCTCGCGGCGCTGCTGCTCCTCCCGGCGGTGCGGCTCGGCAGCTTTCATCCGGGCCCGGCGGCACTGCTGGTGTGCGCCGCAACGGCGGTACTGATCCGCCGCGAGCACCCGCTGCTACAGGGAAGCGCGCCGATTCGCCTGCTCGCCTCGGTCGGCTATCTGTCGTACTCCCTGTACCTGGTGCACTGGCCGCTGCAGGCGTTTTTCAACAATGTCTGGCTCGGCGCTGAGGACATGCCCCAACCGCGCTTGATCCGCGTCGGACTGGCGGCGCTCGCCGTGCCGCTCGCCTTGCTGCTGTATCGCTACGTCGAGCAGCCGATGCACCGCTCGCCGCTACGGCACACTGCCGGAGTGGCGCTGGGCACGGCAGCGGCATCGCTCGGCTTGGTGGTGCTGGCGTTCATGGCAGCGCGGGCAATGACGCCGGCGCGCGACTACGCCTGGGAGCGGCGCATCAACTACGGGTTCGACGCCGCGTGCGCATTCAAGTCCGACTTCGAGCCGATCCCGAAGTGCAGAAACTCCGCACAGCCGGAGGTCCTCATCTGGGGCGACAGCTACGCGATGCACCTGGTGAAGGCCATCACGGGCGCCGACGGCCGGAAGGGCAACGTCGTCCAGGCGACCCGCAGCGTTTGCGGGCCACTGCTCGGGATTGCGCTGGTGAACCCCACTTACGACCAGGACTGGGCCGAGCGTTGCATCCGCTTCAACGACTCGGTACTCGCGTACCTGCGGCAAACCGCCTCCGTCAGGATCGTCGTGCTTTCGAGCCCGTTCAACCAGTACGTGAACGATATCGGTGCGCTGCTCGAGCGGCCGAGCGGTCAAGGGAACGTCCGACTCGTGAGCCAGAGTGTCGAAGTCGCCCTGGCCGGCGTGCGGCGCACGGTCGCCGCCGTGCGGGCGCTCGGCAAGCGGGTCGTGGTCGTGGCGCCGCCGCCGAGCGACGGCCTCGACATGGGGCGTTGCGCGGAGCGCCTCGCCCGCGGCTGGCCGATCCTGGGTGGGGATTCACAGTGCCGGCTGAGTGTTGCGGCATACCGGCACGATGCGGCGCGGGTGCTCGATCTGCTGCGGGCGCTGCCACCGCGCGCGGGCGTCGAAGTGATCAGCTTCGATGCCTACCTGTGCGATGCGACCTGGTGCAGCAGCTACCTGGACGGCAAGCTGATCTACCGCGATACCGATCATCTCAGCTACGAGGGAGCTGAGCTCCTCGGTCGAGCCGTCGATCTGAGGGTTCAGATCGAGCGCGCGGCGCGCTGATTTCGAGGGTCGCGGCGATTGCCGATACGCCTGCGCCGGTGCGCGCCGCGCCCGCAGGAGATTCCCACTGACATCGAACGCGGCGACACCGTTGCGCAGGGATCCGCCCGCGTACGTGAATGACCCACCCGCGTGAAGGATGCCCTTGGCGAGGGTGAGCGCCAGAACCTGGGGTGCGACATCGCCCATGACGTCCAGGTTGAGCGCCAATGTTGCGCCGGCGACCGCGTCGACCGCGCGCTGGGCGCGACACCGCCGATGGCCGTGAAGGCTCCGCCCACACGCCGCTCGCCGCATCGAGCGGGCTACCTGCGGTGCGCGGCCAACCGGCCGGTCACGGCACTCGTCGTCGCGGACGATGTGGTGCACGTAGACTGTGCCGCAGACCGCTGTGATCGCTGTGAGGACGCCATTTGAGAGACAGCGCGTCGGCTGGCAGCTGGGCGGTTGCCTCTTTTGACGTGACGTGGGTTGCGGTGCGTCAACCGTGCCGCGCCTCGTCCGTTTCTCCGCCCTGGGGAAGTGTCTGCGGTAAGGCAATGTAAGCTGCGCTATCGCTTGGCCGTAGCGTTTCCCCGTAGAACTTCCGTGATTGCGGCCAACCGGTCGGAGTCAGGCCAAAGGGGAGACTGAAGTGGGGCTGACCTTATGGAGGGGACACACGCAGCCCGAAGACCCTGGGGTGCGACGGCTGCCGGAGTAACGCCTACCTCGGGACAGCAAGCGTCCCGTTATGACGACGCCGGAGGCGGTGTTGGACGCGGAAATGCGGGGCTGGTGCCGCAGTTCGATCGTCCCGAGACCCACGGAGTTGACACAGTATGTTGTTTATCCGCCGTGGATCATTCTGTATACTGCGCGCGCTTTAAAGCACGGAGTCCGTGGAAATCGCACACGCTCATAAAGACTCGCGCCGTCGGCCGTAGAGGGAACGCAATGCTCGGGCAATCCGCCGCTGCCACCGCCGCAAGCTTCTTCACATGCTGGTTGGCGATCCTTGCGCTACGACCCCTAGCGATCGCTGTTGATTTAGTCGACCGTCCGGGCGGCCGCAAGATCCATCAGGGCAACGTGCCGATCGTGGGCGGGCTGGCGATGTTTCTGGGCATCGTCCTCGGCGTCGGGCTGCTGCCGCTCCCCGGCAGCAGTGCCGGCGCATTCCTCGCAGCCTGTTCGATTCTGGTGACCATCGGCCTCATCGACGATCGCTTCGATCTGTCGCCCTGGACGCGCCTGCCTGGTCAGATTGCCGCCACGATCGTGCTAATCGTCGGGTCCGGCGCGGTCGTGGTCACGCTCGGCGATCCGTTCGGCACCGGCCCCATCACCTTCTCACAAGGCGGTGCGATTGCCTTTACGATATTCATCGTCATCGCCGCCATCAACGCTTTCAACATGCTCGACGGAATGGACGGGCTGGCGGGCACCGCCGCGCTGACATCGTTTCTGGCCATCGCCTTCATTTCGTACACGGCGGATCTGACGACACCGCTGATGATCAGCTTGGTGATGATCGGCGCAGTGTGCGCGTTTCTGTACTTCAACGTGCCGCTGCGCTCGAACAGCAGCGCGGAGTGCTTCATGGGGGATGCCGGCAGCACGCTGCTCGGCTTCAGCGTCGCCTGGCTGTGCATCCAGGTCTCCCAGGGAGCCACCAAGCCGGTGACCTCGGTTACCGTGCTGTGGTTCGTTGGGCTTCCGCTGTATGAGTTGGTGTGGAGCACTATACGGCGCGTGATTCGCGGCGTCTCGCCTTTCAAGGCCGACACCAACCATTTCCATCACCTGCTGCTCAAGGCCGGGATCGGGCCGCGCGGCGCTTTCGCCGTCTATGCGACGCTCACTTGCATGTTGGCCGCAATCGGACTGCTGTGCAGGCATTACCGCCTCACGGACCGCGGCACGCTGCTGCTGCTGGCATTGTTCGGCATCGCGACCATCCGGCTCATGTACCGCGCGAACGTGCTCTGGGCGCTGGTGCCGGAATCGATCCGCCGTGACCGCGGACGGGTCGCGCATAGGCCCGACCGGGCGTCGTCCTAGCATCTCAGTCCGCTTCGGGCGGCGGCGTTGCCTGCCCGCATCAGCGCACGTGCGGTCCTTGAGACAGCGGCGCCCTTCCTTTAGGCTGTCGTACTTTCTTCGTTGTGGCTCAAGAACTTAACTCATGCGCGTCACCATCTTCGGCTCGGGCTACGTGGGTCTCGTGACGGGCGCCTGCCTGGCCGATGCGGGCAATCACGTGATCTGCGTGGACGTCGACACGGCCAAGATCGAGCGCCTGAAGCGAGGTGACGTGCCGATCCACGAGCCGGGGCTCGAGGCGCTGATCCGCCGCAACGCCGAGGCCGGAAGGCTCGAGTTCACGACGGATGCGGCCAAGGGCGTCGAGCACGGGCTGTTCCAGCTCATCGCAGTGGGCACCCCGCCCGGGGAGGACGGCGCGGCGGACCTCAGCCACGTGCTCGCCGTGGCGCGCACGATCGCGACCCACTTGAGCCGCTACTGCATCGTGGTCACCAAGTCCACAGTGCCGGTGGGCACCGCCGACAAGGTGCGCACCGAGCTCGCGCGCACGCTCGCGGAGCAGGGCGCCAGGTTCGAGTTCGACGTCGTGTCCAACCCTGAGTTCCTCAAGGAGGGCGCGGCGATCTCCGACTTCATGAAGCCCGACCGGGTGGTGATCGGCACGGACAATCCGCGCACCACCGAGCTCATGCGCGCACTCTACGAGCCCTTCATCCGCAATCACGACCGCCTCATCGTCATGGATATCCGCTCGTCCGAGCTCACCAAGTACGCCGCCAACGCGATGCTCGCCACCAAGATCAGCTTCATGAACGAGCTGGCGAACATTGCCGAGCGCCTCGGCGCCGACATCGAGAAGGTGCGCATCGGCATCGGCTCGGATCCACGCATTGGCTACAGCTTCATCTACCCCGGTACCGGCTACGGCGGCTCCTGTTTCCCGAAGGACGTGCAGGCGCTGATCCGCTCGGCGCACGACGCCGGCCACGAGCCGCAGATCCTCAATGCGGTGGAGTCGGTCAACACGCGGCAGAAGGAGGTGCTGTTCCGCAAGATGCAACGGCACTTCAGCGACGGCCTCGCGGGACGCACGCTGGCGTTGTGGGGGCTCTCGTTCAAGCCGAATACCGACGACATGCGCGAGGCCCCGGCGCGCACGCTCATCGGGCTGCTGCTCGCGGCCGGCGCGCGCGTGCATGCCTACGACCCGGTGGCAGGACCGGAGGCGCAGCGCCTGTACGCAGGCGTCGCGGGGCTCAGCCTGGCGCGCAACGCCTACGATGCCGTGCGCGGCGCCGATGCGCTCGCCATCGTCACCGAATGGCAGGAGTTCCGCAGCCCGGACTTCGAACGGCTGCGCGAGCTGCTGAAGACACCGGTGATATTCGACGGCCGCAACCTCTACGATCCGGCCATGGTGGGTCGCTTCGGCCTCACTTACTATGCCGTCGGCCGCGGCAAGCTGCCGGCTGCGGCCTGAAGGCGCCGCGCGAAAGGTCGCAAGCGATGCTCACACCAGTCATTCTCTCCGGCGGCGCCGGCACGCGGCTGTGGCCGCTGTCGCGCGAGCTGTATCCCAAGCAGCTGCTGGCGCTTACCGGCACGCGCACCATGCTGCAGCAGACGGTGCTGCGCCTGGCAGGTCTCGGCGCCGGCGCGCCGGTGATCGTCTGCAACGAGGCGCACCGCTTCCTGGTGGCCGAGCAGCTGCGGCAACTGAAGGTCACGGCGCGCGCCACGGTCCTCGAGCCCTTCGGCCGCAACACCGCGCCGGCGATCGCGCTCGCCGCCCACGCGGCGCTTACGGGAGTGGCCACGGACGAGAACGTCGTGGACCCGGTGCTGCTGGTGCTGCCGGCCGACCACGTGATCCGCGACGTACCGGCATTCCAGCGCGCCGTGCGGGTGGCCCTGAGCGCCGCGGAGGCCGGCCAGCTCGCCACCTTCGGCATCGTCGCCAGCGAGCCCGAGACCGGCTACGGCTACATCCAGCGCGGCGCGCCGAGCGGCGGCGCATTTGCGATCGCGCGCTTCGTGGAGAAGCCGGACGCGGCGACCGCGCGCGAGTTCGTGAGCTCGGGCGAGTACTACTGGAACAGCGGCATGTTCATGTTCCGCGCGCGCCGCTACCTGCAGGAGCTCGCCCGCTTCGCTCCCGAGATGGGGCGCCTGTGCGAGGCGGCGTTCCGTGCCGCCCGGGCGGATCTTGATTTCACCCGCATCGATGCGGCGAGCTTCGAGAAATGCCCGGCGGACTCTATCGACTACGCCGTCATGGAGAAGACCGCGGACGCGGTAGTGGTGCCGCTCGATGCCGGCTGGAGCGACGTCGGCTCGTGGTCGTCGCTGCACGCGGCGAGCGATGCCGACGCCCACGGCAACGTCACCCACGGCGATGTGCTCACCGAAGATACGCGCGGCAGCTATCTCTACGCGGAGAGTCGCCTGGTGGCCGCGGTCGGGCTCGAGGACCACGTGGTGGTCGAGACCAAGGACGCGGTGCTGGTCGCGCCGAAGACGCGCGTGCAGGACGTGAAGAAGCTCGTGCTGCAGCTCAAGGAGCGCGGCCGCTACGAGCACTCGCTGCACCGCGAGGTGTTCCGCCCCTGGGGCAGCTACGACAGCATCGAGAACGGTGCGCGCTTTCAGGTGAAGCGTCTGAAGGTCAAGCCCGGCGCCACGCTGTCGCTGCAGATGCACCACCATCGCGCCGAGCACTGGGTGGTGGTGGCGGGGACCGCGCGCATCACGCGCGGTGAGGAAGTGTTCCTGCTCGAAGAGAACCAGTCCACCTACATCCCCATCGGCGTCAGGCATCGCATCGAGAATCCGGGCATGATCCCGCTGGAGATCATCGAGGTGCAGTCCGGCTCCTACCTGGGGGAGGACGACATCGTGCGCTTCGAGGATGCCTACGGACGCAAGGGGACGACGAGCTGACGGTTGCTGCCCATGAGGAATCTCGACTGCTTCAAGGCCTACGACGTGCGCGGGCGCATTCCCGACGAGATCAATGAGGCGCTCGTTTACGACATCGGTCGCGCCTACAGCGCCTTCGTCAAACCGAAGCAGGTAGCGGTCGGCTACGACATCCGCCTGTCGAGCCCACAGCTGGCCGCGGCACTCAAGCGCGGCCTCATGGACACCGGGGTGAACGTGCTCGACATCGGGCTGTGGGGGACGGAAGGCGCGTACTTCGCGACCTTCGCTGAGAAGCTCAATGGCGGCATCATGGTCACCGCCAGCCACAATCCTCCCGACTACAACGGCATGAAGTTCGTGCGCGAGGAGGCGCGGCCGATCAGCGGCGACACGGGCCTGATGGAGATGCGCGCGGCGATCGAGCAGGGCCGGTTGCCGGGCAAGGTTGCGACACCCGGCAGCGAGCGAACGCTCGACGTGCGCCCGCAGTACCTCGAGCACCTGCTCGGCTACGTGAAGGGAGCGCGCCTCGGCAAGCTCAAGGTGGTGGTGAACCCCGGCAACGGCGGTGCGGGCCTCATCGTCAATGCGCTGGAAGCGCACCTGCCGTTCGAGTTCATCAAGGTCAATTTCGAGCCGGACGGCAAATTCCCCAACGGGGTGCCCAACCCGATGCTGGAGGAGAATCAGGCCGCCACCGCCGACGTCGTGCGCCGCAGCGGGGCGGACGTGGGACTGGCGTGGGACGGCGACTACGATCGCTGCTTCTTCTTCGATGAGGGCGGGCGGTTCATCGAGGGGTACTACCTCGTGGGCCTGCTGGCCGAGAGCTTCCTCGCACACGAGCCCGGGGGGCGTATCGTGCACGATCCGCGCCTCACCTGGAACACCCTCGACATCGTGCGCCGCCACGGCGGCACGCCGGTGCTGTGCAAGTCGGGGCACGCCTTCATCAAGCAGAAGATGCGCGAGGTGGACGCGGTCTACGGCGGGGAGATGAGTGCGCACCATTACTTCCGCCGATTCTCTTACTGCGACAGCGGCATGATTCCCTGGCTGCTGGTGCTCGCCGTGATCAGCGCGCGCGGGCAGCCGCTTTCGGCCCTGGTGGGCGAGCGCATGCGGCTGTTCCCCGCGAGCGGGGAGATCAACCGGCGCCTCGCCGGGGACGCGAAATCGATCCTGGCGCGCGTGCGCGCGCACTACGAGCCGCGGGCGCTCGCGATCGACTTCACCGACGGGCTGTCGATGGAATTCGAGCAATGGCGCTTCAACCTGCGCGGCTCGAACACCGAGCCGCTGGTGCGCCTCAACGTCGAGTCGCGCGGCAGCGAGCCGCTCATGCGCGAGAAGACCGCCGAGGTGCTGAAGCTCGTCGACGGCTGAGAGCGAACGCCGGCAACGGCGCGGTGCGCTCGTGGCGCTGCGCCTCGCGTACGTCGCGGCCGGTTCGTCAGCCGCTGCCGCTGAAGATGCGCTGCCGCAGGCTCAGCGCCGCGCGCTCGGCGGCATGGCCGTCCCACAGCGCCGGCCGCTGCCCCTGCGGCCAGCGGCCGGCGAGCGCCTCGCGGGCGGCGGCGGGCAGATCCTGGGGCTTCGCCAGGCGATTGGTGCCCTCGGTGAGCGTGATGGGGCGTTCGGTGTTCTCGCGCAGCGTCGCGCACGGGATCCCTAAGTAGGTGGTCTCCTCCTGCACGCCGCCCGAATCGGTGATGGCGATGGTGCAGCCCATCACGAGGTTCATGAACTCGATGTAGCTCAGCGGTTCGGTGAGGATGACAGCGGCGGCGCCCGCAATCTGCTCGAGCAGCGCGAACTCCTCGAGCCGCCGCCGCGTGCGCGGATGCACCGCGAACACCACGGTGAGCTCGCGCGACAGCGCCACCAGCGCCTGCACCAGCTCCCCGAGCGCACCGCGCTCGTCGACGTTCGATGGCCGGTGCAGGGTCACGACCGCAAACGGGCCCGCGAGCGCGCGGCGCCGGCGCGTGTCGGCCGCGGCGATGCGCGGGCGCAGCATCTCGAACGAGTCGATCATGATGTTGCCGATGCACTCGATCTTGTGCGCCGGGATCCCTTCGGCGAGCAGGTTGGCGTCGGCATCCTTCGAAGGGGTCCACAGGAGGTCGCTGATCGCATCGGTAACCAGGCGGTTGATCTCCTCGGGCATGCGGCGGTCGCGGCTGCGCAGGCCCGCCTCCAGGTGCACGACCGGAATCCACAGCTTCGCGCCCACCATGGCGCAGGCGGCGGTCGCGTTCACGTCCCCCACCACGACGATGGCGTCGGGGCGCTCGCGCTGGCACACCTGCTCGTAGGCGATCATGGTGCGGCCGGTCTGCTCGGCATGCGTGCCGCTGCCGACCCCCAGGTGGTGTCCGGGCTCGGGCAGGAGCAGGTCGCGGAAGAAGGCCTCGGACATGTTGGCGTCGTAGTGCTGCCCGGTGTGCACGATCCGCGGCTGGCACCAGTCCTGGCGCAGCAGCGCATGGTAGAGGGGGGCCACTTTCATGAAGTTCGGGCGGGCGGCGGCGATCAGGTGGACGATTTTCGGCCTCAAGCGCGGACGCTCCTGGCCGGGGCCTTGCCCCCCCACTGCCCGGACTGAGAGGCCTGACATGCTGCCGACGCACACATAGGGCTAAACTTCCTCACCGGCCGGTCAGGCGGCGGGCAACTCTACCCCGGCGGACTCATGTCTGCACACGGAGACACTGGCCCGGTATACGATCGGCAGGTAAGTTCCACCGTTCAATCACCACAGGGATCAGCCATGGCGCTTTGGAAAGACTCAAACACCGGAACCAGCCCCACCCCCACGACCCCGGGAATTGCCCCCTCGCCAGTCCACCCGCGGGAGCCGGAGAAGACCAACGTCGCGCCGTTGAGCCCGGACACCCCCCGCCGCGCCGCCCCGGTGCAGCGCGCCGAGGTGAAGGAATCGCACATCTCCTCGGACCTCACGATCGAGGGCAAGATCGTCGGCACGGGACACATCCGCATCGCCGGACGCTTCAAGGGCGATGTGGCGGTGGACGGCAATGTGAGCCTGGACGCCGGCGCGCGCCTCGAGGGGCACGTCAAGGCGAGCGTCGTCAGCGTTGGCGGAGAACTGATCGGCAACATCGAGAACGCGAAGCGGGTCGAGCTGCTGGAGACCGGCGTCATCAACGGCGACGTGAAGGCGGGCTCGCTGACCGTGGCGGCCGGCTCGCGCATGCGCGGCCAGGTCGAGTTCGGTTACGAGGGCGAGACGGCGCGCGCCAAGAACGAGACCAAGGGCTTCGGGAACGCATGAACGTCGCCTCTCGCCCGGTCCCGGCGGGCAAGACGCGCACGTGTCCGCACTGCAAGGCGACGATCCTCGAGAGCCTGAGCATCTGCCCGGGGTGCCTGCACCACCTGCGCTTCGACCAGGAAGCCGCGAAGCGTCAGGTGGCGGCCACCTCGGCGCTGCGCGTCGAGGGGGTGATTCGTCACCCGCCGCTGGAAGAGCCCTGGGAATACTTCGTCGTGATCTCGGTCCGCAACGATCGCGGTGAGGAAGTCACGCGCCAGGTGGTGAGCGTCGGCGCGCTGCAGAGCACCGAGAAGCGCACCTTCACCCTGTCGGTCGACGTGATGCCGCCGCAGGGAGCGGCGGGTGCGAACGGCGCGAAGAGCCCCGCCACGCCGCCTGGGGCGAGCGCGCCAGCCAAGACGCTGAACGCACCCCCCAAACGCTGACCGCGCCGCGGGCGCGCGGCCGCCGGGCCCCTTCAGAAGCTCTTTTCCGTCGACACCAGGAACTGCACGCGGCTGATGGTGGTGGTCGCCTCGAAGGGAAAGGCGAGGTCGACGTGCACGACATTGCCGAACCCTGAGCGCGCATTGCCAAAGCGCAGCCCGAAGCCGGCGTCCTTGAGCCAGCCGTAGTTCTGCGGCGCGAGCGGCGCGCTGCCCCAGACCCGCCCGGCATCGAAGAACACGGCCGCGCCCACGCGAAACAGCCTGAACGGATACCAGTCCGTGAAGTAGCGCTGCTCGACCGACCACTGCACCCGCTCGGTGCCGTCCTGGTAACGCAGCGGGTAACCGCGCAGGCCGTTGTCACCGCCGAGCAGGATCTGATCGTCGAGGTCCAGCCGCCAGCCCTTGGTGCCCAGGACGGTGGTGAAGAACAGCCAGTTCTTGCTCTGTTCGACGTAATAGCGCAGCGACCCATCCAGCAGGCCATTGCGCAGCTCACCATCGGTCACCCGTCCGGAGAAGTCCCCGAACAGCAGCAGCGTCGAGCCGCCTTCGCGAAAGCCCTTCGAGGCGTTGCTCTGGAAGATGAGGGCGCTCTGGCTCGAGCCCCACACGGTGTCCGCCCAGCCGGCGCGAACGCTCGCGGCGGTGCCGATGTAGAAGTCCTCGGTACGCGCGATCTCGTCGTGGTTCCACAGCTTGAGGAAATCGTCCTGTATCAGATCGAACTGCACCCACGGCCAGGCAAACTTGCGATCCTCCGGAACCTGCGTCGGACCGGTCCAGGTGCTCACCGGAGCAAAGTCGTGCTCGTCGTAGGTGACCCCGGTGCTCCAGCGGCGCACCCAGCCGTCCTGCACCCCCTCCGACAGGCCGCCGTAGATCTGCGCGCCCTGATGCAGGTCCTGGAACTGGTCGATGATCTGGCCGTGGTCCCAGAGCGAATCGGTCTGCATGTCGTGGATGCCGTAAACGCCTGCCGCCCAGCGCGTCTCGAGCGAGTAGAACGGCTGCTGGATGGTGAGCTCGCGCTGGTAGCCGTCGCTCAGCTGCCCGTAGGCCAGCCCAGCGGCGACCCAGCTGCCGAAGACATGCGCGTCGCCCACACTCAATGACGAGGTGGTGCGATCGATCGAGGTGGAACGCGATACCGCCACGTCGGCGCCGGTGCCGAGGAAGCTGATGTCTTGGAGCTGCACGCCGGTGGAGTTAGTGCCGCCGCTGCGCCCGTAGTCGAAGCCGGGATTGACCGTCCACACGTCCTTGGTGGTGACGCGCACGTCGACCGTGCCGTCGTGATAGCTCACCACGCGGATCCAGGCGTCGTAGAAATAGCCGTCGGCGCGCAGGACACGCTCGGACTCATCGAGCAGTCGGCGCGAAAAGCGCTGCCCCGGTTTGAAGAGCAGCTGATCGCGGATCACGCCCGGCCGTGTCCGGTAATGCAGGCGGTCGGCCAGTCGGAACAGCCAGTTATTGTCCTTCGGGTCATCGAGGTTGAAGATGTTCTGGTTGTCGATGAGGATCTTGCCGATGACGGCGCCGGAGGCTTCGAGCTCGCTGTCGGACGGGATGCCCGGGGTTTGTACCGGAGGACCGTAAGAGCGGTAGGGGCGCACGTACGAGCGGGCGCCGGCTGCGCCGGCCGGTGCCCCACCTTCGGTCGCCGCGGAGTCCGTGCCGTCCCGGGCCGCGGCGCTGTAGCTGGCCTCGGCGTAGCCCGCTGCGGCCGGCGGCTGCGAGTCGCCCGCAGCGCGTGTCAGGGCCGGCAGAGCGAGCAGCACGAAAAACACCACACCTTGCCCTCGCCGGGACCAGGTGAGGGTGCAGCTGAGCGGCGACGGGTCGACGTGCGCCATCACGGCCCGGGCAGGTCGGTGTCGCAACCTATGCATCCATGCATTGTGCGCGCCATCCTACAGGGGGGACCGCTGCAACGGAGCGCAGTTCGACTTTCGGGGCGCGGATGTGCCATGGACAGGCCTGTGGCGACGTGACAAGGACGGCCGTTCTCTTAGCGAAGGAGGGAAGTGATGGCAAGGCTCAGCAGGCAAAAAGTCAGCGGCTGGACAAGCGTGGTGGCCGCCATGCTCACGCTTTTGGGCTCGCTGGCGGCACCAGGCACCCCGGCTCCTCCGGCCGGCCAAGCCGCCGCCCCTGACAGCCAAGCCGCCGCCCCTGGTAGGCCCCGCGAGGGGTCGCTGTTGGTGTTTGCCGCGGCATCCCTCACCGACGCGCTGGAGCAGATCGACGGGGCGTTCACCGCGCAGAGCGGCATCCCCGTGAAAGCCTCGTTCGCTGCCAGCTCGGTGCTCGCGAAGCAGATCGAGGCCGGAGCGCCGGCGCAGGTGTTCCTGTCGGCCGACCGTGAGTGGATGGATTATCTCGAGGAGCGCGGTCGCCTGCAGAGCGGCTCACGGCGCGAGCTGCTCGGCAACGAGCTGGTGCTCATCGCGCCGGCCGACAGCGCGCTGCAGCTGAAGATCGCGCCGCACTTTGCGCTGCTCGCCGCGCTCGGCAGCGGGCGGCTCGCGACCGGCGATCCAGACTCGGTACCGGCGGGGCTGTACGCGCGCGCGGCGCTCACCCGCCTCGGCGTATGGCCGCAGGTGGCCGATCGTCTGGTGCGCGCGGAGAACGTGCGTGCGGCGCTCATGTATGTGGCGCGCGGCGAGGCGCCGCTAGGGATCGTCTACCGCACCGACGCACGCGCGGAGGAGCGCGTGCGTGTGGTCGACGTGTTTCCCGCCGACACCCACCCACCGATCACCTATCCGCTGGCGCTGACGGCGGGAGCCGGAGCGGATGCGGCGCGCTACGCAGCGTTTCTCACGAGCGCTGCCGCGAAGGACGTCTTCGTCAGCCGCGGCTTCGTGATGCTCAAGCCGCCACGCGCGCCCTGAGCGCACGCGCGCGACGCTCGCGCGGGCAGCGACCTCAGAAGCGGCCGCTCTGAAAGTCCGCGAACGCCTGCTGCAGCTCCTCGCGCGTATTCATCACGAACGGACCGTAGCGGGCGACCGCCTCGTGCAGCGGGCGTCCGGCCACGAGGATGGCGCGCGCCGTACGGCCGTCGCTTCCCGCCGTGACGCCGGTGAGCCGCACCTCTGCGCCCTCGCTCAACACGGCGAGCTCATGGGTACGCAGCGCATGCGCATCGGCCGCCGCGCCCACCTCGATCGAGCCCTCGAAGACGTAGAGGAACGCGGCGTGATCCGCCGGCAGCTCCTGCACGAAGGTCGCGCCCGGCTCGATCGCGACGTCGAGGTACGTCGGGTCGGTCGCCGGTTGGGAGATCGGGCCGACGACATCCGCGACGCGGCCGGCGATCACGCGCACGTTCACGCCGGCGATGGGGGTTGCGCTCGGGATGCGCGCCGGGCCGAACTCCTGGTACTTCGGCGCGGTCATCTTGTCGCGCGCGGGCAGGTTCAGCCACAGTTGAAAGCCACGCATGCGACCTTCGTGCTGCTCGGGCATCTCCGAGTGCACCAGCCCGCGCCCGGCGGTCATCCATTGCACGCTGCCTGGCACCAGCACACCCTCGTTGCCGTGGTTATCGCGATGACGCATGCGCCCGTCGAGCATGTAGGTGACGGTCTCGAAACCGCGATGCGGGTGATCGGGGAACCCGGCGATGTAGTCTTCCGCCTTGTCGGTGCCGAACTCATCGAGCAGCAGGAACGGGTCGAGGTCGGGCAACTGTGCCTGCCCGATGACCCGGCGCAGCTTCACGCCTGCGCCATCGGAGGTCGGGACGCCCTTGACGACGCGCTGCACCGAGCGCGTGGCTACCGCGGGTTCACTCATGGATGCAAGGCCCTTTGGGAACACTTCGGGTGGCGGACAATGGGGGCTGCGCAAGGTGCAATCAAGCGGCGCCCGGGCCGGGGGCAGGGCGTTCCCGAAGGCGCTGCGCATCAGGAAACGCCAGCAGCGGTGCGCCGCTACGAAGAAGTGTGAACCCCAGGCGACGCGCCGGGCTCAAACCTCTAGACTTTCAGCGCTGACTGCCGCTCACGCCATAGGGGCGAAATGCGCTACGAGCTCCTTCTCCTGGTGCTACTCGGCGGTGCCGCATGCACTGCGGCACCGGCGGACGAGCTCGACCCGCCGGGCCGCGCGGCGCGCCTGAGCGATGTGGAAGGGTCGGTGTCGCTCGAGCCTGCGGGCATGCCGGAGTGGACTGCCGCCACCCTCAACCTGCCACTCACGACCGGAGACCGGGTGTGGACGGATCGAAACTCACGCGCCGAGCTCGACCTCGGAGCGGCCGTCATCCGTATGGGCAGCACGACCGGTTTCGCCTTTCTCGGCCTCGGGGATGCCACTGCCCAGATGCAGCTCACCGGCGGCACGCTCATCGTGCGGGTGCGCGACATGGAGGCCGACCAGGTCTACGAGATCGACACGCCGAATCTCGCGCTGTCGCTGCAGCGGCCGGGGGACTATCGCGTGGAGGTGAGCGAGCGCGGCGATGTGACGGTGGTGAAGGTGAGCGATGGCGCCGCGCAGGCGGTCGGCGGCGGCCAGACGGTGGCGATCGGCGAGCAGCAGCAGGTCGTTTTCTCCGGCACCACACAGCTCACCTACGATGTCAGGAACTTAGGTCCGCCCGATGAGCTCGACGGCTGGTCCGCGGCGCGCGAGCAGCAGGTGGACGATGCGGCGTCCGCGGAGTACATGCCGAGCGACGTCCCCGGCATGCAGGACCTCGACAACAACGGCACCTGGCAGGACATTCCCGAGTACGGCTACGTGTGGATGCCGACTACGGTCGTCGCAGGCTGGGTGCCTTACGGGCGCGGCCGCTGGGTATGGGTGACGCCCTGGGGCTGGACCTGGGTGGACGCGGCTCCGTGGGGATATGCGCCGTTCCACTACGGCCGCTGGGTGCCGTGCACCAACAGCTGGTGCTGGGTGCCCGGTCCACGGCGGCTGCGCCCGGTGTACGCCCCGGCGCTGGTCGCCTGGGTCGGCACACCTGGCGCGCAAACAGCGGGTGCGCCCGGCGGCAACGTCGGCTGGTTTCCGCTCGGACCGAACGAGGTGTACGTCGCCCCCTACCACGTGAGTCCGGCATATGCGCGGCTCGTCAACGTCAACAACACCCGCCTCGTCAGCAGCACCTATATCAACCACATCTACGAGCAGACCGGCACGCCGCACTACGTCAACAACCGTGCGGCCGCAGTCACCAGCGTGCCGCAGAGCGTCTTCGTCTCAGGTCAGCAGGTCGGCGCGCATGCGCTGCACGTGGCGCCGGCGCTGCTGGCGGCATCCCTGGTGACGGCGGCAGCGCCCGCCATCGCGCCGAGCCGCCAGAGCGTGCTCGGGTCGGCCGAGGGCCGCATCATCGCGCGCCCGCCCGCGGCGCTCCTGCGCCGCACGGTCGTTGCGCACCACCCGCCGCCGCGCGCGCCGGCGATGTTCGATGAACAGCTCGCGGCCATCCAGGCCAACGGCGGCCGGCCGCTCGCGCGCGCGGAGCTTGCGCAGCTGCAGCCGCAGACCGCGGATGCGTCCGTGAGGGTTGTTGCCATTTCCGGCCCCGTGGTGACGCACGCCGGTGCGGCGGCACATCCGGCTGAGACGCACGCTGCGGCCCCGCCGCCGACGATGATCCCCGCGCCGTTCGTCGAGCGCGAGCGCATCCTGCAGCACCCGCAACTGTCGGGTCCACCGCCTGCCGACAGGAGCACCGCCAGGCCGCGGGCGAATGCGTTCGTGCCGCCCGAGCTTGCCGAGCCCGAACCGTCCACGCCGCAGCAGCGCAGCGGGCAAGCGCCGGTCAGCCCGGCGGTACTGCCGGTCTATCACCCTGCGGTGAGGCCCGACAGCGGACAGCCGGAAGCGCAGACTCACGCGAGCGCACCCGCCTACCGCGCACCGCCGCCCTCGTCACGTCCCGCGGCACCGGCCCCGCAGCAGGCGCCAGCGCCGCCGCCGCACTCGTCGTCCTCGCGCGAATCACGCGATTCGGCGGCGCATGGGGACAGGGATTCGAGGGAGAGGGTGGTCAGGTGAGGGTCTTAAGTCGTTGCGGGGATTGTCAGATGGCGTGAAGGACTGCTCGGCGAATCGGTTTTGGTAACGCGACCGCGATGAAAGCTTTTTTCGGATATAGGTAGTCTTCGCCTGATTCGTCAATGACCCGCAGCTGGCCGAGGCTCTCCGCCTTGGCATCTGGTATTGACACGTAGATCTTGCGACGCTCCAGAGATACTTCGTATCCGGAGTTGTCGACACAGATTACGAGGCGCTTTGCCGCTTTAGCCATATTCCGTCATCATCTCACACGAAACGCTTGATCTTGAACTCACGACGCCCGATCCCTGTGGCTTCGTACCAGTGTAACTCGGCACGGACAATCTCACCGCTGGGCAGTTGGATTTCTCCCGTGCCCTTGCGCTTCCGCCACCGTCCGCGGCCATAACGCTTGCGCAGGCGTGCGCGCTCCCGGATGCCGGACCCACTAGCGATGGTTTCCGCCTCGGTAATTTCACCAAGAATACGAAAACGCATGGTTCGTCGTGGTAACGGTTGAGGGACTGTCAAAATATGAGGACCGCAGTCGCAGCCTGATTGGTACCTGCATACCGCTTACTCGTCAATGTACTGCAAAGCATCGCGCTCCAGCTCCCTGACAAAATCGCGTACCTCTTCGCGCGAGCAGACCTTGCCGTCGAGCAACGCCTGCAGCAGCGTTTCCAGGTGAACCCGCAGCGCCACGGCAAGCACCGTAGGCGGATACCGCTGCAATTTCGCCATCAGGTCATTGAGTTCGTCGAGGCACTCCTCGACGGCGCCGTCATCGCGCGCTGCTTCGGTAAACGTCATGCGCAGACTCCTCGACAGGTACGAGCGCAACCATACACCAGTTACTTCGCGCGCGTGGAACGCGGCTGATCGACACGCGACGTTTCTGCACAAACAGGCGGCGAATGGAGATTCCAATCATCTGCCGCGTGCATAGACTGGTGCCCGATCCGCGTAACCAACACATCACTTCGAGGAGCGATGCAGATGAACAGTTTCACGCTGACCGCGGTGGGCAACCTTGCGCGCAACCCCGAGCTAGTCGCGAAGAACCAGACGAGCTACGCAAAGCTCTGTTTGGTGGGCAACGATTATGCCGGCAAGGACGAGGAGGGTGCGGCACGCGAGGTGGTCACTACCCTCTGGTTCGTCGCCTTCGGAGCTATCGGCGAGGCACTGGCACGCAACGCGCGCAAGGGAGATCAGCTGTTTATAGAAGCGCGTGTGCGTTCAAACAACTGGATCGACAAGCAGGGCGAGAAGCAGTACGACCACTCCTTCATCGTCGAGGGTTTTCGCTTCGGCGCACCAGGCAAGGTCAAGCGCGAAGAGCGCGACGCACGCCGCGAAGAGGAGGCCGCACGCGTGAGCGCCACCGCTGGCGCCTAGGAGGGAGTTCGCAATGCAAGCACGTTACTTGCGATACCCGTCGCGGCCGTTGGCACTCGCCGCGCTCACTTGGGGGACTCCGATCCTCGTGCTGGCGCAGGCACAGGGCTCGCCGTTCATGACCGGCGCCACCGCGTTGCAGACGAACATCCTCGCCTGGTTGACCCCGATCGCCATAATTTTGGTAATGGTTCTCGGAGCCATGGCGATGGCAAACCGAATGTCGTGGGGTTGGTGTCTGGGGGCAATTTTTGGGATCGCTATAGCGTTCGGCGCACCCCAGATTGTTGCGTGGGTGCGCGGTATGTTTGGCGTGTGAGGACGCATGAGCACACGTAATGGCGGGTTGACCGCCGATCCGCTGTTTGTCGGCGCGACGCGGCCGCCGATGCGGTGGGGCGTCACGTATGCGGCGTTGCTGTTCAACATGGTGTTCACCCTGGAAACGTTTCTCGTGACCAAAAATCTGCTGACGCTGCTCGTATGCGCGCCGATTCACGGTGTCTGTGCGCTGCTATGCGCACGCGACGCGCGCTTCTTTGACCTGGTATTGCTCTGGGGACGTACACGCCTGCCGGCGGTGCTCGGTACGCTGCGGTTCTGGCGGGCCAGCAGCTACAGTCCGCTGCTGCTCGATCTGCCCAACTACCGCGGTCGGCGCAAACCGCCCGCGGTGGTGGTCGCGTCCCCTGTACGGCAGGACGCAGCGCCGTGCTGAGCAGCAAACGTCTCGTGGCACTCCGTCGCGAACGCCTCGCTGCGGAACACATCCCGTACACGGCGCATGTCGCCGACAAGGTCGTGAAGACGGCGTTCGGCGACTATCTGCTGGCGTTTCGGCTTGCAGGGGCCAGTTTCGAGAGCGCGGACGATGAGCAGCTGAACGCCTGGCACGAGCGCCTCAATGTACTGTGGCGGAACCTGGCCAGCCCGAACGTCGCCTTGTGGACCCATTTGATACGGCGGCCCGTGCGCGCGGTGGTTCGTGGCGGCACCGGCAGCGAATTTGCCGACATCCTGACGGCGAAATACCGTCAGCGCCTTGCCGGCGAGACGCTGATGCTCAATGAGCTCTACCTCGCGGTGTGTTACAGGCCCGCCGCGGGTCTGGCAGCAGGTTTGTTTTCCAGGGTGCTTGCGCATACCAAGGCTGCACCGGCGGAGGTCGAGCTGGCTGACGCGTTGGACAGCTGCGCGAAGCTTGGTCAGACCGTGCACGCCGCTCTGACCCGGTATGAGCCGGAGGCGCTGGGCACATATGCCTGTGGCGGAACCTGGTGTTCATCACTTCTCGAGTACCTCGCACTGTTGGTGAATGGGGAGTGGCGGCGCGTGCCGCTGCCAGTTGGCCCTGTGAACGTCGCGCTGGCGACTACTCGGGTTCTGTTCGGTACGGAAGCCATCGAATACCGCATGCCCGCGGCGACGCAGGTCGCCGCAATGCTGGGCATCAAGGAGTACCCGACCCCGAGCGCTGTGGGTATGTACAACCGCCTGTTGTCGGCCCCATTTCCTCTGCTGCTCACGCAATCGTTTGCGTTTCTGTCGCGCGCCGCAGGTCAGGGCTTGCTGCAGCGACAGCACTTCCGACTGATGAATGCCGGGGATTTCGCGGTCTCGCAGGCTGCACAGCTGAAGGACGCGCTCGACGGCCTGAGCAGCAATGATTTCGCAATGGGTGATCACCATCTTTCGTTGCAGGTCCTCGCGAATCTTGATGGCGAGCGCGGGCCGGAAGCTGATAGCTGGCGGCTGAAAGTGCTCAACGACCACGTGGCACTGGCGCGCAATCTCCTGGGTGACACCGGGATGACCGTGGCACGCGAGGACCTCGCGATAGAGGCGGCGTTCTGGGCGCAGCTGCCAGGCAATTTTGCGCTTCGACCGCGCAAGGCCCCCATCACCTCGCGCAACTTCGCGGCCATGGCGCCGTTTCACAACTATCCGGTCGGCCGTGAAATGGGCAATCACTGGGGCGAGGCGCTCGCGCTGTTGTGCACCAGCGCGCGCTCGCCGTACTACTTCTCGCTGCACGCGAGCGATCCTGGGGATCCCGATGGCGGCAGTCGCAAGGACACCGGGCACACCTTCATCTGCGGACCCACCGGTTCCGGTAAGACCGTTTTCATCGGCTTTCTCGTGTCCGCCCTGCAACGCCACGGGGCAACGCAGGTGATCTTCGACAAGGATCACGGTCTGGAAATCCTGGTGCGCGCGCTCGGGGGCGAGTACTTCGAGCTCCGGCACGGCGCACCCACGGGATTCAACCCGCTGCAGCTGCCAGAGCAGGCGGTGCACCTTGAATTTCAGAAATCCTGGCTACGGATGCTGGTGAGGCCTCCGGGCAGCCGATCGCCGTCCGCTCGTGAGAGCGCAGATCTCGATCACGCTCTGCGGGGCACGCTGGCACTCGAGGTCGGGGCGCGACGCTTATCGCGACTGCTGGAGTTTCTAGACCCGACAGACCCAGAAGGAATGCACGCGCGGCTCGCGCGCTGGTGCGACTCCGCGCAGGGGGACTATGCCTGGGCATTCGACAATCCCGCGGATTCCGTTGCGACGAGACTCGGTGGCTACCGTCTCATCGGCTTCGACGTGACGGAGTTTCTCGAGCAGCCGCTGACGCGTGCGCCACTCACCTTCTACATGTTTCATCTGGTACGTCGGCTGCTCGACGGTCGCCGACTGGTCTGCTGGATGGACGAATTCTGGCGCCTGTTGGACGATCCGGCGTTCGAGAGTTTTGCCAAGGAGGGTCCTAAGACCTGGCGCAAGCTCGACGGTGTCATGTGCCTCGCGACGCAGAGCGCCAGCGACGTTCTGCAGAGCTCCATCAGCCGCACCATCATCGAGCAGACTCCGACCAAGGTGTTCTTTCCAAATGTCGACGCCAGCGCCGAGGAGTACACCCAAGGATTTGGTCTGAGCGAGCGGGAGTTCAAGCTGATCAAGGAACAGCTCGAACCCGGCTCGCGCACCTTTCTCGTCAAACAGGGACACCACAGCGTCGTCTGCCGTCTGGATCTCAAGGGCTGCGAGGCTGAACTCGCAGTGATCTCAGGCCGTGCACGTCACGTTGAGCGCATGCGGCGAATGATCGCGGCGCATGGGCCCGAGCCGCTGCATTGGTTACCGGGATTTCTCGCGGAATGCGCCCAGGAGTGATTTCTAGTACCAAGCTTATCTGAACCGGGAGGTTTCTCATGTCAAGCCAAAAGATGCGCAACATCGTCGCCGTTACGCTATTGCTTGCCAGTGCACCGGCCGCACATGCGCAGTTCGCGGTCATCGATGTGGCATCGCTGACGCAATTGATCTCCCAGATGCAGACACTCGAGCAGCAGCTGGCCACAGCGCGCAATCAGCTCGCACAGGCGCAATCCGAATACCAGTCAATTACCGGAGCCCGCGGCATGCAACAACTCCTGGCCCGGACGCCGCGCAACTACCTGCCACCCAATTGGGCGACGCTCCAGAGTGTCCTGCACGGTGGCGGCGGATACCCTGCGCTCACAGGGGACGTGCAAGGCGCGCTTAGGACGACAGCGGTGCTTTCTGCCGCGCAGCTCGCCGCACTGCCGCCCGCGGCCGGTAACCAGCTGCAGGCAGGGCGGCAGTCCGTCGCATTGCTGCAGAGTGTCTCGCAAGAGGCACTTAGTAACTCCAGCGGCCGCTTTGCGGCCATGCAGCAGCTGATCGATGCCATTGGTGGCGCCGATGACCAGAAGTCCATCCTGGAACTGCAGGCGCGCATCGCTGCCGAGCAAGGAATGCTGCAGAACGAGAACACCAAGCTGCAGGTTCTGTACCGCGGACTGCAGGCTCAGCAATGGGCGAACTCACAGATTGCGCGGGAGCTGACCGTAGCGGGTCACGGCCAGTTCGACGGCCGATTTCAGCCGCATCCGTGAGCTCGAGGAGCCAGCGTGGGGTTTTTTGAGACATTCTGGACGTGGCTGAACGCGCAGCTCGTCAGTTACATCGGAACAAATACTGCCCTCGTTGCGCAGGCCCTCGAGCCGGCAATCGTCACCGTGGCTACCGTTTATGTGATGGCGTGGGGGTATCTGCAACTGACTGGTCGTATCGACGACCCGTTCCTCACCGGCCTGAAACGGTTGACCACACTTGCAATCGTTCTGGGCGCAGCCCTGCATCTGTGGCTCTACAACTCGCTGCTGGTCGACACGTTCTATCAGGCGCCGGCAGAGCTGGCAGCGGCGGTGGTGGGCGCACAGGACCCGGTTGCGGCCATTGACCAGATCTGGGCACGCGGCGGTGCGGTGGCCGATTATCTTTGGAACAACGGTGGCGTCTTCAATGGGGACTTCGGCTACTACGTGGCGGGTGCCGTGGTATGGGCGCTCATGGGACTGCTGTGCGTATACACCATGTTCCTGATCTCGCTGTCCGGCATCGCACTCGCGGTGCTGCTGGCTCTCGGTCCATTGTTCATCGCCTTGCTGCTGTTCGACGGAACGCGGCGGTACTTCGCCGCATGGCTGGCGCAGCTCGCGAACTATGCCCTCGTCACCATTCTGACCGTACTGGTAGCCGCGCTGCTGCTGCAGGTCGTGGAGTCTTACGCGGCGCAAACCGCCGCGCGGGGCGCCGCCATCGTCACCGTGGACGCTCTGAACATGGTGCTGGTCGCGGTACTGGTGTTCCTCGTCATGCGTCAGGTGTTGCCCATTGCCGCGGCGCTCGCTGGTGGCGTGGCTCTCAGCAGCTTCGGAGCCGTGAGTCGTGTGGTCAGCTGGGGCATGAGCCGTGGGACCGGCGCTGCCATCGGCGCCGCCGCAGGCGTCGCAAACTTACGAGCTAGTGGTGGCGGGCACGTGCCGGCGCAGCGGCTTACGGTGCAGCGTGCCGCCTGGCGTACGTTCTGAAGGAGGGGGTCGGACGATGAGATGCCATCTGTTGGCAGTACTATTTTGTGTCGGGGTTTGCGCTTGCGCAGCCCCGAGAACGGGCTGCAAGGGCCAGTTGCAGCCAATCAATGCGCCCGCGGCGCAGCACCACCCCATTTCACGCAATTCCCAAGCTGCGGACGGCGTGCAATGAAGCACGAGCCGCTGGAGGATTACCTCTGCGAGGCTGCAAGCTGGGATGCGGACCGCGCTGCCCAGGCGCAGCGCAGTGCACGCTGTGCCTGGTGGGTAGCCGGTAGCTCGGCGACATGCGTGATGGCTCTCGCCGGTTGCCTCATGCTTTTGATGCCGCTGAAGCGTGTCGAGCCGTTCGTGGTGCGCGTGGACAACAGCACCGGCATCGTCGACGTGGTGCCGGTCTACGCCGGTAAGGCCGCTCTGGAGCAGACCGTTACGCGCTACTTCCTCGCTCACTACGTCAGCGTGTGCGAGCGGTTCAACTTTGCGACTGCGGAGAGCGATTACGAGGAGTGCGGCGCGTTCCACGCTGCGCAACGCAACCAGGCTTGGTACGCCTTATGGAACCCCAACAATCCTAACTCGCCACTCAACCTTCACAAGGATGGCAGCACGGTGCGTGTGCAGGTCGAGGCGGTGAGCTTCTTCACGCGCGCCAGCAGTGTTACCGATCTGGCGCAGGTGCGTTATCTGAAAGCCGAACGTCAGGGCAGCGGCGCAGACGAGCGCATCACGCACTGGATTGCGACCATCGAATACGCATACACGGCCCCTTCGATGGATCCGCGGGTGCGCCGTTGGAATCCTCTTGGATTCAAGATCGTGGAGTTTACCGCGGAGGCTGAGGTACTGCCTCAGTCGGCACCCGCGAAATCAGAATAGGAGCAGCGGTGCGCGTAACGCGGACACTGTCGATGAATAAGGCACGCTTCGGGATCTCGCTGTTTGCCCTTGGTCTCGGCACACTGTTCATCGCCGAGACGGGAGCGGGTGAGAGCCCGGCTGCAACGGCACCGGCGGATGCCCGCATCCGCGCGCTCGTATATGCGCCGGACGCGGTGTACCGCCTCAAAGGCTATGTGGGCTACCAGATCGACCTCGAGTTCGAGCCCGGTGAGACGTTCGTGGGTCTGGGCACCGGTGACCTGGACAGCATCACCTTCGCTGCGCAGGACAATCATCTGTTCGTAAAGCCCAAGGCCGGTGGTCTTGCCACCAACATCACCGTTCTCACCACGCGCCGCGCCTACCACTTCGACTATGCGGCCACCGAACGCAGGCCAGCCCCGGAGTTTGGCGACGTTATCTATGTGCTGCGATTTATATATCCTCAGCAGTCGACCCCCTCGCCAGCGCAGGTCGTGGAGCGCAGCCTCGCGCATGCCGGTGCGGCGCGCTGGCACAACCTGAATTATGCCTATCGCGGCAGCCCACAGCTCAAGCCCGCCGCGGCCTGGGACGACGGCGTACAGACGCGATTGCGCTTCGCTCCGCAGCAAGAGCTACCGGCGATCTTCATCACCAACGACGACGGCACGGAGTCGCTGGTCAATTTCAGCATTGAAGAGGGTGAAGTGATCCTGCAGCGCGTTGCACGGCAGTTCGCGCTGCGGCGCGGACGGCTCGAGGGCTGCGTCGTGAACCAAGGGTTCACGGGCAGTGGCGAGCGACTGGAGTCTGGGACTGTCGCGCCGGCCGTCCGGCGCGTGACCAAGGTGCCGCCATGACTGAGCCGACGCCCGAGGAGTCCGCTATCCACGTGGTAGGCGGTGAGCGGACCACGGCACTGGTCAACGCAGTCCGCGGCATGCAATCGCGCATGAGTAGCACTCTGGCTGCCGGACTCATGATTTTGCTCGGGGTTTCCGCATTGACGTGGTACTACGCGCAGGCGCTGTCTCGCCAGGGACGTGCGCGGGCGGCGGCGCAGTCGACGGCCGCTAACCGTGCACAGGGGGAGATGCCGCTTCCCCCGCTTGGCCGAATCGTGCCGCCGCCGACCGCTGCCGCGTCGACGCCACCACAAGGTGTCGGAGTTGATGCGGGCGTACCGGTTGCCGAGCAGGCTCTGATGGAAGCTCACCCCGCGGCCGGTAGCGATGTGCCCGTGACGGCCGCCGCGCCCGAACGCGATGCCGCGTCCGCAGCCGGGCCGGGCGCCAAGACACCCGCCGAGATCGCCCACGAACGACGCGTTGCGGGGGCTGTCTTTACGCGAGTCGCCGACTCTACATCTGCTGTTGGCGCATCAGTGCAGGCAGAGGGCGCGGGCATCGGCGGCCCTGCGGCCGCTGCCACAAACGCTCCGGCTGCGCCTGCCGCGGAGCGCAGTGACAGTGCACTCGCGACGTTGTTGAGACCGAGTGTTGCTGAGGCGGTGCGCGCGCAGGTGCTGCAGACGACCCGATTTCTGCTACCCAAAGGGGCATTCATTGACTGCACGCTCGAGACCGCCATCGATTCGAGTCTGCCTGGCATGACCACCTGCATAACTGCGGCCGACACTTTCAGCGCCGACGGCAAGGTGGTGTTGCTCGAACGCGGGACCAAGTTAGTGGGTGAAACACGCGGACAGGTGCAGCAAGGGCAAGCGCGTGTGTTCGTGCTCTGGTCGCAGGCACGAACACCGCAGGGTGTGGTTGTACCTCTCGATTCCCCTGGAACCGACGAGCTGGGGCGTTCGGGTCTGCCGGGCCAGGTGCAGCGTCACTTCTGGGAGCGCTTCGGCGCGGCGATGCTGGTGTCGGTCGTCGACGGCGCGGTTCAGGCTGGGGTACAGGCTTCGAACCGTTCCAGCGGCACGGTGGTTTACGCACCGTCGGCATCTCAGGACGTACTGACGGAGGTTCTGAAGGATACGCTCAACATTCCGCCTACAGTGATCAAACGCAACGGCGACCGTATCCAGATACTGGTGGCGCGTGATCTTGATTTCCGGCCCGTCTATGAATTGCACGCGTCTACCACCGGTCGCTGAGGGTTTCTCCCGTGCGCCGCCCCCCGGGGCATTGCCGTCGCCATCGACAGCGGGTGAGGTTTCCGCGCTCGATCTCACCTTACGCGCGTTGCGCCCGCTGCTTGCTCGCCCCGAGGTAACCGAGCTGTGCATCAACCGGCCACGGGAGATTTTTATCGAGACACACGCGGGCTGGCGACGCGAAGACCTTCCGTTTGCGGACTTCGACTGGTGTCGCAGATTGGCGAAGCTCATTGCTAACATCACTCGCCAGCGGGTGGACGAGACCGCGCCACTGCTGTCCGCCTCGTTGCCCTCAGGCGAGCGCGTGCAGGTTGTCCTGCCTCCCGCGACTACCATGGGGTGCATCGCGATTGCGATCCGCCGGCCAACGGAGGCGGTGTGGCGGATCGAGGAGCTTGCGCGCCGTGGCGCCTTCCAGCCGCTGCAGCTTGCCGATACCGCGACCGACGAATCGGAGCGGGAGTTGCTGCGCCTCCACGCGGCGCGGCAGTACGCTGCGTTCCTGCGCCTGGCGGTGCAGACGCGCAAGAACATCGTAGTCTCGGGCGCGACCGGCTCCGGCAAGACTACTTGGACCAAGGCCTTAATCCAGGAGATTCCCAGCGACGAGCGACTCGTGACCATAGAGGACGCGCGCGAACTGGTACTGGAAGGGCATCCGAACCACGTGCGCCTCTTCTACAGCAAGGACGATCAGGGTCTCGCGCGCGTGACTCCCAAGCAGCTGCTGGAGTGCTGCTTGCGGATGCGCCCAGATCGCATACTGCTGGCAGAACTGCGTGCGCAGGAGGCGTTCGACTATCTGCGCAACGTCAATTCCGGACATCCGGGATCCATCACCAGCGTGCACGCGACCAGTGCTGAGCTCGCCTTCGAGCAGCTGGTTCTGCTGGTCAAGCAAAGCACCGCAGGCCGCGGCTTGGCGCGTCGCGACATCAAGAGTCTGCTGTACCTGCTCGTGGACGTCGTGATCCAGTGCGGCCTCGAGGGACACCAGCGAGTCATCCGCGAGATCTGGTTCGATCCTTCGCGCAAGGTCGGCGATTCAAGGGTTTCCAGTCGCCGCGCTTCACGCGAGGTACAGGCATGATCCAACCAGAGGCTGTGCTGCGGGGGTGGGCGGGACTCGTGTCGGTGTATGCCAGCGTGCAGGGGCCGATGGTGCTCGCTCTGATTCGTGGACGTGCGCCGTTGCATAGACTCCTGATGTCGCCGCTCGCGGCGGCTCCGCTGACGGTGGTCGCGGGACTCGGCATTGCGGCAACCTCCGAGCTCTTGGGTGCGTTTGGCATCGCCGCGGGTGGCATGCTGCAAATCGGCGCGGCAATCACGTGCAGTGCGGCCCTGGGCTATATTGCCGGCCGCTCTCTCGCGCGCCGCCAGGACGTCGTGTGCATCCATCAGCGCGGCGCGATGGTGTCTGCATCGCCCACGGCGTCGGATATGGCACCAGCTCGGTCGAGGACAAACTCTCGGGTCCGTGCGTCCGGAATCACCCTGGCCGGGTGCCCGGTGGCAGCCGAGGACGAAACCAAACACTTCAAACTCATCGGGACCACCGGTACCGGCAAGAGCACGGCCATAAGCGAGATGCTCAGCGCCGCGCTGGAGCGCGGCGACCGGGCGGTCATCGCCGATCCGGATGGTGGCTACCTGCGGCGCTTCTACGACCCACAACGAGGCGATGCAATCCTCAATCCCTTCGACTCACGGTCGGCGAAGTGGGATCTGTTCGGCGAGATCAGCAACGACTATGACGTCGATCAGCTCGCGCGCTCGCTGATTCCCGACCACGAGGGCCAGGATCGCAGCTGGCGCGGCTATGCACGCACGTTCTTCGCCGCGGTAACCGCGCAGGCGCGTGCCGCGGGGACGCGACAGATGAGTGAGCTGTACCGTCTATTGGTGGTCGCGGGTACATCCGAATTGAAGACGCTGGTGGCCGGGACCCCTGCACAACCGTTTCTCGAGGAGCACAACGGCCGTATGTTCGACTCCATCCGCTCGGTGACAAGCTCGGCGGTGAGTGCGCTTGACTACATCGCACGCCAGCGCAGTGCGCCCCTGTCGGTGCGCGATTGGGTTCGGGGCACACAATCAAACTCGGCCGGCGTCGGGGGCCATCCCGGTGTCCTGTTCATGCCTTACCGCGCCGGCCAGATCGCAGCCCTGCGTTCCACGATTTCGGCATGGATGCGGCTGGCCATTTTCGCGACGATGAACCGCGAGGAGGGGGATCAGCGGCTGTGGTTCGTGGTCGATGAACTTGATGCGCTCGGGCAGATCGATGGCCTCAAGGACGCACTTGCACGAGTGAGGAAGTTCGGCGGCCGTTGCGTGCTCGGGTTTCAGTCAATTGCGCAGGTATCCTCGACGTACGGCAGCGGAGAGGCGCAGACGCTGGTCGAGAATTGCGGCAACACGCTCATACTTCGCTGCTCGGGCAGCGAGCACGGAGGCACGTCGCAGTTCGCTTCCCGTCTGATCGGCGAGCGCGAGGTCACGCGCATCACCACTTCGAGATCGCGGCGCCTCACTGATTTCGTGCCGTCGATCACGCGTGCCGAGCACCTCGGCATCGAGTCCGCGGTCATGGGATCGGAGATCGAGCAACTGCCGGACCTGAGCGGTTATCTCAAGCTCGCTTCGACTCCGGAGTGGCGGGTGGTCCGGTTGAGCCCAGCTGCGGCTGCCGCGCGCCAGAGCGCGACGCCGAGCTCGGCGCGCATTCTCAGTTTCCCGGACCGAGGAACGGCGCGCCGATGCGAGACCGACCGTGTATGCAGTGCCGATCGCGGGCGACAGACTCCGCACGCGGATCACGGCCTCGAGCCGGAGTGAGTCAGTGGCTGTGGGCGTGGCAGACGACACCATGAAGGTGGGATTGCTGATGGAGGCGGCGCAGGCGCAGCAGTCTCTCGCAGCAACGACTTTGGACAAGCTGCGCGAGCACACGGCAGGGCTGGACGCGATCGTACGCGAGGAGATTCGCGCGACGGTTCTCAATGAACTGCACGCGCTGACGGAAGACAGCCGGCGCGCCGCGGCTGCGCTGCGCCGGCTGCAGCGCGTCGCGAATCTGCGACTCCTGGCGTGGAGCGCGGCCATACTGACCCTGGCGGCGATCGTTCCCCTCGGAATCGCTTGGTATCTGCTGCCGACGCAGGCGAGCGTTGCCGCACTGAAAGCCACGCGAGATCAATTGACGTCGAATATTGACCGTCTGAGCCACCAGGGCGCCCGCATGGAACTGCGCCATTGTGGTGGTGCGCAACGGCTGTGCGTACGCGTTGACCGCAGCGCGCCTACCTACGGCGCCGGCGGCGATTTCTTCATCGTCAAGGGTTACTGAGGGGCCGATTGGACTGGAGTGCGATCCACTTGACCGAGCACAGCTGGCAGCCGGTCCTGTTGCTGGTCGGCGCGCTTGCGTGCGCTGTGCGCCTGGCACTACCCCGCACCGAGTTGGAGAAGCACAAGCGCGGAGCACGCATTCTCGCCGGTCGGCAAAAGCGCCGCGTGGTTCGGCGGCGTCGCCGGTTTGAACCCGGGGCAGTTACGCTGGCCGGTGTTCCGATTGCAGCAACGGAGGAGACCCGGCACTTCAAACTGATCGGTACCACCGGCACTGGCAAATCGACCGCGATTGCCGGGCTGCTTGCCCGGGCGCTCGAGCGCGGGGACCGGGCGGTGATCACGGACCCCGACGGCGGCTATCGGGCGCGATTCTTCGATCGGCGGCGCGGAGACATCGTTCTCAATCCATTCGACCCACTCTCCGTACGCTGGGATCCGTTCGCCGAGATTCGTGAACCCTGGGATGTCGAACAGCTCGTAAGCGGACTGATTCCAACCAGCGACGACGCTTCGGGGCGTGAGTGGCGCGGCTATGCGCGCACGTTTCTCAGCGCCGTTACCAGACGTTGCTGCGATTCGGAGTGCCGAAACCCGGCAGAGCTGTGGCGGCTGCTGACCGTGGCACCGACCATGGAGCTGCGAGCGCTGGTGGCCGGATCGCCGGCGCAGCCCTTCCTCGAGCCCGAGAACGCACGCATGTTCGGCTCGATACGCTCGGTTGCTGGCTCCGCGGCCTCGGCTCTCGAGTATTTGCAGGCCCAGCGCTCGCGTGCCTTCTCGGTGCGCGACTGGGTTCGAACCGGGCACGGCGTGCTGTTCATCCCCTACAGTGCGGCACAGATTGCCGCCCTGCGGTCGATCATCGCTACTTGGGTCCGGCTCTCAATTTTTGAGGCGATGGATCGTGCGGAGCAGGACCTGCGCCTCTGGTTCGTCGTCGACGAGCTGGACTCGCTCGGGGCGATCGAGGGATTGAAGGATGCTCTGGCGAGGCTGCGCAAGTTCGGCGGACGGTGTGTACTGGGGTTCCAGTCTGTCGCGCAGGTCTCCAGTACTTACGGCGGGGAGGCGCAGACGATCGTCGAAAACTGTGGTAACAGTCTGATTTTGCGTTGTTCGGGTAGCGAGAACGGTGGGACTTCGCATTTTGCCTCGCGTCTCATTGGGGAGCGGGAAGTGCTGCGCAGACAAACGTCGCGCGGGCGCGATCGTGAATCAGGATTTGTCACACGGGGTGCACGGCGCTCCACCAGTACCAGCCAGCACCGCGTTACTGAAGCCGCAGTACTCGCTTCGGAGCTTGAGCAGCTGCCGGATCTAAGCGGTTACCTCAAAACCGCTTCGTCTCCGGTGTGGCTCAAGGTGAACTTTCGGGCCAGGTGCTGAGCGGTGGCCATCTTTCGCATGCAGATCAGCTCGGTGGCACGCAGTACCGGCCGCCGCGCCACTGCGGCCGCAGCGTACCGCGCTGGCGAGCGTATCCGCGACGAGCGCAGCGGGGACCTGCACAACTACAGCCGGCGGCGGGATGTCCTGCATACCGAGATCTTTCTGCCCTCGCAGTTCGACGGCGTTGCAATTGCCTGGGCGCGTAACCGCGAGAAACTATGGAACACCGCGGAACACGCCGAGAAGCGCCACAACTCGCGCATCGCACGCGAGTACCAAATCAGCCTGCCCGTTGAGCTCGACGCCGGACAGCGTCTGGCGCTGGCGCGGTCCTTTTCGCGCGAGATCGCGGAGCGTTACAAGGTCGCCGTCGACCTTTCAGTGCACGAGCCGCGAGCGGACGGAGATCCGCGCAATTTTCATGCACACCTCCTGACCACGACGCGTGAAGTCACGCCTGCCGGACTCGGCGCCAAGACCGGACTCGATATGACGCCGCTCGAGCGTCGACGCCGCGAGCTGCCGGACCATCGCCAGGAGTTCGTGAGCATTCGCGAGCGATGGGCGAGTCTTACCAACCATGCACTGCGGGAGGCGAACGTGGCAGCTCGAGTCGATCATCGCAGCCTGGCTGCGCAAGGCATCGACCGCGAACCTCTGCCGGCCATCCCATTAATGCACTTGAAGATGGAGCAGCGCGGCGTACCGAGCGGCGTAGCGGAGCGGCTACGGGCCGAATACCGCACTCGCGTGCAGCTGCGCGAGCGGCGCGCGGCTGCGCGAACGGGCACCGAGCGATCCGTGGGAGAGGCGCGGACGGAACGCCAAGCGCAGGGCGCCGCCGATCCGGTGACCGACGTTGAGGAAATCCGACGCCGGGCACGGGAGGCATGGTTGCAGCTGCGCGCGCAGGAGGCGGGCAACGCCGCGGCCCCCTTTCTGGAGTCAGTCCATGAAAAGGGCCGCGCCACGCCCGATCATGACACGCTGCAATCCGAGCCCCAGCCGCGGGACGATTTCGCGCTGTGAGCTGCCCCGATCGCCGCCGCCCGCCTGGCTAAGTGCCGATGTTGCGATATCTTGCGCTTTGCCTTTTGCGTCGTGCTACGTCTATTCGCCCCGGGCGATGGGGACGGTCGCCGAGGCTTCGCGACTACTCTGCACCCGGGTGAAGAGCATTGATCCGCTGTGGCTGCCGCACTACGCGGGCGTTGTTTGCAAAACGATCTTCCATGATCGACGTCTCGCCGCTCTGTTTGCGCACGATGCAGTGCTGGTTCCCGTTCCCGGGAGCAGCGCTTCGATTACCTCGCGCTGGGTCGCGCTGCAGCTTGCCACCGCGCTGAGCGTCATAGGCTGTGGACCACGGGTGTGGATCGGTTTGCGGCGGGAGGCGGCGGTGCGCAAGTCCTCAACGGCGCCGGAGGGCGCACGCCCCACTGTGCAGCAGCACTATGAGTCGTTCGCGGTGACCGTGCCCGTGATACCCGCGAACAGAATCGTACTGATCGATGACGTAGTCAGCAAGGGCAGGACGTTGCTGGCAGCGGCCGCGTGCTTGCAACGCGAACTGCCGCAGGCGGACATCCGTGCGTTTGCGCTGATCCGCACGCTGGGCTTCGTGGAGCAGCTTGAGGATGTGACGAAATGGTGTCACGGAGTCATCCGCTGGGTGGGCGGAGACGCGCGGCGCGAGCCCTAGCGAGAATTCGCAGCCTATGCGGTGGGTGCTTTCTGTTAGGTTGGTGACGTGAAATTCACGCGTTACTTCGAGACGATTCGCCAGCGTCCCGACCGGGCCTTAATCCAGGACGTGTGGCTACAGCGTGCCGTTGACTCGCCGATTCGGCAGGTAATTCAGGCAGATGGCCGCATCAAACGCTGGTGCCAAGTGCCAGAGATGAACAATCGCTACCTTCGCGTTATCCTGCTGCCAGACGGCGAAACCGTCCACAACGCATTCTTTGACAGAGGCTTCGTCCCATGAGAGTCCGGTACTTCGAAGACACGGACACGCTGCTGATCGAGCTACGGCACGTTCCTGTCGCGGAGACGCGTGATTTAGACGAGAACACGGTCATCGACTTTGATGCCAAGGGCAACGTCTGCTCAATCACGATTGAACACGCCTCTGTGCGCGCCGACGCTCCGAAATTCTCCTTCGAGAAGGTTGCCGCCTGACAAATGTTGGAGCGGTCCGTGATGCGTTGAGCTGGTACGCACACGCCGACGCCGGAACACAGGGATTTTTCCTAGGCGCGATCCCTGGCGATGTCTAACTCCCGCTTCGGGTACTACGGGTTCACTGCAGCTCAATTCGGTACGTCAGCATCGCGCCCCCCGGCACCGGCTCCAGCGACAGGTTGTTGTCTTTCGAATCCCCGTAGACCCGGTCCATCGTGAAGTGGGCGCTGGCCGCGCCGAGTGCTGCTCCCGCGACCGTGTCCGACAGCCAGTGCTGGTTGTGCTTCAGGCGCTCGTAGCCGGTGAAGATGCCGATGCCGTAGCCGAGTATGCGTCGCGCCCAGCGGTACTCATCGTTGCCTGACTCGGCGAGCACGGTGCCGATGGCGAAGGCGGCGGTGGTGTGCTCGGAGGGGAAGGAGCCGAGCCCGCCCTTGCGCCAGGCATTAGGGTCGTTAGTGTTATTGGGTCCCTCGCGCCCGGCGGCGTATTCGATGACGTAGCCGGCAACACTGCTCAGGCCCGCCGCCTCGAACATCGCCCAGGCCTCGCGACGCCCGTTGTTGTCATTGAGGAGCGTCGCCGAGGCCCAGGTCGCCACGAACACGCCGGCAGCGGGCAGGGCGTCCTGCAGGTCGTAGCTGTTGGTGCTCTCGCCCGGTCTGAAGAAGTGAGTCCTCACCTGGGAGTCCCAGTGGTGAGAGGCTCCGATAAGGACCACCGCGCTCCCGAACCATGCCCAGTCGGTCGCATCCCAGCGCAGCGGCGCGGTGAAATACAGCTTGATGTCCGAGACGAGGCCACGCTCTGACGGCTGGGCGGATGGCGTGGAAGGCGCGGGTGGCTCGGGTGAGGGCTCGGTGGCGGCAGGCACCGTGCCATCGGTTGTTGACTGCGGATCGGTCGCGGCCGGTGCGGTGGCGGTAACGGCGCAGGCCAGGAGAAGAGCGATGACCGGTAGCTTCAGATTGCGCAAGATCTATCCCCGCGTGGTAGTCGAAGAAACCAGCAATTCGTCCACGCGGAACACGGGATAGAGATTCAGCTGTGAGTCCCACGAGGCATGTCGCCGTAGAAAGAAGTTGAGCCGACCTTCCGGGTCTGCGGCAAAGGCGGGTTCCGCCTCGAGCTTGCGCTCGAATTCGTCCTGCAGCGCCGGCTGCTGCGCGAGCATTTCGCGCGCGATCTGCTCGGCCACGTAGGGCTCGAGGTGCTCCTTCGGCTCGAAGCACGCGTTGAAGAATCCCCACGCCGCGAATGAATCGGGCGCCTGCGGCTCGAGCAGGTGCATAACCAGCCGCGCGGCGGGCTGTGCGATGGGCACGAACAGCGCGCCGGCGCCGATCTCGCGCGTCTCGCGTGTCCAGCGGCCGCTCAGCTGCACGCGCATGCGGCCCTCGAACGGGGCGGCCGCGAACTGCACCCGCGTCGCGTGGAACGCCTCGACCTGTACCTGCGCACTGGTGCGCAACGGTTCGGCGCTGATGCCGTGCACCGCGAGCCGCGCACCGATGTCCGCCGCCCAGGCGGCAGGCACGACATAGCCACCCAGGGGCGCCTTCACCACCAGCGACGGCGACACCCGCTCGCGCAGCGGCACGCGCCAGATCTGAGGTCGGGCGGAGTCGTACACCGTCACCGGTTGACCCGAGATCGCTGACAGCTCGCGCGTGTACGCGTAGCCCCTGAAATCGATCAGCTCACCGCCGTCTGCGGCGGGCGCGCCGTTCCTACTCCCCGCCGTGGGCTCGCGCCAGCTCGAGCTGTAGTCAAGCACCACGCCCCTGCCGCCGAGTCGCGCGGCATCGCGGTCCGCGGCGTGCGCAAGCTCGCGGAAGCGCTGGCCGTGCTCGGCGAGGAGCTCGGTGAGCGCGATGATGGTGTTGCGCGTGACGCGCACGCGGTGCGCGTAATCCTTCCACGAATGCGTTTCGACCAACACGGTGAAGCGATTGCGCTGCGGAAAATAGCCGGTGGAGAAGCGCGGCGAGTACACGGTGAGGAGAAAGCCGGACGTCGGGTCATCGGTACGGGCGAGATCAGGATAAAAGGGCAGCGGCAGCGAGCCCTGGGCCGCAAGCCGGGCGATCAGCGCATCGCGCAGCTCGCGACCGGCCGCGAAGAGTTGCGCATCGCCTTGATTGATGGGCTCGGCCTGCAGCGAAATGTCGGGCTCGAAGTCCGCGCCATCTGTGACGTGCAGGTCCGCACACACCAGTGGATCCCAGCTGCGAATGAGTCCGAGCAGCGCCCGCATCTCCGGCGCGTCCGCCTTGGCGTAGTCGCGGTTGAGGTTGAGGTTCTGCGCCGTGGTGCGCCAGCCGGTCTCCTCGGGGCCATTCTGGTTGGGTCGATTCCAGGGGCCGAAGCGCTCGTGCCCATCCACGTTGAACGCCGGCACGAAGAGGATCGCCATGCGCTCGAGCGCGCCGGGGGCGACGCTGCCCTCGAGCAGCTCGCGCAGGGCGATGAACCCTGCGTCCTTACCGTCGCTCTCGCCGGGGTGGATGCCGCCCTGGAGCATGAGGACGGGCACCGTGCGCGGGTCCGCGCGGGACACGATCAGCGCCCGCATCGGGCGACCTTCCGCCGAGTGACCGAACTCGAGCGTGTGCACGGCCTGCGGCCAGGCGGCGGCGAACGCTGCGCACAGCCGCGTCACTTCGTCGGCGCGTCCCGTGCGGCGAAAGCCCGATGCTTCCGCGATCGTGCTGAGCGTGCTGTCCGGCATCCGTGAATCTTACGGGAGCGTTGCGCGGCGTGCGCGCCCATTCCCGCCAGGACTCTCAGCTGCGGCGGTACCAGGCGACGCCGGCCTCATCCTGCTCGCGCGTCGCCTGGCCGCGCGCGATGAGGCAGTTGAGGTGCGCGAGGCTCTCGCCGGTAGCCATGCTGAGCATGTCCGCGGCGACCTTGCGGCGAAACAGCACGGCGAACAGGTCCACCGCGCGGCGCGGCGTGGTTAGCAGCTCATGCACCTGGCGCAGGCGTTGCTCGTGGCCGGCGATGAGCTCCTCGAGCCGCGCGTGCAAACCATGAAACGGTTCGTTGTGCGAAGGCAGCACCAGCACGTCGTCGGGAACGCGCTGGCGGATACTGGCGAGGGACTCGAGCCACTCGCTCAAGGGGTCGGCATCGGGCTCGGTGGGAAACACCGAGACGTTGGAGGTGATGCGCGGCAACACCTGATCGCCCGAGATCAGTACCTTGAGCTCCTCGCAGTGCAGGCACAGGTGCTCCGGTGAATGACCGCGTCCGACGACGGCCCGCCACGTCCGTCCGCCGATGCGCAGCTCCTCGCCGTCGATGATGCGCCGGTAGCTGTCCGGGAGTGTGTACACCGCCTTGCCGAAACCGCCGAAGCGGGCCTTGTATCCGGCTAGCGCCACCTCGTCCCAACCTGCGGCCCGGTAGAAGTGCACGCCATCCGGGGGTGCCTCGCGCCCAGTGTCGGCGACCAGCATGCGACAGACCACGTACTCGAGACGCGTGGTCCACAGCCGGCACTCGTGTTGTCGGGTGAGCCAGCCGGCCATGCCGATGTGATCCGGATGCATGTGCGTGCAGATGACCCGCATCACCTTACGACTGTGCAGCGGCCCGGAGAAAGCACTCTGCCAGTGAGTGGCGGTCTGCGGCGTCTGCATGCCGGTGTCGACCAGAGTCCAGCCGCCGTCATCCTCGAGCGCCCAGAGGTTGATGTGGCTGAGCCCGGCCATCGGCAGCGGCATGCGCAGCCACAGCACGCCGGGCGCGACCGCGCTCGTCTCACCGGGTGCCGGTGCGCCCTGGAAAGGGTAGGTGAGGGAAGCGGTCGCCTGGGCAGCGCTCGTCGGCTCGTGCATGGGGACAATGTAGGGGATCGGCGGCGCGACGGATAGTGTTCAGCCGGCCGCGGCGGCACGCATGCGTGCCGACAACAGCATTAGCACCGCTGCGTAGATCACCACGATGACCACCAGCCAGCGCAGCCGTTCGATCGACAGCGAGCGGACGATGAAGGACGCAGCGCGACGGTCGCGAACACCGCCAGGAGCACCTGTACGCCATGGATTTGCGGCATGGTGCGGAAGTAGAACAGCCGCCGTTTGCCAGGGCAATGACACCTAAGGTGATCGCCCGGCATCACCGGCAGGGACGCCCGTAACGCCTCGCCCTCAGGGGAGTGCCCCGTCCCGCGCTAGAATCCGCACTGACGAAGCACCGCGGCCGCCGCACAAGGTACGTAAATCATGACACAGGGGACGCATCACGCCACCGACGACCCACGCAATCACGACATTCTCGTGTACGTGAACGGCGAGCTGCGCCCGCGCGGGCAGGCGCTGGTATCGGTGTTCGACTCGGGATTCATTCTCGGAGACGGAGTATGGGAGGGCCTGCGGGTGCACCGTGGCCGCATCGCCTTCCTCGATGCGCATCTCGAGCGGCTCTACGAGGCCGCCAAGGCCATCGACCTGGACATCGGCCTCGATCGTGCGGCGCTAACCGCAGCGCTCTACCGCACGCTCGCGGCGAACCACATGACCGAAGGGGTGCACCTGCGTCTGATGGTGACGCGCGGCCTGAAGAGCACCCCGTATCAGGATCCGCGCGCCTGCATCGGCGCGGCGACGGTGGTGATCATTGCGGAATACAAGGTTCCGCGTCCGGAGCTGCTGACGCAGGGCGTGCGGCTGTTTACGGTGCACGTGCGCCGCGGCGCTCCCGACGTGCAGGATCCGAAGCTGAACTCGCACTCCAAGCTCAACTGCATCACCGCCTGCATCCAGGCCACCAAGGCGGGTGCGGATGAGGCGCTGATGCTCGACCCGCACGGCTTCGTGGCCACCTGCAACTCGACACACTTCTTCATCGTGCGCGGCGGGGAGGTATGGACGTCGACCGGTGACTACTGCCTCGCCGGCATCACGCGCGCCAACGTACTCAAGCTGTGTCGGGAGAATGGCATCACGGCGCGCGAGAAGAACTTCAGTCTCACTGAAGCCTACGCGGCACAGGAGGCTTTTGTCACGGGCACGTACGCCGGCATCGCTCCGGTCGTCGAGATCGATGGGCGGAAGATAAGCGCCGGCCGCGGCCCCGTGGTCGAGCGTCTGCAGCAGCTCTACCTGCGGCTCATCGAGCGCGATGTCGCGGTACGGCCGCCGCCGTGAAGCCCCCGCGGCTGGCGGCGTGGTCGGGACCGCGCAATATCTCCACCGCCATGATGCGTGCCTGGGAGAACCGCGGCGACTGCGCGGTCGTCGACGAGCCGCTGTACGCTCACTACCTGGCGCAAACCGGTCTCGATCATCCCGGGCGCGAACAGGTAATCGCGGCCGGGGACACCGACTGGCGGCGCGTGGCGGCCTGGCTCACCGGCCCGATACCTGGCGGCAAGGCGATCTGGTACCAAAAACACATGACGCACCACCTGCTGGCGCATATCGATCGGCGCTGGCTCGCGGAGCTCACGCACGTGTTTCTCATCCGCGATCCGCGCGAGGTGCTGCTGTCCTATACAAAGAGCCGTCCGCGCGTCACCGCGGAGGATATCGGCGTGCTGCAGCAGCGCGAGATCTTCGGCTACCTGCGGGAGCTTCGTGGGGAGACTCCGCCGGTGATCGATGCGGGTGAGTTCCTGCAGGCGCCGGAGGCGCATCTGCGCGCGCTGTGCGCAGCGCTCGGCGTCGCCTTCACGCCACGCATGCTGCAGTGGCCTGCCGGACCGCGGCCGAGCGATGGCGTGTGGGCGCCTCACTGGTACGAGGCGGTGCTGCGCTCGACGGGGTTCGAGCCCTACCGCATGCGCGCGCGACGGGTGCCGGACGAGTACCAGGACATCGTCGAGGCCGTCATGCCGGCGTTCGAGGAGATGTTCGCGCAGCGGCTGCGACCGGGCTGATCCCGATCGGCGCGGCTTCAGGGTGCTGGCGTGCAAGCTGCTTGGGCGCGGCTGAGCCGATGTGAAATCGTCCACCCGCTGAGCGGCGGGGCACCCGTCACTAGGTGGGTCAAAGCCCCTTTCTTGCCAGCGCCTTGTACAGATCGTTCACCGCAAGGTACAGGGCCTCATCCGGGTGATCCTTGCATTCCGCGGCCAGCAGGGACTTGAGTCTCTCGGCGGGCAGGCCGCCGCCAACCACGCGCGGCGCGCTCTCATGACCCACCACGTTGCGCGCCGAAAACCAGCCCTGCGCCCAGGAGAACATCGCCCCGCTGATCGCGATCTCGCGACTGTTGGTCTCACCGAACACGTCGACGAAGGCCTGGCACGGCTGCGCGCCCATGCCGAACAGTGCCGGAGATTCCTTAGGGATCGGCTTAGCGACGGCCTTGGGAGGAGCGGCGGGCGCATCGCCGGGCGGAGCGGCGCCGGCATCGCTGACCACCACACATACCAGCAAAGTTACGCGGGCAAATGCCGCCACACTGATACGCTGAATCACTTCTTGATCCCCCGTCGACCGAAGAGATTTACGCCTGCCCAACGAGCGCTACAGCAGGCGATCGGGCATGGCGATTCGCACACTGAGGCTACGCGGCATCGACGTCAATCCGGCGGCGCAGTCGCGCTGGAGGCGATCGGTGAGGGATCCGGGTGCGAGTCCACGCGCCGCTGGCGCGGCGCAGTCATTTGCCTTGCGGGCGAGCCACCTATAGACTTTCGCTCCCTCGAAAAGCGGGCGGTTAGCTCAGCGGTAGAGCACTGCTTTCACACGGCAGGGGCCACTGGTTCGATCCCAGTACCGCCCACCATTTAGAACAAGACCTCCGGAGAGTTTCTTAAACTGGCCTGTCTCGAATTTGGGACAGTTAGCTGCGCGCGATCGCCCGAACTCGAACTTGCAGCCCCGCCGCGTCTCACGCAGCGCAGAGGTGCGACCGCACGGATTCGTGGCGATCAATGCCGGAACAATACGGCAGCGACGCATCCGCTAGGGTGGTCTGGACGCGGCCATGCTGCCGGCGCTCGCAGAGAGCCGGTTCGTCAAGGAACCTATTCCGTCGATGGTGACCTCGACGGTGCTGCCATCATTGATCGATCCAACGCCCAGGGAGGTGCCGCAGGCGATCACGTCGCCGGGCAACAGGGTCATGTCATGAGATAGCCGGCTCACCTGCTCGGCGGGAGAGATGACCATGTCCGACAGTGGGTAGTTTTGGCGCTCGATCCCGTCGACCCGGGTGATGACGCACGCCCGCGACCACTCTAGTTCGGTCGTTATGACCGGACCCAAACAGCCGAACGTGTCGAAACCTTTGGAACGGCACCATTGCGTAAAGTCGATGTTGTCAGTGAGCACCTCTACCGCCGTGACGTCGTTCACGCAGGTGTATCCCAGGACATAGTCGAGCGCCTCACTGACCTTCACGTCCTTACACCGCCGCCGAATGACGATGCCGAGCTCGCCCTCGTACGCGATCTTCCCGGCGTAGCCTGTCGGCCGCGCGATCGACTCGGCCGGACCGATGACCGACGTGCCCGGTTTGATGAGAAAACAGGGATGCGCGGGAGCCGCCTTGCCGAGTTTGGCCGCCAACGCGTGGAAATTGTTCCACAACGCGATGATCTTTGAGGGCGCGCACGGACTGAGCAGCGTAAACGCCGCGCGTGGGATCGTCGTCCCCGTCGGCTGCGGCGACCCGAAGAGGTCACCATCATATTCCACCATCCGGTCGTCTTCGAACACGCCGAAGCCGACGCGGCCGTCGTTCGAGCGGAAACGGGCCCAACGGGTCATAGACGACTCGCGGTGATCATGTTCATTGGAGCACCGACCGGAGTCAGCTTGCCAAGCTCAGTGGGCTTGCGCCTGAGTTTGATCTCCCACGTCTCCATGACGGCCAGTGGTCCCGTTCAACGTTGCTGCGCGCGGGCGAGCTACCTGGTCACGAGTACCTCAGGTTGCTGGACCGCTGCGCGGCGCTCTGGTTGACGGTTGCCCACTCGACTGAGCGCTAGTCCCTCGGCGCGTCGTACACGTGCACGGCCTAAAAGCAGCTCTGCAACCGCCTCGCGGGCTTCGGATTCGGTGGTCCCGTGCGGAAACTCGAACACCTCCCTCGCATCGAAGGCGTTTTTTATTCGCACAGGCGCACCCTGGGGTTCGGTAGGTTCGGCCGGGGCCACCTCGGCGAGAGGCGCGGCGCTGGCGACCGCCGGCGCCGGCGGGTGCAGATCCGGCGGGTGCCGATCCGGCGCCGGCCATAGAAACCCCACTGTAATACCCGCAACTGCCACAGCGAAGATCACGTTACAAACGAAGTCGATTGGCGCCGTGCGCGTGTAGGCAAAGGTCTCGAACTCAGGCACGGATAAGACGGGGCCCGATTCATCGGGACGCGCCGTTGCCCGGGCCGCCTCGGCCGCCCGGGAGAGCGCTAGCTGCTCTTCGCCCGTCAGGTCCAGTTCAATCGTGTCGTCGCTCGAATCGTGAGCGGATCCTGCGGTCGTCGGTCCTTCAGATCCCGGGATCATAGTGACCCTCTTAATCTATTCACGCCGCTTTTTATCAAGCCGGCTCCACTCGGCGACGATAGGTTGCCCGGGAGCGCGCGCTCTGTACGGCAACGAACATAAGTCGCGCGGGCGGTATTTTCCATAATGCGAACAGTGAAGCGCATTTCACACGCCCCGATTCTGACCGCATGCGATGGGGGCGTTACCCTCAACTGCGACACGCCCGAACCTTGCTGACGTAGGAGATTTTCGAAGCGACTATGCGCAACTTAGCCGAGTCGGCGGACGGGAGGTGGGCTGGCGCGCGCGAAACGAACCAGGGTCATGAGCCGCCCGTTGCGAAAGCGGGCGCTGGGACAATTTTGGGACAGTCAGATCGTGACATTGCGTGATATCAGATGACATCACGTGATACCAAGTGCCTGTTGCAATTGGGGCCTGCGCTCGCATATCGTTGATCCGTAAGCCCCGTACACCCGTTTCACACGGCAGGGGCCACTGGTTCGATCCCAGTACCGCCCACCATTTACAACAAGGGCTTCGGATAATTTCCTAAACTGGCCTGTCTCGAATTTGGGACACTCACCGAGCGCGATCGCCCGAACTGGAACGTTGCCGCTGCACGGTCAGCGTATCGAATGTGGTCGACTGTTCGGGTGCGGCGGCTGCCGCGATCGCCATTGGCAACGGGAGATAGGCCTTTAGGAGGAGGCCCCACACTCCGACGGCGAGAAACGCAAGTAGCCACTGAGTCAGACGCGGTGTCGAAAGAGGGGAAGCAATCATGTTGGACGCCTGCGCGTGCAAGAAGGAGGCAGTGTACGAGCCGATGCGAGACCGAGCCAGACAAGGCGGTTAAAGCAGCCCTGGGGCTGCGAATCTCAGCCCGCATCCACACGCTGCAGGCAGCACGGCTGAAGCCCGCACTGGCTCACTTTAGCTTCCGGGTCGGAGCTCGCCTTTTATTTTGACCGCCGATTTCGGCCAACTCCGGTCATTGGTACCCGTCCTTCAATTTGCTCCAAAGCTGACACCGGATGCTAGTGCTCCGTCGGAGCGCTGCGACGCTTCTAGTGCGTTGCCTGTTTTATGCGCCGATCGTTTTTCAGTCGGAGAAGCCAGATTGCGCGAAGTTAGGTTTTGAATAGAAGTCCACGTGTCGAAAGCTGCGCACCTTTGCCGTTAGCGGCCGCGTCGGGGTTTCCCGCCTCACCTGTTGCAGCAGCGATAGGTATCGCGAATCGGACTCGATATTCCTGAAGCAAGCGATCCGATTCGGAAGAGTAGCGAACTCCCCCATGTGCTTCGCCGCAAACTTGCCGAGCCACTCTATCGCTTGATCCGCATCATTGCGGCACGCATAGAACACTGCGATCTCACCGGGGTCGTCCTCGGAATGCATCGACTCATATGCGGCGACTTCCCGGTCAGCGTCAGCTTTCCTTCCCGCTGCGTCCAATGCTATCGGCAACGTCAACTGTCGGTATTGTGGATCCGGCTCGCGTTCTGCCTCGGCAACCGCGGCAACTGGCTTATGTGCCGACAGTAAGACGTTCGCATACAGAGCATGCAGACTGACGGTCGTAGGATTCAGTTGCACCGCTTTTTGGTATGCCATTTCGGCTTCCGATATACGACCGGACCGCCAGTACGAATCGCCCAGAGCTACGTAGTTCCAGGCATTTAGCGGATCCCGATCAACTGCGCGCTGCGCTAATCGAAGCGCTTGGTTGAAACGGCCGGCATCCACCAAGAGCCAGGCGTAGGATCGCAACGCATCGTCCCGCTCCGGGGCCACTTCGATGGCTCGATTGAATTCCGCCTCCGCGCCGGGCAAGTTTCCATCGCAGTATTGAAAAATCAGGCCCGCGGCGCGATGTCCTTCTTCGAGGCGTGCGTTAAGCGTAAGAGCTTGAGTCGCCGCCGCGCGCGCTGCCGCGCACGCGACTATTGCGGGCGCCCCGTGCGTGTTGCCCTTATAGAGAATTGCCATGGACAGTGATGCCCAAGCGTCGACGAATTGCGGATCTAGACTTAGCGCGGCGTGCAGTTGCTCGACAGCCGCATCGTAGTCATCCGACCCATTGTTCGTGATATTCGACAGCGCCCGCAAATACAGCGTGTAGGCCTCGATATTCTCGGTCGGTCCGACTCTCGGCGTGTAGTGATCGACAAGTGAGAGTTTCAGCGCCTGAATCACCGCCCCGGTTATTTTATCTTGGACCTTAAATAGATCGGTGAGAGGTCGGTCGAAGCTTCCGGACCAGGCTTGGTAACCATTGTCGACTCGCACGAGCTGTGTGGTAACCCGCAATGTATTACCCGACTCGCTGACACTGCCTTCAAGCAAATAGGCGACGCCGAGCGCCTTGGCGATCTCGGGAACGGTCGCTTGCTTGCCTTTGAAGTAGAAGGACGATGTTCTTGCTGGCACGTGGAGTTGCGGGACCGTCGCTAGGCGATTGATAAGGTCTTCCGTCAAGCCGTCGGCGAAGTACTCCTGATCCTTCTTCTCGCTCATATCGACGAACGGCATGATCGCGATGGATGGTTTATAGATCCCCTCCGCTGCGCTTATTGTTTCGCCGCCTGATACGGAGAGTTGCTTCGCCGACCAGGGCCTCTCCGCGAAGGGGTAACCTATCACCAGCGCTGCAACAACTGCCGCCGCGATCCAAGGCCAGCGGGCAGACGCATTCGACCCGCGATCGGCGCTGGGCGAGCTTTGCCCATCCTCTCGCGCAGCATCCGCCGGCGGTCTCGCCGGCATTACCCCTTCCAGCCGGGCATCGGGTGACCGCGTGTCGGCGCTGAGCGCGGTCACGGTCGCTACGATCCGGTACCCCCGACTTCTAACTCCGGCAACGTAACGGGCGCTGTGGGCGTCGTCGCCGAGCGCGGATCTCAGAAGTTTGACGCGTTGACTTATAGTCTCTGGGCTCACGACCGCGTCCGGCCACACCATATCCATTAGTCTGGGGACCGCAACCACATTGGGCGCTGCTTGCACCAGCGCTACAAACAGATCGAAGGAGAGCCCAGGCAGCTTGAGGTCAACGCCAGCGCGCGTCACGCGCTGTCGCCCTAGGTCGACGATGAGATCGTCGACGCGGAACCGGGTAGGGTCGTCGGCGCCGGGGGGGCGATACGCGGCGTTCACATCATCCACGGTAACACCGTCTCGTTATTCGGCTTGCCGCCCGCGGAACGAGGGTCACCCAGAGTTTTTAGTTAAGCGGGCACATCGGTCGCGTGACACCCGTCGATATCAGTATATCCCGATCGGCGTCGCGCTGCGTGCCGCTCGCTTTCATGAATCTTCACGGGTTTTTACGGCTGGCTTCATGCACGAGTTGCGCTGGCGCGCGAGTATGGCAGCAGGGTTTTGCCCTCCCTGGCACCCATCCGCGACCGCGTCGCCGCCCAGGGGATGCTGGCAGAGGTCGGCAAAGGCCAAAGGAATGATTTTATGAATAAAAATGCTATAGCAGCTGCGGGGGTCGCCGCGCTAGGAGGCCGGAAAGCCATGAAAAAAATATCAATGCGACCTTTGCTGGCCGCGCTCGCACTCAGCGTTGCAGGTTTCTCAATGGCGAACGGCGCGCAGGCCGGATGCGGCTTTTTGCCGTCACAGGTCAAACCGAACGCCTGGAACCCTTCGACCGAGGCGCCCGCGACGCTGCGGTCGGCAGACTATCGGCCAGGGGCGGAGGGACGATTCCTGCTGATTAGCGATGATGGGGGCTGGTCCGGCGACGCGGGTATCGTCGGTATGTGGCGCTTCCAGTTGGTCGCGCCAAATGGGGCGGTGGTGGATGACGGTTACGCCCAATGGCATTCCGACGGCACCGAGATCCAGAACTCCGGTCTGCATGCGCCGATCACCAGCAACTTCTGCCTCGGTGTTTGGAAGCAGGTTGGACCCAGGACGTACCAGCTCAATCATTTCCCCCTTGCCTGGGATATGACCGGGCAGAGTCCTGCCAATGCGATCCAGATCACCGAGACGGTGAAACTCACCGACGAGAATCACTTCACCGGGAGGTTCACGCTCAAAGTGTACGTGTGGACCAGCACGGACTCTCTCGATGTCGCGCCGAGTATGCCTGTGGCGACGGTGACCGGCACCGTCACGGGAACACGTGTCACGATCAATTCCACCGTACCCGGTAGTACGGAATAGATACGTACACGCAGCTGCCAGTGCTCAGAGACCGCCTGCATGCAGGCAGGCGGTCCTCTTCCTCGATGAAGGCTTCAGCAATCGGAATCCGATGAGAGCTTACGCAGCAACCCGCTTCACGTATCCAAACGCGGAGATCTCGGTTCCCCAGAGGACTCTCACGACGGGCAGCAGCGGGTCATAAGCAGCCCGTACCGATCGCGCGTCTGGGACAATTTTGGGACAGTCAGATCGTGACGTAGCGTGATATCAAGTGACATCACGTGATACCAAGTGCCTGTTGCAACTGGGAAGCCGGCTCGCATATCGTTGATCCGTAAGCCCCGTACCCCCGTTTCACACGGCAGGGGCCACTGGTTCGATCCCAGTACCGCCCACCATTTAGAACAAGAGCTTCGGATAATTTCCTAAACTGGCCTGTCTCGAATTTGGGACACTTACTGCGCGCGATCGCCCGACTCGAACTTGCAGCCCCGCCGCGTCTCATGCGCGCAGATTGCTCGATGTCCGCTCCTTACAGACGGCAGGCGACCCGTTGGCGAGCGTCCGGACCGTGCCAATGTGAGTCAGCTATCCGCCAGAAGCATCGCCCGGGAGCGGTCGCTCGCCAACTAAGAGTCACCGAACTCGCCGGCGTTTAGCACACCGCTCGACGCGCAATGCCCATCTGCCTATGCTGACTGGATGCCTTGGCAACACCTGCGTATTTCGCGATTTGGCGGTCCCGAAGTCCTGCAAGTAGTGGAGGAGTCGGCGATTCCTGAGCCAGGACCCGGGGAGGTTCGCATTAAGGTGCTCGCCGCCGGCACCGGTTTTACCGATACGATGATTCGGCGCGGCCGGTATCCGGATTTCAAGGGGCCGCTGCCGTTCACGCCTGGCTACGAGATCGTTGGCGTCATCGAGAAGACTGGTGCCGGCGTAGTAGCACCGCTCGAGGGCGAGATGGTCGCCGATCTGTGTGTCGTGGGTGGCTACGCGCAGTATGCGATCCGGCCGTCCCGCTTTCTCGTGCCTGTCCCCGACGGGATCGATCTGGCCGAGGCGGTTTGCATCCCTCTTGCTTATCTCACCGCCTTTCAGATGCTGACTCGCTGCCGCAACCTACCATCCGGCGCCACAATTCTCGTCATAGGCGCTTCCGGCACCGTCGGTACAGCGTTGCTCGATCTCGCGCGCCACCTCGGCCTGAAGGCGATTGGCACGTGTTCCGCGGCGAACCTGGCGGTGATTGAGCGGTTCGGGGCAGCGGCGATCGACTATCGCGCGGGTGACTTCGTTACTTCCGTGCGCCAACTGACCCCGGGTGGGACCGGCGTTGATATCGCCTTCGATGCGATTGGCGGAGCGCACTTCGGCCGTTCGTTTGCGTGCCTCGCGCCCGGCGGGCTGCTCGTTGGTTACGGGTCGCAAACGATGGCAGTGGCCCGCGAGAGCCTGATTGCCGCAGGCTTCGGCTTGGTTAGGCTCAAGCTGTGGAGCGCATTGAGCTTCCTTTTCAGCAGCCGCAGCGCCGTCTTTTACAGCATAACGGCCCGTCGATCGAGTCATCCGCAGGAATTCGAGGCCGACATGGCGACGCTGTTCCAGCTGTTGGGCGTTGGCGCCATTCAGCCAGTCGTGATCGACCGACTGCCGCTCGCAGCGGCAAGGGAGGTCCATGCGCGCATCGACAGGGGAGGACTTGGCGGCAAGATCGTGTTGCTACCGTGGTCCGCATAGTGCGCCTGCGGTCGGCTGGGTGCATGGTGTCAGAAAGGTCCCAAACACAATGAGTAGCGCGGCGATCGAGTCAGGCGGCCGGCCTCGGCGAGACGAAGGACCCTAACGCTCGTATCACACGGCGGGATTGCTCAACGTTCCCTGCTCAAAGACGGCAGGCGGCCTGTTAGCGAGCGTCTGCACCCGGCCAAAACGTGTCCTTGGATTGCGCGAACTGGTATCTCGAAAGCTGTTGTTCACTTCGAAGCTGCTTACCGAGGAACTTTGAGCTAGCGAGGTAGTCGGCGAAGCTTCTTTCCGTCCATTGCGACCGGGTACTGCGCGACGTTGAGCTGCATGCAAGAAACGTGTAGTAACCAACAATTCCCGTCATGTCGACAACTCCCTTCATTCCCAAGCGCGACTTGGCGCGCTCAAATGTCGCGTCGGAGACTTGCTCGTTCCTCAGAAGTTCGCTGGTGAAGTCGAACACCGTCTCTTCATCAGGGCTCATTGCGGTCGGGCGTCGGCCTACGGCAATGTCGTCAGCAACCTCTTTCCGAATACCCGCCTTCAGTGCGATCGGATAGTGCACGGCCCATTCATAGTCCTGCGTCCATTCGCGGGCAGTAATCAGGATTACGAGTTCGCTTAGCGTATTACCTATAGCCGACTTGTACCGAAGGTAGTCCCCCATCGCGCGTGCCTGCGACATCACCTGCGGGCTGTACATTAAGGGCTCGAACGGACCGAATACCGGAACTTTCCGCGCCGACTCGAAGTCGGCTGCTGCCTGCTTCTGTTCCTCCGTGTACTGCGCGGGAGGGATGGTCGGCAACCGTTCCTCTGCTCGGGCAGCGATGGCAGCGATGGTCGACAGAATGGCTATCGCGATTCGACAAGACTTCATCTGCCCAATCTCCAGCTAGAAGGTGCATCCGCCGATCATGATAGTCCGCGGCTAAGAAGCCCAAATGGCGGATTGAGCTGCCCCATACCTCCCAATTGCCACCGACGCATTTGGCTCAAAACCCGTGCTCAGGCCAATCCGTCAGCAGGCGGCCGGTCGAGAGCGGCCGCGTACATTGCGCGCCGCCACGATGCCCGCAGGCGCCTGTACAATGCGACTGCCGTTACGTGACGGTACGACACTGCGATTGCCCGCATGCTGCGACGTCGATTCCTGCAGACCGGTGCAGCGCTGACGGCGTCCGCTTTCTCATGCCCCGACGTGCTGGCTGCCGAGACGGTTCGCCCTGCGTCATTGAAGCGGCTCGGTGCCGCGAGCGCATTCGATTACGCCAGGCTCAAAAGCCTGGCGCGCTCGCTGGCCAACGCGGCCTATCAGGCGCCACCGGCAGAGCTGCCGCCCCCAATCGCGAAAATGAGCTGGGATCAATGGCAGTCGATCCGCTTCCGCGACGATCACTCGCTGTGGTTGGGCGAGGCATTGCGTTTCCGGGTACAGCTGTTTCATCTCGGCTTCACCATCAAGAAGCCGGTCAAGATCTACAGTATTGAGAATGGCCAGTCACAGGAACTGAGCTTCGATCCGGCGCTGTTCGATTACAGCAGAAGTGGCGTGGACAGTCGCAAGCTGCCGCCGACCCTGGGATTCGCCGGATTTCGCCTGCTGTTCCATACCGACTGGAAACGAGACATCGTAGCCTTCCAGGGTGCCTCGTATTTCCGCGCCGTCGACGGCGAGCTGCAATACGGCATGTCGCAGCGTGGCCTTGCGATCGACTGCGGCATGCCGCGCCCCGAGGAGTTCCCCGACTTCGTCGCCTATTATCTCGAGCGCCCCGCCAAGGACTCTAGCCAGCTCACCGTATATGGCCTGCTCGATTCGCCCAGCGTCGCGGGTGCCTATCGCTTCGTGATCGAGGCGGCCGATACACTCATCATGGAGGTCGATGCCGCGCTCTATCCGCGCAAGAGCATCGAGCGGCTCGGCATCGCGCCCGGGACCAGCATGTTCCTGTGCGGACCGAACGACCGGCGCGTGGACTCAGACTGGCGGCCCGCGATCCACGATTCCGATGGCCTGCAGCTGCACACCGGTGCGGGCGAGTGGCTCTGGCGGCCGCTGGTCAATTCACCGACGGTGCGCGTGAATTCCTACGCCGATGAGTCGCCGCGCGGCTTCGGGCTCATGCAGCGCGACCGCAACTTCGATCACTATCAGGACGACGGCGTATTCTACGATCGGCGGCCGAGCGTCTGGGTCGAACCCAAGGGCAACTGGGGTGGCGGCGCGGTCATGCTGGTGGAGATCCCGGCGAGCGATGAGACCTTCGACAACATCGTCGCGTTCTGGAATCCAACCGCCAAACCGCAGCGCGGACAGGAACTGCTGTTCGGCTATCGGCTCTACTGGTGCCGCTACAATCCGGCGCTGTCCCCGCTGGCGCAGATCGAGGCCACACGCGACGGCATCGGCGGCGTCGTCGGTCAGAAGCACAGCTACTTCTCGTGGCGGTTCGCGGTCGATTTCGCCGGCGGGGATCTCTCACTGCTGGGCGAGGAGGCCCGCGTCGAACCGGTGATCGGCGCCTCGCGCGGCAGCATCGAGATCAGTTCGGCACGGCCGCTGCATGCGATCAGCGGCTGGCGCGCCATGTTCGACCTGAAACTGACCGACGACAGTCTCGAGCCGATCAATCTGCGGCTGTTCCTGGCGCTGGACGGGCAACCGCTCACGGAGATCTGGATCTACCAATACACCCCGCCGCCGCTCGATCAGAGAAAAATCCTGTGAGCGCTAGGCTCCCTTGAAAGGCCGAGTCTCGTAGTGCACGCATGCGCGGCAGGCGTGGGACATTTCTGGGACACTCCGAAAGTGACGCGGTGTGATATCGCGTGATATCACCTGATACCAAGTGCCTGTTGCAATCGGGATCTCCGCTCATATCGTTGATTCGTAGGCCCCGTGCCCCCGTTTCACACGGCAGGGGCCACTGGTTCGATCCCAGTACCGCCCGCCATTCAGAACAAGAACTTACAGAGGTTCCTTAACTGTGATTCACTCGCATTTGGGACAGCGAACGTGGCTGGGAAACCCAAGCGTTCGGTTCACATTCACGCAGACACTCTGAGGAACTAAGTCGTGGCGATCCCTGAGTGGGCAAAGAAGGAGCTGCGCTCGGCCTTTGTGCGAGCTTCCCGTGCCGGGCGGCGGGCTGCAAAGACCGAGCCGAGAGCTGCCCGGGCAACATATCGCGCACGGGGCGACGTTATACGGATCGAACTCACTAACGGAGCAGTAATCACGCTCCCGGTGAAGCTAATTCCGGATCTGAAGCGAGCCGCGCGCAGCGACGTGCGATCGGTCGAAGTGCTCGGTCGGGGCAGTGGACTGCACTGGGAGAGCCTGGACCTAGATCTCAGTGTCCCTGGCCTGGTGTCGTCGGTGTTTGCCGGACCCGAATGGATGGGGGAATTAGGTCGCGTCGGCGGCCGGCGATCATCGGCGGCCAAAGCAGCTGCAGCGCGAAGAAATGGGAGGAAAGGCGGCCGTCCGCGTACTCGATGATTCTGTATTTACATTGTAAATATCGGCTGATAAACTGGACCTATGGACCGCGTCTTTGAACACGGAGGCAGTAGCTTCCGCTGGGACGAGTCGAAAGCCGCGGAGAATCAACGCAACCACGGCGTCTCCTTCGAAGAGGCCGTAACGGTGTTCGACGATCCCCTGTTTGTGCTGCAGGACGCGAGGCGGAACGAGGAACAGAGAGACGCCGTCATTGGTTTCAGCTCTGCGGGCCGATTACTCACGGTGGTGCACATCGAGTTTGAAGGAGAATTCATCCGAATCATCTCAGCGTGGCGTGCCTCGCCGGCTGAGGAGGCATTTTATGATCAATGAGCGAGTGAAGAAGGGACTGAAGAAGGATCGACCCAGCACGACGATTACCATGCGGATTCCGGCTGATGTCGTCGAGTCGTTGAAGGCCGTCGCCCCAATGCGCGGGTTTACCGCCTATCAAACGCTTCTGAAGAGCTATATCAGCGAGGGGCTGCGCCGTGACGAAGCCCAGGTCGATCAACACACCGCGCGCCGACTAGCGGAGGCCCTGAAGCGCCGGGGCGTTGCGGAGAGGGTGCTGCAGGAGGCTATGAAGGAGATTGCAGGGAGCTAAGCTGCAGGCGCGCCTGCACGGCGCGACCAAGGAGCCGCTGCTCGTCGCGGTCGAGCGCGCCAAGAAGCGCGGCGAACGCTGGTGTATCGGCGCTGAATCTCCCGCGAGCCGATCGATGAGCGGTTCGTCAAGGCGCCGATTAACAACGTCATGAGGCGGGTAAAGGCGAAGTCCGGTCGGTAGTCCGACCGGGTGACGCGACGCGACGTGCCGGAAATGAGCCGGCCACCGCTAGAATTGAGCGCATGAAATGGCTGCCCTACGTCTGGGCGCACCTCGGGCAGAACTGGATCCGGACCGCGAGCACGATCGCTGCCATCGGCGTATCCATTTTCCTCTTCTGCACTCTCGAGACCTTCGTGGCGTCCCTTCATGGATTGGTGAGCCAGGGTCCGGCCAGACTCATCACGGGAAACAACATCAGCCGCTTCTATAGTCTCCCGGTTGCCTACGAGCAGCGTATTGCGGTCGTGCCGGGGGTGGTACGGGTGGCGGCCGCAAATTACTTCGGCGGCATGCGCGACGCCAATGATCCGGAGAGTGAGTTCGCGAACTTCGCCGTCGAGGCCGAGAGCTTTCTCATCCTGTATCCGGAATACGTGCTGACCGGAGCCGAACGCCGGGCGTTCCTCGAGGATCAGCACGGCGCGATCGTCGGACGCGCACTGGCGGAGCGTTTTCAATGGAAGGTGGGCGACACCATCCAGTTGACGAGTAACATCTACCGCACCGCAACGCCCTATGAGCTGGTCATCAGCGCCATTTACGGGACGGACCAGACACGATTCCCCGGCACGGATGAATCGACGCTCTTCCTCCACTACAAGTATCTGGACGAAGCGACCCGGGGACGTGCCGGGGTGCGCACCTACCGCATCCAGATCGCCGATCCGCATGCGGCCGGCGTGGTGAGCCAAGCGATCGATCAATTGTTCGAGAACAGCGATGCGCAGACTCACACCGAGACCGAGGCACAGTATCGCGCGAATGCCGGGGTCCTGGGTGGCAATCTCGTACTGCTGCTCGAGGCGATCGGCCTCCTCGTGATGTTTACCCTGCTCTTGGTCACCGCAAATACCATGAGCATGGCCGTGCGCGAGCGCCGCGCTGAGATCGGAGCGCTCAAGGCGCTGGGTCTCTCGGACGGCCGCGTCCTCTCGCTGATCCTGGCCGAAGGACTCCTGCTAGGTTTTTGCGGCGCGGCGGCAGGGCTCCTGTTGAGCCGCCTTCTCATGGACGCATTGCCTCATGTACCGCTCATCGGCGAAGTGGCGCGCAGATTTCCGAGAATGAGCATCCCGCCCGCGATCGCCGCTGGCGGCGTTCTCCTTGGCGTGCTCGTGGGGCTCGCGGCGGGACTGGTCCCGTCCATCTGCGCATTCCGCGCCCGGGTCACTGAGCTCTTGAGGCCCGTCTAGCATGGCGCTGCCCGTTGACTACAGCGTGCTCAGCCTCGCAGTCCGGTGGAAGTCGACCGTGCTCGCCGTGATCGGCATTGGACTCGTCATTGCCGTCTTCGTGGGCCTCCTCTCCATGGCGAGCGGGTTTGGTCTCGCACTGCGCGCGAGCGGCAGCGCAGGCAATGCCATCGTTCTCGAGAAAGGCGCGCTGTCGGAGCTCGGATCCTCGTTTAGCACGGCAGCGGGTGACTCGGCAGCGGACGATCCGCGGGTCGCGCGCGGGCCGGATGGCGCGGCCCTGGCATCTCCTGAGCTCGTGATGGTGGTCGCGCTCCCTGCGCAGAGCGGGGGTCAGCTCGCGAATGTCGGGGTTCGCGGCGTGACGCCCGCAGCGTTCGCTCTTCGCGGGGAAGTCACTCTCATCGAGGGTCGCCGCCCGCGCGCTGGACTCCACGAGGTCATGGTCGGCCGGCAGACCGCAAGCCGCATCCAGGGACTCAAGGTGGGCTCGAGCGTTTCGCTCCTCCGGCACCCGTTCGGGGTTGTCGGTGTCTTCTCCGACGGGGGCAGCGCTTTTGAGAGCGAGATCTGGGGCGACTTCGCCGCCATGGGATCCGCCTTCAATCGCTCGGGAATGGAAAGCTCGCTGACCGTCCGCCTGCGCGATCCGAAGACGCTGGCGGCTTTCGACCAAGACCTCAAGGCCAGCGTACAGTATCCGCTGACCATGACTGACGAGCGGGAGTACTACGAGGGCCAAGCTGGCCCGCTGATGACTTTCTTGAGAGGACTGGCGGTTTTCGTTGGCGTGGTGACGGGAATCGGCGCGGTGTTCGCGGCCATGAACACTATGTACGCCATCGTCGCACATCGCACCCGTGAGGTCGGGACGCTGCGCGCGATCGGCTTCTCTCGCTTTTCGGTGTTGATGTCGTTCATGCTCGAAGGACTGCTGCTCGCTATCGCCGGCGGCCTTCTAGGTTGCCTCCTCTCGCTCCTGATGAACGGCATGACCGCCAACACCTCGGCGAGCCTCGGCGAAGTCTCGTTCGCATTCCGCGTGACGCCGTCGGACCTCGCGTATGGTCTCGCGTTTGCAGCCGCCATGGGTGTCATCGGGAGTCTCCTGCCTGCGGCCCGCGCCGCGCGCCTGCCGATCATCTCCGCGCTCGGCAGGGCGTAAGAGTCACCACCACCCATGGACTATGAAGGGCGCTGGGACAATTTTGGGACAGTGCGGTCGTGACATTGCGTGATATCAAGTGACATCACGTGATACCAAGTGCCTGTTGCAATTGGGGTCTCCGCTCGCATATGGTTGATCCGTAAGCCCCGTACACCCGTTTCACACGGCAGGGGCCACTGGTTCGATCCCAGTACCGCCCACCATTTGGAACAAGAGCTTCGGATAATTTCCTAAACTGGTCTGTCTCGAATTTGGGACAGTCAGCAGTTCGCCATCGCGCGAACAGTAACTTTGCAGGCCCCGCGTCTCACCGAGCGCAGATCATCTGAGGTTCCCTGCTCACAGACGGCAGGCGGCCCGTTGGCGAACGTCTGTTCCCGGCCAGCCAGAAGCGGTCCGTCACCCTCTCCAGTTCTCGTCGCCAAAGCTGACGTTCAGCAGGGCGTGCGATCCCTTGCATGGAAAGTTCTAGATGATTTTCGCGCCTGAAAAGATCATAGAAACGGTTGCAGAGCGTCGTGAGGATTGCGGGCGGTGGTGATTCGGTAGATCCCCAAGCGATGGCTGCCTTCAAATGACGGTTCCGGGTACCTTGAACGCAAAGGCGAAGAATGCTGCCACAGCGAGGAAGGCGAATGCCACGAGATAGTTCCAGCCGAGCTTCTCTTTGAGAAAGAAAATCGCGAACACGATGAAGACCGCGATCGTGATTACCTCTTGAATGATCTTGAGTTGGAATCCTGAGAATTGAACAAAGCCGAAGCGATTTGCGGGCACCGCCAAACAGTACTCGAACAGTGCGATTGCCCATGAGACGAGGATTGCTTTCCACAGCGGCCAGTCGTGGCCGTACTTCAAGTGCCCATACCAGGCGAAGGTCATGAAGACGTTCGATAGCATCAATAGAAAAATGGTGCTCATAGGTGCTCGTTGAGAAAGCTCTTTTCTCGTGTTTCAGGCATGAAGACGTTAAGAATGCTGAAAGCCGCCGCTGCGATCGCGGCAAGGAAGAGGAACCCCGCGTCGAAACTAAAATGATGAACAATCGTACCGGCGATCGTTTGACTGAGAGCAGCACCAATGCCGACGGCCGTACTGATCGCTCCAAGGGTGACATTGAATCGGCCTGAGCCTTGTGTCAGGTCCGCAATCACGAGTATTGAGACCACGCCGAATATTCCCGCTCCAATGCCATCGAGAATTTGGATTGCGACTAATGCGACCGTATTGCTGGTGAGTGTGTAGAGAACCGCCCGTATCGGAAGTACGCCGAAAGCGATCAGGAGCAGCGGTTTCCTTCCCCATGAGCTCGCCTTTCGTCCAGACCAGGCGGCGATTATGGTGATGACGAACTGCGTGGTCACGACGCACGCGGACATGAACATCATTGAGCTTCGTCCATGGCCCTTGGCCAGCATTTCCCCTAGGAGCGGCAACATTGCAGCATTCGCAAAATGAAACATCACCGCGCAGATAAGAAAGATGATCAGCGGACGCTCCTTCAGAAGCACAGCTGCTCCGACAGGTCTTCCGTCCTCCACATTTTCCGTTGCGCCCCGTGCTCGCTCGTAATCGATCTGGTCACCACGGATCAGGCGCAAGGCGAACAGGGTCGGAATCGTGGACAGCGCGACGAAGAAGAAAATACTGCGATTGGAGACGAAATAGCCAATTAGGCCCATGGAGAGGGCCGCGACGACGTTGCCTGCGGAGTTGAACGACTGGTTGCGCCCCTGCCGAGCGTCGAACAGGTGGTGACCGACGATTCCGAGCGAAATGGCGCAGATCGCTGGGCCGAAGACGCTTGAGGTGGCGCCGATGAGTACCTGGGCCGACATCACTGACCAGAAAGTCGGCACGAACGCTACCAGCAAGGCACCCAGTGCCAGTACGCCGACGCCGGCGGCGATCAGTGTGCGTTTGGCGTGGATATAGTCCACGAGTGCACCTGCGGGCGTTTGGCTAAGGATTCCCGCTATGCCGCCGACCGTAAGCGCGAGCCCCACTCGTTCTTCGTTCCAGCCGTAAGCCGCCAGATAGATGGCGAGGAATGGGCCGACACCGGTCTGCACATCGGCGAGGAAGAAATTTAACCAGTCGAGGCCATGCAGGGTTCCACGGAGAGCCGGACGAATCTCGCTTGTTTCAGACGAGTCTCCGGCAATGTGAACATTGGAAGCTTGAGCCGCCAAGAGTGGCCTCGTTATCGAACGCGATCAGTGGAAGGCTACTCGTTGGTGCAACAATCCCTAAGCAAGTAGGATCTCACGGCCTCGTATACGGCTCCGTGCGGCTGCGGTCGGGCCAGTAGGAACCAGGTTGGCAAAATACAAACTTGAAAAGGTTGCGAGTGCTGCCCAAGGGTCATGTGGGGGGTGCTTGTTGCCTCGTGGGTCCGACGCTGCGGCCACCCAATTAAGCTGCGTTCGTGACGGGCCGATTTGGCGCACTTCCATCACTTTCCCGAGAGCGCTCGTCCATTCAACCCCTTCAGCAACGATGGTCTGGCCGGTTTGAAGCAACGCTGCGAAGGTCATCGCAGCAGGAGGCGGCAGGCGCAGCACGGTGCCGTCTTCGAGAAGCGCACCGTTGACCTCGCCCTGCGGCCCGTGAAGCGGCATCCGGACACGCCCCTGAGCCTCGACAAGTCCCGGTAGCGGGCTCGTGGTTCCAGCAGGCGCGGCAATCGCCGGAAGGGGCGGCGGTCCGGGCGGAGGCGGCGGTCCCGGAGGAGCCGGGGGTCCGGTATCGATCACGGTTCGTCCGGTTGCCTGATCGGTGATCGACACGGCCTGTATCAGGGGCAGTGCGGCTGCCCGCAAGCCGTGCACGCTGACTGTGTCACCGGGCCTCACGGAGTACGCGATGGAGGTTGACAGATGCGGCGGTGTCTTGACCTCGGTGCCATCCGCGAGAATCAGTCCGTCGATGTCGCCGCGCGGGGTCAGCGTGAATTGCTGGACACGTCCTGTGTAGGTCGGGAGCTGGGCAGGATCGTAGACAGGCTGCTGTCCGACAGCATTTGTCGGCGGTGCAGCGTTTTGGGCGAGCGCAGCAGCCAGCACAAGCCCGGCCACAGGCGAGCACGCGAATGCACACTTGCGCGGAAATCTCATGTCCCTCACTCCTTGAGCGCGCGAAAGTTGAAGCGCTCAGGGAATGCAGAAGCAACACGCGTGCCAGTTTCTAAGAGATTGAAATCTTTGGAAGGTACGCCGTTCTGGTCAGATGTCCGTGTCCGGTTTCCCGACAGCATCTGTCGTGCCTTCGGACAGCTCGAATCCGTAGCGCTTGAGCTTGGCGTAGAGCAGTTGCCGATTGATGTTCAACAATCGCGCCGCTTCGGCGCGATTACCGCCGGCTCGCGCGAGCGCACGTCGGATCAGAAGCTCCTCCAGGTGCGCCACTGCTGTCGGCAAATCCTCATCCGGCCAATCTAGACGCTGGGCCGCGCTCGATGTCTCTTCTAGGAATTCCAAATCGGTCGATGACACGTGTTCACCACGCACGAGAAGTGCCGCGCGCTCCATCGCGTTCTTGAGCTCGCGAACATTGCCTGGCCAGCCGTGACGAATGAGGCGAGCGGCCGCGTCCGCAGAAAGACGCTTACCTGCTGCGGCTTGTTTGAGGTAGTGCTCCGCGAGCGGAACGATATCGGATATCCGTTCCCGAAGTGGCGGCAAGTGGATCGGCACGACGTGCAGGCGGTAGAACAAATCCTCGCGGAAGGCCCCCTCGTGCACCCGTTGCATCAGATCTCGATGCGTGGCGGCTATGACTCGCACGTCCACGCTCGTCGGATTGCCACCGGTGGGTGTCACGATTCGCTCTTGCAAGGCGCGCAGGATCTTGGCCTGTAGGGATATGTCCATGTCTCCGATCTCATCGAGGAACAACGTTCCGCCCTGCGCTTGACGAAATGCTCCGACGCGCTCGCTTACCGCTCCTGTGAAGGCACCGCGTACATGACCGAAGAGTTCGCTCTCCATGAGCTCCGACGGGATGGATGCGCAATTGACGGCCACAAAGGCTGCCGCGCGTCTCTGACCATAATCATGAATGGCTCGCGCAACGAGCTCCTTGCCGGTGCCAGTCTCCCCGGTAATCAAGACGTTCGCTTGGCTGTCAGCGAGCATTCCGATGGTCTTCTGGACCTGCCGCATGGACTCACTTGAGCCGATCAGTGTTTCCTGCGGCTCGCTGGCGGTGACGCCGGGCGCTGCACCGGCACTCGCAAGCATGCGCTTGAGCACGCGTGCCACATCTTCCCGTCCGATGGGCTTCGTTAGATGATCGAAGGCGCCAAGTCGCATGGCCTCTATCGTGTTGTTGGCCGTGGCGTGAGCGGTCAGGACTGTGACGACAGGCGCACCCTTCATCGATCGCATATGGCGCAAAACTTCGAGCCCGTCCGTTCCCGGCATGCGTAGGTCAAGAAATACGGCATCCACCCGCTCCCGATCGAGCAGAGTCAGTGCAGCATCACCCGATTGCACTGTGAATTCACGGTGACCGAGATCGCGCACGACTTCCGCGAGCGCATCGCGCAGCGCAGGCTCATCATCCACGATCAGGACGCTTGCCATGGGATGATGATCTCGAACACCGTGGCGTCCCCGCAAGCTTCGAATCGCACGGTACCGCCGTGTGCTTCGGCCACCTCCCGTACGATGGACAAGCCGAGTCCTGTGCCATCCGCACGCCCGGTCACGAACGGCTCAAAGAGATGATCACGGATCGAAGCCGGAGGCCCCGCGCCTTGGTCACGGACGGACAGGACCATCTGCCCATCACGCTTCGACGCTCTAACGTCAACATGGCTCCCCGTAGGTGCTGCTTCGATGGCGTTGAGTACGAGATTATCGAGAGCGCGATGCATCTGTTCCAGATCAAAGACCGCAGACCCGACGTCGGACGCGCATTGAAGGGCGATTTCCTTAGTGCGGGCACGCTCGAGGTGCTCATTGACACAGGCATCGAGCAAGGACTTCACAAGGACACGCTCACGATGAGGTTGATCACGTTCCGTCACGTTGAGAAGGCGACGTACAAGGCGGTCGAGTCGCTGAACCTGCTCGAGGATTACGCCCAGTGCTGCGTCGTGTCGCTCACCCTCGGAGGCGATAGCGGTCTCGGCTTTGAGGCGCATTGCTGCAATCGGATTACGGATCTCATGTGCGATCCCGGCAACGACTCGACCGATCGCCGCCAGGCGCTGGCTCGTCGCCATCTGTCGGGCAAGATCATCAGCGCGCTGCCGCGATGCGGAGAGGCGCATCCCCACGTCATTTAGGGCGGTTACAATGCGGTCAAGCTCGCGTTCGCCAGTGACAGGAAGCGTGGGCAGCTCGGCGACATCGTGGGCGGCGAGTGTACTTTCGATCCGCGACACGTGGCGGGACCAAGTCGCAGTGAGCCGAACCAGCAGAGCGGCCGCAGCAAGCACGGCAAGCAGTAGCACACCCATACCCATCATGAGCTGGCGATAGGCTGGACCGGCGAACGTCATGACCCGCGTCATGGTCCACCCGGTGAGTTCCGGCACCGGGCCGGGCAGCGGACAGCTGGTAAGTAACAGAGTCTGTGAGGCAGCTTGATATCGGCTCTCGACGGGGTGTTCTTCCCTCAAGGCCAGCTGATTGACCTGCTGAATCCGGGGCAGTTCTGCCTGAGGTAAGTCGGTCTTCGGCCCCGTGCCCTCGTATGTCGGGAAGGCGTAGGCGAGCGACTCTCGACCGGCTCGCCAGATTCCCCCCTCGATCCCGACTCGATTCCGCAGTGCGGTCCGTACCACTGCGGTCAGGCCATCACGGAAGTCTCGCTCGTCAAGGCCGCTGCCCGTCCCATGTAGTCCGGCAACGTAGAAACCGTAGGCTCCAGCGACCGCATCGCAGGCTCTGGCGATCTCCGCTTGAGCTTGTCCGACACGGGCAGTGGCCGACTGCCGAAACAACTGCACCATGAGAAGACTCGTGGCGATCGCGGCTGCGATGACAAGCAGCAGCACCACAAGCAATCGTCCGCGCAAAGACCGGAACATAGGGACGATCTTAACGGTTCGCGCCTTCGCTCGTGATAGACGCAGAGCCATTGGGTTATCCGCGAGGTCAGCACAAAGAAGATCGGGTGATATGAACCGAAAGCGGTCGCGCACGAACGGCAACTCGGGGTCAAAGTTGCCCATTCGCGGCGGCACTGGTCGAACGGCCGGTCTCGGGAAGCGAATCGGGCAGTTCACAGCCAACTGCGGTCGTACGATGGCACGAACTCACGCACCAAAAGCGGCCGTTCATTTCGGAGATTGCGAACTTCATCGGGTACTTTCTTTGATACTCTCGGGCCGGGTCGGTGAGAGTGGCGCATCTATTGCTCCGCTCGAGTGTGGGCCACGCGGCGCCAAAAGAGGGCTTCCTATGACGGACAAGAAGGTGTGGCTCATCACCGGCGCTGGCCGCGGGTTGGGGCTCGACATTGCCAAGGCAGCACTGGCCGCTGGCCACCAGGTTATCGCGACCGGTCGCGACCCCAGCAAGGTCATGGCGGCAATTGGGCACCACAACGACCTGTTGGCGATCAAGCTTGATGTCACCCGCCTCGACGACGCCAAGGCCGCGGTCGCAGCCGCCGTCGCGAAATTCGGCCGGATCGATGTCCTGGTCAACAATGCTGGAAACTTCTATGCTGGTTTCTTCGAAGAGCTCAGTGCCGAACAGGTCCGAAACCAGATCGAGACACTGCTATTCGGCCCAATGAATGTCAGCCGGGCGGTGCTACCCGTGATGCGCAAACAGCGCTCCGGCCTGCTCCTCACAATCTCCTCGACGGCGGGCATCTCTGGCCTCTTGTTCTGCAGCGCCTATGCCGCTGCAAAGTGCGGCGTTGAAGGGTGGATGGAGTCGCTTTCCCCGGAGGTCGCCCCCTTCGGCATTCGCACGATGCTCGTCGAACCTGGCTTCTTCCGCACTGAGTTGCTCAGCAATAACTCCACGACCTACGCCAAGCCCGTAATCGACGATTACGCCAAGCAGACCCGGGAAATCATTGCCAGTTGGAGCAGCATGGACGGCAAGCAGGGAGGCGACCCCGCCAAACTCGCCGACGCTCTTGTACATCTCGCCGGACTTAAGGAGCCTCCGGCCCGCTTTGCCGCTGGTGCCGATGCCGTCCAAACATTCGAAACCAAGGCCAATGCTTTGCTCGCTCAAGCGAACGCTTACCGCGAGCTCTCATCATCCCTTTCTCACCAGGACGCATGATTGCGGTCAGAGCTCTCAGTAGCTGAACGAGCCGCCCGATACCCGCCATTCGCCACCGTCAGTTAGGGGTCATGAGCCGCCCGTGGCGAAAGCGGGCGCTGGGACAATTTTGGGACAGTCAGATCGTGACATTGCGTGATATCAAGTGACATCACGTGATACCAAGTGCCTGTTGCAATTGGGGACTCCGCTCGCATATCGTTGATCCGTAAGCCCCGTACACCCGTTTCACACGGCAGGGGCCACTGGTTCGATCCCAGTACCGCCCACCAATTAGAACAAGAACTTCGGATGAATCCCTGAGACCGGCTGTCCCGCAACTGGGACAGTTGGCTGCGTTATCCATGGGCTTGCGATCGGTGACATTACGGCGGCCCCAGCACAGCAGCGGCCATTTCGGTATCCATGTATTCCGTTACCTCCACCAACTTGCCCTCGAGCAGACGGCATACGTAGCAGTAACTGTTGTTGTACGCCTTGCCGGACTTGGTCGTCACTTTGCCGCGCGCCTCGACGACTACGTAATCGCCTTCGGCAATCATACGGTGCGCCGCGCAGGTGTAGATATCCGAAAAGCGAGCGAACAGGGGCTTCATCAGCTCATTTAGGACGGCCTGTCTTCCGTTCCAGGTGCGGCCCCAAGTGGATGTGCCTGCGATAGTCCAGCAGAACTCCTCCGCCATCGCCTCTGCGAAGGGTTTGAGATTTCCTCGCGCCAGCTCCGCAAAGATATGCTGCATCACGATCTTGTTATCGGTGCTCATCGCAAACGCTCCGTGTTACAGGACTGTAGCCGGGTTGTAGACGGCTGCGGACGCAACGCCTGTGCGACCAAGGTTACGCTCTATTAACAGCAGTCGGAATGACGGTTCGGGGCTGTTTCGACACCGCGAAGCGGACGTTCGCGTACCGCCGCTCTGGGTCAAAGCGGCCTTGGGTCAATGACCGCTGCCCGCGGACAGCAGGTTTCGGCCAAGCTTCGGCCATTGACTGCGCTGGAATGACCGCCCCGAAGCGGACATTCGCGGGTCGCGGTAGGCTAAGCGCGTGCCGTCGCCCAAATTGATTGGGCACTCATTACACCGGCGCTTGCCACAACGTGTAAGAGTAGAGGTTCACCATGATTCCAACTCAGCGCCCTGCGGCATTCGCGATAGCGATTGCGGCCATTCTGCTTACACCATCGAATCGGAGCGTGGGGGGGCAGCCGCGGCCGAAACTCAGCCGGATCATGCAGCGACGCAGCCGCGAGCGCGTGACTTGGGAATCCCATTCGACGGCACGCCCGGGCCCTTCAACGCAATCACCGACGTGAAGGGCGTCGAGGTCGGATGCAAGTGGTAGCGGGGGCGTGATTTGTACTAATAGTACGGCGGTCGTCCACTTCCCCAACATCGATCGCCGCAAAATCCGGCGAGAGGATATGCCAAGCCATTGTGGCAGGGGACACCCGCTCACGCCGGAGAATCTGCGAATCGACCGAAGAGAGCAGCGGTGGCGCTGCCTGCGATGGGGGCGCGACCGCGCTGCGGCATTTCGTCGTCGACATGGTCGCGCTGCGTGAGAATCTCCATGACCGAACGGTACGGCGGGCGGGCGCCGATGAACAGGGGCGCGACTATCGTGTTCGCCCCGATTTGGCTGGTGCCGGCTCGTATCCCAGGATCAGCCGGGCGCCAGATCGCACCGCTTTGCAACAGACTGCAGCACGCGGAGGACTGTCTCGGGAAGGCGCGAGCCCGACAGTGGCCTCTGCAGCGCATCTGGCGGATGGGGTATCGAGCCAATCACTAACGATCTAACAGGCAGCCTCCCTGCGTTTCATGGGCGACGCTATAACGAATGCGCCCGCCAGGTCCCAGCGCCTAGGGAAGCCGATTGTTGCATGACACACCACGCGTAGTGCGTGGTGCGATCAGGACCAACACATGCGGCTCAAACCGTAAACCTCACCCGGCATTCTTGATCGTAATATCGCTATGGACCGCCTTGACGTGCTCGGTCGCCCGCGCGATGGACACGGCTTTGTCTGCCGCCGCTTGACTACTGGCGGTGCCACTTAGCCATACGACGCCATCCTTGTCCGTCTCGACATGAATGCGATCCAGGCTGGCCAGATGTTGCGCGGCCAGCT